>Ga0180437_10000095_pt1 | contig 198054 bp, 156 predicted proteins | sample SS_ome_4_FD_132410 | JGI IMG/M metagenome (GOLD analysis project Ga0180437, IMG submission 132410) | Hypersaline lake sediment archaeal communities from the Salton Sea, California, USA - SS_3_D_1 metaG | ecosystem: Environmental > Aquatic > Non-marine Saline and Alkaline > Hypersaline >...
AGCAGGTCGACCCGAGTCTCGCCCATGAGTCACTCACTCGCCGGGGTCATCCGACAGGCTCTGACTACAAGGCTGGAACCGGCCGGCCGTTCCCGCAAGGTAGGCGATCTTCATGGCAATCGCCTCTATCTAAGGCGCGGAAGGAATCGCTCGGCCGAGCCCCGCTGAACGTGCGCTCAGTAAGCCGGGCGGCGCGCCGGCCAGCGTTGCCCGATCCATCAAACCACGCGCCACCAGGGGACGGCGAGTATCCGGTCGGTCAACCAGAACACGTCGTCGCCCGTGTACAAGAGCAGTCCGCCCTGCGCGCGGCGCGAGTACTCATCCAGGAAGACGCGCAGGTTCTTGACGTCGCCGAGGCCCACACGGCTGCTGCTCTTGACCTCGACGGGCAGGATGTCGCTGCCACGCTCGATCACGAAGTCGACCTCCGCCCCTTTCGTCGTCCGCCAGTAGAGGATGTCGGCGCGCGCTTCGCTGCAGTCACGCCAGGCAAGAAGGTCGGCGAAGATGAGGTTCTCGAAGTGCGCGCCGCGCGGCTCGGTCGCGCCGGAAACCTCCAGCGCGAGCCCCGTGTCGCTCCAGTAGGCCTTGGGCGATTTCGTCAGCCGTTTTGTCCGGCTGACCGAATACGATTCGAGTCGCACGAGTTGATAAGATGTTTCCATCAGGTTCAGGTAGCGCTGGGCCGTCGAAGGCGCGAGCGCGACGTCACGGGCCAGCTCGGCCTGATTCATCAGATTGCCCGTGCGCAAGGCGACGGCGCGCATGAGCCGGCGGTAGTCCACCAAGTACTCGATAGACGCCAGTTGCCGCACGTCGCGCTCCAAATACGTATCGATGTACCCGCGGAACCAGTCGCGGCGCGCGCGCTGCTCCGCGATGTGACAGGCTGGGACCGGGTAGCCTCCCCTGCGAGCGACAGCTTCCCAGTCCGCAGGCGGACCGGGGATCTTTTTGAGGACCTCCGGCCACTCAGGCGGCCGCGTTTCGAAGAAGACGCTCCAGTGGCCGGCTGTCGGTAGCGCGAGCTGTTCACGTCGAGTCATCGGCCAGAGCGTGAGGTACAGCGCGCGGCCTGCCAAGCTCTCGGAGATCCGTTGCAGCAGAAGCAGGTTGGCAGAGCCGGTCAGAATGAAGCGACCCGCTCTCCGCTCGCGGTCGACCGCTCGCTTCACGGCCAGCAGCAGGTCAGGCGCGCGCTGCACTTCGTCGATGGTCATATAGGTGGCTCGCCGCAGCAATGAGTCGGGCTCGCGCTCCGCCGCCTCGGCCGTCTCCAGGTCGTCGAGCGTCACATACAGCCGCTCATCCTGCTGGAGGAGGTCGCGGACGAGGGTACTCTTCCCGGTCTGCCGCGCTCCGACGATCGCGACCACCGGGAAGGTCTCGAGCGCCTGCCGTACCCGAGGCAGCAGCGCGCGCGGGAGCAGAGCGGGCTGGGGTTGGGTCTCGTGATCTGCCATACGTTCTAGCGGGCCGGCGTGGGGTGAATATCACCTACGCATTGGGTGAATGTCACCCACACGATGGCCGCCCCTCTCCCTCACGTCAAGAGGTTTCTCCAAAGCCGCTCACAGCGCACCCAAGGTAACCCAAGGTAACGCGTTGTTATCAAGAGACTCCCAACTCGGGCTGGATCACGCCAATTGCGGCCGCATCTCGGCCCGGGCGATTCGCACGAGGCGTTCTTCATGCCCGATGCCCAGGACAGCCTCGCGCAGTCTGTTCGTTTCCTCTCGCGAGACGACCGCCCTGTGGGTGGCTGGATTGCGGAGATCAGACAGCCGCCCCAGCTGGTGAGGCAGCTCGCCGAGTAGCCAGTTCGTGTCGGTGGCGTTGAGAGCCTTCCGGGCGCACACAAGTAGAAGGGCCCCGACTGATTGCCGGGGCCCCGACTACCTCCTGGCGCCGCAAGATCGTTGGTCTAGCGGCTGTCCTTGCCCGTGTTGACGAAGCGGATGCACTGACCCTGGTTGCGGAAGCCGTACATCTCCCAGCCCCCGTCCTTGCAGGCATCCTTATCGGGCGGATCGCCGAAGCAGGCCTGGACGGTGATGTCCTGGAAGCTGACGCTGTGCGTCGCGCCGTAGCCATAGATGCCGTAGAACACCTGCTGTTGTGTCATGTCGCCGGTGAAGGTCATGCCGGCGGGCGACAGCTCCATGGTGCTCCAGTTGCCGTCGGTCTCGAAACCCTGATCGAGGCCGTTGATGCTCATGTACGCCTCGCCGTTTGCACCATCCGATGCCGACAGACTCAAGACGATCTCGTAGGTCCCGCCCGTGTTGTACGTCCCACCGTCCACGGCCAGCGGGTTCTGCGCCTGCCATTGGTCCACGCCATCACGGTCGAACCACACGCGGTGATTCGCCCAAGGATTGGAAGGGCTGGACGGCAGGTCATAGTCACCCTCGCCGTGCCCACCTGCCTTCTGCAGGATCAGCTTGTCGTCCAGGTCCTGGCTGGGAGAGCCAGCCGGGTCCGGATCGAAGGTGTTCGCCGCCCAGTCGTAGTCAGTCGCGAGCCACACGCCAGCCCCTTCAACGTCCCAGGTCGGATTGAAGTCGCCGTAGCCGACTTCTCGAATGCCCAGCTGGGACCAAGCGTGTGCTCCAGCATCATCGACCAGGCCGGTAGCGTCATACGTCGCCGATACCGTCATGTCACACTTCTCAAGATCCCAGACATGCGCGAAATGACCGGCCTGGAACCCACCTGTGAGCGTCACATCGCCATAGGACATGGAAACGGGCGACGCGGTGGATATCCCGAACTCGGGGCCGTCCGGACGCACATCCGGCGCCTGGAGCTCGCCAGCTCGGTCGCAGGCGAATAAGCCCAGCATGCACGCGACGGTGAGACCGACCGCCGCAGTACACGGGATGCGAAGTCTCTTCTGCGTAACCATGGTTACCTCCAGTTACAGCGTGCTACCTCGAAGACGAGGCATGTCCCAGCCGGGCCGCGCGCCCGTTTGGCACGGCTCGGGATACGGGCTGGCGAGAGACGTTTCGGCTAACCGCTGGCGTTACAGGCTGAGTTCGATGCCGGGCTAAGATAGATAAACGGCGTCAAAAACCTCGCTGTCAGCGTGAGACTGGCGGAACGGAGCTCGCGAGTCGTGGGCGCACACCGAAATGGATTCTCGTTATTCCAAACGCCGACTAGGCTTATTCCTCGCCGCTTCCCGCTGAACACACTCGAACCGGCCGGCGTCCCCGGCGGCATGTTGCGCGCACGACTCCCTCGCCGGGGTCATCCAACAGCCTCTCACTACAGGGCTGGAACCGGCGGGCCGGTGGCGCAAAGAGAGGGCTTCCCGTCGGTCCACCGGCTACCTCGATCGCCAGCACCGCCACAACCCGCGGCGAAGCCACCGGACAATATCGAGGGGGTCTGACAGCTAGGCCCCCGCGCACGCCGGCGAGCTCGTTCTGTCAGAGTATTGGCTTAGGCAGCCAAAAGGGGCGCCAGCTCGTCGGCGCTCATCGGATCGAGACCCAGTCTAGCCAGCGCCGCATTGATGTCGTCGAGGGTCACCCTACCGGGTCCTCCGCGGCGAGTCCACACGGCCCAAAGCCGCCGCTCGCCGCCGCCCGAGCGTCGCCAGTATGCAGGCGGCCCTCCCCGGATCCTGGGCGGCCCTGTGGCGCGGGCGGTTGACACAGCGCTGCCGGCCCGATATTCTGAATATCAGAATATCGGAGGTCCGGGCATGGCACGGGAAACTACCAGGGTCGGTAAGCGCGGGACGATCGTCATCCCCGCAACGCTACGCAGGCGGCTCGGCCTGGAGGAGGGCACACTGGTCGTCGCCGAGGAGTGCGAGGGCGGGATCCTCATCCGCGCTGCTGTCGCATTGCCGGTGGAGACCTACAGCCCGGAGCGCCGCGCCGAGTTCCTCCTCTCCAACGCCGTGGACGACGACGACTACGCCCGGGCTGTCCGTGAGGTTCGGAAGCTGGGCCTCGATCCGGAGCAGATCCCCCACCGCAAGCCCGCCTCCTGAGGGTGGACGTCCTGTTCCTCGATGCCAACGTTCTGTTCTCCGCCGCCTACCGCCGGCGGAGCGGCCTGGCGCGGCTGTGGGCGCTGGGGGACGCGACCCTGGTGACCTCCGGGTATGCGGTGGAGGAGACGCGGAGGAACCTGGAGACGTCATCCCAAGAAAGGAGGCTGGCCGGGCTGCTGCGGTCAGTCCGACTCGTTCCGGAGGCACCGGAGCGCACGCTTCCCGAGGACCTCCAGCTTCCGGACAAAGACCAGCCGATCCTCCAGGCGGCGATCGCCGCCGGCGCCACCCACCTGCTGACTGGCGACGTCACCCACTTCGGTCCCCACTACGCTCGCACCGTGGCCGGCGTGCTCATCGACAGCCCCGGCGGATACCTCCGGCGCCGCGATCGACCCGAGCCCGGGTAGGACTCACCTCTGCAACCCGGCAGGGGGTGAAACTCCACCGCTCCCGCTCCCATGCGCGGCGTCACCGCATCAACCGCGCATCTCAGCGTGGGGCGGGCCTCCAGATCGTCCCGAGACCGCCGCGAGATGGCCCTAACGGTGCGTCCAGTAACCCGGGCGACGCTTGTGATGGACTACAGCAACGATCTCGAGATCCGCGGCGAGTCGGTAGACCAGCGTGTGGGGTAGCCCGTGGGAAAGACGTAGCGCCGGCAGCCGTGCCCACCGGCAGGCCAGCGCTCTGGAGTGGATGCGACCGCCGCAACAGCCTCCCTAAGAGCCAGGAGAAAGCCGCGAGCCGCCAAAGCGCTCCGCTCCGCATACCAATCGCGGGCTGACTGGGCATCCTCGATGGCCTCCGGGTGCCACCGAGGCTCACTCGTAGCCACGGAAGAGGCGTTCCCTAACCACCGACCATGCGACCGTCTCCACGGCTCCCGCCTCGAGCTCCTCGACGCGGCGCTTGATCACCGCCTCCCAGGCCTCCTCCGCGCCCGGCTCCGCCTCACCGTGAAGACTCTCGATCAACGCGCCGGCCAGCGCTGCCCGATCCTTCTCGTCCAGCCTCAGCGCCTGCCGAAGTAGCTCTTTAACCGTGGTATGCATGGCCGTGGCGTAGCCTCTCTTCCTGGAACCGGAGCCGCCCTGGTGGAGCCCCACTACCTTACGACCGCCTCGGTTGAGAACTTACCAGGTCCGCAGTGAGTCCACACGGTCCAGAGCCGTCGCTGGCCTCCGCCGAGCATAGCCAGTATGCATGCCGCCCATCATCGGAGTGTCAATCACCCGCGTCGCGCCACGGCAGCGTGACGATCAGGATTCCCCGAACGCCGCGTGAGCGCCGCTGTGCCAACGGAAGCGACAACCAGGTTCGGGAGCAGCCTGGACGTCTCCGCCTTCATACGGGGATGGCCTCCTCGCGCGCGTTGGCGAGGAAGGCGCTCGTGCCGCTCGCCCAGTCACGCTCGGAAACGAAGACGCGCGAGATGGCGACGCCAAAACCGAGCGAGAGCTCCGAAATCAGATCGGCCGTCCGATCCACTTCCGCCGCATAGTGATCCACGTCGTCCAGGACGACGAGGATATCGAGATCCGATTCGGCGCCCCCTTCACCCCGGGCATACGACCCGTAGACGTAAACACCCTTCAGCCGGTCGCCGTAGATCTGCGCCAGGCCCGCTTTCAGTTCGCGTAGCAAAGTCCGCAGCGGATCGCCCGCCGCCGGCCACTCGCCGCGCTTGCCCCACTCGCCCGCCTCGCCCCCCTCGCTGGGGCCTTCCCACAGGGGTCGGAGCTGCGTCTCCAGCAGCTGCTCCGCTTGTTCCCTTCCCCGCAGCGGATAGTGCCAGAGGTCCAACGCGAGCTGCAGCGCGCTCACCACCGGCAGCCCGCGGCGGCGCTCGAGCGCCCACCAGACGGAGTCGCTGTAGTACGGGAGCATGATCACCAGTCCGCCCCCCTCCGCGGCTCGCCAACCGGCGGTGCGCGCAACTTCGCGTGCCAGCGACTCATCGCCCTCAAGATAGAGATGGATGCGCCGCCACTCCGCGTGAGGCGCCACCAGCGAGGCCCCGGCATGCAGGCTCAGCGCCCAGTGCCGCTCCTCCAGCAGCCGCCCCAGTCGTGGCAGGAACCTCTGCGGGTCTCCGATCGGAGCCTCGAAGGCGAGCTGGCGGTTCCGACCCCAGTCGTACCCCCACGTCCATCGCTCGAACAGGCGGCGCGGATCGGGAACCCGAGTCCGTGAACAGCGGCCTTCGCGTTGAAACTCTACGAGGCTATCGGTCGCCAGCTCGCGCACGACTCGCGAAGCCGTGGACGGGCTGACACCGGCCGCTTCGGCAAGCTCTCTTATGCCCCAAGCGCGTGACGCCCCACCCGACAGCAGCACACGGCAGACGAGAGAGCTGCGATCGGCGAACGGGTCGATCAACCCGACCCGGGCCACAGCGCGGGGCGGTGGCTCGAGGTCCGACCGGTCCACCAGCAGGCCGGGCAGGTCCAGGTGTACCACACCGGACAGGTCGACGAACGATCGCCCGGCGCTTCGCAGCCGCCCTCGTAGATCTTCCGAGCCGCGTCGGAACACGCCCACTTCGGGCAGCCGCGCCGTCGGCCCGACTTCCCTGACCAGCCCATCGCCTTCCCGGGCCTCGGCGCCCGGCAGGAAGCGCAAGTCGATGCTGTAGCCCCAGCGCGTCCGCAGTCGGGCGGGTGCGCCCTCGGGATCCACAACAGCCAGCTCCCGTAACGTCACCCTGTCACCCAGGGCTCGCTCGATCAGCGCGATCGCCTCCTCGACCAGAGCCTCGAACCCGTCCATTGTTGCACACAGCTCCTATTGTTGCACAGTGATGCAACAATATCAGGTACGTGCAACGATCGGTCAAGCCCGCTCGGTGTGGGGGCGAGGCCGGTCGCGTGCCGCCCGCCGGGCGCTCGAATGGCGCCGTTGGCTCACGACGTGAGCCCTCTCGACGCGGCCCCGACTCCTACTTAGCTCGTCGGCTTCATCAAATGGTCAATTCGCGGGGATGTACCAGGCTAGCTCGCCGCGCGGCGTCGCCGTTTGCGGCCTCGCTCGACCCTGACGTCGGCGTTGCCCCAGCGGGTCAGAAACGCCGTGATGAACTCGTGCTGGTGGGCGGGCTCGGCGGCGAGCGGCGCGAGCGCCGCTCCTTGTCGTGCCGGTGTTCGGTGTCTCGGCGTCAGCTCTTGGACCGGACGGCCCGGCCACGCGAATGAAGATCGAACCCTACGGGCACCTGTAGAGCCTGCCAGGTCCCCGGATATAGCCAGGGCGCGCCTGACCAGGGCTCCGCGGCAACGCTTAGGACAGTCAGCTTCGACCTGGCCCGCCCCGAGCTCGAGGAGTCAGAGTCGATGGGGTTCACGATTACAGAACGATAACTTCCCGTCCCTTGACAGGACCGACCGAAACGCAAGGGATCTCGACGCGGCGTTGCTTGAAGTGACCAACGTGTGTGATGACACGAATACACGTCCGGCTGTGGCCGGTTCGGCGCTCGGTGCTCAGACAAACGAGGGCTAGCCTTAGCTGTAGCGCCTGTCCACGCCATGCTGATCGACAGCACCGCGTGAGCGCTCGTCTTCAGCGCGCCCAGCCGGCTGGCCGAGCTGGAAGGCGCATATAAGGCGTTGGCGCTCCCGTCACTCGGAAGCCACGGCCTCCCCCTGAATCACACCACTGTCGATCCACTGAGACACTTCATGCGGAAGCTGTTTCCGAGCGTACGGGATCTGACTTGATGAAGATCCTAGCATCTCCTGAAGAGCGACCCGCGACATGAACCCCTTGAGATTGGCGAGGTGCTCCCTCGTCCTTGCAAGGTCGGTGAGACGCCGTCCGGCACTCAGGTGGGACACACCGTTGTTGTCGAATACAATATCATCAGATGTGAGCACATTGTCATCTGCTGGGAAACCCAGGAGTGAAACCGGAGAGAGTATCTCGCAGGACACCGTCGCCTGAGCATACGGCAGTACCAACGCACACCGTTCGTTGAATACAAGTCGCTGACCATAGACCATGAGGGCAACAGTATCCCGCAACTCCACAAAGTCCGTCCCGTGGACCGCGCCGAGCACAAGACATCTCTCGAGGCGGACCTCGGTTCCGTGTACGGAACCACGTATAGCGCAGTTCTCCAGCCGAATGTTCTTCCCACACACATCGCCAGCTATCAACACCCTGCCATCGGCACCCCGAACGTAGACAACGTTGCGTGAGCCGATACTCGAGTGGAAGCGAGTGTCGCCCTTGGCAATGACTTCTAATTCCTCAGACGCGTAGACCGCGCGTTCGATCTCGACCGGACCCTCAACTTGCACCAGACGTCCAAATACACCCCCCGTAATATGGGCACCAGGACGTACGATCAATTCCCTATTGAGCTCCTCGACGCGGCCAGGGAGAATGTTGCCATCCCACCGCCCTTCAACTACTACCCGCTTTTCGGTCTCGACTGTCTTGTCCATTAGAGTTCCGCCTGGTCGTTGGAACTGGAGGTGCAAAGAGATAGAAACCGTGTACTATGACACCTCAGGTCTCTGCTCCCAATATCCCGCATGGTGTGACAACAACCTCCTCAGCCTCAGGGCCTCGCTGTCGTTCTCGACTACCTCGATTGACCGCCGCTTCGTGTAACGACACATCGAGTTGTGTGCGAATCGCTCCACAATTCCCATATACCTCGTCCCAGGGTGGTCGATTCTCAAGCCTATGCGTTCGCGTGCGCCCCTTCCCTCCGATGACTTCGCCAGGGCCAAGTCGATAAAGGCCGCCTTGTCCTGCAACGCCCGTAGGATACCGCCGAACTCCTCGATCGGCTCCAAATCATACCCCGTAGGTTGTTCGAACTCTTTCTTCATGCGCGAGGGAGGTACTACCATTGCCCGAGTAGATCCACCTTGATCCGCGATCTCCACTACGTAGAACGGGATACCGTACGCTTCGATTCCCAGCTCACCGTCGCCGCCAGAGAGTTCAATCTGCTTCTCTTGGATTGTTCCTTGGACGGCTTCCCTCTGCTCTATGAAGCTGACGATGTCATCATGCGTCTGTTGGAGTAGACTCTTAAGAGCAACCTCACGGTCACGTACCGCGGATGCTGTGACATCCAGAAAATCCTCGAACACCTGACCGAGGCTCTCAGCTCTTGCTTCGATATGTCGATCGTGGTCCGTGTCCAAGAGTTCGAGCACGGGGCCGAGCAGCTTCTCAACTCTCTTGTTCCGGACCTCAGACAGCCTGTCCACGGCTCGCTGGAAATGCCCTTTAAGCTCCTTCAGTGACATCTCGTCCTGCTGCAGATCCGTCTCAAGAAGACGGCCCTCCTCGTCAATCAGCTGCTTAAGCGCAGCCAGCTCTCCTATCAGTGAGAAGATCTGCATCTCCCCCAGCGCGTCGGTGTGATCGTGCATGCTGGTAGCCAGATGCTCGAAGCCCTTTTGCAGCTGTTCCAGCTGTCCACCCAGCTGCTCTCTGATACCGCTATTGATCTGCCTCAGTTCATTGAGAAGCTGAGTCGCGTCACGAATGTAAGGGGTACTCTGTCCCGCCATTGGTCCGATGCCTCTTATGTAAGGTTTTCCCGTGACAGTCGCGCCTTGCGACGGGCACTCTTGATTCGGAGCTGCTTGCAGGGGTTGATGTTGTCGAGAGGGCCCTTGTGCCGTATGGCGTCTCGTTCTTTCGGGCTCATCAACATCACCTGCGTCTGCATTTCTGATTCGACGCGGATGTCCTGCAGCGCGTCCAGCTGTTCTCGGTGACGCCGTTCTTCCTCAGCTCGCCTAATCTGCGCGGCCGAGTATGCAGCCTCGTCCGCGTTCGCGAGCATGACTTGGAACTCCTCGAGGTACCTCTTCTCAAGGCGATTCACGCGCTCAGCGACATCATTCCTGATCTTCTGGCTCTCGGCGACGAACTCCAGCTTTCGTTCTTTGTGGAGCCGTTCGTACTTCGCGAGCACGCCTGCAATCGATGTGACCTGTGCCTCTAACGCGGCAGCTCGCGATCTAAACTCGCGCAGCGATCCCAATCGCTTGCGACGCTCCTTCTCGACGTCGGATCTGGCACGTTGGACCGCGACGCCTTGTTCCTTCTCGAGTTGGACGAGCTGGTTCTCTATGTCCCGCTCTATCCTGAGTATCTCCTCTCGCAGTGACATATACACCTGGTCGAACAGTGGGTCGAATACTTCATCCTTGAATCTAGTGACGAGAATACTCTTATCTTCAGGTACACTGGTATTACAGACACTGCACCGAAGGGGATAGGGGTCGGGGCTGAGCTCAAGCGAAAGAGCGGTGGATCGCACCAGAGCTCTCGGCCCTTCTTCGTCATCAATGCTGTTGCAGTGCGGACAATAGGCTGTGTGGGCGGGCCAGGTGGCGGTGTGCGTGGCCGAAGTATAGATGTCATAAAGAAGCCCAATGCTGGATGCATGAGCTTCCGTGAGCCGATCCGTCATCGAGCCGAGCAGGCTTTCCAGTTCGGCAAGGACATCATCAATGTCATACTGTTCGCCCGATTTCGCTAATGAATAGACACCCTCGATACGCGTGTTGACTGCACTGAGGGGGGAGGCCCAGTCAGCACTGATCACAGGGCCAATGTCCGTGTCCTCCATGGCACCGTCCAACCGTTCGAGAACACCTAGAAGCGGATCGGACCGTCCCACTGCGCTTACGCTCAACCGTTGCTCTGTGCTATCGGCCAGGACTTGCCGTATCGAACTCAGACATTCACCGATATTCCCGTCTATCCCGAACAGAAGCTGGCTATCCAGGCTGTATTTCTCATCCGGTCCCTCGAATACTCGGAGGTCGCCGGATAGCTCCTTAAGACCAGATGCTAGCTCGTGGAGCCTGTCGGGGTGATTGAGAGTCCTTAGGGCGATCGTTTCCTCGGGTACGCCGCCGCTTAAGTCGTAAAGCACGGCCTTGCCGCCCAACGGGAGGCTGATGCCGGCCCAGTAGACCTTTGAGATAGACTTGACTCGGGCGGAGGGCCGAACGGTCTCCGCTGAGCGCACCAGTAGCAACGTCAAGACGGCAGTAAGCAAGATCGGTATAAGGAGCCAAGTCTGGGGACCCGCTACCGCAAGTGCGATCACACTTCCCAATCCTCCCACTCCCGCCGCGTATAGGGCCCACCCTAGTCTGTCTCTCTTCCTCTTGAGCGCATCCTCCCAGAGGGTTCCCTCGGCCCACGATGCGACCTTGGAGAGGTCGTCATCCGCTAGGCTCGCGTCCGAGTCGGGCTCGAGGATACTGCCAGGCAGGGTCTTCAACACGAGACACCCCCGCTCCTGATTAGAGGTGGTCACTCACGCTACCAGAGCGCCTATGCACTCTGCAGCTTTCCACTTCCACAGTTTGGGCAGCACATTCTAATACCACCCATTTTGTACGAAGCACATTCCTTGCAGAACTCCCGCCCGCAGTCCTTGCAGCGATAAGGATTGTTCCGCCACGTGAGCTTCTGTCCGCAGTTGAAGCAGTTGCGCTTTCCCATTCTGACTCCTGGCTCGGTGTACTGACCACGCGGATGGCTTCAGGACGGTCGGCGGAGTTCCATACGGACCCGGTGGCTCGCACTGGCAGATTAGAGGCGGCCGTGTTGAACCCCTACCGCTGTCCTTTTCTTATTTTATGTCACGCGCGACGTGAGGCCCGCTGTCGTCTTGGTGCGGCGGATCGGGTGAACTATCGGGTAGGCTATGCTGCAGGCGTCAAAATAGCGTTAGAAACCACCCCCTTGTGCGTTATTGCCCGACGAAGTGAGTGCGATCACTGCTCCTAATCTTTTGCGGTAAATACACTTGGACTGTTGGACGACAGTACTCCCCTCTGCCCGTGCGGCGAAGTTCGCAAGATTGGCGGGAAGGCAGAGATCAGCTGCCCACCCAACGCACTCGATCAGTCAGCGTGTGAGACTGCCCAGATCGGGTAGGGCTGGTCCTAGGAGGTGGCTCTCGCGGAACGGCATCCAATACGGGCCCCATCTCATGGCACGTGGGCTCCGCTAGTCGCTCAGCCTCCTGGCCGCGAAAATCCGCCTGACCGACTCGTTCTCCAACGCGGCCACGACCGGCGGCGAGGTCTCCTCGTTCTGGAGAAGCGCGATGTGACGGTCAAAATGTCTGGGCTTATCGTTCAACTACGCGGGCGTCGCTGCTCGTAGCCGAGGATCTCCTCGTCGCTCCGCTCGTCGGGGCGGGGCAGCCGCGCGATCCGTCTAACCACCCCCAACCCTCTCCGACACGAACTCTCTGATAGCCCCGCTCACATCACCCCTGCATCAATGGTGTCCTACTGAACGATCCAAAATTCAGTTTGGCTGAGCCCTGGTCTAGCTCGCCGCGCGGCGTCGCCGTTTGCGGCCTCGCTCGACCCTGACGTCGGCGTTGCCCCAGCGGGTCAGGAACGCCGTGATGAACTCGTGCTGGTGGGCGGGCTCGGCGGCGAGCGGCGCGAGCGCCATGGCGGCGGAGAGCGCGACGTGGTAGGCGGCGGCCTTGGAGCCGGCGCCGCGCCGATAGGCCGGGTGCGATTCGTTGACCCAGACGGTGGCCTCGACCAGCCGGGCGAGCTCGGGGGTGTCGGGCCGCTGCTCGAACTCGATCCGCAGGGCATAGCGGGCCGGGCGCCGGAGTCGAGGGAGTTGGCCACGATCTCCGTGACGATCGTCTCCTCGATGGCGCCGGGGTACGCGTCGCGCAGGTCCTCGAGCAGATGCAGCAGGTCAACCCGAGTCTCGCCCATGAGTCACTCACTCGCGGGGGTCATCCAACACCTCCTGACTACAAGCCTGGAACCCGCCGGCGGTTCCCGCAAGTGAGGACGCCCGACCGGTTCTCATAGCCCAGACGCCTCCGTGTCCGCTTTCCGGTTCACCGATTGCCAATGCGCTTTCCGACGCACGGATGTAGAAGGGCCCCGACTGATTGCCGGGGCCCCGACTACCTCCTGGCGCCGCAAGATCGTTGGTCTAGCGGCTGTCCTTACCCGTGTTGACGAAGCGGATGCACTGACCCTGGTTCCGGAAGCCGTACATCTCCCAGCCCCCGTCCTTGCAGGCGTCCTTCTCTGGCGGGTCGTCGGCGAGGCAGCCTTCCACGGAGATGCTTTCAAAATTGACGCCGTGCGTCGCGCCGTAGCCATAGATACCGTAGAAGACCTGCTGCTGCGTCATGTCGCCGGTGAAGTTCATGCCAGCGGGCATAAGATCCGCAGGGCCCGCATGCCAGTTGGGAACGTAAAAGCCCTGCGGCTCGCCGTTGACAGTCATGTAGGCCGTCCCGGCTGTCGCGCTTGTCGACGTCATAGTGATTGCCACATCGTAGGTGCCGCCGGTATTGTAGGTCACGCCGTCGATGGCACCCCACATGTCGGCTTGCCACTGGTCGACGCCGTCACGGTCGAACCAGACGGCGTGGTTGGCCCACGGGTTCGGCGGCACCAATGGTAGATCGTACGACCCTTCGCCCATTCCACCGCCTCGCTGCAGGATGAGCTTGTCATCCATGTCCTGCGTGGGTGCACCGGTAGGATCCGGATCGAAGGTGTTCGCGGTCCAGTCGAAGTCCGTGGCAAGCCAGACGCCAGCGCCTCCTGTCATCCACGTCGGGTTGAAATCGTTATAGCCCACCGCTCGAATGCCGAGCTCGGCCCAGGCGTGGGCGTCGCCTCCAAAATCGTCCACCAGGCCATTACCGTCATAGGTCGCGGAGAGCGTCATGTCACACTTGGTGAGATCCCAAGCGTGCGGGAAATGACCGGCCTGGAACTCACTGGTGAGCGTCACATCCCCATAGGACATGGAAACGGGCGACGCGGCGGACATCCCGAACTCGGGACCGTCCGGACGCACCTCCGGGGCCTGGATCTCGTCGCCTCGGTCGCAGGCGAATACGCCCAACATGCAGGCTACGGTGAGGCCCACCGCCGCAGCACACGGGATGCGAAGTCTCTTCTGCGTAAACATGGTTACCTCCAGTTGCGGCGTACTGCCTCGAAGACGAGGCATGCCCGAATCGGGCCGCGCGCCGGCCTGGCACGGCTCGAGATACGGGCTGGCGAGAGACGTTTCGGCTAACCGCTGGCGTTACAGGCTGAGTTCAATGCCCCAGCAAGATAGGTGTCGAGCGTCAAACAGGCGTCAAAAACGTCACTCTCAGCGTGAGACGGGCGGAACGGACCTCGCGAGCAGTAGGCGCACGACGAAATGGATTCTCGTTATTCCAAACGCCGAGTAGGCTTCTTCCCTCGCCGCCGGCCGCTGAACGCACTCGAAGCGACCGGGGCCCCCGGCGGCACACTCCGCGCATAACTTGCTCGCCGGGGTCATCCAACAGGCTCTCACTGGAGGGCGGGAACTGGCTGCTGTCACCTGCCGCTACTTCTTCTTTCCCTGCTGTTGCCCGGCTGAGCCAGTGACAGCATGATGGAACGTGCTGGACGGCAGGTACCTCGCGACTTCTGGAGTCCTCCTTGTCGAGATCGTACAAACCGCCTCGACGAAAGCGGCTGAAACGCTTCCTGACGCTCGTCGGGCTGGGGCTCGTGATTTGGGTTCTCTGGCCGGGGGTCGATCAGCGATCCGACTACGTCGATGTGATCTTCTTCGACGTGGGCCAGGGCGACGGGATTGCCGTAAGAACATCCGAAGGCAAGACCGCCGTTATCGATGGCGCACCTGTTCGGCGACTTCGCGACTTCGGTATCGATTCCATAGATATCGCGATCGCATCTCATGCACACCAGGATCACATTGGCGGTTTGGAGTGGGTGATGCGGGAGATGCCTGTGCGTTACTACATGGACAACGGCGTTCCCCACAACATATCGCCGTACGTCAACATCATGATGCTGCTTCAGAACTCGGACATCGTCTACCTCAATCCCTCCGCGCGGACGCTCAATCTCGGTAGTGTGACCCTGAGGATCCTTCCGCCCCCACCTTGGGCCGGCGATGACCAGAACAACGCATCGATCGGGATCGTCCTCGAGTACGGCGAATTCAAGGCCCTGCTATCGGGGGATTCAGAGATCCCTGAGCTCAACTACTTCCTGGAGCTGGGCGTGCCCGACGTAACGCTACTCAAGGCTCCCCACCATGGGAGTCGCAGCGGCGTGTCTCCCGCGTGACTATCAGCGACCAAGCCCGAGGTCGTCGTAATATCCTGCGGGCTCAACAACCCGTTCGGTCACCCACATCCTTGGGCGCTCCGGTACTATGCCGCCGTCGCTTCGGACATCTATCGAACCGATTGGCATGGCGATGTGGTCGTCCGAGGTTACCGCGATGGTTCATACGAAGTTCATGCAGGCAAAGGAGGTGTCCTGAGGTGAGCAAGGCCCATTTCTATGTCGTCGACCGCGTCGAAGGTGAGCACGCTGTGCTCGTAGGTGACGGCGGGGACGATCACGTGGTGAAACTGAGAGACTTGCCTCGGGACGCCAAGGAAGGGGCGGTGTTTCGTGTCTCGCGCGACAGCAAGGGCAACCTCGACTGGGGAACCGCGGAGATCGACGAGCGGGAGGCCGCGCGGCGCAGGCGGATGGCTGATGAGGTACTGAGAGATCTACGCAGGCGCGACCCGGGTGGCGACATCGAACTCTAGCCCTTCTTACACGGATCGCCAACTGACTTCACGTCGCCGCTCACATACGCCAAGCCCGGAGGAAGTCCCTCCGGGCTCATTCCGTGACGGAATCAGACGTTGCGAAACGGGTATTCTAACCTAGCCTAGCATGGTTCTCCAAGTCAAGGACGTGATCCGGACAAAGTTCCGTAGTTCGGGCGTGCCCCCGGTGGGACTTGAACCCACACGACCTTTCGGTCACCCGTTTCGCAAACAGGCGCGTCTGCCGATTCCGCCACGGGGGCACCTTCACTGCAGGGTGTCGAACTCGGCAGTATCTCGCGCCAGGAGCTACGCGGCCCCACAGACCGCGTGCAGCATAACGTCATGGCCTCAACAGATTCTCAAACAGGCGGGCGAGCCGAATACGCCGAGCCCAAAGGTCAGCTCGCGGGCAGCTCGAGGGCTTTGTTCGGCTTCGTGAAGTGGAACTGGAAGCGGATGGTGCCGGCCCCCAGCGACCGGGCGGCCGCCGAGTAGAGCTCGGCCTGCAGGCGATAATCCTGAGCCTTCTTCTCGACCTCGTCGGGTCTTATGTCGTGGGTCTTGAAGTCGATGATCCAGGTGTCGTCGGAGCGTGGGCGGTAGAGGTCGAAGGCGCCGGCGTGCCATTCCAGACGACCGACCAGGTGGACGAACTCGAGCTCGCGGTGGTGCGGGTCCTCGGTGTACCACTTCCACTCTTCTGAGGATATGACGTCGCGGATCTCGCGCTCCAGCTCGGCCCGGTAGTCGGTGCCGCGCCGCAGGCGCTCCTCCAGCTCCGGCGCGTCGAGGGCGCCGATCGTGACGTCCAACAGGTCCGCCAGCTCGGCCTCCTCCTGGATCTGCTCCAGCACGTCGTGGATCAGCACACCGCGGAGCCACGCCGGGAGCTCGCCTTTGCGCTCCGGGTCTTTGACAAAGAAATAGCGCGGCGTCAGACCGTACCGGTACCTGAGCTCCCATTCCTTCTCGCTGCGCTCCCGGGTCATGAGCTCGGTGGCGGAGCGGATGAAGCGGAAGGGCGGCGGCGCGATGGGCGCGGCGTACTTCGGCAGCGCGTCAGCCTCGTTGAGCGCGTCGAACCACGCCAGCTCGGGCTCAGCCGGCCTGCCGGGCACGGCCACCTCGGGCACCGCCTGGCTGACACTGATCCTTTCGAGCCCCTCGGCCAGCCAGCGGGCGTGCCAGCTGAGCTTGTCCTGCGTGGGGCCGGTGACGATGAGCCGGTCGCCAGACCGGGTCGCCGCCACATACAGGAGCCGGGCCCGCTCGGCGGCGTTCTCCGCCGCCTCACGCTCGATCAAGCGGGCGGAGCGCGGCCCATCCTCTTTCGACTTCGGACATATGATGGGGCCCAGCTCGCGGTCGCTCCAATACGTGCTCCACAGCCCGTGCGCCTCGTGCTCCTCGTGCGTATCGACCAGGAAGACCACCGGCCACTCGAGCCCCTTTGCGCTGTGGATGGTAGAGAGCGTGACCACGTTGTCACGCTTGCTGTAGAGCGGCGCCTGCGGGATCCCCTGGTCCTCCTGCTCGCGACGAGCCCAGAGCTCGAGGAACGAGCCCACCGTATGCTCGCGGTGGTTCTCCAGCAGCCGCAGGAAGCGCTGGATATTGGCGAGCTTCGGCTTCGGCTGGTCGGTAAGCTCGAGGTGGACCCGGTAGCCGGTGCGATCGATGGCCTCTTCCAGCAGCCGGTCCAACGGCCAGCGCGAGCGCATGCGAACCGCTTCCTCCAAAACGGCGAGCCCGGTCGTGAGGGCCTGGCGCTCGATCTCGACGATCTCCAGGTGCTCGGACGCCGGATACCACTCCCCCTTGGCGCTATAGTCCTTGGCGCGCTGGAACAGCGTGCGTCCATTAACCGAGCAGTCGAGCTGGAGGCGGGCGATCACCTCGTCACGCAGGCCGACGAACGGCGAGCGGAGGTAGGCGAAGATCCGGAGGTCGTCACGCGGGTTGTCGATGGCGCGAAGTACGTTCAGCAGATCGAGGATCTCCAACCGCTCGGCCAGCCCCGTATCGCCGCTCAGGTAATAAGGGATGCGATACTCCCGCAGGACCGCCTCGTACTCGGCCAGGCCGGTCCGTGTGCGGAAGAGGACGGCGATATCGCCGAACCGGCAGCGCTCGAGCTTCCGCTCTTCGAGGTCATACACCTGGGTGCCACCGGCGCCGTCAGCGTGGTCGCCCACGAGCTGGAGGATACGCGCCGCGACGCGCCGCGCTTCATCGCGGCGCCGCTCCGATGCGTTGCCCTTGGGGGTCTCCATCCAATCGACGCCGCCCAGCGGCACGGGCGCCCGGTGCGGCTCGAGCTCGCGGTAGGCGACCCGCGCCCGCGCCGCCACGCGATCGAGCTCGGCGTCGCACTCGCCCATCGCGTTCCCGCAGACGTCGTTCACGAACTCGACGACGGCGGGGTCGCTGCGGAAGTTCCGGGTCAGAGGATGCGGGTCGCGGGCGCCGCAGACCGCAGCCTTCACATCGTTCCAGACCGAGACGTCGGCGCCGCGGAACTTGTAGATGCTCTGCTTCGGGTCGCCGACGAAGAAGAGCTGCGGCCTCGGCTTCTTCTGCTTGCCGGCTTTACCCGGTTTCAGCCCCGCGATGGCGAAGCCGATGTCGCGTTGCGCGTCGTCGGTGTCCTGGAACTCGTCGATGATGATGATGCGGTAACGCCGGCGCAGGCTCCGCAGAGCGGCCGCCCCGCGCTCGCCCTGCAACAGTTCGCGCGTCTTCAGTATCAGGCTGTCGAAGTCGCGCACATTCTCCCGGGCCTCGTACTCCTCCCAACGGCCCTTGGCCTCGAGAGCCAGCCCGTAGAGGGTGGAAAGGAATTCCCAGGCGTCGTCGTCCTTCGGATCCCAGGCCCCGGCGAGCTTCTGGAGGGCCGCGCGGTCGAGCCCGTCGCCCTTCTGCCAGCCCTCGTATCGGGCCCAATGCCAGCGCAGGTCGCGGAGCGCCATCCGCACGAAGTCGATGGCGCCTTTCTGGTGCGTGCTCCGGCCCCGCAGGCCGCAGCGCATCACCAGCTCGCCGGCCCCGGGCATCTCTTTCTCCAGCCACTCGAAGATGAGCTCCTTGATCAGCTCGTCCTGCGCCAGTTGGGCCTCGGCACCGTCGAGCACGCGGAACGAGGGGTCGAAACCGAGGCGCAGCGCATGCTCGCGTAACAGTTCGCCGCAGAAGGCGTGGATGGTGCCGATGGACGCGTAATCGATCTGCCAGCTCAGCGCGTCTCCGCCCTCGGCCGCCGCGATCTCCTTCCTGAGCTTTCGCTTGAGGTCGTAGGCGGCCTTCTCGGTGAAGGTGATGGCCGCGATCTCGCGCAGCCCGCAGGGGTCCGGACAGGGCGAAATCTCTTCACCCGTATCTTCGTTGATGCCCACCGGCAGGCCCAGCAGCCACTTGATCTTGCCGATGACGGTGGTCGTCTTCCCCGTCCCGGCGTTGGCCTCGAGGAGCGCGTGGCCTTCCTCCTGGATAGCCAGCGCCTGCTCGCCGGTCCAGACGAACTCACTCATCGAACCGGCACCCGCCTTCCTCGTAACTGGCATCCACGCGCCGCACCTCGGGGCCCGGCTCCCAATCCGACCAGTCGGAGCCGGCTGCCTTCTTCGCCTCGAACTTCCCGGCGTGCACCCGTTCGGGGATGCTGAAGACGAAGCGGAGGGCCGAGCGGTAGTCGTCCGAGTCGTAGTCCACGACGCCGGAAGTGCTGGGCTTCGTCTTGCCCGGTTTCCTCAACTTGCGATAGACGCCCAGCTCGACGTGCTTCTTGAGGATCGTGCGAAGCGCTTCCATGTAGAGGGGGATCTGGACGGCGGAACCATCGCGGTATCCCTTACCGGTGGGCGCCGAGCTCCGCTTGTAGTCCGAGATCCTGTAGCGCACCGCCTCGCCGGCGCCCACCTCGTCCACGCGATCGATCATCCCGCAAACGCGGATCCGGCGCTCGGCACCCTGGAGATCGGCGCCGGCGAGGTAGACGGCCGGGTGTTCGCTGTCGTCGAACCCGAACTCGTACTCGCAGGCGAACGGCCGCTCGCCGTTTCGCGTCATGTACGTCAGCTCGACGCTCAGGTAGGCCCGCAGGTCCTCGAGGATCTGGCGCCGGGCGACGGCCCACAGCGCCTCGTGCCCGAGCCACACTTCGCCGCGCTCCTGCCGTGCCCGCCAATCGCGAAGGACGTCGGCGGCGATGTGCTCGAAGGCAGCCTGGGCGTCGGCGTCGAAAGCGGGCGGCAGCGCGCCGCCGATGTACTCGCTCATGTACGAGTCGAGTATGTCGTGCATGACGCTGCCCTGCTCCCGGGCCGTGGTCTCTTCCTCCGCCTCTTCCTGACCCTCGCAGAAGAGGACCTTCTTCAGCAGGAAGACGAACGGGCAGTCCCCGTAAGTCTCGAGCGCCGAGGCCGACCAGCGGTAGTCGGGGTGGAAGCGCTTGGCAAGACGGTCGAGGACCACCGGGTCGCGCAGCTCTCCGTTCCAGGGGCCTAGGGCGCCGGGCTCGCGGCCGTTGCCGCCGCGGCGCTCGCGCTCGGCGACGGCGTTCAGCACCGCCTGCTTCACCACCACGACGTTCTTCACCGCGACGGGCGCGCCGGTCCCGCTCTGCATCGCCGTGAGCAGGCGGCCCGCGGCCCCGCGGTGGGCGTGCGACTCGGTGAGCGGCACCTCGGGCAGGAACTCGGTGCGCGGGATCTCGTCCTTCTCGTCGTGCGGCGGTACGAGCAGCGAGGGCAAGAGCGGCTTCCCATCGGCATCGGCGGTCCGGTAGGTAATGCAGACGTTCCGGCTCGCCGTCACGGCGCGCCACAGCGCCCGCTCGCGGTCCAGCGTCAGCTCGCCATAGGCGACGGGTATGCCGCGGCGGTTGAGCTCGGCGCGCTCGTCGTCGGAGAAGATGGGGCCCGGCGCCGCGCGCCGCGGGAACTCGCCGTCGTTGGCGTGGACCAGGAAGGTGTGGGCGAACGGATAAAGCGCGGCCTCGTGCGCTTCGAGGATGCGGACGCCGGTCTGCAACGGCGTGGAGATGGCGATCTCGTTCGACTCGAGGAAGCGGCGTAACCGGACGTACCAGTCGGCGGGCTCGAGTTGCTCGTCGGGCCCGATGCCCTTCCACTGCTCGAGTAGCTTGGCCAGCATCTCGACCGCCTGTTGGTCGAGCCGCACGAACTCGTAGTAGCGCTCGTCGGCGCCGTCGATGGCGCAGACGCGTTCCCGGAAGCCGAAGGTCGTACCGGGGTCGAGGAGGTCTATGGTCTCGTCGATCCAGCTGCTCAGCGGCTGCGCGTACCGGAAGCGGCCGACGGTCGTGCGGAAGCGGCCGAACTCGTCGCACTGGTCTCTCAGGCGATCGAAGAAGATGCCGTAGCGCGCCAGCGCGCCCCGGTCCCTCCCTTCCGAGCCGGCCTCCGCTTCCTGCCGCTCCGCCTCGTCCCTGAGCTGCCGGAGCCCGGCGACCCAGTCATCGAGGGTCTCGAGGCGCCGCTCTTCCGCCAGGTAGTCGATGTGGAGGAGGTCGATGTCGAGATCGAAGTAGGCGCTCTCCAGAACGCAGCGCAGCGGCCGGTAGCGCCAGTTGGTGGCGCCGCCGCGGAACAGATGGAGGATCGCCTTGAGGGCGGGCACTTCGATAAGCGGCCTGCGGTTGCGCGCCGTGGCCGGGATACCGGCACCGCTCAGGATCTCGCAGGCGCGGCGCGCGTCCTCGCGCCCCGTGCGCGCCACCACCGCTATGGTGTGAGGATCGACACTCTCGTCGATCAGCAGCCGCTTGATCCGCGCCGCCACCCAGTCGAGCTCGCGCCGGCCGTCCGGCGCCGGCTGGACGAGCGGTTCCCCAGGCGCTTCGCCCTCGAGCTCCTCCGCGCACTCGAACTCGTCGTTACCGCCCTCCGTCGCCGGCGGCACGTACAGCGTCACCTCGACCTCCGACTGCGCCGCCAGCGCATCGACGAACTTGCGGCGGCTGCGGAGCGAGGTGACCCCGTAGATGTGCAGGCGCCCAGCGCCGCCGATCGCGCCCGGGAGGCCGCCAGCAGCGATGCGGTCTGCCAGGATCGAGTGGATCTCGCGCGGGTCGTACAGCTCGTCGGCCGCCAGCGTCTCGCGATACGCACTGTAGACCGCCACGACCCAGGCATTCCGCTCCCGGGCGAACTCATCCTCGCCGATGTCCTCGAGTGACTTCTCGAGCCGCTCCGGCGTGACTCCCTCGGGCAACAATTCGCCGAACAACGCATCCAGCGCCCCGACGATCCCGTGCCCGTCCGGGCTCCCCTCGTCGATGCCGATCTTCGTGCCGTGCTCCGCCGCCAGCCGGGCGATCAGGGCGCGGCGCCTGAGCAGGCCGATGGGCCCCTCGCTCACGCCGAACAGCTCTGGCAGGTCGGAGAAGAAGGCGATGGGCGGCGCCAGCCAGCCCTTCACGCCACGGCGCGCAGCCTCCTCGAACAGGAGGTCACGCTGGATCCGGTGGGTGAGCCAGAGGTAGGTCGGATGTCCCTCGGGTCCCGTCCCCGCGCCCTGCTCGCCGATGACGCGGTCGGCACAGGCGGCCCAGAGTGCGTGGTTCGAAGAAGCGCGGACTAGGGCCGCCGGCAAGGGGCCTCCTTCGGTGGTCGGCGATGGGTGTCAGAGGCGGCTATAGCGATCCTCGATACGGTTGAACCGTGTGTCACGTTGTGAATAGTACCTTGACCCTCTGACATATTCCTGACTGCACCAGCCATAGCCGTGGCGGCAGCAGAGGAACGGGCCACAATTTGGGATCGAGAGAGGGACGAGCAAGCGTGACCACCGACGGCGGTACCGCGCCAATGCCAGACGATCCGGAGAGCCGAAGATCAGGGCGTTGCCCTGCCCTTGTTCAGTAGCCCGCCCTCGACGAGCACATCATTCAAGGTATCAGAGTGGCTGAATCGCTTTCCGTAGCTCCTCCAGGTAGGTCCGAAGATTTCTCGGTTCACGTCTCGGCTGCAGGATGCGGCGTTCGAAATCCCGATGCACGTCCAAGAAGGTTTCGGCAAGCGATGCCAAAGACGGCATGGCACCAGCGTGGAAATGGAAGCCACACAGTGCTGTCTCGCGGGTTTTAGCACTGCCGCCGCTGCAATTGTCCACGAAACTGCTGCTGCCCGACGGGATCAGCACCGTCTCCACAGCTCTCGTGAACTGATCTCTCAGATACTGTCCGAAATACTCCTTTGTCTTTAGCTCGCTCGGCTTTGTCGTCTCCGTGTAGTGTCGCAGCTCCAGGTACGGGTATCGCTCCTTGCCCTTGCGACGAGTATCCAGTCTATAGAACAGTTTCCCGACAGTCCGGTTGTAACTTGTGCCGCCGCATTCTTTACGGGTGAGGCGCAACTGTGTGAAAGGAGCACCACCCCGATTCCGCCCCGAGAAGAGCCGATCGAGAACAGCATCCCCGAATACCACCACAAAGAACTGGTGCTGCACAATCTCGGCCACACGGTCATTCCACTGGCGCTCGTCAGCGCGACCTCCGACGTACAGGTCCCAACGTCCTGGCTCGAACCACGGGTCGTAGGTCACATGCATGGCATTCAGCCACTCTGCGTAGTGATGCACCAGCCAATCGGATGGGCCATCGAAGCGGCTCTCGATCTTCTCAAGCGCCTTACGGACGGCCTCCCGATCCACTGATAGATACGGATCTGGAACACGCACGCGCTGTATGTGGCGGGTCGAGTAAAGGGTAAGTCGAGCTTCATCCAGCTGATCCTGTCCAAGCGCACCATGCTCGCGCAAGCTTTCCAATCCTTGGTGATACCGATGAAGCTGTTCCAGCTGGGTAGTGCTCCTCAGCTTGGTCTCCACGCCCCACAGGATCTTGCGATTTCCTTCGCAGACGACCGCTAATAGATCGATACGGCCGGTCTTCTTTGGCAGTGGATACTCGCGTGCGACACCCGTCACGTGGACCGGCTCGTGGGGAACAGCACCCGAGAGCAGGCCCACGGCGAGCAAGGAGTAAGGCCCGCCGGGCTCCTTTTCGCTAGCGGCTGATTCCAGGACCCAATGAACGAAGGCGCCGTGTGACAGTTCTCTGGTAGCGCTCTCGAACAGATTGGGCTTAGAGAGTCCGAGCCCCATGGTGGACCTCCTGTTCAAGATAGAGAGGGTCACATCTGGCGAGGGTCGCCTTGCGTCGACAGGGCGGTTAATGGATGCCGAACGTCGGAGGGAGGGATGAGCGAAACGTACCGCTCGACAAAATACTACCGATTATGACTGAGTCTGTCCACCCCACCTGCATCAGCTGCCCATAGGTATTCGGCGCTGTCTGTCACGTTTTCGACTTTCGGCATTGGGGCACTATCCAGACCTGGTCAGCAATTCATGAAGAACATCAAGGTGGCTGCGGATGTCCAAGTGCCCTTCCTCGCGCGAGGTATAGTCGCGACTTTTCACCGCTTGTTTGCGGTCTCTGAGCATTGGCCCAATGATCCTGCCGCACAGGCTCCACCCCGCGCGACGAGGCCGGTCTGCTGGGCCGGTTGACAGCTCGTGAGCCAGAGCGTCACGACCAGCAGACGCAGCTTCATTATCCCCACAGGCTCCCTCTCGCCTTGCGGAACTCCTCGCGCACGACCGACTTCTGAAGCGTGAGCGAGATCTCAGCTGTCGTGAACGGCTTCGCCAGGCAGTCGTAGGCTCCGTGCCGCATCGCCTCTATCGCCGGGTCGCCATTCGCATAGGCGTACATGATGATGACCGGCGATCGCCCCCCGGATCCATGGAACCGCGAAAGGAACTCGGTCGGAGCGAGGTCGGTCACATGCAGGTCGTAAAGTATAAAGTCCGGTGCGTCCTCGAGTGCCCGGTGCAGACCCTCCTGTCCGGTCGCCGCACCGGTTACCGAGTGGCCTTCGTCACCGAGCACCGCCGCCAGGGTCTCTCGCACCCCGGAGTTCTCGTCCACTACCAGGATATCCATCGTTTCTCCTCACTCACTGCCGACGTGGCGTCGCTACAATTCCTCGGGCGGCTGCACGACCCAGCCGTACCGTGCCAGGCGGATTTGGGCGCGTGCCTCCCACAGGCTGCCGACCCGCGCGATCTTGGCATGGCGCAAACACCCGCGCTCATCCGTATTCGGCTCGTAGACCACGCCCGCCTGGAGCTCTCGACGATCCACGCACCGCAGCCGCAGCCCGTCATCCAACACCTGGGCGGAGAGGACGAGACCCAGCGGGTGGAAGAACTGGCGGTTCGCCTCCAGCAAGTACCCTTCATCGACGAAGGCCATCTCGTCCAAATAGGGCGTGACGGCGGGCCAACCATAAGCCCGGTAACCCATTTTGATTCCTCCTTCGCTGCGTTCGTCGTGTTCGCCGCCTACCACTCGCCGTCGCGGACCGGGTCGCCGTCGTCGCCGAGAAGCACCAGCTGCGCCTCATCGACCTCGACCGGCGAGTCGTCCTGCTGGGCGCCGAAGCCCTTCTTCTTGTCCATATCCTTCACCGACTTGACGCCGCCGAGTATCTCCGAGCCCGCGACGTCACCCTTCCCCTCGTCGTAGAGCTCGAACCAGGGGAGCCCGTACTCGGTGTAGGTGCGCGCCGTCACCGGAGTGGCCGGCGGCTCTTTGCCGGTGATCTCGCGGAACATCATGCTGTTCACGATGTGGACGTAGACGCGGCCGTAGTTCTCCAGGTCCCAGGTGTCGTGCCCGTACTCGTCCGGGTAGATCTTCTGCCGCATGCGGCCGCCGGCGGCCAGCCCCATCGCCGAGCTCTCGCAGCAGACGTCCATCGGGGCGGAGGCCGCATAACGCTCCTCCATGGGCGGCCGGTCGGGGAAGCGACCCGGCTTCGGGTCGTAGACGACCAGCTGGATGCCGCCGAACTCCTCCTTACCCGTGACCTGCCCCTCCACCGTGTAGCCCATGCCCAGCGGCATGGCGACGAACTGGCGGATGTAGCCGTCGCCGGCGTTGATCCCGTCCAGCCACGGCTGGTCCGGGCAGACCACGTAGTCCTGCCGGGTCTTGGCCGGCCTCAGGCGCCAGCGCTTACCGGTGATGGCGTTCACCTTCCCCACCGCGATCTTGACCGCGCAGGGCCGCCAGTAGGGCGCGTCGAAGTTCAGCCACAGCGCCTCGCGCTGGTACATGGGGATGAAGACGCCGCCGCGCTTCTTCCACTCCCTGGGCACCCGGTCGGCGTAGTCGTCCACCCGGCAGACCGGGAACTCGCCCAGCCCCGGCGGCAGCGGGTAGGTACTGCCGTCGTCGGGGATACGGAGCGTGCGCTGGAAGCCGACGCGGAAGTGCTTGCCGATGCGGATCGTGTCGTTCTCGAGCTTGACCTTGAGCACCCTTCCCTCCTCGTGAGGCGGCGTCGCGGCGGGTCTGATTCAGTCGTCCACTCCGCCGCAAACGGCGGCGGAGCTGCTGAACCCAATATCGAGGAGGGGTCTGACAGTGGGGGGGGGCCTAGAGGTCGTTCTCCTCGGGCTCCCAATTGTCCCGGGAGCCTAAGAGTAGGCTGCTGATCGTGCCTCGTGCACGGGAGGCAAGGATGATCGCCCGTTCAGACAAGACTGACTCTCGAGATTCTGACATGAGGCGTGCGCCGTAATTAGCGCGGCTGGCGGCCGTGCCATGCTCAAGGGCAACTCGTCCTCCCGTCACCGGCCGGTCAGTCCCCTGCCCTGAATCCGCCGTACGCTTCCCTCCCCGACGTGACGCTTGACGAAGTCGCGGGAGAACTGGTGGGGAAGCGGCTTCGTGTATCCGCATCGATCCATGACCTCGGCGAGCGACATCACTCTGCAGTCGCGGTCCAACATGGCAACCGCTTGGATGGCTGGACCGTCGGCCGTCACGAACCTCATACTCTCATCCGGGTTCTTCAGCAGGTACGCGAGGGCCTCGAGCTCTCCATCATCCAGCCGCTCACGAAAGTCGGGCGTGAAGCGCTTGCGGAGCGCGTCGATCTCCGCGGCCGACATGATGACCTCGCGAATTCGGTGTCGCTCTACTTCGGCGGGAAGATCAATCTCGATTCGTTGATCCTCAAGGGTGACGTAGAAGACCGCCTCCACTCGTACGACCACCGACGGCAGGAGGAGTTCGTATGCCGAAACCAGAGCTTCCCACGCATCGAATCGCAGTGCCGCGAATACCGCCCCCGCATCAAGCAGAAGCAGCCGTGGCTTGCTGCTCATTCTCCTGCGTCATGACGATAGCCCCGGCTTCGCTGACAGATACTTCCAACATGCGCGCCAGGCGTCCGAGCGAAAGCTCACCGCGACGATAGGCGTTTAGTGCCAGTCTCCAGTAGCGTTGCGGGAGCGGTCCCTCGGGAGTGGATCCCCAGTAATCCGGCATGGTGCGACGATCCTCTTTCCGGAACTCAGGATCGTTCAGAATCCCTTCGGCCTCCTCCTGGGTGAGTTTGCCCATGAGACGAAACCGCCACACGAGTGCCTCAGTGGACACTTCGAATTCGCGTGCCATCTCGACCAGATCGCCATAATCGATCTCACGCTCGGCAAAACGCTCCCGATGCTGCGCTTCCATTTCTTCCGCTGGTAGTAGCAGGTGAGATGCGAACGCGTTGGCCAGTCTCTCCACGTGCTCGTGCCATCGAGGCTGATCTCCCTCTCTGCTCCACGCCTGCTGGGTAGAGTCCCATGTAACCAGGTGGAAAAGCTCGTGCGCCAAGTTGTAGTTCCGCCGCCATGGCGCCTGCCCGGCGTTCATCAACACCGCGTAGCCAAAGTCACCTCTGGCGGAAGCGGCCGATTCGTCCTCCCCAAGCGACTCGAAGAACAGCTTGATTCTGAAGCCCTCCTGAAGCACAGCGGCCAACGACACAGCCGGCCGACTTCCCAGATCCAGGACCCTAGCAACGCTCAGCGCCATCCTCGCCACATCAGCAAAGCTCGTAGCTTCGGGATCCAGTTCCCGCTGCGGCAGCTCCGGCGGCGGCGGCAGCCCGTTCCACTTCTCGAGCAGCGCAAAGCGATGCGCCCGATCCAAGAACAACTCCTCAACATCCCTGGAACCAGCCGCGCTCTCACGCCGCCACATTACGCGAGCCGGGGACTCTCTCTCGCTTATTCCCAGCAAGCGATCCACCGTTGTACGCAGGGCATCGGCGATCTTCACCAATTCCCATGCCTTGACGTCGCGCTGGCCACGCTCAATGTCAGATACGATCTGCGCGACTGAGAATCCTACGGCGGTGGCCAAGTCGGCTTGTGTGAGTCCCAAGGCCTTGCGCCGCGTTTGAATCTCTCGTGCCAGATCTGTAGTTTGAGCCACGATGTCTCCATTCTGTTGAGTCATCTGCTCAACAATATACTGGAAACGCCTGGATATTCAAGATTTTCTTTAGTGCAGCGGTGGCCTTCTTGGGCCCCAAAACCTTAGCGCGTAAGCGTTATTACTGTCTGTGGTCTTTCGTACGGGCACTGAGGCGGAGGTTGTCGGCCCACTCACCCTGCGGGTCGTAACGGTCGGCTCACTGACCTTGAGCTTACCTCGGCACGCCCCTGACCGCTGGGCCTGGGGTCGGTGCGCTGTCAGATCCCCGCTAGTCGTCCACCCGGCAGACCGGGATCTCGCCCAGCCGCGGCGGCAGCGGGTAGGTGTTGCAGTCGTCGGGGATAGGGAGCGTGCGTTGGAAGCTGACGTGGAAGTGCTTGCCGATCCGGATCGTGTCGTTCTCGAGCTTGACCTTGAGCACCCTTCCCTCCTCGCAGAGCGGGGTGGCGGCGGGTCTGATTCACTCGTCCACTCCGCCGCAAACGGCGGCGGAGCTGCTGAACCCAATATCGGGGAGGGGTCTGACAGTGAGGGCCTTGGTGGTTTCTCTCCTGGGGATCCGGCTCGGGCAGCCTATCCTCTGTCACCGCGCCCATACTCAGCTCACAGCCGTGAAACCCTCGCGTTGGAAGTCCGGATCGTAAGCGAAGACTTCATCGACGGCATGCCGGCGGGCCACGAGAAACGAGACCGCGTCCACCAGACTGAGGCTCTCGCGGTGTCTGTCGAGGAGAAGCTCCAATCCCTCGTCGTGGAGCTCGGCGTCTACCCACACGATGTCCAGGAGAGGCGCGAAGTCCTTGCGGAACTCGGCCACCGCGTCCAGTCCCACGCGCCGGCCCAGCAGGGCATAGAACTCGACAAGCAGATACGACGAGCTCACGAGGGCTGCCTCACGCCGCTGCAGCGACTCGAATGCGCTACGGGCGGGCGCGTGGTTCGCATCGCTCTCGACGAGCAGAGCGTACAGCGCCGAAGTGTCGACAAAGACCGGGCTCATTCGATGCCCTGGTCGAGATAGTCGTCGTGTCGGCCGGAAACGTCCCGCGCACCCTCGCGATCCCGAAACGCACCCACCAGCCGGGCGGCCCGGCCGTAGTCGTTTCGGCGCCCTGGAATCTCGTCATGGATCGCCCGGTCGATGCAGCGCCGCACGATCTCGGCAACGGAGACACCCTGCTCGCGGGCGGCGCGTCGTAACAAGTGGAGCTGCTCCTCGGTGAGCTGGATCTGGGTCCTGATCATGGTGAGAGTGTAATCACTACATGATGGCATGTCAACTCCCCCTTACACCACGATCCTCTGCGGGCGGTTCGCATTCCAAACTTATCGGCGGATATCAACGAGTTCTCAACGGAAGAGCCACCGGCGGTCGAACGACCTCGGCCTCTGGCTTTCAAGCCCCCAGTGCCTGGCCGAGCCACCCCCAGTATTCGTCGCCGCCCCGCTCGGCCACGTTTCCGTGCCGCGCCTGGGGAACCAGTAGGAACTTCCCTTTCCGCAGCGCCGCATCGAAAACGCTGCGTCCCATCCAGGCCGGAGCAAGCTCATCGTCACCCCCGCACACGACCCACACGGGAGCATCGATCGTGCGGACATCGTCCACAGGCGCGAAGTCGATGCGTGAGATCAACGGCAGGAGCCATGAGAGCGGCGGACCGAGTGCCAGGCGGCCGACGTCGTCGACCGATGTGATGGCAGCTTCGAGCAGCACGGCCCGGGCACCCTGCTCCACCGCCAGTTGCGTAGCCACGCCGGTACCCAAGGAGTGGCCGTACAGGATAACCTCACCCGGCGGCAGGCCGTAGCGCGCCTGGACGAGGGCGCGCGTTGCTCGAGCGTCTCGCATCACTCCCTCGTACGTCGGGCGGCCCGGCAGCCCGCCGTAGCCGCGGTACTCGGCGAGCAGCACGGACCGACCAGTGCGGGCGGCGACCTCTCGCGCCCAATCGATCCAAGAATCGGCGAGGTCGCCGTTGCCGTGAACGACAGCTGCCGCGAACACGACAGCGACGGCTAGTAGAACGCGGCGGACAGACGCCAGCAGGCTACGCATCACACGTCGCTCACTCAAAGGGCCCGGGACCCTCCTTCACCGCGTAGACTATTCGCCGTCACTGGCGGGGAGGGAGGTAACGAATATTCTCGATGAGCATTCTGCGCAAACGCTGCCTGCGCTCCTCTCTCGCATCGGGCTGTCGTTCCTCAGGTTCCATCGTACGTCGCAAGTAACGATCCCGGAGACGGAGGCGTCGACGTCGCTCCCTCCAGCGCAGAAACCGCTTGATCACAAAGACCTCCTCTCCCATTCAACAACCGGCATCAACGACGCCGAGGCCACAGAGGGTACTTCGGCGGTTCGTAGATCCGCGGTGGGTCCGTCGCGAGGGGATTCCGGGCCGACTTGTTCGAGTACGGGCTTCCGTACTGTCCGTACGGGTTGTTGACCGACGTGCTCGAATAGGGGCTGCCGTAGCGCCCGTACGGGTTGGACACGGACTCCGGGTCGTACCGATTGGCGTTCAGCCTGCCGAGGTACGTCCCGTCCGAACTGTAGAACCGTGCGCCATCCACGGCGTACGGGTTCCGCGCCCCGGTGGGGCTGTAGCGGCTGCCGTACGGCCCGTAGGGGTCAGCCGGCGAGCGGTAGTCGTAGGCACTGACGGGATTGGACGTGCTGCCCTGCAGGTACAGGTTGGTCGAGTACACCCCGATGTAGGCCGGGTCTGAAGCGGTCTGCGCCCAGGCCTCAGGCGCTGGGAACAGTGCCAAAAACGCAGCGAGAACCGTAACACGCATCCTTCTTCCTCCAGTAGCTGGATCGGCGGGACACCGGAGGAATACTAAAACGGGGGTATGACAATCAGCCTGGCGCCGGAAGCCAGTCTGTCCGCCCCCTGGCGCCGGTAACCTGTTATCCAGTTTACAGAACCCAGCGGAGAGTTGCCGGCGAGCCGGGAGTCGGACTCCCACCCCGCGACTCGCGCTGCCTAGGGAGGGCTACGAACGCCAAGCCCGGAGGAGATCTCCTCCGGGCTTCTTACGTGGCGGAACTGCTCGTCGGCGAATCGGTAGCTCAAGCTAAGCTCGCCGGATCTCAGCGGTCAAGCCTCATGATCTAGCGAGTCTGTGCGATGCAATTGGCGGCGTGCCCCCGGTGGGATTCGCGTTGAATGCGCCCGCGAGCGGGTGCATTCATACATGAGCGCCGCTCTGCGGCGCGAAATCTCCACCCACACGACCTTTCGGTCACCCGATTCGCCGTCGAGCGCGTCTGCCAATTCCACCACGGGGGCACCTTCGCTGCAGGGTGACGAAATCGGCATTAGCTCGCGCATCCAGCTACGCGGCCTCACAGGCCGCGTAAACCATACAGCATTGGCATCAACACATCCTCAAGCGCGGCGCGGGTCTGCTCGACGCAGGTCCAGACCGGGTATCAACGAGCGAGCCCTCGACTTCGCGGGCGCAAGAGCCGCGCCTGCGCCGTCCGCCGGGGCGGCGTTCCACAGCGCGCCATGCCTACCAGCGAGCATACTGTCTCTTCTAGTACTGTGTCCCGACCCAGGATTCCGCCGGCCGGTCCGCTCTGGCTTGCTCGCCGGTCAATCCGAATGCGTGCGGGTCGAAGGTGTAAATGCGAAAGTGGGCGGCCTCCCCGGTGTGGGTTCGATCCACGCGGCCGGGTCAGGCGAAGGACCCCAGCCGATAGCCGTGAGGACGGAAACTCTTCCTTCGACGAACAGCTGGCGGTTGACCGCACGGCCTCCAGCGGCTCTCGGCCCTTTGAGCGGCGTGTTAACAAGCGCCTGGAACGCGGGTCGTTCTCTCAACTCGCGGATGTGCCATCCCTGCTGGCCTACTTGCCCACAGCAACGGTATGACCGAGCGGGGCAGCGGTCGCGTCGTGTGATGGATGCCGAACATCTCGGGGTGACCGCCCTCACTGCCCGCCCATTATCCTCGCCCGGCGGCCTCGTCATCCGGGTCATCGGACGAGAGCTGGGGTTATGATCGAGCGCCCGCTCCATCCACGCCGAAAGCGGAGTCCGACAGCAGCCCGCGATGCTGAGAGCGCGCGGGATCCGGCGGTCTCAGCGAGAGCGCCGCTCCAGCCGGTCGAGCAGCTCCTGGAGCCGCCGGATCGTCTCCTCGAGCCCCTGGCGCAGCGCTTCCACCAGCTCGGCATCCGCCGGCGCGATGTCCGGCTGCGTCAAGACCGCGGCCTCCGCCAGCGGCGCGACGGCCGGCAGCTCGCCGACCAGCGCGGCGACCGACGCCTCGAGCGTCTGGTGCATGACCACCCGGCGAGCGTCGACCAGGATGATGCGCCGGAGCTCCGGGAACTCCAGGGTCTCCGGCTTCAGGAAGACGGGCTCGGCGTACAGGATGGCGTCGCCCAGCGGGATCACCAGCAAAATGCCCCGCGAGACCTCCGAGCCGACCTGACCCCAGAGCGTGAACTGCTCGGAGATGACCGCGTCGTTGTCGATCCGGGCCTCGATCTGGTTGGGGCCGTCCACGTGCCGGCCCGTCGGGAACCGGTAGAGCAGCAGCTCGCCGTAATGCTCGCCGTCGCTCCGCGCCGCCATCCAGCCGACCAGGTTGTGCCGGTTGTCCGGCGTGAACGGCTGGATCAGCAGGAACTCCTCCTGCTGCTCGCCCGGCAGCCGGGCCACGATGTAGTAGGGCCGCAAAGGAGCGGATTGGCCGAACGACGTCTGGACCGGCACGTCCCACTGGTCCTCCTTGTTGTAGAAGACGACCGGGTCCCGCATGTGGTACTGCAGCAGCATCTGCGTCTGGATAGTGAACAGGTCCAGCGGGAACCGGACGTGCGCGCGCAGGTACTCCGGCATCTCCTCGCGCGACTTGAAGAGCCCCGGGAATATCGCCTGGTAGGTGCGGATGATCGGATCGTCGGGGTCGAACACGTAGTAGTCCACGCTGCCGTCGTACGCATCCACGACCGCCTTGACGCTGTTGCGGATGTAGTTGAGCCGGCCGTTCCACCGCGTCGCGTAGGGGTAGCGGTGCGTGACCGTGTAGGCGTCCTGGATCCAGAACAGCCGGCCGTCCGCCACCACCACGTACGGCTGGCGATCCCTCATGAGGAACGGCGCGATCGCGGCGACGCGCTCGGCCACCGTCCGGCGGTACTGGATGCGGCTGTCCCGGCTGATCTCGCCCGAGATCAGGATGTTCAGGTCGCCGAACCGCCAGGCGTAGAGCAGGCGGCGGAAGAACGAGCTCAGCTCGACGCCGCCGTCCCCGCCGTAGCGGGTGTACTCGGGCCCCTCCGGGCCGGGATAGTTGAACTCCTGCATCCCGCTGCGGGCGATCACGTGGTCCAGGCTCTGCAGGCCGTAGTAGATCTCGGGCCGCTCGAGCGGGATCACGCCCACCGGCGGTACGTCACTGATGAAGAACGAGGGCCGGCCGCCCGCCTCGACCTCGGTGACCGGGCTCATCGCCACGCCGTAGCCGTGGGTGAACTGCAGCCGCCGGTTGACCCAGCGCTGCGCCTCGGCCGGCAGCTTATCCGCCGACAGCTCGCGCGTCGCCAGCATGACCTGCCGCAGCTCGCCGTCCACCGTGTAGCGGTCGGTGTGGACGGCCTGGAAGTCGTAATAGAGGCGGAAGAATTGGATCTGATTGTAGCTCTGCAGCAGCGGGCCCTCGTCCCAGAGCCGGACGTTGCGGAGCGTGCCGCGGTTGTCGGCGACCGTCCGGGCATCGATCGCGCCGCGCGCCGGATGGCTGCGCGACTCCAGATCTTCCAGTCCGAAGGCGTTCCGCGTGAACTCGATGTTGCTGGCCAGGTAGTCCCGCTCCAGCGCCAGCTCGGCCGGCTCGACTCGCAGCCGCTGCACCAGCCAGGGCGCCACGCTCCCTACCAGGATCAGCAGGACGAACCAGATGGCCACCGGCCAGGCGATCCAGCGATATCCGCTGGAGAAAAGGCCGCCGGCGAACACGAACCCGGCGGTCACCACGGCGACCACGGTCAGCAGCGCCCGGCCCGGGAGGTTCACATGGTCGTCGGTGTAGCCCACGCCGAACACGGTCCCGGTGGGCGAGTACAGCAGCTCGTAGCGCCCCAGCCAGTGGCCGGCCGCGATGAGCAGGAAGAGCACAGCGACCAGCACGGCCAGCTGCACCCGCGCCCCGTCCCCGAAGAGCCGCGGCTCGCCCCGGAGCCGGGCCGTCAGGTAGTGGAAGGCGACCATGATCAGCACGAGGCTCGTGACCGCGGCGATCAGCCAGCCGTGCACGAGACGCACGGCCGGTAGCGTGAAGATCAAGAACGAGAAGTCGCGCCCGAAGACCGGGTCGGTCTCGCCGAACGGGACGCCGTTCAGGAAGAGCAGGACGCTCTCCCACTCCGACGCGGGATGCAGGGCCAGCAGCAAAGCGACCAGCAGGAGGACGGCGGCCGCGGCCCGGACCAGGAACTTGCGGACGAAGTGGTAGTCCGGCAGCTCGAGCGCCGCGTCGGGCAGCGGCGGCCGATCGGCGGACCGGGCCGCCGCGTACAGGTTGGGCAGCGCGAGAGCCAGGAAGACCGCGACCGCCAGCACGAAGAGAACGACCCGGGTCGTCACGATCTTCACCAGGACCGCCTCGTAACCGAGGCCCCGGAACCAGAGGAGGTCCGTATAGAATCTCTGCGCCCAGTTCAGCCCCGCCACGACCAGAATCAGCGGCAGGAGCCACAGCCCCCAGCGCATGACTCGGCGGATCGGGCCGAGATCGAGGGCGCTAAGGTCGATCTTCTCGAGCGGGCGCCGACGGCCCTGGAAGTCGGAAAAGTCGCTCATCACGGCTCTACCCTCCCTCTCATCGCTGGATGTGCACGCTCAGCGCGTCCCCGGTCCGGGAGACCGTCGGACGGTCGCGCTTCTCGAGCACCTATCTGTTTGATCGCGGATCATGAACATAAGGGATCGGGGCGGGCCCTGGCGAGGAACGGGCTTCAGCGGCCTGCAGCGTGAGCTGACGACGCGCCTCGGCCGGGGTCGATCGTATCCCCAGACAGCAGCGGCAGCCAAGCGCGCCTGCCGGGCGGCTTGCTAGATCACGTCAGGATGTCTCAGCCCGCATCTTGGCCCGGGCGATTCGCACGAGCAGCCCCTCGTGCCCGATGCCGAGTACTTGCTCGCGCACCCGGAGTGTGTCCTCCCTGAAGATCATCGCCGAATGGGCGCCCGGATTTCGCAGATCAGCAAGCGGGCCGATAGCGTGGGGCGCCTGGCCAAGCAGCCAGTCGGCGTCGGGGCCCTGCAGCGCTGCGCGCAACCCCTTCTGGACGATCGGCTCCTTCTCAAGCAACACCTTCACCGAGCCCAGCGCCTGGTGTGGGACCCGACCGCCCAGATCGATCCGGCCCTCCGCGCCCCGGACCTCGCGTTGGTTCGGCTTCCGGCTCCTGAGCACGCGACGCAGCGCCGGGAAGATGAGCGCGTTCAGCTCAGTCTCCACCGCCTTCGCGTACTCGATCGCCGGGCCCGAGAAGTCGAACTGCGGGTCGTTCCGCCGGGCGCGGAAGACCGCCTCGGCGCTGGCGAGGAAACTTCGGGTCGTGGGCTCGAGCCGGGACCAGACCGCCGTGCCCAGCAGGTTGTCGCGCAGCTCCTGCGCCATCCGCTCCGTCTCGCCGCGGTACTGCGCCTCGTACTCGACCCACAGCCGCGCGTCCAGCAGCGTCGCCGTGTCGGCGAACCAGGCCAGCTCTTCCTCCGCCTGCACGATGAGCGGCAGATCGACGATCCCGCCGTAGAGCGAGACGGGCCGGTCGTGATAGCGGACGTTTCGGAGCTTCCGGAGCTGGGCGATCACCGCGGGCGTGTCGTTCGCCACCAGCCGGCGGATGTCACCGAGCCGAAACCAGAAGTCGGCCTGCTTCCCCTCGTAGTAGGCGGGCATGTTCTCCCGCTCGTCGGGGTACGCGCCGGGCACGTCATCGTCGGTGATCTCTTCCAGGCGAGCGACGTAGAGCGAGCGGTAGTCGGTAAGGTAGAGGTGCGTCTCGACGCCGGCGCTGATCTGCTGCTGAAGAGCGAGGACGTCAGCGCCGTGGTCGAGCGGGCCGACACGGTTCGGCGAACGGAGCTTGGCCCACCAGACATGGACTTCGTCAGCCTCCGCCTCGCCGGCCCGGTGGCGCCGTACCCAATCGAGGAGCACGCGCAGGTGCTCGTCCATGGCGTCGTCGGCGTAGGACGGATTCCAGACGGTCAGCAGGTGTCGCGGAGTATCTGGTTTCTCGATCAGGCTTTTCACGCCAGTGTAGCGGTCACGGCCCTGCGGTCGAGACTGTTATACGCCTCGTCCCGCAGCGAGGCCTTGTGTCAGTCCGGCAGGCGAAACTAGATGGCCCGAGCCACGCTCCGCAGACAGTCCAGCGCTTCCTCCCATGCGATATCCTCGTCAGGTCGACGAGTTGCTGGGCGCCTTCGGAGCCCGGCTCCAAGCGTCCCCACCAATCGCCGCGCGCACCTACGGCAGGGTGGAGCACGCCCTTCTCCGGCCGCGGTTCTCGGAGACTGCGGCCGTGACAAGTTGGCTGTCAGAGCTCCTGTCTAGGCGACAACAGCTCAATAACGCCTCGGCGGAGTTTTTTGACGGGCTTTTGACGCCCGCCGGCTATGAAGATACTAGCCACGGGACATCCGACCAAGGAGGTCAACGCGACTCCCACGTTCTTAGCAACGCCGGAGGTGGATTATGGGCAGACCGACCCCGACTTTCGCATTGCTTCTCATTACAACCCTAGTAGTGTCGTGCCGCGGCGAAGACATGATGTCTCCGGGCCATCAGTCAGCCACACGCACTCTCAACCTTGAGAAGACTGCGGGATCTCAAACCCGGTTCGTATCCGTCAGCGCTGGATCTAGTCATACGTGTGCGTTGACATCCCAAGGCGCAGCCTTTTGCTGGGGGCATAGTATTTCAAACGGTCAATATGGACCTAGCCTCGTGCCTGCGGCTGTGAGGGGTGGGCACCGATTCGCTTCCGTGACTACCGGCACCGCTCACTCCTGCGCGGTGACGCACAACGGTGAAACGTACTGCTGGGGCTGGAACGAGTTCGGCCAACTCGGCACTGGATCGTCCGTCTCAATGACGATTGAGCCCATTCTAGTGGCGGATGATCTTAGGTTCGGCTCAGTGACCGGTAGCTATGGTCATACGTGCGGGGCCACGCTTTCGGGTGCGGGATACTGTTGGGGGCTGAATCACAGTGGTCAACTCGGGGACGGAACCACGATCCAGAGGTGGATCCCAACGCCTATCAACGGCAATCTGCGGTTTCGATTGGTCAGCGCCGGCGATAACGGCATTCACACCTGTGGGTTGACACAAGACGGAAAGTCCTACTGCTGGGGCCTCAATGGAAACGGCATCTTAGGGAACGAAGACGCTGCCATCAACTCAACACACACAACCCCGATCCCTGCAGCAGGGAGTCTGAGGTTCATATCTCTTGAGGCGGGTGGAAATCATAATTGCGGGCTCACTTCCGGTCGCGCAGCCTATTGCTGGGGCCATAACAGCGGCGGCCAACTTGGCAATGGTACAAGCGGCTGGGCCACCTCGGGTCCTACACCGGTACGAGTTTCCGGGGGCCTGAAGTTCAACGAGATCAGCGCAGGGAGCGGCCATACGTGCGGTGTGACCGTCAATCACAAGGCGTATTGTTGGGGCTCGAACTCGTATGGCGAGCTCGGCATTGGAGCTCCGGATTCTGACACACATCCAGAACCGCTGCCTCTCAGCGGCGAGCTGGAGTTTCGCAAGATAAGCGCAGGGTCGGGTCATACCTGCGGAGTGACAACCGATCAGAGGATCTACTGCTGGGGTCGCAACTACATCGGGCAGCTGGGTAATGGCACAACTGTTGATAGCCCGATCCCGATTCCCGTAGCCGAGCCCAGTTAGGTATTTTCGCACCAGACCTGCGGACAAAGGTCGGGAGGGCAAGCCTGCGCGATCTGCCTGTCGCAGCGTTCATGCCAATGCTGCGGCCACGGCCTTGAGATCCAGACTGTCGAAATCCTGGCCGCGTAGCCAACGCTTGTATCCGTCCGGCAGCGGAAGGTAGATGGCCCGGGCCACGTTCAGGAAGCGATCGGCAACCCGCTCGCAGGCCGTATCCTGCGCCAGGTCGACGACCTGCCGGGCTACCTCCGATCCGGCTTCCAGGCTATCAAGGGACGCGATGTGTTACCACCCACAGCCGCCCGTCGGGCAGCGTCGCGGTGTCGGCGAACCTCGCCGGTTCTTCGTCCGCCCGCACGATGAGCGGCAGGTCGACGATCCCGCCGTGGAGCGAGATGGACCGGTTTTGATACCGGGCGTTGCGGAGGTTCCGGAGCTAAGCGATTACGGCGGGTGCATCGTCAGCCAGCGGCCTGCGGATGTCAACGAGCCCGAACCAGAAGCGGGCCTGCTCCCTTCGCAGTCGGGCATGCTCTCCCGCTGGTCAGGGTAGACGCTGGGTGCGTCATCGGCCGTGATCTCTTGCAGGTGAACGACGTAGAGCAAGCGGCAGTCCGTCCTGCAAAGCAAACTTACAGGGCCGTGATGAGCTGACCCCCAAAGTTGCTCCAGCTATTGTGGGACTCCCGAGCTGGTGATGGTGGCGAGGCGCTCCTCGCTCGGTGATTGATTCCCTGCATACTCTGCAGGGGTAAGACCGCCCAGAGAGCTGTGGGGCCTCACACCGTTATAGTCTTTCCTCCAGTTTTCGATTGTTCGTCGCGCATCCTCCAGGGAGAGGAACCAGTTCAGGTTCAGGCACTCGTCGCGCAGCGTCCCGTTGAAACTTTCCATGAAACAGTTCTGAACCGGCTTCCCCGGCTGGATGTAGTCGATCTTGATCCCGCGGGCGTAGGCCCAGGAATCGAAGGCCCGGCTCGTGAACTCCGAACCGTTGTCGGTAACGATGATTGGAGCGAGCCCCCGGTCTTCCCGCAGCGCCTCCAGGACCTCGATCACCCGCACCGCCGGGATCGAGTGGGCCACGTGGATCGCCAGGCACTCCCGACTGAACTCGTCCACGATCGTCAAACAGCGAAACGTCCGGCCCGAGCTCAGCGTGTCGGACATGAAGTCCATGCTCCAGCGCTCGTTCGGTCCACCCAGCGGCTCACGAATGGGCCGTGAGACCTGGCTCCGGCGTCTCTTGCCTCGGCGACGCACCGCGAGGCCCTCCTCCCGGTACAGCCGCTGGACCCGCTTCCGATTCACTGGCCAGCCTTCCCGCCGAAGCAGAGTGTGAATCGTCCGGTAGCCCCAGCGCGGCCGCTCAGCCGTCAGCTCCCGGATCCGAGCCCGAAGTTCCTCCTGAGGCGCCCGAACACTCCGATAGCGTATCGTGGAGCGCGCGAACCCGGTGAAACGAACGGCTCGGCGCTGCGAGACTCCAGCTGCGGCTTGAACCTTCTCGACGACCCGGCGCCGCTCCCTGGCCGTCACAACTTGTTTCCCAAGAGGTCCTTCAGCACCTGGAGGTTCAGCGCTTGATCCGCCACGATCCGCTTCAGCGTCCGGTTCTCCTCCTCCAGTTGCCTCAGCCGGGGGGCATCACTCACATCCATCCCGCCGTACTTCTTCCGCCACCGATAGAAAGTGGTCTCCGCCATCCCGTGGCGTCGGCAGAGATCTCGCACCTCGGCTCCGGCCTCCGCCTCCTGCAGAATCCCAATGATCTGCTCTTCGCTGAACCGACTCTTCCGCATGGGCTCCTCCCGCTCGAGGAGTCCCATTATAACTGGATCAGTTTCCGGGGGTCAGCTCAGCTGTACTGCGCCTATCAGCTATTATCGAATCCCTGTGGGTGCACCTTCAGACAATGACAATGAGGTAGGTGGCGCGCAAACCCTCCAACATCTAGGCCAATCCCAGGCCCTTTCTAGCCGCTACAATGGGGTCCGAGTAGAAGATCGGGTCAACATGCTCCATGATCTCGGCGTCGACGTCCAGAAAGTGTCTCTTGTTCTCGATCGGAATCAGTGCCCGTTTTGCACCATTGTCCTTGGCCAGCTGGAGGGGTTCACCGAGGGACGACACTGGCTTGGGATTCCCGTGTATGCTCATATCGCCCAGCACCACTAGGCCTGGCAGGGCTGGCTTCTTCTGGAGCGCCGAATAGAGCGCTATAAAGAAGGCCACCCCGATATCACTGCCTTCTTTGCGGTTGAGCAGATCGACAAGCTCCACGTGGAAGTCCGTGACATCCAAGACTGCACCTATTCCCATTGCAACCTTGTGCGCTCTTATGTAGTCGTAGGCTCGCTTGATAGACTCTCGCATGTCGGTTGTAGCGCCACCGCTCATTCCAAGCTTGCCAGTGCCACCGGAGGTGCCGACTTCTATTCGGAAAAGACCTACCCGGCCACCCTGGCCGACCGTCAACGCATAGACGGAGCCTGGAGCAAGCGGGTCGGTGGCGATCAGCTCTCGCCCGCCCTCTTCCGGCACACCAACAAAATGCTCTTCGCGTGACTCGGCGTCGACGTACGAGAAGCTCGTCTGGCTGTACTCGAAGCCACCCATCTTCTTAAGTTGCTCTTTGACGCGCCGTCGACCTTCCATAGCTAACGTGACGTATTCCTGCATCTCCTCGCGGGTACACTCGCCCGCCGGGTGCAGGAGTTTTAGCAGCCCGGCTACCGTCTTCCGCACCGCCTTCACATCACGAGTGTTCAGGTGGCCACCGAAATCGAAGTAGTGCTCTACACGCTCCGTGTAGTTGGCACTCCGAAGATAGCGGAGCGCCTCAGCCAGGTAGTCGACGACGAAACCGTACCGATCGGTGAGAAATTCATTCCTCATCTTCGGGACTTCCCACCCAGGCAAATAGAAGTGCATGCGATCCAGGAATGCCCAGTCCTCTCTTATCGTCGGAGGCATCGGAGTGAAGAGGTGTGATGAACGAACCATCACCTCCACAGGCTGATTGGTGTTGCCAAAGAGCGCGATGGAGGCGTGGCCCTCGAGAGTCTCCCGGTCCCGAGCAAAACGACCGGACTCGCAGTAGGTCTTAAGGGTGGTCACCACCTCTTTCTCTATCTTCTCCAGGTCGGCCACCTCGTCGAAGCCTATGGCGTCCCACTTTCCGACGAGTCCGACTTCCCTGCGCGAGATATTGTAGAAAAGGCGCGCGACAGTGGTGCCGCCAGTCAGCAGGATTGTGTACGGCGAGATCTCCTGGTAGACGTAGGACTTGCCGGTTCCGCGGGGGCCCAGTTCCACGAAGTTGTAGTTTCCTTCGCACATTGGAATGAGCCGCGCAAGGAAGAGCAGCTTGAGGCGACGGTCGAACTCGCTTGGCTCAAGACCTATGCTCCGGACTAGCAGGTCAATCCACTCGTCGGTCGTGAAACGGGCACGTCCTTCCAAGTACTCGTCGAACGAGAATGTTGCGAGTTGTATCGGCTTAAGCTCATCGATCCAGAAGGGACTTTTCTTGCCCGAGGCCGATTCATCGTACATGTGCTTTATCTCGACCTGGGCCCAGATACCACCCAGCAGCAGCCGGTCGTAGATACTGACCAGGCTTGCGGGAACATGTACATAAGCATGACCGAAGTTGGTCAGTTCCGCCCAGTACTTGTCTTCACTGGAGTGATACTTGACCTTGATCTTGTCGATGAAGCGATGTGAGCCCTTCTCCCTGACCAGCGATTGTGCCTTATTTGCCTCGTCTGGCCGCACGTAGTTCTCTCGCAGTGTATTCCCGACGGCTTTCAGGCCTAGCTCTATCGCTTCTCGATTGTCTGAGGCGCAGTACTTGCCAAGCAAGTATTCCAAGACAAACACCGGTACGTTGGCACCGACCTTGACTTTCCGGACCAGGTCTTTACGCACGACCTTACCGGCAAAGACCTGATTCGCCTTTACGTCAACGGGGTCCAGGGGTCCCCCTACACTGCTCGCCATCTCCTCAGAAGAGGAATTCATAGGCCACTTTCTTTCGCTGGATGGGATCGCCCGTTCTCACATCCGTCGCCTCTATCTCGAAGCTACCGCGACCTTCGACATCGCCAACGAGCTGGAGCATTAGAACACTGGACTCTCCGGGATTGAGCTCGACTTCGTTGCCGGCTTCAACATAACCGCGGCTTGCACCGGCTGTTTGGCCAACAACCTCGCCGTCCTTGACCACCGTCACCGCGAATCGCCGGGTACGGCCGGCCTCGAACATGTCCTCCTGACCTTTCGGGCCCGCCGCGTGGTAGCGCAGCTCCACCTGGAAGAACGGCGTAGTCACCTTTGCTAGCTCCACGACCAATTCCACGGTCGGCAGAGCCCGCTCAGCCTTTCGAGCAGGTGTGTAGTGGATGACCGGTATCACGAGCTCTTGCAGCGACAAGCCACCATGGAAGTATACGGTGTTGCCAATTACACGGAAAACGTTGATCCCGCGAGGAAACGCCAACTCTAGGTCACCCCCGAGCCCAAGATCGGAGGTCCGAAAGACAATGTGGTGATCGCCACGACCCAGGTCACGCCCGATTGCACAACGACGATGTACTTCCAATAGTACGCCGTCCGGAGGGTCGATCTTCATGGCATCTGATATGTCCTCTCGGAGCAGATAGCCGTGATCCGCCGTTATCACGAATTCCTCGATTCCGGCTCGGGCTAGGCGACCGATGGCACGTTGAAGATCGCTTATGATGCGACTGATGAAGCTCCTCGCTCGATGAATGTCATCCTGTTCACCTATTGCGTCGATGTCCTGAGAGCGAATGAGTAGCAGGTCGGTTGCCCTCGTTATCTCATCCAGCTTCTTCTGTTTCTTGCTCAGGCACTCTTCGAGCGTTAGCTCGTTCACCCGCTCTCCGTACCGATCGGACAGCAAATGCGAGCGCTCGGGCAATCCGGACAATAGGGTTCCAGCCACTCTCGGGACGACCTTACCAGAAGACTCGATCAGTTCGACCCCCTCGCTCGCTCCTGGCATCAACGCCGCCATCCCAACCCGTGTGATGGTGGGCGGAGTGGACAGGGCAAGTTCCACGCTCACGCTACCGGTGTCGCTATTGGAGCCCAGCGCCTCAGCGAGATCGCATCCCATCTCATATCGGAACGCGTCGACCAAGAAATATGCGACCTTGCGCTTGGCCGAGTTATCCAGAAGCGGCTCCACATGGTTGTGAAATACACTGAGCTGAAGCGGAAGATCGCTCAGATCGCCGCTCGTCTGAGCCAGGCTATCAAGAAACTGCTCGGCCGAGACCCGCTCAGCCTCGTGGGCCTTAGCACGAGCCATAGCGATGACGTCTTCAAGGCCCAGGTCAGAGCTGCTGGGCATTAGTCCGCTTGCTCGAACATCGAGCCGACGGAGAAGGGCGTCTATCAGATAGCCAGGTCGGTCACCCGACGTGTAATGATCGACCCACCAAGCCGGCGACTTGGAGGCGGACGGCATTTCGGCCAATAAACGATCCGCGGCCAACCAGAGGTGAGCAGCGAGGCGGGCCACAAGCCACTCTCCTCTACGCTGTACATCCGTCCGAGCCCAGAACGAATCGGCGCGTTCCTGTGCCCACTTTATTGCTTCAGCCCACTTGTCTTCCGCCGCAAGCTGTCGCACATGTCTAAGGGCTAACCGCTCCTCAAACGAAAACGTATCCTCCTGGCCGAGCGTCTCCGCAGGATAATCGAGCTCGGCTAGACCGTAGGCGCGTTCTGCTTCCTCCGCCCAACGCCTGTACGCGTCCTCTGTAGACCGCGAATCCCTGAGCTCCTGGGCCAGCTGGCGACATGCGATCACCTCTCCTCTCGAATCGGGAATGGCGAAACGCCGCAACTCCGCAGGAGTGTCAGCCAGGTCATCGAGGAACTCTACCAGTAGAACGTGATGCGCGAAGGCATCTCGAAGCTCTTCAGCGTCAGTGACGCCACTCGGTATCTTCACGCCGTATGTACGCTGGAGAAGGGCGCTCAGCGACTCGAACAGTTCCTGCGCGTCGACCTCAGCGGCCAGCCCCGGCTCACATAAGAGCCGGACACCTACTTGCTTCGGCGAGATCTTTCCAAACACGACGTCCAGCGGCGCAATATTCTCCTCCTTGCGTGCCAGATCGTCGAGCTGTGCCAAGGAGATCTGTGGACGCTTTAACCACTCCTGCACCGTGGCGCGCGGGAAAGATCCCTTCAACGCCTGCTGGGTTATTGCCGCGAGCCCATCGGTGAAAGTCGTTCCTAGACATTCGAGCCCCAGAAGGATGTTCTCCCGGTCTTCAAGTCGTGCTCGGGGAACGTAGACCAAGAGATTCTCTACTTCTGCCGTCGTCTCGTGCAGCTTCGCCACGAGCGGCTCAACATCGTGGCGGAGCTTGAAATAACTGCCGTCAAAGCCCACCACGGTGGCCTTCGGAAAAGTGTAGTCCTCGAGAAGACGGCCGAACACTTGCTTAGCATCGTACCAAACCAGTATCCGACGGCGTTGTAGTTTGCCTTCGATACACTCGGCCAAGTACTCAGATATCGGACCGCTCATGGAGTCACTCAGATCGTATTGCCACTCAAGGAATAGGGGTCGCGAATCATTTCCCACGCTCGCTAAGTGTCGTGACGTTGCTCGAGAAGACCCAGTCGATCGTGGGCGATAGCGAAGCTCTTGTCCTCCCGACACTTCGTCTCGACCCGCTCTGGCCAGTACCTCATCGCTAGCTTCGACCAGTCATACTCTCCCTTCTCCAGCTCTCCCCACACCTTCGCCGCCTCCTTCCACGGCACCAGCTCGTGCAGCGGCGCCATGTTGATGATCACCCCGTCGTCCAGGTCCGGCGCGTAGCCCGGCTCCGCCACCTTTCTCAACTCCCGCTGGAACCACTCCAGCTCCTCCAGCAGCTCGACCTTCTCCTCGATCTCCTTCTCCACCTGCCGCACTCCGCCCCCCCCGCCTCGCTCGCGCTCCGCCCGCAGCTCCGCCAACCGCCGCTCCTCCAGCTCTACCTTCGGCCGCACGTACTCGTTCAGCACCGTCCACAGCGTGTCATCCGTCAGCCGGTGGTAGTAGAGCCACACCCCGTACTGGCTCTGTCCCCGCCCCGGGCTCGAGCACAACCGCCAGTAGATCGGCGCTTTGCGGCGGCTCTTGCTGTAGCGCTGGATGTGGAAGTCGAAAAAGTTCTTCCCCAGCGCCGTCGCCTTCTGGTTTCGGAACCAGTCCCGTAGGGTCCGCGGCGTTCGGCCGTCCCCGCGCAGGATCTCCAGCGCTTCCTCCTCGATCTCACCCGCCCGATCCCCGTACACGTAGCTCAGTACTTCCCGCACCTTCCGCGCGATATCTCGCGGGTGGCCGGGGTCGTCCACCAGGATCCCGTCCCAGGCTATCGCGATGGGATACTCAGCGGCGGTAATGGAATCCGGACCCTCAAAGCTCCCGGGCTCGGGCAGCGTGATCACGTTGGGCCGGGCGCGGAGCCAGGCCTCGCTGGCGATCCGTTCTTCTGTGCCAGGAAAGCCGTCCGGCCCAACAAGGCCGCCCGGAGCAACGCAAGGAAGACGGTCAAACGACTCCTGAAGCTCCGGTATCAAAGAGCCATCCCGAGCCATGCGTACATCCCACCGGCCCAAGGCCACACCCACGCCCCACATCAGTAGACTCGCCACCCTTGCCGCGAGATCCTCATCGGTGCTGTCCTCTGAAGATTCGACTTCCTCATCAGTGTCCCCGGTTGCGCCAGAACCTGACCGTTGGACAGACTCCGGTATTCCGAATTCCTTCCCTGTCGATGACGTCTCGAACCCGTATACAGAATGGACGTGGCGCTCAATCTCAGCAGTTAGCCGCACAAGGGTCGCCACTCCTTCAGACAAATCACTCTCAACACGGCGGCTTATGTGTTCTAGGTCAGCCGAGTCTTCCACATGAACGACAAGTGAAGGTAGACGAAACGCATGAATGGTCTCGCAGTACACCGATGTGTTTCTCACTAGATCGAAGACCGATGCAATCTGCCAGACGTCCCCGAATGGCACATCTCCCGGTACTGGTGTCCGCTGAATTACACCAACCTCGTACGATCCAAATGCCATCTGGGCGCTGACCAGTTCCAACACCAATCGGGTGTTCATCAACCCGAGTAGTGTTAACTGAAGCGTCGCAGACTTCGGCAAGACAGCTGGCCCTTTGTGCCCAAACACACACCCATCTGGATATGCCCTAACGCTGAAACCCTTCTGACTTCTAAGAGGCCATGTCAGTCCTGGGCGGAAAAAGCAGTCCTCTTCCGTCTGTCTGAGCATCCAGACGTTCGACTTCGGCTTGCCACTGGCGGCGTTTATGCGATTCTTGATCTCCGCACCCTTGCCGAACCAGTTCACCACCAGGTGCACGTCGGCATAATACGGCGAGTAACTTCCGCCTTTGGCGAAGTGGATCCACCCCCGCCCGCTTTCACAGTCTTCTGCAGAGTAACCTATCCGCTCCGGCCGGACCTCCCACCAGGCCCGGACGAATCGGAAGTCGTCCGCCGTTGCTAAACCCTGCTTGACCGTCGCGACGTTCCCCTCTAAGGGTGGAAATTCCCGGAACATCCGGCGAATTGGCTCGCCGACCCAGTAGGCGAAGGGGGAACCCGGAACGACTGAGAATTCGGACGTATCTGCCGCAAAAATGTTCGCGATCTCCTCCGACTTGAGATCAGAACTCCGCAGTCGCCCGAGAAGCTCGTGCAACTCATCGCCCTTCGCCTCAGGAAATGCATCCAAAACCCGAACAAATACGGCCTCGCTCACTCGAGGATCACCACCTCCCCTTTCTGGATTGCCGCCATACACTGTTGCCGCAGTGCGGCTAGTGCTTCTTCCACATCCTCTTCGGTGTGCAGCCCCCTGGAGGCAAATCGACTCGCTTTGACCCGCGTGATGACCGCCTCACCCTCTCCCCTTTGCTTCTCTTCATGCAGCGCGATTAGTGTTGCAGCAGCGTTTACATGAATAGACTCCAGCGCCTGGACAGTGCTCTGAAGCTCCGTGAGGCTTGTGGCCTCCAACCTCGCCTTGGCCCGAGCGGCGTCGAAGGGAGCGAGCAGACGCTCGCGACTCTCCTGCGCGACGGCTTCCCAGATCTCACGATTACGAAGATCGTCTACCAGTCTTTGGGACAGTTCCTCCAGCTGTTCGGAATGCTTGGCGCGTTCCTCTTCGTAGGCACGTGCGATGGCTTCGGCTCGCTGGCCGATGATGGCGAGATGGTCGAAGAACTCGGGAGATTCCAGAGAATCCTTCAAGCTCTCCGCAGCATCTCTCAACTCGGCGTTCAATCCGATGGCATGGAGCTCCGGCCAGAGGCGGCGAACGGCCAGCTGCGCCTTTCGAAGTACCTCCAGGTTCGTTGCAGCAACCGAGTCCTCAAGTTGTTTTAGTCGTTCTAGACTTGCCTGAATCTCGTCACGTTGTGGATGGAAAGCTTGGGCGATATCGCGCGCGGTGCCCTGCGTGAGGCCTGCGAGCTCATCTATGAGCGTGCGCACCTGCTCTCCGCCCTGAAGGTCGTTCGCTTCCAGTAGACTCAGGACCCGGTGGGCGCGGTTAATCTCAGTGGGCAGGCGCTCCTGCAGCGCAGCCGCGATGGCACCCTCCTCGGGTCGAACCTCGATCCCGTAGAGCTCTTCTAGTGCCCTGACGCACTGCGCGCGCTCGACGACGCCTAGACCACCTTCGGAAGGGGGAGTAAAGGTGGCAGCACGGAAAGCATTGGTCTTTCGAAAGACTTCGTGCGCTCCGGGCTCGGCATAGCTGGTGTACCGTCGGCCGGCATAGACCTCCAGCTGGCCGTTGCGAAACGCTGTTGCCGTCAACAGCATGATCACTTCAAGGTCCCAACCGTATCCAAACCCCTTAAACTCATTCTCCAAAGCGCGTCCTGCTGTCTCCTCCCCGTAGTCCTTGCGGCGGCGAACAAACTCGAGAATCTCGGTCAGCGCAGCGTGAGAGCCATCAATCCTGAGATCCCCAGCCTCGCGTATCACCAGGCCAAGCCCATCGTCCGGTTCGTAGTACACAGACGGGAGCCCGGAAAGGGAGTCGGAAGTCAGAATACGACGCGCTTCATCACCCTTCACCGAAGCTGCGGCGAGGTCGAACTTCGGGTAGAGTTTGTCAAAGGCCACCGCCAGCGCTCCACGGACAGCTTCACCAAGCTCGCCGCCGAGTTCGGATATCTGCTCCTCCACACCGCGGAAATATTCAACGCCACCCACGAAATCCCGACGCAACAAGGCGGCAACACGCGCCTCGTGGCGACTTTCCCGTGCCTTCTCCTCGCTCAGCAGTCGATCTTGCTCAGCCGAGGTCTGAACACGTTCGTACCGACGAACCATCTCTCCTGAACGAAAAAGCTCGTCAACCGTATCCAGCAGTTCGCTGAGAATAGGGACAACCCAATGAAGGGCATTCTTCCCCTCCTCCGTGTTGCTTTGCTCTCGGGCTCGATCCTTTGCGCTGCTCAACGCAGAAGGATCCGTGACAAAGTCGATGATAAGGTCAATATCCGCCGACGAGCGACCGAGGCGCTGGCCGTTGATCACCGGTGACACAGAGAATGTCTTCAGATTCTGATGCCGGTAGCCCCGTACCTCACGAAAGAGTTGCTCCGCCATCCTTCGAAGTAGGTCAGAGCGGTTCTTCGGCAATACCTCGATGCCGCGACGCTCTTCTTCCCAGTCTTTACCGGCTTGTGAGAGCAACTCCCAACCATCTTCCGTCTGGCGGACTTTGTGCTTCTTCTCAAGCTCTCTAAGGGCTGTGCCGACCTCCTCACGCACCGGTTGATCCTCGATATGCCGGTGTAGGACCGCGGCAATGTTCTCAGGACTCCGGACAAACGACTTGACCGGTTGTAGGACGGCTAGGACCTTTGCCACTCGGGTTTCGAGTGCATCGTCGCCGAAATGCTGCTTGATCTCGTGCACATCCCTCTTACGATCAGCGTTCACAAGCGTCTCGAGTAGGTCATACGACAGATCCAGGGTAGCCAACCGCCCAACCGTGGCCTCCGCCAAGTTCGTCCGCTCGTTCACCAGCATCTGCTGGGCGTGCTTTATGATCGTACGATTGGCCCCTCCCACATGTCGCGCTGCCCCGCTCTGGGTTCGCAACGCTGACACAATGTCGATGATCAAGTCGATCTGATACGGAACGAACGGGTACAGTTCCGCGAAGGAGCCTGCGCTCAACCCCGGCCCTTCCAGGCGGCCCAGAACCCGCGTGGCCTCGGAGAGTTTTCCGCTGTGTTCCTCGAACAGACGTTGTAACCGCTCTCGGGCGGCCGGCTTCTTCTTGAGAACTCGCTCTGCTGTTACTTCCCGAATGTCGGATGGTGCGAGATCCACTTCGATAGGGAAGCGATCGCGTAGACGCGCCAGCTCGACTTGTTTCCCTTCCAGGTTGTCGACCACCTCCGACAACCGTTCCTGGGAAGTGACTATCAGCCAAACTTGCCCCTTCCATTTGCTGGCCTGGTTTCGTCCGACCTTTCCGAGGGCCTGCACGAGCCCCTGGAGGTCAAGCATCTTCTCGGTGCTACGCGCTACGTACTGGCCAACTTCATCCACGACGAACACCAAAGCCCGCTCCCCCCCCCGGCGGCGGGAGAGTTCAAACGCACGTTCGGCCACGAAGTTCGCCGTCACGTTTATCTTCCTTGGCGTCCGCGCCCAGGAATCTGCTTGGGGATAAGTCTTGGAATCGAACTCGTGCAGGGCCAGGCTGGCCACGTTGCGCGCCGAGGCAGGATAGTGCTTGACCTCGTTCCAATCCTTCCCGCTTACACGCTGCACGACAGCCTCAAAGTCTCTCAGCGTACCCTTGCCCTCGAGCTCGATCTCAAGCTCACCGATTTCGAGATCGGTGGCATAACCGAACTCGCGCAGCATGACTCGGTAAACCACGTCCGTTAGCTTCTCGGACGCATCCGTGACTGTCTGGTCAGTGGAGACGTCGAAAATCACCGCCTTCGCCGGTATCTGCTCGGCAATCGCATTCAGTAGAGCCTGAAGCTGGGGATCGGCTGTCTGTCGGCCGAACAACTCTGCTGCGGATGTTTCGTCCAGCTGCCGGTTTTCCAGAACGTATCCCAGAATCTTCGCGAAAAGAGACTTACCTGCACCGAAGAAGCCTGAAATCCAGATCCCGATCCCTTCGTGAGGCTTGTTCGGCGTCTCGCGGAATTGCTCCAAGATTCGGCAGAACGATTTGCGGATTCCGGGAGTGGCTACGTACTCCGCGATCTCTTCTCGGACAACTCCGACATTCGTCTGATCGACTTTGACCACTTCCTCGATACGACGGTCGACGGGGCGATCGAAAAGCTCGAGTATCTTGTCAGACATATCCCGCGACTCCTGATTTCCTAGGAGTAGTCCATGATCGTGACGCGGTAGCGAGGGCTAGGCTCGTTCACGCCCATGAAGCTGGGCTGGGTCGTGCCACGCACCTTTCCAGGGTAGAAAAGTATCGCCGTAGGCAATCCAGGTTGACCGATCAGGCGCTCGAGGAGTGCAGATGTCCTATAGACGGGAAAGAGCTCGCTGGCCCGAACCAGGAAGGCTACCTCTTCTCTCGGATCCATCCCCTCCATTCTGTCCAGCACTCTGCGTTCAAGCGGTCCGGGTTCAGAGCCTTTCTCACTACCGATCAAAAGCCTCCGCGCCTCTCCGAGCACCGTTTGGAGATCGTGGTTTTCCTTTTCAGCCTTGAACAGGCTCTCTATCCCTCCCAACGGGTGATCCTCGAAGCACTCCCACATAAGCTGACCCAGGTCAACGATCTTCACGGGTCGACCGGCGTTCGATACACGAGTGGCCAGAAGCGCGACCTCGCGCCGGAGATCCACTTCCTCCTTCGGGTCATAGACGAACAGCGCAAAGGGCACGTCGTGTGAGGGACCGATCGGCTTCCCTGACCGTAGCTGTTCCTCGAGATCCGCTATGCCGCGCTTAAGCTTCGACGAGGGCATCTACATATTCCTCCAGGCTCTGAAACTTCCAGTCGAAGCGACGCACACTGCCCGCGGCATGATAGCCGAAATGGCCGTATTGGGCTGCCTCGATGCACGCGTTCTCGACGTCGTGTGCCGTCAACAGGAAGAGGCGCCAATCGTCGTGCTCGACAATTCTCTTGGCCGAGTTTCCCTCGTCACGAAGGGAGTGAACGACATAGGCAACCACCTGGTGCGGTACATGGACAGGCGCGATCCGTTTCCGAGCCCGGCCTTCCAGAATACCGAAATCACGCAAGGCCGTGAGCGCCGACTGGGCCATTTTTACTTTCATCTCGTGAGAATACACCACATCCGCCCGCCCGTCCGTCGAGAGAAACTCGATGAAGTTGACCGCGTCGTCCGTAGCGATAGACTCATAGCCCGCAGAATGTCGATCAAAGATTAGCTCGCTGGCGATTAGGTACAGTGCGCGTTCTGCCAGCGCCGCATGATAATACAGAATAAGGTTGACGACCTCCCGAGAAACGCGACTCTCGTGCAACTGGGCCAAGTATCTTCCCGGCGTCACCGACCCATTGGGAAAGTACCGTCTGCCGAAGACATTGCGTACAACATCGCTCGCGCGCTTCCGAGAGTCTTTGCCAAGTAGGTTCTGCTGTACGGCCCGCTGCATGAACGTCGCGGGATCAGGCTCCCCATCTCGCCGCCAGAACTCTAACAACTGGAGCACTTCTCCAGCCCGAGCTGCACCTTTCGCAAGATTGGCGTTGACTTGTTCGGACCTGTAGGACATGTCATCCCTTCAGGCGATAGTATGGGACGACCAGCCGACCACGCTCGCCTAGCGCATAGGCACCTGCAAGGCTGCGTAGTACGCTTTCGCGCACAGCCCTTTCGTCGATCGTCGCCTGTTCGAGATCACCGAGTACGAGATGACTTCCCTCTATCGAACCGCTATCGGTTTCCGGTTCGAGGCCCAGAGCCTTTAGAGCTTCTCCTGCGCCAAGACTGGTGTCTCCTGGCGGCATAGGCGGTGGAGACCAACCTTCCGATTTCCGCTGGATCAGCCAGCGCTCGAAGGCGCCTTCTAGCACTTCACCCAGATTGAACAGGTGGATCAGGGGCTCACGCGGCACAGCCGAATCGTGCCGCGCGCGCGCGGCGAGCATCGCCATGTGAGCGGCAGATAGGTGCGGCGTTCGGCGAAACAAGCGCGGGATCAGAATATCGCCGGCGTCGTTTAGCGCGTTGGAGTCCCACCAGCGCATCCAGTCGCCCTCGCCGATGCGTGCAATGGCGCGGCGCTTCGCAAACAGGTCTTCGAAATCCCAATCCTGAGCCATGATGGACGGTATCAATGGGTAAGCTTGTTCTGTCGCCACACTTCTGTCGATGTACAGTTCGAATGAGATTTCCTACTCGTCGTCATCTCCTCCACCTTCCTCACCGCTCTCGTCTGCGGGGGAAGGATCCATTTTGCTGAATTCGACTGACGGAATATCTTCCTGCACCGCCCGCTTGAACGCGTTGAAATCCTTGTCGGTTGTGAGATAGAACCTGAGGCGCGCACCACCTTTCTTGGGCATTATATCCGCATGCTTACCGAGCTGTCTTGTCCAATACTGCTGATCGCCTGCAAAGCGGCCGTGCTGCCACACGTATGCGCGTTCTTTACGGGCAGCGACGAAGAACCTTTGCCTGCCATTGATACTGTAATGCAGCTGCCTTCTCCTTAGATAGCTGACGCACCCCCGCTCTAGCTCACTGCGAAAGTACGTCACAACGGCTGGATTCTGCACGCCCTCCAGCGCGGCGTCCCAATCAGCCCACCGGAGTGCACGTTTTCGACCAGCACCCCTTCTTCTTGCGACATCTGCCAGCTCAGGGGGTGGGTAGATGCAGGTGCATGTCAGGTACTCGCTCTCGCCTTCTACAAAAAGCCCAAGCCTAAAGCATCGAATATCTACTTCGTATACCTCGGTCAGCCATTCGGCAGTGCTCAAGACTTCATAATCGTAGTCGCCCGCCAGAAGAATCATCCGTTGAGACTGGTTGAGACTCGATAGGTCCCCGTCGAGGAACTCCTCTAGCTCCTCCTCCACTTCTTCGGATGGTTTCTTAACGAAGCGGCATCGCTCGTCAACCAGCTGGGATTTGTCCCACCCGGCCACCATGCTCGCGTACGATAGAGCTTGGAGGAGTTGTAGCTTATTGGTACCGCGCTTCAGTTCCATGACGACAACGGCACCATCGCGATCGACCGCCAGCAGGTCGATGCGGTCATCCACAACGTCCGTAGGTCGTACTTCCTCTCCGATCAGAAGGAGGGTCTCGCCCATCTCAGCGAAGAACTCCTCCGGGCTCTGTACAATCATCTGTTGGATGTCATGCCGCTCCTTCAGGCCAACCTCAGGCAGCGGGAGCCTATCCAACCGCTTCAGTGCTCTGTCACTTCGGTCAACTCTAAGCACTACGCCAGCCTTCCAGCTGATCACCTGGTTGTCTGCATTTCCAGAAGCATGTGCACGCAAAATCCCAGGAACAACCGGTTCATCCGCCGCGCCGTTCGACACTAGACGTGGGACGATACTGCCGACTCGAGCGCCCGTCCCAGCTGCCGGGATATGCCTTGATCAAGGATACGAGCCTCAGTGCCATAGGACAGTGCTCGGGTAACAACCCACCAGGGGCTCCTGCACCGGTGGTTGACAATAACTGACCCGTCTTCTCCTCTCTCCACCTCTTGGTACTGCTCGAGAATCCAGGGCGCCACCCGCGGCCCATAGCAGATCCCTACCGTCAGATCATCCTCCGATTCTCGGTATACAGTCAGTGGGTCGACATAATCTTCGACCGCAAGATCCTCTTTCGGTTCGCAGGTTCTGTCCGTCACAACGATATCGATGACTCGGTCCAGTCGAAACATCCGAGGTTCTTGCGCACCGAGGTCATTGGCCAGCAAGTACCAGTTGCCGTAGACCTCTGCGAGAGCCGACGGCACCAACGTTCGCGATTTCGGCTCCTCACAGTCATACGGCTTGAAGTAGACTAGCTCGACGACTCGCTGTTCACGCACAGCTTCACTTAGCTTCTCAAATGTCCTCCATGTTGCGGCCGAGAAATCACTCGTGAATGCTAGACCGCTGTCAGCCATCCCCTCGTTCTCTGCTTCATCACCCGGTACCGCATGCAACTCAAGGAGCGAGGTCAACGCGGCGGCGATATCTGCTTGCTCTTCCTCACGACCCGCCTCCGACTTCACGAGCTGCAGGCCTAACTGCAGTGCCAACGCCTCCATCGGTGAGAAACCGAGTGGCCGCTGGAAATGGTCGGGGCTGGTAAGGTCCAAGCTTTCACCATCGATCAGGATAGTCAGCGAGTCGGCGAAGCTGCCGGGCAGGTAGTACTCGCGATCGACCAGCGCCTGGACGTCGCCAAGTATCGCCTCGGTTGAGTCGTCAAACAGATCTGCCAGCTCGGCCAGCTCGATACCCTCCTCCGCCCGATTGCACTGGGGGATGAGCTCGAGCCAGCGCTCGAAGCGATCGCTCTCGGTCCGTGAGGCGCCAAGCGCTGCCATGCTAGTGCGCCCCCCCATCAGTCTGATACAGCGCCAAGACCCGGCGGGCGAGGTCACGGAGGCCGTCGGCAACCACGGGCGGCGCCAGCGGACGGACCTGGCCTCTGAAGCTCAGACACCAGCGCAGAAACGGGTCGAGTTGGCGGACCTTGAAGGCGCGCACCTGGCCGCCCGTCGCCTCGTCCTCGCGCAGGAACTCGCCGAGCCCCTGGCGATCGGCCCAAAGCGAGGTGGGATAGAGGAACAGGACCTCCGCCATGATCTCGTCGGCGTCGTCTTCGCCCAGCCGCCAGGCCTCGCGGCCCAGGTAGTCACGCAGCCGGAAGTCGGCGGGCACGTGGTAGTCGGGCGTCTTGGGCGACTTCGCGTTCGCCTTCACCTCGGACATGCGGCTCACCCGGAAGGTGCGGATCCCGTCGGCCTCGGGGTCGCGGCCGATCATGTACCAGTTGCCACCCTGGTACATGAGGCCGTACGGGTGGGCGCTCCGATGGCGATGCTCGTCCTTATATATGGAGTAGTAGTCGAACTCGACGCTCTTCTTGTCGAGGACCGCCGGCGTCAGGGCGCGGAGGTTCTCGGCCACCTCCGGGTTGGGGACGCTCAGGTAGTGGATGTAGGGCGCGTCGGCCTCGGCCGCGATCTCCGGCAGGTCGAAGCCCAGTTTGCGGAGCGCTGAGCGGCCGTAGGGCGCCAGCGGGGAGTCGGGGAGCTTCGAGATCCGGTGCGCGGCCCGGGCGAGGGTGGCCCATTGTTCGGGGGTGGCCTCTATGGAACGGTGGGCGGTGAGCGGTGAGCGGTGGGCGGTCTCGCCCTGCCCTTCTCCGGTGTCGCCCGCCTTGATGACGAGGCGAGGCATGTAGAGGTCGGCGTCCTTGAGGCGATAGCCCGTCGTCTCCTCGCCTTCCACCGTATAGGGGACGGATTCGACTGGGATGCCTAGGTTGCGGAGCTCGTCTTTGTCGCGCTCGAACTTGCGGCGGACTGAGCTGCGGCGCGTCTCGTCCTCCGAGGCCCAGTCGGCGGCGTACGCCGGTATCGCCTCCATGATCTGCTCGACGGTCACCGGCAAGCGGTGGCGGAGCAGGAACACGACGAGGTCGAGCCAGCGCTGCGCTTTAGTGATCTTTTCCGGCATGTCCCATGTCTCAGCTAAGGGCCGTAATAACCGTCCGACTTGAGCCTATCGATAATCCCGAGGCAGTGGCTGTTATACGGATCCACCTCAAGACCCAGAGCTGCGTATTCCCATGCCTCCTTCTTGTTATTCTCGAGCAGGAACAACCAAGCCAACCGGCTCAGGCCTGTTGGGTCCAGTTGATCCCTCAGGCCAACCATGTGTGCTCGAACGCTCGCCAAGTAGACGCTGCGGCGTGCAACCGGTATCTCAGTCGAGTGTTGCGATATGTAACTGCAGAGGTCTGAAGCTACGTCGCGAATCAGTTGCACATCTCCCGGCTCTATTTCCACAGCCCGCACGCGACAGGAGATGTAAGTGCCTTCGTCTGCATGCCTGGCCGCATAATCCGCCCTGGCAAGCCAGGATTCTTTGTGCGTCGGAGCTTCCTCCACAGCTCTTCGGTACGCGTATTCTACTGCTTCGTCATCCACCTTCGTACGCTCACGAAAGCGAGCCAAGTATAGCCAGCCTTCAGGCCACAACTCTGCCAACAGCTGTAGTGTCTCGTCTAGTCTTTGAATGGAGGGACCACCATTTGCCGGAGTGCAATCGACGCACCATTTCGCGAAGCGCCGCAGAGCTTCGTCCTGCGGAATCCTCACCGGCTCACTCGTCGGCAGTACACCGAATTGCCGGACCAGCTCAAGGTCCTCGTGAAGCAAGAGCCTGTCTGGGTCTCCGGATAGTTTCTTCCTTCCAAAAATCCGTGCTACATGCGGCGCAACGTAAGCCCAGGCCCCGTCGGCGTATTCGACCTGTGTGATCAGCGAGAGCCTACGGCACTCCTCTATGCCATATTCAGCATCTAGGTCACGCTGAGCCATGATTACCAGAAAAGCTACCTGCGAAATTGCTGAGTTCCAGTTTGCTGCAATGAGAAAAACCCATCGACCATCGTTGGAGAGCTTGTTGAATGACCGTTCAAAGACTGCTTCGAGAATGTCCATCCGTTTCGGCATCAGAGTCCGAGGCGGGATGTACCTGCCTTCCTTAGCACTTTCCGCCACCAAGATCTTCATAATGTACGGGTGACCTTCCGAAAATTCATAGATTCTCTCCGCGACATCAGGTGTGACTATGCCTTCGGCACTTAGTTCGCGCCCCGTGTTTTCAATCAGCTCACAGGCTTCTTGAAACTCCATCCCCTTGACTTCGATAGGGAAATCCGCTTTAAAGGCTCGCTCTCGACTGGTGATCAGGACCTTGTTTGGGATATGCGTGTGAGTATCTAGGAATTCCTGAAAACCTCGGGTGTCGGACATTGTCTCGAAGTTGTCAAAGATAAACAGAGCGCCTTTGCCAGTCTGCGGATCGGGCTCTCGAAGGGCTCTGGCAAAGTCGTCAAGCGACTCCCCTACCTGAAACAACCTCCCGAAGACTACGCTGACCTTCTCTGGCGTGACCACGGCAGGACGGACCGCACGGGGCCCCTGAAGAGCAAGGTCAACATCCCGGGCACTGAACCAGAAAATCTCATCAAACTTCGGGTCACGTGATCTCGCCAATGTATGCGCTGCCTGCAGCGCAAGGCTCGTCTTGCCGATACCGCCCCGGCCATGGAGCGTTATGATCGGGTGATTGTTGTCTGAGAGTCGTTGTACAAGTTCTCGCTCAAGGCCCGGCCGTTCTACATATCCGGACGGTAGGTCCGGAAGGTTGCCGAAGACGTTGCTTTGGATGAGAAGTGAGGGAAGCCCCTCGGTCTCGCTCGGCGGAAGAGCCGCCGGCGGGCGTACGTACTGTGACAGTTCTCTCTTCTCCTCACGACCTCGCCTGTAGTCGATAACAGCTCCCAAACCACCCGGTGTGTATCCTCCATTTGGGAACCAGAACTCAGAGCATTCACGATTGGAATAGATCAGCTTCGCACAAGACACCGGGTAGTCCGACTCCGGAGGCCAGAAATGGACACCAGCCGCACTGACCGGGAGCGGTCTAACCTCAGCATCGCGCGCATGTTTTGGGGTAGTCCCACTGAGCCATACCCCTCTATTACGGCCGTTGGGACGAGTCTCTAGGTGGAGCCATCTCCATTCATACAGCGGACAGCTATGGATGAAGAGCTTCACAACTCCGATATATCGAGGATTAGCTTCGACGAAGAAGTCTTCACCCACAGCTCCGTGCGCCCTTGTCTTGTTACGGAGCTGTACCAACGCTGAAATCAGGTCACGACAAGTCGGTTTGCGCTCCGGGATCGGGTTTTCCAGATGCAGTAGCGCAAAGATCTCTTCGACGTGCTGACACGCAGACCGAAACCAGTCGTCAGCTTGCTTTGTACGGACCTTCGTTGCCCAAGCTCCCAACGCGTTCATTGACGGTGGTAAGAAGCTGGCAAGAGGGGGGGTGGCGGCCTCTCGGATAAGGGCCTCCCAAACACCCAACCCGTCGGCACGCACGAGGTTATAACCGATGCGATAAGCGTGATCTGAAGCCTTCTCCTCCAAACCCGAAGCCAGAGACACGCCAAGGAGTTTGATCGCAACCTCCGCAACGTATGAAACGATCAAGAAGGAATCGGCAGAACTCTCTGCCCCGCAGACATTCAGCCGCGCGATGGCCTGAGCCAGCGGAGTGGGCAGTTCGTCTGGAGAGATTGGCATAGACGACATTCTCACTTACCTGGCAGGGATGCTGAACGGTAGTACGATCTTTCTAACATCCCTGTTGGGCAATCTCATATTATAGAAATATTATAGAAGTCTTATAGAAGTCTCTCTGGGCCGCTCGCTTGCGGGCAGCAGCAACCAGGGAACCGACTCGACGGGGATGCCCAGGTTGCGGAGCTCGTCTTTGTCGCGCTCGAATTTGCGGCGGACGGAGGCGCGGCGCGTGTCGTCCTCCGAGGCCCAGTCGGCGGCGTACGCCGGTATCGCCTCCATGATCTGCTCGACGGTCACCGGCAGGCGGTGGCGGAGCAGGAAGACGACGAGGTCGAGCCAGCGCTGAGCTTTGGTGATCTTCTCCGGCATGTCTCCCAACCTCTCAGGGGAGCGTCCGGCATAGGGGGCGGGGAGACCCGACGGTCTCCAGCCTCCATCCTACGGGTCAGCTCTGACAGTGCGCGCGTGTGACAGGGACGTCCCAGGGAACATCTGTAGTCAAGCTCGAGCCCGCTGGGCTTCTGGGATGGACGCGGGAGGGGCATCCACGTGGCCCTTAACATCGCTGAGGATGGTTGATATCGCAAGTCCCTGTTCGGCTTGCGGTTACCGATAGGGGTTATCAGTAGTGGCGACAAGCGGCCGTTGCCGGGGCCAGTGCGACGGTGTCGTCGCTTGCCAGCGGGCTCAACTGTCCGAGCTGGTGAGCTGCTGGCGCCTGGCCACCTGCCGCGCTGGGCGGTGGCCCCGGGGCTCACGGTTCCTCCACCCGCACGCCCAGCTCCCGCAGCGCGTCGCTGATCGAGACACCGAACTTCAGACCGTCGAGGTACGTGTACCCGGAGCTGACGATACCTAAGGCCCGGCCGCTCTGTGCATCGAGTATCGGGCTGCCGCTGTTGCCCGGGTTAACAGGCGCATCCAGCTGCACCAGCGTCAGGCCCGCTTCGTAGCGTAGCGCGCTGATGACCCCCTTGCTGGCGGTGTGGTGGAGCTCTTGGAACAACGGCGTGCCGATGACAACGACGTCCATCGCGATGCCGAGCTCTGCATCGGACCCCAGTGGCACCGTCACGCAATCTTGGGTGCACGCGATCTGCACTAGCGCGACATCGACGTCGGCGCTGGCGCGAACCACTCGGACCGGTGCCTCGCGCCCGTCCTGGAAGCGGGCGGTGAGTCGCTCGGCGCCCTCGACGACGTGCTCGTTGGTCAGGGCCAGCCCGTCGCGCGTGATCAAGAAGCCGGTGCCGTGGCTGTCGCGGCCACGATCCAAAGTCACAACGGCATCGGCGCTACGTTCGTAGAGAGGACCGCGGGTTCGCGGATTGAAATCGAGACTTGTGAGTACGAGAAGATCGTTTTCGCCGGGCAGCTCCCTCCGCCACTCGACGCGCGCCGCGGCGTCCGACTCGCGGGAGGCGGCGCGGGCCTCGGCCGCCGCCCTCCGACGTTCGCGGAGCGACTCGTACCGCGCGTCTTCGATCGCTCGTGAGTGCTCGTCGATCATCGCGAAGAACGAGAGCACGACGACGGACGTGAATATCGTGGACGAGATGAGCGCCGGCCCAACGATAGCGCCGCCCTCCTTGCGCGCCATCACCGGCCAAGAGAGCCGGAGCATCCTTACGAACAGCCAAATCGCAGCGATGCCGAAAACGATGTATGTCGTGACGGGGTCCGGGCTGTCCAGCGTCTCTGTGGACTTGACCACGATTAGCAGCAGACCCAACAGCACGACGGCCGAGAAGCCCCACAGGTAGTCGAGTTGCGCCGTCGCCAGCCGCTCCAGTCGCTCGACGCGACCGTCCGCCGCATCCGCGTCCGCGTCTGCTCGGTCAGTCCGCGCAGAGCGCGAGCCTTTCGCCCGGCGATTCGCCCGTCGGGCGCGTATGCTCAACCAGCACCAGCCGCCGAGCGGAATTACGAGGACGATAAGAGCACCTGCGGCGGATTCTTTGAGGTCCAGCGCCAGGAGAACGAACACGGTCACAGCCACCACGACGGCGAGGGCGAGCAGACACATCCGTTCACGCCAGGCGCGCCTGCTCGCCGGCTCTTCCGAAGCAGGCTCCGGCGCGCGCAGCAGCTGCTTGTGAAAGACGGCGCGCGCTATAAGGCACAGAGCGGCGAGAAGCGTCAACAAGAACACGACAACGAAGGGTCCAATGTTCTCGATGTCGCCCCAGGCGAGGAAGAACGCGCTCATCCCGAGGAGAGCCGCCATACCGTAAGCCAGGCGCCGCTGCGGAGCGGGAAGCCTCTTGAAGCGTCCGAGCCCTCTACGCGCCATCCGCGTTAGCTGGCGGGCTCGGCGGGCAAGTGCTATGCGTTCAACGATACGCAGTTTCAGCCAGCGTCGATTCTGCCGATCACTCATGGTCAACCTCAGTATTCGAAATCGGAGTCGAGCCGGGCGGGTCGAGTTCGCTGGCGGGAGGCACGGCGGATGGCGGCCGAGTCGTGCCTGGCAAGATGATATAGCGGCCCTATGACATTCACTGTCGATTCCCTCGGGGCCGAAACCGGCTCCCGACGCGCTGGAGCCGGTGGCGCGGCCGGGCGCCGGCCTCGAGAGACGGCACCGAGCCCACCCCGGGGCCGCCAGCTCGCGAGGCAGCACGTCTCACGCAGTGTCAGGCGCCGATGTTAGAATGGTGCCGGGGAACCGGACGGAGCGGACGGCAACACCGTGAAGGCGAGGGGGCCAGCGAGCCGTGAATACGCCAGACCTGCGCAGTATCACCCGCTACGTCGCCCTGGGCGACAGCATCTGCATCGACCTCTACCCGGCGCTCGACCTGGCGTCGCGGCGCTCGCCCGAGCTACCGGCGGGCGTCGGCGCCGCCTCGCTCCTGTATCAGAATCAGGACTGGCTGTGGCCCGACTTCGCCGGGCACGACCTGGCGTCTTACAACCCGGAGATGGCGTTCACCAACTTCACGGCGGACGGCGCCACGACGACCGACGTCCTGGAGGACCAGGTCGCCGTGCTGCCCGCCGACAGCGGACCGGCGCTCGTCACGCTCACCGCCGGCGGCAACGACCTGTTGTGGATGTCGGGGTCGAGCGAGGAGGGTTGCACGCGGGCGCTGCGCCAGGCCGAGCGGAACTTGCGGGAGATCATCCGGAGGGTGCGCGACCACTTCGAGGCCGTGACGATCATCGTCGGCACCGTCTACGACCCGAGCGACGGGACGGCGCTGACCGACGACGGTTATTGGGGCTACGGCGACTCGATGTTGAAGGAGTTGTCGCGGAGCGGGCTTGACGGCTACAACGATGCGGTGGCCGAGATCGCCGCCGAGGAGGGCTGCCTGCTGGCCGACATCCACGGCCACTTCATGGGCCACGGCACGACGGTAAAGGACCGCGCGGAGCGCTGGTATTGGCAGGGCCTGATCATCGAGCCGAGCGCCCGCGGCGCCAGCGAGGTGCGGCGGCTCTGGCTGCGCTGTCTCGAGGCGGAGCCGGGTTAGTCAGCGCAACGCTCGCCGCCCGTCTTCATTCGGCGAATTTGGAGAAGTGCGGCGCGTTTCGGCTCTCGTGCCGAATTGAGACCGCCTTCGGTGCCGACAGATGCTTGCCGGCACTGCGGGAGCTAGTCCGGAAGGCGGCGCGCCGGGGCCCTTGAAACGCGCCGAGCGGCTGCCTCAGAGCAGCGGCAGTTCGGGATCCGAGTCGGTAGGCTCGGCTTCGCTCTCGCGCCTCGCGCGGCGACCGCGGCGTCGGCCCGATCCCGGCGGCACCCAGGTCGCGGCCTCGGCCCCGAACTCCCGCAGGCCGAGTGCGAGGAAGCGGGTGAACGTCTCGTCGCTGCGGGTCTCGAGCCCGAGCCGGATCAGGCGGCGCAGCTCGTCATCCTCGATCGCGTCCGCTCGGGCGGCGAGCAGGTCCGCGGCCCGCAGGTAGAGGGCCTCGGCGGCTGCGGCCGGCACACCCTGGGCAGCGAGCAGCAACTCTTCGGCGACGCGCCACGGGGCTCCCTCCGCGTCGGACGGCCCGGCATCCTCGCCGCTCGCCCCGACCGGCTCCCGTACCTCCCTGAAGCCGGCGGGCGCACGAGAGGCCAAGCCCGCCACGCCGGACACTTTTGAACCGGACGCCTTTGACGACGACTGCTGCTTGAGGGTGAACCGCACGTCGTGGCTGCGCTGGCCGACGGTGCTCGCGGTGATGCCGAACCGCTGGGCCAGCTCTTTGAGCGTCATGCGACGCACTCCGGCGGACCGCGGGGTCACCAGGAAGGCCGCGTGCAGGCTGCCCGCCGCCCAGCCCTCGAGCTTCTGGAACGGCGTCAGATGGCCCGGCTTGGCGCGCGCCTGTGCCCGCAGCAGGTCGGCGGCGCACTTCAGCACGGTCCCCGAGATCCGGTCGTCGGATTGGGCCACCGCCTCCATGAGCGCGATGGCGTCTTCGACCATTCCGACGACACCGACGGGCTGCCTCGCGCCCACGGCGCGACCGCCCGGTTTGAAGAGTGCCGCCAGGGCCGCATTCACTTCCTCCACCGAGAAGCGCTCGGGATCGTAGTCCGAGCCGACCCACGCCCTCCACAGCTCGTGCTCGGGATCCTGCGGGTCCCGCAGCGCGGCCAGCATATCGGCGTAGCCGTCGACGCCGCCGCAGTCTTCGGGCGGACAGCGCCGCTCGCCCTCCACACAGACGGCGGGCGGGACGCGGGCCTCGCGCTGCATGACTTCCTCGACCCGGATCCGGTGTCGCCAGTCGTCGCCCAGGTCGTAGACGTAGAGGAGCTCGTCCCCAGGCTCGAGCGCGAGATCGGAGAGCCGGACGGAAAGGACACCGGCGATCCCATCGGGCTCGAACTCGTCGAGCTGGTCCAGGTCGGCGTACGAGCGTCCGGCGATGTGAAACTCGTACAGGTGACAGTCCTGCCAGCCCATCGCCGTCTGGAGGACGACGTGCAGGTCGGCGAGTGGGAGGTAGTCCCGGACGCGGAGACGCCGCCGGATCGGTGGGACGATCTCCTCGAGCTGTACATCAAGGAGCAGATCGCGCTGGCGAGTGGTCATCTGCGGTCCTTATGGGTCTTTGGTAAGGTTAACCCTGGGTAGCGCTCGGCACAATCGCCGTGTGTTGCTCGAGCGGTCCGGCAGGTCCTGCGCCGCGTGCTCCACACGCGCACTCGCCGCCCCAGCGTCGAGTCCAGTGCACGCCGCGTCGCTGACAAGAGCCCTACTCGTCGCTCTCCCAGGGCAGGCCGGGCCTGCCGAAGTGGCCGTAGTTCGTGGTGAGCCGGTAGATCGGGCGCCGGAGACCCAGCCGCTCGATGATCGCGGCGGGCCGGAAATCGAACCGCCGGAGGAGCTCGGCCGCGGCCTTCGCGTCGCCGGTCCCGAGCGTGTCGACGCTGACGGCGACCGGCTCCGGCAGGCCGATGGCGTAGGCGACCTGGACCTCGGCGCGCTTCGCCAGGCCGCCACGGACCAGGCGCCGCGCGACGTAGCGGGCGAAGTAGGCGCCGCTGCGGTCGACCTTGGTAGCGTCCTTGCCGCTGAACGAGCCGCCGCCGTGACGCGCGAAGGGGCCGTACGTATCCATGATGATCTTGCGGCCGGTGAGCCCCGAGTCCGCCGACGGGCCGCCCTGCTCGAAGCTGCCGGCCGGGTTGACCGTCAACTCGATCCAGTCGTTGTGCCAGTCGCCGAGAACGCGCGGCACCAACCGGTCACGCACGAACGCGGCGATCTCCGCCTGATCGAGCCCCGGCTCGTGCTGGGTCGATACGACGACTCGGGTGACGCGGACCGGCCTGTCACCCTCGTACTCGACCGAGACTTGGGTCTTCCCATCCGGCCGCAGCCAGTCCACTTCCCCGGCCTTGCGCGCCTCGGCCAGTGCCCGGGACAGGCCGTGCGCGAGCACGAGCGGTAGCGGCATCAGCTCGGGGGTCTCGGCCGTGGCATATCCGACCATGATGCCCTGGTCGCCGGCGCCCAGGGCGTCGGCCGGGTCCGCCTCGCGATGCACGGCACCCCCGATCTCCCGGGCCTGCGGTGTGAGGAGCGGCGTTACTCTCAGACTGTCGGCGTCGAACGGGTCCTCGGTGCCGGTGTAGCCGATCTGCCGCACCACCTCACGGACGATGGCGTCCAGGTCGAGCGTCGCGTCCGACGTGACCTCGCCGGCGAGCACTACGTCGCCGCCCTTGCAGAGCACCTCGCAGGCGACGCGGCTCATCGGGTCGTGCTCGACGCAGGCGTCGAGAACCGAGTCGGCGATCAAGTCCGCCACCTTGTCGGGGTGCCCCTCGGTCACCGACTCCGCCGTCAGCACGCGTTTCGGCATCGTCTCCACCTCGGTGTTCGTGGGCCAAGATCCGCGGTTGCGACTCTCACATGATACTCCGCCGCGCCACGGAGCAGAAGGAAGGGGGGGAATACTGGACGCGACGCCGGCGCCGGGCAGCGCGGGCGCGGCGTCAGGAGAAGACTGCGGACGCCTAACCCGGTTCGATGGGTAGTCCGAGTTGGTCCCGCGCGGCACGCGCCAGGCGCGCATCGGCCGTGAGCAGCACGGCGCCCAGCGCTTCCGCCAGCGCCGCGTAGGCGGCGTCGTAGGCGGAGAAGTTCTCTCGCAGTTCCAGGAGCCGGTTCAGTATACCGAGGTGGCCGTGGCGCGACAGCGGAAGGTCGGCGTAGTCGCCCAGCGCTTCCCGAGCCCGGCACTCGCTCAGCAGACCCAGCCGCAGGGCCCTGCGCAGTCCCGCCGCCACCTCGACGTCGCAGAGAGCCGGAACGTGGACATCGGCCTCGGGCGATTCGATCGTGTCCGCGATCGCACCCGCCTTCTCCGGCCCCAGCAGATACTCGATCAGCGCGGAAGCGTCCGCGACGACCAGTCTCAAAGCTCACCCTCGTCGGGACGCTCCTCGCGGACGAGCTCCGCCGCCGGACGTCCGAGCTCCACCGGTCGCCGCTCGCGGACCCGAGCGAAGACGTCTTCCGGGAGCGGGCGCTCCACCTCGCGCTCCAGGATCCCCTGGATGTAGTCGGTCAGCGTCTGTCCGCGGGCCTGGGCTCGGCGCACGAGCTCCTTGTGGAGCCGGGCCGGCACGTTTCGAACCTGTATCATCTTCGCCATGCCGGGAAGCTGCAACATGTGGCGCACATGTGCAAGATCCGGCCTCCGTTGGGTTCCTCGGTGAACGTCAGTTCCGGCCCGAGTCTAGGCCGTTCGCATCATCGGTTCGTCAATCGTCGCCGGCACCGACGTCGTCGCCATCTGGAACGCTGTCTCAGCGGACGTGTATTCATTCATCCTCCCCGGAATCCCCCCGCAGGTTTCTCGAGGTAGTCCTCATGATATTCGGGCCCTACCCTCCGTTCTCATGGTCGTACAGCCGGCGGCGACAGCTCGACGACTGCCCGCGCGGCTACTACTGGAACTACTACGGCTATCACAACGGCTGGCTCGACGACGCCGACCCGGACGCCCGGCTGGCCTACCGGTTGAAGAAGCTCACCAGCCTGCACATGTACGTCGGCAGCGTGGTGCACCGGCTCGCCGTTGAGGCGATAGACCGGGAACGGGGCGGCGCGAGTGTAAGCGTGGAGGAGTTGATCCAGCGCGGGCGCGACCGGCTGAACCGGGCCTACATCGAGTCAACGGACCGGGACGCGTTCCTTCGCCGGCCGAAAGAGCGGACGATGTTCCGGTCCTTCTACTACAGCTCGGGCCCTTCGCAGAGCACGATCGAGAAGGTGCGCGACAAGCTCGTCACCTCGATCCCCAACCTGCTCGCGTCAGAGAGCTTCAAGGAAGCCGTGCGGGCCCCGTTCGTCGAGGTCGAGAAGCCCGACGAACTGACGAGCTTCCGGCTAGACGGCTATCAGGTCTACGCCCGCCCCGACCTGCTGTACCGCGACCAGGCGGGCACGTACCACGTGGTGGACTGGAAGACGGGCAAACCGACCGAGGGCCACGTCCGGCAACTCCGCGCCTACGGCCTTCTCCTGCAGTCGCGGACCGACCTGGAGGAGGGGCCCCTCGAAGGCCACGTGGAATACCTCTACCTCGGCGAGCGGGCGGATATCTCGCTGTCGCCCGACGACTTGGAAGACCAGCGGCAGGAGATCGACGAGAGCGTAGAGATGATGCGCAGCTACCTCGAAGCCCCCGAGGACAACAAGCCGCTACCCAAAGATCGTTTCCCGCTCAAGCGCGACATCGACTCCTGTCGCTGGTGCAACTTCTACGAGCTCTGCCGCGACGAGATCGCAGAACACGCGTGAGTTCCGCACCAGCGGAAGCACTCATCAACTCTGCCGTCGCTCCAACGACAGCGTCTCACTGCGGGTCAAGCCGAACTCGGTGACCCGGAAGACGACCGCGTCCGGCCGGATCTCGACCACACGCGCATCGCCCACAACGTCGCCGCGCCGCACGCGGTACCGCTTCTCGCTGGCACGGTCGATGACCGTGGCGACGCTGCCGGCCGAGCCGCCGAAGATGACCCCCACGAGATCGAGGTTGTCGAAGATGGGTCTCGTGTCGAGACCTTCCTCGATCAGCGACTTGAACGGATTCCTGCGGCCGTCCGGCGGATAGACAAACCTCTCGCGCCGGTACACGGCGTGTTGCTCGGAAGCCTGACGATCGGTAATCGTATCCGAGCTCGGCGAGTCGGTCGGCGCGGGTCCGCCAGCCAGGCCGGCGAGCGCCAAGACGAGAACAAAGACGGGGTTAATCATTGTTGTAGCCCTCCTTTATCCTTGCGCCGGCGCGGGCGGCCAGGCAGCAGGTTGATGTCAATCCGCACCAACATCGATTCTCCCTCCCGAGAAGTTCACTAACGCGAGCCCTCACATAGCCATTGCCGGCCACGAAGCCGGCGACGTCTAGGCCCGCCACCCCAACCATTATACCGACCGCTCCAACCCCCCTCCCCCGGGCTCGTCCTCGCCGGGATCCGGCTCGCCGTTCTTCGCGGCGCGATACAGCCGCAGCATCCCGGCGACGGCGCGGCGACACTCGTCCAGCTCGTCGCCCAGACCCGGCACCTCGTCCAGCAGCTGCGGCCGCACCTCCACCAGCCGCTCCAACAGGACGAGCGACCTGGAGTCGCAGCGGTTGGCACGGGTGGCCGCGACCCAGGCGCGGGCCGCGCCCGCGAAGTCGCCCTGACCCTGCAGGCTCAGACCCAAGTTCTTGTGGGCGTTGGGCCGGGCCGGCGCGATGCGGATCGCCAGCCGGCAGAGCGGCTCCGCCTCGGCATGGCGGCCCAGGACGCTCAGGCAGTACGCCAGGTTGTTGTGCGCGTAGTAGGCGGCGAAGGCGCCGCACGGCTCGAGCGCCGCGGCGTCGCGGTAACACTCGATCGCCGCCTCCCACTCGGCCGTGCGCTCGTACGACTGACCTAGGTAGACGTAGAACAGGGCCCGCGCCTCGAGGTGCGCCGCGGTCGCGATCAGCTGCTCGAGTTTCGGGCGCGCCAGGTCCTCGCGCCGGTGCAGCCGGTAGTGCTGGATCAGACAGTTCACCGCGTCGAGTGAGCCCGTCTCCTCCAATTGCTGCAGGAACAGCCGCTCGCCCTCTTCGAAGCTCCCGGGGAACGGCGGGTACGCGTCGTGCTTCGGCAATGTGAACCAGAATTCTCGCTCGTCGTCACTCATCGGAATGCCCATCCTCTCAGTCGTCAGACCTGACGAGCCACCAGCCGTAGGTGGAGCCGCAGGTGAACGAGCCGAACACCTCGCGCTCGTCCTGGCGGACCACCGGCCCGCTGAACGGCAGGACGTCGACGTCGAGGCTCGACGCGGTGGCCACCGGCTCGGCCAGGAACAGCGTGTCGAAGGCGACGATCACGGTGACGGGGATCGACTCGCCCAGCCTGCCGCTGGCCGAGCAGCGGTTCCCCTTCTCGGTGTCGACGGCCAGCGCCTCGTAGTAGAGGCTGAGCGGCCGCGCCGAGTCGGGCGCCGTGAGGCCGGGTCCGGAACAGGCGGTCGCCAGGGCGGCCGCCAAAACGAGCATCTGCACACGCATCTTCGGTCCTCTCACTTCCGCGCGGCCCTCGCTGGGAAGCGCGAGTCGTGGCGGGCAGCTCTGACGCTGAATCCCGTCAAAGGCTCGGCTCTGGTCGGGGTTCGGCCAGCGAATTGGAAGGTATCGGGGGGCTCTGACACTCGTTCGCGCGACTGCCGGACCGGGCGCAGCGTGCGACACCCGCGGAGTTGATGGTCCTTTGACGTCGGGCCACCAGATTGGCACCAACCGTTGCTCGGCCTGACGCGGCGAGCTTAGAATGGATTCGCGGAGTGGTGGGGGTGGCTGTTGATCATCGCGATCCCGGAAGTATTGAGGGATAAGCTCGGGCCAGAGGGAGCCCGGGCGTTGGCGGATCTGTTGAACGAGGCGAGCGTGCAGACGCGAGGCGACGTGGTCGAGATCGCCGTCAGCCGGTTCGAACGCCGGCTGGCCGAGGAGCTGGGCGAACTGCGAGCGGAGTTACACTCGGAGGTCGGCTCTCTGCGCGCCGAGCTACACTCGGAAATCGGCGGCCTCCGGGCGGATATGGGCGCGTTCGAGGCTCGAATCACCCGCTGGATGTTCGTGTTCTGGATCGGCCAGATCGGGGCGCTGCTCGGAATCCTCCTCGCCTTCTTCCGAACCTGACCGCGACTACACCTCGCCCAACCGCAGGTCGGGTACCTTCTCGAAATGAGCACGGTTCCGAGTGAGCAAAGTCGCGGATCTTGAAAGGCAGATACCCGCGATCAGATAGTCCGCCGTGCCGATCGGCGTCCCCGCCACCTCGAGCGCCGAACGTATCGACGCAGCCGCTCGTGCCGCAGGATCGTCCAGCGCCAGCACCGTGATGGGTGCCAGGAAGCGCTCGATCTTCTCACGAGTAGCATCCGACCGCGCGCCACTCAACAGCTCGAAGGCAGAGATCACGGTCGTGGCCAATGCCCCAGCCTTCAACTCCCGGGCAACGAGGCTGGCAGCCGGATCGCGTCCCCGCAGGGCATCGATCAGGACGTCCGAGTCAGCGACGGTCACCGCCAGCTCCGCCTGGCATTGCTCACCGACGACTCCAGGGCCTCCGTCTCCTCCTCGGACAGCGAGCCGATGAGCGCCATCGCCCGGCCGGCCTGCTCCTCCCTACGCTCCAGCTCCCCGAGATAGAGGATGAGCGCCTCCTCGACCAGCGCCGAAAAGCCCTTGAGCCCGCGGCGGGCCGCTATCTCGAGCAGGCGAGCCCGCAGATTATCCGGTATCTCCACAGTCGTTCTCACGAGGGAGAGCTTATTATGCATGCACATGCATGTCAAGGCTTCCCCCAAATCTTTGCGCTTGATTCCCTCCCGAGGGGTCCGCCCCTTTACCAGGTTAAGCCTACCTTCCAGCCATCAACGCGCCCTCAACACGTTCGCAGCAGCCACGGGCTCACTCCAAGGAACACCGGGCCGCTTCCCGGTGTCTTAGCCTTCCCCACGCCGGGATTCCCCTGAAGGAGCAGCGAATCGTTCGGCCCCAGCGACACGCGTCTGGTCTGCCCGACGCCACGCCGGAGGAGTTCCGATGAAGTATCCCGTTCTCACACTGATCGCGGCCCTGGCGCTGAGCGGCTGCGGGTCCGTGATGGTCTCATCCGATCCATCGAGCCCCGAGCCCGACGTCTCGTCGCAGTCGGCCGGGGGGCCGGGCCCCAGCACCGCGGCGACGCTCGGCATCCCACCGGGCCACCTGCCCGAGCCGGGTCAGTGCCGCGTCTGGATCCCGGGCGTGCCGCCGGGTCACCAAGGACCCGTGGGCGATTGCGCCGAGCTGGCGAGCCAGGTGCCGCTGGACGGCTGGCTGGTCTACCGGCCCTCGAGGAGCAAGAAGGAAGTGCAGGTGTCGGTGTACGACAGCCGCAGGCCCAACGTCGTGGTCGTGATCCGCTTCTACGACGCGAACCGGGGCACGCTACTCAGGGAACAGACACCGTGACTCTGGCGATCGCGCTCGATCTCGACTGAAAGCACATCGCTATCTTTGGGCGGACCGTTCACGCGCGTTGAGGATCGTGTGACGTTCCTCACCTGCCCTTCGGGCGACCGAGTCAAGCTCGCCGCCATCGGCGCCCGGAGATATAATGTGGAACGTATGGCGACCACCCGATTCACCTGGCAGGACGTGCTCATCGCGCCGGACGACGGCAACCGGTACGAGGCGATCGACGGCGCGCTGTACGTGACGCCGCCGCCCAAGTTCGAGCACCAGTGGGTCAGCCACCGGCTGGCCGTGGCGCTCGATCGCATCCTGGTTGCCCCCGGCCACGGCATCGTGGTCGCCGCGCCCGTTGGCGTCGAGTTCCCCGATACCGAGGAGGGCGTCCAACCCGACCTGCTCTTCGTCTCGAACGAGCGAGCCGGGATCATCCGGCGCGGCTGGCTGCGCGGCGCGCCCGACCTCGTAGTCGAGATCCTCTCTCCTTCTACGGCAGGACGCGATCGCGGTAAGAAGCTCGATCTCTACCGCCGCCACGGCGTCGGCGAGTACTGGATCGCGGACCGCGAGCGGCGCGTCGTCGAGGTGTGGCGATTCAGCGCCGGCGCCACAGAGCCCGAAGTGCATGACGACCGGGTTCCCGTTCGCCTCGGCGCGGAGCCGGTCGGCGAGATCGCTCTCGAGGAGATCTTCCCGACGGGTACCTGAGCCGCAGCCGCATCACGCGTCTTGCCCCAGCCCATCCCATTCCCAGGGTGTCAACGCCAACGCCAGACCGGCCGAACAATCAGGCCCCCAACCCCAGACTCCGGGCGATTGACCGACATCGAGTATCTCTTGATGCCGTGACGATATCGTAGGGCGGGTGCGGTCATCTGTCCGACGCACGGTCAGGTTGGGATGGCCTTGCTATGTATAACGTTATACATTATAATAGACTTCGATCCGGTCTTTCGCCAATGCGGGTAGCCCGGATGTATTCCGCGGCCGGGACTCGGGACCCGCCCGCAGGGTCTGCCCGATCGACCTCTGGATCGTAGCGCGGCGCAAGCTGGACCAGCTGAATCAGGCGGAGTCGCTTGAGAACGTCCGGGTACCGCCGGGTAATCGGCTCGAGCGATTGCGAGGAGACCGGTGGGGACAGCACAGCGTTCGGATCAACGAGCGATACCGGATCTGCTTCCGGTGGACGGAATAGGGACCGGAAGAGGTAGAGATCGTCGACTACCATGGCTAAGGGATTGATCAAGACGAGACTGCCCAGCGATCGGCCGCCCACTCATCCGGGCGAGATGCTGCTGGAAGAGTTTCTGAAGCCGCATGGGTTGACGCAGACCGCGCTGGCCGAGCGGATTCGCGTGTCCTATCCGCGGGTGAACGAGATCGTGAACGGGAAGCGCGGGATAACACCGGACACGGCGCTGCGACTGGCCAAGCTGTTTGGAACCACGGCGGAGTTCTGGTTGAACGGGCAGCGCAACTGGGACCTCTGGCACGCCATGCACTCGCGAACGGCAGGGGAGATCGATGAGATCGAGCCGCTGAGCGCCTGATCACTCGTCCTGCCGCAGCTTCTCTCCCACCAAGTTGTCGCGAACGAACTTCCTCACGCAGGCGATGTTGCGCCGGGTGAACTGCTTCTCGATCACCTGGCTCTCTCCCTCGAGACGCACGCCGACGATACGGGCGCGGGCGATCTTTCTCAGCAAACCGGGCGGAGCGTTGAAGATCGACCGCTCCTCGAATGACGGACGTGTGTAGCGGCCGGAATGATCGATGTACCACCCGGGATGCCGGAGCTCCAGCGCGATCGGTTCGCCGTCGACGATGAGGGTGAGCCGCCGGTGCTCGAGCCGCCGGTCCCAAGCGTAGGTGCGTACCCACAGTCCGTGCCAGGTCGCTCCGGCATCTTCGACGGCGCCCACATCGACATAGAGCGCGGTGCCGTCAGCATCCGGACGGAACACCTCGACGTCGTCGTCGCTTCCGATGCAGTTGCCCTGGGTGACGGCGCAGCGGCGCGAGGCGTCCCAGTAGAACTGGTTGTGGCACGGTCCGAACCAGCGCTCCGCCTCGGCGCCGTCGGCGCGCAGGTACTCGACACTCTTCAATCGGCCGCGCCAGCTGTCCAAGCACCAGTACTTGATGCCGTCGACCCCGCGCCGCGCGAGGTAGTCGGCAACCGCATCGGCCACGCGGTGCATCCCGCTCTCCGCCGTGCCGGACAGCTCGAGCCACCAGCCGGGCGTGCCGTACAGCTCGAGCGGCGAGCTTTCACCGTCCCGGCGATCGACGAGCTCGAGCTTCGAGTCCGTCGCCCAGGCCCACGCTTCCTCGGACGCGTCGAGGACGATCTCCCAGAGCCCCGAACCGTCGAACGAGACCTCCGCGACGACGCTCCGGTCAGGCTCGAACCGTATGATCGCGTCGCCGTGCCGGTGCCCGTCCACCAGCCTCCGCAGCGCCCTGCGCACGTTCACCACGAGCCTCTCGCTCGCCATTCTTGCGGCGTCTTCGGCGTCGCAGTCCGAGGGCAGCCTCCGGCCTTCGATCTCGATCACGCGCCGGGGCTCGCCACGGAGGCCCGCACCGCGCTCCGGGACCGTGTCGTCCCGTCGCACGCCGCCCGATCGTTCCAGCGCTCTGCTGCGTCTGGCCTCGAACACGCACTCGGCGATGCCGAGCGCGATCCCAAAGACGACGCCGATGAGATCGAGCACCATGCCGAGCACGATCCACAGCGCGAGGAGGACGAACGGAAGGAGTAGAACGTTCTCCATCTAGTCGGCCCCGCCGTCCGGGCGCAGCGCGTCACCCGCCAGATTATCACGAACGAACTTCCTGACCCTGGCGATGTTGCGCCGGGTGAACTCCTTCTCGATCGACCCGTTGTATCCTACGAGGCGCGCGCCGACCGCGCGGGCGCGGGCGATCTTCCTCAACAGGTCGGACGGCGCGTTGAAGATGGAACGCTCCTCGCACAGCAGGCCTCGGCTTTGCCAGGGGGTCACCGCCGAGTGATCGACGTGGGCCGTGTGGGCTCGCAGCTCCAGCTCCCGCGGACAACCATCGACCGTGAGCGTGAGGCGATGGTGTATCAGCCAGCCGGCCCAGCAGTAACTGCGCACCCAGAGCGCGTGCCAGGTGACGCCGGGATCTTCCACGACACCCACGTCGATGAAGAGGCTGTTCTCGCCGAACTCGAAGCAGAAGGTGTCGAGATCGCCCTCGGCGCCGACCTGGTTGCCGGCGGTGATGGCGCAGCGCCGGGACATGTCCCGATAGAACTGGTCGTGGTCGGGCCCGAACCAGCGCTCCTGCTCCGCGCCGTCCTCCCGCAGGTACTCCACCATCCTCCGCACGGCCTCTTCGTCGTCGCCGATCGTCCGACAGATCTCTTCCACCTTCCCGTCACCGGCGATGCCGAGCATCCCCGCGGGCGTGATCTGGATCTCGAGCGCGCGGGCCGCCTCGCGGATGATCCGATCCTGGCGACCTTCATCATTCACGAGCGCGGTCATCTGCTTGTGGCCGCGGAGCGCCATGAACGGCGGGTCCGCGACGCCGCGGTAGGCGAAGTAGCCGGCCACCAGCTCGACCACGCGGCGTAGCCCGCGCTGCGGCGGTCCGCTGTGCCTGATCCACCAGCCCGGCGCGCCGTAGGGGTCGATATCGCCAGCGGCGCCATCGACGATCTCGAGCCGCACGATCGTGTCGCCCGACCGATGGCCGTCGATCAGCAGCTGGAGCGCCTCGTGCACCTCCCGCACCAGCATCTCGTTCACCCGGCGCTTTCCCGCTGCGTGCCGTCGCTCGCATCGACCAAGAGCAGCCGGGGCTGGCCGTCGAACGGCAGGATGAGGCCGATCCAGCCGGCGAGCCACCAGACCGCCACCCACTCGGGCGCCGCCGGCCCCCAGCAGGCGAGCCCGAGCGCGATCAAGAGAGGAACCGTCTTGCGTCGCATGCTTTCGTTCTTCGTCGGGTGAGCGGCGGGTCCGTGCGCCCCAAAAAGGTACGGGTGGCCCCTGACACCGCCCCGGGCCAGGGCGTCCCCTCGCGCCACCGAGCGAGGCTCCGCTGACGGTGAGTTGCTACGATAGATCGGAGCGGGACGGCGAAGTCGGAGCCTCGACCCCGGGCGGGCGCCGGCGGACCCGACGCTGGTGGCCACGCCTCTCCGCCAGTATCGTAACTACCTCGAGCTGCTGTACGGCGAGGACGGTGGCGCCTGAGGAGTGACGCGATGATCGAGCTGAGCGACAAGGTGGCGCTGATCACCGGTGCCGCGGGCAACCTGGGCCGGGCGACGGCGCAGTCCTTTCTGCAGGCGGGCGCCCGGGTCGTGCTGATCGACCGGGCACCGGCTCGGCTGCGGGACCTGTACCGCCAGTTACGCGACTCCGCCGACCATCGGCTGGCGGAAGGGATCGACGTCGCCGATCCGGCGGCGGTGGCGGAGCTGGTGGACGATGTGGCGACACGCTTCGGCCGCATCGACGCCCTGGTCAACACGGTGGGCACCTATCGCGGCGGCAAGCCGGTGGACGAGGAGGAACTCGATACCTGGGACCTGCTGTTCGAGGTCAACCTGCGAACCACGCTGGTCATGTGCCGGGCGGTCATCCCGGTGATGCGCGACGCCGGCGGCGGCCGGATCGTCAACGTCGCGGCGCGCAGCGCGCTGGCCGCCGGCGCCAACTCCGTCGCCTACGCGGCCAGCAAGAGCGCCGTGCTGCGCCTGACCGAAGGGCTGGCCAAAGAGCTCGAGCCGGCACGGATCGCCGTCAACTGCGTGCTGCCCGGCACGCTCGACACGCCGCAGAACCGCAAGGCGATGCCCGACGCCGACACCAGCCGCTGGGTGGCGCCCGAGGCGGTCGCCGCCGCCATCCTCTTCCTGGCCAGCGACGCGGCCCGGGCCGTCAGCGGCGCGGCGCTGCCCGTCTGACCGCTTGACAGACGAGGCCAGAGATCGGCATCGTGAGTTCCGCGAGCAAGACAACGCGGAGAGAGTCACTTGCCACGATCCGCTCGTCGGCGCCCCGGTCGGCGGGTATTCTTTTGGGCCCCAATTAATCCGGCGACGCCCGGTTCACACCATGGTCAACGGCGAGCTTCGTTCTGATCGGCGCGCCTGGCGCGTCGTCTCCTGGACGCTGCTGCTGGCAGCGCTGGCGCTGCCGTGGGGGACGGGCGCGGCGGTGAAGATCTACCTCGACCTGCAGGGCATGCCCACCTACCCGTGGGTTTACTTCATCAACCCGTGGACGCTGGCGGTCTACGTGATCCCCAGCTCGGTCTACTGGTCCAGCCCGCTGCTCGCACTGACGGGGCTGTGGTGGCTCATGGCCGGCCGCGAGCGGCTGCTGGGCACGACCCGCATCGACCGGCTGATCGTCGTGCTGGGCGGCTTCGCCGCCGGTGCGGTGGGCGCGGTGCGGCTGTACGTACCGCTGTTCTGGGACATTCAGAGCTCGACGGTCCCGGCCGGGCGGCTGCCGCTCCTCTACCTGCCCTACCTGCTGGCGGGCGCGGCGTTGGGCGCGCTACTGGCCTGGGGCCGGGCGCGCTGGAGGGCGCGCGGGTCACGGGTCGCGTCGATGTGAGTGTAGCACGGTGGACCATCACGATACTACAGAGCCCGGAGACTGCTCCGGGCTCTGCTGTTACTGCGGTTGGGGCCTGCGATCCGCTGCTAGTTGCCTAACCCGTACCAGAAGTTCGGGTTGTCGGGGTCTTCGGTGCTGTAGAGGTCCTCGTCCTCGTAGAGGCCTTCCGGGGGCTGGAGCGCGACGAGCTCGAGCCCGTAGACGGTGAGGATGTGGCCGCAGCCGAAGCAGAGGCGCTCCTCGCCTTCCCAGATGTCGAAGTGGAGGGCCCCGCAGTGGGGGCAATGGATGCGAGTCACCACGGTCCCGGTGGTCAGGGATATATCGTAGCGGTACGAGATCAGCGGATAACGGGCCACGGTGTCACCTCCTCCCGGTGAGGGAGGTGTAGCGGACAGACCGGCACACGGCCGGCGGGGGAAGTGAACGGTTTCGGCGGGATTCGGCTGTCGGGTCCCGGAGCCGACCCGGTCGCTACGACAGCCCTACGAGTTTCTCGGCACAGCTACGGCAAAGCCCCTCCTCCCACCACTCATATTCGCTTTCGATCTCCGCCCCACACGCCATGCAGTACGTCCCAGTCTCGAGCTCCCAGCCACAGGTCTTGCAGAACGAGTCGCCGGGATCCAGCTCCGCACCACAACGCTGGCAGATGTCCATTAAGTCCCCCAGGTACAGAAGCTTGCGAGCGTAGTCGCACGCTTGGGTGGCGGGATGAATAGGGGGTGGTCGGATAGGGCTGCGGCGGGTGGACCTATATATACGCCGGCCGGCCGCGGGTGTTCCTGGCCGGGCGGGCGGGACCCGGTCCGCACCACCGAACCGGGCCGGGCGACCTTCCGTGGCCTGCGCCGCGTCGGGACGGGGGAGGCGGCCCGAGGCGCAGGTCTCTAGCGACTACCTGCCAATGACCGGTGAATCGGTGCGTAGTAGACGACACCCGGTATCAGCTCCGCGACTTTGCCGTCCTTCTGCACGCGGATGCGGAGGCTGTGCACCGCTTCTGTCGCGCTCATCGACTGGAAAGTGAAAGTAACTGTCTCACCGATAACCTCGGCGATGCCCAGAGCCGTGAGGTCGACATTGCCGGAGCCGAGGGCGAGGCTCTGCCCGCCGGTGGCTTCAGCAAGCAGCCACGGATCGAGCCCGCCCGCGTACGTCCTATAGTACTCGTCGGCGGGAGCCACGGCGTGGACGGTCGACGTGGATCCCACGAGATCGAGCATTGACTCAAGGGTTTGGTCCGTACACGCACCTTCTCCATTGCAGTTCGTCGCCGCCGTGTGGTGGCTGATGTCCGTAATGTCGATGTAGACGCGGGCTGCCCCGGCTCGCCAGCTGACGTTCTGGTGAGCGTACTCAATGCCCTCGAGGCCGTTCTCGGGCCCGTCACAACCGCCCGTCGCGTACCACTCGCCGCCCACGTGATCACGGAATGTGACGGGGTCCGTCAGATCCTGGTACGGACCTAGAAACTCGCAATACGACGTCGCCGGCGTCGTCGGGATGGTGGCTGGTCCGGAGTAACCGATGGAACCGATGGCAACGTTGAGCCCGCGCGTCTCGAGATCGTTCGCGAAGTCGATGACGCTGTTTCTCACACCGCTGATCGCGCCGCCCATGGAACTCGAGAGATCCTGGGCGAAGACAATGTCGACGCCGATGGATCCCGAGCCGACACCGAAATCGGCGATCGGCCGTCGACAACCATTCTCTATGACCTGGAAGTTGGACGCCTCGAGCCCTACTACCGGCTCGCCGCCTATGATGATCGGGTTCAACGTGACCGCGACCGTGTGGCCATCCACGCGCGCCACGGCGCCGGACAGCGGGAAATCGTTCTCGGTCACCTGATCGGGTCCTAGCACACACGTGGCGAGGCCGTCGAGGACATCGCTCACCTTTCCCATCAGCTCATCCGGGTCGTCCGAGTCACCACTCGCCATCTCGAAGTGATCATGACCCTCGACCACCGTTTGAAGCGTCGTCCATTCGGGAACAGCGCTACCGACCGTCACGACCCCGTCGTTCGCCTCGAAGGAGCGCGCGGCAGTCACACATGCCAGCATGCTCAGGATCGGGTTCCCGATCCGATCGCCTGCCCTGAGCTTCCCGCCGAACGTATAGACCTTCTCGCTGACGCCGCCGTGTTCGACCAGCGCCTGTATCAGGTCGCTGTCCTCTCGAAGGTCATCGACACCGTTCGTCCAGCGGATGAGGGTCGCCCCAATGTCTAGTGCGGTCGTCGTGAACCCGCAGAGCCCCAGCCCGGCCAGATAGTCCACAATATCCGTCCCCGCATAGTCACCCAGCGGCGATCCTTCGTGGGGAGTGCCCAACGTGATCAAACCGCCGATACGATCCAGTTCGTCAGCGTGCGCGGCCATCATCGCTCGCCCGACCAGGCCGCCCATGCTGTGCCCGATGAGAACCGCACCGTCCAGTTCCCTAGAGTCAATCTCGTTCCAGAGGAACTCGCTCGTCGCCAGGATACGTTCGTTCGTCGGGTATCGCAGCATGTAGATCTTGTAGCGCTCCGTGATGTGGCTGTAGTCGGGGTCATCCTGGATGACTTCGAGAAAGCCCGCGAACGTCTCATCCTCCGGCCGGAACTCATTAAAAGACGGGCAGCTCAGTTTCGCGGGCTGCCACCCGTGAATCAGGACGAGCGGTATTCGGCCATCCGCTGTCTCGTCGCCGTCCAGCGGGTAGAGTTGCCGGTTCCCCGGGCACTGCGTGTCGGCCGCCCCAGACGTTATCTGCAGCTGTATCGACTCACTCACATCGAGGTCCACCGAATGCAGCGCCACCGTATGCACCTTACCGGTTCTCGGGTCCGTGTAGGTCGTGGTAGTAGCGTCCGCGAAGAGGTAAAGCGGCTCTTCCTCATCGCCGAGGTTGAAGATGAAGGTGAATACGTCGGATACGGTCTCCGTAACGAGTTGGAAGATCTCGAACGTGACCAAACCGGCGGCAGCAGAGCGCGACGTGCCTGACGTACCTGAGCCTTCGGCACCAGGGTTGATGCGTAAACTTACGGTTTGAGAGGTCTCACCGAACTGGGCGAACGCGGTGGATTCTACCTCCTCGAGCTCCACGTGGACCGGTGAGGTGGCGGACTGCGCACTCACCGCGACGAACGCTCCTGATGCCACCTCCAGCGTGTCGGTGGCGCCGGGCTGAATCACTACATCGACGTCACGGATGGCGCGGGCCCTGAGGGTGACGCTGACCAGCTCTCCCGACAGCTTTACCACCGTCGGCTCGCTCTCAACGTCTTCGTATCCCGCAGGTAACGAGAGGTGAAGCGAGTACGTGCCAACCTCCAGACCGGTGAACCTGAACGACCCCTCGGAATCGGCAAGGACCGTGGCTAGGAGGGAGTCGTTCTGGCGAAGGTCGACTCGCGCAAAAGCGACACGGCTGCTCTCAAGGGTCAAGACAGTCCCCTCAATGTCCCCCCTCACTACGGGGTCGGTTGTGCCGTCACCATCCCCACCGCACGCGACTATGGCCATGGTAGTGATGACGCCCAGAAGAAGCCGAGGTGCTCCGGAGACCAATCGCATGGGTACCTCCTGACTAAAGCGCGGCGGTTCGAGTGATGTTCTCGCTTTTCTACCACTCAGCCGTCAAAACAGCGTCAGAAAGCTCGGGATCGAGCGTTAGAACGTAGAGATGGGACGGACTGTTGCATCGAGGCCACGCTGGAAATCCCGGCATCTGGCCACCAGACCCGGACCGAGATCGTCGCCTGGCTGCTCTTGAGATTGGAGGCTCGGGTGTGGCGGTGGGCGGAGCAGGTTGTAGGGCCCAGCCGGGCGGCCGGGCCCTAGGTTAGTCAATTCGTAGCCGCATAAACGGAGTTCACCAGCTTACCTGCCTCGCCCAGGCCTCGAACGAGGTCGGCTCGATGCCGTACTTCCTGACGTTGCCCTCGATGTCGGCGTCGTAACCGACCCTATCGAACCACTCGAGCATGAGAGCGAAGTCCTCGCTCATCGCGCGGACCTGCTCGATCGGTACCTGCGCGAAGCTCACCGGCTTCCCCGCCGCCTTGCCGACGAGCTCGGCCGCCTCGGGCCCGGTCAGCTCGTCGCCGGCGATGTCGATCGCCTGGCCGTTGAGCTGCTCCCAGCGCTCGAAGGCGAGCTTGCCGTATTTGCCGATGTCGGCCACGGCGATCTGCTGCAGCCGGGTCTCGGGCTCGATGCCGATGGCCAGGTTGCCCTCGTCGATCGCCGGCTTGAACCACGGCGAGGTCCAGTTCTCCATGAAGAAGACGGGCCGCAGGATCGTGTACGACGGGAAGCCGCAGGCGCGTACCGTCTCCTCGATCCGCCACTTGTTGTCGAAGTGAGGGATGCCGGTCGCGCGGTGCGCCGAGCCGACCGAGCTGTAGACGTAGTGCCGGACCCCGTGCTCCCGGGCCACCTCGGCCAGCCGCTTACCCTGCTCCTCCTCGCCCTCGACCCCGGCCTCCCAGGTGTTCTGCACGGCGAAGACGCCCCAGGCGCCCTCCACCGCGCGGACCAGCGACGCCCTGTCGTTCAGGTCGCCCTGCACCACGTCGGCGCCCAGCTCGGCGAGCGCCCCCGCGGCCTCGCCGTCCGGGTTTCGCGTCATCGCTCGGACCGAATGGCCGGCGGCCAACAGCTCGCGCGCCACGGCGCCGCCCTGCTGGCCCGTAGCGCCGGTTACCAGAATCGTGCCTCCTACGCTCATCTACTCCCTCCGTTGTCGTCGGTCGGAATTGCCGTTTGGAAGTTAAACGCGCTCGGGGCCCCGGAAGGTTTCAGCGCGGGGGCGCGTGGGCGGTCGACGCAAGTTGAAACAAACGTTTAACGCCGCCGCCGAGGCCTTCGCACGGATCACTTGCCCACCCTGTCCCGACCGGCGGCGAAGGGCTAGTTTCATGACGGCGGACGACCGTCGCCCTTCCCAACAAAGAAGCCCGTTAACCCCTGCTAGGAGGGACCATGGAGAAGATTGGCAAGTACGCCTTCATCGCGGGTCTCATCATCTGCGCAATCGCCGGGTTCGGACTCGACGCGAGCTGGGTGCCCTGGGTGCTGGCGGTGCTGGGCTTGATCGTGGGGTTCCTGAACATCGGCGACAAAGAGGTCTCGACCTTCCTGCTGGCCTCGATCGCGCTCATCATGTCGGCGGGGGCGATGGTCAGCCTGCCGTTCGTCGGCGGCGTGCTGACGACGATCCTCGCCTACTTGATCGTCTTCATCGCGCCGGCCGTTCTCGTCGTCGCATTGAAGGGCCTGTTGGCGGTGGCCAGCACCTGACCGGACGACGCGCGACGCGCCGTCCACCGCAACGACCGGGGCCCGGGCCAGGTACCGGGCCCCGGTTCTATACTCAGCGCCCCGCGGGGAACGGATGTCGGCAAACGAATGTTGGCAAACGGATGTCGGGAGGATGGGATGAACTACACCGCGCGCGCCGAACCGTGCAGGTGAACTTCCCCTGCGAGCAGCCGGCGGCGGGCGGGAAGTTGGATTTTCTCCGCTCGGACTGCTCCGCTTCGCTCGGCCGGCGAACGAGTCGCCGGTTATGAGAGCAAACTGGCGAGCGTTCTTCCTCGGCGCAAGGATTTCAGAACCGCCCCTCGCGCACCTGGTCTTTCTTCAGGCCGTGGCGCAGCATCTTGACGTTCTCGGCGGCGACGGACTCGTTCTCGGGTAGCGGGACGTCGCCCTTCTCTTCCCCGAGCTCCTTGACGCTCTTGAGACCCTTCAGTGCCTCGCCGCCCTCGAGCGCTTGCACGCCGTCGTCGTAGAGATCGAACCAGGGGAGCCCGGCTTTGTCGTACTGCTTCGCCGTGAGTGGCACGGTGGGCGGTGCTTCGCCGGTGATCTGTCGCCAGACGAGTGAGTTGACGGTGTGGACGAAGCAGCGGCTGGAGTGCTCGAGGTCCCAATCCTCGAACTCGAACTGGTCGTCGTAGATCTTCTGCTTCATGCGGCCGCCGGGCGCCAGGCCCAAGGAGAACTTCGCGGCGGTCGGCACGGCCCGCAGTGCGGTGAAGGAATCGGCGTGCTCGACTCCACGCTTGAACCGCTCGTACGCCTCGCGCTTCATCGGGTAGGCGACGATCTGCAGGCCGCCGTACTCGGCGGCGCCGGTCAGCTGCTCCTCGGCGCTGTAGCCGGCACCCAGCGGCATGGCGACGAACTGGCGGATGACACCCTTCTTCACGCAGAAGCCGTCGAGCCACGGCTGCCGGGGCGTGACCAGATAGTCCTGGGGCCGGCGATTGAGGCCGTCGTCCCACGGCTTGCCGGTCACCGCGTTGATCTTGCCGGCGGCGACCTTGACGGCGAACGGGTAGTGGCTCTCGGTGCGCCAGTGGACACCGCGGTCGGAGAACAAGAGCCACAGCGCCTCGGACTGGTACATGGGGAACATGACGCCGCCGCGCTCGAGCCAGCTTTCGGGGACACGCTCGGCGAAGTCATCGACGTGACGGAGTGGGAAGTTCCCGAAGCCGGGCGGCAACGGATAGTTCTTCCCGTCGTCCGGGATGCGGAAGGTGCGCTGAAACGAGACCCGCAGCACCGCGTCGGGGTGAACTTCCGGGAACGAAAAGACCAGCGTGTCTTTCTTGAGCTCGATCATCTTCGACCTTCCATCTGCAGTAACCGTTGTCTACCAGTCGCCGTCGCGCACCTCGCGCACCAGCCGCAAGACCGCACGATCGGGCATGTCCTTCATCTCTCGTATCAGCTCGGCGAACAGGCGCGGCCGCTTCCGGATCACCTCCAGCAGGTCGCTGGAGACCTTACCCGCCAGCGCCAGCATCACGTCGGGGTCCTCCCCCAGCTCCTCGGCCAGCTTGACGATCGTAGCCTCGGACGGGGGTCCGACATCGCCCCGCTCCACCTTGCTCAGGTACGAGGGCTGAACCCCGATCCGCCCCGCCACCTGCCTCACCGAATAGCGGGAGTCCTCCTGCCGGAGGGCTTCCCGGACCTCGCGTACGAAGTCGCCGAATGCCGACATAAGGGCCTCCTGGCGTATACTATATCGTACACAGTCTACGGTCAAGCCCCTCGAGTCCTGCAAATGCGGGGGTCCGGTGGCCGGTAGCCGGTGGCCGGTAGCCGGTGGGCGGTGGCCGGTGCGCCGGTGGCCGGAGGGTCCTCATCAAGTCCTCAGCGGTCAAAGAGCTCGAAGAGACACCTACGAAGAGAGACCGCCAGCGCATCGCGAGAAGGATCCGGGCTCTGGCCGAGGGCCCGCGGCCGCCTGGTTGCGAGAAGCTCCACCGCGAGGAGCGGTACCGCGTCCGCCAGGGCCGTTACCGGGTCCCGTACTCGGTGGACGATCACGAACGCGCGGCGCTCGTCGTGAAAGTCGGTCACCGAAGGGACGTCGACCGTTAGCCCTAAGAGAAAGCCCGGAGGCAAAGCCTCCGGGCCCCGCTCCGCAACGGAACGGCTGTCCGCGTGCCAGGCGTACTCAATCTATATTGTGCCACAACGGCGAGTCAACACGCCACGCTCCCCGTTGTGGTCGGGCGTGCCCCCGGTGGGACTCGAACCCACACGGCCCGAAGGCCATCCGCCTGGCTCGCGGACGCGTCTGCCAATTCCGCCACGGGGGCACCTTAGCTACGAGATGACGGACTCGGCGTTTGCTGCGCCTGCTCGCCAGGCAGCCTCGAAGACCAAGGGGACTCTAACACACCCACCTCATCAGACTGTCAACCCAAGTGCGACCGGGTGGGCGACGAGGCGGTCGACCTACTAGATTGTCGCGATGCTCGGTTCCCGCTTTTTCAGGAAGTACCTGCTGCCCGGCTTCATCTTCCAGTCGGTGGTGATCGCCGGCGGCTACGGTACGGGCCGCGAGCTGGTGGAGTTCTTCCTGAGCTTCGGCCCGCTCGGTGGGCTCCTGGCGATGCTCCTCGTCTCCATGGTGATCTGGAGCGCGGTCGCCGCTGCGAGCTACGAGTTCGCACGTGTCTTCAAAGCGTACGACTACCGGAGCTTCTTCACGCATCTGCTGGGCAGGGGCTGGATCCTCTACGAGATCTTCTACTTCGCGCTGCTGGCGATCATCCTGGGTGTGATCGCGGCGGCGGCGGGCTCGATCTTGGAGGAGACGTTCGCCCTGCCGTATGCGGTCGGCGTGCTGGGCATCATGGCGGCGGTCGGGTTCCTGGTGTTCCGTGGCAGCCCGACGATCGCCAAGGTGCTGGCGACGTGGTCGGTCATTCTTTACGCCGTATACATAGTCGTCTTCGTCTGGTCGGGCGTCGAGTTCGGGCCCGAGATCCGCGCCGCGTTCGCCGGCGGCGTGGCGGAGCCCGGCTGGTCGGTGGGCGGGATCCGGTACGCCGCCTACAACCTGGCGATCATCCCGGCAGTGTTCTTTACGCTGCGCGAGGTCGAGACGCGGCGCGAGGCGGTGGCCGCCGGGCTGCTCACCGGACCCATCGCGATCATCCCCGCCCTGTTCTTCGTCATCGCGATGAGCGCCCACTACCCGGCGATCCTCGAGCGGCCGGTCCCCGCGAACCTGGTGCTCGAGGCGCTGGGCTCCCGGACCCTGCAGTTCACCTATCAGATCGTTCTGTTCGGTACGCTGATCGAGACGGGCACCGGGCTCATCCACGCGGTGAACGAGCGGATCGCCGGCGTCTACTGTGAGAAGGGTCGCGAGATGCCCAAGCTGCTGCGACCGGTCACCGGCACGGCGCTGCTGGTGGCCGGCGCGGCGCTGGCCGGCTTCGGGCTGATCGGGCTCATCGCCCGGGGCTACGGGACGCTGACCTGGTGCTTCCTGGTCGTGTTCGTGATCCCGATCCTCACCCGGGGGGTCTACCTCATCCGTTCGAGGTCTCGAAAGGCTGGGCCGCGCTAGCGCCGCTCGATTCGGTGGAGCACGACGTAGGGGACATCGAGCTCGTCACGCACGACGCCGACGATCCGGTCGCCGATGATGCGCGGCGGCGGATACGTCCCGACGTCGGCGTCCACCGCGCCGAGGTATCGACCGTCGGGGTCGAAGACGTCGAACACCACACCCCTCACCGACCGGAGCTGGCCCGTGCCGGACGTCTGGACGACCCAGAGGTAGCCGCGGTCGTCGACCACGAACGTCTCGAACGGCGGCTTCAGCGCCGGGACCCGGGCGATGATCTCGTTTACGGCCGGCTCGCCGAAGCTGGCGAACCGCTCGCGTATCGCCTGGCGATCGGCCTCACCGACCGGGAGCAACTCGGTCTCGCGCTCGACGATGCGGCTGGTGTCGCCCGCCAGGGTGCCGTGATACAGTCGGAAGGCGTCGTTGACGGCGAACCAGAGTCCGTCGACGCCGTCGAAGTGCCAGATCAGCCGCGGTGCGAACGGGATACCGACGACGGTCAGGCTACCCTCGCTCCGGAGGCTGTGGGACGAGCCCGAGGCGTCGTAGCGCACGAGACTGAACGTGTCGGTCGGGACGACGCCGTCGGCCACGCTGTGACGGATATAGACTCGCCCGTACTCGTTCGTCGCCGGATCGACGGCGTAGCCGGGCTCGTACAGCCGGCCCGCACCGTCGAAGACCCACTCCATGGCGTAGCCCCAGCCGCCGGTCCTGCGGGTGTGCGAGTCGAGGAAGTTGCCCGCCGTATCGAAGACCGAGTAGCGGGCGTTCCCCTCGTCGAGCACCCACAGGTTCCGCTCGGGGCCCCAGGCCAGTCGGATCGGATTCCTGAACTCGCCGGGTCCGCCGCCTTCGCGACCCAGCGTTCGCACGTGCCGGCCCGTCTCGTCGAAGACGCGCACCTCGTTGGGCTGCCGGTCGAGTACGTAGATACGGCCGAGCGCGTCGAGCGTGACGTCCCAGACGTCACCGAACAGGACGACGGGGTCGGCGGCATCGGCCGACCCGATCCGCACGACCTCGACGGTCCGCCACGCCTCGCCTTCGGCCCAGAGGCCCGCCGCACCGTTGTGCACGAGGACCGCCCCGGACGCGAGGGTATCGATCGTGATGTCCGCGGCGCGCCGGTCGCCCTCGGCGCAACCGGTGACGAACAGGCATCCGAGGAGTACGCATCCGAGGGGTAGGGTTCCGGCCATCGGGCGGCGCGGCTGAAGTATAGCACTCGATCGCATGGTCGACCTCTCGGCCGATGGTCACGGTAGCGTCGGTTTCTCGTGCAGGGGCAGCCGCCTGCAACATACCGGGCGCGCGGCGGGAGAGCCAGTCGCGGGCGGCCCAACCGCGGCGGCTGGGCGGCGGCTATCGCGCAAGACCCGCAGCCTTCGCATCTTGTGCGGCGTGGGAACCTCGAACGCTGAGCCGCTGACGGCGGACGGGATCACGATCCGACCCCTCGAGTCGCGCGCCGATTTTTTGGCTTGCGTCGCGCTGCAGCACGAGATCTGGGGTGAGGACTTCGAGGAGTGCGTCCCGCCGTCGATCCTCCAGGTCACGCAACGGGTGGGCGGCGTGGCGGCCGGCGCCTTCGACGCCGGCGGCCGGCTGGTGGGCTTCGTGTTCGGGATCTCGGGCGTCCGCGGGGGCCGGCCCGTCCACTGGTCCGACATGCTGGCGGTGCGCGAGGAGTACCAGGGTCGGGGGCTGGGCCGCCGTCTCAAGGCGTACCAGCGTGAGGCGCTGCTGGCGCACGGCATCGAGTACGCCTACTGGACCTACGATCCGCTGGAAGCGGGTAACGCCAACTTCAACATCAACCGGCTGGCGGCCTACCCGGTCGAGTACGTGCCCGACATGTACGGCGATGTGCCCGGCAAGCTGCACGCCGGGCTGAGCACCGACCGCCTCATCGTCGAGTGGCGGCTCACCGACCCGCGGGTCGCGGCGCTGCAGGCGGCCGCGCCGCCGGCTGACGTCGGGGCCGACGCCGGCGCGCCGATCGTCACGGGCGAGATCGTCGACGGGGCTCCGACGGCGGGACCGCCCGAGCTGCCGGACGCGGCGGCGGTGCGGGTGGAGATCCCCGCCGACATCCAGAGCGTGAAGCGTGCGTCGCTGGCGGCGGCGGAGTCGTGGCGGGCGGCGACGCGGCGCGCGCTGACCCATTACCTGGGGCGCGGCTACCGGGTCACCGGGTTCCAGCGCGACCGGGAAGCCGGTCGCTGCTTCTACGTTCTCGAGCGCGGTTGAGGTAAAGATGCCGGAGACGATCGCAATCATGCGGATGACGCTGCGCGAGATTCGGCTGCCGCTGCGCGAGCCGTTCCGCATCTCGTCGGGTCTGGTCACGACCCGCCGGATCCTGCTGCTCGAGCTGGTGGACCGGGACGGTGTGACGGCGTGGTCGGAGTGCGTGGCCGGCGAGCGGCCGAACTACTCGCCGGAGACGATCGACACGGCGTGGCTGGCGATCAGCGAGTGGGTGGCGCCGCGGGTGCTGGGCCACGAGTTCGCCGGGCCGCAGGAAGTCGACCCGGCGCTGCGACGCGACTTCCGCGGCCACAACATGGCGAAGGCGGCGCTCGAGATGGGCGCCTGGGGCCTGGCGGCGGAGCGGCGCGCGGTGAGCCTGATGGCGCTGCTGGGCGGCACGCGTGCGAAGGTCGCCACCGGCATCTCGCTGGGCATCCAGCCCGACCCCGACTCGCTGGTGCGCGTCGCGCGGGACGCGCTGGCCCAGGGTTACCGGAAGATCAAGTGCAAGATCGCGCCGGGCGCCGACGTCGAGTACATCGCCGCGGTCCGCGCAGCGCTGGGCCCCGAGGTCCCGCTGATGGCGGACGCGAACAGCGCCTACACACCGGACGACGCCGCGCAGCTGGCGAAGCTCGACGCGTACGGCCTGCTGATGATCGAGCAGCCGCTGGCGACCGACGACCTGGTGCGTCATGCCGAGTTGCAGAAGAAGCTCGCGACGCCCATCTGTCTGGACGAATCGATCACCGGTGTCGAGCGTGCGGGGGAGGCGCTGACGCTGGGCAGCGGCAGGATCATCAACATCAAGCCGGGCCGCGTAGGCGGGTTCGCGCAGGCGAAGGCGATCCACGACCTGTGCGCGGCGGCGGCGGTGCCGGTCTGGCACGGCGGCATGCTGGAGAGCGGGATCGGCCGCGCCTACAACATCGCGCTCGCCTCGCTACCGAACTTCACGATCCCGGGCGACCTGAGCCCCAGCGCCCGCTACTGGGCGCGCGACATCGTGACGCCCGAGTGGACGATGACGGAGGACGGGTTGGTCGCGGTGCCCTTCCACCGACCGGGGCTCGGCGTCACCGTCGACATCGATCGCGTGGACGACCTGACCGTCCGCCGACAGACGCTGACCGCGGAATGAAGCCGGGCCGATGACCGACCTCGACCACTTGTTTTCGCCGGCGCTGCGCGAGCGACTGCTGGAACTGCGCCGCGACATCCACCGCCATCCCGAGCTGGCGTTCCGTGAGGAGCGGACGGCGGACCGGCTGGTCGCCGAGCTGACGGTGCTGAAGCCGGCGCAGCTGGACCGCGTCGCCGGGACCGGCGTGATCGCTCGGATCGAAGGCGAGGACCCGGACGCGCCGACTGTGGTGGTGCGCGGCGACATCGACGCGCTACCGATCCAGGAGGATACCGGGCTGCCGTTCGCGTCGGAGAACGCCGGGGTCATGCACGCTTGCGGCCACGACGTGCACGCGGCGTGGACGGTCGGCGCCGCGCACCTGCTGGCCGAGCGACCGGCGCACGGCGACGTGCTCATCCTGCTGCAGCCGGCCGAGGAGACGGCGCGCGGCGCGCCTGCCGTGCTGAAGAGCGGCGTCCTGGAGAGCGCCGCCGCCATCTTCGGCGCGCACGTGGACCGGCGCTTCCCGGTCGGCCAGGTCGTCGCCCAGGCGGGTCCAGTCGCGGCGGCGGCGGACGGGTTCACCATCGAGCTGGTGGGTCGGGGCGCGCACGGCGCGCGGCCGCACGAGGGTGTCGATCCGATCGTCGGCGCCGGCGCGCTGATCGGCGCGCTGCAGACGATCGTCTCGCGCCGCCTGCGGCCGGGCACCCCGGCCGTGGTGACGATCGGGAAGCTGCAGGCGGGCACGGCGGCGAACGTCATCCCGGACACGGCGCGTCTCGAGGGCACGATACGCTCGCTGGACCGCGAGTCCCGGGACCTGCTGTACGACGAGCTGCTGCGCATCGCCGAGGGCACGGCCGCCACTTACGGGCTCGAGGTCCGCAACTCGGTCAGCCTCGGGCCGCCGCCCATCGTGAACGCCGAGCAGCCGGTCGATTGGGCGCGGCAGGCGGTGACCGCGCTGCTCGGTGCCGACGCGCTGGTGCCGCTCGGCCAGGTGAACATGGGCGGCGAAGACTTCGCCTTCTATCTGGAACAGATGACCGGCTGCTTCCTGCGGATCGGTGCGCGTGAGGACGGCGGCGAGTTCATCGCGGCGCACAGCTCGCGCTTCTTCGCCGCCGACGCGAGCATCTTCGTCGGCGCCGCGGTCCTGGCCGAGACGGCGCGGATCGCTACGCGAGCGCTGCGCTGATGTTGATCAGGAAGTAGAAGCCGATGAACAGCCCGATCGCCACCATGCGGCCCGTGCCGATCGGCCCGTGCGTGACCGAGAATTCGCCGGCCCGGTCCCACGAGGTAATGCCCTCGCGGGTGAGCTTGTTGTAGGCGACGATCAGCGTGATCAGGCTGACGATCGGCAGCCCGGCCCCCAACCCGAAGAACCAGACGCGCGCGCTGCGCTGGAACGCCTGATCCAGCTTCAGCGACCTTCCGTCCGCCGTCCTCAGCTTGATGTTGAGCAGCGCCTTGCCCGGCGTGTTCTCGAAATGCGTCAGCACGAACGGCTCGGCCACCATCCAGACGAGCAGCACGACGATCGAGGCGCCGAGCCCGCTGTCCAACATGGTCGAGCTCGGTGCCACGATGCCGACCACCATGCCGAGCACGAACGCCGTGATCGTCATGTCGACGACCCGGGCCAGCCAGCGCAGCCAGGGGTGCGGCTCGCCGGCGATCAGCGACGCGTCCAGCTGATCCGGGCCGGGCTCGCCGTACGGTCGGTAGGCGTCGGGCGCCGGGCTCGCGGCGTCGGGCGCCGGGCCCGCGGCGACGCCCGGCTCCTCCGCAGGCGACTCGTACCCGAAGACCGGCTCGTCGGCCACCTCGGCGTCCAGGTCACCGGCAACCGCCGCCGGAGCCATCGCGGCGGCCGCGCCCGCGGCGCCTGCACCGGCTACCGGAGGCGTCGACCCCGCGTCGGGGACCTCCATGACCTGGCTCACCGTCGTCCACTCCTTCATCCCCGGCGTCCAGACCTGCGTATCGCCGGCCAGCAGCCCCGAGGCCACCGACGCCTGCAGCAGCTCGGTCGTACAGGGGCCCACCATGCGGCCCGCGTACATGTAAAACCACTCATCCCGATCCGGCGGCGGACTCGCCTCCGGCGGCGGACTCGCCGGCGTCGGCGGTGGCTCGGTCGGCGGGCTTCCAGGCTCGGCCGGCCCAGCCGGCAACTCTCTCTGGCAGTAGGGGCAGACGCGGTGGCGCTGCTCGACCAGCTGACCACAGGTACAGTGACGGAACTTCACGCTGACCTCCCAGGGCGGAGGGGCGGCGACCGGCGAGCGGGACGGTTGGACCGCTCAGCGGGGCCTGGACGTTCGGCAAGGGAATGAAGCCGGGTCCGGGGGGACGAACGCGGGGACGGCGGCTGCAGCGGGTGACCGCCAATTTTTGGTACACCCGCGGCTCTGCTGGGTTTCCAGGAGTTGCTCGGGGTGCCGACGGCGCCGATCGCCGCCGTTCCCGTTAGATTAGGATCGTATGGAACCGCTGCTCCGTTTCCTGAAGCCGGCGTCGGCGTCACTCGACCCCGAGGTCGAGCGCGACCGCTACCGCGGCGCCATGCTGGGCCTGGCCGCCGGCAACGCGCTGGGCGTGCCGGTCGAGGGGTGCTCCGCCCTGACCATAAGCTCGATCCCGCCTGAGCAGTTGCAGGACATCCGCTGGGACGAGGCGGCCGGGCCGTGGGACGACGATGTGGCCCAGGCGATCGAGCTGGCCGAGTCGCTGCTCGAGGGCCCGCTCGACACCGACGCCTACATGGCGCGACTGCTGCGCTGGGCGGCGGAGAGCGGCAGGGGCATGGGCGTCCAGACGTACCACGTCCTGGTGAAGGCGAAGGCGGGCGCCCGGGGCACCGATGCGGCGCGCGCGGTCTGGGAGGAGTCGGGCCGCCACGCCGCCGGCAACGGCGCGGTCATGCGCTGCGCGCCCGTGGCGCTGCGCTGGCGCCGCGACCCGGTCCGCCTGGTCGAGGACGCCGGCCACAGCGCCCGGGTCACCCACTACGACCCGCGCTGCGTCTGGACGACCGCCGCGACCTGCGCCGCGATCGCCCACGCGCTGGCCGGTACCCACTGGACGCTGCACGAGCTGGCCGACGGGCTGGACGGCGTGGGCGCGCCGGCCGAGGTCGGTGAAGCGGTGCGCCGCTCGGCGACCAGCGACCTGGGCGGCCTCGACCTCGACGAGCCTTCGTCGATCGGCTACACGGTGCGCGCCATGACCGCCGGGCTCTGGGCCTTCCTCAACGCCGGCAGCTTCGAGAGCACGCTCATCCAGGTGATCCGCGCCGGCGGCGACACCGACACCAACGGCGCCGTGGCCGGCGCCGTGCTCGGCGCCAAGTTCGGCGCCGCGGCGATCCCCGAACGCTGGATCGAGCGCCTGCCCGATCCCCATGCTTTGACCGCCCTGGCCGACCGGCTCTGGGAGGCGGCGCGCGGTTGAGCGCGCAGCCCGGCCGGCTGTCACGGAATACTGAAGCACGTCGTTCGAAAAGCTGTAGAGAGCCGGGCCGGCGCGCTACCGGCCGCCGACCGGCCCCGCCAGCAACTGCTTTCCACACATACGCTTACAGGTGACACCCCCGGCGCAGCGCCCCGGCACGACGGTTGCCCCGCCTAGAGTGTGAGAGATGATCGTCGTACGGGTCATGCGCCGCAGGAGGACCAGCAGTCGATGAATCCGCGCATTCCACTCTCCGTTATCGTCCCGTTCCTACTGCTCGGGCTGCTCGCCCTGTTGGCTTGCGGTGGCATCTCGAGCGAGAAGCTGGCGGGCCTCGGTGAGGATATGGGCGTCCTGGAAGGGATCGTCTACGTGGTGGGCGTTCCCTGCCCTCCCACCGACCCTCAGCCCTCCCTCTGCGACGGCCCTTACCCCGGGTACAACGTGATCGTCCACGACAGCCGTGGTCAGAACGTAGTGGCGCAGACCCGTACGGACGATCGAGGCTTCTACTATCTCGAGCTCGCGGCGGGCCGGTACGTGATCTACACGATCCAGGGGCTGAGTGAGCAGTTCGTCGAGACGAATGACCTCACGATCGTCGCCGGCAAGATCACGGTGCTCAACCTGACGATAGACTACGGGACAAACTCGGCCGATACCCCTCCCTAGGCGCGCCGCCAGCCACCCACGCGAGTGCCGGATCGACCGGAGCGCCCGGTCCCCCGGCTCCCACCGCCAGAGAATTCGCTGCACACTTTCCGGTGGAAATCGGCGCGGCCGCCCCTAGATTGGCGGGCATGGACAGGACCGCCGACCTGCCGCCGCCGGCCGAGATGTACCGGGCACTGTGCGAGCGCGACGCCTCATACGAGGGCGTCTTCTTCGCCGCCATCCGAACGACCGGCATCTTCTGCCGCCCCGGCTGCACAGCACGCAAGCCGCTGGCCGAGAACGTCGAGTACTACGCGACGACGCAGCAGGCGCTGCTCGCCGGCTACCGCCCCTGCCGCCGCTGCCGGCCCCTGGAGCCGAACGGCGAGCTGCCCGACTGGCTGCGACCGCTGCTCGATGAGATCGAGGCCGACCCGGGCCGACGCTGGAAGGACGACGATCTGCGCACCAGGCGGCTCGACCCCGGACGCGTGCGCCGCTGGTTCCAGGCGAACCACGGGATGACGTTCCACGCCTACCAGCGGGCGCGGCGGCTGGGGCTGGCCCGGGACCGCATCAGGCAGGGCGACGACCTGACACGCGCCGCCTACGATCACGGCTACGAGTCGCTGAGCGGCTTCCGCGACGCGTTCGCCCGTACTTTCGACGGCACGCCGGGCGCGCGCCGCGCCGCCGACTGCATCCAGGCGACGCGCCTGCTCACACCGCTCGGACCGATGATCGCGGCGGCGAACGAGGAAGGCGTCTGCATGCTCGAGTTCGCCGATCCGCACACGCTGGAGAAGCAGGTCAGCCGCCTGACCAGACGCTTCGGGGTCGAGGTCGTGCCGGGCACCAACGACCACATCGCCCGGCTGGAGGACGAGCTGCGCCGTTACTTCGGCGGCGAGCTGCGTCGCTTCACCGTGCCGCTCGTCTACCCGGGCACCGAGTTCCAAGTCGCCTGCTGGGACTACCTGCGCAGCATACCGTACGGCGAAACGCGCGCCTACGCCGACGAGGCGCGGGCGATCGGCAGGCCGAAGGCGCAGCGCGCCGTCGGCCGCGCCAACGGCGACAACCGGTTGGCGATCGTCATACCCTGTCACCGGATCGTCGGGAACGACGGACGATTGACGGGTTACGGCGGCGGCCTGTGGCGGAAGCGGTTCCTGCTCGACCTCGAGCTCGGGCATCGCGGCCTCGAGCTGAGACATCAAGAGGGCTGAAGCTGGCTAGAAGCGCCAAGCCCGGAGGATCGCTCCTCCGGGCTCCTTCCGTCACGGAACTGTGACGCCCATTTGCCAGGTAGGTGATTCAAGCTGATCTCGCCGCCGCGGCACGGTCAACGGTCCGAGTAGAACCCACCAAGCTATCTGGTGGCGTGCCCCCGGTGGGACTCGCATTCCGGAAGCTCAAGCGGACCCATTACCTCCGGAAGCTGAACAGCGCGCTGATGCCGAGGCGCTGGAAGTACTGGTCGCGGAAGCCGGTCTCGCTGCGCGACCATTCGCCCCGCAGGTGCAGGCCGGTCCCCGACCCGAGCGGTTGGGTCGCCTGTAAGATGGTGAAGCTTCCGGTGTCGCGATCGCTGGGCGCGACCAGCGCGTCGGGCGGTCCGGGGTTGGTGTACTTTTTGAACGCGACGCCGGAGTAGATCTGGACCGAGGCGCCGGCGAGTGGCGCCGACAGCAGCAGCGCGGCGCGCTGCGAGCGATAGTCGAAGCCGGCGATGTTGGAGTAGCCCCAGGTGAGTCCGGCCTCGAGCTGCAAGAACACGGTCGCCGCGGTCGCCCAGTCGACCCGCAGCCCCCAGCGGCTGTCCTCGCGACTGAATGCGAGCGGATCGGTGTAATCTTCGCCGCCGACGGCGACGGTGACTCGCGCGACGCCCGGACCGAGCGCGTGGCTCACACTCAAGGCGCCGAGCGCGCCGTTGCGATCGAGGACTCGCCATTCGTCGGGCGAGTAGCGGATGATGCCGGCGGAACCGCGCGCCTCGACGGTGAAGCCGCCGCCGACCGGCAGACCGAGGACGGCGTCGGCCCAGCCTTCACCGCGCCCCGGTTCCAGGTAGACCGGCAGCTTCGGCGGGTCGCTGAGATCGCGCAACTTGCCCCTGACGCCGAGCTGCCAGCGCAGGCGGCCGGCGCGCCGGTTCGAGCCGAATGACGCCAGGAGGTCGGCGATCAGCTCGGAGGACGTGCGGCCCCCGAAGCTGAGGAACCGGAGTCCGCCGCGCGGCTCGATCGCGAAGACCAGCGAGCTGGAGCGCGTCGTCCAGGACAGCCCACCGCTGGCTCGGGCGGCGAACGAGCCTTCGCTGACACTGTTGGCTTCGAAGAAGAGTAGCTCGGGTCCGGCGGACAGGTCGCTACGCAGCGACTGGGCGTGTAGCGGCGGGGCGGCGAACAAAAAAACCGCCACAACGCTGGCGGCGGTCGCGGCGGCCTGCATCAGGGCGGCCCCCTGAGCAGCTGGCGGAACTCCTCCGCCTGGCGCTCCAGCGCCTCGGCGCGTCGCAGGAAGTCCTGGCGCAGCCGGTCGAGTTGCTCGAGCAGCGTCTCCTCGTCCAGCGGCAACTGGACCTCGCCCTCGACCGGGATCAGCGGGAGATCGAGAGCCCGCTCGCCCGCCGGGTCGACCGCCAGATCGCCGGGCCCCAGCCGACTGTCGTCGCGCTCGAAGCTGGTCGGTTCCGTCACGTTCTCCGTCTGCTCGCCGGCCGTCACGGGCGGCAGCCCCGCCTCGTCGAATAGCCGGACCTCGGCGACCAGCCGCCGCATCTCGTCCTGCAACTCGCCGCGTCGCTGGACGCGCGTCATCTCGGAGGCCACCACGTCGGCGGCGTTCCGCAGCTGTCCCGCCCGATCCGAGAGGAAGTCGGCCTTCAGCTCGATCTCCTCCGGCCCATCGCCGGGCTCGACGGCGAGGGTGGGCGCCTCGGCACTCGGTAGCCGCAACGGGCGCTGGATCGCCGCAAGCTCGCCGGCCAGCGACTGCGCGAGCTGGGTGAGCGCCGCCTTCTGGATCGGCGGTGCGAGCTCGGCGGCGTCGAGCGTCCGCGCCAGCTCCGACTCGAGCGCACCGACGAGCGCGCCCCGCACCTCGCGCTCCGCGGCCAGCGCCTCGGCCAGCGCATCATCCAGGGCGTCGAGGCTGTCGGCGGCGAACTGAGCGACGGCCAGCGTGTGGCGCAGCTCGTCGGTGCCCTGCTCGCGAGCTTCGGGTATCAGACGGTAGAGCCGCTCGGCCCAGGCCTGCGCGTCCTGGCGGGCGGTGAGCAGCTCCGCGACACGAGTCGTAGTCTCGTTGTGCGCTCTCCTCAACGCCTCGACACCAGTCTCCTGGGCCGCCGCGTTGCCGATGGGGATGGCGATGGCGATGGCGATGGCGATGGCGAGTGAGCGCGCGCGTCTCATGTATCGATACCGTACTTCTGGAGCTTGTAGTGTAGCGTCGCCGCGGGGATACCGAGCAGCCGCGCGGCCTCGGCCTTCACGCCGCGGGCCTGGACCAGCGAGCGGCGAAGCAGCTCGCGCTCGTACAATTCCACCGACTCCTGCAACGTCCCTTCCGCCGGGTCCGAGGGCAGCGGCCGGGCCGCGGTGGGCGCGAGCGCCGGCAGGTCGGCCGGCGTGATCACGGTGCCGCGTGCGAGGACGAGCGCGCGCTCTATGACGTTCTCGAGTTCGCGCACGTTGCCCGGCCAGTCGTAGACCTCGAGCGCCGCCATAGCCTCGTCGGAGATCCCCGTAACGCGGGTGCGGGTACGGGTCTTCAGCTTCTCGATGAAGTGTGCGGCGAGCAGTGGGATGTCGTCGCGGCGGTCGCGGAGCGGCGGCAGCACGACGGGCACGACGTGTAGGCGATAGTACAGGTCCTCGCGGAAACCGTCACTCGTCTTGAGCGCTTCCGGCGCCATGTTGGTGGCGGCGATGATGCGGACGTCCACTGGGATCGTCTCCTCACCACCGACCCGCTCGAGCTCGCGCTCCTGCAGGACGCGCAGCAGGCGCACCTGCGTCTCGGGCCGGATCGTACCAATCTCGTCGAGGAATAGGGTGCCGCCCTCGGCGAGCTCGAAGCGGCCGCGCCGTTGGCGCTCGGCTCCCGTGAAGGCGCCCTTCTCGTGGCCGAACAGCTCGGAGTCGAGGATCCCCTCGGGCATCGCGCCGCAGTTGACCCGGACGAACGGCGCCTCGGCGCGGGGCGACGCCTGGTGGATGGCCCGAGCGACGAGCTCTTTACCGGTGCCCGACTCGCCGTAGATCATCAAGGTCGAGTCGGACTGGGCGACCCGGTCGATCCAATGGTAGATCTCGCGCATCGCCGCTGCACGGCCGACGATCTCGCCGTACTCGCGATCGATCTCGGCACGCAGATAGACGTTCTCGGCGCGCAGCCGCTCGCGCTCGGCCCGGGCGCGCAACAGGCTCTCGACCCGCGCCGCGAACGCCTCGCTGCGGAACGGCTTCTCGATGAAATCGACGGCGCCCGCCTTCATCGCTTCGACGGCGATCTCGACCGACCCGTAGGCGGTGATGATCAGAACATCGACGGCGGGTGCGCGCTCGCGCACGGCGCGCAGCAGCTCCATCCCGTCGACCGGCGCCATCTTCAAATCGGCGACGACCAGGTCGATATCGTCCTGACCGTCCAGGATCTCGAGCCCCTCCGCCCCGTTCTTCGCGCCCAGCGTGCGATGGCCGCGACGGCGCAGCAGCAGCTCCAGCCCTTCACGCATCGAATCGTGGTCGTCGACGATCAGTACCTTCGCCATACCTCTACTCTCGGCCCGCCGGCGAGCTAATGCAATCCCCGGGCCGCCGGGCACCGGCGCCGGACTCCCGCGAGACCAACATGGGCCGGCTCGAGACCGGCGCACTCAGGGGAGAGCCGGCCCGGCGCATCCGGCGGCGGCTCGGCGGCGGCAACGGCACCCTGCACCTCCCGCAACCCCACCGCGAAGCGGTGGCACCGTCACCGCCCCCAGCTCGGGCGCGCGCTCTGTCGAGAACCGATGCGAATCTCCGCCCCAACATCCGCCCAGGACGGTACATCGTCGCGCGCGCCCAGTGTCTCTATCGTCCTCATGGCCGCCGCGGCCTGTACAGCTGCTCCCCCGACGTTCTGTTCCCGTCGACTGTACAGGCCCACGGCAGCTCTTCAAGTCTCGAACGTCACCACGAAGCTCGTTTCGCCTTCACCGGTCTCGAACTCCACCGAGCCGGCGTTCGCCTCGGCCAGCTTGCGCACGATCGCCAGGCCGAGCCCCGCACCGTCCGCCCGCGTCGTGAAGAAGGGCTGGAAGATCCGGTCGCGCACCTCCTCCCCGATACCCGGCCCGTCGTCACGGACCGTCAGGCTGACCCGCTCGCCGTCAGCGGCCGCCGCCAAGACGACGCGTTGCTGCGCAGCTGCTACGGCATTGCGCAACAGGTTGACCGCGATGCGCTTCACCTGATCGGGGTCGGCGACGACGTAGAGCGGCTCGGCAGGCAACTCCACGCGGACGTCCAGCGCGCCCGAGTCGCCGATCATCGCTGCCGCCTCCTTCAGTGGCCCGCGCAGGTCGATCTTGCGCAGCGCCGGTTCCTGCGGCCTGGCGAAGGTCAGGAAGTCGGTGATCACCCGGTCCAACTCCCGCGCTTCCGAGCGGATCTTCTCCAGGTGGCCGCGCCGCTCGTCGTCCGGCGGCAGACCGTCGGCGGCGGCGCCGGCGAACAGCTCGATGCCGCCCAGCGGGTTGCGAATCTCGTGGGCGACCTGGGCGAGCATGAGGCGAAGCTCCTCCTCGCGCCGGATGATCGCGACCCGCATCTCCTCCAGCGCCCGCGCCAGTTGCCCGACCTCGCCGCCGGCGCCGCACGGTACCGGCCCCTCATACTGCCCTTCGCCGATTCGCCGCGCCGCCTGGGAGAGCTGCTCGAGCGCCCGGGTGAGGCCGCGGCTCAGGACCGCCGCCGCCAGGGCGATCGCCGCCAGCGCGACCAGCGCGAAGGTGATCATCTGTGCGCGCAGCCGGTCGAGCGGCTCGAGGAAGCTGGCCGGCATCGCCACCGCCAGGACCGCGGGTCCATCGTCGAGACGAGCGAAGCCCAACTTGTACCAGCGGCCTTGCTCGTCCTGAAACAGAGTGGTCGTAGCGGTCCCGCCCACCCACGCCTCCTCGATCTCCGCCCCATACAGGTCGAGGCTGTGTACCCGGTCGCCGATCGCCGGACCCGGCCAGGAAGCGACCAGCAGCCCGCCAGCCGAGTCGAAGATGAAGGCGCTGGCCGAGACGGGCGCCAGCTCGCGCAGCCGCGCCGAGTAGGCCTGGAAGAGACGCGTCCCCTCGTCGCCGGGGCGCAGCTGGCTCACCAGGCCGCCATCGATCCCCGACGACGCCGCCACCGCGACCGCCTCGAGCTTCTCGTCCAGCCCGCGCTCCAGCAGACCCCGCGTAGAGTTGTAGACGAGCCAACCGCCGACCCCGAGGGCGGCGGCGGCGAAGAGCACGAAGGCGGCGGCGAGGCGATGACGAAGCGACATGGTCCTCCTTCCAGAGGGCGGTGGGGGCAAGGCACGTGCCAGGTGGGCGCGTGCCGTCTTGCCTCTAAGTCTATTTATTACAGTCGATTAAAGTCCGCGGCCGGCCACGGCCAGGCTCCGGCATTCAGATTTTCGAACGATGCCTTCAGTATCCCGTGCGCCCGCAGTGTCGAGCCGCGTCGGAACCTGCTACATTGTCTTTGCTGGTCTTTGCGGCTCCGTGAGGTCCCGCCACTCAGTGACGACAGCCGCAGCTACCGCTTACGGCCGGCACGGGGTACCCGCCGAAGTGCAGTCTCCTCGTTGTGCGCCGGCCGGAGGGCTAACTGTCTCTATTCAGACAGCCACGGCAGTAATGAGCGAGGCGATGATGAACGAGCGTCGCAGATTCGTGGCCGGTGTCGATGGTTGCAAGGGCGGGTGGGTCGTGGTGCTGCTCGAGCTCAACGGCGACCGCGAGGTCGTCGCCGAGTCGTGCCGCGTCGTGGACTCGTTCTGGAACGTCATCGGCCTACCGGAGACGCCACGCTTCGTGGCGGTCGATATCCCGATCGGGCTCCCGACGGTGGCAATGCCGGGCGGCCGTACCTGTGACCGCGAGGCGCGGCAGATGTTGGGCAAGCGAGGCACCAGCGTCTTTTCGCCGCCGGTGCGGGCCGTGCTCTCCGCCGACTGCTACGAGAAGGCAGTGGCGCTGAGCCGGGCGAGCTCGCGCCATGCGATCGGGATCACCAAGCAGGTCTACGGCCTCGTGCCCAAGCTGCGCGAGGTCCACGATGCCATGACCCCCGACCTTCAGCTCCGCATCCGCGAGGTCCACCCCGAGCTGAGCTTCGCCATCATGAACGACGGTGCGCCGATCCTCTCATCCAAGCGTTCGGACAAAGGCCGGGCGGAGCGGCTCGCTCTGCTCGACCACCACTTCTCCGGCGTGGGCAACGCGCTCGCTGCCGTGCGCAAGTCGGCGGTCCCGGACGTGATCGATGCCTATGCCGCCGCCTGGAGCGCCTGGCGCATGGCGCGGGGCAAGGCGCACTACATCCCGGAGGACCTGCAGATGGATTCCCGAGGGCTGAGGATGGGGATCTGGTTCTAGTGTTGGGTGGTGATGAGTGATGAGTAATCAGTGATCAGTGGTCAGTGATCAGTGATCGGTGGTCAGTGATCAGTGATCGGTGGTCAGTGATCAGTGGTCAGTGGTCAGTGATCGGTGATCAGTAATCAGTGATCAGTAATCAGTGATCAGTGAGGTACGTGGTTTGCAATTCCGCGACATACCGTCAATCGGGTGAAGTTACTGATTACTGATTACCGATCACTGATTACTTTTCACCTGTGTTTCCGTATCCAGCTCTCCACGCTCTCCGGGATGAGCAGGCGGTCGGCGATCGAAGCGATCTCCTCCGCCTCGCGCCACGTCTGCTCCAACAGCGCCAGCTCGCCCTCGAGGGCGCGGCGCTCGCTCTCCTCGTGGGCCGCCATCTCGAGCGCCAGCCGCAGCTCGGCACTCATCTTCTTCACCGCAGCGGCCCGCGCGTCGGAGGCCTGGGCGAACAGCCGCTCCGGGGCGCGGGCGTCCTCGATCCGTGCCACCGCATCGCGCACCTGTGACTGCGTGCCGCCCCACGAATTGAGCTTGGGAAGGATGTGACCGGCGGCGCGGATCGCCGTGGGCCCGCCGAGCGCCCGCGTCTCGCGCTTGCCCTTGCCGTGCGCCGCGAAAATGCCGGCCTTCTCCACCGGGCGGTACGGCACGATGAGCGACCAGCCGTCCTCGGTATCGGCCCCGGTCAGCCGGACGCGGGAGAGGTCTTTGTGCACCACCGACAGGCGCCTGCCCTGCTCATCGCGGACCCGGGCGACGACCTTCTTCTTGCCGCCGAAGACGAAGAACCAGACAATGTCCATGCCCAGCACCGACGCCGCCACCGAGACCGCCACCTGCGAGCCGGTGACGATCATCTGGCGGATGCGCCGGCGAATGAACTCGCGGCCGTAGCGCCAGGCGGCGAACTCGGGACGCTGCGGCCGCCCGATGCGGACGAGCTCCAGCCCCTCGCGCAGCCTGGCCAGCCCGATGTTGTCGGTGGAGAAGCTCTGGGCCGTGTCGTAGAAGCGGCGCTCGCACTCCTCGATCGCCTCCCAGCGCTCCTCCAGCGGGCTCAGATTCCAGCGCCGGCAGTACTCGCAGATGACCCACAGCCGGCCCTTCTCACCATCGAAGGCTAGACGACGGCCGACGGGGAAGTTCTCGACGCTCTCGTTGGAGCCGAGCTTGCGGTGGCAGTAGATGCAGGTCTTGTACATGAAAGTAGTTAGTAATCAGTAATCAGTAATCAGTGATCGGTGTTCAGTGATCCGTAACTTCACGCGATTGACGGTGCGTCGCGGCGTTGCCGGCTATGTAGCTCACTGATTACTGATTACTGATCACTGATCACTGATTACTGATTACTCTTCACCTGTGTTTCCGCACCCACTCATCCACGTCCCTCGGGACCAGCAGCGAGTCGGCGATCGCCGCGATCTCTTCCGCCTCGCGCCAGGCCGCCTCGAGCGCCGCCAGCTCGCCTTCCATCGCCCGGCGTTCCGACTCCTCGTGCGCCGCCATCTCCAGCGCCAGTCGCGTCAGCGGGTCCATGCGGGTGAGGCGCGCGACACCGGTCGTGACGGGCGCCGCGGCGAAGAGGCGCGCCGGCTCGCCGACGTCCTCGATCAGCCTCACAGCGTCCTTCACGTCCCAGGCCGTGGCGCCGAACGGGTTGAGCCAGGGCAGGATGTGGCCCGCCGCCCGGACCGCCGCACTGCCCTCCAACTGTACCAGCTGTCGGTCGCCGCGGCCGCGCCTGCCGAGCAGCCAGACGCGCTCGCGCGGTCGGTAAGGCACCGTGAGCGACCAGCCCTCGGGCGAGTCGATGGGAGTGATCTTCAGTTCCTTCAAGTCCTTGCGGACGATGCGCAGCCGCTTCCCGTCCTCGTCGCGCACCCGCGCGATCACCTTCGAGTTATCGTCGCTGATGAAGAAGAAGAGGAGCCCGAATAACGAAGTCAGCGTATAGCCGAAGCCTGCCACGGTGGACTTGAGAATGTTACGCGCGCGCCGCTTGATGAATTCCCTGCCGTAGCGCCAGGCGGCGAACTCGGGGCGCAGCGGCCGGCCGACTCGAACCAGCTCCAGCCCTTCCCTGAGCCGCGCCAGCCCGATGTTGTCGGTCGAGTAGCGCAGACGCGTTCGGCGAAACTCGCGCTCGCACTCCTCGATCGCCTCCCAGCGCTCGTCCAGCGGGCTCAGGTTCCAGCGCCGACAACGGTCGCAGACGACCCACAACCGTCCCCGCTCGCCGTCGAAGGCGAGTCGTCGCCCGACTGGGAACTTCTCGACGATCTCGTTGTCGCCGAGATCGCGGTTACAGTAGATGCAGGTCCTGTACATGGTAGTAATCGGTAATCGGTAATCGGTAATCGGTAATCAGTAATCAGTAACCAGTAATCAGTAATCAGTAATCAGTAATCAGTAACCAGTAATCAGTGAGCTACGTAGCTGGCAACGTCGCGACGCACCGTCAATCGCGTGAAGTCACTGATCACTGATTACTGATCACTGGTCACTGATCACCGGTCACTGATCACCGGTCACTGATCACTTCTCACCTGTGTCTCCGTATCCACTCCTCCACGCTCTCCGGGATGAGCAGGCGATCGGCGATCGATGCGATCTCCTCCGCTTCGCGCCACGCCTCCTCCAGCAGCGCCAGCTCGCCCTCCAGGGCGCGGCGCTCGCTCTCCTCGTGCGCCGCCATCTCCAGCGCCAGCCGCACGTTCGCGTCGAAGTTCTTGAACTCTGTGGCGTCGCGGTCGAAGATGCGGTCGGGCACGAGCGTACCGCGCTCGGCGGCGATGTTGGCGAACAGACGCTCGGGCGCGTGCGCCTCCTCGATCATCGTCACGGCCCTTCTCACCTGCGAGTCGGTCCCGCCGTACTCGTTGACCCGCGGCAGGATCCGGCCGGCAGCTCGAACCGCGGTTGGACCCGCGAGCTCCGTCTCCTGGCGTTTACCCTTACCAGTCGACCAGAGCAAGAACTGTCGTTGCTGCGGGCGGTAGGTGACGCCGAGCGCCCAGCCATCCGGGTTGTCGGCACGATACAGCTTCAGTCGTTTCGCCTCAGTCGGTGTCAGGTAGAGGCGCTTACCGTCTTCGTCTCTGACGCGCGCAACGATACGATTGTTCCGGATGCCGAGGAAGACCGGCAGGATGTTGGCGCCCGCGATCGCGGTGCCGATTCCGATGGCGACCTGGGCGACCACGGTGACGATGTTGCGGACCCGGCGCCGCCAGAACTCGCGGCCGTAGCGCCAGGCGGCGAACTCGCGGCGCTGTGGCCTGCCGATCCGCACGAGCTGGAGCCCCTCGGAGACCTGGGCGAGCCCGATGTTGTCCGTCGAGAAGCTCTTGGGTGTATCGTAGAACTGGCGCTCGCACTGCTCGATCGCTTCCCAGCGCTCCTCCAGCGGACTCAGGTTCCAGCGCCGGCAGTGCTCGCAGATCACCCACAGACGTCCCTTCTCTTGGTCGAAGGCGAGCCGCCGGCCGACTGGGAACTCTTCGACGATTTCGTTATCGCCGAGGTTGCGGTTGCAGTAGATGCAGGTCTTGTACATGCAAGTGGTTAGTAATCAGTAATCAGTAATCAGTGATCAGTGATCGGTAATCAGTGAGCTACGTAGCTGGCAATGCCGCGACGCACCGTCAATCGTGTGAAGTCACTGATCACTGAACACCGATCACTGATCACCTATCACCTGTGTCTCCGTATCCAGCTCTCCACGCTCTCGGGGATGAGCAGCCGGTCGGCGATGGCGGCGATCTCCTCCGCCTCGCGCCACGCATCCTCCAGTTCAGCCAGCTCGCCCTCGAAGGCGCGACGCTCGCTCTCCTCGTGCGCGGCCATCTCGAGCGCCAGCCGAGTCGTCGCATCGAGCCGCGCGAGCGAGCTCGCCTCACCACGGACGAAGGAGTAGGGTAGCCGCTCCCTACCCTCCACGCGAGCTGCCGAGTAGAAGAAGCGCTCGGGTCCGCGCACCTCCTCGATCATCCTGACCGCGTCATGGACCTGCGCGTTCGAGCCGCCGAACGAGTTGACGCTGGGCATGATGCGTCCGGCGGCGCGGATCGCCACCGAGCCCTCCAGCTCGGTGATCTTGCGATCGCCCTTCGCCCAGGCGCCGAAGATCCCCCAGTTCCGCTCCTCGTCGCGGTAGGGGACGCTCAGCATCCAGCCGTCCTCCCGTTCCGGTGCCCGGATGAGTCTGGTCTTCTTGGCGTCCTTGAGTGGGACGAACAGTCGGCGGCCGTTCTCCGTCCTGATGCGGGCGACGATCTTCTCCTGTTGCTCGCCGAACAGGTGAAGGACGAAGACGCCGGATGCGGCGGCCGCCACCATCGCGCCCAGCTTGACGCCCCATACCGCGAGCGTCTTGATGCGGCGCCTCAAGAACTGCCGGCCGTAGCGCCAGGCGGCGAACTCGCCGCGCCGGGGCCGCCCGATCCGCACCAGCTCCATCCCCTCGCGCAGCCGGGCCAGCCCGATGTTGTCGGTGGAGAAGCTCTCCGGCGTGTCGCGGAATGTGCGCTCGCACTGCTCGATCGCCTCCCAGCGCTCTTCTAGCGGCGACAGGTTCCAGCGCCGGCAGCGCTCGCAGACGACCCACAGCCGGCCGCGCTCGCCGTCGAAGGCGATACGGCGGCCCACCGGGAAGTGCTCCACCGCCTCGTTACGGCCGAGGCTGCGATTACAGTAGATGCAGGTCCTGTACATTCCGTTAGCCTGTGGCCGGTGGCCGGTCCATCGGTGCGTCGGCAGGTCGGTGCGTCAGTAACCGGTAGGATCCGAATGCACCGGCTACCGGCTACCGGCCACCGACTACCGCACACCGATCACCGATGCTGCGGCCTTCCCTCCACTATATACGACGTCCGTCGGCCGGTCGGTGTTTCTACCGCGCAACCGACAGCCCTACAACTAGATACACTCCAGGTGGAGGACTATTCGCCTGCCGACGACACAGCCGGGTCGGCGGGGAAGCGCCGGAATCTTCGCAACACAGTACGGCGATGGTAGGATGCCGGCCCATCGAGAGCCGACTCGACTCTAAGATTGGGGGATGAGCGAGACGACGTACTCCACGTTGGTCCTGAGCAGCCAGTAGGCGCTCTCGTTCACGCGGTTACCGCGCTGTCCGCCCAGCTCGTCGAGGAAGGCACCGAGCTGACGGCGTGCCGCGTTGTCCTGACCCCGAGCCAGAGAGCGGGCTGCGTCGTCGAGTCTCTGCTTCAAGCTGTCGCAGGCATCGCGGCGATCGATCCAGCTGAGGTCACAGAGTCGTCCGATACGGCGTAGCGCTCGCCAAGTCAGCACAGCGGGGCTCGTATCGTCCGGGTACGGCACAATCCCGAGCATCAGCCCGGAGACGGAATTCTCCCAGAGGGACGGTGGTCGCTCCGCTACCCACGGCTCCGACTCGTCGTAGTGAGGCAGCTCCGTATGGCCGCGCACGTGATACTCCACGACATCCACGAGTCCCGCCGCCGCATAGGAGGAACCTGTTCAAGTCTCCCCAGGTGCAACATCACGCTGACCGCTCATAGACACCCAATAGGCGGCGGCGACGTTGCGTATAACCGTCGGCCTGGCTTCCCACACGGGCGGGCCGGATATATCGATGATAGGGAGGTCGGTTGGAAGCGCGAAGGCAGCGGCGGCCTGCTCGCTGCCGGCGCCGTTCGTCAGCGCGTAATGCACGCGCACCACGTCACCCGTGACCTCGACGAGTTCGACAGCGACGTTCGGGCTCAAGCTATCGGCACGCGGCCAGCGGATCGGCTCCTCGGCAGTCGAGGCACGAGCGGCCAGAAGGGTCGCCACGCCGGCACAGATCCTCAGTAACGAGCGCATGGTCTACCGAGCCTCGCCTTCGAGAGCCCGAAGATGAGCCATAGAGGTAACGCCGACCGATCGGCCCGATCGGCGTCGCTTCGATCTTCGGCGCCGAATGCGACCGTCCCGCTAGTCGGTTCCTCCCATCATCGCCTCGCGGATCGCCTTGAACTCGGTGCCCTCGTTCCAGCTCGGGAAGGTCGACTCGTTGGCCAGTTGGTAGCCGACGAGGAAGAAGAGCTGCAGGTCGTCGATGGCGCCCGCCAGGTCCCAATCCTCGCTGTACTCGTCGGAGGGCTGGTGATAGCGGTTGGCGGTGTATTCCTCTTTCCGCTGGCGCGTCCACTCCTCGCCGTACTCGACGTGATCGTTGCCGATGCTGGTGTAGAGGGCCGGCACGCCCGCCCTGGCCAGCGGGAAGTGGTCGGAGCGGTAGAAGTAACCGTTCTGCGGCTTGGCGTCGGGCCTGACCACGCGGTCCTGCGTCGCCGCGGCCTCGATCAGATATTCGTCGAGCTCGGAGTTGCCGTAGCCGATCACCTCGATGTCGTTCATCGGGCCGTAGATATTGAGCCCGTCGATGTTGATGGCGCCGACGGTCTTTTCGAGCGGGTAGATCGGGTTGTTGGCGTAGTAGGCGGAACCGAGCAAGCCCTGCTCCTCGGCGGTCGTCCACCAGAAGACGATCGAGCGCGCGGGTCGCGGCTCCAGCGACACGAACGCTTCAGCCAGCTCCAGCAAGCCGGCCGACCCGGTAGCGTTGTCGTAGGCGCCGTTGTAGATCTGATCGCCCTCGAGGTCGGGGTTCCTGCCCAGATGGTCCCAGTGCCCCATGTAGATGATGTACTCGTCCGGGCGCTCGCCACCCGGCAGGATCCCCATGACGTTGTGCGATGTCGAGCGCGCCACCGTGTTGCGGATCGTCGTGGAGGCGGTGACCGCCATGGGTACGGGGGTGAAGCCACGCTGCGCCGCCTGCTGCGACAGCTCGTCGAGGTCGAGGCCGGCCATCGAGAAGACCTCGCGCGCGGTCTCGAGCTGCAGCCAGCCCTCAACCTTCACGCGGCTCATGTTGTTGTCCTCGCTTACCATGTTGAGCTGGGGGCCGGACCAGCTGCCCTCGACCGTGGCCCACCCGTAGGCGGCGGGCTCGGTCTCGTGGATGATCAGGGCGGCGGCGGCGCCCTGCCGGGCGGCTTCCTCGTACTTGTAGGTCCAACGGCCGTAGTAGGTCATCGAGTTGCCGCTGAACAGCGCCGTGTCCTGGGTGGCGAAGCCCGGGTCGTTGACCAGCATCACGACCGTCTTGCCGCTGACGTCGATCCCCTCGTAGTCGTTCCAGTCGTACTCGGGGGCGACGGCGCCGTAGCCGACGAAGATCAGCTCGGAGTCTTCCAGCTCGACCTGCTCGACGACACGCGTCGTCCAGGCCATGAAATCGGTCCCGTACGCGTACCGGCTCCAGCCGTCGGGCCCGGAGAAGCTCAGCGTCATTCCCGGGTCGGCGGTGATCGAGACGAGCTGCACCTCCTGGGTCCAGCCGTCGCCGGCCCCGGGCTGCAGCCCGATCCGCTCCGCCTCGGTCTTCAAGTACTCGAGCGTCTTCTGCTCGCCGGGCGTGCCGGGGAACCGACCCTCGAACTCGTCGGAGCCGAGGACGAGGACGTGCTCGCGGATCTCGTCGGCGGTGATCGTCGCCATCGCCGCCTCCGCGCTCTCCTCGATACGGTCGGCGGGCGCGCAGGCGCCGACGCCGATCAGCAGGGCGATGCCGGCAAGTACGTGCCTGCCGCAGATCGTGATGTTCATTCTAGCCTCACTGAGGTCTCGAGGTTCAACGGATTGCTGGCAGCTTGTGGTTTGGGTCGCTGACAACGTATGTAGCGGCCAGCATTGCGCAAGCTCAGACTGTCCGGTCGGAGGCGGGAGGACCACGCGCTTCGTGCTCGCGCCACCAACCCCGGGCGACCCAAAGCTCCCGGGTGTGCTCGCGAACTACGCGAGCTGGTCCTCCCGGCTTCCTCCCAAGAAGATTGAACACCGCCGCGGGGCTGCACCAATATCCTACACGAACAGCATCAGACCTAGTACTAGGTTGGTGGAGAGATTCCAGATCACGTTCGCGCCCAGCGCCGGGATCGGCACCGGACGGTGCGGCCGCCTGAAGGCCCAACCGAGGGGTTTCGGCAGCAGGATCAGGCTGGGGAGCATCGCGGCGAGCGCCGGCAGCGGCAGATAAGCGAGGCTCACCGCCACGGCCAGCCAGACGGGCACCAGGATGGCGAACAGGGCGTAGAGTATCGCGGCCCTCGGTCGGCCGAGCAGCAGAACCAGGTTCCTGCGTCCGCCGCCGCGGTCGGCTTCCTGGTCGGGGAACTCGTTCAGCAGTAGGAGATTGAAGGTCATGAAGAAGGCGGGCAGCGAGGCGGCAACTGCAACCGCATCGTAGTTGCCCGTCTGCACCAACGCCGTGCCGATCACCGGCAGCGTACCGAGACCGAGCCCCGCGAACAGCTCGCCGACGTAGGCCCGAGCCAGGAACGGGCTGTAGAAGAAGACGGCCAGCGCGCCGACCGCGAGGACCGGGACCAGCTCGAGGCCGATGACCGTCAGGAAATAGACGCCGACGGCGACGGCGATCGCTCCACCGGCTAATCCGGTGGCGACCGCCTTCCCGTGGCTCAGCCGGCCGGCCGGCAGCGTTCCGCTACCGCCGCTGAACGGCGTGCGCGTCGTGTTGAAGTCGATCCCCGTCTTGTAGTCGCTGGCTTCGTTCAGCGCGTTCACCGCGACGTGCGCCGCCACGAGGCCCAGCAGCGCGAGCCCGGCACGGACCCAGTCGTGCTGGCCCAGGTGGGCCGCCGCGCCGGTACCAGCGGCGACGAGAGTGATCGGCAGCAGCAGAAACGGTGCACGGACGACGCCGGCGATCGCGGAAACGCTCATTCGAACTCCCTCCCTGCAGTCTGGAATCTGCGCAGCATATCGGTCTCGCCGCGAAACGCAAGAGGCCGGCGCCGCGCGCCCGTTCCTGGCCGGCGACCCGGGCACGCGCCATATTGCAGGCTCACTTCGCACACCCGCAAACCGGAGGTGCCCGTGCTGAGACGCCCCGATCCTTCGGAGTACTCAGAGTACTATCGCCGCTACGTCGACCTGGTCCCAGACGGCGACATACTCGTGATCTTGGCCGCCCAGATGCAACAGACGCTGGACGTGCTCGCCGGTGTCGGACCCGACCTGGCCGACCACCGGTACGCGCCGGACAAGTGGAGCGTGAAGGAGGTCGTCGGTCACATGATCGACGCGGAGCGAGTATTCGGGTATCGCGCCCTGCATTTCGCCCGGCGCGACCCCACCCCGCTGCCATCGATGGAGGAGAACGAGTGGGCGCGTGCGTCCAACGCGGCAACACGATCGATACAGTCGCTTGCCGGCGAGTTCGAGCAGGTGAGGCGCTCACACATCGCACTGTTCCACAGCTTCGATGAGGAGTCGGGCGCGCTGAGCGGCACGGCGAGCGGGTACGAGTTCACCGTGCGGACGTTCCCATACCTGATTGCGGGCCACGAGATTCATCACCGGGGAGTGCTGCTGGAGAAGTACTTGGGTTAGTGATCGGTAGTCGGTAGGCGGCCAGTGATCAGTGATCAGTGTTCAGTGGTCGGTAACCGTAATCGCCTGGCGGTCGGTGATGGGATTACTGATCACTGATTACTGATCACTGATCACTCATCACCGTGCCTGCGAATCCACTCCTCGACCTCTTCCGGCATCAGGAGCATATCGGCGATGGCGGCGATCTCTTCGGCCTCGCGCCAAGCCTCCTCCAACTCCTCGAGCTCGCCGGCGAGGGCGCGCCGTTCCGCCTCCTCGTGGGCCGCCATCTCGAGGGCGAGCCGGAGCTCGGGCCGCATCGTCTTCAGCACACTGGCGTCTTTGTCGAACAGAACACCCTGAGTGTAGCCGGGCGCTCGGGAGAGGACCTTGAAGGTACGCTCGGCACTTCCGGCGTCCTCGATCAATCGCACGGCGCCCTGCACCTGGCGATCCCTGCCGCCGTAGAGGTTGACCTTGGGCAGGATCTTTCCGGCGGCGCGCACGGCGGCCGACCCGGTCAGCTCGACGGTCTCCTCTTCGCTCCCGGCGTACTCCGACCACCAGCGGCGCTGCGCCAGGCCGGCCCGGTGCGGCACCCGGAGGATCCAACCGTGCGGCGCGTCCGCCTGCACCAACCTGACCGCGCCGACATCCGCCCTCGACAGCGGTAGGTGTGTGCCGTCCTCGGCGCGCACCCGGGTCACGACCCGCAGCTTCTCGCCGCCCGTGAAATACTCGACGAGAGCGTCGTAGGTCGCGACCAACAGGTTGAGCGCGAACGACGCCTCGACCGCGACGCGGCGCTGCAGGAACTCGCGGCCGTAGCGCCAGGCGGCGAACTCCGGCCGCAGCGGCCTGCCGACCCGCACCAAGTCGAGCCCCTCACCCAGCCGCGCCAGCCCGACGTTGTCGGTCGAGTAGCGCACCGTCGTGTCGCGATAGTAGCGCTCACACTCCTCGATGGCCTCCCACCGCTCTTCCAGCGGCGTCAGGTTCCAGCGCCGGCAGTTGTCGCAGACGACCCAGAGCCGACCCTTACGCGCGTCGAACGCGAGCCGGCGCCCGACCGGGAAGTGCTCGACCGACTGGTTGTCGCCGAGGTCGCGGTTGCAGTATATGCAGGTCTTGTACATGAATGTAGTTAGTGATGAGTGATCGGTAATCAGTGATCAGTGATCAGTAACTTCACGCGATTGAAGGTGCGTCGCGGCGTTGCCAGCTACGTAGCTCACTGATCACTGATTACTGATTACTGATCACTGATTACTTATTACCGTTCACCTATGCTCCCGTATCCACTCCTCCACGTCCTCAGGAACGAGCAGCCGGTCGGCGATCGCCGCGATCACCTCCGCGTCGCGCCAGTCCCGCTCCAACTCCTCCAGCTCCTCCTCCAGCGCCCGTCGCTCCGCCTCCTCGTGCGCCGCCATCTCGAGCGCCAGCCGGACCTGCGGATGCATCGAGCGGATGATGCTCGCATCCCTGTCGAACACCGCCGTCGCCACGTAGCCTTCCTGGCGCGCGGTCTTGCTGTAGAGCCGCTCGGGGCCGCCGGCCTCCTCGATCAGGCCGACGGCATCGCGCACCTGGCCGGTACTGCCGCCGTAGGTGTTCACCTTGGGCAGCAGCTTGCCCGCCGCGCGCAGCGCGGTCGGCCCGACCAGCACCGCCGTGTCGCCCTCGGTGTCGGCGAAGCTGCGCCACGGCTCGATCTCCATGATACCGGTTCGGTAGGGCACGCTGAGTCCCCAGCCCTCGGGCGTTTCCGTCGTGACCAGCCGCACTTCCTTGAGGTCGTCGGCCGCTACCGCCAGGCGCTTGCCCTCGGCTGCAGCGACGCGCGCAACGACCCGACGCTTCGACCCCATCCAGACGAACCAGAGGATCGCGTTGACGCCGAGCACGTGCGCCGCGACCGCGCCGGCGGCAACCCCCAGGTCCCTCGCCAATCTCACGAACCGCCGCTTCAGGAACTGGCTACCGTAGCGCCACGCCGCGAACTCGGGCCGCTGCGGCCTGCCGATCCGCACCAGGTCCAGCCCCTCCGCGAGCCGTGCCAGCCCGATGTTGTCGGTCGAGTAGCGGACCGTCGTGTCGCGATAGTAGCGCTCACACTCCTCGATCGCCTCCCAGCGCTCCTCCAGCGGCGTCAGGTTCCAGCGCCGACACCTGTCACACACCACCCACAACCGGCCACGCTCCGCGTCGAAGGCGAGCCGACGCCCGATGGGGAAGTTCTCGACCGACTCGTTCTCACCGAGCTTGCGGTGACAGTAGATGCAGGTCTTGTACATGAATGTAGTTAGTGATCAGTGATCGGTGATCAGTGATCAGTGATCGGTGATCGGTGATCGGTGATCGGTGATCAGTGATCGGTGACCGGTGATCAGTGATCAGTGATCAGTGATCAGTGATCAGTGATCAGTGATCAGTGATCAGTGATCAGTGATCAGTGACTTAGCTCGATTGACGGTGTGTCGCGGCGTTGCCAAATACGTAGCTCACTGATTACTGATTACTGATTACTGATTACTGACTACTGATTACCGATTACTGACTACTGATTACTGACTACTGATTACCGATTACTGACTACTGATTACTGACTACTGACTACTGATTACTCATTACCGCTCACTCTTCAGCAAATCTCCCACCGAGCACCAGTCCAAGTCAACTACAACCGCCAAGCGGAACAGGTTCACGCGCATCGCGCTACACCTGCGGCGACGATCGTCTCGGGACGAAGCGAGGCACGCGCTCGCAGTATCGCACGTACTCTTCGCCGAACCTATCGCGCAGTTCCTTCTCCTCCAGTACGACGACCAGATAGAGCGCCGGGATGATCGCGGCGGCGATGACGTAGACGGCGAGGTAGTTGGTGAAGAAGGCGAGTGCCACGGTACCGAGCCAGACGGCCGCGTAGCGGGGGTGGCGGAGGCGGCCGTAGACTCCCTCGGTGATCAATCTGCCGCCGCGCCCGTCGGGCGCCAGCTCGGGAACGCCCATCAGTATCTTGGTCTTCAGATGCCTGCGGCAGCGGATCTCGATGTAGACGGACGCGCCGTAGAAGAGCAGGACGAGCGGCCAGAGGGCGGGCTCGGTTCCGTACTCCAGCGCGAGCAGCGGCTCGCGGTGGAGGTAGATCGCGGCCATGACGATGAGCGAGGTGATCGTCAAGACCGTGTAGAAGACGGGACGTCCCAGCCTGCGCCAGAGACGGACGAACGGGTGGACCAAGAACCACCAACCGACGGCCGGCGGGTACGAGATAACGGCGATCAGAGCGAGAACGTAGCGAGCAGTGTCCAAGGCGAGCGTGCCGCTGCGCAGGTATCGGCCGCGTACGATGGTCCGGATCGCCGGGGGCCGGCAATCCGGACCACGCCGCCTGGACGCCGGTGCTAGACCAGCGCCGCCTCGAGCTCGAACGCCACGTTCCCTTTGAGGGCGTTGGAGACCGGGCAGCCGTTCTTCGCCGCCTCGGCGGCTTCCTGGAAGGCCGTGGCGTCCATCCCGGGCACCCTACCCTGTACGACGAGCCGCATACGGGTGATGCGGAAGCCTTCCTCCAGCTTCTCCAGGGAACAGTGGGCGGTGGTCGTTATGCTCTCCGGCGGCGTGCCGCCCCGCTCGAGCCCGGCCGCCAGGGCCATGCTCAGGCAGGCGGCGTGGGCCGCGGCGATCAGCTCCTCGGGGTTGGTGCCGGCGACACCCTCGAAGCGCGTGGGAAACGAATACGCTCCCGTGAAAGCGCCGGAGCCGGCGCTGAACTGGCCCGTTCCACCCTTGAGGCCGCCCGTCCAGACGGCGTTGGCGCTGCTGGTCGGCATACTGCACTCCTTCTCCGTTCGGTCAGAGATTGCCTGCTCGGGAAACGGCGTAATATAGAAGACCTCGCCATTTCCCGCTCCCCCTGCTCACCCGATCGCGAGCCCGAGGTTCGAGGCTCCCCAAGAGACTACCGAGCCGTCAGATCTCCAAGAGGCACCACTCCCTGTCGCACGGCGCCGTCCCCATCTGGAGCCCCTTCTCGGGGGCGACGAGCACGTTGTTGCCGTGGTTGTAGCCGAACCCGTTCTCCGGGTCGTAGAGGCCGGGCTCGTTGGAGAACTGCATGCCGGGCTGCATGACCGTGTAGTCGCCCAGCGCCTGATAGGGCGGCTGGTGGCCCTCCATCCCTTCGCCGTGGCCGGGCCGGTGGTAGATGAGGTGGGCGCAGCGGTTGCGCACCTGGTATTCGTGCACCGCCTTGGCCACGTTCGAGCAGGTATTGCCGGCCCGCGTCTCCTCGGCCTGGATGTAGTACGACGCGGTGTGGACGTCCCAGACGTGCTCCTGCCAGTCAGTCCAGGGCGCGAAGAGGAACGACCGGTACTGCTCGCCGCCGTAGCCGCCGATCCGCACGACGCCGGAGAACTGGAGGGCGTGGCCGGGCTCGATACGGGCCCAGGAGACCTGATTGGGGTGCGGGTAAGCGGTCTTGCGGCCGGTGCGGCATCCGAGACTCACATCGATACCGACCGCGTTGTGGATCTCCCCGTCCTGCGGGATATCCTGCATGACGTGGTGCATCCCCCAGAGGCGTGCGGCATTCTCGACCTCCCAATCGAGCGTGCCGCGGCCCCGCTCGATGAGATAGTTGCGCACGAAGGCGTGGATCTCGGAGAAGTAGTCCATGGCGCGCTGGGTCAGGCGGTTCTCCATCTCGTCCTTGACCACGCGGTGGCGGATCAGGATGTCGTAGACGTCGACGAAGCGGGCGTCCGGCATCTCACGCGCCATGATCCCGAACTTGCCGCCCGACGGGTGGTGTGGCTGCGGTGTCTCGATCGCGCCGAACATGTCGAGCCGATCGGCGTCCTCGTGACCGGGTAGCAGACCGATCTCGGCGGCGGCACCGCTGTCGATGCCGATCGTCTTGTCACCGTAGCCCAGCCGCGCCAGCGTGCGGCCCCACCATTTGTAGATGTTGACGGTACGGCCTTGGTCGACGCGGCCGTCGTTGGGCTCACCGCCCGCGCCGTGGTGGTAGTCGAAGTACGAGTAGGCGTCGGTCTTCCACCAGCCCTGGACCAGCTGGTGATCGAGGTACGGGTGCAGCCAGATCAAACCGTCATCGTCGTCCATCGGGAAGAAGCAGGCGAAGGGCCGCTCGGTGGTCGAATGGAGGAGCCCCGTCGCGTAGACGATGTTCCAGCGCGTCGTGAGCATGATGCCGCCGTCGACGCCGCGGCGGCGCGCCTCATCTTTGAGCGCCCGCGCCTTCGCCTTGTACCACTCGAGTGGCAGCCGGTGGAAGTCGGCCGCCGCCGGCAGTTCGGCGCGGCGTCTCTGTTGCTCTTTGCGCAGCAGGACGAAGCTCTCACCGGACTCGGCCCGTGCCATGGCCGGCTCGTCGGGCCAGGCGCTGCGCGGTCCCGTTACCAGGGCCGCGCCGGCGCCCAGGCCGGCGACCTTCACGAAATCGCGTCGCTTGATCGTCATCGTTCCCTCCGGTCGATGTTGGGCGTTCCAGGGCGCCGGGTCAGAGCCCTCGCTCGAGGATCGAGCGCGTCTCGTCCAGCGCGCGATCGATGTCTGCGGTAGTCGTGAAGAAGTGGGGTGCAATGCGTATGACGTCGCCGCGCGCCGATGCGACGATACCGCGCTCCTTCAGCAGGCCCTCGATCCTGGCCGGGTCCGGCACCCTGATCGCCGTCGTAGCACCCTTGCGTCGAACGTCGGCGGGGCCGCGGTACTCGAGGCCGCGGTCGGCGGCGGCCGGGATGGCGTGCGCGGAGAGCGCGTCGATCCGCGCCTCGATGCGTCGCGGATCGGCCTGCTCGATCAATTCCATGCCGGCGCGGGCCGCGGCGGCGGCGAACACCGGCGGTGTGCCGGTCTCCAGCCGGCGGGCGTCGGCCGCGTAATCGAGCGTCTTCGGGTCGAAGGCGAAGGGGTCCACCCGGCCGAACCAACCGGTGAGCGTCGGCTCCAGCCGCTCGACCAGCTCCTGCTTCACATAGACGAACGCGACGCCGGGCACGCCGAACAGGTACTTCTGATTGCCGCTCACCAGGATGTCGACGTCCAGCTCGCGCACGTCGACCCGGCAGGTGCCCAGTGATTGGTACGCATCGACCAGCAGCAGCGCGCCGGCACGGTGTGCGATCTCGGCGATCCGTCCCACGTCCTGCTTGAAGCCGTTCTGGTAGTAGACGTGGGTGGCGGAGACGATGAGCGTGCGCTCGTCGACGCTACGCTCGTAGGCGTCGAGCTCGATCGCCCCGTCGCTGACCGGGATGAACTCGACCTCGAGACCGTGGCGCGCGTGTGCCAGCCAAACGTGTCCCACGGTGGGAAACTCGGCCTCCGTCGTCACCACGCGGCGCCGCGCGCCGCCCGCGGCCAGCGCGCCGGCCACCGAGGCCACCGCCGCCGACGCCGAGGTGGAGAGCGCCACCTCGGTGGGCTGCGCTCCGATCAGCCGCGCGAACGCCTGCTTGGCGCCCTCCACCTCTCCGATCCAGCTCGCCCAGTCCATCCCCGCCGCGAGCCAGCCGTCGAGGTAAGCGTCGAGCGCTTGCCGGACGCGCCGCGACTGCGGGCCGTGCGAGCAGTTGGCGAGGTGGATCGTGGCGGCGAGGCCGGGGAACTCACGCTGCCAGGCTCTGGCCTCGTCATCGCCGATGGAAACCGGCCGCGTCTCACTCATCGCACGAACGCCTCGTACATCTCACGCAAACCGAGCACGAGGATGACGCCGATCCCGATCGGCACGACGTACTTGATCCAATAGAACCAGAAGCGCCCGACCGGCCGCCGCCCGCTGCCCTTGTTCACCTCGTCCAGCGCCCGCCCCAATCCGACGACCCAGGCGAGCCCGATGAGCGCCAGCGCACTGCCGATCGGCTGCATCGTCGAGCCCCAGAACAGGTCGCTCTTCAAGATGTAGTCGAGGCTCTGCATCGGCACGACGCCCAGCAGCAGCGCGGCGCCACAGAAGACGAGCACCGCGATCTTACGATTCCAGCCGTGCTCGTCGGCCACACCGGCGACCAGGACCTCGAAGCCGGCCACCGCGGAGAGGAAGGCGGCGAAGAACACGAGGCCGAAGAACAGGGTGGCGAAAACGGCGCCGCCGGGGATGCGGGCGAAGATGCTCGGCGCGGTCACGAAGGTGAGCGGCGGCCCGCTCCCCACCGCAACGCCCAGCGCCACCGCGGCGGGCAGGATGACGAACCCGGCGAGGATGGAGGCGAGCGTCTCGCCGACGCCGATGGTAACGGCGCTCTTCCGCAGATCCACATCATCGCCCAGATAACTCGCGTAGGTCATCAGAAACGTCCCACCGAGGGCCAGCGAGAAGAAGAGCTGGCCCAACGCCGCGGCGACCACACCGGCATCGATCACCGAGAACTCGGGATACAGGTAGTAGGTCACCCCGGCACGGGCGCCGGGCAGGGTCAGCGAGCGGGCGATCAGAACGAAGAGCAAGAGAAAGAGCAGCGGCATGCCGATCTTGCTCACACGCTCCACGCCCCGCTTGATTCCCAGAATCAGCACCGCCGCCACCAGCGCCAGAACGATGCCGGTCGTCAAGAACTGCCCCCAGAACCCGCCCAGCATCGTCTCGAAGAACGACTCCGGGGGCTGCTCGCCGATCGACCCGCCGGCCGAGATGAACGTGTAGCGCAGCACCCAGCCGACCACCACCGTGTAGTAGCTCAACGCCACCAGCACCGTGACGAACAGAACCCAGCCGATCACCGCTCCGCCCGGCATCCCGATCCGCGTAAACGCACCCACCGGTCCGCGCCGCGTCATCCGCCCCAGCGCCAGCTCCGCCATCAGCGCCGGGATACCGAAGGCGAAGAGCAGGAACAGGTAAACCAGCAGGAACGCCCCACCCCCGAACGCACCCGCCATGTAGGGGAAACGCCAGACGTTGCCCAGCCCCACCGCCACCCCGATGAACGTCATCAGCAGGCCGAAGGCCGACGCGAACCGCGGACGGCCCGCCGACGCGGCGTCTCCGCCCGTCATCGATCTCGCTCCATGACGCTACCTGATAACACAGGGCGGGCGGCGGTGAAAGGGTGGGTCGGAGAAGGAGCGCTCGCGCCTACCTCGCGCCGGCGACCGAAGGCGAGTCCGGAAGGGGACCGCGGCGCAGCCTATGACCTCAGGGCGGAACCATCGAATCACGCTGCAGGTTGACCAACATCTTGCGCAGCCCCGCCTCAACCGCCCCACGCTCCCCTTCCCCCAGCGTTCCCAACGCCCGGCGAAACTCGCCCAACCGCGCCTCGATCGCCCGGTCGGCCAACTCCCGGCCCGCCTCCGTCAACGACACCCGTATGCCGCGCCGGTCACGCGGATCCAGGCCGCGCCGCACATAGCCCGCCTCCTCGAGACGGTCCAAGCGCGTCGTCATCGCCCCCGACGTCAGCACCGCATACTTCCGCAGCCGAGTCGGCGAAAGCTCGAACGGCGGACCCTGTCGCCGCAGCGCCAGCAAGACGTCCGCCGCCCAGGGCGCCAGCCCCAGCGGCGCCAGCGCCCGCTTGTCCCGGCTGCCGAACAGCTTGGCAAGCATGACCACCCGGCTGACGACCCCCAGCCCCCGGGCGTCGACATCCGGCCGCTCGCGTCCCCAATCCTCGATAGCACGATCGACGGTGTCTCTTTCCATGCGTGAGAAGATACGGTTTGGAGATTATCGCTGTCAAGTATCTTGACATTAAGCATTCGCCGGGTGTAGCTTTCCGCCTGGCGATAATGCGTCGGGGCGGCCTGACGGCGCTGGTGCGGCCGGAGGGGCCCCGCAGGACTCAGGTAGCAGGCGTGTGGGCGAGCGAGCGAGATCGAAGCGAGGCAGTGGGGCGAGCCGACCGATCGTTCTGGACGTGCCGCGCTTCGCGCAGCCGGACGATGTGACGTGTGGTCCGACGTGTCTGGGCCAGGTCTATCGGTACTACGGCCGTGCGAAGCCGGTGGCGGAGATCGTGGGGGAGACCCCACGCAACCCGGACGGCGGCACGTTGGCGGTCCACCTGGGGGTGAACGCGCTGCAGGCGGGCTACGCGGCGGAGATCCACTCGTACAATCTGCGGATCTTCGATCCGACCTGGCGGTGGCTGGGCCGTTCCGCTCTGATCGAGAAGCTGGGGGCGCGGTTGAGGGCGGTGAGCTCGGAGAAGCTGCGCCGAGCGATATCGGGTCACCTGGAGTTTTTGGATCTCGGGGGCGAGGTGCGGTTCCCCGAGCTGACGGCGCGGCATCTGGCGGGGATACTGAGGAGAGGACATCCGATCATCACGGGTCTGAGCGCGACGTACCTATACGGAACGGCACGTGAGCGCGACGATGAATACGATGATGTCGGTGGTGAGCCGGCCGGTCATTTCGTGGTTATCTCCGGGTACTATCCGAAGAGCGGTCGTTTTCTGGTACGCGATCCTTCCTCGCACATTCCGTTCAGTCGGACCGGGCGATACTCGGTGAAGGCGGAGCGATTGATCGCCGCGGTGTTGTTGGGTGATGTCACGTACGATGCGGTGCTTCTGGTGGTGAAGCCGGGAAGGGGGCGGCGTTCGTCATGAATTCGCGGAGACGGTACCTGGTGGTTGCGGAGCGGGCCGATCATCCGCTGCTGAGGGGAGCGCCGCTTCTGGCGCCGGAGGATTATCTGGAAGGGCGGATTGCGGAGACGGTCTCGCAGGGCCAGACGGTCGTCAACCTCTGCCGCTCGTACGAGTACCTATCGCGGGGCTACTACATCTCTCTGCTCGCCGATGCTCGGAGACAGCAGGTGGTTCCGAACCTCCAGATGGTGGAAGAGATCACGAACCCGTACGCCTACTTCACGGCTCTGCGTAACAGCGGGCTCGAGACGATCGACTTCACCGTGGTCCGCGGTAGGCATGTCCTACCGAAGGTCATCGTGCCGAACGGCGTGAAGGACGAGACCGTCCGCGAGCCGAGGTCGCCGATGGTGAGCGAAGGTGGTGCACAAGAGCCGGTCCGCTATCGGCACGTCGGCCAGCCGTTCGAGGAGGTGACGACCTGCTTCGGCCGTACGCTCGATGCCCGATTCAGAAAGCACTGCGCCGAGGTGTTCAGGGTCTATCCCTTCCCGCTGCTGAAGATCCGGTTCTACAGGGAGGACAACCGTTGGAAGGTGGGTCAGGTCTTCCCGCTGGCGCCGAATAGGGTCGGGCCGGCCGAGCTCGAGTTGCTGAACCAGGAACTGTCGACCGGCAGGCCGTTCGACGCCTCGGGCACGGAGCGCGAGTCACCGTTCTACGTAGCGGTCTTGATGGACGAGGCGGATCCGTTCGCGCCGTCCGACGAGGACACGTTCAACAAGCTGAAACGAACCGGTGAGCGACACGGCGTGATCTTCGAGCCGCTCACCAAAGACGACTTCCGCGACCTGCCCGAGTACGATGCACTGTTCCTCAGAGCGGTTACCGGCATGGACCGCTACTCCTTCCTCTTCGCCCAGCGGGCCAAGAGCCTCGGCATACCGGTGATCGACGACCCACAGACGACGGTGCGTTGCTCGAACAAGGTCTACCTGCACGAGCTGTTCCGCCGAGCGGGCCTGGCGACGCCACGCACCCTCACGATCTCGCGGACGACTCCGTTGAGTGAGGCGGCGGAATTGGGCTACCCGCTGATCGTGAAGCAGCCGGACGGCACTTTCTCGGCGGCGGTGAAGAAGGCGGCCGATGCGGCGGAGCTGAAGAAGCTGACGCGCGACATGTTCAAGCGCTCGCCGCTGCTCACACTCCAGGAGTTCCGGCCGACGGAGTTCGACTGGCGGATCGGCGTTCTGGACGGCGCGGCGCTCTTCGCCTGCAAGTACTACATGGCGAAGGGTCACTGGCAGATCGTCCGCGAGAAACGCGGCGGCGGTCGGCGCTACGGGAAGGTAGAGGCAGTCGCGCTCGACGCGACGCCGGAGCCGGTCAGCTCGCTCGCCTTGCAGGCGGCAGCGCTGATCGGCGATGGTCTTTACGGCGTCGATATCAAGGAGACCGAGGTCGGTCCGGTGATCATCGAGATCAACGACAACCCCGACATCTGGGTCGGCGAAGAGGACGCGGTCGAGGGCGATCGGCTATACGACGCGATCGTGCTCGCCTTCCTGCGGCGTCTACACGCCGTCGGTCTGCGTCGCGAGGCGAGCACGTGAGGCGCGCGCGACCCAAACACTACAGCCTGTTCGAGGTCGTCGGAATCGAGCTCGAGTACGTCATAGTCGACCGCGAGCTGCGCCCGCGTTGTCTCCTGGATGAGGCGTTCCGCTACGTGCACGGTCGGCCGACCTCGGAGCTTCGCTACAAGAACGTCGGCTTCTCGAACGAGCTGGCCGCGCACGTCTTCGAGATCAAGACGCTGGAGCCTCGCAGCAGCCTGGTACAGATCGAGGCCGACCTGTTGGAGGGGCTGCGCTTCTTCGCCTCGGTTCTGAGAGAGCGGTTCGATGCGCGGCTGCTGCCGACGGGCATGCACCCGTTCATGGAACCGTCGGAGACCGAGCTATGGCAGCGCGCCAACCGGGCGATCTACGCGACGTACGCCAGCATCTTCCCGATCCGGGACCACGGCTGGCTCAACGTGCAAGCGAATCACATCAACCTGCCGTTCGGCTCGGAGGCCGACACGGTGGCCATGTACAACGCCCTCGCCTGTCTGCTGCCCTACCTGCCGGCATTGGCCGCCAGTTCGCCGGCCTACGAGGGCGCGATCGGCCCCGCCGTCGACAATCGCATGGAGTTCTACAAGCTCAACCAACGGCGCTTCCCCGCCATCACGGGCCTCGTCGTGCCCGAGTTCATCGACTCGTTCCGCGACTATCGACGCAAGGTGTTCAAGCCGATACGCGACTCGCTGGCGGGAATCCCCGGCGCCGAGCGGCTGCACCCGGAGTGGGTGAACTCGAGGGGCGCCATCATGCGATTCAGCCGCAGGGCGCTCGAGATCAAGGCGCTCGATGTCCAGGAGTGCATCAAGTCGGACATCGCGATCGCCGCCTTCACGCGCGCCGCACTCCGAAGCCTCGTGCGAAGACTGTCGACGAGCGGCCTGGCATTCCCGGCGCACTCCGTCCTGGTCCACGACCTGAATGCCACCATCCGTGAAGGGAGCCGAGGTGCCGTCTACGCCGATCACTTACGCTCCAACGGCGCACGGCGTCGCGGTACGACCACGGCTCGCCGTATTCTGCGGACGCTCCTCGATTCGGCGACAGCCGAAATAGCGGATGACGAGAAACACTACCTCGCCATCGTCGAGGATCGCATCCGGCGCGGCAGCCTCGCGGAGCGAATCGCGCGCCGCGTGCGCCGCAGGGCGAAGCGGGGCGATCCGGCGCCGGCGATCCGCGCGGTCTACAACGAGCTGGCCGATTGCCTAGACGAGAACGTGCCCTGGGACGGCTAGCCGTGAGGTCGAACCGCCTTCAGCGTGACCAGCTCGTCATCTCCTGCGAGCACGCATCCAACCGGCTACCCGCCCGCTACGGCAGTCTGGGACTCGGTGGCCGCGTCCTCGAGAGCCACATCGCATGGGATCGCGGGGCCCGCCCGATCGCCCGCCATTGCGCCGCCAGGCTGGGCTGCCCATACCATGAAGGTCGGTACTCGAGGCTGCTGATCGACCTGAACCGCAGCCCCCGTCACCCCAAGCTCATCCCGAAGGTCGCCTTCGGTGTGAAGGTACCGGGAAACGCGAAGATCACCGACGACGAACGCCGGGCCCGAATCGTCGAGCACTACCAGCCGTATCGCCAGCGGCTGCTCGACGACCTGCGACGCGTGACCCGTGAGTCCGGCGCCTGCCTCCACATCAGCATACACACCTTCGCGCCCCGCCTGGGCCGCAGCGTCAGACGAGCCGACATCGGCGTACTCTACGACCCCGCCCGGCGCTCGGAGAAAGAACTCGCCCGCGCCCTCGCCGCGGCGCTTCGCGCCCGCGGACTCGCCACGCGCTGCAACTACCCGTACCGCGGGACCAGCGACGGCGTGACCGCGTTCTGTCGCAGGCTGTTGGCCGCCGATCGCTACCTGGGTATCGAGCTGGAGGTCAACCAGCGGCTGTTGCGGCGGTCGGGGCGCCGGGGCACGGCGGATTTGGTGGCGGCGGCGCTGGCGGCGGTGCTGGGAGCATGCGGCGCCGAGATATCTTGACAAAAAGATTCTCTATGTATATCTTAATGTCAAGCTTGATGCCCCTCAGGCCCCGTCAAGCCAGCTCAGCCAGCTACGGAACACCTGGGGGCCGCGCCGCGGGCAGACCGGGGACGGCGCGACCTCTCGGTCGGGGAGTGACCCACTCCCCGACCGTTCTTTGATCGAGGGGTGGGCATGCTCGACGCGGCCCGCGCGCCGGCAGAGACTTCCCACGGCGATTCCCTGCTCCACGTGGAGCAGGGCACGGTCCACGTGCTGGCCGCCTTCGATGTGGCGCCCTACATCGACCTGGCGGAGAGCGAGCGCCTGGTGATGGCGGGCACCGACCGCAAGCACATCACGAGGAAGCGGCGGGCGCTCGAGTACTTCGAGTACCGGCCGGCGCCGTTGCGGATCGCCCACGAGACCGAGGCGATCCAGGTCGGACGACATGGCACTCTACCGACGGTCGATCTGGTGGTCTACGACTTCGGGGCGATCACGGTAGCCTACGCGATCCCGTTCCAAGGCGATCTGGCGGAGCTGGCCGCCTTGAGCGCCGAGATCTACGACTCGCAGCTCTTGCCGCAGGCGGCGCGGCGCGTAGTCGAAGGGATCATCGCAGCGCTGGACGGCTCGACGAGGGGTTTCAGGGTCGCCGATGTCGTGGAGGACTACGTCATCTTTCACGTTCGGGAATTCGACCGGCCGGTGACCAACGAGCAGCTGGCGTCGGATCATGCCGAGGGGATAGCCCGGATCCTGCGAGCCGAGGACGGGCCGCTGTCGGCGCAGGAGGTCGAGGACGCGACATCGCATAGGATCGCCTTCACCAGCTCGGATCTCGCGGTGCTCGACTGGAACGCCACACTGCTCTACGGTCACGACATGGAGGACCTGCGAACGGTAATCGAATTCGCGAACGTGCAGCTTCTCGAGATGCGCTTCCTCGATCGACAGCTGGACGACGCCCTCGAAGAATCCTACGGAATGGTTTCACGCCGTCGTCAGCTGTTCAAGCCCCTGCTGCATCCGTACCGCAAAGACGCTCGACGCATCGCCCGGCTGCAAGTCGACGCGGCGATCCTGTTCGAGCGCGTGACGAATGCCCTGAAGGTGTTCGGTGAGGAATACCTGGCCCGGGTATACCGGATGACCGCGACGCGTCTGCACCTGGCGGCCTGGGACGTTTCCGCCATCCGTAAGCTCGGTACCTTGGACAGCATCTACATGAAGCTGTCGGACGAGTCCGCGGCGCGGCGGTTGGAGATCTTGGAGTGGATTATCGTGGCGCTGATCGCCGCCTCCATCGCCCTCCCCTTCCTGACCTGAGCCGGGGGCCCGGCACGCTCCGGCACGGTGTGCAAAGCGATTGCACAGCCCGTCGTTCGCGTTAGTTTCAAGCAAAACTCCATGAACGCCGGACGGCGGACGCGGGCGTCCGGCCCGGTGTCGCGGTCGGGCCAGCCGACGGGGCAAATGCCAGCCAAGAAGAAGTGGCCGCTTCTCATCGTGGCGAACCGCCTGCCCGTGGTGCGCGGCAAGGCGAAAGGCGAGGGCACGTGGAAGCGGAGCCCGGGCGGTCTCGTCTCGGCGCTGACCCCGATCGTGCAGCGAGCGGGCGGCGCCTGGGCGGGCTGGACGGGCACCACCGGCCCGGCGCCGGATCCGTTCGAGTACGACGGCATCACACACCTGCCCGTCCCCATCTCGAGGGCGCAGCTCGGCAGCTTCTACGACGGGTTCTGCAACGGCACCATCTGGCCGCTCTATCACAGCGCGATCCGCGAGCCCGAGTACCACCGCCGCTGGTGGCGGCCCTACGTGACGGTCAATCGCAAGTTCGCCGAGATCACCGCCGAGAGCGCCGGCCCGGATGCCACAGTCTGGGTCCACGACTACCATCTGCAGCTGGCACCCGCGATGCTGCGCGAGATGCGGCCGGACCTGCGGATCGGCTTCTTCCTGCATATCCCCTTCCCACCCGAGGAACTGTTCGGCCGGCTGCCCTGGCGGCGCCAGATCCTCGAGGGACTGTTGGGTGCCGACGTGGTCGGTTTCCAGACCGAGGGCGACGCAGACAACTTCCTGCGCGGCGCCCGGCGCTACGCCGACGCGCGCATCGACGGCGGCCCGGTCCAGATTCACGGGCATACGCTCAGCGTCGAGGCGTTCCCCGTCTCCACCGACTTCGATCACTACAGCTCGATGGCGAGTCACCCGAAGGTGGTCAAGCGCTCGGTCCAGCTGCACCATCAGGTCGGCCAGGGTCGGAAGATCATCCTCGGCGTCGATCGTCTCGACTATACCAAGGGCATCGATGTGCGGCTGCGCGCCTTCCACGAGCTGCTGTCGCGGCGGCCGGAGGCGGTACGCGAGTGCGTGCTCGTACAACTCGCGGTGCCCAGCCGCGGGCGCGTCGCCGAGTACCGCCAGCTGCGCAGCCAGGTGGAGGAGCTGGTGGGCCAGATCAACGGCGAATACGGCGAGGTCGGTCTGACGCCCGTGCAGTACATGCACCGCGAACTGCCGTTCGAGGAGCTGATCGCGCTCTACCGGTCGGCGGAGGTGATGATCGTCACACCGCTGGCGGACGGCATGAACCTGGTAGCCAAGGAGTACGTCGCCACACGGTTCGATAACAGCGGCGTGCTGATCTTGAGCGAGTTCGCCGGTGCGGCGCAGGAGTTGCGGTCGGCGTTGCAGGTCAATCCTCACGACGTGGACGGATTGGCCGAGACGATCGACATGGCGCTCTCACTGCCCGAGAAGGAGGCGGTCCGCAGGATGAGCCGGATGAGGGACGTGCTGAGTGAACACACCGTCTACGACTGGGCCGACTCCTTCATGGCGTCCCTGTCGAGCCACGCCGCCGGCTGACCGGCAAGCTCCGCGGCGCTGCCGCCACCGTCCGCCACTCTCACCCCCGATCCGGCCGGACTCTGATTGCAGACTGGCGCTGTCGGGATATGTTTTGCTGTCGCGTTCCCAGTGAGACTCGAGAAGAGAAGTGGCTTCTGCGCCATGGGATTACCGAAGAACCCGCCCAGGCTGGTCATAGAGGACGTCAACCCGCAGATCGACTGCGGCCGCTACCCGGCCAAGCGAATCGTCGGTGACGTCTGTCACGTGCGCGCGACGGTCTTCATGGATGGGCATATCCTGCCGGCCGCTCGCCTCGTGGTGCGCGAACCGGGCCGCCGCGCCTGGAACACGTTCCCCATGCACTACGACATCAACTTCGACCGCTTCGAGGGCTCCTTCCGGGTCGACCGCGTCGGCCGTTGGCTGTTCACGGTCGAGGCCTGGCCGGACGGCTTCGCCACCTGGCGCTCGGAGCTGGAGAAGAAGCTGCACGCCGGGCTCGACGTACATGTCGAGCTGCTCGAAGGGGCGGCGCTGGTGCGCGACGCCGGCGAGCTCGCCGCCGGCACAGCGCGGGAGAAACTGCTCGCCGCCGCCGAGTGGCTCGAGAGCGAGGGCGCCGGCATCGACCAGCGCGCGCGCCTGGCGCTCGACCCCGACCTGGCGAGCCTGGTGGCGGGGTTCCCCGATCCGGCGGGGCTGACCCGCCATGAGCCCACGCTATCGCTGACGGTCGACCGTGAGCGGGCCCGCTTCAGCGCCTGGTACGAGCTGTTCCCGCGCTCGCAGGGTCCGAAGCGCGGCGTGCACGGCACGTTCGAGACGGCGGCCGAGCAGTTGCCGAGGTTGGCCGACCTCGGGTTCGACGTGGTCTACCTGCCGCCGATCCATCCGGTCGGTTCTAGTCACCGCAAGGGCCGGAACAACAGTCTGGCGGCGGGGCCCGGCGATCCGGGCAGCCCGTGGGCGATCGGCAACGAATCCGGCGGCCACACGGCGATCGAGCCGCAGCTGGGAAGCCTGGCGGATTTCGAGCGCTTCGTGAAGGCGGCGAAGCAGCTCGGCATGGAGGTTGCGCTCGATTACGCGCTCCAATGCTCGCCGGATCACCCCTGGGTCGAGGAACACCCCGAGTGGTTCACGAGGCGCCCGGACGGCAGCATCAAGTACGCCGAGAACCCGCCCAAGAAGTATGAAGACATCTACCCGCTCAACTTCGACAGTGAGGATTGGCCCGGTTTGTGGAAGGCGTGCCGGGACATATTCCTGTTCTGGATCGAACGCGGCGTGCGAATCTTCCGGGTCGATAACCCGCACACCAAGCCCTTCGCCTTCTGGGAGTGGATCATCGCGGAGATCCGCCGCGACCACCCCGACGTGATCCTCTTGTCCGAGGCCTTCACGCGACCCGCCCGGATGAAGGGCCTGGCCAAGCTCGGCTTCACCCAGTCGTACACCTACTTCACCTGGCGCAACACGGCCTGGGAACTGCGCGAGTACCTGACCGAGCTGACAACCACCGAGACGGCGGAGTACCTGCACCCCAACTTCTTCACCAACACGCCCGACATCCTGCACGAGTACTTACAGAAGGGCGGGCGGCCCGCGTTCCGCGTACGGCTGCTGCTGGCGGCCACTCTCTCGCCGAGCTACGGGATCTACAGCGGGTTCGAGCTGTGTGAGAACGAGCCGCGCGAGCCGGGCAGCGAGGAGTACCTGAACTCGGAGAAATACGAGATCAAGTACAGGGACTGGGACGCGGTCGGGAACATCGCGGGCGACATCAAGGCGATCAACCGAATTCGGCGGCAGAATCCGGCACTGCAGCAGCTGACGAACCTGACGTTCCACGATTCGGAGAACGATCAGATCCTGTTCTACAAGAAGTCGGTTCCGGGGAACGATCTGCTCATCGTGGTGAATCTCGACCCATTCGAGGTTCGCGAATCGACGATCCATGTGCCGCTGACCGACCTGGGACTCCCCGCGAACCAGCCGTACGAGGTCGAGGACCTGCTGAGCGGTGAGCGTTACCGGTGGCGCGGCGCGGCGAACTACGTGCGTCTCGACCCGCGGCAAAGCGTCGGTCACGTGCTGCGCGTCGTGAGACCGGAGCCGGGAGCGGAGGCGGAATGAGCCACGACTCGCACTGGTACAAGGATGCGATCATCTACCAGGTGCACGTCAAGTCGTTCCAGGACAGCAACGGCGATGGGATCGGTGATTTCCCCGGCCTGACTCAGCGGCTCGACTACCTGCAGGATCTCGGGATTACGGCGCTCTGGCTGCTCCCCTTCTACCCATCGCCGCTCAAGGACGACGGGTACGACATCGCCGACTACACGGACGTGCATCCATCGTACGGCACGCTGCGCGACTTCCGGGTATTCCTGCGTGAGGCGCACGCGCGCGATCTGCGGGTGATCACCGAGTTGGTGATCAACCACACGTCCGACAAGCACCCCTGGTTCCAGAAGGCGCGGCGCTCGCGGCCAGGCAGCCGGGCGCGCGACTTCTATGTCTGGAGCGCGTCGCCCGACAAGTACGGCGAAGCGCGGATCATCTTCAAGGACTTCGAGCATTCGAACTGGACCTGGGACGACGTGGCGGGGGCCTACTACTGGCATCGTTTCTACTCGCACCAGCCGGACCTCAACTTCGACAATCCCGCGGTGCGCCGTGCGATTGTGCGGGCGCTCGACTTCTGGCTCGAGATGGGCGTCGACGGGCTGCGCCTCGACGCGGTGCCCTACCTGTACGAGCGGGAAGGTACGAACTGCGAGAACTTGCCGGAGACGCACGCGTTTCTCAAGGAATTGCGGCGCCACGTCGATGCGAATTACGAGGACCGCATGCTGCTGGGCGAAGCGAACCAGTGGCCGGACGACTCGGCCGCCTACTTCGGCGACGGCGACGAGTGCCACATGGCGTTCCACTTCCCGGTGATGCCCCGGTTGTTCATGGCCTTGCACATGGAGGACCGCTTCCCGGTCGAGGACATATTGGATCAGACCCCCGAGATCCCGGAAGTCGGGCAGTGGGCGATCTTCCTGCGCAACCACGACGAGTTGACGCTGGAGATGGTCACCGACGAGGACCGGGATTATATGTACCGCGTCTACGCGCAAGACCCGCAGGCCCGCATCAACCTCGGGATCCGGCGCCGACTCGCTCCGCTGCTCGGCAACAACCGCCGCAAGGTCGAGCTGATGAACAGCCTGCTGTTCTCGCTGCCCGGCACGCCGGTCACCTACTACGGCGATGAAGTCGGGATGGGCGACAACATCTATGTCGGCGATCGTAACGGGGTGCGGACGCCGATGCAGTGGAGCGGCGACCGCAATGCCGGTTTCTCGCGCGCCAATCCCCAGCAGTTGTTTCTACCGATCATAATCGATCCCGAGTATCACTACGAGGCGATCAACGTCGAGGCGCAACAGAAGAACCCGCACTCGCTGCTCTGGTGGACGAAGCGGGTCCTGGCGGTGCGCAAACAGTTCCGCGCCTTCAGTCGCGGGACGATCGAGTTCCTGCGCCCGGAGAACCGCAAGGTGCTCGTCTTCCTGCGCCGCTGGGAGGAGGAGATCATTCTCGTGGTGGTCAACCTGTCGCGCTTCGTCCAGGCCGTCGAACTCGAGCTCGCCGCCTTCAGCGGCATGGTGCCGGTCGAGGTCTTCGGCCGCACGGAGTTCCCGCCGATCGGCGAGCTGCCCTATTTCCTCACCCTCGGTCCCCACACGTTCTACTGGTTCAAGCTCGAGACCAGTCGGACCAACGGCGAGCGATTCGTGGTAAGCGACCGCGAGCGGCCGCAGCTCAGCGTCGTGGGCAGCTGGCAGGCGGTCTTCGAGGATAGGGCGTTGGGCCGGCTGGAACGCGCTCTGCCGGGCTACCTGCAAACCCGGCGCTGGTTTGCAGGCAAGGCGCGGCGCGTGCTATCGAGCTCGATCGTAGAGACGGTGCCGATCGACCATGACGGCTCATTCACCTACCTGGCACTGGTCAAGGTCAGCTACCGAGAGGGTGATCCCGACACCTACCAACTGCCGATCGGCTTCGCCGAGGCCGAGCGTGCCGACGAGCTCCTCCGTGATCAGCCGGGCTCGGTGATCGCGCGGCTACGAGTCCAGCGGTCCGAGACCACGATCGAGGGCGTACTGTACGACGCGCTTTTCGACGAGGACTTCGGCGATACGCTGCTCGACATAGTGACGCGCCGGCGGCGCCGGGCCGGGCGCGCCGGTGGGATCCGCTCGAGCCGCACGCGCAAGTTCGGCGCCCTGCGCGGGCCCACAGAGCTCGATCTGAGACCCAGCCTGCTGAGCGCCGAGCAGAGCAACAGCTCGCTGGTCTACGGCGACCGTTTGATCTTGAAGCTGTTCCGCCGGCTCGAGTTGGGCGTCAACCCGGATCTCGAGATCGGCAGGTTCCTGACCGAGCGCAGTTCGTTCGAGCACGTCCCGCGGCTGGCCGGCGCCATCGAGTACCTACCGGTCAAGGGCGAGCGGCTCACGCTGGCCGTGCTCCAGGAATACGTGCCCAACGAAGGTGACACCTGGAGCTACACGCTCGATACTCTGGGCGGCTATTTCGAGCGCGTGCTCGCCCGGTCACCGCAGGAGCGCGAGCAAGCACCGGCGCCGCGACGCTCGGTCATCGAGGACGTTCATGCCGAGCTCCCGCCGCTGGCGGATGAAATGATCGGCGCGTACCTGGAGTTCACACGGACACTCGGTCAACGCACCGGCGAGCTGCACGTGGCACTCGCCTCGCGACACGCGATCCCCGAGTTCGCGCCCGAGCCGATCAACGCCATGTACCGGCGCTCGCTTTACCAGGCGTCGCGCACCCGTCTCGAGCAGGCGTCACGAACGCTGCGCGACCGGCTCGGCAGTCTGCCGGACGAGCTCCGAGCCGACGCCCGTGCCGTGCTGGGCATGTCGAAACGGATCGACAACCGGCTGCGTGCGGTCGTGGACAAGAAGGTCGGTGGCCAGCGGATCCGCTGCCACGGCGACTATCACCTGGGCCAGGTCCTCCATACGGGTAAGGACTTCGTGATCATGGACTTCGAGGGCGAACCGGCGCGCCCGATCAGCGAGCGCCGGCTCAAGCGCTCGCCGCTGCGCGACGTGGCCGGCATGTTGCGCTCGTTCGACTATGCCGCCGTGTCGGCGATGACCTCCGGTCACATGCGCCCGGAGGACGTGCCCGTCCTCGAGCCCTGGGCCCGATTCTGGTACCGCTGGGTCTCGGCCAGATTTCTCGGCGCCTACCTCGAGGCCACGCGGGACACCGGTATCCTCCCGGAAGGCGAGGACGAGTTCGCCGCACTCCTGGACCTCTGCACCCTGGACAAGGCGCTCTACGAACTGACCTACGAGCTGAACAACCGGCCTGATTGGGTGGCGATCCCGCTGCGCGGTATCACCGACCTGATGCAGGAGTGGTCGGCGGACTGATGGGTCGCGCCTGGGTTCTCGAGCGCGGCGCCACTCCACTCGGCGACGGCTCGACGCGCTTCTCGGTCTGGGCGCCGCTCGTGCGCGAGCTCAGCGTGGTGATCAAGCCGGGCCCCGAGGAGCGGGAGTATCGACTGGCACGCGACGCGTCGGGCGTTTTCGAGACGGTCGTGCCGGGCGTCGGGCCCGACAGCGACTACTTCTATCGGCTCGACGGCGAGCGCGACCGGCCCGATCCCGTCAGCTGCTGGCAGCCGCGCGGCGTGCACGGACCTTCGCGAGTCGTCGATCGGCGCTTCGACTGGACGGACAGCGCCTGGCGCGGCATCGATACGGCCGACCTGATCCTGTACGAGATCCACGTCGGGTCATTCACACCGGAGGGGACGTTCGACGCCGCCGTGCAGCGGCTCGACTACCTCCGCGGACTCGGGGTGACGGCGATCGAGCTGATGCCCGTGGCCGAGTTCCCCGGCCGGCGGAATTGGGGCTACGATGGCGTGCACCCATTCGCGGCGCAGAGCAGCTACGGCGGACCGCATGGCTTGAAGCGCTTCGTCGACGCGGCTCACGGCGCGGGCCTCGCGGTGGTCCTGGATGTCGTCTACAATCACCTGGGACCCGAGGGTAACTATCTGACCGAGTTCGCCCCTTACTTCACCGATCGCTACGGCACGCCATGGGGCAAGGCGATCAACTTCGATGGGCCGGAGAGCGACGGCGTGCGTCGCTACTTCATCGACAACGCCCGCTACTGGATCGGCGAGTTCCACATCGACGGGCTGAGACTGGACGCCGTACAGATGATCTTCGATTTCGGTGCCCGCCATTTCCTGGCCGAGCTCGGCGCCGCCGTTCACGACCAGGGCGTCGCCCTCGACCGCCGCGTCCAGGTGATCGCCGAGAGCGACCTCAACGACCCGCGCCTCGTGCGCGGGCCGCAGGTCCATGGCTTCGGGCTCGACGCCATGTGGAACGACGACTTCCACCATGCGGTGCACGTCGCACTGACGGGCGAGCGCAGTGGCTACTATGTGGACTTCGGCGGCGACGACGCGATACGCCGCGTCATGGCCGAGCGTTTCGTGCTCGACGGCCGCCACTCCGAGTATCGGCGCCGCCGGCACGGCGCGCCGGCGTCCGATGTCGCGGCCGACCGCTTCGTGGTCTTCGTCCAGAATCACGACCAGGTCGGCAACCGTGCGGCCGGCGAGCGGCTCGCCGGCCTCGTTTCGCCGGAACAGCAGAAGCTGGCCGCCGCCCTGCTCTTCCTCTCTCCCTACATCCCGCTGCTGTTCATGGGCGAGGAGTACGGTGAGACTCGACCGTTCCTCTACTTCGTGGACCACGGTGACCCGGAGCTTCGCGCGGCGGTGCGTCGCGGACGGCGCCGGGAGTTCGAGCGCTTCGACTGGCAGGGTCCGATACCGGACCCCGGCGCGGCGGAGACCTTCGAGCGCTCGCGGCTCGACCCGGCTAAGGCTGGGCGGTCACCGCACAAGGAGTTGCTGGCACTCTACAGCGACCTGATCCGCGCCCGACGCGAGGAGCCGGCGCTACGACCGGGTCGGGCGAGCTGCGGGGTCGAGGGCGATTGCGGCCGGCTGACGCTGCGCTTCGAGTCGGACGGCAGCGAGCTGCTGGCCGCGTTCAACATGACGGGCGGGGCGGCCTCGATCGAGGCGGCGGTCGGCGACGGCGCCTGGCGCCGCCGGCTCGCCACCGACGACGCGCGGTACGGGGGAAGCGGGCCCGAGACACCGTCGCGCTTGATCTGCGAGGGTTCGCTGCGGCTCGAGATACCGGGTTACACGGCGGTGCTCTACCGCCGGGAGGTCGAATGATGCGCATCTGGCCGGGCCGGCCGTATCCGCTGGGCGCCGTGTGGGACGGCGAGGGCGTGAACTTCACGCTATTCTCGGAGCATGCCGACGGTGTCGAGCTGTGTCTGTTCGACCGGCCGGACGCCGGCGACGAGACGGCGCGCATCACACTCGGCGAGCGCACGAACAACGTCTGGCACGCGTATCTGCCCGACGTTCGGCCCGGGCAGCTCTACGGCTACCGTGTTCACGGCCCGTACGAGCCCGAGCGGGGTCATCGCTTCAACTCCGCGAAGCTGCTGTTCGACCCGTACGCCAAAGCGATCAGTGGTCCCGTGGTCTGGAGTGACACGCTGTACGGCTATGTGGTGGGTGACGCGGCGGAGGATCTCTCGTGCGATGACCGGGACAGCGCCGCCGATGTGCCGAAGTGCGTCGTCGTCGATACGGCGTTCACCTGGGGCGACGACCGGCCGCCGCGCACACCATGGAACAGGACGGTCATATATGAGTGCCACGTTCGCGGGCTGACACTACGACACCCGAGTGTTCCCGAGCAGTTGCGTGGGACCTACCTGGCGCTGGCGTCCGAGCCGATCATCGACCACCTGCTGAATCTCGGGGTGACGGCGGTGGAGCTGATGCCGGTCCACCACAAGCTCAGCGAGCGGCATCTCCACGACAAGGGCCTGACCAACTACTGGGGATACAACACCATCGGCTACTTGGCGCCCGACCCGCGCCTCGCCACCGGCGGTCTGGGCCAGCAGGTCGGCGAGTTCAAGACGATGGTGCGGGCGCTGCACAGCGTCGGCATCGAAGTGATTCTCGATGTCGTCTACAATCACACCGGTGAGGGTAACCACCTGGGGCCTACGTTGTCGTTCCGCGGCATCGACAACGCCTCCTACTACCACCTGGACCCCGAGAACCCACGACACTACGTCGACTTCACCGGCACCGGCAATATGCTGAACATGCTGAACGCCCGGGCGATGCAGCTGATGATGGACAGCCTGCGCTATTGGGTCCAGGACATGCACGTCGACGGGTTTCGCTTCGACCTGGCACCCGCCTTGGCCCGCGAGCTCTACGAGCTGGGCCGCCTCGCCTGGTTCTTCGACATAGTCCAGCAGGACCCGGTGCTCTCTCAGGTCAAACTGATCGCCGAGCCTTGGGACCTGGGACCGGGCGGCTACCAGGTGGGCAACTTTCCCACCGGCTGGGCGGAATGGAACGGGCGCTACCGCGACACGCTGCGCAAGTTCTGGCGAGGCGACCCGGGACAGCTCGCCGACCTCGGCTACCGTCTCTCCGGCAGCAGCGACCTCTACGATCGAGGAGGCCGCAATCCTTACGCGAGCATCAACTTCGTGACCTGCCACGACGGTTTCACACTCCAGGACCTCGTGAGCTACGGCAGCAAGCACAACGAAGCGAACGGTGAGGATGGTCGGGACGGTGCCGACGAGAACTACAGCAGCAATTGGGGGACCGAGGGCACCAGCGAATCCGTCCACATAGTGCGCACGCGGGCGCGCATGAAGCGCAACTTCATGGCCAGCCTTGCCTTCTCGCAGGGGGTCCCGATGATCTTGCACGGCGACGAGCTCGGGCGAACCCAGCACGGCAACAACAACGCCTACTGCCAGGACAACGAGATCTCCTGGGTCGATTGGGAGCTCGACGAGCTCGACCGCGCATTCCTGGAGTTCACTCGCCACGTGTTCGCCGTCCGCGCCGAGAACCCGGTGCTCAGGCGCCGCAGCTTTTTCCACGGCGGCCCGGTCCGCGATGACGGGCTGAAGGACGTCACGTGGCTGCGGGCTGACGGCGAAGAGATGACCGAGCCGGACTGGCGGGACCCGGAGAACCGTGTGCTGGGAATGCTGATTCACGGCGAGGCGACGGACGAGGTGGACGAGCGCGGCCGCTTGATCAAGGGCGAAACGCTGTTACTGCTGGTCAACGCGAGCAATCGTGCGCGCTATTTCACGCTGCCGGCGCTCGATCAGCCCGGCGTCTGGAAGGATCTCGCCAACACATCGCGGCGCGTGCCCCGCACTATCAAAGGTCGAGGAGTCCAACTGGTCGGACAATCGCTCATCCTGCTGAGCCACCAGCGGCAGGGGAGGTGATAGGATGGGGATGAAACGCTCGAAGCGCGGCGCAGTGGGCAAGCGGGAGTCGGTGCTGGCGCTCGACCCGGGAGATCGTAAGCGACTGCTCGCCGGCGAGCTTCACGATCCACACAGCGTACTGGGCGCTCACCCGGCGAAAGGGCCGGACGGTGACGGCGTGGTCGTTCGCGCCTACCATCCGGAAGCGACGGGCGTGGAGTGCCTGACGGCGGATGGCGCGACGCACGAGATGCAGGGGCTGGGCGACGGGCTGTACGCGGAGTTCTTGCCTGGACTGAGTCTACCGCTCGCCTATCGCTTGCGCTTCAGATTCAGCGACGGCGAGACCTGGGAACGCGACGATCCCTACCGATTTCCGCCGACCCTGGGCGAGGTGGACCTGCACCTGTTCAACGAAGGGACGCACGGGCGGCTGTGGCACTGCCTGGGTGCGCATCATCGGCAGATCGACGGCGTGGCTGGCGTTTCTTTCGCGGTGTGGGCGCCGAGTGCGAGGCGCGTCAGCGTGGTTGGCGACTTCTGTCGTTGGGACGGGCGCGTCTATCCGATGCGCGCCATGGGGGCATCTGGGATATACGAGATCTTCGTTCCGGGTGTGCAGGCCGGTGCGCTCTACAAGTACGAGATCAAGACGCAGGACGGCGCGTTGCGAGTCAAGACGGATCCGTTCGCGTCGACGATGGAAGTACCGCCGGGCACGGCGTCCCGGGTTTTCGATTCGTCGTACCGCTGGGGTGACGCGCGTTGGATGGGCGAGCGGTCACAGCGCGAAGCTGGACGGGAGCCGATGGCCGTCTACGAGGTGCACCTCGGGTCGTGGGCGCGCGTGCCGGAGGAGGGCAACCGTCCGCTGACCTACCGTGAGATCGCGCCGAAGTTGGTCGAGCACATGAAGCGTTTCGCGTTCACGCACCTCGAGCTGCTACCGATCTGCGAGCACCCGTTCAGCGGCTCGTGGGGCTATCAGGTCAGCGGCTACTACGCGCCGACCTCGCGCTACGGCTCGCCCGATGACTTCCGCTATCTGGTCGACCATTGTCATCAGAATGGTATCGGCGTGATCCTCGACTGGGTGCCGGCGCACTTTCCGAAGGATGACTTCGCGCTGCGCCGTTTCGATGGGACCGCGCTATACGAGCATGAGGACCCGCGTCTGGCGGAGCATCCCGACTGGGGGACGCTGGTCTTCAATTACGGGCGCAAGGAGGTGGCGAACTTCCTGGTCGCCAACGCGCTCTACTGGCTGGAGGAGTTCCACGTCGATGGTCTGCGTGTCGATGCCGTGGCCTCGATGCTTTACCTGGATTACAGTCGCGAGGCCGGCGAATGGCTGCCCAACATCTATGGCGGCCGCGAGAATCTGGACGCCGTGACGTTCCTGAAGCGTCTCAACGAGGTGGTGGGCGCCGAGTACCCCGGCTGCATCACGGTGGCCGAGGAGTCGACGGCGTGGGCCGGTGTCAGCCGGCCGACCTCGGAGGGCGGGCTGGGGTTCCACTTCAAGTGGAACATGGGCTGGATGCACGATACGCTGGAGTACTTCAAGAAGGATCCGGTGCATCGGAGGTGGCATCTCGACGAGCTGAGTTTCGCGATGATCTACGAGTACAGCGAGCGTTTCCTGATGCCGCTCTCACACGACGAGGTCGTTCACGGCAAGGGCTCCCTGCTCTCCAAGATGCCGGGCGACGAGTGGCAGAAGTTCGCCAACCTGCGCTTGCTGCTCACCTATCAGTACACGCGGCCGGGCAAGCAGCTGCTGTTCATGGGAACCGAGCTGGCCCCGTACAACGAATGGAACCACGACGTGAGCCTCGATTGGCATCTGGCGGAGGATCCGCCGCGCGCGGCGTTTGCACGTTTCCTCAGCGATCTCGGCCGGTTCTACCGCGCCGCGTCGCCGCTCTGGCGCGCGGACCACGAGCCGCGCGGGTTCGCCTGGCTCGACTGCAGTGACCGTGATAATAGCGTGGCCGCGTACAGCCGCTGGTCGGAGGGTGAGCATCTGCTTGTGGTGCTGAACCTGACGCCGGTGCCGCGCGACGAATACCGCGTCGGCTCGCCGGTCGCCGGCCGCTACGCGCTGCAGTTCTGCAGTGACGAGCGGGCGTACGGCGGAAGCGAGATGGAGCCGGACCGTGAGCTGCAGACCGAGCCGATACCCTGGCACGGTCAGCCGCAGTCGCTTCGCCTGCGGTTACCGCCACTCGGCGCCCTGGTGTTGGCGCCTATATCCTGATCGTGGCCGCGCCCAGGGCCCTTCGCTCACTGGCGGAGCGAGCCGGCATCCTGGCCGAGTATCTCGACATTAGGGGGCAGCGGCGTGACACGCGAGACGAGACGCGGGTCGCGCTGCTCGCGGCGATGGGCATCGAAGCCTCGAGCGAGGCGGCGGCGGCCCGGGCGCTGGCCGAGCTGGACGAGTCGGTCGCCCGGCGGCCGCTGGACGCGGTGGGCGTGCGGCAGGTCGACGACCGCCGCCCGCTGCGGGTGCGCGTGCCGCCGTCGCTCGCCGGCCGCGAGGTCGAGTTCGTCCTCTCCCTCGAGGCGGAAGATGGCACGCGCCGCGAGCTCGAGGGGCGGCGTCGCCTGCGGCGCGGGGCGCGACGTGCCGCCTTCCCGCTGCCGTCACTGGACGAACCCGGTTACTACCGCTTGCGGCTGCGGTTGGTCGGCGGCGGCGAACAGGTGTCGGGCGAGCAGTTGTGGGTAGCGCACCCGAGCTCCTGCCTGCGGGTGAGCGAACTGCTTGGTCCGCGCCGCGGGTTCGGAATCTGGACGCAGCTGTACTCGCTACGCAGCGCACGTGACTGGGGGATCGCCGATCTATCGGATCTGGGCCGGCTGGTCGCCTGGTCCGGCGAGCAAGGTGCCGCCTACGTGGGGATAAACCCGCTCCATGCGCTGCGCAACCGCGGCTACGATATCAGCCCCTACGCTCCGGTCAGTCGCCTGTACCGCAACGCCATCTACATAGACGTGACAGCGGTTCCCGAGCTGGGCGAGAGCGCCGAGGCGCAAGCGCGGCTCGAGTCGGCGGCGTTGCGCGAGGCGCTGGCCAAGCTGCGGGCCGTCAGACACGTGGACTATGACGCAGTGGTCGCCCTGAAGGAGCCGCTGCTCGCCCAACTGCACTCGACCTTCGCGCGTCTGCATCGCGACCGGGAGAGCGCGCGCGGCCGCGCTTACGCCGCCTTTCTGAAGCGGAGCGGCGCGGCGCTCACCGACTTCGCCACCTTCATGGCGCTGCAGCGCCATCTCGCGGCTACGGACGGCGCCGACTGGCGCGCCTGGCCAGCGGCCTACCGCGACCCCGGCGCGTCGGCGGTCCGGGAGTTCCGTGACGAGCACTTCGAGGAATTCGACCTGCACCGCTACCTACAGTTCGAGTTGGACCGGCAGTTGCAGAACGTCGCGGCAAGCGCGGCGCTACCGATCGGGCTCTACGGGGACCTCGCCATCGGCACGGCAGCCGGCGGGGCCGATCCCTGGTCCTTCCCCGGCCTCTTCCTCGAGGGTGCGCACGTCGGTGCGCCGCCCGACGACTATTCGCTCGAGGGCCAGGATTGGGGACTGCCGCCGGTCGATCCACGCCGGCTGAGGGAAGACGCGTACCGCTATTGGATCTTGCTCGTGCAGAGCGTGCTGGAGCACATGGGCGCAATCCGCATCGACCACGTCATGGGGCTGTTCCGACAATACTGGGTGCCGGCGGGCTTACCGGCCACGGAAGGCGCCTACGTCAGCTATCCGGCTCGGGACCTCCTGGGCATCCTCGCCCTGGAGAGCCGGCGCCGGGGCGCGCTGATCGTCGGCGAGGATCTGGGGACGGTGCCGCGGGCGCTACCGTCCGTACTGGAACGTTGGGGTATCCTCTCATCGCGGGTCCTGTACTTCCAGCGCGACCGTGCCGGCAATTTCCGCTCCTCACGCAGCTACCCGAAGCGGGCACTGGTCACGGCGAACACCCACGACCATCCGCCGCTGGCCGGCTTCTGGGCGGGCCGGGACCTGGAGCTGCGCCGTCAGGTGGGTAGCATCGCGAGCGACGAAGAGCTGGCAGGTCTGCAGGCGGAGCGGGAGCGCGAGCGGCAGGCCCTGGTGCACCGTCTCTCCGCCGAGGCGTGCCTGACCGATGCGGCGGATCCCGGCGGCTACCCGCAGCTCTGCGCGGCGGTGCACCGCTTCCTCTCGCAGACAGGTGCGCCGCTCATCGGCCTCTGGCTGGATGACCTGGTCGGTGAGACGGATCCAGTCAACATGCCCGGCATCGGAGTCGATCGTTACCCGAGCTGGTCGCGTCGTCTCGGACGTGACCTCGAGAGCCTCGGGGAGGATGTCGACGTTCGCCGTGCCGTCGAGGCAGTAGCGGAGCGCAGGCTCCGCGATTGAGTCGGAACTTCCGCCGTGCCAGAGATCCGCTCCACCTATCGAGTCCAGCTGCGGCCGGGGTTCGGCCTGGCGGACCTCATGGATCGGGTATCGTACCTATCGCGCCTCGGCGTCTCACACGTCTATCTGTCGCCGATCCTGCGGGCGCGGCAGGGCAGTACGCATGGCTACGATGTCGTCGACCCGGCGAACCTCAACCCGGCGCTCGGCGACGAGGCTGAGCTGCGTGAGCTGGCACGGGAGTTGACGCGTGCCGGCATGGGTGTTGTCCTCGACATCGTTCCGAACCACATGGCGACGGGAAGCGAGAATCCGTACTGGGAGGACGTGCTGGCCCACGGTCAGGCCTCGCCGTTCGCCCGTTGGTTCGACATCGATTGGGGGCCGCCGCAGGCGCGCCGCCCCTACCGGATACTCCTGCCGATCCTCGGCCAGCGGCTGGCCCGTGTCATCCGTGACGGGGAGCTGAAGGTCGTGTACCGGGAGGGTCGCTTCCGGTTCGCCTACTACGAGCAGAGCTTCCCGATAGACCCGCGCAGCTTCCCGCTCATCCTCGAGGCGCGACTCGGCGACACGCGAGGCGAGCCGTCGGACAGACGTGCGATGGCCGAGCTGGAACTTCTGATCTCCGATTTTCGCGGGCTGCCGCGGCGCGCGAGTACGGCCGCAGCGACACTGCGGCGCGAGCGGGCCGCCGCGACCGCCGAGCGCCTGACGGCGCTCTACGACTCAGCCGCGTCCGTACGTGCCCACGTGGACGCCGCTATCGCCGGGTTCGGGCCGCACGGCGACGGCCCGCGGCGCTGCCGCCGCCTGCTCGCCGCGCAAGCCTACAGGCTGGCGTACTGGCGTCGTGCCGCACGCGAGATCAACTACCGGCGCTTCTTTACGATCAGCCACCTCGTCGCTCTGCGCACCGAAGACCCGCAGGTCTTCGCCGCCACTCATCAGCGCATCCTCGACTGGGTCGGTGACCGCCTGATCGACGGGCTGCGTGTCGACCATGTCGACGGTCTACTGGATCCGCGGGCCTATTTGGATCGGCTGTGCGGTAGTGCAACGGCGCGTGCAACGGCGAGCGACGGCTCCGATTTCCCGATCTTCGTGGAGAAGATCCTCGCCCGCGACGAGCAGCTGCCCTCGGATTGGCCGGTCGCCGGGACTACCGGCTACGACTTTCTCTGCGAGGTCGAGGACCTGTTCATCGACGAGAGCGGGTTCGCCGCGCTGCGGGAGATCTACCGTAGTTTCGCACGTCGACCGTCGGACTACGCCGAGGTGGTCCGCCGCAGCAAGCGGCACATCCTCGACCGCCATCTGGTCGCCGAGACTCAGCGGCTGGCGCGTCAACTCGAGGCCCTGACGCCGGAGTATCGGCGCGATGTCGAGCCGGTCGCCGACCGTCTGCGGGACGCGATCATCGAGGTCATGGTCGGCATGCGCGTCTACCGGACCTACGTCGACGCGACGACCACAGAGCTGCGGCCGAGCGACCGCGAGGTCGTCGAGGGTGCGCTGACCGCCGCGCGCGCCCGGCCTCGCGCCGCTGATGCCGCCCTCGACCTCCTGGCGGATATCTTGATGTTGCGGTCACCAGCCTCGAGCCGTGAAGCGGCCGGCGCCCGACTCGCTTTCATCCAGCGCTTCCAACAGGCAACCGTCTCGGTTGCGGCGAAGGGGAGCGAGGACACCGCCTTCTATCGCTGGTACCCGCTGGCCTCCCGCAACGAGGTGGGCGGCGAACCGGATGCGCCGCTAGCCGACTCCGCTGATAGGCTGCACGGCGCTAGCCGGAAGCGTGCGGAGCGTTGGCCGCTAACCATGCTGGCAGCCAGCACCCACGACAGCAAGCGGAGCGCCGACGTTCGAGCACGACTCGACGTGCTGTCCGAGGTGCCGGATCTGTGGCGCGAGCACATCCGCCGCTGGCACCGCTGGAATCGTCGGCACAGGAAACGGCTCGGTCGTCGCTACGCGCCCGACCGTAACTCGGAGTACCTGCTCTACCAGACACTGGTCGGAGTCTGGCCGCTGTCGGAAGACGGAGATGTGAGCACCGGTCTCGCGACGCCTGCCATCGGCGACGACTTTCGCGACCGCATCGAATCGTACATGGAGAAAGCGGCGCGCGAGGCGAAACTGCACACCAGTTGGGTGGAGCCCGATCCCGAGTACGATGCGGCGCTACTCGACTTCGTGAGGCTGACACTCGCGCACCAGGTCAGCGGTCCGTCGTTCCTGACGGACCTCCGGCGGCTCGTTCAGCGGATCGCGCGACCCGGGCTCTGGAACGCCCTGGCGCGTACCGTGATCCAGCTGACCGCGCCCGGGATTCCCGACATCTACCAAGGCGATGAGCTGTGGGACTTCTCTCTCGTCGATCCGGACAACCGCCGCGCCGTCGACTTCGACCGGCGCCACCGGCTGCTGGCCGAGCTGTCGGCGGCCTGGGAGGGGAGCGAGAGCGACCGACGGTCTCTGCTGCGCGAGCTGGTGGCGACGCCGGCCGACGGCCGCATAAAGCTCCACGTCGTGCATCGAGCGCTCGCGGCTCGGCGCACGGCGACGCAGCTGTTTCAGGCCGGCGACTACGAAGCGCTGGAGGTGCGAGGAGCGGCGGCCGAACACGTCTTCGCCTTCGCGCGGCGGCTGGGACGGCAGGCCGCCATCACGATCGTCCCGCGCCTCGCCCTCACGCTCACCGGCGACCCTGCCGTCCCGCCGATCGGCCGCATCTGGGCGGATACCGCGCTGGTGATCCCCGCCCCGCTCGGCGCGACCCGCTGGACCTGCGCGCTGAGCGGCGCGGAATTCGGGCCGGCCGAGGGGTCGGCGCCGGCGACGCTGCCGGTCGGCGACGTGCTGGCGACGTTTCCCGCCGCGCTGCTGCTCGCGGTTTAGACGGGCCCCCTTGGCAGAAGTCATCGATCCTATCAGATTCTGCGGCCATGTCCGGCGCAGAGGCGGAGAGAATGGGATTCAGGTTACCGTACGGCCAATCGCAGATCGCGTATTTCTCCATGGAGATCGCTCTCGATCCCAGTGTCCCGACCTATTCGGGCGGTCTCGGAGTGCTGGCCGGAGACATCTTGCGCTCGGCCGCCGACCTCGAGGTCCCGATGGTCGGCGTGACGCTACTTCACCGCCACGGCTATTTCCGCCAGCACCTCGCAGCCGACGGCGCTCAGACCGAGGCCGACGAACAGTGGTCGCCCGAGGACAGGCTCGAGCGGCTCGAGACGACCGTCACCATCGAGATCGAGGGAGCCAAGGTCCGAATTCGCCCCTGGCGCTTCACGGTGACCGGCATCGAGGACTACCAGGTCCCGGTCTACCTGCTCGACACGGCGCTGGACTCGAACGGCGAGTTCTACCGCACCTTGACCGACCACCTCTACGGCGGCGACAGCCACTACCGCCTGTGTCAGGAGGCGGTGTTGGGGTTGGGAGGTGTAGCGGTCCTGCGCGCCCTGGGCTACGACCGCAACATGGTCTACCACATGAATGAGGGGCACTCGGCGCTGCTCACCCTCGCACTGCTGGAAGAGACGCTGGAAGAGCAGAACGCGAGCGCGCCCGATGACGAGCTGATCGAAGCGGTGCGCCGGCAATGCGTCTTCACCACGCACACACCGGTGGCTGCCGGGCACGACCAGTTTCCCCTCGACCTCGTCGGCCGAGTCCTGGGGCCGCGGAGAGCATCGCAACTCCAAGACGGCCGCTGCCTGCTGGACAGCACGCTCAACATGACCTACCTGGCGCTCCGTTTCTCGCGCTACGTCAACGGTGTGTCAATGCGGCACGGCGAGGTATCGCTGGACATGTTCCCGGGCTACCCGATCCATGCCATCACCAACGGCGTGCACGCGGTGACCTGGACATCGCCGGCCTTCGCCGAACTGTTCGATCTCAAGATTCCAGGCTGGCGTCACGACAACCGCTACTTGCGCTACGCGATACAGATCCCGCTCGACGACGTCCAGGCCGCCCACCAGCGCGCCAAGCGCGTACTGCTGGACGAGGTCGAGCGCCGCAACGGAGTTCGGCTGGCTGAGGATGTCATCACGCTCGGCTTCGCCCGGCGCGCCACGCCGTACAAGCGAGCCGATCTCTTGCTCAGCGACATCGAGCGTCTCAACGCGATCGCCGAGCGGGTCGGGCCGATACAGATCCTCTACGCCGGCAAGGCGCACCCGCGGGACGAGCCTGGCAAGGACGTGATACGGCGAATACACGAGGCGGCGCGCCGGCTGGGCGAGCGAGTGCGGCTCGTCTATCTGGAGAACTACGACCTGGCCCTGGCGAAGTACATGTGCTCGGGCGTCGACCTCTGGCTCAACACACCGAGGCGCCCGCAGGAAGCGTCCGGTACCAGCGGAATGAAGGCCGCCTGCAACGGCGTGCCCAGCCTGAGTGTCCTCGACGGTTGGTGGGTTGAAGGCCACGTCGAAGGGGTCACCGGCTGGTCGCTACTCGAGAGTCCCGAGGTCGCGGCGGACGAGTCGACGGAATTGGACGGTCTGTACGACAAGCTGGAGAAGTTGATCCTGCCCTGTTACTACAGCCTACCGCGCGCCTGGGCCAAGGTGATGCGCTCGGCGATCGCGCTGAACGCTTCGTTCTTCAACACGCAGCGTGTGGTCTTGCAGTACGTGCGCAACGCCTACTCGGGAAACAGCGGCGTCTAGCCGGTCGCTGAGAAGATTGTGTAGAGACCGCTCGGTGCCGGCGGAGATCGCGGCGGTCAGTCGACCTCGCTGCGTGTCTCCAAATCGAAGACCTTAGTTTCGCCGCGCTTGAAGGTGTAGACCTTCCCGTTGAACCCGATCCGCGCATAGGGCTCCCAGGCGCCCTCGAAAGTCACCGTCAGGTTCTCGTGGTTGATCTGGAAGCGGAACCAGTGGCCGCGGTACTGAACGCGCGACTTGATCTCCTTGAGGTCCTTTGGCAGCTGCGGATTGAGCCACATGACACCCTCGCGCAGCGCAACGCCGCTGTAGCAGCGCTGGACGAGGTCGACGGTGCCCGCCATCGCGCCCAGGTGGATCCCTTCCTTCGTCGTGCCGCCCTGTACGTCGGCGAGGTCGCTGCGGACGGCCGCCTCGAACCAGCGCCAGGAACGCTGCCGGTTACCGCGCGCCTGCACCCATGAGTTGACGATGGCGCTGAGCGTCGAGCCGTGCGAGGTGCGGCGCAGGTAATACTCGATGTTGCGGGGGATCATCTCCGGCTCGAAGGGATAGCCGAGGTGTTCGAACAGCTGTGCCAGCCGCTCGGCGGAGAACAGATAGAAGAGCATCAGCACGTCCGCCTGCTTGCTGACCTTGTAGCGGTTGACCGAGTCGCCCTCGGCCTCGAGGATGCGGTCGAGTCGATGGATGTCGCCGTACTGGGCGCGGTAGCCTTCCCAATCGAACTCTTCCAGATGCTCGTAGCCCTCGAACTGACTGATTATGCCGTCGTGGAACGGGACGAACAGCTTGCGACCGATCTCGTCCCAACTCTCGACCTCATCGTCGGTGAGCTGCAGATCCTCGAAGATCTCGATCTGGCAATCGTCGTCGAGCAGGGCGACGACACGACAGGCGCAGTCCAGGACCCACGACGCCATCACGTTCGTATAGGCGTTGTTGTTGACACCCGGTTCCTCGGCGCCGGGATACGCGGTGTGGTACTCGTCGGGTCCCACGACGCCACGGATCTCGTAGCGCCCGCGCTCGGGATTGAAGCTGGCGACGTCGGCCCAAAAACGGGCGATCTCCAGGATGATCCGCGCGCCGTGCGTGGAGATGATGTCGCGTCGCCCCGTCGCCTGGTACTGGCGCCAGGTGTTCAGCGCGATCGCCGCGTTCACATGACGCTGCAGGTGCGTGTTGTCGGGCAGCCAGCGGCCCGATCGCGGGTTGAGGTGCAGGATCTGGGTCTCCTCCCTGCCGTCGCTGCCGCTCTGCCATGGGTAGAGCGCGCCCCTGAAGCCCTGGCGGCGGGCGTTGCGGCGCGCCTCGTCGAGGCGGCGATAGCGGTACATCAGCAGGGCGCGGGTGATCTCGGGGATGCGGAGCTGCAGGAACGGGAAGATATACAGCTCGTCCCAGAAGATGTGGCCGCGGTAGGCCTCGCCGTGCAGCCCGCGGGCGGGCACTCCGACGTCGAGCTCGACGGTGTTGGGCGATACGGTCTGCAGGAGGTGGAAGATATGGACGCGGAGTGCGAGCTGAGCGGCCAAAGCGCCCTCGAGCTCGATATCGCAGCGATACCAGAGCCGTTCCCAAGCCAGGCGGTGCGTGCGGAAGAGATCGTCGAACGAGCCGACGCGCTGGATCGTGCGGCAGGCCTCGTTGCCGGGCGAGCTAATCGCCCAGTCGCGCGAGGTGTAGATGGCGGCCACTTTCTCGATCCTGAGCGGCTGTCCCTGCTCGCAGTCGAAGCTCAAGCGCTCCTCGACGTAGCCGGCCCGCTCCTCCGTCTGGCGCGCGAGCTCGAGCGGTACGTCGTCCTTGAAGACTCGGGTCCGCGCCGCCTGTGCCATCTCGATGCGCGACTGAACCGTCTGGACGAGGAGGTAGATCCCCTCGCCGTCGGCCGGGGCGGCGTCGAGCGGCTCGAGATGTTGGCTGTTCAACTGGCGATAGCGCGCGACGCCCTCGTTCTTGACGGTTCCATCGAGCGCCGATCTCAGCTCGATGCGACCCGACCAGTTCTCCGGTGTGAGCGTCCATTCGATGGCCGCGAGATGCATGTCGGCCATGTGAACGATCCGTCGGCTGCGCAGCGATGTCTCGCGGCCCTCGGAGTCGCGGAAGCGGCTGATGCGCTCCATCATGCCGGCCTGCAGATCGAGCTCCTGGCGGTACTCGAGCATCTCGACCGACCCGGGGGCGAACCAGTCACCGCCCTGGGGCCGGAAGGTGAGGCAGAGCCAGTTGGGCCAGTTGACGAGGTCTTCGTTCTCGATGACACGGCCGGCGATCTCGGTCCTCAGGCGATTGTAGCCGCCGGCTAGATACGTGCCGGGGTAGTGCGCTCCACCGGCGCTGACCAGCTCCAGCGCGCCGCGCGTGGCGATGTACCCGTTGCCCAGCGTAGTCAGCGCCTCACGCAGCGGTTCACGTTCGGGATCCCAACCCTCGTAGGCCAGCTTCCAACGCTCCATGGTCACTCGTCTCCGATCAAGCCCGCCAACTGACCGAGGAACTGTTCCACCTCCGGCGTATCTCGCAGACTGTAGCTCGCGTTGGTCTTGTATGATGGGTTGCCGACGATCACGCCGATCCCACGTTCCGACAGAGCCGCGAACGCGTCCTCGTCGGTCACATCGTCTCCCAGATAGAAGGGCAGCACATCGTCGCGATCGAGGCCGAGCGCCTCGAGCAGCCAGAACACGGCGCGCCCCTTGTCCCAGTCGATGTCGGGACGCAGCTCGTAGACTTTCTTTCCGTGCGACAGCCGCAGTCGCTCGTGGCGGCCGAGCACCTCACGTACCGCCTGCTCTACGCGCGGCACGTCCTGCTCGGCGACATTGCGGTAGTGGTTGGCGATGGCGAAGCGCTTGCGCTCGACCCGTGCGCCGGCGATCGGGTCGATTCGCTCGTGAAGCTCCCGCTCGGCCGCGGCGAGATCCGGGAGCCGGTCCTTGCCGCCCTCGTACTCCATGCGCAGGTCCGGTCCTTTGATGTCGAAGCCGTGGCTACCGGCGAAGATCAGTCCGTCGAGCGCGACGAGCGGCTCGACATCGGCCCGGTCGCGGCCGCTGACGATGGCGACCGTGCAGAGCTCGGCCAGCTCTCTGAGCACGTCCCGCATCGAGTCCGAGAGGACCGCGTCCTCGGGCTGCGAGACGATGGGCGTGAGGGTCCCGTCGTAGTCGAGGAACAGCGCGGGGCGCTTGTCTTTCAAGCGCGTTGCGATCTGCTCGAGCGAATCGAGCGCCGAGGGCAACTCGCTCGCCAGATGCTCACCTTCCGGATGGCCTTCGATCATAGCGTCAGCTCCGTGTCGGCACGTCTCTGAGATCGCCCACCACCGTGTCGGCGCCGTTCGCCAGCAGGGCATCGCGCGCGCCGACCCGGTCGACGCCGATCACCCAGCCGAACTCGCCGGCGCGGCCCGCCTGCACACCGGACACCGCATCCTCGAACACGACGGCCCGCGCCGGCTCGACATCCAACAGCTCGGCCGCCTTCAGGAAGATGTCGGGCGCCGGCTTGCCCTCGAGGCCGAGGCGCGCCGACTCGATGCCATCGACGCGGACGTCGAATAGATCCTCGAGCCCGGCGGCCTGCAGGACGGCGGCGCAATTCTTACTCGACGAGACGATGGCGGTCTTGAGACCCATACCTCTCCAGGTCCCGATTTGTTCTACCGTATCGTCGAAGATCTCTACCCCCCCTTCACTGAGCATTTCGTTATAGAGCAAGTTCTTGCGATTACCGAGTCCGCAGACGGACTCGACATCGGGCCCGTCACTGGGGTCGCCCTCGGGCAACTCGATACCTCGCGAGGCGAGGAAGTCACGCACGCCGTCGTAGCGGGGCTTGCCGTCAACGTACTGTGGGTAGTCGGTCTTGATATCGAAGGGCGCCTGCGATCCGCCGTTGCCCCACTTCCAGCGTGCGAGGAACTCGTCGAACATTTGTTTCCACGCCCGGGCGTGCAGGCTGGCCGTGCGGGTCACGACACCGTCGAGATCGAAGATCAAGGCGTCGAAGTCCGCTCTGCTGATCGTTCTGTCGTCCATCTCCTGCCGTCTCGTGACCCGGCATGGGACTCCCCGCCGCAGCTGTGGTGCCAGGGAACACCGCGGCCGCTCGGGGCACAGTGTCGGATTGGGGGGCAAATTACGACTTTGGGCGCGGTCCGCTAGGTCTTGCCGGACAGGCAGCCACCGGGCCTCCCCACCGCCCACGTCTTGCTCGCAAGACTCGTACTCAAAATGCCCGACCCGACCCGGACCGGCGATCAGCCAGGCGTGAAGCGATCGAGAAAGGCACGCTCGTCCGGCGTCAGGCTCGCCACACCCGAGGCCTCGATCTTGTCCATGACCCGATCGAGCTCGTCGCGGTTGACCGGGTGCATGTCCTCGCGGCGGATCCGCTGCCAGCGCCTGAGGTCCGCCGCATCGCCGCCGGGCGTGCGGCGCACCGGGGTTTCCACCTTCCTCTTGAATCGGCGGGCCGGCGAGCGGTACTCCATCCACTTGAGATAGAGGAAACCGCCGAGGAACCCGCCCAGGTGCGCGAAGTGGGCTATGCCGCCGGCGGCGCCGCCGAAGCCGAACCAGAGCGAGGCCGCGGTCATGAGCCCGACGAAGACCCGCGACTCGATCGGGAGGATCCCCCAGATGAAGATCCGGTCCCGGGGCCAGAAGTAGGCGAAACCGAGCATGACTCCGAAGACGGCGCCCGACGCCCCGACGACCGCCGCGTGAGGGGTGGTGAGCGAAGCCAATGCGCCGACGACGCCCGCGGTCAGGTAGAGCCCCAGAAAATGCCCGGCGCCCAGCCGCGCCTCCAGCCGGGGACCGAAGAAGAACAGCGCCAGCATGTTGAAGAACAGGTGGCCGAACCCACCGTGCAGGAACATGTAGGTGACGAGCGTCCAGGGGCGATAGGGGATCGCGATCGGCACCAGCATCAACGCCTGGAAGAGCTGGTTCGGCGGGTAGGTGATGAAGAACATCACCACGTTGGCGATGATGAGGCCGGTTACCCTGCGAGTCATGCGTCGCGCGTTCTCACTATTGAATTCCCGGGCCGCAATATATCCCCCAGCCTCGCCAACGGCGAGGAGCGGCCGCGGCTCGGCGGCCATGCGGTCCGATCTACCCTGCGGCCCACCATGCAAGTACGGCTTCGCTCCCGGAAACGTTTCGCGCTTGCGCCGTACACCCCGACGACGCCTATTGGAAGGCTCCGGCACACGCGCCTGCCAAAGCGGAGACGAGTCATGAAAGATCTGACCCAGCACACCGCCGTCATCACTGGTGCGTCACGCGGCATCGGGCCCTACGTCGCCAGGGCGCTGGCGGCGGAAAAGATGAACCTGGTCCTGGCGGCCCGTTCCGCGGAGGGCCTGGACCGCGTCGCCGGCGAACTGCGGGAGAGCGGCGTCGAGGCCATAGCGGTGCCGACCGACGTCACGGATCGCAAGGCGCTGGAAGTCCTGGTCGCTGCGGCGATCGAGGGGTTCGGCGCTATCGACGTCCTGGTCAACAATGCCGGTGCCCTCACGGTCTTCCCCTACGACCGAATCGGCATCGAGGACGTCGAGCGGACCCTTCGTCTGAACCTCATCTCTGCAATGATCCTCACCAGGCTGGTCCTGCCCGGGATGGTCGAGCGGGGCCGCGGTCACATCGTCAACATGTCGTCGATAGCCGGGATCTGGGCGCCGCCGTTCGATGCGGTGTACGGCGCCACGAAGGCCGGCCTCATCGGCTTCACCCGATCGCTCAGACAAGAATACCGAGGCAGTGGCATCAGCGCCTCGGTGATCTGCCCCGGCTACGTCGAGCAGGCCGGATTGTATCACGACGCGCAGCAGGCGACCGGGGCGACGGCGTCGGCGCTGGCGGGCCGGACCACGCCGCGGGCCGTCGCCCGCGCCGTGGTCAAGGCGATCAAGAGCGATCGGCCCCAGATCATGGTCAACTCGCCGCCGCTCCGACCGCTGGCCGTTCTCACGGCGCTCAGTCCCCGTCTCGGCGACTGGCTCGTGCGCAGCGCCAACGGCTTCACACCGTTCATCGAGGGCGCCCGCGCGAACCAGCGGGCCGGCGGCCGCCTGACGGGCCTGCAACACAGCGGCGAGTGACGGGCCGCGAGACAGCCCGATCACCTCTCGACGGCGACGCCCTTCCAGAAAGCGACGTGACCCCTGATGTGACGCGCCTCGTCCGACGGCTCGGGGTAATACCACACCGCGTCGCGATTGACTTGGCCGTCGACGACGATATCGAAGTAGCTCGCCTTCCCCTTCCAAGGGCATATCGTCGAGTGATCGCTCTCGCGGACGTATTCGCGGTTGAGCGACTCAGGAGGAAAGTAGACGTTGCCCTCCACGAACTCGTATGTATCACTCTCGGCCAGGACTACGCCGTTCCAGCTCGCTACGGCCATTGCGGAATCTCCAAAGTCATCGGTCAAAAATTCTAGCTCGTACCGGGCCATGATCGTCTCGACGCTGCTCGGCGGCGCGATGGGTTCCCCAGGAAGAATCCTCAGACGCCGTCGTCACGTCTTCCCCTACGCCCGCACCCTCGTCCGCACCGTCGACAAGCCACCATCGACCGCCAGGATCTGTCCCGTCACCCAACTCGAACCGGGATCGAGCAGGTAGGCGATCGCTGCAGCGACATCCTCCGGCTCGCCGAGTCGGCCCAGCGCATGCATCGCCAGCGACGCCCGCTCCGATGCCTCGACGCTCGTGATCATCTCGGTCTGCGGCGTACGGACGAGCCCCGGTGCCACCGCGTTGACTCGGATCCCGGACCGCGCGTAGGTCGACGCCGCGGAGACCACCAAACCGTTGATACCGGCCTTCGCCGCAGCGATCGCCTCGTGATTCACGAGTCCGACGCTCGCCGCGGCGGACGAGATCAAGACAATCGATCCACCGCCCTTCCTCATCGCCTGCACACCCGCCCGCACAGCGGCAAACGCCGAACCCAGATTGAGCGACAGCGTCTCGCTGAACTCCCGTTCGCTGGTCAGATGCGCCGGCTTGAGAACCACCGAACCCACGCAGTTGACCACGCCGTCAACGCGGCCGTAGGCCTCCTGCGCCGTCGCTACGCAACGCTCCACCTCATCGAAACGCGTCGCGTCGAGCACCTGCGACCGGGCATCCAGATCCCGCGCCAGCTCGCCCAACTTCTCGCCATCCCGCGCCGCCAGCATCAAGCGGGCGCCATCCGCCGCCAGCCGCCGCGCCAGCGCGCTGCCTATGCCGCCGCTGGCGCCCAGCACTACGGTGACCGCCCCCACTCCCGTGCCTGATCGCCCCGCATTCTCCATCGAACCGTCCCCTTGCTTCCGCGCTCACAGCCGCGGTTGAATCTGTCTCAAGTGCAGAAGGGAGAGTGTGCCAACACCCTCCCCCCGTTTGATCGACCGTCGAGCACGACTACCGTGCGCCTGCGGTCTCAGTTCAAGTTCCGACTCCTCGAAGATCTATTCCAAACCTGCCCCAACCCAGAGACTACTCGCTCTTCGGCAGGATAACCGAATCGATGACGTGGATCACACCGTTGCTCGCCTCGATGTCCGTCTTGATGATCCGCGCATCATCGATGTACGCCCCACCATCCATCACCGAGAAGCGCACCGACTGACCCTGCGCACTCTCGGCACTCTCCAGCTGCACGACCTCCTCGGCCATCAGCTTGCCCGGCACGACATGGTAGGTCAGCACGGCAATCAACTGATCCCTATTCTCCGGCTGCAGAAGCTGCTCAACCGTGCCCGCCGGCAACTTCGCGAACGCCTCGTCGGTCGGCGCGAACACCGTGAACGGGCCCTCGCCCTTCAGCGTCTCAACCAACCCGGCCGCCTGAACCGCCGCGACCAGCGTCTGGAACGAGCCCGCCGAGACCGCCGTGTCGACGATGTCCTTCTCCTGGCGCTCCGAAGTCATGTACTGCGCCGAAGCCGGCGCCGCGAAGCCCACCAGCGTTACCAGCGCCACCAGCGTCGAAAGTCGATGCTTCCTCATGGTCATCCTCCCGTCTCGTTGTCCCTGAATGATCTCGCTCTACCGCCCTACTGCGCGGTCGACAGCGGGTACCGCCCGGCAGGCGGCGCCTCGCCTCGCATTGTCCAGCAATTGTCGACGAATATAAGGGGACAACGATCCCCTGTCAAGGCCCTGTTGATGTATGGTACTTGACATTATATGGACACGCGCTATCTTCCCGGCGGCGCTCGGCACGGCGCCTGAGAGGGGACGAGAGGATGAAGAACGGTCGAGAGAACGAGCGAGCCGGGGCGAAGCGGCACCCGATCCGGGTGGTGGCGCGGCGCACGGGACTGAGCCGTGACGTGTTGCGGGCTTGGGAGGTGCGCTACGGGGTCGTGGCGCCCGAGCGGACGGCGGGTGGCCAGCGGCTGTACTCGGATGATGATATCGAGCACCTGCGGCTGATACGGGGGGCACTGGAGGCGGGTCGGCGGATCGGTCAGCTGGCGAGGCTGTCGAGCGAGGAATTGGCGCGGTTGATCGAGGAGGACCGGGCCGCGGCGCCGGCGGCTTCGGTGTCCGGGGTGGAGGGGGAGAACGGTGAGGCGACGCGTGCCTTCCTGGCGGAGAGCCTGGCGGCGGTGCGGGATATGGACGCGGTTCGATTGGAGGCGGTCCTGGGGCGGGCGGCGGTGGCGCTGGGGGCGGCGCGGCTGATCGAGCACGTGATCACGCCGTTGATGGTGGAGATCGGCGAGCTGTGGTCGAGGGACCAGGTCACGCCGGGGCACGAGCGGCTGGCGACGGCGGTGGTGAGACGGACGCTGGAGGGCATTCGGGGAGCCGTGCAGCAGGCTGGCGGGCCGGGGCTGGTGGTAGCGACCCCTGCGGGCCAACATCACGAGGTCGGCGCGCTGCTGGCGGCGGCGGCGGCTGCGTCTTGCGGCTGGCGCGTCATCTATCTAGGTGCCAATCTGCCGGCCGAGTCGATCGCGACGGCCGTCGCTATGACGGGGGCACGGGGGGTGGCATTGAGTATAGTATTTCCGGCGGACGATCCCGGCCTTGCAGACGAGCTGCGCTCGCTGCGCCGCGCGCTGAGCGCCGACGTCGTGATCATCGTCGGCGGCCGGTCGGCAGGCGGCTACCGAGCGGTGATCGAGGAGATCGGTGCGCTGTGGCTACCCGATGCGCCGGGTCTGCGAGCGGTGCTCGATCTCGTATCGGCGTCGCGCGGCGACGGCGGGGACCGCTGACCTTACCCGTGAGCGTGGGACGGGCCATGGATACTGGTATTCCGCAGCTGAGGCTGGAGGCGTGCAACGAGGCGCCGCTGCGTGCCGAAGGCGAATACGTCCTCTATTGGATGACCGCTTTCCGGCGCCTCGGCTTCAACTTCAGTCTGCAGCGCGCCGTGGAGTGGGCCCAGCAGCTGAGCAAGCCGCTGCTCGTGCTGGAGGCGCTGCGCTGTGACTATCCGTGGGCGAGCGATCGCCTGCACCGCTTCGTGCTGGACGGCATGGCCGCCAACGCGCGGCGGCTCGCCGACACCGGCGTAACCTACTTCGCCTACATCGAGGAGCGACGCGGTGCGGGGCGCGGCCTGCTGAAGGCGTTGGCATCGTCGGCCTGCAGCGTGGTCACCGACGAATACCCCGCCTTCTTCCTGCCGCGGATGGTCGCGGCCGCGGCGGACCAGCTGCCGGTCAGACTCGAGCAGGTGGACTCGAACGGCCTGCTGCCGCTGCGCGCTGCGGAGCGTGTCTTCCAGACGGCCTACTCGTTCCGGCGCTTCCTTCAGAAGAACCTCGTCGAGCACCTGGCGGGGCAACCGCGCCCCGACCCGCTGGACGGCGTGCGACTGCCACGGCTAAGAGCGCTGCCCACCGCCATCGCGGACCGCTGGCCCAATTACGCCCCCTCCCTGCTGGAAGACGGGGGCCCGAGCCTGGCGCAGTTGCCGATCGACCACGCCGTCTCGGTCACCGAGTCGACGGGCGGCGAAGATGCGGCGTCCGCGGCGCTCGCCCGCTTCCTGACCGAGCGGCTCTCGAGCTATGCCGAAGACCGCAACCACCCCGACGAGGATGCGACCAGCGGCCTCTCGCCCTACCTCCACTTCGGCCACATCTCCAGCCACCAGGTCTTCTCGGAGCTGATGGCGCGGGAGGACTGGGACACCGACCGCCTGGCACACGAGGCGAGCGGGAAGCGCAGCGGCTGGTGGGGCATGAGCGAGAGCGCCGAGGCGCTGCTCGACCAGCTGATCACCTGGCGCGAGCTCGGATTCAACATGAGCGCGCGGCGCGCCGACTACGACCGCTACGAGTCGCTCCCCGCCTGGGCGCAGAAGACACTGGCCGAGCATGCCGGCGACCCGCGACCGTATGTCTACACGCTGGACGATCTGGAGGGCGCCGCCACGCACGACCCGATCTGGAACGCGGCGCAGACCGAGCTGGTCCGCGAGGGCCGCCTGCACAACTACATGCGGATGTTGTGGGGCAAGAAGATCCTCGAATGGAGTCCGACGCCGCAGGACGCGCTGCGAGTCATGATCGAGCTCAACAACAAGTACGCCTTGGACGGCCGTGACCCGAACTCGTACAGCGGCATCTTCTGGTGCCTGGGTCGCTACGATCGGCCGTGGGGCCCCGAGCGCCCGATCTTCGGCAAGGTCCGCTACATGAGCTCCGAGAATACGGCGCGGAAGCTCCGGCTCTCCGCCTACCTCGAGCGCTACGGGGCGCCGTGAGTATCTTCGGGCGGCGGCTGGCCGAGCGGCAGCCCGATCGGGGGGCACGCCGCTGGCTCTACGTACCGTACGATCAGCTGTCGGACCGCCTCGGGCCGTTGGCGCGAGAGGAGCCGAGCAGTCTGGGCATCGCGCTGATCGAGAACCGCTGGAAAGCCGCTCGCCGGCCCTACCACAAGCAGAAGCTGGCGCTGGTGCTGGCGAACCAGCGGCATTTCGCGCTGGAGCAGGCGGCGCGCGGTGTGGCGGTGCGGTACGCGGTGGCGGACGGGCCGTACCGAGATGCGCTGGCGGAGCTGATCGCGGAGCTCGGCCCGCTACGACTGATGGAGCCGGCCGAGCGAGAGCTACGGGCCGAGATCGAGCCGCTGAGGGCGAGCGGCGGCCTGGAGGTCATCGATCATGAGGGCTGGCTGACCAGCAGCCAACAGTTCGAGGCGAGCCGGCGGCGGGGTCCGCCCTGGCGGCTGGACGCCTTCTATCGCCGGGTACGCCGTGACAGCGGCATCCTGATGGAGGGTGGCCGGCCGCGTGGCGGAAAGTACAGCCTCGACGCCGAGAACCGCCGGCCGTGGAGGGGAATGCCCCCGGCGCCTACGCCACCCCGGTTCCCCGTCGACCCGATCAAGGAAGAGGTGGGCGGGCTGATACGGGACCGTTTCAGCCGGCACCCCGGCACCCTGGATCTGGCGGCGCTGCCGGCGACGGCGCAGGACGCCGAGGCGCTGTGGCGTTGGGCCAAGGCAAACTGTCTGCGCGATTTCGGGCCCTACGAGGATGCCATGTCGAGCCGGTCGGCGGGCCTGTTCCACACGCGGATCTCTGCGCTGCTCAATCTCCACCGCCTGCTGCCGGCGCAGGTGCTCGACGAGGCGCTCGAGGTCGACGCGCCGCTCAACAGCGTCGAGGGGTTCGTGCGCCAGATCCTCGGCTGGCGCGAGTTCGTCAGGCACGTCCACCGGGCTACCGACGGTTTCCGCGACCTACCGACGGGCGCGCCGCCGATCGAGCACCGGCCGGGCGACGGCGGCTACGACGGTTGGTCCGGGCGGCGCTGGTCGGCCGGGTCGGCTCCATCCACCGTCGACGGCGGTGCAGCGCCCAGCGAGCTCGATGCGCAGGAACCCTTGCCGCCAACCTTCTGGGGACGCCCCAGCGGTCTCCAATGCCTGGATGGCGTCGTATCGGATGTCTGGACCTCCGGCTACAGCCATCACATCACGCGGCTGATGGTCCTGGCCAACATCGCCACGCTGCTCGACGTACGGCCGCGGGAGCTCGCCGATTGGTTCTGGGTCGCCTACACGGACGCTTACGACTGGGTCGTCGAGCCCAACGTCTTGGGCATGGGCAGCTTCGCACTCGGTGAGCTGATGACGACCAAGCCCTACGTGTCCGGCGCCGCCTACATCAATCGAATGAGCGACTACTGCGCCGCATGTCCCTTCGACCCCAAGCGCGACTGCCCGCTGACCGCTCTGTACTGGTCGTTCCTCGCCCGCCACGAGACGAAGCTGGCAGACAACCCGCGGCTGAGCCTGCCGCTGGCATCCCTGGGCCGCCGTTCCGCCGAGCTGCGTCGTAGCGACATGGCAGTCCACGACTGGGTCAGAACCACGCTGGCCGCCGGCGGCCAGCTGCGGCCGGACGAGCTTCCGGGGGGCTGACCCATGGCCGAAGGCCACAGCATCCTGCGCTGGGCGCGTGCGCTGCATCCGCTGATCGGCAAACCGCCGCTGGCGGTGGAGGCGCCGAGGCGCTGGTCGGCGCGTGCCGCCTCACGGACCATCGCTCAGGCGACTCTAGCGACGCCGTCCTCGTCTTCCGACTCCATCGCTCGCACGATCCCTCGTAGCATGCCGCTGAACACCAGCTTGTGGATGGGATAGAGCGCGTACCAGTAGAGCAGACCCGCCAGCCCCAAGGGATCGAAGATCGCCGTCTGACGCACGGTAGAGCCGCGCTCGGCGCCACGCACCTCGAACTGCAGCCAGGCGCGGCCGGGCAGCTTCATCTCCGCGTAGAGCGCGAGCAGCGTGTCAGGCTCGTAACTCTCGACCCGCCAGAAATCGACCGTGTCACCCGGGACTAGCTGTTCGGGGTCGCGGCGGCCGCGGCGCACACCGACGCCGCCGACCAAGAGGTCGAGAAAGCCTCGCAGGCGCCAGAGGAGATCGCCGTAGTACCAGCCGACACGACCGCCGATCCGGCGGATCGGTCGGAACGCCCGCGCGGGCGCGAAGGGGACCGAAACCGAGCGCGAGTCGACTATGCGCGAGCCGAACTTGGCGCCACCCCAGCTGCTCGGCGTGCCCGAGGAGAGGGCATCGGACCAGCGCGTCTCGGCGATCTCGCGATCCTCGTTCGACAGTGCCCGCGCGATGGCCTCGCCGATGCCGCGCGGTCGCACAGCGAAAGTGACCGAGGCCGCCTCATCCTTCACGACTGTCGCGTTCCGAACACTCTCGATCAACTCGCGGCCCACCCGCGCGTACAGCGGCGTCACCAGCCCCAGCCAGAGGCTCGACAGCCGCGGACTCAACACCGGCACGCGGATCATCAGGCGCGTGAGCCCTCGCTGCCGCGCGTACTCCTTCATGATCTCCATGTACGACACGCGATCGGCCCCGCCGACCTCGTATATCGCGCTGCCTTCGATCTCCGCATCCAACGCCGCCACCAGGTAGGATGTCAGATCCTCGATGGCCAACGGCTGCGCCCGCTCGCTGACCCAGCGCGGTGTGATCATGACCGGTAGCTTCTCCACCAGCGCCCGGATCATCTCGAACGATAGACTGCCCGACCCGATGACGATCGACGCCCGAAACTCGATCGTCGGCACCCCGGACTCCCGCAGCACACGACCCACCTCGTGCCTGCTGCGCAGATGACGCGACAGCCCCGGCTCACGCCCCAACCCACCCAGGTAGACGATTCGCCCGACTCCAGACTCGCGCGCCGCGGTCGCGAAGTTCAGCGCCGCCCGGCGGTCCTCTTCCTCGAAGTCCCCACGCGAACCCATCGAGTGGACCATGTAGTAGCCGACATCCACACCCGCCAACGCCCGGCGCAGCGAATCGAGATCCAACACGTCGCCACGCACCACCTCCGTCGACCCACCGACCCGGGGACGCAGAAACTCGGGCCGCCGTGCCAGGCAGCGCACCCGCTCGCCCCGCCGCTCCAGCACCCTCAACAGGCGACCCCCTACATAGCCGCTCGCACCGGTCAGCAGGATCCTCCGCCCCGGCGCCGTCTGCTCGGTCATCTCTACCGTCGGCCTCCTTCGCCCGGCTCCGTCACACCGCTGTCAGGGGCCTCACGGAAGCCGGGTGTGTTTGTCTATTAGATGTCCAGACATATACCCGGCCCTCCCGCCATTGTCAACCCCATCCGGGGAGGTGAAACTTGACAATAGCTAGACACCTGGCTACCCTCCGACATCTATTTCCTGTGACGCAAGACCGCCGGGTGCCGGCGGAGCCGAGAACCGAGGGTGAGATGAGCGATTGGCCGAGGCCGGTGGTGATACTGAGCCGCTGCCTGGAACTGGAGCCCGTGCGTTACAACGGGCAGGTGATCCCGTACGACTTCGTACGCGAGCTGGAGCCGTGGGTCGACTACGTCCCGGTATGTCCGGAGGTGGAGATCGGGCTGGGTGTGCCGCGTGACCCGATCCGGATCGTGGAGGTGGACGGCGAGGCGCGGTTGCTACAGCCCGACACGGGTCGGGATGTGAGCGAAGCGATGCGTGGTTTCGCCGAGTCGTTCCTGGGCTCGCTGGGCGAGGTGGACGGGTTTCTGCTGAAGAACCGCTCGCCGTCGTGCGGGATAAGCGACGTGAAGATCTACCAGGGGCTGGAGAAGTCGGCGTCGTCGAGGCGGGGTTCGGGCTTCTTCGGCGGAGCGGTACTCGAGCGCTATCCGGGCGTTGCGATAGAGGACGAGGGACGCTTACGGAACTACCGTATCCGCGATCACTTCCTGACGAAGCTGTTCGCGTTGGCGCGTTTTCGGGCGATCAAGCGGACGGGAGCGATGCGAGAGCTGGTTCGCTTCCAGGCGGAGAACAAGCTGATGCTGATGGCTTACAGTCAGAAGGAGCTGCGCGAGTTGGGCCGCATCGTGGCCAACCACGATCGGCTGCCGTTCGGCGAGCTGGTGGGGGCCTACGAGGAGCACTTCCAGCAGGCGCTGGCGCGGCCGCCGCGTTCCAACTCCGTGGTCAACGTGTTCGAGCATGCGGCGGGTTACTTCTCGAAGGAGCTGACGAAGCGGGAGAAGGCGTACTACCGATCGGCGATCAAGCAGTATCGCGAGCGCCAGGTGCCGGTGAGCGCTGTCAGCTCGATCCTGCGTGCCTGGATCGTCAGGTTCGAGGAGGAGTATCTGCTACCGCAGACGTTCTTCGCGCCGTATCCGGCGCCGCTCATGAGCCTGAGCGACTCGGGGAAGGGTCGAGAGGTCTAGCGCTCTCAACTGAGTTGGGCGAGTGTCGCGCGAAGCTCGTCCATGTCGGAGAGCTGGACGGCCTCGATCTCGTCGAGCACCTTCTTCAACGACGGTACCGCCGCTCCTCCGACCAGCAGCGGCGCGTTGACGGCCAGCTGCCCGCGTAACTCTCTCAGCTCGCTCTCCACGACCGCCGGATCGGGCGCGTAGACTATGCTGAGCGCCACCGCATCGGCGCTCGTATCGCGCGCCGCCCCGGCGATGTCCGAGGCCGGTAGATCGCGTCCCAGGTACGTCACTCGCCATCCCTCGGCGGCTGCGGTCGCGGCCGCGAACAGCGCACCGAACTCGTGCAGCTGCTGGGCCGGCGTCGCCACCACCAGGCTGAGCGCCGACCCGGACGGCTCCGCCGCCTCGATCACCCTGCCGACCACACGCAGCATCACAGCCGATGCCAGATGCTCGTTCGCCGGGGTCACATCTCCGTGGCTCCATAGATCACCCACCCGGCGCAGGAACGGCGCCGCCACGCGCTCCACGAACGCACCAGCGCTCAAGGTGACCATCGCCCGCTCCAGGACCGCCTCCAACTCCCGGGCGTCGAGCTTGCCCACCGCCGCCAGCGCACCCCTCAGGTATACCTCCGCCGCCTGCAACGTCTCGAGGTCCGGCTTCACGGCGACGACCGCCTCCTCGCGCTCGTCCTCCTTCACCAGCGCCGCCAGCTCCTTCGTCGCCAGCCCCGCGATCTGGCTGATCCGCCGACCCACACCCGTCGCCCGCCGCAACAGCCGCAGCCGCTCGATATCCTCGTCGGAGTAAAGCCGCCGCCCACCCTCCGAGCGGCCCGGCTCCACCACCCCGTACCGCTTCTCCCAGGCGCGCAGCACGTCGGCCGTCAGACCGGTCCGCCGGACCACGACCTGGATCGGATGGCGCTTGCGCCCCGAGTCGTTCCGTCTATCTGCCATATCGATAGTAGTTTAGCGTCATTGTCGTGTCTCTGTCAATGTTTAATTTTGACATCCCATTGACACATACGGGCACCGACGCGGCGGCCACTTGTGTTGGCTTTCAGCTCAGGCTCGGCGCGGCTGTGTTACTCGGACTGCTGGTCGGCCTGTCGCTGGGGCTGCTCGGCGGTGGCGGCTCGGTCCTGACGGTACCGGTTCTGGTCTACGCGCTGGGGTACGACGCGAAGGCGGCGATCGCGATGAGCTTGTTGGTGGCGGGGCTCTCGGCCTTCGTGAGCGGTAGGCGGGAGGCGGTCCGCCGGGAACGGGGCGGGTCTGGTGTGACCGGCGGGTGACAGGTAAGATCGATCCATGGGCCTGACCAGGGAGATCCTGCTGCGAGCCTCGAGGAGCGAGTGGCTCGCCGCTCAGCTGACGCGGCGGAAGTTCACGCAACGGGCGGTACGGCGTTTCCTGCCGGGCGAGGATCTGGAGTCGGCGCTCGATGCCGCGGGAGCGTTGCGTGTGCACGGCATCCCGACCATCCTCACGCTGCTGGGCGAGCACGTGAAGCAGGAGGAGGAAGCGGAAGGCGTCACCCGACATTTCCTGGAGACGCTGGACCGCATAACCGAACGCGGCTACGATTCCGACCTCTCTGTCAAGCCTACCCACTTCGGAATCGAGGTGGACGTCGAAGGTACCTGCGCGAGGATCAAACGTCTCGTCGAGGCGGCGGACGGGCTTGGGCGCACCGTCGCCATCGACATGGAAGACAGCCCGTTCGTCGACGACACGCTCGATATCTACCGCCGCATCCGAGCCGAGCACCGCAACGTCGCCGTCTGCATCCAAGGGTACCTGTTCCGAACGGCGGCCGACATCGAATCGCTACTCCCCCTCGGCCCGACGATCCGTCTCGTGAAGGGCGCCTACACCGAGCCCCGCGATGTCGCCTGCCGCGGCAAGCGCGCGCTGGACGCCGCCTTCCTCGAGCACACCGACACGCTGCTCGGTAGGCTGGCCGACGGGAGCGACCTGCGCGTCTTCTTCGGCACGCACGATCCGAGGATGATCGACGGCATACAGGAGCGGGCCGACAGGCTCGGCCTGCCGAAGGACGCCTTCGAGATCCAGATGCTCTACGGCATCCAGCGAGGGCTCCAACTCCAGCTCGCCGAGCAAGGCTACCGGGTACGCGTGCTGATCAGCTACGGCGAGGAGTGGTTCCCCTGGTACGTGAGGCGGCTGGCCGAGCGGCCGGCCAACGTGTTCCTGCTGCTGCGAAACCTCCTCGGCTAGCCGGCGGCGAGCCGATTCTCGGGCCGCCGAAGCGGGTAGCGGTTCCCGATCCGGTTACCTTTCGGTAACGGAGGCCGGCGAATTCGGGCTCCTCCCCGACGCGGCCACTCGCCGTAATCCATTTTACTACAGACACTTACGGTACGCGACGCCGTTCTGGTACACCCCCTGCTCCCGAGAGCGGCTGGAGAACGGAGCTGTTGTAGAATCGTCCTGACGGAGCTGTAGAAATGGAAAGGGAGCGAAACATGCGATGCCCACACTGCCACAACGTGGGTGCCTGCGTCTGGGTCGGGTTCGGGAAGGACTGGGTGATCTGCCAGTTCTGTCAGCGTCGAGTCCGCTGGACGGAAGTCCGGGCCAAGTATCTCGTCGAGGACGAAGAGGATTGGATGCGCCGGCCCCAGAAAGTGGTAGCGTATCACTAGGGCGCGCTGATCGAGATTTGCAGCCGTTTTTCCCAGGTTGAGGCCTCGGCGCGCCTTGCGCGACGCGCCACCTCTTCCAACCGAAAACCTCAAGTAGCCCACAACCACCACTCGCGCACGCCGCGCCGATCGGCCCGGCGCTTTTTTGTGCCGTGAAACAGGCGGCCGAGCCCCGCGTACGGTGAAAAGAGCGCCGGTCGTCCGCCCCGGCTCCCGCAACGTTATCCTGGATCCGGGCGTCCAACAGGCGATTGGTGTGCCAAGCCACAGCGAGCACGAAACGGAGCGACGCCCATGGGCCACAGCCTGCGGATCGCGCGGTGCGCGCGCAGTATGACCCGCTGTGCCCCTCCCACGACGACCTTGCTTCTCCTGCTAGCGATACTCGCCGAGCCGGCGTCGGCGCAGATTCCGCAGGCCGCGGCGGCGGAGCCGGACACGTTCCTGCCGAACGTGCAACCGACGCTGCAGGTCGAGCGCGTGCGGGGTCCGATCGAGCTGGACGGTGATCTGGACGATGAGGGCTGGGTCGGTGCGGCGCGGGCGACGAACTTCGCCGTGTTTTACCCGGACGAAGGAGAGAAGCCGCCGGTCGAGAGCGAGGTCCTGGTCGCCTACGACGACGAGAACCTGTATCTCGGCTTCATCGCTTACGACGACCCGAGCGGGATCCGGGCATCGCTGCGCGACCGCGACGAGGTGTGGAACGACGACTATTTCGGCATCCTGCTCGATACGTACGGCGACGCCTCGTGGGCCTATTTCCTGTTCGCGAACCCGCTGGGCGTGCAGGCCGACAGCCGCTGGTCGGCGAACGCCGACGAGGATGCCGGCTTCGACATCATCTTCCACAGCGAGGCCAAGATCACTGACGAAGGCTATCAGATCGAGATGGCGATCCCGTTCAAGAGCCTTCGCTTTCCCGACCGCGAGATACAGGAATGGCGCGCGACCTTCTGGCGGACCCGGCCGCGTGACAGCCGCGCGCAGCACACCTGGGCCAGCATCAGTCGGGACGATCCCTGCCTGCCCTGTCAGTTCGGTACGCTCACCGGGATTCAGGGGGTCAAGTCGGGCGGCGCGCTGGAGCTCATGCCGTCGCTGATCGCCTCACAGGCCGGCCGCATCGAAGACGCCGGCGACCCGAGCTCCGGCTTCAGCGACGAGAGCCTGACGGGCGAGCTGTCGCTGTTCGCCCGCTACCCGTTCTCATCGGGTCTCACCACGGAGCTGGCGCTGAACCCAGATTTCAGCCAGGTCGAGTCTGACGTCGCCCAGATCGACGTCAACACGACGTTCGCCCTCTTCTTCCCGGAGCGCCGGCCCTTCTTCCAGGAAGGCAGCGACCTGTTCCAGTCCTATTACCAGGTGCTGTACACGAGGCAGATCAACGACCCGCTGGTGACGGGCAAGCTGATCGGGCGCATGGGCCGGACGACGCTGGCCTACCTGGGCGGCCTGGACGAGAACTCGCCGATCCTGCTGCCGTTCCAGGAGCGGAGCTATGTCGGTGTGGCGGGCAGAAGCCTGTCGAACGTCGGCCGCTTCCAGCAGACCTTTTGGCGTGACTCGTATGTCGGCGCGATCCTGACGGACCGGCGCTGGGAGGATAACGGCGGCTCGGGAACGACGGGCGGTATAGATGGGCGATTACGTTTCCTGGAGAACTACAGCATCGAATACCAGGTTCTTGCCAGCTACACGCAAGAACCGGACGATACCACGCTCACCGAGGGGGTCGGCGACGTCAGCTTCGGGGACGATGGGTACACGGGCGCCTACGACGGCGAATCGTACTGGGGACACGCGTGGTATGTGAGCGTCGAGCGAAACGCGCGGACCTGGTTCTTCGACCTCGACCTGTGGAACTCGAGCCCGACCTTCCGGGCCGACCTGGGTTTCGAGAACCGCAACGACTTCCATCGCTTCACGATGATCCAGGGTCTGCAGTTCTTCCCTCGCAGCTCACTCATCCACCAGCTCCAACCCGTGTTGTTCGTCCAGCGGATCTGGAACTGGGACAGGCAAATCAAAGATGACGTGCTCGCCCTGCATTTCCCGATTACCTGGTTGGGTGAGACGTTCACGTTGTTCGAGGTCGCATGGGGTCGGGAGCGCTTCCGCGACGTCTGGTTCGAAGGACAGCGCAACCTGTTGATCATCGTCGAGTCGGGCTTCAGCGAGATCTTCCGACCCGGCCTGGAAATCAGACACGGCGACAGGATCGCCCGCTTCAGCGACCCGCCCGCCCCCGGCGTCGGAACGGACATAGTGGCCCGCCTCGAGCTCAAGCCGCTGACGCGCTGGGTAATCCAGCCGTCGCTCCAGTACTCGGAGCTGCACGACCGCGACAGCGGCGAGGAGTACTTCAGCGGCTACATCCTCCGCGCCCGAACCGTCTTCCAGTTCAGTCGCGAGTTCTTCGTGCGCCTCGTCGTGCAGTACAACGACTTCGACAAGACACTCAGCTTCGAGCCGCTGCTGACCTACAGGCTGAACCCGTTCAGCATGTTCTACATCGGCTCGACCCACGGCTACCGGGACTACAGCGACCCCAGCGGCTTCACCCAGACCGAGCGTCAACTCTTCGCCAAGTTCCAGTACCTGTTCCGGACATAAGGGCAAAAGCGGCGCGGGGAGCGGGACTGACGGCGGATGTGGCTGCCTCCTCCAAAGAGCCGCCTGCCCCGATCCCCGCGCCGCTTATGACGGGGGCTGCTTCAGGTATCCCGTTACGATAGGAAGGCCGTCCAGGCCCGGCTGGACCGATAGGACAGCCCGATCAGGTACTGGAAGGCGCTACGCAGAGCAGCCCGCGCCTTGGCCAGTACCGAGTTTCGACGATTTATCGACACAGTGAGCACTCCAACGTCTTACTTGACAATGACTTACCTCGATCGGGCCGGCCCGCGCGGCCCCGCTGTCCCTGCCGCTTGATGGTGCCTCTACCCTATATGACGCAGGAAACCCCGAAATCGTTGCAGCGGCCGAGAGATGAATCCCCGGCCGTCTTGGCAGCGTATTGGGCTGTAACGGACGAAAGCTGCAGCCACGCGTCACCGAGACAGCGATCATGGCACCGCCCTCGATGCGCTATCCCGAACTCTCGTATCTGCGCCGGCTCGTCTCGCCCCTCATCGCGGGGCTCGTCGTTGCCTGCGGTGCGGGCGATTCACCCTCCGGCCTCGAAGGTGTCTACCGATACGACGTGCCGGAGCGGACCGGCGACGGTTGGGAGACGGGCCATCTCTCGGACTACGGGTTCGACCCCGAGCCGATCGGCGAGCTGATCGCTCGGGTGGCTGACGGTACGTACCCGAACGTCCACGGCGTACTGATCGTGCGAGACGGGGTCCTCGTGCTGGAGGAGTATTTCCCGGGCTACACGGCGGCGGGGGTGTATGTCGACTTCGATCGTGAGACGTTGCACAGCTGCTACTCGGTGACGAAGAGCGTGAACGCGGCATTGATCGGTATCGCCATCGACGAAGGCCCCATCGCCGGTGTCGATCGGCAGATCTCGGGCTTCTTGCCGGAGTACGCCGACATATTCGTCGATCCGGACAAGGACCGACTGACGCTGCAGGATCTGCTGACGATGTCGGCGGGACTGGAATGGGACGAGCTGACGTACCCGTACGCCGACCCGAACAACAGTCACTACTGGCTGAGGCGGAGTCCGGACCCGGTCAGATACACGCTCGAGCGACCGGTGGTCGCGGATCCGGGAATCGAGTTCGCATACAACAGCGGTCTCTCGCTCACCCTGGGCAGGATCTTGGAGAACGCTGCCGGCCAGCGGCCGGACCAATATGCCGAGGATCGTCTGTTCGTGCCGCTCGGCATCAGCGACTACTCGTGGAGTCTTTGGGGGGACGGCGCGACTCTGGATACCGGTGGCGGTCTGTCATTGCGGCCGCGCGACATGGCGAAGTTCGGCCAGCTGTACCTGAACGGCGGCCGCTGGGACGAGGCACAGGTTGTGAGCGAGGAGTGGGTGAGCGAGTCCGTCCGGCCCCACGCGCAATACTGGGGCTACGGATATCAGTGGTGGCGGACCCGATTCGAGACCGACGTCCTGACGTACACCTCGTACATTGGTATAGGGTGGGGGGGACAGTACGTGTTCGTGGTAGGGGCCCTCGACCTGGTCGTGGTGCTCACCGGCGGTAACTACGACGAGTCGATAGCCTACGCCTACGACATGATCGAGGACCACGTGCTGCCGTCGATGCTACCCGCGTCCGCCCCGTTGCATGCGGTAGGCCCGGGTGCCGCAACGCTACCGTAGCTTAGGGAGACGTCCCATGGCATTCTTCGAGCGTAAGGTCGATTTCGCTCCAGCGCTTTGGCCGCTCGCCGGACTGGCCGTCCTCGCTCTGCTGAGCGCCTGCGCGGACGGCGACGGGCCCACCGATTACAACCCGCCGCCGGGCTATGTCTACAGTATCCCGGAGCAGGTGGACGACGGTTGGCAGACCGCGTCGCTAGCCGACGTGGGGATGGACCAGACTCGCCTCGAGAGCCTGATGAACAGGTTGGGCAGCAACTCGGGCCACCTGGTCCACGGTATCGGGATCGCCGTCGATGGCCAGCTCGTGTTCGAGGAGTACTTCTCCGGGTTCACGCACCCGACCTACGGCGAGCTGCCGGTGACGTACACTCGAGAGAGGAAGCACTGTCTGTCCTCCGTTGCCAAGAGCGTCACCGCGACGCTGCTGGGGATCGCGATCGGCGAGGGGCTCATCGCCGGCGTTGACGACAAGGTGTTCGACTACTTCCCCGAGCTGGCCGACCTGAATGTCGGTCAGAAGGCCGAGCTCGAGCTGGAGCACCTGGTGACGATGTCCGCCGGTCTGCAATGGGATGAATCGACCTACCCGATCGGCGATCCGCGAAACGACCTGATGAGGTGGATCAGTCACTCCGGTGACCTGGTCCGTTTCGTGCTTGAAAGACCGCTCGTTGCCGATCCCGGGGTGCAATTCAACTACAGCGGCGGTCTGACGAACGTGCTGGGTGAGGCGGTCAGCCGGGCCGGTGATCTGCGTCTGGATCACTTCTCCCGCGACTACCTGTTCACGCCGTTGGGTATCACGGACTTCTCCTGGTGGGTGCTGAGGCCGGATTTCGTCTACGCCTCCGGCGATGTCAGTCTGCGCCTGCGTGACATGTTGAAGTTCGGGCAGCTCTACCTGCAGGGTGGGGTGTGGGAGGGCGAGCAGATCGTGCCGGCCGAATGGGTCGAGGCCTCGGCGACGCCCTACTTCACCTTCACGAGCCCGTGGCACGGCCACCGAGGATACAGCTACGGCTGGTGGCCGATGACCGCCGAGTACGGCGCCGGTGCGTTCGGCGCCTCCGGCTGGGGCGAGCAAGCAATCATCGTGCTCCCCGAGTTCGATATGGTAGCGGTGTTCACCGGCGGTTCCTATTGGGAGAGCCCGCTGCTGACCTACGATCAGATGATGCGCCAATACGTCCTGCCGGCGATCCGCTGAGGAGCCGGAGCGTGGGCCGCAGAGCACTGCAGCTGCTCGCAGCATCGGCGGTACTGGCTGCGACCGGCGCCTGTGACGGCGAGCGTCAGCCGAGCGAGTCCAGCCAGCCCTCGACTTCCTATACCTACGATGTCCCGGAGCGCACCGATGACGGACTGGCGACCGGCCACCTCAGCGACCATGGCCTCGACCTGCAGCGCATCACGCAGCTGATCGACGGGACCCTCGACGGGACGTATGTGAACATCCACAGCGTGCTGATCGTCAGGCACGGCGTGCTGGTCCTCGACGAGTACTTCCCGGGGCGGGACTACGACGGCTCTTACACCGTTTGGGATAGGGACATCCTGCACACGCTGCAGTCGGTGACGAAGAGCTACAATTCGGCGCTCGTAGGCATCGCCATCGACCAAGGTCGCATCGAAAGCGTAGACGACAAGATCTCGACCTACCTGCCGGAATACGCCGACATATTCGAGGGTTCGGAGCGGGACAGCATACGCATCGAGCACCTGCTGGCGATGACCGCGGGCCTCTATTGGGACGAGTGGACCTACCCGAACGACGATATTCGCAACACGAACGTGGCGATGGCCCGGAGCCCCGACCCGGTGCGATACGCGCTCGAGCTGCCCGTCCTGGCGCCGCCCGGCACCACGTTCCGCTACAACAGCGGCATGGCGATCACCCTGGGCCGTATCGTGCATAACGCGACGGGCCTCGAGCCCGACGAATTCGCCGAGCAGTATCTCTTCGGGCCGCTGGGCATCACCGACTACTACTGGTATCGCTGTAGCGATGGCACGGTCCACACGGGCGGCGGCCTATGGCTGCGGCCACGTGACATGGCCAAGTTCGGACTGCTCTTCCTGAACGGCGGCCGCTGGGGCGACGAGCAGGTCGTGAGCGAGGCTTGGGTCAACGAATCCGTGCAGCCGCACGCGCAAGCACCCGGGGTACGCTACGGCTACCAGTGGTGGCTCGACGCATATCGCTTCAGCGGACAGCGCATCGACGGGTACAGCGCCCGGGGACGGGGCGGCCAGTACATTTTCGTGCTTCCCGACCTGGACCTGGTCGCCGTATTCACCGGCTGGAACGACAACGAGGTGGCCGCCCAGGCGCACGAGATGCTGCGGGATTACGTTCTGCTCGCTCTCCGCTAGGCCGAGGACCGCCTGAGGGTCCGGCGGGTAGTAAGAGACAGAGGCGCACCCCCTCCCTGCCCGTTCTCGAGGAACACGCGCGGAAGATGTACAGGATCGCTCTTTCTCTACTGGTTCTGCTGACCGCTTGCACCGACACGCCGCAAGACCCCGACTACTTCCCCGACGTACCGCCGGGCGTCAACGTCGACTACTACGACTGGAGCGACGGGATCGCGCCGGACACGGTCTACTTCGTCGCCACGGTGGGCGATTGGAACGGGACCGACACCCTCTTCTACTACCTGGCCGAGAGCGGGCGGGTGATTGACGAGGGCTGGTGGATCGACTGGGCAGTGGAAGCGCCCGTCGCCTACGACCCGCTCGACGACCTGGAGATTCTCTGGCGCGCCTGGATGGCGGGGGACACGGCCGAGCTGGTCTGGACGCCGTAGGGTCGGTGCGTCGGTACGCCGGTCGGTGACCACCAACCCTTGCTCGCTGCTGCCGTCCCCGCGCCGGGGAATGAAACTGGTCACCGTCCTACCTAGACCGGGAGGAGCCGGGGGACCGACGCGCGGAGTTGGTTCTAGCGACCCGGCCCAAATCATGAGTCGAAGACTGTGGGTGTACCGCGATCCTGACGCGGTGAGCCACCCACCCTGAGTGCCGGGTCGACCGGAGCGCGCGGTCCCCCGGCTCCGACCTCCAGGTCGATCTGAGCGGGCCTCAACTGCGCAGGAGCTCGTTCACCTTCCTCATCACCTGGAAGGCGTCGGCGACGTAGAGCACGTCGGCTTTGCCCTGCGCCCAGCCGCAGCCGGGGTCGAGGTTCACGGCGCGGCGTTCCTTGATGAAGCGCCAGCCGACCACGTGAGGCTCCTCGCCGTGGCAGCAGGTGGCGAGTCCCTTCGGGTGGCGCGGCGTCGAGCCCGTCTGACCCACCTGGTTCATGTGGCTCATGAAGGAGAGGACCGCCTCCCCTTCCCCGGACTGGTCGACCAGCGACTTGCTGCTCCCCAGCGATGCCTGCGATTTGCCGAGGAAATCGAGGATCAGCTGCTCGGCCTCGGGCAGATGCGTCTGCCCGTCGGCCTGTCTCTTGGTCCAGCCGGCGCCGGCGACGAACAGCAGCGGGGCGTCGGGCCTGATCGTCTGGGCCTCCGCGGTCGCCGCCTGCTCACCGACGACCTGGGTGCGGGTGGCCGGCGGCTCGACGGCCAGCTTCTCGAGGCTTGCCGAGCCGGCCACGCCATCGATTGCCGGGAAGACGCCGGAGTCGATGAGCACGAACCAGGGCCGCACCTCACGGGAGAGTCGGGCGACCATGCGCTGGCGGTAGTACCAGCGCTCGACCTGCGGGGCGCCGGCCTCGGCGTGAAGCGCGGTGACGTGGGTATCGATGCGTCCGTCGACCCGCTGGGCCAAGCCGGGCATCGTCCTGGAGAACCTCGAGGTGGCAGGCACGATGACCAGCGTCGCCTCGCTCTTGCGAACGAGCGCTTCCGCCGCCGCCGCGTCGGTGGCGTAGCGCGAGACGCTGAACTCGTCTCCGCTCACCGCCAGGAAGCTCTCGGCGCCGCAGCCGGCGATGCTGTCGGCCGCCGCCTGCAACTCACCGCCCACCAGGCCGACGACGAGCGGTGCACCGCCCAGGTCCCTGGCCAACTCGCTTGCAGCGCCCAGCACCTCGAGCGTCGCCTTGGGGAGCACGCCGCTCGAGTCCGTGTGTGTCAGAAACAGGATCCTTTCCATCGCCTCAACTCCTCAACCACTCGACGATCTCCCGGGCGATCTCCTCCGCCGGGACGTCGTTGACGATCCTGGTGTCGCGACGCTGCTGCGGCACTTCGACGCCGTGGAAGCTGACGGCCGCCGCGCCCACCGCCGCCGGCTGCGCCTTCTGCAGCGCGGGCATTATCGTCCGCATGTTCTGCATACCGACCTGCGGGTTGTTGGGCGGCTCCGGCAGCTCGCCGGTCGACCATGCGCAGACGGCCGGCGGACCCTCACAGACGGACGCGAGGTACACGCCGCCCTCGACCCGCTCGAGCACGCGCAGCGAGCCGTCGTCACCCACCGTGAGCTTGTCGACGGCGAGGAACTGGTCGGTGATGCCCAAGCGCTCGCCGACCATCTGCATGGTGACGCCCGCATCACGTGAAGCGGATGAGCGGCCGCCGAACAGCAGGAGCCGGGAGCGGTCGAGCCCGTCGATCTTCTCGATGGCGCCGGCCAGCGCCGCTGCGACCTCGTAGGCGTCGGTGAAGCCGCCGGCGGGTCCGTCCAAGGCGACGAGCTCGAACGGGACCCTCTGGGCGACGTTCATCATCAGCTGCTGGAGCTTGGCTTTGGGGCCGAGGCTGACCAGCCAGACCCTGCTGTCGCTGGTGCCGCCCGCCAGATGCGCGGCCTCGTAGAGCGCGTGGGCGGCCCAGGGATCGAGGACAGAGGGCAGCATCATCTCGTTCTTGAGGCCGGGTCCCGACGGGGTCTCCACCGGCTCCAGCGTTTGGAGCGGATCCGGCACGACGCTACCGCAGACTACGATGTGAAAGCCGGTTGTCATCTCATACTCCTGTGGGTGGGAAGTAAGAAGTAGGGAGCGCTACTCGAGCAGAAGTTCCCTACCTCCCGTCTCTACCTCCCGTCTCTAATTCTCAGCCGAGTGCAGCCCGCCCGCGCCGGCGCGGAACTCCAGCACCGTACGGTCCGGGTCATCCTCGCGCGGCTGGGTACAGCTCCAGAAGCAGGCGCCACAGTGGATGCACTTCTCACGATCGAATTGCGGGACGCCGCCTTCGCCGGGCGTGATCGCCTCGCCGGAACAGACCTCGATGCAGAGCTTGGTCTCGCACGCCTCGCAGACGCTCGGGTAGAGAAAGACCACGTGGTCCGGATAGCCGGGCGGCGCCTGCACCTTGCCACCGAGCAACAGCGCGTCCTGGTGCGAGACGAGCAGCTCGCCGTCGTAAGGGATCTCGGGCCAGCCGGCCGCCTCCATCAGCGCGTCGTGCATCGACGTACCGGCGGCCGACGCCTCTGCGCGGATGCGCTCGACGTACTCGGGCGCCAGCACCCCCTTGTAGTACTCGACGAGCGAGGGCACCCGCTCGTAGGGTCGCTTGGCGCGGCCGGAGACGTTGATCTTACCCTTACTCAACCCCGAGAGCGCCATCCCGATGAGGCCGGAGATAGTGCCGCGCTGGAACCCGTCGCGCGCCTTCTCGGCGACACGGCCTTCCTTTTCGACCCAACTGTTGCGCCGCCGCTCGACGTATGCCAACTCGAGGTTCTCGCGGCTGAACGGCTTGTCCTGCTCGAGCAGCTCGATGACGCCCTCCGCCAACTGCACGCCGGTGGTCCAGGCCTCATCGACGCCGGAACCGGTGAGCACGTTGGTGCTGCCCGAGCCTTCGCCGACGCGGGCGTAGCCGTCGCCCACCAGCTGCGGTTCGCCGCGCCTGCCCGATTCCTGTAGCGTCTTGGCGCCCCAGGAGCGCAGCGTCCCACCCTTCAGGTAGCGCCAGAGGTACGGGTGCATCATCCAGTGCTGGAGGTAGCGGTAGCTGGTGCGGACGGGGCTGTCGAACCAGGATGGCACGAAGATCCCGAGCGACGCGACGTTGCCGGGGTAGACGTAGAGGAAGCCGAAGATCTCCGGCTCCGGGTAGCCGATGGTGTGGAAGACGGTGCCCGGCTGCAGTCGACAGCCCTTGGGCAGATCGACCACGACCTTCATCCCGACGGCCCAATCGCGCTGGTGGTGGCCCTGCGGCATGCCGAAGTGCTCGTCGAGCTTGCGGCCGACGGGACCGACGGGCCCGTCGCCCACCACCGTGAGCGCCGCGCGCACGTCCATGCCCGGCATGTAGGCGTCGGTCGGATTCCCCTCGAGGTCGGTGCCCTGGTCGACGAGTCGGACACCGACGACCGCATCGTTCTCGATCAGCGGCTCGCCCACCGGCATGCCGGGCCAGATCTGCACGGTGCCGGAGGACATGAGCAGCGAGCCGACCCACTGGTTGAACTGCCCGACCGACAGGACCAGGCCGTCGTCCTTCTTCATGAAACCGGGTATGTAAGGCAACTCGACCGCCCGATGTTTGCTGCGGCCCAGCAGCTTCAGGCTCGCCAGCGCCGCATCGAGGCCTTTGACGCCCTTGCGACGTCTGCTCGCCCCGACGGGATCCTTCAGGTAGACCAGCTTCTCGTGCGTGACCCGGTGCGCGTTGGGGATCTCACCGGGCTCGAGGTCGGGAAACGACGCGCGGATGCCCCGCGCCCGGGTGACGACGCCCGAGACACCGAAGCCGATGTCGTCGGCCCGCTCGTAGCAGACGACCTGCAGCGGCATCCCGGGCACCGCCTTGCTCATCAGGAAGGGCCGCGTCTCGGGATCCTGCATCGCCCGCGACAGTGTCGTGAGGAAGCCGCCCGTCGCCGGCCCGAAACCGACGCAGACGATATCGACTTCCATGCTCTGGCGCTCGACGCCCGGCATCTCACTCATCGGCCGATCCTCAAAGCGGATAGTCGAGCGCTTCGGGAATCGTGACCCGGGTCAACGCCAGAGCGGCATTGTCCTTGGCCATGCGCGAGCCGGTCAGACAACCATCCAGCTTGCTGCGCCGCAGCATGAAGGGCTCGTAACCGTCGAAGCGGACGCAGGGTCCGCGCTTGAGCGGTGGCGAGCCCTCCTCGTCGAGCACATCGACGATATAGGAACACAGCCCCGGCATCACGTTCTCCAGCACGGTCAACTCGCTCCCGCTGTAGACACGCTCAGCGTCGGTCGTCCAGGCGGGGTGGCGGTTGTAGCCGAAGACGAGGCTCGAGCAGATCCGTGCGACCTCGCCGCCGGCCGCCGCCGCCTGGACATGGCAGAGGTCGGTGAAGAAGGCGACGAAGCCGGGCAGCGCCTCGCCGAGGCTCGGGTTCTCGGGCCCTCTCTCACCGAGCTCGATCAAATCCATGATCTGGTAGCGACTGGCGAGCAGCCAGCACAAGGCGTCCGCCATGGGGAAAGTCACACCCTGACGGTGACCTTTATAGAGCGGAGCGCCGTCGGCGTCCTTCGCCTCGAGCAGGTGACGCAGCGTCCAGAGCCAGAGGTCCATGGCCGAGGCGAGCGTGCAGGCGCCGGAGCCCGGCCGCAGGCCGGCGACACGGCGCAGCTCCCTGATCCACTCCTCGAGCTGGGCGAGGAATATCTCGTTCGTCATGGTGACGCTGAGCTGGCGGCGCTGCACGGCTTCCGGGCCCTCGTAGGTCGCCTCGAGCTGCGCGTCCATCCACTTCATCGGTAGGAAGCCGGGGCAGTCCTCGGTGATACCGTAGCCGCCCATCAGGCTCACCGCTTCGCGCATCATGTTCGCACCGTGACCGGTATTCCACAGCTTGCCGGCGGGGCACAACACATCGGCGAGGGCGTTCTTGACCAGGTACTGGACGAGCTCGTTCGCATCGAGCTCCTGGAAGCGTGCTTGATCGCGCTCGCCTTCGGGCTGCGCGGCGAGCCGAACGTACTCGACGGCCGCTGCGGACCACTCAGCCAGGGCGCGGATCGCCCTGCGGCCCTCAGGGATATCGTGAGTTCCGTATATCTCGTCGCGACGGTGATCCAACGGGTCCAGCTCGTCGAACAGGCGCGCTGCCGCGAAGCCGAGCGACGCGCCGGCCTCACCGGTCGCCCAGATGTCGACCAGCCGATGCAGCGCGTCTTCCTTCTGCTGTAGCCCCAGCTCGTGTCGCGGCGAGCCCGGACGGTCCGACGCGCCGCCTCTGAAGCGACCGCGATGGTAGCGGACGACCGGCTCGACAGCCGACAGCAGCTTCGCCGTCGTCATCAGGCCGACCGTGACCCGCGTGCGGCGGAAGACGGAATCGATGATCTCGCCGTGATCGTGGTTCGGGATGATGACGCCGTCTTTGACCGTGTAGCCGCCGATGATCCGGCTGGCGGGCACGTCGAGACTGAAGACCGGATCGCTGGTCGCCGATAGCTGGTGGACGAGCTTCTTGGTGGGTGTACCGCGGTCGTAGATGCCGGGATCGTCCTCCTCCAGGATGATCATGCAGCTGCCCTGGATACGCTCGTCCCCGGAATCGACCGCCGCCGATACGAAGTTGGCGAACGCCATGTTCGTGATGAAGCGTCCGCGCTTCTCGACGTGCAGGATCGGCTCCTCGCCTTCCTTCCACTCCTTCACGCTCACCCTGCCACCCAGCACGCCGGTGTCGACACCCACGTACGGGATGGGCTCGGTGAGCGCGAAGGCGCTGCGCTCGATCGCACGGTCCTCGCCGGGCTGTGGCGGTGAGAAGCGCCGCATGTACTCCTCCTTCTGCTCCGGCGTTCCCTTCTCGTGGATCGGCGACAGACCGAGGTGGCCCGCCATCGCGCCCGTCGCCGCACCACCATCCACCCACGCCAGCTCGAACGCCGCCAGCGCCATCGCCAGATTCTTCGGCCCCTCGATGAACCCGCCGTACTCCGGATCGAGGAAGACCGACGTGATGCCCGCCGCGTCGTACGCTTCCAGCAGCGTCGCCTTCTCTTCCGTCCACTCGTGCGTGTTCCGTGCGCCGTTGGCGACGAGCCGCGCTACCGGCCCGCGGGCCACCGCCCGAACCGACTGCACCAGCATCTGCAGGTCGTAGCGATCGGCGAACCGCCACATGATCTGCCGGACGTCGTCGCCGGGCAGCGCGGCGAGCTGCGGCGTCTTGGCGGTCTCCGGTTTGACAGCACTCATAGGCACAGATCCCTTCGGCTGGCTGGGACGGATTGCCACAATCAATAGGAATTACGAATTCCTGGGAAAGTTGCAATTCTAATGCATCCGGGCGCTTTTGGTAACTGCCGGGAACAGGCCGCCTGGCGGGTGGGATCGCAGCGCTGCAGCCGGCGGGTCGGATCGGTGGGTGTGCGGCTGCCGGTATCAACCGACGACGGTCAGCGTGTCCCTCAAGGTCGGGATCTCCGCCGGGTAGCGGTTGATCCACATCGGCGATTCGGGGGGCCAGACGATCGGGTAGCTGCCCGGCTCGGCGGGGACCTGCTCCGAGAGCTCCGGGGGTATGAGGACCGTCGCAGAGGCGCCGAGAGAGTGAGTCAGGGTCGCCCCAGGCGCGATCTCCCAGTCCGTAAACGCGGGCCGACACCCGTGCGTGGTCCCAGCGAAGTATACGCGCTCGTCACCGTGGTACACCTGAGGCGCAAGATATATGCAGCTAGACGGGAACCGCAGGACCACCTGAACCGAGGCCGTGTTCGTGATCGAGTAACTGAGCAGGAATGACTCGGAGGGCGCCACGGTATCGGGCTCGAGGCTCATCGAGAAGATCAGATCCTCGAGTGTCGGGGCGGGCATCAGTACCAGCTCCTGTTCCAGACTCGGCAGGTGCGCCCCTCGGCCGTTGATCTCGACCACGTTCGATTCCAAGGTGACGGTGTAAACGCCCGGGTCGGCAGGGATCAGGTCCGGGACGATTGCTGCAACATGATGGATGGTGATCTCCGACGTCGCTCCCGGTGCGATCGGCCAATCGTAGCCCAACGGCGTACACCAGCCGCCGAAGGCGATGTCCTGGCCGTCACGGGTGGCGTGAGAATCCGCAAGGCAGGTGTTCTGGGTCGTCAAGATCGCCGTGTCGCGAGCCGTATTGGTGATCGAATAGTCGATGACAAACGACCCGCCCGACCCCAACGTGTCCGGCGCGATGTCCATCGCGAGGACGAGATCCTCCGCGGTCGGCACCGCTCGGACGTCTACCACGGCCTGATCGCTCAGCTCGCCGGAGCTGGCCGTGATCGCGGATTCACCGGGGCTCAAACCGGTCACCAGCCCGTCCACGACTAGGGCGACCGACTCGTTCGAGCTGTGCCAGGTGATCGCCCACTCCTGCGGCGCAGGCTCGATGATCGACCCGTCACCGTTCAGGTACGTGGAGGTCAGCTGGACGCTGGACCCTTCGAAGACTCGAACGGAATCGACGTTCAACCGGAGCTCAACCGGTATCGTCGCGGGGTCCGGCCCGCCCGGCGAATCGCAGGCCAGCGCGATGCAGGCCGCGAGGGCGGCGGTGACGGTGAGCTGCTGCCGGAAGCCGGGCTGTGTGACGGAACTGCACATACGCACTGCCTACTGCTGCGGTAAGGCAACTACTGGCTAAAACTTACGGGTCACCTCCTTCAGTTGCAAGTCTCGCGGTCGCTTAGAACCCGACAACCGCATGACGAGACGGGTCTTGCGATGCGATGCGTATCGCCGCAGGCTACCCATCATCACAGCTCCAACAAACAGAAGCGAGGTGTCAGCATGCGCTACTTTGCCCGTGTACTCGCAGCGGTCATCGTTCTCACGTCGGTCCTGGGGCCGCTTCTCAACGCCGGCGGGCCTGCGGTCGCCCAGACGGCCGGCGCGACCCGGCAGGCGGGGGTCCTGGGCTACTACCGCTACCCGGCGCTGCACGGCGACACGATCGTGTTCGCCGCGGAGGGCGATCTGTGGAAGGTCTCCGCGGCGGGTGGCGTGGCCCGGCGACTCACCACGCACCACTCCGAGGAGACGGATCCCGTGATCTCGCCCGACGGCGGGACGCTGGCCTTTACGGCCCGCTACGAGGGCCCGGCCGAGCTCTATACGATGCCGCTGGCCGGCGGCGTTCCCGTACGGCGCACCTACGAGGCGGAGGGCTCCCTGGCCACCGCCTGGACACCTGACGGCCGCCTCGTCTACACGACGACCCACTACTCGGGGTTGCCGAAGCCGCGGCTCGTGGCGCTGGACCTGGCGAACGGAACGCGCGCGCTGATCCCGCTGGCCGACGCCAGCGAGGCGACCTATGACGAGGGGGGCACGAAGCTCTTTTTCGTCCGGCCCGCGTTTCACGGCAACGTCACCAAGCGATACACGGGCGGCACGGCGCGCGACGTGTGGAAGTTCGAGGCGGGCGCCGCCGAGGCCGTCGAGCTGACCGGCGATCACCGCGGCGAAAGCCACTCGCCGATGTGGTGGGCCGGCCGCGTCTATTTCGTCACCGACCGTGATGGCACGATGAACGTCTGGTCGATCGACGAAGATGGAGGCGACCTGCGCCAACACACCCGGCACGCCGGCTGGGATGTGAAGGACCCATCGCTCTCGCAGGGGCGGATCGCTTATCAGCTGGGCGCCGACCTCTGGCTGTACGACATCGCGAGCGACGACGCACGGCTCGTACCCATCACCCTGGCCTCGGACCTCGATCAGCTGCGCGAGAAGTGGGTCGACGATCCGACGGACTACCTGACTTCCGCGCACATCCACCCCGCAGGGACGAGCGTGGTGCTCACCGCCCGGGGCCGCGTGTTCGTGGCGCCGGTGAAGCAGGGGCGCCTGGTGCGGGCCTCGCGCAAGGAAGGTGTACGATACCGCGACGTCGTGTTCATGCCGGACGGCGAGACGCTGCTGGGACTGTCGGACGAGACGGGCGAGCTCGAGTTCGTGAAGATCCCGGCCAACGGGGTCGGCGAGGACGAGCCGCTCACCGACGATGGCACCATCCTGCGGTTCCAGGCCCGCCCGTCACCCGACGGGGCGTGGATCGCCTACGACGACAACAATAGCGACCTGTGGCTACTCAACGTCGCGACGGGCGAAAGCCGCCGAATCTCCGAGAACCGGGAGGGCATCGGCGACATCGCCTGGTCGCCCGACAGCCGCTGGCTGGCCTACACCATGACCGCGATGAATAGCTTTCGCCAGATCAAGCTCTACAGCGTGGGAGACGGGACGACCGTACCGCTGACCAGCGATCGGGTGAACAGCTTCAGCGTCGCCTGGGACCCGAACGGCGAGTTCATCTATTTCCTCTCCGACCGCAACCTGCGTTCGCTGGTCGGCAGCCCCTGGGGCTCGCGGCAGCCCGAGCCGTATTTCGACAAGTCGATCGAGATCTTCCACGTCGCGCTACAGAGCGGCGTGCGCTCGCCCTTCAAGCCGGACGACGAGCTGAGCCCCGCCGAGCAGGAGGACGGAGGCGGTCGCGGTCGTAACGACTCGGAGCGCGACTCGGACGAGCTTGCGCCGATCCGCATCGAGCTGGACGGTCTGGCGCGCCGGGTCAAGCAGGTCCCCGTCGAGGCTGGCAACTACAGCTCGCTGTGCGTGACGAAGGATGCGCTGTTCTGGCGTGCCCGCGACTCGGGTCCGCGCGCCGACTCGCATCTGCTGGGTCTGGAGATCGGCAACGAGGATCTCGAGCCGACCACGGTGGTCGAGGACGTCGGCGGCTTCGAGTTGTCGCTCGACGGCAAGAAGTTCCTGCTGCGCCGGGGCGGCAACCTGTACGTGATCGATGCCCGGCCGTCGCGGGTCTCCAACCTGAACGAACATCGGGTCGACCTCGCAGGCTGGACGTTCCCGATCGACGTGCGTGAGGACTGGCGCCAGATCTTCGTCGATGCGTGGCGCCTCGAGCGCGACTACTTCTACGACCCGAACATGCATGGCGTCGATTGGGACGCGACGCTGGAGAAGTACCTGCCGCTGGTCGAGCGGGTGACCACTCGCGACGAACTGTCGGACCTCATCGGGCGCGTGGTCGGCGAGCTGTCGGCGCTGCACACGAGTGTGCGCGGCGGCGACCTGCGTCGCGGGGACGACAACATCCAGGTACCGACGCTGGGCGCCCGACTGTTCCGCGATCCCGAGGCCGGCGGTTACCGTATCGATTACATCTATCAGTCCGACCCCGACTACCCGGACGAGATGTCGCCGCTGGCCGACCCGTACCTCGACGTCCAAACCGGCGACGTGATCGAGGCGGTGAACGGCGTCGCGACGCTGGACGTGCCCGACATCGGGGCGCTGCTCCGCAACCAGCAGGGCCGCCAGGTACTGCTGACCGTGCGGTCGGGCGGCGGCGGCTCGGTCCGGGCCGGCGAATCCCGCGACCTGATCGTGGTCCCGACCACGGGCGCGTTCAACTTGCGGTACGGCGACTGGGAGTACACGCGCCGCCAGATCGTCGAGGAGCGAGGTGCGGGCGAGATCGGTTACGTGCATCTGCGGGCGATGAGCTCGGGCGACATCACACGGTGGTACCGCGAGTTCTACCCGGTCTTCGACCGGCAGGGCCTGATCATCGATGTGCGCAACAACTGGGGCGGCAACATCGACGCCTTCATCCTCGAGAAGCTGATGCGCCGCGCCTGGATGTACTGGAAGGGCCGGGTCGGCCAGCCGACCTGGAACATGCACTACGCGTTCCGCGGCCACATGGTGGTACTGGTCGACCAGAACACGGCGTCGGACGGCGAGGCGTTCGCCGAAGGGTTCCGACGCCTCGGCCTCGGCGCGGTCATCGGGATGCGTACCTGGGGCGGCGAGATCTGGCTCAGCTCGTCCAACAGGTTGAGCGATGGCGGACTGGCTCGGGCTCCGATGACCGGCGTGTACGGGCCGGAACGCGAGTGGCTGATCGAGCAGATCGGCGTGGTGCCGGATATCGAGGTGGACAACCTGCCGCACACGACGTTCAACGGCTCCGACGCGCAGCTCGACGCAGCGATCCAGTACTTGCTCGAACAGATCGAGAACGATCCGCGCCCGGTACCGCCGCCACCGGCCTACCCGGACCGGGCGTTCGAGTATCCGGCGAGCGAGACCGAAGGCGGCGGCAGGTAGACGGCACTCCACCAAGCACGCGACCCCGCGGTCGGCTCGCCGAGCGCGGGGTCCGTATTAGTGCTGCAGCTCCGTTGACAGTCCGTTGCCGGACCTTGCGTACTATTCGTCTTCGGGTAGGTCGACCTCGGTCGTGTGCGTAAAGCAGTCGAGCATCATCTCGAGCCGCTCGGGGTTGAACCCGATGACGAAATCCTTGCCGTGGGCGATGACCGGCACGCCGACGCCGCCGGTCAGGGCGCGCCACTCACGCAACTGGAAGACGTCTTTGGTGATGTCCGCCTCCTCGAACTCGCAGCCGTGTTCTCTGAGCCAATCCTTGGCCAGGTTGCAGTACGGTCAAGTCGGCGTAGAGTAGACCTTGATATTGGCCACGGCGGGCCCTCCAGTTCGGATGTCGTACGACAGGGTTAGCATCGCCTACAGATGAGTCTGGGCCGGATGCCAGCATGACGTCAAGAGCGAGCGAATTCGAGCCGTTCCCCAAGCAGCGGCAGGCGATCGAGGCGCCGCCCGGCCCCGTGCTGGTGCTCGCCGGGCCGGGCGCCGGCAAGACGTTCTGCCTGATCCGCCGGGTCGAGTATCTCATCGGATCGGAGGGTCTCGCGCCGGAGCGGATCTGCGCCGTGACCTTCACCAACAAGGCGGCGGAGGAGGTGACGGCGCGGCTGCACCGGCGGCTGGGCGCCCGGACCGACCGCATCACCCGAGGCACGCTGCACGCCCTCTGTCTGGGGATCCTGCGCGACCGGCCGGGCGAGATCGGGCTGCGACGCGGGTTCGGGGTCGCCGACGAGCACTACCAGCAGCTGCTGCTGCGGCGCCTGGGGATCTTTCCAGAGGGCCGGCGCAGCGGGCTGCTCAACCTGTTCGGGCGCCGGCGGCTCCAGGCCTACCCGCTCAGCGAGGGCGACGAGGCGACCTTCGACAGCTACATTTCGCTGTTGCGCGAGAAGAACCTGGTCGACTTCGATGACATCATCGCGCTGACCGACGAGCTGTTCAGGAGGAACCCGGAGATCGCCGACCAGGTCGCCTCACGCTGGGACTACCTGCTGGTCGACGAGTTCCAGGACCTCGACGCCGCCCAGTACGCGATCATCAAGCGCCTGGCCGCCGACCACCGTAACATCTTCGCGGTGGGCGACGACGAGCAGTCGATCTTCTCATGGCGCGGCTCCGATCCACGCATCCTCTGGCGTTTCCGCACCGACTTCGACGTCGAGGAGCCGATCGTTCTCGACCGCAACTGGCGCTGCAGCCGCCAGATCTTCGACGCCGCGCGGCGGCTGCTGACCGAGAACCCGGTGCTGTTCGACAAAGAGATCGAGGCGGAGCGCGAGTCGGAATACGAGGTCGAGGCCTACGCGTTCAGCGACGAGGAAGCCGAGGCAACCTGGATACTCGACCACCTGCTGGCCGACCGGAATGCCAGCGGCCTCGACTGGGGTGACTACGCGCTGCTCTATCGCAGGCACGACCTCGGGGAACACCTGGAGAAGCGCATGGTGGCGGCCGCCATCCCGTGCCGGCTGGCGCGCGGCCGCTCGCTGCTCGACGATCCGGTCATCGCCTACGTCGTCGCCTCGCTGCGCGTTGTCAGCGCACCCGACGATCCGGTAGCCACAGAGACGTTCGCCGAGCGATTGCTGCCGGAGAACATGCTGGCCGAGGTCCGCACACTGTCGTCGGCACGTGGCATCGACTTCCTGGCGGCGCTGCGTCTCTACGCCCGCACCCACGCGCCCGACCATCCCGACACGAAGAAGGCGTGGCGGTTCGTCTATCACGTCGAGAACCTGCGCGCGCTGCACGAGTCGCACGATAGCCTGGCCGGCCTGGTGGAGGAGCTGCTCTCGCAGCGGGTGAAGCCGTACGAGAACCGTCTCGAGGAGCACTACGACGAGATCAGCGACCCCGACGAGTTCCCCGGCGCCCGCGAGCTGGCGGAGCGGCTGACGACGCTGGTAGCCACGGGCGGCCGGATCTACATCGAGCCGCACGGCGGCCGAGAGATCGCGCTGCGCGGCATGCTGCACTCGGTCAGGCTTCCCACGGTGGTCGAGTACTCGGGAGATGGGGTGGAACCGCGCCCGCACGACCTGGTCTTGACCCGAGCCGGCTCGGACGCGCCCCCGCTGGTGATGACGCTATTCAAGGCGCTGCAGCTCATCCACAGCCGCGGCTTCGGCGACGTGCTGCACGACTTCGTCGCCTTCGACCTCGAGACCACCGACCTCAACCCGGCGACCTGCGAGATCATCGAGCTCGGCGCCGCGAAGGTCCATGACGGAGAGATCGTCGACACGTTCCACTCGCTGATCCGCTGTGCGGGAGATGTCTCCGCCGGCGCCACGGAGGTGCACGGCTACGGCGCGGCAGACCTGCGCGAAGCTCCGACGCTGGCGGAGGTCTGGCCCCGGTTCCTCGCGTTCGCCGACGGCGGTGTGTTGGTCGCGCACAACGGGCACCGCTTCGATGTGCCGGTGCTGCGCCGCGCCGTCGACGAGTTCGCCGATACGAGCGGCCTCGTCTTCTTCGACACCCTGCCGCTGGCGCGATCGCTGTTCCGTGAGAGTGCGCGGCTGGCTGACCTGGCCGAGCGGTTCGGCGTCAAGATCGGCCGAGCCCACCACGCGCTCGACGACGCCGAGGCCCTGGCTCACGTCTTCCGCGGCCTAACCGAGCGGAAGCGGCTGCGGGCGCGTAAGGCGGCGCTGGTCAACCTGCTCGACCATCTGGGCCTGGGTCTGGCGCTCGAGCCGAAGCGGCAGCTGGGCGAGGAAGAGCGGCTGCTGCTGAAGCTGGCGGCGCCGTACTCGCTGGGCCGGTTCTCGGACTGTCTCGAGTTCTACGCAACCGAACGCGAGGCGGCGGGCCTCGAGGCACCGGAGCTGGAGGAGGTGATCAGACGACTGGGCGGCCGCAAAGCGATGGAGCGGATCCGGGCCGAACGGAGCCCGGCCGAGCGTTACCCGACGGCGGTGGCGCGGCTGGCTTCACTGATCGAGGTCAGCCAGGCGGATACGCTGGAGGAGAGCGTCCAGCGGCTGCTGGAGTACGTGGCGCTCTCGACATCGGAAGGTGTGGAAGCGGACCCTTACCGGGTGAACCTGCTCACTCTGCACTCCACCAAGGGGCTCGAGTTCTCCCGGGTCTACATCGTGGGGGTCGAGGACTATCAGCTGCCCGGCTACTACGCCGCGGTGCAGAACCGCAAGGACGAGACCGAGGAAGCTCGCCGGCTGTTATACGTGGGGATGACCCGGGCGAAGGACCGGCTGGTTCTCACCCGCTGCGACCGGCGGCGCGGTCGCGATGCGGGCGGCAGCATGTTCCTGACCGAGATCGGGTTGACTGCGGAGGTGCGCTGATCGTCGCGGCTCTCAGGCATCCAGCACCTTGCCCGCTTCGCCGCCGCAGACACATCTTGCCTATCGGTGGCTGACTGGGCTGGAGCGGGCAGTCTCCCCTCACCGGAGCCATCGGAGTGGGGTCTAAGCTCTCTGTCTTCCTTGACGAGCTGAAGCGGCGGAAGGTCTACCGCGTGGCGGGCATCTACGCGGGGGTCGGGATCGCAGTCTCGCTGGGCGCCGCAGAGCTCTACGATGTTCTGCTGCTCCCCGATTGGACGCCCCGCCTGGTCCTGGTGCTGTTGCTGCTCGGCTTCCCCATCGCCCTCGTCCTGGCCTGGGCGTACGAGGTGCGGCCTGAGGAGCCGGGGCCAGGGAAACCGCGCGCCGAGGATGCGCCACGATCGGCGGTAACCGTCCAGCCTTCCACGGCCGCCGAGCCCACCGGACTCGCTGAGGTGAAAGAAGGCAGATCCATCGTGGTCCTCCCGTTCGAGAATCTCAGTCCCGACCCGGCCAACGCCTTCTTCGCGGACGGGCTCACGGAGGAGATCATCACCGATCTCTCGAAGGTGAGTGCGCTGAAGGTGATCTCGCGCACTTCGGCCATGGCCTTCAAGGGCACGGCGAAGACTGTCCCGGCGATCGCTCGAGAGCTCGACGTCCGCTTCGCCCTGGAAGGGAGTGTCCGGCGCGAGGGAGACAGCCTGCGGATCACGGCCCAGCTCATCGACGCAAGCTCCGATGCTCACCTCTGGGCGGAGAAGTACTCGGGGACCATCGAAGACGTGTTCGACCTGCAGGAGCGGCTCTCGCGCCGCATCGTCGATGCCCTGAAGGTGACCCTGTCCCCGGAGGAAGACCGCCGCTTGGCTTACCGGCCGCTCACCGATGTCCAGGCCCACGACATATGGCTGCGTGCCAGGCAGCACGCGCTCACGCTGAGCGTCGGGGGAGTCGATCGCGCCCTGGAGCTGGTTGAACAGGCTCTCTCTGTCGCCGGACCCAACGCGCTTTTGCACGCGACCCTCAGTTGGATCCACTCAGTTCGGTTCGGAGGAGTCCAGGTAGAGGATGCCGATGAGACGTTGAGCCTCGCGAGACAGCATGCTACAAGGGCGATCGAGTTGGATCCAGATCTCGCGTGGTCCCTCTTTGCCATGGCCGTGGTCCATCTGCGGGAGGCAGACCTGCAAGGATTCGTCCGCTGGGGGAAGAGGGCCCTGGAAATCGAGCGCGACAGCCACACTCTCGCCGCATTGAGCATCTACCTGGCTTATGCCGGCCGGATCGAGACGGCCCGCCGGTATGCTGAGGAGGCCGCGTCCCTGGATCCTCTGTCGTGGCTCACGACCCACGCCGCGCCCCACGCCGATGTCTATGCCGGGAACGCCGCTGCCGGGTTCAGGCGACTGGCCGAGTTGGCGGACCGATTCGCGCCGGGAGACGCCTGGCCGGCTTTTGAAGCGGCGTACGCCGCGCTCCAGGCCGGGCTGGAAGACGAAGCCCGCGCCTGGTTCCAGAAGGCCGTCGATAGTGGATCGCCGTTCTACTCCGAACTCAGTCAGCTCCTGATTCATATCCTGGAGGGCAACCGGGACAAAGCCGAGGAGGTCTCTCGGTCCGCGACGCTCGCCGCCGTGGCGGGCAGAGTCGGACTGACAAGTTACCTCGTCGGAAACTGTTTCGCTTGGCTCGGGAAGACAGAGGAAGCCTTCGAGTGGATGGAGCGAGGCGTCGAGATGTGGTTCACCAATTACCGCTTCATCGGTGAGTACGACCGGTTCATCGCCCCCCACCGCGGGACGCCGCGCTTCGAGAAGCTGCTGGAGAAAGCCCGAGAGAGGGAAGCGACCCTCGAGGTCTGACCCAACAACGCCCCCCGCGTCTTCTGCGGGACACCGACGTGATTCTAGAACCGGAGTGGAGCGCTCTCATAGCCGAGCGTGTTCGGCTACTGAGTAGCTCGAGGGCACCTTGGCGGACCGAGTGCCAGGTCTCACCCTGATCGGCCGGACCTCGGCTTCCGAGGCATCCGCTCCGACAAGAGGTTCATCGACCTACAAATGCGAAACCGAGGGGAGGAACCGGACTAGGGCTTGAAACACGGCATGCGCTACCCGCCGCCCGGCAGCGGCTCGTCACCGATCACGAAGGGCTCGACGAACAGGCGCGCCACGTCGGATCGCATGACGTTATTGTCGAGGCCCAGACCGTACGGCCGACTGAGCATATTGGTGTTCGCCAGGACGACGAACGTCATTCCCTTCTCCGGCGCCCTGACGATCAGCGACGAGTTGCTGTCCCAGTAGCCGTAGTGCCACTCGAGCTTGGCGCCCTCGTAATCTTGGATGAACCAGCCGAACCCGTAAGGCAGCGCCTCACCGGTGTTGGAGTGCGCGGGAGTGAACACCGAGTCCCAGGTCTCCGGCTCGAGGAAGAGGCCTTCGTCGATGGCGAGTGAGAACGTGGCCATGTCTTCTGCCGACGCGACGAGCCCGGCGGCGGCACCGAAGTAGGTGGGCTGTCCCATCGGATAGACCTCGGAGCCGCGCAGCTCGTATCCCGCCGCCATCTCGGCGATGAACGCACCGCGATCCAAGTCAGTGAGGTAGAATGCGCTGTGTCTCGGGTTCGGCGCCGTATGTCCGAGCTGGAGCGGCTGGAGGATCCGCTCGACCAGCAGCTCCCCGAACCTGCGGCCCGTTGCACCGTATATGACCCGGTCGAGCTCGGCGAAGCGGCCACCGTTGTAGTTGTAGTGTGAGCCGGGCACGCCCTCGGAGGTGTGGGTAAGGAGGTGTCTGACGCGAACGACACCGTCCGCCTCGAGGTCGATGCCGTACTCGGCGACGGGATCGTCGAGGTCGACCGACCCGTCCTCCACCAGCTGCATGACGATGGTCGCGGCGAAGGGCTTGGTGAGCGACGCCAGATGGAAGGGTGTCGTGGGCATGGCCGGCCTTTGCTCCTCGGCGTCGGCGAAGCCGAAGCCCATCGACCAGACGATCGCACCGTCCCTGGCGATGGCGGCCGAGAGCCCGGGTATCTTGAGCTCGACCCGCAGGCTGTCTAGCTGCGCCTCGAAGCCCTCCAGCCCCTCCATCGGCACGATCTCGACGGGCGCCGGCGGTTCGGTGGGACCCGAGTCGCAGGCTAGGAACAGCGCCGGCAGACAGGCGCCGGCCAGCATCCGCAAGAGAGCTGTGTGGATCATGATCTCGACACCGCTGGCATGAATCATGTCGCTGGGGCTCGCCCACCGTTACGAGCCCACTCTTCCATGAGTTTCAGGATGGGAGCGTCCGGCGCGCGATGATTCCCGGGACCGCCGTGTATTGTATAATAGTGGAGAGCGAAGACGGTCCCGGCCGAAAGGGAACAGCGATGCGGTACGAGCTGGCGGGAAAAGAGAATCTCGAGGCATTGCTCACCGGCGGCGGCCTGGCGGCCGGCGTGGTGGGGGTCGGTCTGGCACTGGCCAGGCGCGCGCTGGGCGCCGTGGCGTTACCGCTGGCGGTGGCCGGCGGATTGGTGTGGCTGGGGCGCAACCTGGGTGAGTCGTTCGTCGAGGTCGGTGACGAGACGATGCGGGTGAAGATGGGGGCGTTGTTCGACGAGACGATCTCGCTGAACGATGTGGCGCGGGTCAAGCAGACCGAGTGGAGCATCCTTGGCGGACTCGGGGTGCGGACCAACCTGCAGAACTGGGTAGCGGTCGTCTCGAAGACCGGTGCCGTTGCCGACGTCTATTTCTGGCGACCCATCCGGTTGCCGGTCATTCGACATCTCTATTACGTCAATGCCCAGCGCCTGATCGTAAGCCCCGAGAACCTCGATACGTTCATCGCCGACCTTCAGGGACGGCTCCGCTCGTGACACTCCCCAATCGTCCTTCAACTCTGCCCAGCGCAGCGTCTGCGTCCGACAGGTTCGCCAGCGAGTGACGGGCCTGCTTGAGCGCGGTGTCCAGCTCGGAGCGTAGCACCTCGACATCCGACTGCAGGTGACTCAGATGCTGGAGGATCTCGCGCGCGCTCTCCTGAAGCTGAAAGCCCTTGAGCCCCATCCGTACTACAGTCAGGTAGGCGTGCAGCGTGTTGGGCGACACCGGGATGACTCGCTTCCTGTGCGCGTACTCGGCGAGGCAGCGGCCGTCCTCGTCGAGCGGGGCAATGGCGACCTCGTGGAAAACGGACTCGGACGGTATGTACATGAAGGCGATATCGAGCGCGCCTTCCTCCGGCACGATGTACTTCGCAGAGACGTCGTCGACGTGGCCTCTCACGTCGCGGGCAAAGGCGCGCCGCGCCGCCTCCGCGTCCGGGCTCCCGCAACCGCGCAGCTCGACGTAGCGCCTGAAGTTGTCGAGCGGGAACTTCGAGTCGACCGGCAAGAGCCGGTCATCGCCGAGTACGATGACGGCATCGACCCGGGCGCCACTGGTGGAATACGTGTACTGCAGGTGGAATCGGTCGCGTGGCAGCATGTCGGCGAGGGTCTCCTCCAGCATGCGCTCGCCGAACGCGCCACGTAGCTGCGGCGGCTGCAGGATCTTCTGCAGCTCGCCCAGCCCCTCCCCCAGGCTCTCGACGTTCTCCGTCGCCTTCTGGAGCAGCCCGATCCTGCGGCTCAGCTCACCGGTCTGCTGCACGTGCTCGCGCAGCCGCTCGTCGACCCCCGAGCGGATCGCCTGGACCTCACGCTGCAGCAGCTGAAGTGAGGCGGGTGGCGCCTCGGCCACGCGCTTGATCTCGCGCTCCAACCGGACCTGGCGCCAGGCCAGCCAAAGCGCGACCAGCAGCACGGCCGCCAGAAGGGGGATCATGAGATCCATGACGTTCTCTCCGGATCTGCGGGCGTCGGGCCGGATCGCCCAGGTTGCCGAATGTCAGGGGGTTAGCAGGCTGGAGGGTCTACGGTCTCAGAGTACGGGACGGGGCGCCGGGCCGCAAGCACTCGCATCCGGCGGCCCGGTTGGATAGATTGTCAGGCGGATGACCACCTGGGACCTAGCAGGGAAGTTCAAATGTCTTCCGACGAGTATTCTTTCAAGGCATTCAGCGAGCACGCTTTCTACCGTGAGGTCAACGAGGCGCTGGTCGACCGCGCGCAGCTGAAGCGCGGCTGGACGGTAGTCGACGTGGCCTGCGGTAGCGGTGCCATCACCGAGCTCATCCTGGAGAAGATCCGGGGAGCGCGCGAGGCGATGGTGATCGGCGTCGACATGTCGACGACGGCTCTACGGGAGGCCGCGGAGAAGGTCGCGGGCTATCGCGACGCCATGGTCGAGTTCGCGCAGACGCGGGCGGAGGAGATGTCGGCGAGCATCAAGCGGGCGGTGGACGCCGTGGTCTTCTGCAACGGGATCCACTACATCGAGGACAAGAGAGGTCTGCTCGAGGAAGTGCACCGCACGCTCAAGCCCGGCGGCGTCTTCGCGTTCAACACCGGCTTTTTCGACGGTGCCATACCGCCTGAGACTTTGACGTACTATCGCCGCTGGATGATCAAGGCGCTTCGCAGGCTGAAGCGGGAGTATAACCTCAAGCCCGAGCATTCGAAGGTCGAAGCGCGAAGGCACCTGACGGCCGACGAGTATCGCGCCTTGCTCGAAACCCAAGGATTCGAGATCAAGTCTCAGGAGATCTATACGGGCGAGGTAACCGAGCAGGGGTGGATCGACCTGAGCCGTTTCTCTGACTTCATCAGCGGCGCGCTGCCGGGCATCCCACTCAAGACGGCGAGTGACGTCTTGGTGCAGTCGCTGCACGAGACCTTTGAGGAGTTCAATCTCACGGTATGGCCGCGTAACTGGCTGACCGTCGTCGCCGCCCGATCATGACGCGGTGTCGCGCTCGAGTCGAAGGGGCCGTAAGGCCCCTTTCTTTTGCCCGCAACACGCGCGAGGAGAAATCGAGCGACGGTGAGCGGGCCGGCCCGTCGCCCCCGGGGCCGACCCCGAGTCACGAAGGGGTGCGCGGTCCGGCACGGGACAAGATGTTGCCAGCCGCCGATTGGCGCTACACCTTCCTGAGGCAAGCGTGAACGACAGCCGACGCGACATGTAATAATGCCTGCGAATCTGCCACCCGTCTATCACACAGCCGAGAAGCGTTACCGGCAGGCCAACACGCCCGAGGAGAAGATCGAGGCGCTGCGCGAGATGTACGCGGTCATGCCCAAGCACAAGGGCACCGACAAGCTTCAGGCGGACATCAAGCGGCGGATCGCGCAGCTCAAGGACCAGGCGAAGAAGGCCCCCGCCGCCCGGCAGGTGCCGCAGTGGGTGATCGAGAAGGTCGGGGCCGGCCAGGTCCCGGTGATCGGGCCGCCCAACGTGGGGAAATCGGCGATCATCGCCAAAGTGACCCACGCCGACGTGCGGGTGGCGGAGTATCCGTTCACGACCCAGATCCCGGCCCCGGCGATGATGCCGTTCGAGAACATCCAGATCCAGCTGATCGACTCGCCGGCCTGGTCGGAGGACTTCGACGTAGGCTGGCTTCCCGAGCTGGTTCGACGGGCGGACGCCTGTGTGCTCGTTGCCGATCTCTCCGATGAGCTGGCCGACGAGACGATCGCCTTCATCCTCGACGGTATGGAGGCGCGGGACGTCGTGCTGATCGGGCGAGCGCCCGACGAGCGCGAAGGCTTCGAGGTCTACATCCCGACGCTGCTGATCGGCAACAAGTCGGATGTCCCCGGCGCCGATAGTGTCCTCGAGCGGCTCGAGACCCGGTTCGGCGACCGCTTCTCGATCCGTGCCATCTCAGTCGAGCGGGAGACCGGCTTGGCGGAGTTCAAGCGCGCGGTCTTCGATGTGCTGGCGATCACGCGCGTATTCACGAAGCAACCGGGCAAGGAGGCCGACCTGGGCGAGCCGTTCGTGCTCCCCAACGGCAGCACGGTTCACGACCTCGCCGCGAAGATCCACAAAGAGATACTGGAGAGCCTGAAGTACGCGCGCCTATGGGGCACATCCGGGCGCTTCAAGGGGCAGCGGGTCGGCGAGGATCACGTTCTCGCCGACGGGGATGTGGTGGAGCTGCATACCCGGTAGTCAGCGGAAAGTGATCGGTGATCGGTGATCGTTGATCAGTGACCACTGATTACTGATCACTGATTACTGATCACTGACCACTGATTACTGATCACCGATTACTGATCACCGACCACCGATGCTCACGTGCTTACCCGATTCCTCCCCGCCCTCTTCGCCTTGTAGAGCGCCTTGTCCGCGGCCTTGAGCACCTTCTCAGGCGTGGTGTTATTGCCGTTCCGCTCGGCCACGCCGATGCTCACGGTGACGGTCAGTTTCTTCTTGCCGCCCGACTTACGCTTTCTGTTCTTCGGCTTGCCGCTCCGCCTGTCGCGGCCGCGAATGGTGAACCCTGATTCCTCGATGGTGCTGCGGAGCTCCTCCAAGCCGGCCATCACCTCATCCCGGGACTTGCCCGGGAACAGCAGGACGAACTCTTCGCCACCGTATCGATAAGCACGGCCGCCGCCCGAGATTCGCGCCAGCTTCCCCGCCACCATGCGCAGCACCTGGTCGCCGACATCGTGTCCGTGCGTGTCGTTGACCTTCTTGAAATGGTCGATGTCGCACATCGCGATGGTGAAGCGGTTGCGCAACGCGGCGAGCGCGTCGGGTAGCGCGCGGCGCGAGGGTAGCCCGGTGAGATCATCCCGGTAGGCCATCCTGTAGCCCGTCTCCATCACTGATAAACCGAGAACGAGGCCGGCCGCCATCAGGAAGACGGTCGAGACCGGACTGCCCGCCGCGGCGGTCAAAGCCAGGCACGCGGCCACCACCGCCCAGAGGAACCCGCTCTCAACGGTCTTCTGCCGGTAGACGGCCACCGCGGCGACCACCGTGATGCTGACGGCGAAGACGAGCAATTCCGGGTCCAGCAGAACCCCCCGGACTGGAAGGGCGGGCCCGACCAGCTCGCCTTGCAGGGTGACGGCCGTCACTGCCTCGCGGGAACGCAGCAGCAGTGCCACTGCCGGTGTCGGTACGAGGACCGTGGCGAGCTGCGTCAGGCCCCTGGCGGTCAGCACGCCGCGGTCGCGGGCCAGAGCCAGCGCCGCCAGGACGGGTGGCAGTAGGAGGGCGGCAGAGGTGCGGGCCAGCTGGGCGTCGGGTCCCGGCTCGAGCCTCAGCAGGCGCTCGACGACGGCCAGCGCCAGAACCGCGGCGAGGACGCGGCTGCGGTGGAAGCGCCAGGCGAGGAGGGCCGCCGCGCCGAAGACGGCATAAGGATAGCCTCGGGTGAGGCCGGCGAGCGTCTGCGGATCCTCCGCCAGCCGCACCCAGAGCACGGCGCCCAGTGTTACGAGGCCACCGGGCGCGAGCCGCTTGAGCGCAGACGCCAAGTATCTGTCAGTCAAACGGTTACCGTTCTGGACCCGAGATGCCGGCTCGCAGGACGAGGAGGAGGGTGAGGCCCCGGGCGGGGCCTCGTGCCTAGTTGTTTACCACGAAGCGTACCAGGTCGTTCCGCTCGCAGATGAACTCGCTGAGCGTCCGCGCGATGGAGAACCGCTCATCCACGCTCGTGATCTCCAGCCGTCCGAGCTTCTGCTCGATCTGCCCGAGGTTGAGTCCTGTTTCCGGATCGATCAGCTCCTCACCCTCGCGGAATACCTCGAGCACGTCGCCAACCTGAATACCGGACTCACTACCGGCGTTGACGTAGACCTGGCCGTCCCGAACGGTCACCACCCTGCCGTGCCACGCCTGATCGCCGAGCTCGGCCAGGATGTTGGCGACGACCTGTTGCACGGCGGTGCGGGTGGCCTCGCCGAGCGGTGTATCCTCGAAGCCCGCGGTGCCGACGTCGAGGACATCGGTATCCAGCGCGACGTGGGAAGACGACCGCTCTACCGAACCTTCCCCCTGGACGGAGGAGGTGATCTGCGAGGTCTGGACGTCGTAGATCCGGCTGTCGATGACCAGCCGCGCCACGACCGTCTTCTTGCCGCCACCGATTCTGATGCCGCCGGCGACCGGGATATCGACGGGCACCGTGACCCCGACCTCACCACCGCGTCCCTTCTCACCGTAGCTGAACGTCGTGATCACCGGACGGATGAAGAACTGGGCGCCGACGATGCGGCCGGCCTGAACGGCGGTCTCGGGATTGACGGCGCCGCTGTACTGGAGCTCCTGCTCGGCCAGGACGTCGGCGATCGCCTGCCGTTCCACCACGACGAAGCGGTCACTCTCCAACAGCTCGGCGACCATCATCTCGGTGAGCCCCCGGGCGAAGCTCTCCAAGCTCTGATTGTACGAGTAGCCTGCGGCGCCGAACGTCCCCGTGGCCTCGAAGAGGCCGGGATCCCAGGCTCCATCCATCACGGCGACGCGGAGCTTGGGCCCCTGCTGTGCTTCGGCCGTCTCGAGCCCGGCGATGACCGCCAAGGCCGCCACAAGGAAGATCGGAATCGCTCGCATGAACACCTCCCGGCTGAAGTACCCTGTGATCCGCCCGATGCTGCGAGGCAATGTAGGGACCGGGCCTCGACCCGACAACGAGCGCCAAGCCCGGCGATTGACCTGTCTTCCAATGGGTGTTTAGCTTGGTGGCATGAGCCAGCGGATCGGTCGCTACGAGGTGCTGGAGACGCTCGGTAAGGGTGGGATGGGGGTCGTCTATCGGGCCCGCGACCCTGAGCTCGACCGCTTTGTGGCGATCAAGGTCGTGCTGGCCTGGGCGCAATACGACCCCGACGCGATGGAGCGGTTCAATCGGGAAGCGCGGGTCGTCGCCCAGATGCAGCATCCGCACATCGTGACCGTCTTCGACGCGGGCCGCACCGAAGAGGGGCTCCCCTACTTCGTGATGGAATACCTGGAGGGTACCGACCTGGGCGAGGTCCTGGGCGTGTCCGGCTCGCTGGCGCCGGCGCGCGCTCTGCGCTACGTGCTGCAGGTCTGTGAGGGCCTGATCTACGCCCACGCCCGGGAGATCGTGCACCGTGATATCAAGCCCGCCAATCTGCTGATCACGCCGGACGACAAGATCAAGATCGTCGATTTCGGGATCGCCAAGCTGGTGGGCTCGCAGATCACCGGCACCGGAATCTCGTTGGGTACGCCGCTCTACATGGCGCCGGAGCAGGTCGCCGGGAAGACGGTGGACCACCGCGCCGACATATTCGCCGTCGGCGGGGTGCTCTACACGCTGATCTCGGGTCATTCGCCCTTCGAGGCGCCTACCCTGGGCGGGATCTGCCACAAGATCGAGACTGCGGCGCCGGCGCCGTTCGCGAAGCTGGGGATCGAGATCCACCCGCGGCTCGAAGCTACCATCCTGAGAGCGCTGGAGAAGCATCCGGGCGATCGTTACCAGAGCGTGGCCGAGCTGGCCGCAGACCTCCGCGCCGTGCAGGCCGTCATCGAGGCGCAGGCCGAGGCACCGACGGTTATCACCGGCGGCTCAACGCCCGTTTCACCGACGACTCTCACCGAACCGATCACCGCGCGGCCGCGCCGGGCCCGGCGGACCCTCGCCCTGGCAGCCCTCGCCGTGGTCGCCGCCGCCGTGGCGCTTTGGGCCTTGCCCGAGCTGCGACCCTGGACGGACGGGGCGCAGGTCGCGGAGCTCGACGCCGGGGGTCATGAGAGCGAGGCCGCCGCAGACGCCGGGGTCGCCGCCGCCGACTCGGATGTCGCTGCGGGTGAAGAAGCGGGCACCGCAGCAGCCGGCGGCGAGCGACCGACAGGCGTGGCAGCGGTTACGAGCCCCTCCGGAGACTCGGAGACGGCATCGCCGGCCGGCACGACACGGGAGGCCGCGGCAACCGATGCGAGCGCCGCAGACGAACCGCCGGCGACCGCGGAGGCGGGGGCCGCCGAGCCAGCGCCGGGTGACGAGGCCGCGCCGACCGACGCCGAGCCTGCCGAGCCGCCGACTCTCTATCCGGCCGGCGCGGCCGAGCGGGCGGCGGTCAACCGGCTCGTCGGCCAGCTGGTGCGTGGTATAGAGGCGCGGGACTCCACCGCGATCGCGCGCCTGTTCGGCGGCCGGATTCCGGAGCGCGAGTGGCGTATCTTCAGCCGCATGTTCGAGGGCCCGCGAATGCGTATTCGCTACCAGCTGAGCGGTGTGGCCACAGCCGCGAACGGAGTCCTCCTCGCGCAGGTAGACAACAACATCCTGTTTCAGGGTCAGCCGGGTCGCGTGCCGTCGCCGCGCCGCTCCACCTGGGTCCTGCAATTCCAATCCGACAAGTCCGGGCTTTACCTGACGAGGGTCCGGCCACGCTAGCCGATACTCGGATCCCCTTCCGACTGACGGCGAATCGCCGATTCGACCGCGACCGGCCCTACGGCGAGGCCGAGCGCGCCATCCTCAGTCTGTCGCGGGGCGCGGCTGCCCGCCGCGCGATCGAATCGTGGCCCGGCTACCGACCCACACCTCTGCGGTCTCTGCGCGGGCTCGCCGCCAGCGTTGGACTCGGCGCACTCTACTACAAAGACGAATCCGAGCGCTTCGGCTTGAACAGCTTCAAGGCTCTGGGTGGCGCCTACGGCGTTCAGCGCGTTCTGGCACGCGAGACGAAGGGGCCGACCGACGCCTCCCGGCTGGTGGTGACCTGCGCCACGGCAGGGAACCACGGCCGGTCCGTCGCCTGGGGTGCCGAGATGTTCGGGTGCCGTTGTGCCGTCTACGTACCCGCCGTGACCAGCCCGGCACGTGTAGCAGCCATCGCGGCGCACGGCGCGGCGGTGTCGCGGCTCCCGTGCAACTACGACGAGGCGGTCCGCCGCTGCGACGACGACGCCCGTCGCCAGGGGCGTTTCGTCGTCTCCGACACCTCGTACCCCGGATACCTGCAGGTACCCCGCGATGTGATCCAGGGCTACTCCGTGATGGTGGCCGAGATCCTGGAGCAGCTGCCGCACGGCGATCGGCCATCGCACGTCTTCGTGCAAGGCGGTGTCGGCGGCCTGGCGGCCGCCGTTTGCGCTCACCTCTGGGAGAGCTGGGGCGACGAGCGCCCGAGGACCGTCATCGTCGAGCCCGACTCCGCCGATTGCCTGTTCAGAAGTGCCGTGGCGGGAAAGCCAACCCCGGTACCCGGCGACTACGACACGATTATGGCCGGCCTCGCCGCCGGCGAAGTCTCTCTCCTCGCTTGGAAGATCCTCGAGCCGGGCGCCGACTGGTTCATGACCATCCCCGACGCAGCGGCGGAGGCGGCGATGAGGATCCTGGCCGAGGGCGCTGCCGGCGATCGCCCCATCGTCGCCGGCGAGTCGGGCGCCGCCGGGCTGGCGGGAGCGCTGGCGGCCGTGCACGACGCGAAGGTGCGCCGGCAACTGCAGCTACACTCCGACTCGAGGCTCCTGATCATCGGCACCGAGGGCGCCACCGACCCGCAAAGCTATTCGCGGATCGTCGGCCGCGCGCCCGACTCGGTCAGATCATCATCGAGTGGCGGAACCTGACGATCGCCAACCACGTTGCGCCGATTGCCATGACGGTTAGCGCGGCGTACTGGAACCAGAGGTCGGCGATCCCAGCGCCTTTCAAGAAGATCGCCCGAACGATCTCGAGGAAGTGCCGCAGCGGGTTCAGCACGGTGATCCACTGGAACACCTCCGGCATGCTGCTTATCGGATAGAAGAACCCGGACAGAATGATCGCGGGCATCAGGACGAAGAACATCGTCATGAACGCTTCCTGCTGCGTCCTGGAGATCGAGGAGATCAGCAGCCCGAAGGCCAGGCCGCAGAGGATGTAGAGCACGGCGGCGGGCAACAGGTCGAGGAACGAGCCGCGCATCGGTATGTGGAACCACAGGATCGCCAGTGCGATGACTAGGAACAGGTCGATGAACGCTACGAGCGCGGTGGGCACCGTCTTCCCGAGCATCAGCTCGGCCGCAGAGAGCGGACTGACCGCGAGCTGATCGAGCGTTCCCATCTCGCGCTCGCGTACCACCGACAGCGACGTCAGCAACAGCGACATGAGGAGGATGAGCGTGCCGATCACGCCCGGCACGTTGTAGGTGCGGCTCTCGAGATCCGGGTTGTACCAGGCGCGAATCCGTGCGTCGACACCGCCGCCGGGAAATGCACCCGCGGCGGCGGCACGATCCAGGGCATAGCCCTGCACGATGGACGCCAGGTAGCCCTGTGCCACCGTGGCCGTGTTCGAGTTCGTGCCGTCGAGTATCACCTGCACCCGGGCACCACGGCCGCTCGCCAGATCCTCACTGAAGGCGGCCGGTATCTCGATGCCGACCTCCGCCTTCCCGTAATCGAGCGCGCGGACCAGATCGGCAGGCCGCTGCGACCGCCCGACGATCCTGAAATAGCCGGTCGCCTCGACGACTTCCAGCAGCTCGCGCGAGGCAGCGCTCCCGTCGTGGTCGATGACGAACGTCTTGGTATTCTTGATGTCAGTGTTGACCGCGTAGCCGAAGGCGACGAGCTGAATCACCGGCGCGATGAAGACGATCCGCTGCATCCGCGGATCGCGGAATATCTGGCGCAGCTCCTTCTTGAGCAGCTGACGGACGCGTACCGGCGAGATGACGCTCACTCGAGCTCCTTCCTGAACGAGCGTATCGCCAGCGTCAGGCCGGCGGCCGCGAAGATGATCATGGCCAGTCCTTGCACCCAGAGCACGCCGGGCCCCACACCCTTGAGGAAGATGCCCTTCGTCACGCTCACGTAGTAGCGAGCCGGCACGGCGTAGGTGATGACTTGAAGCGCTACCGGCATGGTCGAGATCGAGAAGATGAAGCCGGAGAGCAGAATCGCCGGCAGGAACGTCGAAATCACAGCGAACTGCGACGCCAAAACCTGGCTCTTGACCGCGGCGGAGATGAACATCCCGAAGCTCAAAGCTCCGATCAGGAAGAGCAGCGTCAGCCCGGTCAGCAACAGGATGTTGCCACGCAGCGGCACCCCGAAGATCAGCAGGCCGGCGACTATCGCCAGTGCCACATCGAACAGCCCGATGCCGACGTACGGCAGCAGCTTGCCGATGACGACCTCCAGCCGATGCACGGGTGTCGCCGCCAACTGTTCCATCGAACCGCGCTCCCACTCGCGGGCGATGGTGAGCGCGGTGAGCATGGCCGCGATGATCGACATGATCACCGCTACGAGCCCGGGGACGATCATGTTGCGGCTTTCCAGCGTCTCGTTGTACCAGACCCGGGTCTCCGCCTGCACCGGTAGCACGAACCGGCGCGCCTTCAGCAACACGTCGCTCGAATAGCGGATGATGATGGCGGCGGCATAGTTCTGTGCGATGGTCGCCGTGTTGGCGTCCGACCCGTCGAGTAGCAGCTGGATCGCCGCCTCGCGCCCGGCGCTCAGGTCGCGGTCGAAGCTGGGCGGAATCACCAGTACGACCCGGACCTTGCCACTCTGCAGCAAGTCATCCGCATCATCGTAACGCGCCGGGCGCTCGATAATGTCGAAGTAGCCGGAACTCTCGAACGCATCGACCAGCGCGCGGCTCCGCTCGCTGTTGCTCCCGTCCAAGACCGCCAGCTCGATATTGTTGATGTCGTAGCTGATGGCGTAACCGAAGAAGAGGAGCAGTGCCACGGGCAGCAGGAAGGCCATGGCCAGGCTGCGGGGATCGCGGCGCAACTGGATCGCCTCCTTGCGGGCCATGGCCCAGAGCCGAGCCGGGTTCATCC
>Ga0180437_10000100_pt1 | contig 192260 bp, 240 predicted proteins | sample SS_ome_4_FD_132410 | JGI IMG/M metagenome (GOLD analysis project Ga0180437, IMG submission 132410) | Hypersaline lake sediment archaeal communities from the Salton Sea, California, USA - SS_3_D_1 metaG | ecosystem: Environmental > Aquatic > Non-marine Saline and Alkaline > Hypersaline >...
GCCCATGGGAGGCGCGGCAGCCGGAGGAGCAGCGGCAGCCGGCGGTGCGCCCATGGGAGGCGCGGCAGCCGGAGGAGCAGCGGCAGCCGGAGGAGCAGCGGCAGCCGGAGGAGCAGCGGCAGCCGGAGGAGCAGCGGCAGCCGGAGGAGCAGCGGCAGCCGGCGGTGCGCCAACGGGGGAAGCACCCACCGGAGGAGCGCCCGCAGGCATACCAGCGGGAACACCGACAGGAGCACTCGAAGCGTCAGGGGCAGCGTTGTAATCCGCACCGGCCTGGGACTGTTGCTGCTGTGAGACGTAGAACCGTCCCTCCTCGTACGAAAGGAGGTGAACGAAGTCCGTCGGGTCCACCATAGCCGACTGGTTCTGAATGTAGGCAAGCCACGCATCGTCGTAGGCGTAGTACCGGTTGACGAACATGACGTCGTACTCCGTCTTCATCAGCGAGCCGGGCTTGCACTTCGAGGTGTCCTTGACCACAGAGAGAACCGGGAAGCCCTGATCGGTAGGGCTGAAGAAAGCGAACCCTCCTCCACCCGCGACCTCAGCACTCGCCGTGTACAGGTTGAGAAGCTTTGCGTGGACCTTCTTCGGAGCGAACCAGATCTGGTGAGCGACCTGGGCCTCGTCACCCTCGTCGCGCGGACGAACCCCCAAGAACTTGTCGTGGTCGAACACCATGATGACGTACTTGCTGGCGGCCTGCATGCTCCTGGCCATCTTGCGCTCGGCCGACAGGATGGGATCGTTGTCTACGTACTGCCAGTAGCCGTCCTTGGAGAGAGACTTCTTGTCGACGCCACACGACTCCCACCGGGCGTTGTACGCATCCCAGTGGCGCTGCTCTTCCTCGCAAAACGCACACCGAACCGGCTGATCGAAGAGCGGTCCACAACCGAGGCTCTCCACGAGGTACTTGTTCATCTCGATGGGACAGAGCACCGTGCTGTACCCGATTGTTCCATCAGGTCGAGAGAAGTTCTGGACGTTGTGCACCGGAAGCTTGAAGTAGAAGGTGTTGATGGGGTTGGACGCATCGAGCGCCACCAAACCACCTCCCGGTCCTACCATCCCGTACTTCTGAACCATCTCCGCCGTCGGGTTGAAAAGACGCCAGTAATGCGGAGAGAAGAGAGGGACGAGGATGTTGTTGGTGTGAGTGGCACCAGCCTTGTCCGGAAGAGGCTTCCACAACTCTCTCGGGGAGGAGCCGCCCTTCTTCGACTCTGCCTCCTGCTCACGCTGATAGGGCATAGAAAAACCGTTCATGAACTTCCTCCCATTTGCCGCATCAAGGCGGCTTCGTCGAGGGCCATTGGCCCGATGTTCCCTTTTTTGGCCATCTGCATCTTGGCGTACAGATCCAGATGGAAGGATTGGCTGTTCAGCCGGTCCGCTACCTTGTGTACGATCTCGAACTCTTCTTGAAGACGGCGCAAGGTATCCACCACCGTCTCGAAGTACCAAGCGCTCTCGCCCAGCAAGTACTTGTACATATCGGCGTAATACTCCTCTGCGGAACCCTTGTACCCCTTGCGGGATGCCAGGTTGAACGCCGCCGTACAGAACTTCATACGCTCATTATCGGACGCATCCGCAGTATAGATCTGGATGGCGGTATCCTGGATCACAGAAGCCGTCGGCTTGTTGTCGCCGTAAGAAGACAAGAGAGCCCGAGCATAGCTATTACTGTGCGCCCACCACTTCCGTGACCAGTTCTCCTTGAAGCCCTCGTACCTACTCTTCAGACGAATCGCCAAGGCCTCCCAGTACGCCTGGATACCGGCATGCGTCTGAAGCATCTCCTCCACGTCCTCCGGGCGAAACGTGAGCATCTGCTGTACGTCCTGCTCGGGCAGGTTCTCGTTCAGAGACACCGTGACGTAACCCCCGTTGACACCTATGGAGAAGTTACCCATCTACTCACTGCCCTGAGAGCCGCCTTGCGGGAACTGGCCCGGCGTGAGACCCAAATTGTTGAGCCCCTGCACGTAATCCGAAGCGTCGTCCAAGCTCAGCCCCACCCCAGACGGGCCGATGATGCCCTGCGTCCAGAACACACCGAACTTGTGCAGAACCTTCGAAAAGTCCTGGGTATCGTGCCCGAGGTTGCCATCCATGCCGGGCTTGATGTGCAGCATCTCGTGGTAAAGCGTGATCGTCTCCAAGATATCGATCATCTTCTCGGACTCTTCGCCCGCACCGACCTTGGCACGGATGGCGCTGTCGTTGAGCGTAATGACGTACCGGGGATCGAGAAGACTGGCTTGACTCTTCACGAAAGACGTCAGATCGAGCAACCCGGCGTGAACCAAAGAGGCGATGATGTGCCGGTAAACAGTAGGCTGGGACTTCGAACCCACGTAGCGGCATTCCCCGAGCCACTTGCCGTTATTTACCCCTATCGCCCTTACGAATACGACGCGCTGAAGGTCGATGTGCCCCAGGTCCTCCGAAAATTTCTCGACCAACGCTTCTGCTCGATCCCGAAGAGACTCTTCGAGCACCCACCGGTCGCCCTTCGGACCCACCAGCTCCAGCACCTCGTTCAACAGATCCCGTTCTTCCATCTCTGAGACTCCTATACTCCTCAAGGGTCAATTTGCGGATCTCAAAAAACCCACAGATACGGCACCACAGCTGAAGGTGACACGCCTCGTCTGTGACCACCGTCCCTCGTACCCGGAGGAAGCGATCTTCGCAGTTCGGACACCTCTGACGATCAAACCACGAATCTCTGTACTCCTCACTTCGCAACGCTGCATACCTTGGCCGCGAACATGCTCCAAACAACCTTGGGGTCTGGAGCGTACCGCATGAGCTGGGAAGTCTCCTCCCACTCTCGAACCAGGTACCGAACGTCATCGAGACCTAACCTTAAATTACAAGAAAGGGACTCGTAGGGTAGCCCAGTTTTGTACGCCCCGGTATCTGCGGGGATACCCGACAGGTAGAGCATAAAATCGTGCAGCAGCGTAGGGATTCCGTCCAAAAACAGCGTACGCAGGTCCCGACCCTCAGAGTTCCACGAACGGATTTCCTCCATGAAGACCCGGAGATTTTTCTGATCGAGGACCTCAGCCATATCACCGAACTCCTCCCTCGAAACTACCCCCACAGCCTCCTTGAGAAGGTTGACGTCCAGAGGACCATCCCCGGAAGCGATAACCAGGGATTCCAAAATCTGCTGGGTATCCCTCAACGATCCACCGCCGAGCAGGCTCAGTCGCTCGACGAACTCCTCCGTATGCGACTTACCTTCGGTCTGGAGAATACGCCGTACCCCCTCTGCTACCTCGGAAGAAGTGAAGGACCTCAGCGGCATCGACAGACACCGTGACCGCAACGTGTCCGACAGCTTCTGGGGGTCTGTGGTTACGAGTAGGAAGACGGTGTTCCGAGGGGGCTCCTCTACAAGCTTCAACAAGGCTGCCTGGGCTCCTTTGGAGAGCATGTGACACTCGTCGAAAATGATCACCCGGTATCGGTGGACGATGACCTGCTTCAGCAGACCCTCTAGCTCGCGGACATCATCTACGCCGTTGTAGGTAGCAGCATCACGCTCCAGGATGGACTGGTGGCTATCGTAAAGCTCCCTACACGAGGAGCACACCCCACAGACATCCCCGGCTTGCATGAAGCTGTCGCAGTTCAAAGCCCGCGCGTACAAACGGGCCAAGGTGGTCTTCCCGGTCCCCCTGATTCCCGCAAAAAGTACCGCCCCCGGAACCCTGCCCATCAGGATCGAGTTCACCAGGATGCGCACAGACACCGGCTGTCCGATGACCTCTGAGAATGACCGAGGACGGTACTTGATCGAGAACTGCATGCTACTTGTAGTAGGAGAGGTCCCTCTCGTAGAACTCCTTGAACGCCTGCTTGATACGCACCACCCGAGGAGTCTTGTTCTCAGGCTTACCCCAACCCCAGTTGCCGAACTTGGACCGGTTGACGCGCTTCCACGCCTCCACGAAGACCTGCTCCGGCCAATCACCGATGCGCTTCTTGGAGTTCTGGAACAGCCGATAGGCCGCAGCAGGGTTGTTCTGCCACAGGTTCAAGAAGAGGGCCACGCAGCCGCTCGACCACCCCGCCTCCTGGTCCGCCATGACCAGATCATTGATCGTAGCTCCCCCAAGAGGGCTACGGGGGTGTTGCATCTGGCGTGAGAACTCCTGCTCCGCGAAATGGGCCTGGGCAGCGGCCATCCCGAACGCACAACCCATATCCGCGAACAGACGAGCGAGACGGAGAGCGAACCGCTTCTGGCTCTGGAAGCTGTCCGGGTGCGCAACACGACCCATGCAGATGTCGACGATCTTCTTCTTCTGGGCTTTCTTACGAGGATCGAGCACCTGCGCTTGAACGCCCCCAGGTACCCACACGAACTTACCCCCAGTGATCCTGAAACCGAACTGCTCGAACTTCTGGCAACCAGTCTCTTCGTCACAGCAGATCACGTCGAAGAGGGTATCGTGATCGTCCTCCGCACCGTCAAAGTCGTAACAAGGGATCGACTTGAGGCTCTCCAGGAACTTCTGGAGTCGACCGCTCGTGAACGTCCACTGCATGAACCCAAAGGTGACTCCGGTCTCGTCATACATGACCACAGTGTCGTGCGCGCCCTCACACCGAGCCACGACACCGAGAACACGCTGCATCGGGGTAAGAGGCCCCGGAGGGTCGTAAAGGTTCTCCCCTCGTACACGAGGGCCTCCCCCGTCCTTCCACTTCACCCACGTCGCCTTAGCCATTGGAGGACCCCTTCTTCTTCGTGGCCTTCTTCTTCGTGGCCTTCTTCCCGTCCACCAGCAACGGCACCTTGCGCGTAGCGACCTTCTTCTTCGCGACCTTCTTCTTCGCGACCTTCTTCTTCGCGACCTTCTTCTTCGCGACCTTCTTCTTCGCGACCTTCTTCTTCGCGACCTTCTTCTCGTGCACCCGCATGTGAGCCTTCAATCCAGCGGCAGACTTAGCCTTGAAACCACAAACGGGGCAACGGAGGGCCTTATCGGTCTCGATGGCCTCCTCGGCGGCCTTGCGCTTAGACCGGAAAGCGTCGTCTCCCGTGTATTCGCACTTCGTCTCCCTGTGGAGGTTGAAGTCGTCCTCGTCACGGAAACCGAGACCGCAATCGGGACACCAGAAGGGGATCTCATCCTCGGGAGCCGTAGAACGCTCCGGACGGAGTCCCTTCTTCTTCTGCATGAAGTACTGCAACCGCTCCATGAGCATCCGGTAGGACGTGTAGGAGGTACCATCCCGGTCGGTGAGGACGTCCCGGATAGAACGACGCATCACGGATAGGTCAAAGAGATTCTCCTTCAAGAACGTCAAGACCCCCAAAATGGAACGCACGTTGTGCCGGCGAGCACGAGCCGACGCCAAAGCCCTCTCGTGGAACCGGATCTGTCCCTCCAGCTCCGCGTCTTCCTCTCGAAAAGACTCCAAGATGAGATCGAACTTCGTCAAGACAGCGCCCTTGAAGTCGTTGCTGGACCCAAAAACTTCCTCAGCCATCTTTGCGTGAACGTCCTCGACGTCCAAGTTCTTCTTCTTCGATTCAGTCATCCTCTCCTCCTTACACAGCGTCTTCTTGGATGTGCTTGTCACTCCAACGCTGCACAATTTCAGTGTCCACCAACAACGGTACCCGGAACTGTGTCATCTCTCTGAGCCGGACAGTCATCGCGTCATCCATGATCGCGCACACCTGATCGATGCAAGAAGTATGGGCGTACACTACCAATTCATCGTGGATATGCAAAATAGGTGCTGCGGGCAACTCGTGACGATGGATCTCCTGGTTGATCCAGACCAGCGATAAGGAAGCCATGTCCACGGCAGTACCCTGAATAGGGCTGTTGACGGATTGACGCAGCGCGCGACCCACCTTGCCCTTCACGTAGCGAGCTTCCCTGTTGATGACGCACGAGTGGAGATGCGGGCACGCCTTGCACTTCTCGAACTGCCTGCTCTTGACTGCCCGCATGTGATCACGAAGCTGCTCGGTAGTGATCTGATAGAGTTCCTGAGGATCGATGCCAAGCCATAGTGGGTACGGGCCGTCCTTGTAGCACGGAGGACGCGACTCCCACTTGGGAGCGGCTACGGTAGGCGGTACCTGTAGTTGAGCATCGGGAAGATGACGTCTACGCCCAAACAGGTTGTTCACGTACCCGTAAGCCTTAACGAACGCGTGCGTATCATCGATCCATTGACGAAGCACAGGGGCTGCCCCGAAGTAGTCGTCGTTTATAAGAGTGTGTGCCTCATCAGGGGTCATCCCGAGCCTCTCCGCCAAGGAGAACTCGCTCTGCCCGTAAATGATACCGAAGTTGACCGTCTTGGCCTTGGAGCGATCCGCCTTATGCTGCCGCTTCACCTCCTCGGGTGAGAGATTCGGATGCCAGATCTTGGCAGCCATGGCCGCGTGCATGTCGTGCCCTGCGTTGAAACCATCGATCCAGACCGGCTCTCCTGATAAGTGAGCAGCCACCCGCAATTCGATCTGGGAGAAATCCTTGAAGATCAACCTGTAGTCATCCGCAGCGCACCACATCGACTTCACGATCAAGCCGCCGTTCTCTGGTCTGGGCAACGTGGTGAGGTTCGGGTCGGCGCACTTCAGACGCCCAGTAGCAGAATCCATCCAGAACGTAGGGTGGACCCACCCCACTCGACCTCCATTGGTGACCTCCTCCACCTTGTCGAGAGCCGCCTCCGCGTACAAACCGTGGATCTGCTGCGCTCTACGGAAATTGAGCAAAGGTTCTCGAATAGGGTGCTCAAGACCCTTCAAGGCGTCTGCATCGGTAACCCACTCCTTATGCTTGTTCTTCTTCCCTGGCAGACCCAGCGTTTCGAAAAGCATCTGACCGAGCTGCTTGGGTGAACCCACGTTGAACTTCGCCCCGCACATCTGGTGTACCGCTCGCTCAGAATCCAGGAGAACCTTCGCCTGCTCGTTGAGAACCTGACGCGCCACCTTGAGGTCGAGCGGAACCCCGTGCAGCTCCATCAAGGTCAGCGTGTGCTGGAGCGGCATGATGAGATTGTTGAAAACCCACGTCAGCCCCTCTTCCTCCAGCATGGGCGTGAAAACGAACTTGAGAGCCAACGTGAGGTCGGCATCAGCACAAGCGTAGGGGTATAGGACCTTCAACGGCACCTTGGAGTACCGCTTCATGTGCTGATCGTAGAACTGGAGAGCCTGCTGGAGGTCGTCCTTGAAGTAGCTAGCCCCTTGAGACAGGTACGCGTCCGAAATACCGAGCTTGATCACCTTTCCGTCGACGGAGAAATCGGACTTCAGCGCGTGAGAAGACACCAGCCGCTCCTCGTCGAGAAGAGCGTGAGCGAGCATGGTGTCGAACGTCAAGTTCCTAGTGTGGATGCCCATCAGAGCGGCTAGCTGCCGAACATCGAACTTTCCGTTATGGGCGACCTTGGGAATGTCGGTCTCCAAGATCTCCTTGAGGGACCCCTCGGCGTTTTGTTGACGAGCACCCCAGTACGGGCCGTCGTCGGAACGACTCACCGGGACGTATGCCGCCGTACCCGCTTCCCACGGAAGTGCCTGGGTACGGCCCCATGCGAACGAGATGCCCGCTACGCGGTGAACAAAGTCTTCGGGAAGCTTCTTCTTACCCTTCCAGGTAGGGTGGTTGGTCTCGATGTCGAAAGCGAATTCAGCAGAACGCCCCAACTCCTCAAGAAGCCATGACAACTTCTTGGGGGTGTCGACGAGGTGGTAAGAAGGGGGCGCCTCTACCTTCGAGAAGAACATCTACCACCTCCGCGCAGAAGCAGACGTGCTGTCACCCCAGTTGTCGCGCACGTACATCCACGCCCGGAGCAACACGATGATGAGATCACGGAGGTCCCGTTGCTGGATGAAGAACTCCCTCTCCCGATCTCCCGCTCCGTTAACGTACTCCCTCCAGCAACACACCGAGAAGGAGGTCACCTCTCCTTCCTCGGTGGCCACAAGCTCCGCGACCACCGACCCTTTGCTGAACTCCTTGAGAGACGTAACGTCCTGCATGACCGCAGAGGGCTCAAGCTCCTTGAGACCTGAGCAGGAGCTGCCGGACATCTCCGGCACTTCACGTGCGCCGTCACCGTCACGCATCTCCTTGTGACGCTCAGAGATGTAGGTCATCGCTTCCACGACCGACATCACCATCAACGGAATATTGGGGACTCGGGTGAACGGAGAAAAATACCGAGCAGTACCCTCTACACACTCCGTGGCGCACACGACATCGAAGAACACCTTCTGCGCCGACCCTACATACTTGTGGTAGACCTCGACAACCACCCCCGAATCACCAAACTCAGCGACTTTCACAGAATCCACCATCAGCCGTCACCCTTACCTTTACGGAGGTTCTCCACATCGACGCGTCGGACGTATGCGGCGCGATCTACGAGAATCTTCTCGATTTTCCCCTTCTTGACAAGGTTGAACATCGCCACATGAGTCAAACCTTGCATCCGGGCCGCTTCCGCAACAGTCACCAACTCGTTTCCGTCGTCGTCACGGAGCTTCTTAGGGGTTGATGGGGCAGCTTGAGCCTCTTCGGGTTCTTCGGTCTCTATCTCCAGGTCCATCTGCGCCTTGTCCTTGGGGGCTTCTTCGGACTCAACAACCTCAAGCTGACCCTCGCGAAGGACGTGACGCTCCATAACCAGATCGTACAACTCCTGGAAGCTCAGCTCTCGCAGGTTATGCTTAACGCATGACAAGAACTTCTTCCGCTTAGAAAAACCTATACCCAACCTCACGCCGTAAACGGCCAAACAGAAGTGGTGCACGTCACAGGTAATGTCGCAAGGACGACCTATGATGTTACCACACTTAGGACACTTCTGACCGCCGTCCATGGGGGCCAAGATGTTACAGATGTGACTCTCTAGCTGAGGATCAGAGAAGCACTCCCGTCCGATGACTTCCTCCCCGAGCCTAGAGGAGTAGTGCCGGTTCATCTCCTTCAGCACATCCTCGTCGAGGAGTACTTTCGGTGCTACCTTGGGCTTCTCGTTGCTCGACACGACTACCTCCTAGACGGGCGCCTTGATGAGAAGAGTAACGTCGGCTCCAGTCTCATCGGTGATGACCAGAGACGTCTCGTCCTTGTCATAGAAAACCAAATGCTCCTGATGGAGCTTCATCGAGTTGATCGCTCGGTTCTTGTGAACCCTGAAGGGGATCATGTCGGTCGCTCCCCCCACAAGGCACTCTACCAACTCCTGAACCTCGCACCCGTTGTGCGTCTTGGCGCTCACGCTCCACACCGGGTTTCCGCTCGACCCTATACCGGACACCGAGAACACTACCAGCGACTCCTCGGTACCCACCACAGTCGACACCAGGTCCAGCACTTCCAAGAACCTCTTTTTGTTGAAAACGTACTTCCTGCCGGCAGGATCGATCTGCATTACCCCCGATTGAAGACCCAACGCGTCGGCGTAACATATTGGCAGATCGTCATAGAGCTTCGGGGTGAGTACGATCACGGAACTGCGTAACTGGTAGCCGAACATGTTCGAAGAGAAGAAAAAGTTCTGCACCTCGTCCTTGAACACTTGAAGTGCCTTCGACTGGGAGAACGGCAACACGTGCCGGGCACCCGACCACGGCGCATCGTCCCAGAGAGACAGAGTAGGGTGTGCGCACAACCGAACAGCGGTTTCGCTGAACTTGACGACACGGCACAGACCTTCAACGGTGTTGTCAATCAGTATGCCCGAAAACCTGGGCGTCTCACCGATAGATCCCCCGCAAGTCACAATAGACTGAGCGAGCCACAGAATCGACTCAGTGTCCTCCTGACGGAGACACGACAGCTCCGGTAGAGCCGGCTGCTTGACGTACGACGCGGCAGGGAACTTGACGGAGATGTTGTCCTCGACGACCAAGAGGAAGTTTTTACGAGGCGTGAACTTGATCTTACTCCCCTCGTAGAGCCTCTTGAAAAGAGCAACGAACTTGGGCGACTCGACCCCCATGTTGAAGGTCTTGCCACCTTCCACAGGGTGAGAGGCGAACACCACGGCTTCGGAGTCCTGGGAGAACAGGTAGAAGTTGGTACCATCGTACGAGATGTACACATAGTCGTTCTTGGGACTACACTTCTCGATAGCCCGACAAAAATCAAAACCGAACTTGTAGTCGACAACGAAGCTGGAGCCGTCAACACTTACTAGCATACCTGGTCTGCCTTGATGTAGATGGGCTCACAGCCCTTCTTCTCCGGATACAACTTGTGCACGACACTCACTGTCCTAGAGATCTCCCGACGAGCCACCTCGATCCTGCGGTAGGACATCCCTAAACGACGGGAAAGGGCCACGTCGGTCGCCCCAGGATCATCACAGAGGCTCTCCAGCACACCCTGCGCGGTCAAGGAGATGCGCTCAGAGATATTGCGGACCAAACGGGCTGCCTCGATCCTCACCTCCGGCTCAGGGCCACCGTCAGTCAAGTGCTCCAGCACCTCGTCCCCCGTGGGGTGCTCGAAAGAACTCAGCCCACCCTCAGCCCGAGAGTCCCCGGCGTACTCCGGAAAGTCGACGTCTACGTGATGCGCGAACCCACCCTCCCCGGCATCGTAGCCGCGTTTTTCCGTCCGAGTCGACTTGACCAGGTTGAATGCCTTCCCGAGAAGACGGTTATATAGCAACGACTCTATTTTTGCGGTCTTCACGACCTCTACAGAGGACTCGTCCACCCAGATTTCCTCTGGGACCTTTGTCGTTCGGGGAGTAGAGAGGAGGACCGCGCGTCCGTCTTTGCGCAGCATGTGGTACAGGCGACGATTCCTCCGAAAAAGAGGGGATCTGTACAGCTCCATGACGTCTGCAACAGAAAGAAGCAGTTCACCGAGAACCTCCTCCTCTGGCAGAAACGTCGACTTCGCCGTGTCCACCGTCAACCTGAAGATCAGGCCACGCCACTTCTGGACCGCTAGAGCCAGACCAGGATGCTCGTCGTGTAGACGACGGATGACCTGATCGATGACTACCAAGGCAGAACGCTGACGATTCTTCACAGTCCCTCCGTACGTGACCGCACCTGCGCCAACCTGGAAGCGGAGAGCGCCCCTGGGTCTTCGTCCTTCTCAAGATGAACCAAAGCAGGATCTAGCCCGAACGCACACAACTCGTCGTAGATCTTACGACCGTAGTCGACCACCTTGCCGTTCCTCTTCTGAACAACAGCATCCCCGTCCATGCACACGACAAGCTTCACCCCGAGACGCACCGAAAGATCCCGCAACCGATTCAGCTGAGCTGCGCTGGCTTCCTTGGTGAACAACCCCACCGCTTCGCAACCCAGCTTCGCCATGTTCCAGACATCGCTCGGACCTTCTACGACCCACAGCTCACCAGACGTACCGGAGACGAGCCAACCTCCGTAGAGAACGTTCTGGATGGGGGAACCCGTTGGGGTTCTCCACCGCAGCTTGGCGTCAGGATTCAGATACCGGACCTGGAACGTGATGTACGCCCCGTTTAGATCGTAAACAGGAACCACGATGGAGTCCCCAATGAAGATGCCCGCACTGTCTCCGCTACGTCCGTACAAGAGACCAAAACGACCAACTATCTCCGGACCAATCCCCCTCTCGGTCAGGTACGCCACAGACACGATGGGTTCTACCTGGGGGGCCTGCGGAAACTCACTGATCCAGTAGTTTCGCTTCTTCTCCGGATGGGCAGCAAGGAGGGCTTCGATGTCTGGGGTGACCTGGGTGACACGGAGGTCCCGGTACACCTGAGCCCAGCTCTCGATCCCCTCCATGAGCTTGTAGAAGTACGCGAACGACCCCCTGACGCCACAACGCGGAGAACCGCATACAAAAACGCCACGGTCTATATCTATGCTGAACGACGGAGAATTGTCGTCATGGAAAGGGCACTGGGTGTGTAGCTGGCCGCCAGAACTAGGCGTTTTATCAGGGAACTTCGAAAGTATATACCCACGAACGTCCAAAAAACACCTACCAGACACGTAGAGACTCACATAGCGTGAGCACTATACCTAGCACATACAAAAAGGGGCTGTCAAGAAAAATCCACTGAACAAAAGAACGGTACCTAAGTACCCGTTATGTATGGATTTATCTTAACTGCATGAGCCCAGAGACGGTGAAGTTCCCTAGAAATCGTCATCCGGGGCAAATCCGCGTCCAAAACAACCTCCGGTATAGTGATAGACCCTCCCCGGACGAACTGAGGACTGAGAACGATGATCCCCTCCGCCTTCTCCTCATCGGTCTGATCGATGGCAATACTCAGATCGAGAGCCCTGGAGATGTCCGTGCTGAGACCACGATGCTTCAAGCCGATACGCTCGACCGTTGCGCCTTCCATGTTCGCCTGAGAGGCCACGAAAAGCGGAACCGAGAACTTCTCGGCATGCCGCTTGAGGTCCCACACGATCTGCTTTTGGTCACGGCGCTCTTCACGGAAAGAACGGCTAGGCGCAATAATGTTCAGGTAGTCCCACACTTCGACATCCGGAATCCAACCTTCTTTCACGCGGAAGTGTTCCAGCTCTGACTCGATGTCCGGGACGGTCGTCTCCTCCGGAGTTGCCTTGATGACCTTCAGCCGATTACCCCACGTGCTCATCCACCGGAAGGTGGCATCCATGGCGTCCTTCTCTGCCTGTGTCAGCAGGAGGCCGGAGACGCGTTCGTAGTTCAGCTCACTGAACATAGCGTCATAGCGGTCCATGGTCATCTCCTGGGAGTTCTCGTACGTCACATGCAGGACGTTGAAACCCTGCAAGAGCGTCGAGTACCCCATCGCGTTCAAGAAGATGGACTTGTACCGCTTGAAGGGGGCGAGAAAATCGACAAGCATCGGAGCGCGGATGGTGAACTGCGCGTCCAGACCTTGAATACCGGTAAGCACCCGTGGACTTGTCGCCGGGTTGTCACGGAGGACACGACGACGCTCGACACGCTCCTCGTAGGTCGACGCGTAGTCGACAATTTCCAACTGAGAACCCTCCACGACACGGCGACCTTCGAGGACAGCCTCGTGCAGCTCGTCGAAGAGAAAATCAATGCGAGAAGTCCGAGCGAACCCCTCATAGGCCGACCGCGTCTTAGTGTTGGCGACACAGTACGCCACGTAGGCCCGGAATCGATCCGAAGCATCCTGCTCGAACGTAAGTTGCTTCGCGTACAGATTCCAGATCTGGAGACGGTGCTTCTCCCGAACGTCTTCGTCCTCAAGGGACAAAAACTCCTGCTCCATGAAGTCCCACACCGGAGGACTCCAGTCGCGCTCACGAAGGAGCTTCACCATCCACTGGTAGGACTCGACCTGGAAGTGCTCGGGCTGCGTAGAGTGAAGGACGTCCGGATCGATAACGCCTGACCGCTGAACAACGGCGGCCAGGAACTCCTCCTCTACGCGAACATCGATTTTCATACCGGCCACTCACTCATGCCATCAGCGGTTCTGAAGTCCTCGCCGCCCCCGACCTCTACCTGCCGAAAAACACGACCCCCAATGACGCCGTCAGGACGAATCTCCAGCACCGAGTCCAGAACACCACCGTAGAACCCCGAAAGACTCGACGGGGCATAGTTGGAAGTGATGATGGTGGGGAGCCGATGATCGAGCCGGTGGTGCATGATACGGTGCAGCATCGTAATGTTGGACTCTTTTTTCCAGTCTGCACTACGGGACTCCGTCCCGAGGTCATCGATAACGAGGACAGACGCGCGCCACGTCTCTTCGTCCCAACCCCTGCGCTCTTTCTCGCACATGGCGTGAATGTTCTCGAAAGCATAGGTACGGCGGGGATCGTAGTTCTCAGTCTTCGACAACGTCCACAAGAGCACGTACAGCAGGTAGTGCGCCAAGGTGGTCTTCCCGCGACCGTTCTCTTTCGAGAAGATGTACAGACACAGCCCCTTCGACATCACCTCGAAAGGGTTGTAGAGAAAGTACTGAACCGCTTCCGCACCGTTCTCTATCATCGGGAGTTGGTACTGAGGTGAGCTAACCAGGTCCAGGGTGTGCTCGTGGAAACCACCCCCTACGAGACGGTTGAACGCCCGAAACTTGATCGCACACGCACACAGCTCGTCACCGAGGTAACCCGTACCTCGGCACGCAGGACAATCGCGCTGGATCTTGATTCGCAGCGGTGACCAGTCGCTCATTCCTCGGACAACTCCTTCAGCGTCTTAGAAGACTCCGAGTGGGAGACTCCATGAGCTTCCTGCCACGCCACAAGCGCGTTCACAACGATCTGAGACCACCCCTCCAGAACCCGCAAGCGGTGAAGTTCCTTCAACGGAAGCCACCGAAGGTTCTTCCCCTCAGACAGCATCTGTAGGCGCTGAGAGTCCCCCAGATCGACCTGTGCCTCCAATATGAGCCCAAGATGGACCCTCCCCACCTCGTCGCTCTCGTCATACAGGATACCCCTCACTCGCAGCTTATCGTGCAGAACAGAGCTGGCCGGAAAATGCTTACCGCCGTCCACGTACACCAACTCCTCGTCGATCTCCCGGAGTGCCGCGTGGTACACCATCCGCTTCCAAAAAGTCTGCGCGTCGTCCTTGTTGATGTGGCCCCCGATACCGATGGAGTGCTTGGCGTCCAGACGGGATTCTCGGCCACCGGACCGTTGGTAGGTCAGGAACATTCCGTCGCAGGAAATGACGTTGTACGGGATGACCTGCTTGTACTGCGGACTCTTCTCTGCCTCGTCCCGGTCCACGAAGAACGCCCCCGACAGGAGACCCCAAAAAGCCTCGACAGCCTCATCCCCGAACACCAACGGGCTATCCGCGAGTCCCGGCACCAGATTCAGTTCACTCTCCTTGATCACCCACACCCACTCTCGCTCGTTGGTCATCCTCTTTTCCTCCATCGAACATCACGGATCGCCCGATACGGTGACACGTTGATCCCGACGTCGTTCCAGATGTCGGGATAAAGACCCCACTTGCTGTACTCCTCCCACGTTGGCGAACCTGACAACAGCCGAGCGTCGTCCCACGAGTGCTTGAACTCCACAAAGTTCTCCGGGAGGCACGAAATGCACAGATACTTGTTGTTGGCGTAGTGACGCTTGCCCCGACGCTGCGTGCCATCCGAATAGTAATAGTACCCGTCCGCACGGATAGAAACTATCTGAGATGCGTCCTCGGAGTCGTCCGAAGAGGGCCTCCACCCCTTGGGGATGCAAGAATCTGGAAAGTCGCACTCAGCTGACAACCCCAAAAACTCCCGAATCGGGCGCCACGGATCGTTCTGGGTCTTCTTCAGAACTCTCATATCGGGGTCAAGGGCGTTGACGTTCACTATCGCCATGATGCCTACGTGATCGTCGGGACTGATCTCGACGCACCTAGAGAACTTCTGCTGAAGCCACCACAAGTAGTCGACACCCTCCGCTTTGAGAGAACGGATACGGTCGGTGATTCTGTGGTAGAGCACCAGGTACTTCTTCGGAGCACGTTTCCCGGAAGAAAACGACTTCGGCTCCGGACCCACAAAAACGCCTTTCCCGAAGTACGCCCGGCGTCGATGCTCGATCTGCAAGCGGATGAACTCCAGCATGAAGAACGCCACCTCGTCGACAGCCTCCCGAGAACCAGCGTGCTCCCGGAATTTCTCGAACCACGTCCAGTGGATACGCTGGTTGAGAAGCAGCGTCGGACGTTCCCACATCTCGTAGGGCGTCATCAAGCACGACAAGACCAGGTAGGACTTCCAGTGAACGTCCATCTCGTCCATCCGATAGAGGAACATCCGAAAGTTGTCGCGCTTGATCTTCAGGTACTTGTAAGGGTCCTCCTCGTGCCATGGCTTCATCAGCCCCGAGTACCCCATGTAGGCCCACATCTGCCCCGAGAGTTCGATGATCTCCGGAAAAATGGGGTCTGGGTCTGGGCGTGTGGTCTTGTCAAAATAGATCGGAGACAGCCCTTGCTCGGACGCCTTCAAAATAGGGTGACCGTGGAGATCAGTACGCACCATCTGGTCCAGGAACTCGTTCACACTTCACCTCACAGAGACAAGTACCGCAAGAGGTCCTCACGTCCCATCTCTACCAGCTTTTCGTTACTCGTCGTGATCGCATCGGCCATGTCCTGCTTGCCCAGCAGCTTGTCCCGGATCAGCTCATCCACCGAGGCCACCACATCCAGAAAAACTACCGTCGCTGGTTTGGCGCGGATCATATCGAGCCTGGTCGGAGCGGACGCCGCTACCCGGCGGTGGATACGGTCCAGGGACTGCTTGTACAGAGTGAATGAGTACGGACGGTCTATGTAGATCGACGTGCGGCCTCGCGCCAAGAAGTCGACCCCCGTCCCTGCCTTGGCCGGAATGCACACCGCGACCCTCGGAGACGCGGCGTTCTCGAACTGGTCTGCGATAACTGCCAGCTCGTCGTTACCCACCCCTCCGTAGATCTTGACCGCTCCGTAGGTGGAGTTGTAGCGCTCGTAGAGCAGCTCCACCCCCTTCCGGTACTCCGTCCACAAAACGACCTTGGCCTCTGGATCGGAAAGCACCTCTTCGAGGACCGAATCGCACTCCACGTACTTCGCAGACTCCCCCTCCTCGTCCAGAAGACTCGGATGGTTCATCACCTGACGTAGCCGCAAAACCGTCGAGTTGTCAGAGAGAAAGCGGTACAGGTTGACCATGCTGTCACGAGGAAGATCGGCAACGATCTCCCCGCAAATGGTCTTGTACAGAGCCAGCTGCTTGCCTGACATCTCGACGTCTCTGACCATGAACACCCGGTCCGGGAACCCAGTCATGTCGTCCTTGGTGCGCCTGATCGACACCGCCTCCAGCAGACCCTTCAGCTCGTCGAGATTCTTGAAGCCCACCACCTTGCGGTGGGTCCCTCTATGCCCGTACGTGACGTTCTTCTTGACCACAAAATGGTTCTCGAACTTGTTCTGATGGGGAACCGTGTCCAGGGACAGAGAACGGAGGACGACGAAAGCGTTCAACGGGCTCTCGCTGACGGGAGTACCGGTCATCAGGATCGCACGAGGTCGATTACCCTCTCGATCCCTGGAGTCGTTCAGCAACGACAAAACACACTTCGTACGCTTCGCGTCCGGGTTCTTGTACATGTGGAACTCGTCAACGATAATCATATCCCACTGCATATCCCGGAGGAGCTTCAAAATCTGGCCACCCCACTGCTTGCCGCCCCCGATAAGGTTCTCCGGATGGATGAGCAAGACGTCCCACTCGGTGTCCTTGTTCCCTTGGATAAAGCTGAGCGCTCTCTTGCGTCCGTTCGGGACCGCCAAGGGCTTCAAATGTGTGTGCTTTTTGATCTCCTTCAGGAAACCGATCTGCACTGTGTAAGGGCAAATAAGGAGCGAACGACGTACCTTCGGACCCAAGGCAACGACAGTCGCCAGGGCTTCCAAACTCTTGCCAACTCCCATCTCGTCGAAAATCCCCACACGCCGATTGTTGTACGCGAAGGAGATCGCAGAGAGCTGATCTTCGTACGGAACCGTCTTCAACTTACCGTCGAGAAGACCGCTCACGAACTGATTGTTGACGCCCTTCTTGATCTCTTCGTTGCGCACCCGCTGTGAGTGAATCCACGTGATCCACTGGAAAGCATCCTCGTGGATGGTTCGCCCCTCCACGAGACCCAGCATATCGAGACGGTGCCGGAGCATCGCCATGTCGTAGTAAGAGATTGTCCAGGTGTTCTCGTCCACCTCGTACGACGACAGCAGACCACGCACTACCAGGTACACCCGCTCGTAGTAGGGATGCCGGGGATCTAACTGAACGCAGATGCGTTTCCCCTTGAGAGAGATCTCAATCAAAATCACCCCTCAAGAACTCGTCAACCTCAGACTCCCGCTTATCCTGCTCGGACACCGACGCCATCTCCAAGACACGACCCTTCAGGAGGGGGTACCCCTTGCACCCTACCCCCTTGACCTCGATCTCGCGTACAGGAGCCCCAGGGCTCAAGTAGTAGAGCGACTCGAACGTCCTACGCTCGTCCGCCCCCACGTTGACCAACGACGTCTTGACCGAGATCCGAATAACGTCACCCGAGTCGGCCTCACCCTTCCACAGGTACCACAGGATGCCCTTGGAAGACTCCAACCGCGACGTCAGGTACTTGCCGCACTTGTCCTGCCACGAACACTCCTCGTCGTTGATCCACGCACGGATGAGCTGGCCCTCTCGACGTCGTTGAGCCGTCTTCTGGTAGCCAATCTGTACGATGAACTTCACTCGCCACCCTGCGGAGCTGTGCTGACCTCCTCAACAACCTGCTGCCACTCGGCGTCGGCCTCATTGAGGGGCAAGCCGGTCTTCGCCGTCGGAGGAAGCTTGGCCTCCATCCACCGAACAACGAGATCTACGAGAGATTTCGCCACAGGAACATCAGGAACACCGCTGATGCCCGACGGCTGGAACTCTTGGTACTTGAACTTCTCGTAGACCTTCGCCGGAGGAACCCCGAACTGAAGAAGCAGCGAAAGGGCGATGGACCACATGTCCGCGAGACCATGCAACTCGTGCCCGTGCTTGCCCATCCGGATGAACACCTCGCCAGGGGTACCGTCGGGGTAGCAACCCACCGTGAAGTACCCCTTGATCTCCGTGATCTCCTTCTTCTCGTTCTCACGAGTCAGGGTGAACCGCACCGTACGGCTCTTGCGCTCATCGAGAAGGGGACGACGGATAGGCTCGTCCCCGTAGCACTCGTGGAGTCCAACCAGAGAGGTCTCGATGTCGACCGGCTGTTCTTTCTTGATCATCGCGTCACCTTGTCCAGAAAAGTTCTGATCGTGGTCGCCGCGTAATCCATATCACGCGAGGTCTTGACAGACCGAAGTGCTCCCGAAGGGTGCACGCAGATAGCCACCTTGGCGTCAACGTCCCCCACGAGACCAGTAGGGTTCTCCAGGATTTCCCCACAGTGCTTGGACACCCGGCTCCGATACGGCGTCACCGCAGACATCGCTTCGTTCCCGAAGCAGATGATGAACTTGGGCTTGAGCAGATCCAGCTCGGCGCGCAGATACGGAAGGCACGCCATGACCTCGGGGTACGTAGGGGGTCGATTGTTCTCCGAATAGCACTTGCAGGTGTTGGTGATCCAGCACTCCGACCGGCTAACACCGATCTGCTCAAGAAATCGATCCAACCGGGACCCCGCAGGGGCCTCGGGGAAGAAGGGCACGCCGTTCTCCAGCTCCTGCGCCCCTGGGTTGCGACCGAGGAGAAGAATCTCGCGATCTTCCGCCCCCGAAGCGTACGTGGGGCCTTTATCCCCGCAATGAGACCTCAGCTCACAACGGTTGCACTCCGAGATGGCCCAATCGACCTCCCTCAGAGAGCCCCAGGACGGATTCTGCGCGCCGTAAGCTTCCATGTAGTCCACCATGCCCGTCAGGTCCGTTACACGGTCTGGAAGGAGCCCTGACGGCACAGGATAGCGTCTCCCTATGTGCTCCGACAAGATCTGAACCCGCATAGGGTCCCTGTAGAGGGGTTTGGACACCTGTTCGAGGAGAACTTGGCGTTCCTTCTCAGAAAGACAGTGAATCGCCTCCCGTAGAGATGGAATCTTGACGAGCCGGTACATCTCGGCAAGAAAATCCCCCTCGGGGAGTATCTTGGAGGTGGATTTCTTCTCGTCGAGTTCCTTGGCGTGCTCCGGGTTGAGCAGCTCGCCAAGACTCCCGAACCGGCGCAACAAAGCAGACCCGGTTTTCGGCCCAACCCCCTTCACCCCCGGAAGATTGTCCGAGGCATCCCCAACGAGAGCCTTCAGATCGGGAATCTGAGCACAATCCACCTCGAAGTGAGCCTGCGCGGACGTCTGATCCACGAACAGCTCCTTCTGATGGTCGTAGACGTGGACCCGGTCGCTCACGAGCTGCCAGAGATCGCGATCTCCGGTCGCCAGGATGACTTCCCAGCCACCGAGGACGTACGCGAAGTACTCAGCGAGCCACGCCAATACGTCGTCGGCCTCCACCCCGTGGACAACTACCTGACGGACTCCGTACGCGTCGAGATACCGGCGTGCGAGCATCAACTGCTCGTCGAGGGCCTCCAGATCGATGGCAGAGTCCCTCTTTTTCTGCGCCCGGTGGGCTTTGTACTCCGAGTACAGCTCCGTCCGCCACCGAGATTTCCCCCTATCCCAGCACACCACAACATCCTGAGGCGTGAATTTCGACATCACCTCGAAGAAGTAAGTGATGACCTTCTGAGCGATGCCCTCGATGGGGCTGGAGTGGGCGGCACGCCACAGAAGAGGGTTACCGTCGATGAGAAGCACGCGACTCATGCTCTTAAAATACAAGATGGGGTTGAAGGTGGCAGAACTAGGGGTTGGGCTACTCGGCTAGACGGTTCACCAGAAGTCGTTCCCTGTCGTCCTCCTTGCGAGGCTGCTCTACCTCACGAATGAACTCCGCAGGAACCAGCCTCTGGCCTTGAGTGTTCACCTCACCCTTCAAGGCATTCCACTTGGGAACGTCGAGAACAAGCCTGAGGCAGTCGTCGAACCCGTTGGCCGTGAGCCACTCGACGATGCGCGCCTCGTCCCGCTTGATCACCGTATCCCCGACCGAAACGACCACCTGAGCCGCAAAACCGCCGTCTTCTAGGTACTTGGAGGGCTTGCCCGGCTCCGACTCCACTCCGTGCTCCTTCACGTAAGCCATGAGAGGTGCACGAAGCTCCTTCTGGACCTCCTCGAAGGCCTTCTTGTACTCAGCCTGGGCATCACGGGCCGCAGCGTACCTCTGAAGATCCTCGCAGTACTTCACGCGAAGCTGAGCCTGCTCCTCCTGGAGTCGCTGCTCCTCGAAGTAGTCGTACTCGGGCTCGTCGATATCTCGCTCACCGTCATCAGGCTTGAAGCCCAGCGCCCCCATCGAGGGCTCGACCGGAGACAGCTTGAGGACACGGACATGACCCGCCAGGACCTGCTTCTCCTGGACCGCCCAGAGCGCCTCTCCGCCTTCGGCACGACAGATCAGCATCACGTCTCCCTGCACGACCTCCTTCTGGAGCACCTGAACCGTCAGATCCTCGACATCGACTGCCTGCCAGGAAGCCGTCTGGGGGTTCTGCCACCAGGTAGGGCCGTTCAGGATGAGAGCAGACCCCACGGGCACCGTCAGAATAACAGCAGGCGGCACTTCCGGAGGTGGAGGAGCGTCCGGAATCGGGTCCGCAGCCGGAGCGGTGATCGTCTGGTTCCCTTCGAGGGGAGGGGTGACCTCCACGGGCGTTGAGGTCGGGACAGTAGACGAGACATTCTCGGTCGACGGGACCTCCGGCTCCGCAGGAACCTCCTCGGTTTTCTCGGGAGCCTTCTCTGCCTCCTCAGGAGCAACAGGCTTCGTCGCAGTCGTCTTCTGAGGTGCCTTGCGGGCCGGGACTGCGGGAGCTGCCGGCGCGGCCTCCCCGTCATCGACCACAGGGTCCGGAGGGACGTTCCCCATCTTCTCCAGCTCCGCCTTATGCTTGAGCTTCATGTGGGTCTTCACGTACCTCTCGGCCTTGAAACCACCTTTTCCGCAAATCGCGCACTTCCACTTGGTCCCCTCGGACATCATCTCCTCCTTGGCAGATCGTACCCTGTCTAAGGTCCTCTCAAGCGGAGGCGTGAGAGCCCTTTCTACAGCACCGAGAGCCTTTGCAAACATCGATTGTCCTCCCGTACAGCCCACATACAAGCCAACGAGGCAACCTTACTATAGCATTGAGGCTCTGTCAATGAAAAAATCAGGAGGCGTCTTCGGAGTCCGGCGGGGTGAGGTCAGCGAAGGGGTCCCGAATCGGGGAAAGGTTCTTGATCCCCGTGATGACCATGTTGACGACGAACGCGTTCTTGGACATCTCCGCGCGCTTGGAGAACTCGACAATACGGTCATGAACAGACGAAGGGAAGCTGACCAGCATCTTCCTCGGGATGTCCGGTGCGTACTCCGTCCCTGTCAACTTCCACTGGCGTACACCGCGCCGAACCTTGTCCTCGACCACCCGGTGCTCTCTCAAAACACGAAGATTGTTCCCCACCTTTGACAAGGTGTGAGTCTCCGCGAACTTCATCTCCAAGAACTTGACCACCATCTCGGTAGTCACCCACTCGTGCTCGCGCTCTAGGTACCCCAGAGCCTCGATGATCTTGTGACGCAGGACAATAAGGGGGTCTTCCTGCCGGCCCGTGCTCATGAGAATCCTCCTCTCCGGTATACACCGGAAGCCTTAACATCTTGAAGATATATCACGAATCCCGGAGGCTGTCAATAGAGGGGAGTCTCTATACCCAGGTGTAGATGGGGGGAGTACCGCCGTTATAAGACGTGAAGTTGGTGAAGGTCAACGTCTCATAGAAGCACCCGCCGTAGTAGTTTGAAGGCCAGCCGCCAGATTTCGCCAAGTAGACTTTAGGGGTATCGGAAAGCAGAGAAACGGATGCAACAACGTGAATGGCATTTCCGTTGAAGAAGAATTCCGGAAGCCTCCCCGCACCGCCCGTATTCAGCAGAGACTGCACGTGCATCACGTAAGGGTGGTTTGCGGAAACTGCCCCTGAGTTCCCCTCCCAGTTGAACGCACTCGTACTCGTGCACGTGGTGTAGAAAGTATTCCCTTCTACGTGAACAAGAGGGTATTCCCCGTTAGCAGCATCCCACCCAGAAGCCGGGAGGATGTAGAGAGCATGGAGCGGAGTAGGAACTCCGGTGAACACGGAGTCCGTATCATCGAAAACACACCCCTTGATCGAATACTGGGAAGGGTACGACGTCGGCATCCTCAAGTAGCAGAGATAACCGTAAGTGGACGAACCATTCGTGCCTGCAACGGTCTGTACACCTCCCCCAGGACCTGCCCTTGTCGTCAGGAGACAACCGTCGATGGTCACGTTAGCGCAGTCCCTGGCCTTGATGCACGCGCTACCCGCCGGAACGTCCAAAGTGGACCCATTGAAGATCGGCTGGAGGAGCATCTTGTTGCCGCTTAGAGAAACCCCAGCGCAATCATCCCCGTACACCACGCAATGCGAGCCTGAACCACCCCCGAGGCTGCTATAGGGGTTCCCGTTGTACGCCGCAGCCACGACCACGTTGTCGCTGATCAGAGAAAGAGGGGTGGAGGTGGCGGCGTAGATCCCCGTCCCGTTCCCGTAGATGTAGTTGTTGTTCACGGAAACTTGATTGGCGATCTTTCCGAAGAAACCCGCCCGGAGACCGCTCAGCACGTTTCCGCTGACCGTGCAGTTGATCGGCACCCTGTCCGAAGAAGACGTACTCCCCATGTAGAGCGCCGCTCCGTTAGACGAGTTGTCCCCGTTCAGGATCACGGTATTACCGGACACCGCGCTGTCCGCCAAGGCGTGGTCCACGTCGATCCCAGCCACCCGGAAAGAGGTCGTCGACATCCCAGGAAGGATGACAACGTTATCGTTGATAGTGGCACCCTGGATTCCCTGCGTGCCCACCACATAGCTAGTACCGCTGATGTAGATCCCGCGAGTGCTGTTACCACTGGACCTGAGACCGTACAGGATGTTCGCGTCCACAGTGAGGCCCCTGGTATGGTCTCCCCCGGAAGAGGTGTGGTCCAGGGTGATGCGGATACCACGAACCGACCCCTCGGACGACAGACCTCCCATCAGGTTCTCGCTCACAGAGATCATCGAGAGGTCGGGCTCCGTCACCGTCAAATCGCACTCGACGATGACCCCCGTCAGCTCGCTGCTCAAGTAGTGCCCGGAAGAAGTACCCTTCACGAAAGCCGTCATGAAGTTACCGTCGATCTTCAGAACACCAGCTGTGTTCAGGACCGGGAAGCTATTGATGTTGGCCCGAACACCCAAATGGTAGAGATACGTCATCGTGTTGCGGGAGATCTCCACCCCGTAACACGCCCCTTCCAGGAGAACACCCCCTCCAAGATACGAGAACGCGTTCCCCGTAACGGAAATACCACCTCCGTCGAGGAGCAGCACCCCTGTGATGATCTGCGTCGACGATCCAGAGTGCCTATCAACGTTGTTCCCCTCGATATGCACTGAGAACAGCTGATCGACGATGATGCCCGTAGGGGAGTTGAGTTGCGCTCCGTTGTTGCCGATCCTGATCGTGTTGTCCCTGATGTAGATGTCTCTCGTATCGATACTGGAAGAAGATGTATTCTGCACCAGAATACCAGCACCGATAGCAGAATCATTCGTGTCAGGAACCTCGATGTAGTTCCCCTCCAGGTGGAGGTCTGCCACATCGAAGAGCGAGATCGCTATCGGGTAGATCGAGGGGACGCTGTAGATTCGGTTGTTCCGGACCGACCAGCTCGTCATCCCGTCGGCCTTGAGACCTGCGCCAAAGATAAACGGACAACCGATGGATACGTTGTTCTCGATAGTGACGTTGTTGACAGACGTCTCACCGATCACAAGCAGCTCCCAGGCCACGAAAGGGGCTCCCGTGCTGAAGTGATAGCAATCCCGGATCGTGGTCAAGGAACCGGCAGCGAAAGTGATCGAAGTAGCATCGTTGTTGACGATGTTGACCCCTTCGACCACGCAACCCTGCTGGACGTGCCAGTTGTAATCAGCTGCGACGTTACACTGGACGACAGCGCCAACAGGGCTCACGGAGAGCCCCTTCACGCCGCGAACATTCACATACTGCGGCTGCCAGACCGGAAAATCGATGGTCACGCTGCCGATGATGTTGATCCAGTGGGCACCGAGATTCTCGGTGCCGGACATCGCGTGACGCGCATACTCAAACGCCGCGAAGAGGTTGTCGTACGCCGCCTGCCCGTGGTGGGCAACGCTGGTAGCGATACGAGACGCTACCGACCACGGATCGGTGACGTGGTTCACGTTCTGGGTGAAGTCGACAATCCGCGTAATGTCAGTGGAATCCGTAGCCAGATAGTAGAGGAGAACCCCTCGTTCCGGAGGATCTCCCGGACCCGAGAAGTGGTAGGTATCCGAAACGTTCGGGATGTTCTCCGTCAGCCCAAGAACGTACCTCATAGCCGCAGAGACGTCACCGCCGTAGCCCCCTGTGATGTCGAGAACGTGATAGTTGCCCTCCATGTCAGCCCACACGAACTGAGACGTGCTGGGGAGAGCCGAAACCGTCTGCACGGAATCCGCCACGATCCTCTGCCCACGGCAGTAATAGGCACCTCCGTTGATATCGATGCCGAACCCGGTGCCCCCGTAGTCGTACCCAAATTCGTTGTAGACACCGTTACGCCGCATCACGCAGCCCGAACGTCCAAGCTCGTTATTCGGGGAGTAGATGAGGTCCTGTAGCGCGCTATCCGCCATGTTGCGCTTACAGGTGTTGCCCCAGTGACGCTTGTCCACAGAGTTCCGGCTGGAGCTGAGAGGGTTGTACCCGAGAACCCAAGAAGGTCCCGTAGGCTCGTAGTAGTACACCAGGGACGCGATGTGCATGTACTCATCGGTACCGTCGGTGAGAGACGCGAAGATGGTAATCGTGTCCGAAGCATTCGCCAGAGGCAAAAACTCGTCAGAAGCCACAGCGGAGAACGTGGGGTTGACCCACAGATCGATCCAGTGGACGCCGTCAGCGGCATAGAGCCTGATAGCCTGCGGAGGGACGGCAACCGAGGTCACCGTGACCGGCTTGCCTCCATCCCAGATGAACGTCCACGGCGCCCCTCCCGTGCACTGCACCTCCAACGTCGCGCTGCCGGAGGGGTAGTTGTCGCTCATGTCGACGATCCAACAGCCCGTGACGTTGCGAGAGTGGCCGGAAGGCGAACCAGGGAAGGCCGCCTTCATCTCGTGGATCATATCCCCTTCGTCGGTCACCAAGACCTCGTAGAGATACGCCGACTTGTCCGTCGGAGGCGTGATAGTGACAGCCGACGTAGGTTCGACGGTAGTCAGCTTCTGCCCGTTCACGTAGTAGGTGTCGCCGCCTACAGCACCTACGACAGTGTAGGTGTCCGGGGTCTGTGTCTCGTCGATACTCACGGAGAGGAAGTTGGGCTGCGATATCCACGAGATCCCATTACAGTGCATGAGGTTCTGATGCTCATCCAGTAGCGAGAACGACTCCCCGGTGATGTCGTCCAAAGACAACGCATGGGGGTTGGTGGGGGATAGAACACCCGTACCAAGCATGTTTCGATGCAGGGAGTCCTCGCCCGTCAGCCTCGGGATGTCCTGGTAGTAGAGATTAGAGATCGTGATGGTCTCCGTCATCGGGAACGTACCCGACGTCGGAAGAACCGACGTGGCGACAGAAATCCTGATGTACTCACCTGCACCATCAGGGACATCGATGGTCGCGTCAGCGCTGATCGTCTGCGTGGCACCTGCTCCGTTGGAGGTGGTCCACGTGAAGTCATAAGTACTCGGAGCCGTGTAATCGTACTCAAGCGTGCCATCACCGACCGGGGTGTCCGGAGAGACCGCCAAGACGTCCACACCGAGAATCGTCGTCAAGGCCCGAGGAGTCGCGTACAGGATGTTGTTGAACTCCAACGGGTGCTGAATACTGCTCGCGGTCAAGTCCGAAGCCGGTCCGTTGGCGGTCACCTTGGCCAGGATCATGCACCTGTCCTGCGCGTCGTTGGCCAGATTGTCGTCCGTGGCGGCAAGCGCCAAGAACTCCGCCTCGGTGTAAACCCGAAGACGCCAACCCATCTCGGAGAAGATAGGGTAGGTGTGTTGATCGCTCTCGTGGGGCTGACTGTGAGTGTTGTTCTCGGTGTAGATGGCCAACACGTAGTTGACCACGCCGCTCGTCTCGTCCGACAACGCGATGTCGAAGTAATCGCTGTCGCTCTCCAGGTACTCACCGTTAGGAGCGAAACCCCCAAACTGCGTCACGTCGATGTGCGTGTACGGGCCTGGGCCAAAGGTATTCACCGACACTACACCGCCGTACAGGATGCCCCTGCTTGTCCAGTCCAGGCGATTCCTGAGAATCTCGGCAGCCTTGGTGGTCTCGGTACGACGCAGCGCAATGTGGTCAACAGTTACGCCATCAGGATAGAGAGAACCCAGCATGTATCAGCCTCCTGCTACATGCCCGTCGGTATCGAGGAGATGTGACCGACGGGCCTCGGAACACGTTTCCGGTTCCACCCACTCTACCATCTCGGAGGTGGGGATTCTAAACCCAAGGAACCTCCAAGAAGAAACCCTGCCAAACAGAGAATCCCTACGAAAAAGGACACAAGCAGGAACGCCAAGGAGACGTCCTCAGCGAAAGAATAATACGGCAATTTCGAACCCTTAGGTGCTATAGGAGTAACCCCCACGACGCCCCTACACATTCGTCAAGCCGGGAACATACGCCCCCGGACCGAAGAGATGCAGACCCTTGAGCAACACGGAGTGCATCCTGAAATCCCTCAGGTCTCGAACACCGCTCACCGACAACCGTAGCTGATGGATGACGTGGCCACCTGCGGGCTGGGTCACGTCGACGTTCTCGTTGCGCTCGATCTCTACCCAGGAAGCGGCCAAGCACGCCGAAGAGTCTACCCCGGAACGATGCTCGAACTTGATGGTCAGCTCGTTCTGGACGTACATCCTGGCTTCCTGATGAGTCAGGAAGTACTGAGCACCCTCCAGGTACTGCGAGGAGTCCATGCTGACCGTAAAGGGATCAACGAACCGCCAGTTGGCCGGAGAGATTTCCCGACGCTCCTCGGGACCTTCGAAGTAGAGAGAAGCCTGCGCCTGGTCCATGTTCGAACGCCGGTCGAGTGCAGCACGCCGAGTCTCCCTGTTGAAGTACACCGGGACAGTGGCCTCTCGGGTGAGAACGTTGTGCTCCATCCGGTTCCACAAGAGGTAGTCTGCAAGCCACATGTAGTCCTGGTAGGGACTTCCTAGATCGAGAAGAGGTGTCGTGAGCTGGTAAACCGGATTGTAGTTCATCGTGTAAGACGACGACGGCTTGTAGTCGGCGGGGTTGATGAACTGGATCTGGTTGGACGAGTTGAACTGCCAGAGATCGTTCGGTACGGAGATGCCGTCTTCGAACAAGATCGCAGCTACCTGGTCCATGTCAGACTCGTAGAGAAGTGAAGCCGTGTAAGGTGCACCCGCACTGAACGTCAACTGCTCCCCTTTTACCGGCAGCAACGACGGAGACAAGAAGGAGTACCGGAACGGCGTCGTAGGGACGATATCCAGGTTGACCAAAGTGGCAACGGAGAAGTCGGCCTCACCGATAGAGCCGTGCACGTTCACCGGCACTCCGTTAGAGTCGAACTCCGTCACATCGAAGATATCGAGTGACGAATGCGCCGGCATGATGTCGCGCGTACGACCCTGCTGCACGGTGTTGTCGGTAATGGCGATGGTCTTGGAGGTAGTAACCGCTGGGGGACTGCCGGTGGGCAGCGGCAATAGCGAGTACACCACGTCTACCTCGATCTCAGAGCCATCGGGAGCCACCAAGATGTAGCTTCCATCACTGGGGATGGACACCCACCCGGCCCCTGGAGTCCACGACGTGCCGTAAGGAGTCCACCGGAACCGACGAAGGTCACCCACAGAGTTGTACTCGTACTCGAACGCTCCGTTCCCGGCTGGCGTGTCATCAGAGAGACGAATGATCTGGGCACCCGCGAACACCCTCTCGCGGCTCGCCTCCTTGAAGTGCAGACCGAGGTACTTCTGCGTCGTCGTCCGTAGTTCTTCCGGAGACCACGAGAAGACCAGCTCACCGAAGAACTGTCGGTGCCGATACCGGGGGACGGTGACCTCCCCGAGAGCCCTGGAAGTGATGTACTCGATGTCGATCCGAGGATCATCCACCGAGACCTCCATCCCTGGAGTTGCCTGAGCCATCTCCACGGACACCAGAACCTCGTTCGGGATCAATCCAGCGGGAATGATCTGCTCTACTTCCACGTAGGTAGCCTTTTCGATCCCCGTACCGCCAGCATCGGTGGCCACTGGAGTCAATGTGCCTGAACGCCACGTAGCTCCACCGTCGAAGCTGAAGCTCAGAACAGCCTGAACAGCGGTGGCGTTGTGGGACAAAATCCACGCGGAGAACTTGGCCTTGAAGCCCTCGTAGTCGTAGAGGAGACCGGAGTTCTTCTGCGGGGACAACCCTCCGCGCTCCACCATAGGAGCCGGATACTGAAGGGCGCGACCCCTGAAGTTCACGTAGTCCCCGGCAGCGTCACGGTAGACGTACCTGAAAGCCGGACACGGGGCCAACGGATGTGTCCTGCCCCGTATCACACGAGAAGGTTCGATCCTGGAAGTTGCTCCCGCACCCCATCCGGTGAGGTACCACGCATCCGGTGTTTCAGGATCTCCTACCGACGTGTCATCGAAGATATCAACAAGACCTGCCGTGACAACCGCCGGTAGCGCAGAGGTGTCCACAGTCACCCAGGTCCCCTTCGTCGACGACAGCTGATGTGCTTTCTTGCTGTAGTTGGTCGAGAAAGCGTAGATGAAGCTGACCGTAGAGGACCCGTAGGTGGGGAGATCATCCAGGAACACGTGCACCGTCAGGGTATGCCCCAGGGCGTCCGTCAGCGTGTAGGTGCCGTCTTCGGTGATCGTCACCCATCCGAGACCGGGTGCCCACGTACCACCTGGAGAACCCCATCTCAATCGTTGCACCGGGGGTGTGACGGTCCCGTCGTAGTAGTACTCCAAGGTGGAATCCGTATCGACCCGGATAGCACCCATGATGTTACGAAAGGTCACCCCCGCTAGCGTACCCGTAGGCGCAAATACGATGTCACCCGGCTCCACGCCGAAGATCTCGACCGCCGCGTTCAGAGGTCCCGGCTCGACGCAGACCCAAGGCTTCGTGAACCCGTACGCAAACAGGACCTTGGAGTTGTAGGACGAGAAGATGGTCAAGCCCGCAGCGGCGTTCACAAACGCCACTACTTGCGCCACAGACGGAGTAGGGTAGCCGGGGATGGTGCTGAGATCGACCGTAAGGGTACCATTCCCCCAGTTGAGGTAGAGATAACGAGTGGTCGCGTTCAAGACGAAAGGACCCGCTCGTCCGAGAATAGAAGGCGGATTGGTCTCCACCGGTCCAGGGAGGAACATCTCCCCGTCAACGGCTTTCACCGGAAGACCAGGGGTGAACAACGTGCCCCACCGAAGCTCCTGCGTGACAGGGTTGTACTGGAGCGCCATGGAAGGCGCACCGCCGGAAACGTCAGCCTCGGGCGTGCCGAGAACCACCCCAGGAACGCCAGCACCGCTGTACTGCGAGTACGCCGACCTCTCCAGGAATCGATGATTATCGAGCATCGACTGGTCTAGCACCCAGTTCGGCCCCCAGAACCGACGAGTGTATCCGAACGGAGGGATCTGAGTGAACGCGGCTACAGAGGTCTCCAAGCCGCGCACTTTTCCGCCATAGTTTCGATACGCATTATGCATCTCGTGCACTACGTACCGATACGTATCGAGGTCCTGACCCAAGTCGTTGTAGACCCCGATATTCTTCCCGAAACGATCCTCGATACCGTTAATGGTAACCGTCTCGATGGACAGGTCGTCCTTGGCTTCTTGCCAGTCGTCGTCCATCCCCTCGAAGACCTCAGCATAAGCGACATGCCAGATCGCACTCTCGCGAACGGTGACCCAACTCGGGAGACGACGACCGTTAGCGAGATTCACGAGCAGGAACTCGTTCTCCCCCAGGTTGAGGTGGCGACTGAAAACCACGTTCCCTTGGCTGTCAGAGGTGACGTGTCCGGAGAAAAACTCGTTGATGTAGAGCCCGAACTGCGTGTTCGGATACGCCGTACGGAGACGAATATCCGTGTTCCCGTGCCGGTAGGGAATGATGGTACCCTTGGCCTCGTAGAAGGGACCATCGATGACAGCCTTGACCAGCTCAGCGTACCTGTTCACACCTTCGAGAGCCATCTCTAGTATCCTCCACCGAGACCCTTCGACGCATCACTGGGAGTGACGAGCTGGGTATCGTTCACGATGTCCATCTCTACCCCGGATTGAGCGCTGTTGATCGATCTCAAGCCGTCCACATAGTAGTACCTGTACGAATCCCTGGAGGTGGCCTTGTCGTTACCCACAACGGAGACGTCCACCTCCCCCTCGTAGGCCGCCGACTGCCACGCATCGTCCCGGCTCGCCGGCACCAGACCGCGTACTCGTTTATCGGAGACCACCACAGTGTCATGCACAGGCTGGTTCTGAAAAACCGCGAACGGTCTGTAGTAGAACCACTCCACACGAGCCACGTCGACGTCGTAAGAAGCTGACCCGTTGAAAGAGTAGATGACGAAATGCGCTGGGTTAACGATGTACCTCACAGAGCGCATCACTACCGAACCGTTCGCGATGAAGTACACGTCGGTTCCCCAACGCAGTATCTTGAACATCGAGAGACCGGTCGTCCAGGGAAGCTCGATCTTCAACAGATCTACCGGAGAGCCTCCGACGTAGACTCCACATTCCAGACGAAGGTTCCCTTCATCTGAGAGATAGACAACCATGGCCGCGAAGTTAGAAGAGTCCACAAACAGGTTGAGGGCAAACAGAGCGACATTGCTCGAAGGGTTCGCAGTCGGAGCAGACAAGGACATACGGACTTCACCTTGGGTATCGCCCCACTGCTTCACCGACTGAACACCAGCGATGCTTGCCGGAGTAGTTCCGGTGGACATCTGCAAGTGATCGGCCCCTACCGTGATCGAACCGCTCCCCGTCGAAGCGTCCGTCCACTTGAGGGGGTCAAGAACCGCTCCAGTGAAGTAGTCATCCCACTGACGAGGATCGAACCCCTCACCGAGGATGACGAAGCGGTTACCTCCCGGAGCAGGGCCTTCGAGAGGGTCCACCGAGTGAACCACGGCCTGCGGGCCGTACAGGACCCCGCTACCGTACTTGAATAGCTGATAGTAGCCCATTACGACACCAAGCTGACCACGAGGTCTGCGTCCTCGATGAAAGCGTGTTCGTATGGTCCGATTTCGATGTCCGACACCCCCGTACCGTCTTTCTCAGCCAAGGTCACGTAGACCCAGTTGTCCACACCGAAGATCTCAGCCACCTGAGCATCGATATCAAACTCCTCCAGATTCTCCCCAAGCTTCAACCCGTTGATGTAGCTGATGACGCGCTCCCTGACCAAGTTGAGGACCGTAGTCGGGTTACCCGACTTCACCTTCAGTTCCGCCTCGATCTCCACCAGCTTCGGCTGCGCCCACCGGAACAAGACGTCGGAGCCCATCACGAAGTACTCGGGCTGCGTGTAGTAAGAAGTGACGATGGTGATCATCGAGTTGTAGTTGTAGACAATCCGCAACGGGTCCCCGAGAGCAGGTGCCGTCCCTCCAAGGATGAACCGGATACCGTCCTGACCCCGGTCGCTGTAGGCGTAGATCCCTTCCCCGGTGACGACTTCGTAGTCAGTCCCTTCGGTATACACGGTCACGCCGCTCGAAACCGTCAAGACCGACATCAACGGTTGCTTGGGAACCGGTATCAGCTCCCCCAGACCGGGATAGGTAGTGTCGAACGTGTCGTTGAGGGGAGCCTCTGCCATCAGCCAGACGTCGACTGCCCCGGCGTCGTCGGTATGCCGGGTCAGGTTGACGTCATTGCCGTACACAACATACACATCCTCGATATTGTTAAAGTTGTCCAACCCAAAAAGCGACAAACCCGCCGGAGTCGACCCCTGATTCCCCCGCACTTGCATCAAGTAGCGCTCAGCAAGATCGCTATTGGTTTCTCGACCAAGACCACTGGTGGTGGCTTCCTTATTCGTCACGTACTCGAACGAAGAAAACGCACGGCGAAATTGAACAATCGTGTTCGCCCCCACCATCGAAGCTTCTCCGGCGAGAACACTCGCCACCGCAACATCAATTTCGTACCTCTCGGTCGCGGCGTTGTAATAGCTAGACGAGGGGACAGTCAGAGGACCGTACATCACCGCTGACTCAATCGTCCTGAAGTTGATGACGTTCCCCGTCTGAGGGTTTGCTGTCGTAGCCAAAGGGAAATTGACGGGTATATGGATATCAGTCGTCGGAGGCTGAAGTCGGGAAAACGTCACTGTGGTCACTGCCGGAGAACCAGACCAGCGGATCATCCCTTCGTTGAACACAAACGCGTCCAGATCATCCGGGTTGAAGCGCTCCGCGTACCTCATGCTCATCAGCTGGCTGAGATAGACGGTGTTGTCGTGCATGTCCTTCATCACCGACGCCGGAGGGGTGACGAAGAGGTCCTTGACCGGACCTATCGAAGTGTCGAGGTTACCATCCCTCGCTGCCGCTGCATCGGAGATCTCACCTTCGAACTGAGCTACTGTTTTTCGTTGAATAACCATGATCTACCTCGTAGTACCCCCCAAAGAAAAATTAGGAAGATTACCCAACGTGTAAAAATCTACACGCCAACGGAAATTGCGAGGATCAGTCTCATCGCCCCACACCTGTATAGGCGAGAATGAATCCAGCAGCTCTCTGTAGGTACGCCGACTATACTGTTTGTGGCGCTGAGTCCACTGATACCGATTCAGGGAGTTCCTAAGGAGAGTCTGGAACTGGAACAACGCAGGCATGCTCCAACCCAGCTCGGGCTCCCCATCTACGGCCCTCCCGACGACACGATTGAGCCCGGCACCGATCCCATCAGCGCGCACCCCCGTAGTGAGCACCATCCGACATTCCTGGCGTAGCTTCTCCTCGCCCGTGATAGTCTCGTACCCGTTGTTATCGTGGTACCGAACGATGTCACCATTTTCGATTTTCAGAGTCCAACTCATCACGGCACCGCCGATGCTGCTTCCATCATGGCCCAGTAATGAGCGTCATCGACAGACTCTACTAGGGCCACGAGTTCGTTCTTGATACCCTCCCAGTACTGAAGAAGCACTTCCAGCTCGTCCGTGAAGGATACCACGTTCTTGTACCGTTCCCTCCAGACCGTGAGCGCAGACGTTGCGGTGTCGAACAGCAACAGCGCAGGGTCGGTGATCATCTGGTAGAACTCCGGGCACAGTTCTTTCAAAGGGCCGTCCGGTATGTTCGTCAACGCGTCCCTGACCTGATCAATGATCGTCTGGACAATCGCCCACGCAGCCTCCTCCAGAGCCTTCAAGATGTCGAACTGCGCCAACCAAGCCACGAGCCACTGAATCTGTAGATCGATGTACTCGATGATGGCCAACAAGATGGCCTTCAGCGCCTCAAGCAGAGGAGCCACCTGTGCGTAGAGCCATCTCAAGATGCACAACGCGATAGTCCCTGCGCCTGTTAGAGCCATCCTGTCCTCCTACAACGTCATCGACTTCGTGGACAACGTACCGCTCAAGGCAGACAACAAGGTCTGCGCCGCTGTAGCCAATGTCTGGAAAGGAACAGACAGTGGCGTCAAGGGCGGAGATGATGTCGCCGTAGAAAGCGCCTGGAACGTCGTCGCCGTGAGAGTCAAGTATGCCGTCAACGCCGTGTTGAAAGTAGTACCCTTGATCAGCGGCTCTACCGCACCTGTTCCGAGCTGCAAAAGAGGAGCTTCGAAAGTCAAGTTGCCCAGACAAGTCACCACGGCAGGGCTTGCCCCAAGACTGATCGACCCCGACGCTAGGGAGATCGAAGGTGCCGTAAGAGTCATCGCCCCTGCGGAAGTGAGGTCCATGACGCCACCAGCAGTAAGACCTAGAAGACCGCCCACGGTTATGTCCCCGAGACCGCCAACAGCGACCCCGTAGTCACCACCCACATTCAAGGAGTACGAACCCCCAACAGTCAAATCGTAGGTCCCCGTCGAAGTCCAGCTCGTAGAGGTGTTGAGAACAGTCCACGTCGAGACCGGGGTGAACCATTGGAAACCGGTAACCAACGGAGCGGAGACTCCGTAGTTCCCCAGATTGTCTACAAGTTCCGTCCACAAGGCAACCTGGCCCGTCGCGTCGTCAAAAGTACGACGAAGAACGCGCGTAGCGGTGCCGGTCATGGCCACCGATAGGTCCGGAGAAAAGACTTGGGGACCAACGATCTGCTTAGTCGTGTCGTCGACAACCTGACCCTCGGAGGTACGCACCATCAGGAGACCGTTTTGGTCCACAGAAGTCAGCGAAGCGCGCCTAATGTAGTTGGTGTGCTCCTGCCCGACATTGCCAGCGCCCGGAGTGACCAAATCGTAGATGTAGCTCTCCTGGGAATCCACGCCGGGAACGAGGATGCGCCGGGCCGACCCAGCCCTGATCTCGGAAGAGTCTCCGTACCGGGTGTGCACGAGGTCGGATTGGATGCGTACCTCGCCGTTAGGCTTATCGAGAGTCACCGAGTGGGGACCTGCTGTCAGGGACGCTCGGTCCCCCAAGTAGAGAGCGCAATTCCGCGCGCTCTTGAACGACCAGTCCCCCGGACGTAGCCGCTTACCCGAAGCATCCCCCCACCCGATGCCGCCCCTCTCTTCGTTAGCGTCATCGTACCTCTTAAAAGCAGAAAAATCTATCGTGTGGTAGCTAAGGGAGAACGCATTCCCCATTGCGTCGAAACCCACCAACAGGGTATCGCCTATCTGGGGTAGATAGACACCCCACGAAGAACGAAGATAGTTCTTGTCCGTATCACTTTGCTTCGGAGGGAAAGACCACCCCGCAAGAGGTATCGGGACTTCAGGACGCGGATGACCCCCTCCTTTCAGGAACTCCACGCTCACCGTACCACGCTCCAAGTGCAAGTCCTTTACACGAACCATATGTATGGTTGAGTAAAACTCCCGGTAAAGACGTCTTTCCTCCAAGATCGGAGAAGTACTGGGATTCATGTTGGAGCGGCCAGACATTTTCTAACCCTTCGCGTTCTCTGACAAAAGCCTCGCGTAGTTGAACGGCGTCTCTCCTCCGAAATGCTGAAAGTCCTCTAGCTTAGGGGAAGTCCCTTCCTTGTAGACGCCTTTCCACCCCCTAGCCAGATTAACGTTAACCGTCGTATCGCAAGCGCTGTTGACGACCATGCTGTGCTGACAACTAACGATATTCGCCACGTAGTTCCTCTGCCTCCAGTACAACGGACGGTTCACCATGAGTCCAAAATGAGGGAGAGTCTGTAACCCGATATTACGAGCCTCCGCATTCGTCTTCCTTAGCTCCACCGCAGCAAAAAGACGGGCAGCCTCTTCAGAAGTGACCTCCGTCCAAGGACCTTTATCAGCTGCGGGGCGTACACCAAGCAGAGGAACAAGGCCGTGGGCTGCCGCCCACTGAAAGCGCCGAGAGTTGATGTCGTTGGCCTCTTCAACACGAGCGATGTTGTTCGGAGCTATTCGAGCCAACGTCTTGAGACCGTTATCGTTCAGCGAACTGCTGAAACCGAAGGTTTCGTGACGGTTAATAGTAAAGTAGTCAGAATAGTTAAAATTCTGCGCGTTGTAGGAACCACCGAACCCCTCCAACGTGAGCTGAAGATCCGAAGACAGCTCCATCATCTCCAAAATATCAGACTCCGTGTAGTCCCCGCTCGCAGCAGACCACTCCGACACCCATTCACGAAGCGGCTTCTCCCCTTCCTTTCGCAAACCCTGCAAACCTGCACGACCTTCGATCTCCGCATTCGTGATATGGGAGTCCTCTCCATCGAACATCCAAGGATCGAAATCGTAGAAAGGCATCTCGAAAACAAGGTCCCCCCTACCTGTGGAGTAAAAACAGAACTGAATCTGCTCCGCCAAATCGTAAATGTAGGTAAGACGGTCACGAAAATCGGAATGGAGATCCCCCTGAGCCCCACTAACCATCTCGTTCATTACGCCTGCGGAGAGACCGAGACCCAGACGCGTCGGGGCCACGTAAAACACACGACCACCCCCTACTGGATAGGTGTCTATGTCCGACCCAATGATGCTGACAACGTCCACCACGCCGAGACCGTCAGAATTAGGGGCGGAGGTCTCGTCGGCAGCCATATCGGTTAGATCGTCAACACGAACCCGACTGTGCAACATGTCGTTGAGCTGACGCAGATTCCCCATCGTGATCGGACTTCCTGTGGCCTTCTCTAAACCGTCTAGCTCGGCGTCCCCGATGTAATATGCGTACACCCCCTTGGACTCTTCTTTGCGCTTAAACGTTACCCCGTGAGGAGCATACACCGGAGGGAAGAAGGACCCCTGGAACCTACTCTGCTTAGCGCCAATCAGGTACTCTTCCAAGGATGACCGCCGTTGAGTATCGGTCATCTTGTTGATTTCATCCAAACTCTTATAAACACCGTGCTTCTGAAGGAAGACCTGCACCTCTGAGTCACTGAAAGCCTCTACAGCCCGATTGGTCAACTCAGTCATGACCCCCTCGTAGGCTTCCTTACCGAAGAAGAGCATCTCCAGAATCTCGTACGCAGTAAAATGAGCAAATAGCTCCTGATACGCAACCCAGTTCAACGCGGCTACGTCGCCCGCACCCTCGAACGCAGGATCAAACTTGAAGATCTCCTGAATGCTCTTGTCGAGCCCAGCGTCTACGTTGAGCTGGAAATAAGAGTACCGAAGTGTTTTACTGACGTCAGTCCCTACGATAGTAACCGTGGACTCCTGATTCACCCCAACGTCTTCGGTGAAACCGTCTACAAAGCCGGAAAACATCCAGTACCATATGGTCGGGACAAAAGGATCGCGAAACGCAATTCTTATAGGATCGTTCGGATGGAAGATGCAGTCACCTTCAGTAAAAGGGTACGTGTATATGTAATCTTCCAAAAAAATAGGAAACGCGTCCCAATCCTCTCCCAAGGCGTCTATGACCTTCTGAGACTCCGGGGCATACTGCGTGGCCTTCTTTTCCACTACCGTCTTCTTTATGGAATCGGGGACAGAACCCTCCTCCCAGTTCTCCTGGAACCAACCCGAGGCAGCTCTCAACTCGTCATTGAATGCGCTAACCACGTCCACAAAAGACTGCCCCACCTGCTCATTGGCGAATGCCCCAAAAAAAGCCTCTAGTACATCTACGTCCTCCCCCGCTTCGTCGCGAAAGTACTGCTGCAACCCTGCGAAGAGGGTAACGTTGTCTTTAAGGTAGTTGACAAGCTGTTCCCGGCTGTCGCTAAGCGCAACCATATCGGTATGATCGATGATGTATTTGTCCAACGGGTTATGCAGAGTGATTGAACACGTAGAAGGAGCGCGATCCATGCTGCCCCCGGATTGGTTGACACGCACGTCTATAACGTCCCCCGACACCTCCTGCCCGTAAATGAAAACACGGAACGCCGGAAAAGCGGCGCGGTAGATGCCTTCTTGAGACGAGAGGACCGACTGCTCCGTCCAGAGTTTTTCACCCAGTTTACCCAGTTCAACCATCACACCAACTCGTTAAAAAACTCAGTCCCCAGCGTGAGGGAAATGTACCTAAAAATGTCATCCATTGAAGGAATCGTTTCTGTCGCCACGAAAGAAAAAGAGTACGTCTTGCTGAAAGGGTTAGCCGCGTCGTCGGTAAACTCCAGCACACGGTCAAAATGACCGATGAACTGAATCAACGCATTGGCCAACATAGGGCTACTGTACATGAAATAAAAACGATTAGGGTACCCCCCGAACGGATCAATAACAGGCTCCCGCGTGAGGCTGTACAGGTTCCAGAAGTTCACGAGCTTCGAAGCACCTTGCAACGCCTCGATATCAAGCCCCTCCTGGTTCGTGACCGACTTCACCCAGTCCCGGAACTTCTTGATATTCTCAGAGAGATACTTGCTGTTGCGCTGCATCCCAGTACGGATGTTGATGTTCCCCGTCGCCCCAGCAAAACTGATGTTGATGACGTCGTTGTTGCGACCCTTCGCGTTCGTCCAGTGATAGAACACAGCACCGGACTGCGTATCTCGCCTCGTAATCCTCTTGTTCTGCGAAAAGGTCACAGTCTCCGGATTCATCTTCATGCGCACAGGATCAATGCCGTTGTTCATACGTTGATCCGAAGTGAACATAAAAGGAACTCGATACGCAACATCCTCGTAGGGGTTGAGTATCCGATCAAGAATACGTTCTGTAGAAGGTGTAGGAGTCGTCTCCCCACCAAACGTATTACGCAAATTTTCCAAAAATGTCGCCATTACCTACCTCAGCCCGGAGCGAGCCCCAGCGCAGCAAGCTGGTTAGCCTGCTCCCCTTGGCGCTTCTTGGTTCGCTCTCGATGTTGCTTTCCGGTTGCCCATTCACGCGCCTCGCGACCAGCAGCGGTATCAGCTCCTGGCCTCCAGAAGAGGGCACGCTCGTAGTTCCGTCCTCCAGAAGGAATGGAACCTAAGAGACCCCCACCCCTCATGAACGGCGGAAGTCCCTCGCCCTCGTTGGCGTGAATGAACCCCGTCGCACCCTTCGTCCAGTCCTGTGTCCCGGAATCACCTCTCAAGATGCTGCGCGCGAAATCAATCGTAGCCTGCGAGGGGCGACGGCGCGTAGCGTACTGGCGGTTGTACCGCTTATTGTTGTTCTGCTTCCCCCACCCCTTACCGGAAGTGGCCTTGTTCTTGAGAGCACCCCCACCCCTGCCCTTGGCACGATTGATCAGAGTGTGCGCGATACCTACCAGCTCCTTCTTGCGCGCAGGACTGTACCCTCCAGCTTCGCTCTGAAGGACACGAGCCAGCGCCTCCACGTCGTCCCCGGTGTACTTGCCCTCACTGGCAAGAGCCATACTGCTGAACTCTCCCTCCAGCTCCGCTTCCTCGGAAGCGAAGGAAAGCCCACAACGAGGGCAGTTGCCGCCGATCTCGAATGAAATGTTGCCCTGGGTGTCTACACCGCCCACTTCGAGAGTGACTCCGCCTCCAGCCCACGGGCCGTCCCATTCCGACTGCGCAGCCTGAGGGTCCTTCTTTACCGAAGCAGGTGCCTTCGCCATCTGCTTGGGAGCCATCGAAGATTGACCCGACTGGAGCGATGCCACGGGGATCTGCACCACTTGAGACGGAGCGAACGCGTTGCCCGCACCCCGACCCTTGGTACCCGGCATCGATCTGAGTCGAGAAGACGCAGGATCGAAGTTCCAGGCCTCCTGGAGGGTCTTCATCGAGGTCCCCAGGACGTCAGAACCCATGCGCTTCATCGCCTTTGTCATCTGGGACAGACCCCGGTTCATCTTGCGCTTGTGCTCTTCCGTGTTCCCGAACAAGGCGTTGATGTCAGCCGCCAACCGATTATTGTCCTGCTGATCGCCGCTGATGCCGTTCACAATGAACTCAGGGAGGGCCTTGAAGAACGCAATCAGCCACGACACGGCCTGGATGACCATGCCCATGATACCCTGCCCTACCTTGGCCAGTCCCTTCATCCACGAGTTCATCGTGCGCTCGAATTTGCTGCGCTTGGTGGCCTCCACGCCAAACGACTTGGACAGGATCTCGGAATTCTGCTTGGCCGCCGTGGCTGCCTCTACGGTCTTCCCCTCCTTCATCTTGGAACCGATCTCGGCTATCAGACGGGCACCCTCAAACCCGAGACCCATCTGCTTCTCCATGTAGAACCGCGCGGTCTCCTCGTCCCCTCCAGTGGCCTCCATGGCGATGTCGTAGACGGCCTCGACGATTCGCGTGACTTCTCCACTGTTGTTGCCCTCGGCAACACGGCGGAATGCGTCCATCATCTTCTGCCGTGCTTCGAGTCCTCGACCGTAGCCGAGCCGTTCCCCGAGAATGATCTTCCAGGAATCCGACATCTTGGCGATCCCAGACGCCATCTGCTGTATCCCCATCGCGGCCTGCTTTCCCGCGAACTGCTTGGGAACACCCATCTTGGAGAACTGCTCCGTAACGTGCGAGTAGATGTCCACGACGTTATCGATGTCGTACCCCATCTTGGCCAGCTCCTTGCCAGCATCCTCCACGTTCTTCACGTACTGCATCGCACCGATACCGGAATCCCGACCCACCATGTACATCCGGGTCAAGGACTCCCTGGCCTCGTCAGTGGTCTTGCCGTAGTCGGCCATCAGGCCCACCATCCGCTTAGCGCTCTCCCCACCTCCCAGCTCGAACATCTTGTCCAGAGCCAGAGTCACCGTGACGGCACTGCTGTGGACGCCCTTGAGCCGCGTATCGACAGTCCGCGTCATCTGATCGACGCTGACACCGCCGTCGACAAAAGCCTGGGCAACCGACTGAATCTGTTCCCGGTTGATCCCCATGTACTGCTGCAACGACTCCTGGATCGAGGACAGGTGACGAGTTCCAGAACGTACAGCCCCCTTCACCCCGTCATCGTAGGCGGCGATGAGGATGTTCTTCATCTCCCCGGCCTGGGCACGAACCCTGTCGCGGTCCATGTAGCCGTGGATCATGATGCCGATACCACCCGCTGCAAGGGCCTTCCACTTCGGCACCTTGAGCTTCTGCATCATGCCGCCGATCTTACCCTTCAGCGTCCTCCACTCTGACCGAACCACCTGCTTGGACTTGTTGGCCGCCCAAGCACGCGCACCGCTCTTCTTACGGCCCTTGCTGTCACGCCCCTTAGCGCCTCCTCCGCCGTCCTCGGCGTCCACCTGACCCGCAACAGCGTCTGCCTTGTCTACAAGCCCCCTTGCGCCCGCTGAGAGGCTCTCAAAGTCCTTCTCGGCGGCCTTGACCGTCTTCTCCAGCTCGTCGAAGGACTTACCCATGCTCCCCGCGAGCTTCTCGAACTTCTGAGAAACCCCCTGGACGTACTCCTGCCCCATACCGGTCAGCTTCGACCCCTCCTTGAGGGTGGGATCGTTCTCCAGATCCGAGAACACGGTCTTGAAGCTGTCGCGTAGAGACGCACCGAGCGCATCGATCATCTCAGTGTTGCGCTGAGATACCTCACTGATGGCGTCACCGAGTTCGGTGAACTTGAACCGAGCAGCATCGAGATGCTGTATGTCAACGATATCGGTCATCGTGCGCCCATCCGGGTAGAGCTATTCTGAGAAACCCGTTTCCTCGATTCTATCAGAGAAGATGTCGTTCCTTTTTTACCCACAGCGGGTTTTGAAATACCGTCAGAAGACTCACTCACGTTGGAGTTCATCGTGCGGTCCTTGGCACGAGCCTCCCTGCGAACCTTCTGCGGAGAGCGGCGTCTAGACTTTCTACCAGCCTGCGGTTTGTCTGCGGAGGAGACTGCCTTCTGGACCTTCCCTCGACGTTCCGTCTGATCAGGAACCGCCGCGTCCAGCTCCACGTCGGCGTCCGTATCGACATCGAGATCGTAGTCTCCGCTAGACAGAATATCCGGGTCTTCGTCGATCAGGTCCTCCCGAACCCTTTCCTCGTCAACGTCCATACCCCCACCGTACCCAGGAGCCATCGGAGCCTCTACCGGGGCTTGATCACGCAAAACATCCAAGAGAGGGCCAAACGTCTCCCGAAACTCACCACCCAAGGCCTGTCCGGCGATCTCGAAACCACCGATGAGCTTCTCCCAGCTACCGGCCATCGTGTTGAAGACCTTGTTCTGCTGAGCGTAGATGCGGTGATACACCTCTTGACGCTCAGAAACAGGAGTCAAGAGAATCTGAGCCTCCCCTTTGAGGCCGACCATCAACACCGAGACCAGGTCCACCAGGATCGCCAGGATCGCCTCACCGATACGCGCCATCCCGCGAATCAGCTCTCTCCGAGTACGGTGCAAAGAGGAGACACGCTCGCTCTCCGTCTGGAAAGCCTTGCGAAGCTCTTTTCGCTCTTTCTCGGACAGGTCCTCCAGCTTGCCACCCTCAGCTAGCTTCTCCCCCGCGTCCCAAACCAACTGAGCAGTCCGGTTCTTGACGTTCAGAAGCTTCGAAGTGGCGTAGATCCCCCGACTCCGCGACGTAGAGGTCTTGGACTTCAGAGTACGTACGGTGGAACGGATGAGATTCTCCAAAAACTGGTCATCATCCCCCTTAGAGATGCGGCGCAGACCGTCGTCGAACCTCAGCATCAACGAAACCGCATCCGCCTCCTGGTCCTGGTACATGTCCCTAGCAAGAACGATCTTGAGCTGATCGTCCAGCTTCGTAAACGACGTCATCAGATCGGCTACAACACCTTCGGCCTGCTTCCCCGCGTACCTCTCGGACAACCCATGCGCGGAGTAGAAATCGATCACCTTCCCCGCGAAAACAGCAGCCGTCTCCGCCTGTACGCCCATTCGCGAAAGAGGATCAGCAGCAGACATAACGATGCGCGTGAAGTTACGAACACCGATAGCGCTCCGAGCACCGGCAGCGGTCAACCGAGTGTAGAACCCCGCAGCGTCATCCAACTTCATCCCGTAGTCGCGAACGAGACTCGTGATGTCCCCCATGGCCTCCGCCGTGGCGAAGTTGAAGTGCTTCCCTATACCCAGCGCCAGGGTGACGACGTTCTTCCCCACCTTCCCCAACCCATCATCAAAGGTCTTCAACATGTCAGAAGCGCGGAAGCCATTGTCGACCATCAACTTCACCGCGCCCTGGGTTTCTTTCCGACCCACACCCCATTGCCACTGGGCACGCTCACCCCAGTTGGCAAACCACCGAGTGGCTCTCCGGGAACTCGCTGAGAACAGCGAGTCCACACTACCCTCGAAGAGGTTGGCCATCTCGGACATCTCAGCACGCCGACGGTCACGCTCTGTGTACCCGAGAACCATCGCCCCGATGAGACCACCGACAAAACCCGTAGCCACTCCCCCTGGAATCTTGCGCAGAACGCTCTGTAGCTGTTTCTTGACCGAAGCTGCCTCTTTGCCAACAAACTTCGCAAGACGTGATTGCCGCTCTTCGGCCTCATCAGTGGCGCTGTCTGCCTCCTGGGCCACCTTCTCGGTCGACTTCAGGGCCTCCTCGGCATCGTTCTTAGCCCCTGCCGTATCCGGGACCGGCGGAAGAGGTTGCGTCTTCTCGGGGGCTTCCCCTCGGGGGTCCTCGTTACCGAGAAAGTTTTCGATCTTCAACGACCGGAGCTTGTCGAGAGCGCTGCTCATGGTGCGCTCCTGTCGGTCGTACGCGCTGAGGCTGCTCTCAATCTTGGACACCGAGGCATCCGTCATGGGAAGAATCAACGGAGGAGGATCACCCACTGAACCGGAACCCAACGTGATGTCGTCCGATGCACGCATAACGCGCGCTGAAAGCATCTGAATCGTGTTCCCCAGCTCAGTGTATGCTCGCGTGGTACCCTCTAGCTGAGAACTCAGCCAAGGGAGATCAACTACGAGCCGTGGAATACCGTCGGTCATTCGCTGTTCGGCCTCTTGAGGATATTCTTCTGGGCTTCCTGGTTGGCAGTCCCGGCGTCACCGGCACTGAGCACCGTCTTGCCTTTGCTGGCACCCACCTGCTGGTCCACCTGGGAGCGCTTCTTCTGTCTCTTGTAAGCACGGCGTATACGAGCCAACTCTTTCTTCTGCAAATGCCCCTCTACGGCGCTCGCCCTCTCTTCCAGTGCCTGAGTGCGCCTACTCCACTTCTGGAAGTCTTCGCTCGGTGCCTCGCCTTCTTCAGGAGCGTGCATGAGCTTCATCATCTCCGACGCCCACGCAGCGTTCTTCAAGAAGTCGACCGTCATCTGGTCCTTGACCTGACGACGAAAGTCCTCGTCCCCCGCCAGGTCACTAAAAACACTCCCTAGCTCCTTGGCAGCCGCATCCGCATCCTCCAGAGAGGTAATAGGCCTCATGCCGCCGCCCGTAGGAACCTTGTAGTTCAGTGCGTCCAAAAGGGGCTTGAAGTCCCGTCCGAACTCCTTACCCAAGATGCCGGGAACCATACCCGCGCCCTTCATGATCTGGTCCACACCGGTACCCATGTGCGCGTTCAGCGTGTCGAGTTGATCACTGATGCGACTCAGCTCGGTCTGCACCTGACCGGGGCTACCTGAAACCGCAGCGGAAACGATATCCGGGAGCGCACGGATACCTGTCACGATAACCCCTAGCAGCCCCACGAGAACCTTGATCAAGCCGCGACCGATCTCACCTATCGCACGGTAGAGACGACGCTGCGTCTTGTGCAACGATGATACCCGCTGACTCTCCGTCATGAAGGCACGACGCAGGTGCTTCGTCTCATCCTTCGACAGCTCGGACAAATCGTTGGTCCGCGCGAGCTTCTCCCCCAGATCGTACAACGTCGCCGCCGTACGGTTATCCATACCCTGGTACTCCATGACACGGATGGATTGAGCACGACTACGACCACCGCGACTGGACCACTGAGTGAAAAGCACCAACGCCTTCTGCATGAAGTCGTCGCCCCCACCCTCAGCAACACGAAGAAAACCGTCCTCCCACTTCTGGAGGGCGTCCAGCGCGTTCAGCTCAGGGAACATCTGCTGCGCCAGAACAGCCTTCATGCTCGGGTTGAGGTTCGCGAGACCTGCGGACATGCCACCGATGACCTGCGAGGCCTGATTGCCCGCGTATCGGGGATCGAGCCCCATGTCCTCGTAGTGCTTCCGGATGGTCTCCATGACGGACGCAACGTTGGACACGTCAACGCCGTACTGCTGCATCGCGGAGGAGCCTGAGATGACAGAATCGACGAACCTACCGATACCCATCGCGCTACGCTGCCCCGCGAAAGCCAGCTTGACGTACTTGTCCGTAGCGGTATCGAGAGAATCACCAAGCTCAGTAGTGATCTTGATGATGTTGCTCATGGAGGTACCGGTCTTCTGGTTGAAGTGCTTGTCCACGGCGATGGACGCAACAGTCACGTTCTTGCCAACAAGACCCAAGTCTTTGTTGTACGTGGTCATGAAGTCCTTCGACCGGTACCCAGCGTCAACCATGCTCTTCAGTACAGCCTGCGTTTCCTCCTTGGCCACCCCGTAGAACCACTGCGCGGTCTCTTGGAACCCAGAGAAGAACCGAGTAGCTCGCTTCGATGCTTTCGAAGAAAGCGCCTCTCCGGTAGCTTCGAAGACATTCAGAATCTCTCCCGATTGCCACCGAAGACGGTCCCTCTCCTGATACCCCATGACCATCGCAGCCAGGAGACCCCCAGCGATGCCCCCGGCAGTCATAACGCCGCCAGGAACATGACTGAGCACGCTCTTGACCTGACCCTTGGCGGCGTCCAGCTCAGACTTCAAGTACCGCTTAGCGCGGTTGATAACCATCACCGAGGCCTTATCGGCCTCCTGAATCTTCTTGATCGACTCCAAAGCCGCATGCTTGACCTCGTCGGAGGACATGCTGGCCAGGCGAACGCTCTCCTTGACGATTTCCGCCTTGGCCTCCGCTGCGCTGAGCTGAGGAGGTGTGGGGTCCTTGGTAGCGGCCCCCATCTTGACCCCCGACAGGCGAGTCATGTCGTTAGCGATCTTCTCGCTATGACGTGACATCTCTTCGAGGAGGTTGGACGTAGAGCCTACCCCGGACTCCATGATCTGGACCGACCGCTCCATCTGCGGAGTGATCGAAGAGAGACTGACATTGACCGACGCCGCCTGCTCCTGGAGAGAGACCAGCTCTTCGTCCGTACGGGAAATGAGACCCTGAAGAGACCTGCCGAAATCCGTGTAGGTCCTCCGAACGTCGTCGATCTGAGCCTGGAACTTATCCAGGTCGAATCGAAGCAGGTACTCTTCAGTGGTCGCCATCAATCACTCTCCACGATCACAGTCGGCCTGTCGAGGCTCGGTTCTGCCTCCACGGACTTGTCCGATGTGACTTGGACCGACACCAAATCAACGTGCTCCACAATGTGCTGCTGAGAATGCTCGCGCTTCATGTCATGCCGGGCTTGACCGATAGTGCGCGCAGCGACATCCGACAGGGAGTTTTCCTCGATGTCGTCTTTGTTGAGAACCAGAGACTCCAGAAGGGCCTGGTTGTCCCGACCACCCCAGGACATCATCCGTTGCAGCTCCTCAGGGGTGCTGTCGCACTCGACGTCGCCGTCGTCCTCCATGAAGGCTTCCAGCTCGTCGGGGGTCATCTCCACGACACCGGTATCGACGGGGCGACCGTCGTCACCAACCTGGCCCGATGCAGCGAGCTGACCCGCCACCTCCTGCTGGGTATGGAGCTGTTCGGTACGGTCTTTGATCATCGAGAGGACGTCATCACGCCCAGTCATCACAGAAAGTGGCATGATCTCGTCAGGAGTAGGCATCCGAAGCAACCCCGTCTCCTCGTCCTCCACCGGACACAGGTTGAGGCCCAACATGCTCACCACCTGGTCTTTCACTATGTCCGCCATCAGCTCGATGTCCTTGTACCGATCCAAGTCCTCCTTGTTCATCGCCTCAAGCTCAAACACCCACTGGGTATCGTTCATCCCCTTGATACGGGGGTCCCCGATGGGGATCTGTCGCTTCGTCAAGACCTTGGCCTTGATCCGAAGGCGAGAAGCTATTCGTCGCCAGACGGGGAAGACTCGGTCCCAGTGGGCTTCTCGCCCTCTTCCGAACCCTCCCCGGAGGATTTTTTTGCTGCGTCCTGGGCGTCCTCCCTACGCTGTTCGAGAGACTCCCAGAAACCCCACATCTCCTCCAGACGCTCCGGAGGACGCTCCGCCAGGTACTGCATCAGGTACTCGGCCGCGAAGTACTTCTGATTGTAACGCCCCCGACCATCGACGAGCTGCACGATCTGACGTCCCTCCTCGGTGCTCTCCCACTCCTCGCGGAAGAACTCGAAGACAGGAATTCCGTTGATGGCGCGAATGCCGATGGACAGTGTGGGCAACCTCCAGGAAGAAACCGTCGAGATGCGCGACCCGGTGTTGATGAACGAGTTACGCCAGTTCGACTCTTCCTCCGTCAGCAGACGTATCGTCCACTCACGGCCCATCCACAGGAAAGTATCCTCGATGGTCTCGCCATCGAGTTCCCGAGCAAGGTCCAGCAACATCTTTTTGGGACTTTGATTGTCGTTTGAAGGCAACACGGCTTTCGCTCCTCCTCCCGCTACGCGGGGTCTAATTGTGAGTCGCTTTCGCGACAAACCTACAACAGAGGTCTCACCTTGGTGTAGACCATCGTTGCGTTGACTGAGACGATACGGTCTCCTTGCGCTTGCATGTTCCGACCCAGACTGGTGAACCAGCAACCCGAGTACCAGAGCTTCTCCACGCTCACTTCCATCCCCTGAGGGACGGCCCCGGTGTCGATACCATCGAGGTCGTTCTCGGTCCCGATACCCAGTGCACCCCCGACCTTAGTGTTGCCGAGAGTGTTGAGCATGCTGTCGCTGACCGACTGAAGCCACGGGGTGAACGGGGAGTCGTCCTTCTTCCCGTACCTGACCCATTTCTCCTCAACGTCGAACGGGTTGTGCTGGTCGGTGAGCATGTAGAGTGCCTTGTCGGTCCCCCAGATCTCCTCCATCTTCTTCGTGAAGAGATCGTACCTCGCCACCTGAACGGTCTGGGAAGACGAGATGCCGGCAACGTGCTCGATGGGCGCCCCGAGACCGACAGCGTTGATCTCGTACTTCGGCTTGACGTCCCTCGCCTGGGAAGGAGCCCACGTCTGGATATGTCCGATGGTCTTCCCGCCCGCTCTGATAGAGATCGCATGGCTAGTGCGTACTTGCGTGACGGGTACTGGCATGTGAGGCCTAGAGCGGTCGGATCTTGACGTAGTTGAGGGTCGCGTTGACCATCACGATACGGTCGCCCTGAGCTTGCATGTTGCGACCGATCTGCGAGAACCAGCAACCCTCGTAGTGGTAGAACTCGGTAGCGCCGTCCGGGTTTCTCCACTTCTCGCGCAGCTCCAAGGGATTGAGCTGGTCGGACAGCATCCAGAGAGCCTTCGCCGTACCCCAGACCTCCTCCATCTTGGAAGCAAAGAGGTCGTAACGCGCCACCTGGACGGTCAGGCCGGTGATGTTCCCCGGAACGTTCTCCGTCACCTCACCACTCGTCTCCGACCGCAACTCGTACGTTGGCGTTATGGTACGAGACTGGTTGGGCGCCCACGTCTGGATCTGCCCAATGGGCACCCCTCCTGCCAGGATCGATATTGCATGGCTGGTGCGGATGTTTGTCTGCGGAACTGGCATCTCTTAGCCTCCTCCCCTCTCGCCTACGCTGCCACGCTGAAGAAGGGGTTGTCGACGGAGAACTCACCGAAGAACCGCTTGGCCGGGTACTTCAGGTTGTACCAGTACTTGAAGTAGAACGTCCTCGGATCGGTCGAGGACTGGTACACCTGGATGTCCGTGGTGGCGTCGATGTCCCTCGGGAGACCGGAAGAATCGCGGTAAGCCGCGATGGAACCGTTGTTGATGTTCGCCAGGATACCGAGCAGAATCCACTTCTTGCAGTCTGTGATGAAGTCCGCGAGGTCGTCCGGAACGATACCCACAACGTTGCTCGTGAGCAACGTATCGACAGTCTTGGTGACAGCGTCCTTCTGCGCACTCGCTGAAGGCTCCTCGAACTGCACCACCTTGCCCCCGCCGGCCTCGGTGGTGAGAGGATCGAGCATGACGAAGCGACCTGCGTCGTAGGTGACTACGAGGACACCTTTGTCCGCCAGAGCGTGCCGCTCCCCGCGCAGGTAGGTCCCGAAACCGTCAGCGGTGAAGCCGGTGATCTGGAGACCGATGAGCGCCGACGAGGGACTCGGGAGACCCGCATAGATGGACGCCACCGCCGCCGCGATGTAGGTCCCGTCTAGATCGACGTTGACCTCCTGTCCCGTATCCAGGGTGAGGGTACGGGTAGCGTTCGGCGGAGCGATAAGGTGCATGCGCCCGCGCCCCGGAGAGTTGTTGCCCGGCTGGAGCGTCTGGGTGGACGCGAAGATCAAGGTCCCCGGCGTATCGGGATCACCGACGTCGGTGTCCCTGGCCATGCCGAACCAGCCGCGACGATAGTGCTTCTCCAGCATCGACGACTCGCTGGACACATGGTTCATCTGGTAAACCATCGTCTCCAGCGCCGTATCGAGGGTCAACACTTCGGTGATGTTGACGTACTCCTTGGCCACGTCGATAGCAGAGTTGATCTGGGTCTGCGTGGGAGAACCCGGCACCGTGGCATCGTTGACCTGGACCAAGTAGAGCGAAGACGCTCCGTTCTCGAAAGCAATCTCACCTGCGATACACAGATGGTTGCGGATGTAGTTGCTCAGGTTGAGCTGCGTCGTATACGCGTAGAGCTGGTCGACATCGAAGACCCGGTGAGCGGTGGAGTAGTCCGTGGAAGGCCGGGTGTAGTCGTAAGTGCTGTAGAAGGAGGTCCCGTAAGCGGGACGCTGTCCGGTCCCGTTCACGATGTAGGGCTGCGTGATGTTGCCGAAGATGGTCGTGAAGGCGTCGGTGGCGTTCGACAGGAACATGATCGAGGACGCGGCGCCCTTCTCGGCCGGCGTGTTCTCGAACGCATCCGGAGCTGTCAGCACCACCGTGTTGCCCAACACCTGCGCCACATGGCTGAACTCGGGACCGTAGGCGGTAGCGATGCTGTTCAGTGCCGTGTTGATGTCATCCGCCACCGTGGTCACGTTGGTCGGAGCGCCTGGGGTTAGCGTAACCGCCACCTGGGTGAGACCGTTGATCTGGATGAGCAACTGGTCGTTCACGCCGGCCACAATCGTCGGAGGAGACGCAACGAAGTCAACCGAAGTCACCGTAGCCTGCGACCACGAAGTGGTGTCCCAATCAAGATCGTTGGAAGCACCATTCTCGTAATCGTAGTTCTTGATGTAGTCGATACCGCCCGGATACGAACCCACGCTGACAATGTCGGACAGCGGCGTCGAAGTGCCGGCTCCGGACAGAGCGTCTGTGAGCGTCTCGATTGAGATGTACTCGATGGTGTAGGTGGCGGCGGAGTTGTAAGCGGCGTCAGCAACCGTGATGGACGTCGCGGCCTGCACCCCACCCGAAGCCGCCGGAACCCACGCAGCGTTTGAAATGATGGACGCGGCGTCTTCTTCCATCGACAGGAAGACCTTCACGTCACTGGCAGACTCCGTCGAGGGAGACGTGAGAGTGATGTACTTCTGCGTCACACCAGCGACCGCCGCTGCCACCGCAGAGTATGCAGCACCGTAAGTGCTGTAGTAGGTCCCCAAGGGATTACCCAACTCGTAGTTGACGTATGCCGCGACCTCGTCCGCAGTCGCCGTAGCAGGGGCCGCGATGATGCCAACCGGGGCAACACCGAAATCGATGGTCACCGCGCGCTTCCCATCGAGAGACACGGTGAAGTTGTGAGTACCGCCAGCGGTGGATACGTCCACCGTGGCAGCGCCCCACTCCGAGCCGGTCAAGACCGCCGGGTTGAACGACCAATCTCCGAGACCCAGCTCGTTGTCGTTCATATACAGGACGGCCTCGTTGCGGGATCTGTTCGAAGCGTTCGACAGAGTAGCCGTATGAGGGCTAGAAGACGCCACGGTCAAGGTCTCGTCGTACACCTTTCCGCGAACGATCTCCTCGTCGACGCTACGACGAGTCCGGGGCGCAATCCCGACCAGAGCGAGCGTTCTCTCGGACGTCACCGAAACGGAACCCGGAGTGATTACCTCCGAGATATATACGCCAGGGTCAACGTATCGTGAAATCGAGATTGCCATCTGGAATCCTCCCTTAGATTCGTTGTGACCTAGTATAGCGTGCCCGGCCTCGGGATTCTAAAGACAAGGGGTCAACCTATCTTCAAGTAATTGGCACCGAAATAGTCCCCTTGGGGCAGCTCCTCGGTACTCACCAGATCCGTCTCGCGGATAAAGGTGTACTCGCCTCTGTTGAAGGGCCGATCCACGAAGTCCGCCGTCACCACAGGCACGCTACCCCGGATGGAGTGGATAAACGCCTGCTGCTCTCCGCCCTGTCGGGGTACGTTGTACTCGCCAGCCCAGGTGAATTCTCTCTTCAAGATGATCTGGAACCACTCCGGAGGGCTCAACTCGGGGTCGTCGTATGAACGCCCGAGCATCTGGAAGAACTGACGTGACATGTAAAAAGTGAAAAAATCGTACACCAGATCGGCCAAAGCCGTACGGGTGTTCAAGCTGTCCGCGACCACATCGATGTTGATGGTGAGATCGGCAGCCACGGCATACCTACGATACGGAGGGTTGACCTCGTAGTCGAGGTACGTGACGTACTGACCGGTCTTGTACCCCAACGCCAACAAGCAATCAGGGGTACCTCCGATGACCTCCATAGCGTTCGGAGTTCCGTGAGCGGCAGGTCCCCCGCTGACGATCTGAAGCTGTCCGGTACCGTTCTTCTGCGCGTGAGTATACAGGACCTGGGCGTTGATGGCTTGGATGACATCGTCCACCGTAGCGCTGTGGATATCCGGGAACAGGATGTCCTCGAACAGAATCACAGTATCCACAGGATCGTTGTCCAGCCCGAGAGGCCACGTACGGATATGAAGCTCCCACCCCGGTGAGAGGTCGTAAGGACCCCCATTCTCAGCGGTCAGGCGAGGAAGAGTCTGATTCGTCACCGCGTGAACATCACCAAGACCCAACGCCTTCTCTTTGGCGTTGGCAGACGTAATCACCACCATCGGAAACTTGTCCGGAGTGTCCCCAAAGCTCATGATGAAGTTCATCACGGTCTCCATGGACTGCGTGGTGTTGTTGGTTCCCATGTGAGCGAACTTCTCGATGGCCGGGAACTCTCCGATCTTAGCCCGGATGTCATCCGAACGGTAATCGAAGAAACGACGAATCTCGGACGCGAAGGCGTCCTTGGTCGTCTCGATCAGCTGACCAAACCTGGGCGGATCGTCAGGATCGAACGGCTGCGTGGGTCGGTACTCGCGCGGCCCTGAGAAGTCATCAACCATTAGGCCCTCTCGTCCATATCCGGATCATACGTGTACGGGCGCATGTACTCGTCCCTCAGGGTATCCATGGCATCCCGCCAGTCGGACTCCTGCTGCTCCAGCGCGCGAACCCTCCGAGCCACCTCGGAGGTGTCGACCCCGAACATCTTGGCTGCGATGTGGATCGACAGCCCCCGACCCTGATCCCGAGCAGCCATGTCCTGTAGAGCCCACGCCGCAGCGTCCTCTACAGGATCGGTAGACGCGTACTTCTCCTCCATCTCGTTGAGATGAGTGTAGTACTTGGGGTCCTCGACCAGGTGGTCGAGGGCGATCTCCAGCGCGAGCTTGGGGTCGTCGGTGTGCTCCATCTCCACGCGAACACCCTCGAAGACCTGACACAGGCAGAAATCGCTCGGGTACATATCGTCCCCGAGACCACCGTCGAGACGATCACCTTCAGCGGCACGACGACGGAGCGCAACCTTGATCATCGAGTCCAGGTACCCAAGCACCTTCTCTGCGTTGTGCTCGTACGCCAACTCGTAGATCTCCTCAACGTCAGCCCCGGCATCCATGAGCCGGTCAACGTAGCTCACATCGTCGGACATCACAGCATCCCAGAGGTACTGGTGGTACTCCGGAGGAAGGGCGGCTTTGCGCTTCTCCATGAAAGACGCCATGCGGACTTCCGCACCCTCCAAGAAACCGCGCTTCATCAGGCTTCGAGTGAACATTCTGTCCTCCTACCAAACGAGACTCATGGGCTCGACCGGGTCTGCAATACGAATCTTGAACGTCTGTGACGTGATGATGTACCCAAAGGGATCGGAGTTCTTCCAGGTCGTGGTCACGTACCGGTTGCCTGCACGCGCGCCATCGAGAACCTCGATCAGCACGTTCGGACCCTTGATCATCTCTTCCTCGCTCCCCACGGTGATCGTGGGATCGAACAAGGACAATCCGGCTGTCCAGAACTCCAACCCGTCCTCCAGCGGGATGTCACCGTACTCCTGCTTCTTGTACCCCGTCGTCGGAGGCTCTCGCATGATGAGAATCCAGGGACCCATCCTGTAGGAGCCGCCAACGTCCTCCCTGCTGAGAGCGATGGTGGCGTACCTGGCCCGGACGACCTCGAAAAAAGGCGACAGAACGTTCGCGGTATCCCTGGTCAAGGTAGCCCGGAAACGGATGTTGCCGCTGCTCGGGTTGACCGTCAGCAAGTCACAGATCGGGCTCCAGCTACCGCCAGAGTCCAGAGAGAACTCCACAACGACGTCAGAGACGCCGTCCTCGCGCACCAGAGACCAGTAGTCGGCTTCCCAGGTAGAACCCAGGACGTCACGGATAAACGGCTTGTCAGCGCTCTCGATAGTACCTGAGAGTGCATCATCTACGAGTTCGAGCTTGGCCGATTTGAAATTCTTGGACAGGCGCAGGTTCGTCAACGTCGCGTCAACGTCCATGCCGGTCATCCAGAGGGTTTCGTAGCCGAACTTGAAGAACCCAGGAACCTTTCCCACTCCGTGACAGGCAGAGCACTTCCGATCCGGTTGCTGGTTCGACTCCTTGTAGCACCCGCACTTGACGCCGTCCTCGACACCCTGCCAGAGATCAGCACGAATACTACCGGCGAGAATCTGCTCGATCAGGAGCGCCCTCTCCTTGGAGAGTTGCTGCTCACCGAAGACGTGGGAATGAATGTCGCGACCCCAGTAGCCGACGGCCATGTGTCCCAGGTCCATACAACCCGGACGCTTCGGCCCGCACACACCTTGGTCGCCGTCACCGTTGCCGTTCGAGCCGTTCCCGTTTCCGGAACCGTTGCCGTTAAGGCCACTGGGAGTACACGTGGTCACCGTCCCTCCAAAAGCTCCTCGAACAACTCATCGAGCGGCCGACCCTGTCCGCCGTCGTACTCATCGATCAGCTTCCGCCACCGTCCATCATCGAAAAGGTTGACCGTCTTCTGGTTGTCCTTCTTGGCAGGATCGAAGAGGTCTGCTCGGATCTCTTCGGTCATCAGCTCGAACTCCACAGGTTACGGAACAAGGACCCTGGAGGTGCACTGGCCAGCATCATCGAGAACGCCATGTCCATACGAACCTCGACACCTATGGTACCGGAGTTGATGAAGTGTCGCTTGAAGTTGGGAACACGCTCCTCCAGCTCAGCGCGGAGCTGCTGGATGTACCCCGCCAGAGGCGTGGCGTGTTGCAGAACAAAGCTGTGACCGGAATCCGAGAAGTTCGGAACGTCGGTGTCGATGGAGAACAGGAGCTGACTCGTGATTCCCTGGTAGAGCGCAGCCCGGAGTAGGATGTCCGAATGCAGCTCAATGGGGAAGTAATCGATATTGTGCCACATCGGATAGGGCTGGAAGGTGTTGATGTACGCCAACCCCAGCTTGAGGAAGAGAGCCAGCATGCCGTCGGTGTACCCGATGAAGCAGTACTTCTCTGGCAGGTTGGGCTTGACCGTCTTGTCGATGAGCAAACGAAGAGCCGGCAGCAACGACAAGGTTCTCGGCGTAACCACCTCTACAACCTGCGTACGGTATGCATCCTCGGAGGTAGCGTTCTGCCGCGAGTGCCAATTGAACAACAACGTCTGCGCCGTGTCCGTCTCGCCGTCCTCGGAACCAAACCTGAGATAGTACTTTCCCGTAGTGAGGTTCTTCAAACGCCGTTGATCGGGATCGGCCAACGGCGGGTTGTAGGCCTCGGAGTAGATGACGTTGCCGCCAACATCCGTGACCTCGACCTCCAGCTCGCCTTTGGGATCTCCAGCCGCGTCAACACCCGTCTCAATGTCAATGACGGACCCCGTGGAGTCTTGCAGCTCTATGTCTATTCGACGCACCGCATTCGTACGAACAAGCTCCGTCATGTTCGCCACGGACGGGTGCTCAGCTCCGGGCTGGATGATCAACCTACTCTCCTACGATCAGGACGTACACGTTCGCGTCGAGGACACCAGGATTGGTGATCTCCAACGCTGTCAAGGTCGCGCCGTTCCACATGATGAAACCGCCCTCAGCGAGGTTAAAGACCTCCGTGCCGCCATTGACCTTGTACGTGACCGCCTTGTCGGTCCCCACATAGACGAACTTGCCGTCCGCGACGGTACCGAAGTTCACCGGCTGGATACCGGCAGGCGCGATGGTGTACTCGAACACCACCTTCTCGGCGTAAGTCACCTCAACGCCAGTGTCAGAGTCGTCAGGGGTCACTTCCGGGGTTCCGATGATGATCGGCGTGGTGGAACCGCCCGGAGAGTTCGGAAGGGTCATGCGCCCCGTCACCGCCAGAGTTGCCATGTCGTGTCTCCTCTATCTCGTTTCGGCCAAACCGAAATTCAAACCCACAGCGAGCGCAGCAGCACCCACAAAACCGACACTGAACCAAAGAATGGGAGATCGATACCACTTCCGCAAAGACTCGATCTCGCTCTCGTAGTAGTCTTGCTGAGCCTCTGTCACCGAGACCTGATCGTTGAAAGCCTTTTCCCACTTGCCGGAGATCTTCTCAGTGATCTCTATGTCACGCTTCAGCAGTAACGTGTAGTCCTCGAACTTCTCAACCTTCAGCTCCAGCTTCGATACCTTGAGACGGAGCGGAGGAAGCTCCTTGAGGTCCTTGAGCATCCGGGTCGCGCTCTCTTCGGGGAACCAGAAACCCGGATGGCCCTCGTGCTCCAGCTCGACACTCTCCACGTCCTCCGCGAGAACAACTGACGGTGTCAGCAGGGTGATGAAGACGAAGACGAGAAGGAGCAGCCTCATGGCGACTAAAGACCCTTAGGGGCACCGGACGGTGTCGTGTCTATCGCAGTGAACTCTTCCACGATGCGCTCTACGGCATCCAACCGCTCAGAGGCTTCCTCGTGTTTCCCCTCATCAGCGAGCCTGTGCGCCTGGTCCCAAGCGTCCCACGCCATATCGTACCAGTACCCACCCGTATCGAGGAGCCGGTCCTCTATCGCCGCCAGCTCCTCTTTCCAGTAGTGAAGAGAATCCCACGCCAGGTATTCTTCCTGCGCGGTCTTGCTGGCAATACGATAAAGGGAATCATCGCTGAAAGTGGTATTCCTCATGCTAGTACCTCAGCTTTCTGAACTCTTCGAGCTTCTCCTTCGAAGAGAGACGGTCTACCTCGTCCCGCTCGTTCTTAATCTTCTCGTTGAGCTTCTCAATGTCTGCATCAATGGCTTTGATCTCTTCCTCTACGTCGCCCTCGCGCTCGCGAATGATGTCGCGCTTCCCTTCGAGACGCGCAACCTCTCGCTCGGCCTTGAGCACCTTAACCTTGTGCTGCTGAATGAGGCGCTTCTTCTGATCTCGGATAATGGTCGCCCCGAAAAACGCAGCGAAAAGGAGCACGACAGTACCCGCGATCCACTCCCAGTTACGCTTCAACCAGCGCCAAGCTTTCTTCAGCCAAGACATCAGCGGTTACGACCAACAGCGTCCTCTGCACCTTCAAGTCCCTCAACAATCAGTTCCAGCGCGTCCCAGTCATTCAGCATATAGTGCACAGAGTAATCCAGAAGATTCTGCGCGTAAAACAACGCTTCCGGGGCCGTCAAATTGGCCGTATGCGCGTTCCTATTGATGAATCTGGAAATATAGCTCAAGAGTTCCGTCCAGTCCAAAACCCCAGGGACTCCGCCATGCATAAGAGCGTCTACGCGATCCTCGTCCATGACAGGAGCGTCCTCCTGCGCCACTCTATCGAGAGACCTTCCACCCTTACGTTCGTGCGGTCGCTGACCGTAGATGTCGCTCTGGCAATACGGACATTCTCCGTACTCCTCCAGCTCACCGCTCCACTCCCCGCAATACGGACACCGACGCTCCTCCTCTGACTCCTCGTGCTGGCGCTCCGCCTCTTCGAGCCAGTCACCCCACGACGAGATGAAAAAACCCTCCGCGTCCGTATACATCAGGGTAGGGACATAGGTATCTCCGGCGTTGAGATAAAGGACCTCCTGATCCCTGAGAGGGCCGCCGCTCTCGTACGGCAGCACCTCCACGCCGAAACTCATGACGTCATTCTCGTTCAGGTATTTATCCGCCTCTTCGAGCGCCGCATGCGGAGGAAGAGCACTCTCCTCGACGATCCCCAGAGCCTCGTTCAACACACGCAACTCATCGCCATGTCCGGCGCGCTTGGGTCCGTACTGCTTGGCCAGCCGCTTCAACCCGGCATCCTTGATCGCACGTTCCATGACTCAACCCTCCCGAGAACCGGCCTTAGCCATCAGCTTGGCCTTGCTGGCAAACGTACGAGTAAGAGCCTTGTAGATCAGGCTCGAACACGTACCGAGCGCACCACCGATGAGCAGCTTGTCCGCGAAGGACTCCGGAGGAAGCAGTAATCCCCCAACCATGCCCAAGAGAATCGGGATGAACGGAAGGATGCGCATCCCGACATGATGCTTGGTGAAAAACTTCTTGAAGCCCTGCTTGAACGCCTGCACGACTCCAGCCACTACCACAGCGAGACCCACGTAAGGGCCATACTCGGTCAGAATGACGATGAACTCTTCCACGATGTCCTCCTAGCCCGACTCGGAGACGGTCTCCGACACGAAGACAACCTTGCACCGGAGGGGGGCTCCGCCGCCACAGTTGTTGTAGATGTGCAACGCACGCGCCCGGTTACCGTCCTCCCGAACACGCCAACCATCCCGGACTCGGTCAGCCGGGAAGATCTCCAGGTTGGTAGAACCCTGAAAAACAGTCAGCGGAAACGTAATAGTGTTCGCCGGAAGAGTAACCGTCGACCCCTGCTGAATACCCGTCTCGTAGTTCGGGACAGCGTAAGCCTTGGCTGGTTGACCGTAGCCGCCGCCGTAGAAGGTCTTGACGATGACGTTACCCGCACCAGCCGGAGTCTTCGGACCGTCGTAGAGCGGAATGATGTCGATGGTCAGGTTCTTGATCGGCTCGCTGACAGGGGCATCCGTCACCCTGATCTCCTGACCATCAGGGAGATCGATCTCGATCTCTCGCTGCCTGTATCTTCCCATGATTCACCTCTTTAGACGTACGTGTCCTGGTGACTATATACGATAGCATAGTCGAATGTGGGGATTCTAAAATTGAAGAGGAAGTTCTCAGAAGGAGGAGCTAGAAGCGCGCACCCAACTCACGCTCTGCCCACTTCTTCACCGACGGGTAGAAACCGTGTCCGAGCAAGTACTCCAGATCTCCCCGCGTGAGCTGCTGCCCCTCGTCGAGATCCCGCAACTCGTCCAACATCGGCCCGGCCTTCATCCGGTCCTTCTCCTCGACGTCGTCCCCCACGCTGTTGCAGATGCCCACTACACGCGCCGTGACCTTGTCCTGGGGGTCCATGGGCTCCGCCTCACGCTCCTCGGCCATCTGCTCGATGGTCTTGCGCGGCTCCGGAGAGGGCTTCGTGAAAGTGCGTCGGTTCTGGAGGTCAGACTGCTCCTGGTGAGCCATGTCGATGGCCTCCTCAGCCGAGATACCGTACTGAGCACCGAGCTTCTCGTAGTACTCCAAGTACTCCCCCTCGTCCATGAGGACGAGTACCGGCGGACGGCGGTTGACCATCTTGCGCAGGTCCGTGGACGCCTTGATGGCGTGGAACGGAACGAGCTGCGTCAAGTTGATCGGCTTCTTCCCCTTCGGGATGAGGATCGACTCGGTGCGACCCACGATAAGCTCGAACTGGAGCGACACCTGAGTGTTACTGCGGTTCTGCACGTAGACGTCGCGCTCCTCACGGAAGTACTCCGTGAAGTTGGTGATGATCGGAACCCTGTTACCTTGACCGTTCATGACAACCTCCCTGGGATCTCTCGCCAGTTTGATGATGAAAGGCTCTCGCTTCACCACGACAGCCTTCCCCTTCTTGACCAGTTTTCTCGCCCTGGCGGGATGGGTGTACGACAGGACGGACCCGGACGTGTCCAAAACCGGGACCCGCGAACCTGTCGTACGTACCATCAGTGACCTTCAGGTGTGCCAGGGTGTTACCCTACCTCCCGCCGAAGCGGGGTTCATCGGATTAGGCGGCGGCGCGCGATGCGCCGCCGCCTGCACCTGCTTCCACGTCACGCGCTACTTCTGGCCCTTGGCGCAGGAGCGAGCGTTGGCAATCGCGAACCCGACCATCTCGATGAAGGCCCAGCCCTTGACCGTCTCCTGGTGGCTGTACTTGTTGTACGGCTCGGAGAACAGCTCGATCCTGACACCCATCTCGCCCATGTAATCCGCGCCCGTCGTGGCATAGAAGCTTCCGGGCTCGATCACCTCTTCAACCCCCGTGCCTGCGGCGGTCAGAATCTGGGCGTTCAGGACGTTGCCGATGTAGCCCGCGAGGATCAACTCGCGCTCCGTCACCGGGTCCACGCTGGTCGACATGGTCTTGACGATGTCGCTCAGCTCGGACCGCGAGATCAGGAAGTTCTCGACCATCAGACGATGGCGCTCGACCTGGAACCGGACGTCCTCGAAGGCGCCGATGCCCAACGTCGCGAACGTGGTCACGGCGTTGTCGGTCTGCGCGGCCTCGTCGATGAGGCTGATCGCAGCCTTGTCCTCCTGAAGCTCGATCTCCTGACGCGCGGTGTCCTGCGCCCGGTCGAGGACATCGAAGTTCATCTGGTAGATGTCCATGATGTCGATGGCCGGGAAGCTCGTCACCTTCCACTCGGGCGGGGTGATCCACTTCGTCTTGATGCGGCTCTCGGGGGACTGACCGTCCTGGCCGATGACCCACGCCGTCGAACGGATGTCCAGCGGGATACGGAACAGCTCGGCCTGGGCCAGCTTCCGAACCCGGTAGATCTTCCGCGCGAAGCCCTCGTAGTCGAGGATCGCCTTGATCGGGAGCGCCAGCTCCTGACCGACGATGTGGAAGCCCTGTCCGGTCGGGTCGGTGAGCGCGGCGGCGAGAATGTCGCGCCGAGCTTCCTTGCTGATCGAGGTCTCCGTGTCGGGACGGTAGAAGGAGAGCGCCTGAGCGTTCTTCTTCGTGACCTCGTTCATCAGCTGATGGATCTGCGTCATCGCCTCGCGCTTGTCGTGCGCGTTGATCTCACCCCTGCCGTCGAACATGCGACGGTCGGTGCTGCTGGCGGTGGCGCGACGGCTCGACGGAAGGTCGTACCGCTGCGGGTTGAACGTGCCGTTGCCCTCGAAGAGGCCCTCGTCGCGCTTGTTGGCGAAGCGGCCCGGACGTACGGCCATGCGGTCACGCGGCTGCTCGGAAGCCTCGCGACGGGGAGCGCGCTGTCGCCGGGTCTGGTCGCCATTCCTCTGCGCGGACCGCGAGGGGCCGGGGCGACGATTCTTGCTGATGCTCTTGAACGGATTGGACATCGTCAGCCTCCTTCCTAGCTGGTGGGTCCGCCGGCATACTGGACGCCGAGGAACGGGTCATCGGGGGTCGGGACCTGGTAGACGCGGCCGATGTACGGACCGGCGCCACCCTTCGTCACGAGACCCTCCATGTTGGCAGCCGAAGTGCCAGCGGTGAGGGCATCGTTGACCGCGAAGGTCTGGGCGACATCGTACTGGGTCGTAAAGATCAGTGACCAGTCGTTGATCACGGTGATCTTCCGATCCTGAATGTCAACGTCATTCAGGAAGTTCCAGAAGTTGCGGCCCTCGAACTTCAGCTCCTGCTCGGTCACCGTGTACTGGTAGTCCACGCCGACGATCTCGCCGTCAGCGATGGTACCGCCAGCCACGCGGGTGATCTGACCGTTGGTGTAGTTCGCCGTGTAGTCGCTACCGGCGCCCTCGGTGTAGACCGTACCCGTGGTCAGGTTGTAGACCCGAACACCGCCCGTCGCGCCCGGAACCCACAGGTTCGAATGCGCGAGATTGGTGGCGGCTACGCCAACGAGCTGGATCTGCTCGCCAACGACAGACGCGTAGAGCGTGTTCGCCTTCGTGTACTTCGCGAAGCCGAAGGGATTCGTCGCGCCGCCGTTACCACAGATCTCGATCTCCTGGCTGCTGTTCAACTGAACGAGCATCCCGGCCCGGAACGTGGAAGAAGCGGAAGCGACGAAATGCCCCAGGTTCCGCGTGTACTGGGAGCGCATCAGGTCGATACCGATTGCTCGGCTCGATACCCGAAACGCCTCCATGCGCGGTGAGAAAGACATTCGTTTGCTCCTCTGCTTTGCCTACTTCGAAGCTACTGGCCCTGGACCCCGCCGAGACGTCCGAGTCTACGTCCCAGAAGAGTGCTTCCACCAATAGCGCTACGAAGATCAGCGACACCTGAAGATTGCGGAGGGCTGGATGCAGGAGCCCCATCGACCTCGAAATTGCCCTCGGCGGCTTCCCTACGAACCAGAGAAGCGCGACGAGAGGTACGTCGCATATCAGTCGCCTCGGCAGATCCCCTCACAGCAACCGGAGCGAGGTTCCTGAGGTCCTCCTCCGCGTCCTTGAGGTACGAGGCGTCCTTGGCCATCAGGTCGGCGGCTTTCTCCAAGAGAGCCTCCACGAACCTGTCATGACCTTCTGCGGTAATCAGCTCCGTCAGATCGACGGCGGCGGAAACGTCCATACCCGAATAGACGTCACCGTTGGCGAACTCGATGTCACCGGACTCCGCCGACAGGACGTCGACGGCGGCAACCTTGATCGGGTGCTCCTCATGGTTGAGGCGCATCCGCGACGACGCCACCCGGACCGCACGAGCGAACTTCCGGACGAAGTCCTCCTTGGCCTCAGCGACAGCCTTCTTCGTCCGCTCGTCGTAGAGCTTCTTGAAGTTGGCGTGCGCCGAACGAATCACGTCATCTCCGCCCGAGAGAACATCACCTTCGGAACCGTTGTGCTGCTCCTGGGCGTTGGTGTCGGCGTCGGAAGTGGAGTCCATGGACGGCTTGGAGGGCTTCTTCTCCTCGATGACGTTCTCGGCTTCGTCGAGGATGTCCTTGGTCTCGCCCTCAGCCTTCTTGCGAGCTTCGAAAGTAAGGCGCGCTCGCCGCAGGACAGCCCTGCGCTCACCGCTCAGGGTGCGCGGGGTCACCTTGTCGGGCTTCTCCCTGGTATCAACCTCGCCACCGGGAAGCGCCGAGTCCGGATCGGAGTCGTCGTACTCCTGACGGTTGACGTCCTCGGCGTCCGCGAGGATGCCCTGATTCTTCGGCTCGACTTCCTCGGCGCTGTTCAGCTCGATGTCATCGTCGACACCGGCAGCCCGCAGCATCTTCGCGTTACAGAACTCAGCGGCCTTGCTAAACCCCTGGTAAACAGCGAGCCCGTACACACGGTTGGCCAAACGCCGAAGAGCTTCGGGGTCGTTGCGATACTTGTCAGCAGGAACTGCGTGGAAGATCGCGCCATGATCCTCGTGATGCGCGACCAGCGTACGGCTTCGGGTGATGGCGATCTTGATCTTCTTCGCCCTGGCAGGCATCGTAGTGTCCTCGTGAGCCATCGAACCCTCCCCGGCATCCGAGATGCCCATCTCCTCCGCTGAAGGAGAAGTGCCGGCTTCCTCTGCGCGCTCCTGAAGCTCCTGGATGTCTCCGTGCTCCTGCTCCTGCGCACGCCGCAACGTGGCCTCGCGCTCCTTGGAGAGGTCCGGCTTGTCGTCCTTCTTTTCCTCGGGCTTGTCGTCCTTCTTTTCCTCGGGCTTGTCGTCCTTCTTGGGAGGCTTCTCCTCGCCGGACTCGTCCTTCTTGGGAGGCTTCTCCTCGTCGGGCTTTCCACCCATCGAGGGCACCGGCTTGTCGTCGAGCTTGACCTCGATGGGATCGCCGCCACCCATCTCCTTGACCTTCTCCGTGATCGGAGACGAGGGACCATCGGTAGCCTTCTCCTTGACGTCCGCCAGCTCGTCTTCCAGAATCTCGGCCTCCTCAGCCCTCTCGATCTCTTCCTTGATGATTCCCTCGGTCTTCAGGAAGTCGACGATCACGTTGTACGCCGCGTCGGCATCGGGAGCCTTCTCCAGCTCCATGAGAACCTTCTCGAACCCCGGAGGGGCGGACATGGCCGTCCGGTTCAATACCGACTTACGAACGAGATCCATGGTCTCGGATTCGATGCGCTCCTGGTCTGATGCCGAGAGGTTGATCGTGCCCTTGGCGTGAAGATCCGCCACGGTCTTGAAGAGCTTGAATCGTTCGGTAAACGGCATTGTCATCAGACCTCTCCTAACGTCCCGCCAAAGCTGAGTTAATCAGCCCAGCCAGGGACTCCGGGATCTTACTGGCGTTCTTCGCAACGTAGGTGGTGATCTCACGCACCTGATCTTCTGTCAAGGAATGAGCCTGCGGGTCCGTGGCAGCCACCCGAAGGATACCCTCCTGGATCTCAGCAGATTTATCAGCGGGATCGTCAACCGCGCTCAGCTCCGCGAAGATAGTACCCCCGCACCACTCGAAGGCGCGACGTTCACCGCCGCCATCGACGGGATACGCGATCCGGGAATGCTTACCCCGGACGTGATCGCAGAACTGGAGAGTCGTCGAGGCTACCTTACCGCACACCGAGCACTCGGTGTTCTCGACGTCGCAACCCATGCTGAAACGATCAACAGCGCCACCCTTGTAGGCCTCCGCGAGATGCGGGTCCTTGGTCATGTCGGCAGCGATCAGAACTTCGACAAACTCATCGTTGACCACATCCTTGCCGGTGGCCTCGAAGACTGCCGTCTTGACCGCGTCCGTGGCAGCGTTCTGATCGTTGAAGTGCGAGTCGATGAGGACTCCGCGCGACAGTGCGTAGTTGCTGGCGTTGTGGTTGACGAAGTGGGGTTTCAGCTGGAAGGTGGAGTAGACGCGGCGGCCGATAGGGGGATCGAACCGAAGAAGTTCCTCTCTCCGGAACGCATCCATGTTCTCGTTCGGACGATCCGCGCTACAAGCCCTGCACGGTATGAGCAAGTAGTCACGCGGGTCGCGAGAAATCTTGAAAGTGTCCGCAACCGTGTCCAGGATGGCCTCGAAGTTGAGACCGTACCCGTCGTCCATGTAGACGGAGGAGAACTTGCCCGAAGCAACCTTATTCCACGCCCCGCCCAGAGGCTGAACGCCCAGAACTTGCGCCGCAGCTGTTTTCTTGAAGCTCATGATCTTTTCAAAACAACGAAAGCGTCGTTCATCCAAAGATTATACGCAACTACGGTGTCGGGATTTTAAAAAAGATTTCGACTATATGATCAGGTGAGATATTTCCGGATTATCGAATCAATACCGGAGGCTACATCGGCCACTCTACCATTTTCCGCTACAGACCAGAACCCTGTACTGAGCTGATCAAGCGCGTTTTCGGCCCAAGCGTAATCCTCTACCCCCGCGTGGATCGCTCGAAGTACCCTACCTTGGTCCCCCTCTCGAACCAGGTCAACCCCCGATCTGGCACAAACGGCATCAAAGGCTGCAAGGAAGGAAGCAGAACGAGAACGGCAGTAGAGTACCCCCTCGCGGTGATCATGAAACACCACCGCTACAGGAGAGTCCCCTTGGTTTACAGCGAAGAACCTCACTTCTTCGGAGGCTGCGGGGCCGAACCCTTCTTGTCGTCCTTGGGTACCTTAGGGGTAAAGGGCTTCCCCGTCGGTGTGGCGTCTCCGGTCTTCTTGAAACCCATCTCTACCTCCTACGCGAGACGCTCTCCCGTGCTAGCGTCCCAGAATTTACCCTCGTGACGTACTGCGGAACGTCCGCCTACATAGTACACCGTGGGGTCCCTGACGTCATCAAGAGAGATCTTCGAGAGGTTGACCACCGGCCTTGAGAACTCCCGGAGAAACTCCACAGGACCGTTGATCCCAACGTACCCGTTGTGAACCACCAAGGTATCCTCCTCCACGAGAACAACCACCCCGTCCAGGTCCCCTTGGTACGAAGAGTCGTTCAGTGAGTAGTCAACCATGTTCACAAAGCGGATACGCTCGAAGTCGAGCTTCTCCGCGATCAACTTGATCTCCTCCACGTACTCGGCAGGAACGTTCAGCAGCTCCACACCGCCGTGCTCCAACCGCTCCACATTCAGATGTCCAAGCAAGGGACCGTAGTAGCTCGACCGGTCGATCACAGGAGCCCATGTGGACTCGCAGTAAGGATGGGGAACGTTGCCACCCGAGCACAAACGGTCCATCAGGCTGTTCACGCGATAGAAGAGCCCCTCGTGGGCCACACACAGGGGGCAACCGTCTTTCTGACAGAAGCGAACCGTGTCTACCCCCATGTTGTCGTACGCCACGAGAAGAGCCACCTGGGCAACCTTGAAGTAGTCAGAGGTAGTGGTCTTCAAGTATTCCAGTATGTAGTAGTCGTTCTCGTCCAAGACCAAGTCCACCTCTTGGAGAGGGACATCACCGGCCGCCCCGGACCTGATAGCGGAGAAACCAAACAGCCGAAACGCGTCCCGTTTAACGGCGAAGAACAGCTCCCCGTAACGGTCCTCGTGAAGGAGGTTCACCTGATCGACCACGAACTGATCGAAGTCGTCAACCGCCTCTACCAGAGCTTCCGTCGAGGGAGGGTTCTTCAGATCCTGGACCGTAACGATACCGGTCAGCTGATCAGAGAAACACTCGGTGTTGTACCCCGGCAGCTCATCCCCGGTAGAACCCCCGATGAAGAAGTCGTCGTAAGCCAGAATGGGGTCTTCCTCGGGCCACCCGTTGAAGATCTCCTCCGCCTCGACTCTGGTACGAGACCTAACCGACACCGGTCGGCAATCCGCCACCGGAAGGCGACTCGATGGTCTCCTGGAGAACTCCGCCGCCCTCAGCGCTACCAGGAGGCTGTGAAGCGTCGTTCATGCCACCAGGAGCCAGAAGACCACCCCCAGCACCTCCGGCAGGGGCTGCGCCCCCTGGAGGCTTACCTGCGGCTGCTGGAGGCTTCGCACCTGCACCAGGAGTCCCCGGAGGTTGCGCACCCTGCGGACCACCCTGCTGCTCGTACTTCTGGAGGTCAGCCTTGCCCAGGGTCTGCTTCTTCATCTCCTCGGCGCTCTTGAACTCGCGCAGGCTCTTGTCCAGCTCGTCCTGCCAGTCTACGCCGACAGCCGACGTCACCGTGGACTTGGACAGCTTGATCCCGAAGCCTTGCTCAAGCATCTTGTACGCGTTGAGCAGATCTTGGTCCACGCTGGGGTCGAGCTTGTTCTTCCACTTGACCGTCGGCATCAGAACCAGGTTTTGCTCCTGGATCTCCTGAGCTGTGCGCTTGATTCGGTACTTGTGGTTGACCTCACTCGGAGAAGAGGTGGTCCACTCGTTGATCTCGGAGATCGGCCGGAAGTACTTGGGGTAGAGCCACATGTTCTCCAGGAACTGCCGCAGAGACAGCAACCTACGTAGGAAAACCTGGAGACCGGACTTGGCGGAGTTGAACGAAGCGATGTTGTCGAGCGTGTAGCTGCTGGTCTCCTCCACCGTGAGACTGTACACGTAGGGGTGAGCCTCTTGATCGACCCTAACAACCTCTACCGACTTCACCGGAAGGTAAACGAACTCATCGTCCACGAAGACTTCGTGACGCTCACCCTGGCAGTCGTCGCGGTCGAACCCCTCCCGGTCGATACCGGCCCACACATCGGGAACGTCCGACCAGATGAGTTCCGCAAGAGAGCGAGCCTGCTTTCCCGCACAGGTGATGTAATGGCACTCCTTGTGAACGTAGCCCTTCTCGTCCTCACGCTCCGGAGAAGTGTGCACGTAGCAAGAGTAGCCCAACTGGGTGAGGATCACTTCGAGCTGCCGCATCAGCTGCGTCGAGGTCGTCGTGTACACAACATCGAGGCGGTTACCTTGCTTGAAGAGATAACCGTCCCCGCGATACATCCCCTTCAAGAGTTCCCGCTTCAGCTCCAGACCCCAACCCATCACTTCCGACGAGAAGTTCTTAGAGTCGCTACCTTTCCCAGCTCGGCTCTCCAAATAGTTGCTCATCCCGGTAGCGGCTGTCGGGACGTAGACCGTGTAGGATGGGGCTTCCGATTCAGGATGCTTCAGGTTTCTCTGGATCGTACAAAGATGCCCGAGCGACTCCAAGATTTCTGCGACATCGGCAACGTAGAAGCTCTCCTTGGCGCAGTCGACACGCCCGAACGAGAACCGCGTTACCTTGTTACCTGAGTCAGACGCGGTGAAATCCGTAGAGCCTTCCGCCGTGTAGTACCCCAGCAATCTCGCCCTGGCTAGATTCCCCGGAGTTGCCTCTACCCCGCACTCCTCGAACCCACGCGGAATCATCAACCAGTCCCCCACCCGAACCTCATCCGCGCGCAAGCGCTGGAAAGGCTCGTGCTCAGCGGGGAAAGAAGCGATGACCCTATCTCCGTGCATGTAGTCGACCCACTCTCGGTCGCGACCACCGCGCATCGAGAGTTTGTGGTGCTGAGGTGAGAAAGAACGCCACTTCCGGCGACCTCCACTGGTCGCCTTAGCGTCCCCAAGATCCTCTCCGCACCCACAGAGACACTCATGCGGTCGAGTGAAAACAGGGAGCTTGTGGTTATCCGTAAGAGTCAGCTCTCGATCACCGTAGAGCGTGAGCTTCACCATCTCGTCGGGAGACGGGTACTTCAGGACATCCGTAACTCCACGGGGATGTCCAAACCGATCCACGACGACGTCCCCGCGCTGTATATCCTGGATCTCGCTATATGAACCGTCACTAAGACGCACAGAAGTTCCGTCGACAGAGCAGGCATAGGTGACCTCCCCCGTCATGAAGGACTTCGAGAGGCCCAGCGCGAGGAGCTTGACCTTCTCGATTACGTCGTGCTCCTTGTTGATGGTGACCGCGCGGTCGTTCGTACCCCAGGCCTCGAAGTTGATGCCGTAGTGGTAGATCAGCCAGCTATTCCGGGTTCCAATACAATCAGTGAGGTAAGAGTGATCTCCGCTGACCGTCATGTTGACCACGGTCTGCGGCTCCTCGCATTCCACGACCTTCACGCCACGAACCTTCACATACAGGTAGTCGTTGTCGGTCCACCACTGACGTGGAGTACGGCCCTCCACGTCCTGCAACTCGAAACCCCAGATATCACGAGAAAGGTCCGCAGCAGCCTGACCGTATACGTGCAAGCGATATTGCGCATTACCAGGACCGAAAGTCTCTTCTGACTGCTCTCGTTCACTGAAATTGCCGTACGTCCCCCACTGAGCGAGTATCAGCTTCACCTGATTAATCAGGTTGCGAGAGCTAGACGAAACCTCAACATAGCGACCGGAACTGCCCGGCTTCTTCCAAATGCTGCTCCCATCTCCTCCGATGTACCCCTTCAGGAACTCGTACTTGAGATCAAGCGGCCACGACATGACCTCCCCGGAAAGCCTCTTCGTCCGAGCCCCAGAACCTCCGTGGAGTTCGAGCCATTCAGCAAGATCAATGCTCGCGTTCCTGCGAGCACGCACCTGGCAGTTGGAACGGTCTCCATAGAAGACCTCCGGACGGTAATCGCACAGAGCCTCCACAATGGAGCAAGCATCCCGTACCAAGGTGTCCTTTTCGTCCGCACCGAAGGAAAGCTCAAAGCCTTTCCGGACACTGCCGTCCTCCCGCTCGTAGACCCCAACAGTATTCCCCTCCGCGACGTAGTACCCGAGCAGACGCGCCTTTTCGCGCGTCACGTTCTCGGGACGATTCTCCTCAAACCGGCGAGGGATCATCAAGTAGTCCCCAGGGCGCAACTGGGTCGATAGAAGCTTCTGGTAGGGGTCAAAGCCCTCCAAAAAACGGACCTTCCCCGTCTGCGTCTTCTTGGGGGCATCCGCAGGCATTTCCTGGTAGCGGTAACCTCCGGGATGCGTACCATGACCGGGGGAGAAGTTCCCTCCCGTGATGACTTCTCCACAACCGCATGAACACGTCCGTGGCCCTCCCCACACAGGCCACTTGTGATTCGGGGTACACCGAATAGAAGGAGACCCCACCACATCGATCTCAACAAGCTGATCAGTACCTTCACGCTCCAGAGCAAGCACGCTACAAGGAGCGCCGTCCTTGTCGAGCAACTCGTCCCCGATGTCCAAGTCTCCGATGGGGCGCTGAGAACCGTCCCCGAGGGTAACAAGCGTCTCGGGGACGAAACACTGAGGATCGACCTCGGCCCTATTGAGCATCTCCAAGAGCTTCGACTCCGCCCCTGGAGCGGGAATCCACCCCGTGGCGGGATCACCGAGCTTGAGCACCTTGACCGGCGCCGCATGACGCCGATACGTGGCGATGGTCGAGTTGTACACCGCGTCCTCGACCATGAAGATCCGCCACATCCTGCTCGCCAAAGAAGTCCCCCGTACCTGGTAGGGATGAAGCTTCCTGGCGATGAACGTGGTGTTCAACGGAGACAGACGGATCTTCTGCCGTGCCATGATCTTGGACACGAACTCCGCCGGCAACCTCGACCGGAACTCCCTGGCCTCGGGAGATCCGTCCGCGAGCATGCGCCGAAGCTCCTCGTCAGGCACGAAGTTGATGATCGGGTCCATGTTGACCACCGGAGCATCGACAACGTCGATGTAGTCCGGGTTGTGCATGGCGATGTAGGTCCAGATACCGAGGCTGTCATCAAAGAAGCAGTGAGGGATCGCCTCCCCCATGACCAAGTACTCTTTGATTATATATCGTAACCGATCCATGAGATGCGAGACCTGGCACATGTACTCCAGCGTGTCCCGGATCTCTCGGCTCTTCTCGTCCCCGACAGAAATGTCAAAATCGCTGACCAGCATCTCGGCATACATGTCCACGGCAGTCCCGAAGATGGGGTCCGTTTCGTGAAACAGTCGCCAGGCTCTGTTGGCCTCCTGACGAGTCTTCGGGTACTGGACTCGGTCAGGAGATTCGACTCCAGGCATGTAGGGGCGCTGCATGTGGTACATGGCGCTCCCACCACCCCCGGACGGGTACGGAGATACCCCCATCGGCATGTTGCCACCGAAGAAGCCTGCGGCCTCCCGACGGCCCGCAGAGGGGGCCAGCGTGGCGTTCTTGGGTAGAACGCTCGCCGCTAGCTCCCTGCGACCGTAAGAGGGGTCTGAAGAGACGATGCGGGGCTTGAAGACTTCCCCACGACGGGTCGGAACGAAATTAGCCATTTTCCTTCACGTAGCTCTCTCCCTGCGGAGGTACGACCACGAGGCGCTCCACGTCGACTTGGTTGTCAGGCGACAGGTTCAGCTCCCGCAGGATCTGCTGCTGGACCTTCACCGAGTCGTCCCTCGCGCTCATGACGTTGGTCTGCGCCGTACGCATGGCATCCTGGGCCGAGCGGAACCGAGTCTCGGCCTCAGTGATGGTCATGTACGCCAACCGAACCTCCGCACGATGGGCGCGGTTGAGCTTCACGACGGCCCTACGAGGAGAGACCGGCTCCTCAGTGGTGGGATTCTCGTCGTTGGGCTTGTCTTCGACAGGGGTGAGGTCGGGCTTCTTCTTGTCAGACATGGCGTTCTCCTTGGGTAAAGTGTTCTACTCCCTAATATACAAGAACACCTTCCCGATCTACCCCTATCATGACTGAGTGGCGTTGTTGGCTACCACCGAAGAAGTACCCCACTGGGAAGACGTGGCGGTCTCGGACATACCGTCATTCGATCCCGAGTCTTGGTACATGGAGTTCCCGACTACCGACCACAGTTCGGGCTTACCATTTGTTCCCGTCTCAGCCGTTAGGCCGTGGCAGTACCTCTTGTCGTCACCATCGAAGAAATTGCCGTTGGCGCTCCCCCCGATAGCGTAGGTCGCCGGGTCGGCACCACTCTCAAGGAGGTAGATGCCGTGTCCGTCAGAAGTCGCGGTTCCGTGGATACCGGTGAAGCGGTTGCTGTTGACAACGGTACCCTTGAGTTCATCGCTGTTCGCGTCGATGTAGTACACGAGTACGCCAACGCGAGAAGTGTTGTACAGAGCGAACTCGTTCCCCACAATCCCACAACGAGGTGCGTAGACTTCGACCAAGCCCTCTGTAGGCGTCCCCGTGGTCTCGAAACCGATCCTACGGCCATGTAGGTAGTTTCCATTGATGGTCACGTCGGGCTGACCCACGTAGACGAGCGGAGCGGTGTTCACCCCTGAGTTCGAGACCCTTTCGAGATGGTTCCCCTCTATGAGGTGACGCCCACAGTCGAGCCCTGAGTCGGACTCGATGTAGACGCAACAGCCATCGTCCACGTCCCCTCCGGTATCGGCTCTCAGGTAGTTACCCGTGATCAACCAACGGTAGGAGTCCTGCGGGATGAAAATACCTGCACCCGCCGAGCTGTTGTTCGTCGGGTAGCTGTCGACTTGGTTGTTGAGGATGTCGATGTTCGAGCACCGGCCCACCGTGTGGTCCCCTCGAACGAACCAGTTGGCCGAGCACTGGATGCCCTTGTTGTTCGCTATGGTGAGGTCTTCGACGTCGTCCAAGAAGAGCAGACAGCAATCCGTAGCAGCAGGATTCACCCGAAGATTGGCAGCAAACGTGCAGTTCGACACCATGCTCCCTTGCGCCCCTGACGAGAACTTGATGGCGTAGGGAGGAGAAGAAGTGGTGCTGTCCCACGCAGACGAAGCAAACCGAACGTTCTCGAAGATCACCTGATCAGTGACCTCCAAGTAGTTGTTGGCGTTGTTGGTGTCCAGGCTGATCGTTACCGTAGCTGTCGAACCGAAGCGGGTCGAACCCATGACCCTCGTGTTCCCTCGAACCTGAAGGACGCTAGTATGGGTCAACGAGTAGGTGAATGACGGATCAAGGATGACCGTATAGTTGCTCGTCGAGTTCAAGTACGTCGCCAGTTCCGTACCGTCTCTGGGGAAGACGATGCGTCTCTGAATCTTGAGAGTCCCTGCGTGGTCCCCGCTCAGAATCGTATTGGAGTTCCGAACAACAGAAAAATCTCCAGTAGAGTCCCCGCTATCATAGGTCAGCGTGAGGTCGTCGTTTGCATCAACAGAAAAATCATCTCCGGAAGTGAGAGTGATGCTACCCGCACCTGCCGTGGTCTGGTTCAGGTCTTGACCACTGACAGGTGTGATGTCCACCTGCCCTGCTGTGGTGATCGCGAAGATATTACCGCTCGCCCGCTGCAAGGAAAACGAACCGGAACTGCCCCCGTAGTTCCACGTCGTAGAACCCCCCAGCGTAACGAGCGCAAAAGCATCGCTACCAGAGATCTTAAAAGCTCCTCCACCCACTCCGATTTGAATATCGCAATCACCACCCCCAGAAGGATTAAGAATAAGATCTTGGCCCGAGACAGGGTACGCAGCTACCGACCCCGTAGAGCTGCAAGTGAGAACACCCGTACCGTTCCTACTAACCGTGAATTCCTCGGTACCAGTATCATTAGCCCGATAGTCTAGTAGAATGGAACCCCCCGCATCCAGTTCCACATTTGCAACAGAAGAGGCATCGGTTCCCGCGTGTAGCTTAACTAGACCGTCTACGGTGCGAAGTAGTATGGTACCGGTGCCTGAAGTATCCAAACCGATCCAGCCATCGACGTCGACATCGAAATTGGCCCCGGCATCGATATCCACTGTACCACTCGCAGACGCCAACAAGATGGTGCCGGAACCCGAGTTGAAGTTCATGGCACCGCCGTTCGAGACGGTCACGTCGAAGTCTTGGCTGAGCGGAAGGTCGAAAGTGACGCCACCGCTCTGGTTGAAGGTCAAGAGGGTCACGTTGTTGCGCTTCACCAGAAGCTCACCCGCGCCCTCGGTATTGTTGTAACTGAAAGAAGTGGTCAGGCCCGAACCAACATCGATACCGGCTGAAGTACCGAGCTTGATCGAATCAGCGCCTGTCCCCTCTGAGAAGATTTCGACCTTCTGAGCACCGCCGCCCGCAACCCCAAGCTCAAGGTTCGAACCGGAGTTGTCGACGAGGAACTTGGAAGTAGCGACCCCCGTTAGCTCGACCGCGCCTCCTGAACCGAGATCGACGGAAGCAGAACCTCGTACCAAACCGCCGAGGAGCGCACGATCCGACTCAGCGAGACGGACCCGTGTCAACTCCCCGGCAGAAGGACTAGAAATCGAACCGTAGAGGTACCTGTCAGCCATGAAAGCTCCTCAGAGCTTCTGGCCTAGACGAGGGTCGGCTCGCCAATGGCCAGAACGATCTCGTGCGAAGTGGTAGCACCGGAATCACCGGTCGCCCAACCCAACCTCTGAACCACATCCCCCGACGTACTCGGAGCGGTCGTGGTGGCACACCCGGCGTTGGTGTCCAGGTACACCGCATCACCCGCCGACCACGTCTCCGAAGCGTTCGAAGTAACGTCGACCACACCCGTGGTGGCGATCTCAGCATCGTCACCGCTGGCCGTGGTGGCCCCGGTCACGCAAACACCACAGAGACCGTACTTCTTGTTCGCATCGTTGGCGTCCGCAACCGAAATGATTCCATTCGTCCCCGAGTTGTACGCCGTGACAGGCTGACCTGCCGTCAGGTCCTCGTCCGGCTGCGCGTACCAAGAGGTGTACTCGTCGGTAGCGCCACCCTTCAGCTCGTTGAGAGCGCCAACGATAGAGGTCGCAGTAAAGGCAGCATCCAGCCCGGTCGTTCCCGACTCAGAAATCGGGATGGCAGCAGAGAGGTGCTGATCGTTGAGAGTGAGTTCTCCCGCAGAAGCCAACAGCAGCGTCCCGCTAGTCAGCGTACCCAGCGTGAGGTTGGCCGACGTCGTCTGGAAGGAAGAAGCCGAACCACCTGCGATGGCTACGCTTGTGCCGCTGCCAGCGTGGCCGATGCTAACCGCAGCGTCGTAACCAGACGGCTGGATGTTGAGCGCACCCGATCCGGTAGATCCTGGGCGCGCGGCAATGTTTACCGTGGCATTTCTTGTTGAGACAACGCTAGCATCGGCAATGAGATTGACCGAAGCGTTCCCCGCAGTAGCACCTGCCCGGTTATGCGCGATCAGGTCCAACTGCGGCGAGTAGGTCGCATCGTTGCTTGAGGCAATCGTCATGATCGGACCATCTGTGGCACTGGCAACAAGGCGAATGTTGGAGTAGGTTCCCCCCAGCCGAATCGCGTCACCGCTAATGTCGCCACAGATGACCTTCAGAGAACCGCTACCCCCAGAAGTCGGCCCTGTAACTGTGAAAGCCCCGCTCGATAGGTCCATTGTGGCGCTGTCAACATTCACATCGAGAGTCACTGAATGCGCGGCATCGCCAATCTTAACCTCACCGTCCTGCACGTCCTGGATTCGCACCTGTGCGTCACCTGTACCGCCGCTATGGGCGTACATCAGGATCTCGGCATTGTTGTTCGTTCCGTTGCTACCGTTGGAAACCAGCGTCAAACGAGGAGTGATACTTGTAGTACCAACAGTAACCGCACCGACCTGCATGTTCGGCACGTAGCTGCTATCCGTTCCGTAGTTCGCGACGATGAAATCTGTGGCATCAGCGTCCGCAACCGAAGAAACCCGGCGAGACGTACCAGACAGGTAGACCGAGGCACCGTTGTTCGTGTTGTTGTCTACAACCAACCCATGCTTATCGTTGGTATCATCGTTCTGGGTCAGGGTGAGGACGTCCACATTCTGTGTATCCGCCACAGAGAACGCAATCGCTCCATTGGCCGAAGTCGCCGCGATGGTGTTGTCGTCCTCGTAGGCGTCCTGAAGACCGACAGCCCCCGCACTTGCGTATGCCTGGTTGACCGCATTGATGAGGCTGACCTCACCGAAGTTCGTCTCGAAGGTGTCCCACTCACCGCTCGTGTCGGTGAACTTCATTGCGGTGCTGTAGGTGCTGCCGCTTCGATTTCCGTCATCCAGCGTGATCTCGCCAGCAGCGCCAACAGTAATGTCGCCGCTGGTAGCCGTGGACAGCCCAAGCGTACCGCCAGTCACTGAGATGTTGGAAGCTGTTCCGTTACCGACGATATTGAACTCGACGTTGGCGTTCGAGGCGTTACCGATATTGATGATACCGGCGTCGGTAGCCTGGATATTGACCTCTGCATCACCAGTACCGTCCACCTGGGCGTAGATGTTGACCTGTGCGTCCGCTGCCGCATCAGAAGATGCCTGGGAATCCGCACCGATATTGATGGTCGCATCGTTAGCAGAACCCGTGAGAACACGACTGAGCAGATTCAACCGAGGAGCCACTGTGGTGGTGCCGTAGGTGGCGACGATCATCACATCGTCTTCGGCATCAGCTACCGTCCCGATTGTACGCTGTGTGCCCGTGAGGCCGATGGCGATACCCGCGTTGTCACTACAGTCGACGATCAAGGCCGCGCCATCATTACTCGTGGCGGGTCCGTTGATCTTGAGTGCGCTGTTCTTCAGCGTGATTGTGCCCTCATCCAGATACGCCGTGAGTGTAGAGCCTGAACCGGCAACAAACGTGAGGTAGTACGCATCTCCAGTATCCCAATCGTTCTGCGCACCTCCAGAGAGGGTAGCCGTAACCGTAGTGGAAGTGTTCGCCGTGACCAATCCGCTGGAGCCATCCGTAGTATTGTACACCCTCAGCCCAACAAGTTCGTTAGTGTCCCAATCCTGTGCACTGTCGGTCAGCACGGACGCATCATCAGCGCCTGTGTGCGTACCGCTGTCGCGGAAGCCGATCTGAATGTCCTGCGCCGTCGAAGTGTCCGCGAGGTAAATGTCACCACCAGCGGACAAGCGCAGATCGCCACTTGTAACCGTACCGACACTCAAGTCTCCACCAGTGACCGAGATCCCGCTGTTGGCAGCAGCACCCTGAATGGAGAACTGCTTGGTCCCACTATTGTCACCGATGCGAACGGTACCGTCATTGTCCTTCTGGATCTCGACCGCAGCGTAGGCGGCAGCAGAGGCATCCGCGAATACTTTTGTGGTGGCGGTCTCTCCAGAGTTGTCGTTCTTCGACTCCACCTCCATCAGAGCAGCACCAGAGGTTGCACTACCGAGAACGCGCGCCGTGATCTTGTTGTCTGCGCCCTGTGTACCGGAAGCAGCAAACGACCCAACGACCAGTTCGCTGTTGCTAGCGTCGGCAATCGTTCCGATACGACGATTCGACCCTTCGAGAGTCAGCGCGAGCGATGTAGCCTGCGATGCGCTGTTGTCGATCAGCACCGCATGATTGGTCCCGCCATCCTGCGTGATCGTGAACGGACCAGCCGTCATGTTCATAGCTGCATCATCGCAATCGAAGTCGAAGGAACCGCCGCTTGCGTTGAGCGCGATGCCTCCAGAACCAGACTGAATCGTCGTCGTCGTCGTCGTGTTGGTCGAGCCGATGGTCAGAGTGTTCGCCACTGCGCCAGTACCGATGTTGATCGTCTGCGCGACGGCATTAGCTCCAATGTTGATAGTCGAAGCGGTCGACTCGATGTCGACGGTCGGGGCCGTCATGGTGATGGTCCCTGCCGCCGTGACCGTCATGTCCTCCAGCACCGCATTCACGCTCAACTGATCGGCTGCCGGCGTCTCGTAATCCCAATAGTCACTTTCGAGAGCGTTGTTCGTGGTAATACGATGCTTCGCCGCTGTATTCTCAGTCAGCTCGAACTGAAGGTCGCCCGTCCCAGCCGCGACAAGGATGTCCTGCCCTTGGGTATACGCCTGCTGGAGACTGTTACCCGCAGATGTTCCAGCAGTCTGCCACGTGGCACCGTTGTACCACTGGAAAGCGCCCGCTCCGTTAACTCGGACAGCGCCCGTTGCCAAATTGGCAGGAGCATCGTCAGAGTCGGGAAGGATCAGAACAGACTCCGAATCGGCAGTACGGTCGAACAAGACACTCTTGTCCTGTGCGACATCCATGTCGACACGGAGATTGACATCAGTGTCACCACTCGCATCGGCAGTACCGATGTTGACGACGTCAACAGCCGTATCGTACGCACCGCCGAGGGTGATGGTATCGCCGTCTCCGTCACCGAACTGGACGGTACCGCTGTTCACGGTCAGAGTACTGCTATCGAGCAGAGTCACCGTACCAGGAAACTGAACCTCCTGACCGGTACGACCGATGGTGATCGTGGTGGCGTTGGTGGTACCGATGTTCAACGCCGCAGCAGACGAAGCATCCAGACTACGCGCGTTGAGGACGTCAGTGGCCTCGATGAAATTCCTTACTTGCCCTGAGGGCCTTACCAGCGGTAGAACCATTTGCTACTCCTCTCCTGGAATTCTTCTCCGGCCCACTACAGCTCGATGTGATGGGTCAGATTGTTCGCCACGACCTCGAAAGGCCGAAGATCTGCGTGATCTGCATGCTCGTAGAACTGGTTGGACGCTTCGGGCTCACCTTGCGCCCGAACCATCAGCTTCGGAACCCGTGGAGGGGCATACTGCTCCAGCTGAGCCTTCACCAGGTCGTCCTCCGTACGGACGATCTCCCCGGCGTGGATGTCGAGGTTCCGATAACCGGAACGGGTGAACACCTTGAGACGTAGCATCGGAGTACCGTTGTCGTCATGCAACAACATATCCGGCAACCCGTCGAAGCTGACCCTGAATTTCTTGACCGTCATTCGCGCCTCCCTACACCGTCGTTGCCAAGGTGGGGTTCACCACCAAAGTCGTAGTCGAACGTGCCACCCCAACGAGCTGCTTCACCGTGGCCGTACCGGGGATCGCAATCTCCAGGACAGCAGCCCCCGCGTCCCCCAGATAGTACTCAGACCCCGCAGTGAGGCCGGACAACCCCGCAACCTCCGCTCGATAAGCGATGTCGCAGGTCGTGCCACCCCCGTACACATTGATGACCATGCCGTCAGCGCGCAGACCCGCCGTGGCGTCCGCCCACGTCACCGTATCTGCACCGTTGATGTGGGCCAACTCCCCCACGACCATCCCTGGAGGACACGTGAACCCAAAACCGAGGAATCCCGCCGAGGACGCCGTCCGGAGATCGTAGCTATTCCCGAGATCATCAGTGTAGATGATGGGGAAACCGGGACCACTGGAGTTGTCCACCCAGAGAGAAGGAGATCCAGGAGTCCCCGGATTCGAGGGGTTCCCGAGAGGATCGAACTCCAGCCCTCCGGTACCGACAACAAGCGAGTTGTCGACGTTGAGCTTGGCCTGGAGGGCCATGACAGCAGAAGCTAACGAATTAGGGTGGTTAGCCCACACGATGTCGACGTTGTCGATCTGGGCGACCGAGAAATTGTCGAGAACCGTCGGATACCCCGCAGGGTAGGGCCAAAACGCCATAGCTATACCTCACTCCTCACGGCAGGAGCAAGTATACCCTACGATCCGTTGGGATTCTTAAAGTTGGAGTACGTCCCTTTAGAGACCGTACGTGGCAGGATCGATGGGACCCGTGTAGGGCTTCGTACCCCGGATGGCCCGGTGGAAGTACTTGCCCGCCGAGTCCTCAGTGAAGAAGCTCTCAAACTCGTCAGCGCTAACACCGGTATACCGATACATGGTCCGTGGCGTGTTGCGCTTGGCTTTGAAGATGATGTATAGGAGGTTCTCCTCAGGGTCGTACCCCACCTGCTCCAAGTTCGAAGACTCGATGGGGATCATCTCGGGGATCTCCCTGACGTCGCCAAACGCCGCCGGAGGAGCCTCCTCCTCGAACGGCGGCACCACCTCAGGCTCTGGCTCACCGACCGGGACACGTGGTTCCTTCACAGGCTCCTCCTGTACGGGTACCGGAAGTTCCGGTGCTGGCATCGGCGGCACGCCACCGCCAACGAACTCCTCAGGCTCCGTCGAGTACATCTCCTCCGTACCCGGCTCCTTGTAGGGAAAAACCTCACCCGCATAGTCCTTGTACCCCTCAGGAGCACCGGTACCCCACCAGTCCTTGACCTTGTCCTTGACGTTCTGCCACCACTGAGCGTCCTTGTGCATGGCGGCGTAGACAAGCCTCCCCTCCACGTCACCCTCAGTGAGACCCGTAGCCCCTACAAGAGTTCTACAAACGGGGTTCGAAGACAAAAAATCCCGGACAGCCTCCGAGGCCTCCCTGTGCCCGGTACGCGGACCGATGTTGAGTTCCGCGAGAGCCATCGTGAACGGGTAGCGCTCCTCCTCGGAGAGCTGTTGAAGCAGATCCTCATAGTGCTGCTGACGCAGGATACGGTCCTTGCCCGCTGAGATCTTGGCAGATTCTATGGCTTCATCCAGAGTGATCATCATGCTCCTCCGTCTGACAAGTGCCGAACCACTCCCCGCACAGGTCGGGTCGGCAGTAGGGTTCCTTGCGGTTATAGCACGGAGGAGGTTGCTCGATCTTAACTTGACGAGACTTTCCGTCGACCTTGATCACTTCCACCGGTTTACGCTTGGCCACCTACACCTCCTCGGCGCACAAGAGGGCCTACACGTAATATACAGGAAGTAGCCAGACGGGGCAGCTTCTAGACGAAGATGCCTTCGATGACGAGCTTCATCTTGCCGGAAGTGCCGCTGTCGGCACCAGCGACCTTGGCGTACAGAGTCGCGTTGTCGGCCAGCATCGCCGCAGCCGCCACCGGAGGAGTCACGTTGGTGTAGAAGCCCTCGCCGGCCGCGTCCACCAGGACACCCTGGGCGTTCAGCAGATCGGTACCGCCACTCGTGGTAGCCAGGTTCAGAGTCGCGTCCCCGACCAGCGAGTCGTCCTCGGTGCACACGTAGACGTACCGGGTCGGAAGGAAGTACCCGGAGCCCGTCCCGCGCAGCTGGATCTCGTACTCGGTCGTGGTGTCCTTGAGATCGATGTCGACCTGCACCGCGCCGGCACCCTTCTCGGACTGGTCGACCACGCCGTCCTGATCGAGATCGTACAGCGAGCCATCCTGGACCGCCGACATCTCGCTAGCTGCGAGGATGCGGCCCGTGGCGCTCCCCACGCGCACTTCGATCTTTCCGCCCGTGATGAAGGTCGCCGCGTCCTCGCAGAAACGCTGATTGCCGATCACCTCGCGAACCGCGACCTGATCAGTCTCGTTGCTCGACACGCTGATGCTGGGGACGCCGCCATCCCCGGAGAGGCTAACATTCGCAGCCAGACCCTTGATGTAGAGATCCATTTTCGTCCCCTTTCAATCCTGTCATAGGGAGAAGACTCCCTGAAACACAAGGGCAGTATAGCACGCTCGATTTGGGATTCTTAAAGACCTACCACTGACCGCGTCCCTGGTAGACCTGGCCAACCGAGCCGGAATCTGTAGCGATCTGGCGCTTACGGATCGACATACGTCGCTTCTGGTTCGCCATCTCGTCCACGATGGAATCCTGCACCAGGTGGTGCGCGCCGACGTAGCAACGCGCGAGATCATCAGAGTCCTTGCCTCTGATCTGCCCCTTCTTGGGGTTGTAGAACTTTCGCAGATCGGGAGACCGTGTCAGTTTGAGCAGCTCAACCAGCGCTACCGACGAAGGCTGCATCTCCTCCTGAGGGGTGCCGATGACGAGCGCACCCGTGTCGGTGAGACCCACCGTGTCCCTCTGATCGGGAGGCAGCAGCTTGACACGGCCGTTGTAGGACATCCGGAGGAACCCCATGAAGTGTTCGGTCTTCAAGGTCACCTTGCGCGCCAGGATACCCATGGTGCGTAGCTGCTGTATCGTGGACTCAGAGTTCCAGTGGTCGAACGCCACTCCGCCGATCCGAATCTTCTTCTGCAAGCTCTCCACGACATCAACCACGGAGTTGAACCAGATGTCACGGTCCACGGTGGGGACGATGCGGAGCGCGAAATCAACCACCGTACACAGCATCTCCCCCATGTGATCGTACGGGATACGCCCGGTGTTCTGAACATCCATGGCGGTCATGGCTCGACGACGATTGGCCTGGGACTCCTTGATCATCGCCCCGTCGGCACCCACGGGGATGTTGGCCCCCATGAAACTCCCCATCTGCTCCGCGAACACCACGTCCCAACCCGTGGAGGGTTCTACCCGCCCCGCCCCTGGAGGCGACTGTTGGGGCTTCTTGACAGGCACTCCGTTTTCGTCGAGCACCTCTGCGTTCGAGAACTCGCTGGCATCGATCCATTCCGGGTGGGCACAAACGAGAGCGAAAGAGTCCCAGGTCAACCCAGCATCACCGAATATGTAGTAGGTGTTGGTGTGGTCGAGCGCACAGTGCGCCAGCTCCGATCCCACGTAATCCTTGCCCGTGGGGTCCGTGAGGTAGGTCGACTGGAAGGTCGCGATGGGTTTGCGCTCGAAGTCGACGCTCTTCCAGAACCTCTTGGGGTCGTCGACAAAAGGAGACTCGGCGTTGGGGGGATTGGCGCCGAAGTCACGCTCGGCCGCCACAGGGTCTTTGACGTACTCCTCGTCGAAGACCTCCCGAGGCATCTGCGGGTTGAACTCCCAGGTCGGACCCTTCCAGGCATAGGTGCGCTTCAGGGACCCATCAGAGGCCTTGTTGTAGGTCTCCATAGCGGGGTCATCCTGGGAAATCGGGCTGGTGACGTTGATCATCAGACCCATGAAAGCCGGAAGATCGTTGAGGTCCACGGCGGCACGGATCGTCTTCAACGACTGGTTGAGCACACGGTACAGCTCCGTGGCCGAACGGGTACCCTCCGTATCAGAGAGACGCGCCCACTCGTCAATGGATGCCGCGATACGGGTCCTGCCGGCGACACCTCTAGAATCCGACGCGATGCGGTTGTAACGAACCTTGGCCCACCCGTCGAGGACCGCGTCGTCGTTGGTCCGGTAGGTCCACATGTCTGAACCGGCCGGTTGTCGCTCCTCGAACCCCCGAACCCAGGACACGTACCGCTGAACCCACGGAGAGCCCTTCCGCATCTCCCGGTACTTGGCGTAGATGGTCTGCGCAGCCTGCGTGGCTGTACTGGCCGCAAAGGTGACCTCGAACCACTCCGCAGCAGCCTGCTTGAGCATCCGCTGGAGGTAGCCATGACCGAACATGGCTCGCGTGGACAGGAAGTGCTCGTAGTAGCCTCCGATGTGCGCACCCAGGTAGGACTTGCCGCTACGCATACCGGCCAGGACGATCATCTCGTTGTACGGGATGAACATCCGGTCCCGGATCAACTCCCGCTGGGTATGGGTGCATCTTGGACAGACGAAGTCCTGGGCGCGCTCGTTCCACACGAGCAGAGTCTCGGACTCCAGGTAGATGCGAGACTTCCCCCAGCAGTCGATGTCCTCGGGCTTCATCGAGTTGCAGATCGGACAACGCGTGCAGAAAACGTCGCGCATGATCTGGTACTGCCGCGAGTGATCAAACGTTGACGGCATGTTCCAGAAATCGACCCCCGTCACCCACTCGACGATGTTCGGTGCCGGGGTCCTCAAGTAGTCGACCTCCGGACCAGAGAGTCCGCCAGCGGTCCTCGACATCAACGACGTATCGATGTTGTTGGTGATACGGTCCAGGAAATCGAGGTTCTTGGGGTCGTTCATAAGTTGACCGGCTCCAGCATGAAGCTGTTGACGCGATGCCTGCCCATGGAAATGATGATTCGGGCGTCGGGTACATCCTCCGGGACCCTGTAGGGGTGGCCGTCCAGGTAGAGCACGAGCGCCTTGATCTTGGCGATCTCCGTAACCGGCACCGTCAGCAACGCCACGTCCACGGGCTCCCCTTCCTCGTAGGCCGAGTCGTCCCGGAGGACGATCCTGCCAATGGGTCTCCCCATTCTATCACGAACCGCGTGGTCTCTCTTGAAGCTCTTCACGATAGTCATTTTATCTTGTACTTTTTAGAAATGTTTTTCAAGACGACAGGGATGGCGTCCTTGAGCGCAGAACCCACGGTGTTCAAGACCAGGCCCTCCATCTGCTGAGGTAGAGACGAACCTGGTAACTCCCTGGCGATGTTGGACCGCATCTCTATCAGGACGTCCTTGAGCGACCCCACGGTGAGATTGACAATCTGCTCGATGGCCTCCTGAAGGGCGGCACCCGCGATGGCCTCCGAGGACTGAAGGACCGCCAGCTCCTTCTTCATCCCCATCAGCTCCTTGATGAGCTTCTGGAAGAGCTGAATCTCTGACAGGTCGACCGGCCGGTCCTGCTCCGCACGATCCTTGGCGAGCAGCTTGCCGTTGTACATGGTCAGCCGATCCTCAGCCGCCGACACCAAGCGCTGCATGCGGCAGTAGTCCTCAACCTCCTCCGACGTCTCCGCAGGAGAGGACAGCGTCAAGAAAGGAGCCTTCGCCGCCTGAGCGCTAGCGGCCTTCGGATCGTTTCGACGCAAGTCCTTCTGCGTGTAATGGACGCCTGCGGTCAGCGCCTGCTCCATCTCCTCGACCGAGATGACGTGGCTGCGGAAATGGTTGTACACCGTGGTCTGGTGGAACGGCGTGATGTAGTTCTCGATGTCAGCGGGGTCGTGACCGGCGTTCAGGACGTCGAGCCTCGTGTTCAGCCACTCGGCTACCTGCGTACGGCTCTCCCCCAGGATGAGGACACGACGATGGGCCTCCTCCCACAAGGCAACGTCCTTGTCGAAGAGAGCGCAGAGCTTGCAGCGCGGGGAGAGTTTGAGCTTCTCCATACCCCTAATATACAACGTCAGGCATGGAGGATCTAGCTCTAGCGGTCTTCGACAGCCCTTCGTACAGCGTCTTCGATGGCCGTCACAGTGATCCTGCTCGCGGAGTCCTCCTGCCGATGACGATCCTCGACCTGCTCAAGAACCTTGTTGTTCGCCTCCAGGTTGTAAGATAGCCCGGCCAGGTACCACACGAACATAGCCCCAGACGTCAGCAGCACGAGAATGACTGCCGCGAACCCCCTCGCGTACCACTTGTACATACTCTGCACGGCTTCCTGGTTTCGCACACTCAACTGTTCCACACCAGCGATCCTCGCTTCCTGTTCGCATGGATGCTTTGTGCCCACCTTACCGGTCAACTCGTCAATCTTCTCGTCCAAGCGCTTCACCTCAGACTTCACAACGGCTTTGTCAGACTTCTCGCCTACCTCGCGCTCCATCCAACGCTTCCAGTCCCCGGACTTATCTACGCCATTCGCCATTACCCGCAACCTCCGGAAGAACAAACACGCGCCGGAACTTTTCGCGGACCATTCTACCCCAGTACGAGTTGGTCTTTTAAAGTTCGAAAATGAAGATCGAAAGACGAAAAAGTGATAGATATGGCAAGTTTCTACAAACGTTTGATCCATAGCTTCCGTGATCAATAAGATCCTATGATCATAAAGTCTAAGAAATACTAGCAGATCTGTATATTGCTGGAGGAAGATTCCTTGCGAAGCAAGGGATCTTCCGAAAGCCTGGCGGGGACCCGAAAACAGCGCAAAGAGCACAGAATTTCAAGATAGCTGGATTTTATGTACTCAGTTGTAATTCTCTGAAAGGATCGGAAAACACGTTGCATCGTATACCGAATAATGTACCTTTTTACCTTAACATACAAGAAAGGGTTCTGTAAGGTTGACCCTTTCGTGCACCCCAGGGTAAGCGTGTACCCAGAAACTCTAAGAGTCCCGCAGAGTTAAAATTTTTTCAGAAAACGATCTAGAGCTTACGGAGGGTGAAGCACTGGAGGGTATCGTCGGAGTCCCGGAACACCGCCAGCACCTGGTACCCTTGTGGGGCTAGGAAGCCGTTGAGTACCCCCAGGAACCCGATCAACGTGTGGGGGCTACCTTCGGTCTGAACAACCTGTACGTAGGGATCACGGGCCAGGACTTCGTTACAGGGAACTCTACTACCGATGAGGTCATCCACCGCAGACACGTCCAGCTCGACCAGGCGGTTCAGGTAGTCCACCCAGGACTGTGGGGTCATGTCGAAGATGTTCGGCTCGTTCGGTGGCTCCTCATCTTTCAGAACGGCCCCGTAGGACATCCCCAGGTCCTCCAGGAACCACTCCTCTACGTACTCCACTACATCACTCTCTAGGAGTCCTCCGTCTTCGTCGAAACAGTGCTCGGGGACTCTGATGACGTCTGTGAACTTGCCTGCTCCTGGGAAAGACAACCACGCTCTAACATCTCGGAGATCATCTTCTCGTGAGCTTCCAGCCATTCTCGCCTCTCTTCCTCTGCCTGAAGCCTCCCCTGGGCCTCCAGGATGGCGTTGTACAACCCCAGCAGCTCGCGTCCCGGTTGGAGCTGGAGCGAAGTCTCCACGATCTCCGGACCGCCCTGTTCCGCGTAGACCACGGTACCTGCGGCGATGTGAGCGATCACGACCCGACGCAGACCCTGGAGTATCTCCCCCTCGGTGACCTTGGCCCCCTCCAGTGCTTCGTTGATCTCCGAGTACAGGAGTTCTCGTGGGTTGCCGTGCTCGTCGAGGTAGGTGGACTGTAGGCGCTCGAACAGTGCTTGCAGTCGGTTCAACCCACCGCCCCCTTCATAGGACTCCAGAAGCGCTCAGGGACTTCCTCGGGGTCGAAGATGTAGCGACACTGGTCGCAACGGTGAAGTCTGCCGTGATGGTCAGGCTCGATGATCGCCCCCGTGGGCTTGCAGATGTTCTGTTCGGGGAACTTCGTGTACTGCACGAGGTGCTCGCAGTCATCGGCACAGAAGTTGGGACCGAACTTGTCGCTGGTCTTGACCTGGAAAGTCGTCTCTTGGATCATTCTCCTGCCTCCGAATCTAGGTACAGTTGGATGTGCATTGAGGGCCTGGGGTACGGAAGGTGCCACCTGCGGATGACGCGACCTCGTACTTTTTGGTCCACCCACACGCAGGCACCCTTCTTGTTCTTGGCCTCCCTGGCCTCCAGGATACGCTCCTCTTCCTTGTCCCTCACACGGACCACCGTCGGGTAGAACCCTGGGATGGACGGTGCATCGGTGGTCATGAACCCATTCAGAAAGTTCTCCCACACCTCTAGCTCTTCTCGCCCTTCGAGGAGGCACTTCTCACAGATGAGCTGACCTCGGTCACCCATGGGTTCCGGATCAGCGAGAACGTGGACATAGGGGTTAGTCGCTCGCATCGACTGCTCCTGTTGCTTGCGACCCATAGGGCAACGACCGTAGCTCTAGAGGCTCCAGTCTCCCTTCGAGTGCAGCGATCTTGGTTTCGTGCTCTTCAAGAATCGCGCTGACCTCGGTGTTGAGGCGTTCGTTCTCCTGCACGAGAGCACTGTTGATGGATTCGAGGTGGGCGATACGCTCCATGAGCTTCTGATTGGTCTCCAGCGCCCGTCGGAGGAGGTCAGGTAGGTCTTGCAGCCCTCCGAGCTGGTTCAGAGCGGCTTGGGCCTGCTGACGTACCTGCTTAGCCTTCGGAGGGGTTCTCTTTATCTTCCTCTGCGACATCAACCTCTCCTGGCAAACCCAGCTCACACACGACCTCCCACAAGGACAACGCGAGGAGACCCCCACGGGCCTCGTCCCCCTTGTCCTTCAGCTCACCCGCGATTTGGATAGAGCGAGCAAGACAGGTCCGGATCACCTCTTCGTAGATGGAAGCCTCGGCGTGGAGTACCTCTTCCTCCGTCAGACCCTCGTCGATGGTCTTCGTGACCACCCCGAGTGCACGAAGCACTGATGCCTCCAGAAGGTCCAAAACAGGTTTTGTCGAGGTCTCGATGAGGGCTGTCAGATCGGAACGTTCGAGCACCTTCTCTTCGAAATCTGGCATAAGGGCACCTCTCTATAGTAGACAGATCACACCCATAATATACAAGAAAGAGTCAGAGGGGAAGGCTACTTCTCGACAGGAACGCCAGGAGGGGTGTCGGTGCGGAAGAAGTACTCGCTGGCTTTCCAATACACCTGGAGGTATAGAGGAGAGACCTCCGGAGGCTTCCACTTCTCTGTATCCGGGATCGGACCGAGCCCTTCTACGTCACCCGCTCCGGGAAGCTTGCCAGCCTTCATGACACGTCCAACACCTTCAGAACAGAACAGTCTGTGGTGCCGGTGAACGGGTTTGAGAATCGTCTTACCGAACAGACGGAAGACGATCAACTTGAACAACCCCCAGAGGAGCCCACGCCAATCGTACTTGGCACCGACGAAGTCCGTGATCGTCCTGAGTGCCGGCCAGAGGTCGTTCTTGCACTCGTAGCACTCGATGTAGTTGATCCGGTCGAGCTTCTCCACGGGTAGCTTCCTGACGCCATGCTCGTTGATCTCAACGGCCCACCAGCCACCCCACTCCTTGGACTCGTAGAGGATGAACGAGTGGTTGACGTTCGTCCGCATCGCCCACTGAAGAAGCTTCCCGTACCAGGCGTTGCTCCCAGTGACGCAAAACAGGATACGAGAACTCACGGAGCGACCTCAACCCAGGACGAGCCGTCCCAGACCTTCAGAGCCTCGGCCTGGGTATCGAAGATGACCTCCTTCGGTGAAGGGGAAGAGGGGTAGTTGGACACCCCGTCGACGTCCTTCGAAGGGAGTAGTGACCGCAGCATCTTCTTCACGTCGGACTTCTTGATCTTTGGAGTCATCTGTACCTCCTAAGGAATGACGGTCCCCGCAGGGTCTACCCAGCCAGGCAAGAAGGCGTTGTACACGAGCGTGACGCCATTTCCAGCTCCGCCACCGGGAGCAGTATCGTAGGCGAAGAACTCATACCCGTGTGGAGGTTTAGGGGGCCGCTGATCGGTGCCTTGCACAGTCCCAGATCCCCACGTGCCCGTCCACATCCTGACTAGAGTCCCGTTGACCACCCAGTTCTCGTAAGGGGCCGAACCGGGACCTCCAAAGGCGTTGAGCGCAACGTCTCCCTCTATCATGAAAGAGGTCGCATCGATGTCTACCGGTGTCCCAGGGATGCCGCCGAGATTGATCATCCTGGCAGCAAACACCGCAGTTCCCGTAGTGGCTTTGACGCCGTTCTGCCCATCAATGAGGCAGTCCACCGCAGCGAATACACTGGCATCAGCGTCCACTGCTGTTCCGCTTGAGATGTCGGCAGAGATGCCAGCACCGCTTGTCGCGATCAACGTAGCTCCGTTACGGAGCTTGGCACCCGTGTCGGCGTTCCCGTCTGTACCTCCGCTGATGACGAACGCTCCCCCTCCGTCGAGATAGTAACCATCTCCCCCGGACGGGTTGTCCACGCCGCAGAAGACGCAAAGAACGTTCGTATCCGGAGGCAGCGTATCTACAAAGATACCGCGACCTCCTCCCATCGCAGTACACGAACAGTACGAAAGGAACGACTCGTCACCCGCCCCGAGACCGTCATCGATGACATGAACCGGAGAATCAGTAGTGCTGAAAGAGCTGTTCTCGATTGTGATCCCTACGATCCCACAATCGTGCATGGGCATCGTTACGGTGTGACCTGAGGTGGCGTGCAGAACAGTCGACTTGCTGAGACCAAAGCTCAGCGTTGTGCACAGATACACGTACCTCTTCAGGACCAACGACTCTATCTCGTAGAACCCTGGGGCCAAGACGATGACGTATCTGTTGTCGTCGGTGGCATCCGTGATGGCGTCAACCGCTTCCTGGATAGTCTCGAAGTCCCCGTCTCCAGAAGGGGTCAACGAGTACACGGTCCCCTCCAGCAGTTCTGTGATGTCCCTGTTCTTGAGGTCCCTGACCTTGGCCGCTGTCAGCTCCACAGACCCCAGAAAAACCCTACAACGAGACCTCTCCGTGTACTGCGCCACCGTCTCTACAAAGAGGTCGTCGAACTGGAGCGAAGCCAAGTTCACAGGTTTTGTCTGGAGTGCCCCCACGGATACGCTGGGCTTACCGTACTCTCCGTCGATGGAGAGTACGTTCTTGGTCAAGTTCTGGATCGTCAACTGGACGCTCATACGGACCTCTCTTCCAGGCACTCTTTCCAGATCTGAACGTTCTTCTGGATTCTAGGGTTCGCACCGACCTTCAAGGCCTTTTCAGCCTGCTCGACGGCAGCACCGAACATCCCCAAATGGTTGTACGTCATGGACAGGAGGTCGTAACGATCTACCTGATAGATCTTGGGGTTCACGAACAGCTTGCACTGAGGCTGATCCATCTGGACGCACCTCTCTAACCAGACTCGTGCCTCGTGGTACCTTTGCTGCTTGTACGCTAGATTTCCGAGATAGTAGTACGCTTCCGCCATCTCCGGATACTCCTCGATGGCCAAAACATACTGGTTCCGGGCAGCGTCGATATCCCCCAGGTTACTGTGACACGTTGCCGCACCCACCCTGGAGTGCCAGCGCTCTTCATTCCATACGCTGAACTTCAAGCACTCTATGAAGGCCCGATGCCCCTCGTCCCACCGACCGTTCTCTTTGTAGGCCGTCGCCAGGTAGAACCAGCTCCGAGCGTCGTCTCCGTCGATACGAAGTTTCTTACGGAACGCTTCGATGTTGGCCTTTGAGCGCTGTCGGTCACGCTCCGCTTTCGACTCAGGGTCTTGGTCGCACTTCCGGTGCTCTACCCTGACGAATTTTTCTTTGTACGTCGACTTCGTCACCGGAAGATTGTGGATAGGGTTCTTGTACAGAACATCTGAACGCATCAACCTCACAGAACCGAAACGCGTCTGGGGTACCCCTTCTTCGTCTGGCTCGAAGAGCACAAGCACCTCCACAGAGTCACACCCTGCGCGCTCTGCTTCTGTGATGGCATCTGTCAGCCCAGATGCGTTGAGAACTGTCTCGTGGCCATCCAGGACCAAACGCCAGGAGTCTGGATGGCACTCACGGAAAACCTTGTTCCGGGCATTCGAGAAACCCCAGTCTCCCTCACCGTTGAGGGGTCCGCAGAGTTCTAGCTCTTCGGTGAGGTGAATGTCGACGAGCGTATCCGCCCACTTCTCCGCGATTTCTCTCGTTCCGTCTGAGGATGCTACATCGAGCCCGATAACGATTTCGTCTACGTGCTCGCGAACCGCCTGAATGGTGCGCTCCAGGGTGCGCACCTCGTTCTTCACGATCATCGCCAGTGAGAGCACCCCTTACCCCTGGTACTCAGGATCGACGTAGTACGTTGCGTCGGGGAAGCGCGATTCGCAGTACTCCAGGTCTTCTTCTTGACCCGTGTCTTTGTTTTTCGCGTCGTACGGCTGGTGATCCAGGATTCTCAGCGTCAACTTGTTCATGTAAGGCAAATACTCGGAGGCGGGCGTGTCCGCGAGGTGGAGGTAGATGATCTCACCGAACTCGTAGGTATGGACCTCGATGGGGTTGTTGTAACGAGCGGGAGAGATCTCCTTGAACTCGGTGAACTTGGCGAGGAAGTCGTCCAGGCTGTAGTAGATGGTGCGCCGAATGAGCGACCCGTCTTTCTTGTAGTACGAAACAACCAGCGGGCTGTGGAGATCGGCGTTGTTGGAGATCATCAGCTCGATGGTTTCGAGTTTGATCAGCTGCCCTACCACCCCCTGAAGCGTCAGCATCTCTATAGGGATCAAGTCCCACTCGCTGTCATAGTCGTTGAAGTCAATCGTTCCGCCGCTAGTCCAGGCCGAGAAATCGTCACCGTCAGTGTCTACTTCCGTGATCGACTTGTCAGCGTTGATCTTCCAATACGAAAGATCGATGGTGTCAGCGTCCACGACGGTCACGATGAACGTCCTGCCGTTCAGCTCTTCACCAAGATCACCATCGACGCCAGAGAAACGGGCATTCGTACCCGTCGACACTCCATGAGCGGTCACAGTGATACGAAGAGGCTGACCAGAGGTGCGCGTAACACCAGAAACCAGACCCTGGCTCTCAGTCCATCCACCCTCTGGCTTCTTCTGCCACTTCTCAGGGTGACGCCAATCGTGCATCGGCAGAGAATCAGTGTACAGCTTATCTCCCAGCAACGTCATCCTTTTGCCTCCCAGTCGAACGTAACCGGCGTGCGGGATACATTCTTCGTGTTGCGCACACGCACCTCATAATCAAAGAACGCCGTATCCCTCTGAGCAACCTCAACGGTCTGGCTGCGATTCGAGAGGACCACAGCAGGAACGTTCACAAACTCAGACTTGAAGTGTATGCGCTCCCTTTTCGTGATCCACTTCTGACTCGCGGAACCGTTGAAAAGGATGTCGAGGTACACACAACCAGTTTCTCTGTGCCAGCTTCCGTTGTGATCGATAGCATCCTGGACAATAGCGTCGAGAACGTCCTCCTGCTCCGCAGACAAGGCTTCCTCGAACCAAATCTTCAACCAATCTTCATCGGGGTTGTAGCTGAAGTAAGGAGCGGCCAGCTGTACTGAGATCTGCGCCTCGACTTCTACTTCGAGTTCCCCCAAAGAAGGGGCCTGCGTACAGTTGTCGTAATGGTAGAGTTCTGACATCTCAGTACACCTTGCTCACCATGAAGGTTGCCGAGTACAGGCTACCCGTCAACGACGTATGATCAAACACCCACTCGATGTAGTCACCATCCTCTACCTCGACCAGGATAGGAGTCAGCGTCAACGCCTGATCCTCTCCACCGTAGTTTCCTGTGCGAATCCGACTTCCAGCAACCTCGGTCGTCCCGTTCTTGCGAAGCCAGCATTCGACATTCCACGTCGAGCCACCCGTACTGTCGATATTGGCGAAGCCGCCAATCAGAAAGAATCCTGTGAAGTTGAACGTCACCCTCGACGGATTCGGCGTTACCGCCCACTCACTGAGCGCGTCATTGCCCGCTCGATCCTGGGTATCGAACGGAAGACCAGCCGCTGAAGAGAAGTTGGCAGCAGCCCAAGTAGCCGCTCTGCGCAGTTGCTCATAGTGCTGCACGGAGGAGATTCTCAGCCACTTCTGGGCCAGATCTCCGTTCACAACGCCCAGCATCACCGACTCAGAGGACTCCGTGAGGACGACTTTTTCCAGGCCGTCGCTCCACGACCCGCTATCCTCGATGTCGATGGTCAGGGCATTCTCGCCCGTGAAGTTACCCACGTAGAGTGGCCCTCGGAACATCTTATCGTTCGGCCAATCAGTGGGATCTGGCAGCGTGAAGGTCAAGTCAGCCGTCGTCTCGACGCCCGTCAAGTCGGTATCATCAAAAGCGAAGATCTTGCCGTCATCGACACCGTCGGTGTAGGGACTGATGAGTGCCGTGGTTGTTGACAACTGAAGACGAATGCCCGCGCGCACGTAACCAGACGAACTACCCGGCGCAACGTAGATCCACGCACTTCCATTCCACGCCACAACCGTACCAGGAGTAACTGGCAGAGAACCCGCCGTCAGTGTGCCGCTGTCCGTCGCTGTATACGAGTCGCCAGCGGTCGCACTTATTCCGTTCAGATACGCAACGGTGCCATTACCGACATGACTCGTAGCTGCGATGCCTGTGTTGAAGTACGCGGCAGGCCCGTGCGCCTCTAACTGGGTCATAGTCGGTGCCCAGTCAGTGCCATAGGTCCTCGTGTATGCCTTAACCGGCAGATTCGACACCTTCCACGTGCTATCTGTTGTGTCGAAGTAAAGCTTGCTGCCGAGGGTCGGTGCGTTAGCACTGACGTCCCCGATGTCCTTGAGATTCGACACGACTCCAGATGCAGATCCTGTTCGGTCGATATACTCGATGACAAGACGTTGCGAATACGCCAGCGTGGCCTCATCAGGTTCGTCAGTCACCGTGTCGTATACAGTCAGCCTAAGTTTGTCGTTCTCGTTGAAGTAGAACAGTCCGACACCCGTGATCGACGTAGAGAGTGCCTCTGTCGAGTTCTCTCTAACGTAACCGCCCATTTGATCTGGCTGCTCCACCCAACCACTTCCGGAATCGATCTCGATATGCAGCTCTGGGTTACCACGAATCCCACCCGTGTCGCTCTGGCTGGCGACAGTCATCATGGCGGAGATCTTATACCAACCCTCTTCGAGGATAGTCACCTCGCCGGGGTTCACCGTCGTGCTGTGCGCGTAGTGGTCGTCCTTGATTGACTCGTAATCCAACTCAATGACCTGCGAGACGTTTGTAATCGTCAAGCCACCTTGAGTGTCGACACCTTGAAACAACTTCGACAGACCACCGCCAGCGGCCCCGGTCGGACCCGTGGCGCCAGTCACTCCGTCGAGCTTACGAACCACAACGATAAGTCCGCTCTGTGTGCCAATCGAGTCAGGAGTATCCTGGGAATACATGAGCTGAAGGGTCAGGTAATCTCCTGCGCTGAACTCATCGATCACGCAGACATCAAGACCCTCGTCCATGATGTCGTCCCCGTTGGCCCAGCTCCCCTCAAGCACCTGAGAACCGGGAACCACGGACGTGTCATTCAGCCGTATGCGCCCTTCAACCGTCACAGTCACGTATGTCGCAGAGGCGAGGTCCGGAACTACCTTGAAGGAGACCTCGTAGATCCCGTCCTCTTTGATCTGGATGCGGTCAGTGTTCGTGTCGTCGTGCTCAATCACAGAGTCGTCAGACTCTACGTCCGTCACATCCAGCGGCACGTCTTGCCAACTCGTGGTGATGGTGAATGAGGTCGTACGTCGAGCCTGTACAACAGCAAGGTCAACCGTTGGGGCAGTCGCACCTGTCGGCCCAGTAGCCCCCGTAGAACCGTCTGATCCGGAAGGACCTGTGGCCCCTGTAACACCGGTTGCCCCTGCGGACCCCGTCGGGCCGACTGCCCCCGTAGCACCCGCTGCACCGTCGCTGCCTGTTGCACCCGTCGGGCCAGTTACACCTGTCGCACCTGAGCTTCCCGTCACCCCAGTCGGACCTGAAGGGCCTGTTGGGCCGGTCGCAAGCGGCACAGGGTCTGGACCGGTCGGTCCATGAGCCTCTCCGTGCGCCTCGGCCATATCCTGATACTCGTCACCTTCCGCGACAGGATTCCCGCCCGGACCGTCAAGCTTGACGAGATCGTCGTTGGTGAACGCATCCGAAAGATCAGAACTTGCCGCGATCTCCTCCCACGAGTTACCGTCGTGCAAGTCCCTCTCGCCGTTGCTACCTTCAACAAGAGTATTCTTCAGATCGCCAATCCGGAAATCAGTGGACTGGACTCGCCTCACCCAAAATCCACTCATGGCGTCACCCTCCAGCGTACCCAGTAAACCACCACAATATCCTGCGTGCTTGCGCCTGCGGAATCTGCCTCAAGCCAAATGTAGTCTGTATCCGCGATGTCTACGTTCAGCGTCATGTCCTTGTACTCGTTGCTGGACAAGGAGAACGTATGTATCGACGTAGCGTTGTTCTTCTTGAGCGTGAAACCCTTGCTGGCATTACCCGCCCTCGACCTGGCCGAAACACCCACGATAGTTGCATTCTTCGGAATCTTTATCCCGGTACCGGCACCGGGTGTGTTCACTCCGTAGGAACGGAGAAGCGACCCGTCTGCTGAGTCCTCTCCCCACCCAATCGCCCATTCAGCAACACTGAGCCATTTGCTCCTGCTGCTGTCGTAGGACATCATCTCCTGCCAACCACTGGTCGTGTTGTACCAAAGGTCCCCTGATGACGCCCCAGTAGGTCCCGTGGCCCCAACTGTCCAGCTCCCTGCCGCCCCGGTAGCCCCGGTAGCTCCAGTCGCACCTGTAGGTCCTGCGGCTCCCGTGACCCCTGTCGCTCCCGTAGCACCCACTCCAGTCGGTCCTGTAGGCCCCGTAGCACCGTCAGCACCGGAAGGGCCTGTAGCGCCTGTTGAGCCAGTAGCGCCGTCAGAACCGGAAGGACCTGTGGCCCCGGTTGTGCCAGCTCCGGTGGGTCCTGTCACGCCAGTCGCACCTGTGGGGCCAGTCGAACCGGTCGGACCCTGCGGACCAGTGGCTCCCGTGTCCCCCTTCGTCCCTTGCGGAGCAAAGCTAAAACCGATGTTTCCGTCATTGACGAAAGTTCCAGAACTCGACAGATAGGTCAGCCCGTAAGTGTGGTACGTTCCGCTATCGGTTACACTCGTAACTTCATAGGTCGCTGTCGCGTTCGTCCCGTCTGTACGGAAAATCCTTACGTAGTCGCCAACGCCGATCTCATCGAGCGTGAGGTCCACATCCGTGCTGTGCCGGTCTGTATCACTGGCATACAGAGAGGTTGCGGACGCGGGGCTCGCATTGTTGAGCTTCAGGTAACCGCTACTCGGGGGAGGAGATGTATTTGTAGAGAACTGGTATTCGATAGTCCAACCACCAACCGGACCCCTGGGGCCTGTGGCACCTGTCGTACCCTCGTCCCCGGTTGGACCCGTCGAGCCAGTCGGACCGGTAACTCCCGTTGCACCTGTTGCGCCTGTAGGTCCAGTAGCTCCAGCGCCAGTCGGACCGGTAGCGCCTGTTGTACCCGTAACGCCCGCTGCTCCTGTAGAACCGGTAGATCCAGTAGCCCCGGTTGCACCCGCAACACCAGTAGGTCCCGTCGCTCCGGTAGCACCTGATCCGGTGGGTCCGGTAGCTCCAGTAGCCCCGGTTGCACCCGCAGACCCCGTTACCCCTGACGGACCCGTAGGTCCGGTAGCCCCGGCACCGGTCGGCCCTGTGCTCCCCGTAGACCCTGTTGCGCCACTCGGTCCCGTCGGACCTGTTGCGCCTGCCCCTGTCGGACCTGTTGCGCCTGAAGGTCCTGTGGGACCGACACTCCCTGTGGTCCCTGTAGGTCCGGTTACTCCGGCTCCAGTAGGTCCGGTTACTCCGGTAGCACCCGTTGCACCAGGCTGCCCCGTAGATCCTGTTGGGCCGGTCGCACCGGTAATGCCGGCTCCGGTAGGTCCGGTCGGCCCGGTAGACCCGGAACTCCCTGTCGCGCCGGTTGCACCTTTTGCTCCGGTTGCCCCATCAGGTCCGGTAGGTCCCGTCGATCCTGCCGGACCGGTCGAACCCGCAGCTCCCGTCGGACCCGTCACCCCGGTGGTGCCCGCTCCCGTCGGACCGGTAGATCCAGTAGGACCAGTTACCCCTGGGGTTCCCGCTGCCCCCGTGGGGCCTGTTGCGCCCGTAACACCGGCTCCGGTCGGACCGGTCGCCCCGGTAGATCCTGTAGACCCCGCTACGCCCGTGGGTCCAGTCGGTCCCGTGACGCCTGCACCCGTGACACCCGTGGGTCCTGTAGGACCGGTATTACCGGTATTACCGGTAACGCCTGTCGGCCCGATAGGGCCTACGGGACCAGGAGGTCCTGTATCCCCGGTCGCTCCGGTCGAGCCCGTTCCACCAGTAGAACCCGTAGGTCCAGTAACTCCTGCACCGGTAGGTCCAGTCACCCCGGTAGGTCCGGTTGCACCTACCCCGGTGGGTCCGGTGGGTCCCGTAGCGCCAATTCCGGTAGGCCCGGTAGTTCCTGTAACACCCTTGGGACCTGTAGGTCCGGTAACGCCTGTAGCTCCAGCACCGGTCGGCCCGGAAGGTCCGCTAGGTCCAGTCGGTCCGCTGGGACCCGTAGGTCCCGTCGCACCAGCCACGTCCGGTGCGAACCCCACACTGGTCGGAGTGAGAGCTTTTAGGACATGTCCGGGAGTCAGGCCGCTGACAGAGTGATCGGCACCCACCAGAGCGTGAGGCGTGTCAGCTTTCCCGCTCAACACCGTCGGCAAGTTGGTGACGTCGTTGATCGAGTGGTTGTGGGCTCCCGTATCCCCCAGATCGGTCAACGTGTTGCCGTTCTGGTCCTTCAGCGTCACCCAGCCGTTCGTGACTGCTTCCTGGAGGCTTGCGGAGTACCGAAGCTCGTCCTCCGTGAACTCCTTGTCCGTCAGGTCGAAATTGACCGTAGGGTGGCTAAACGAACGGCCGCCCAAGTCGGTGAGAACGACAGGATTGAGAGTTCCGGTAGTGGTGAGGAGAACGGCCATTGGCTATCGCCTCTTGTAGAAGACCAGCATGCTCGGTCTATTGATGTTCGTGCCGTTGCAGTACATCTGAATCGTTTCTCCCGCAGAAACACTGATATTCAAGAAGAGCCCAGTGTACCCGCTCGAAGCCCCCACGACATTCAGGGAAGTGATGGGAGAAGCGCCTCCATTCTTGCGCACCTCTGCTGTCCAGGAAAAAGTGCCGTTGGTGGTGGCACTGATAGCCATGATAGTAGCATTGAAGGGGAGGAGGAAGCCCCCTATGTTCGTCGGTACGCCCCCCGCACCACGCAGATAGCTGTTGGTGATGCTGCTATTACGACCTGCGGACATGAACGGTAGGTCCTGCAACAGAGAAGGAGGCTGGAAACCGAAGCTCGTCGGGGTGAGCGCGGTCAGGACGTCGCCCGGCGTCAGTCCTGTTGCGACATGCGCAGCTCCGACAAGAGCATGAGCCGGAACACCGCCAACTACGTCGGTCAGGTCTCTTCGACGAAGCTCTCGGATGTCGGAAGCGGTCAGGACGGTGATGGCTCCCAAGGAGTCAATCCACGCAGATGCTTTTCCGCGATCTACGTAAGTCGCCAAGGTGTCCAGGAACAGCTGATCGAACTGAACCGTCCGAAGCTCTACCGACTTGGTCTCCCTGGGACGGAGGACGATACTGGGGCCAGAGGCTCGGATAGAGCCATCCGAGTTGCCAGCGAGGGAGAGGTTCTCCCCTCTCTGAATTCGGCTCTGGATTACGAGATAGGTGGTCTCGGACATCGACGTCCCCTAGAAATCCTGGGATGCCAAGATCTCGGAAACAGCCTCTTCCGGCGTATAGTTGTCCTCCCGCATCCGCGTCAGTTCGGCGCCGAACTGGCCAACCTGCAACCCTTGCTGGTTCAAGGCAACACCGACCTCGTCGATCCACTCGTCGTACCCTTGTTCGAGGCCCGCCAAGTTCACTACGGTGCGCCCCATGTCGGTCAAGAGACCCGCAGGGCTTGCTTCGTGATGCAGAGCCCTGGCTGTAATCTTCCAATCCGCGTCCCAAGGCTCCTCGGGTAGCGTGCTCAGCATCGGATCGTCGCGACGGTTCTCTTCAGGAAGAGCTTCTTCGTGAAGTGCATCCGAGACGGCTCGTTCAGCAGACTCTTCGAGAACGTTCGCCCCTTCGGCATCCATGACGGCCTTGGCGATCTCGACATCCGAGATCGCCTCGGACCCTTCCTCCAACCCAACGCCTTCCTGCTCTTCATACGGCCTCCACGCGCGCCTGGGAGGTACCAGAGCAGACAAAGACTTTCTCTGCGGACGCGAGGACACCCTGGGCGAAAGAGGGTCAGACGGGGCTCCTGCGAGCCTCTGAAGGTGCTGGAGGGCGCCGTTGGTCAATCCCGATTTACGCATAGGTATCCTCCTCGATAGGGGATACTATATCATCGGCGTGTTCGGGTTCTTAAAGAAGACGGTCTAGTAGCCGGCCTCGTAGAGAATATCGCCCCACGTGTCATCAAGACCACGTACTGACCGGAAAGTCTGGATGTCCACGTGATCCATCTGGCGACCAGCCCGGATGAACAAGATCGCCATGTCCTCCGGATAGAGTTCGGCCAAGGTCCCGTCGGGAAGCTCTACCGAGGACTCGGGGTTTCCTGACTTGTACAAAGCCTGGGCTACCCGGTACTGGTAGTCATCCACGATGTTGTCGAAGTTGGCCTGCACGCGGCCCATGCCGCCACCGCCAGAAGACGGAGTACCGAATGGAGCACCACCTTGCTGAACGTCAGCAGGGACGTACTCGCTGGTTCCGTACTCCAAACCGGCAGCCTGCGCTCGCTGGGCAGCCACGGAGAATGCCATCGGGGAGGTGCTGTTGCGGATACGCTCCAGCGCACTCTCAGAGTGGGTGACTGCGAACTCGGCCGGTTTTTGGTCAGGCGGCTCCCAGGTCCCAGGATTTCTCTTTGACATGTCGACCTCCAAAGCACCTTACTGTAGCACAGAGCTATTCGGTCCTCTTAAAGATGGCGGCTCTTTCAGACACTCAGCGCTTTCAGACACTCGGCACACAAGACATTCTTGTTGTCCGGGTGATGTTCGACATGCCCGCACCGAGGACAGATCCGTACAGGACCCGCCAACTCCCGAAGAGAGTCCTTCACCTTGACCAGTACGTCGCGCTCCCTCTCTATCGTATCACGGAGGTGCCCCGCAACAGTTGCGGCATCCTTCCGGAGCTTGGATGCTTGGGCGCCAGTGATGTACAGGTACTGATACGTCAGCATCCGGTCTTTCATCGCTGACAGATCTTTCATGAGTTGATCCCGTTCACCCCGCTCCTTGTACCGCTGGGCGTTGACCGTTTGAAGCTCTCCGCGAGCTTCGTTGTACAGGCGTTCGAACTCCTGCGCTCGTTCGAAAAGCTGTGCTTTGGTCATTCGGGAAAGACGGGGGGCAGTATTGCTCATCGATCACCTCCTGTAGGCTAGTACTATACCACAGGATGGTGGACTTCGCAACTATTTAGTAGGAACCGACCTGATAGGGGTATGGATTTCGACGAAGATAATCGTCCCACCATTGAGAACCTTCGGAAACGTAAGACTGCGGCTCCGCCCTCTTCTTCTCCTGAGCCTCTTCCAAGGTATTCATACGTTCCGAGATCTCATTGATAGTAGTGGCGAGGCTGTTGCTCCATTCGATGGCTTGTCCGCTCCACGCCGCCAAGGCCTCGACCTGAGCTTGAAGCTCCCAGATCTGGATCTCCAGGTCCTCTATCTGTTCTTCAGAGAGGGTCTGCTCTGCCCGGAGCTGTTCCAGGAGTGCATGCAGCTCCTCTACGTTGGCAGCCGCCCCCTCCAGCTCGGCATCCAGATCGTAGACCTCTTCCTCGGGGACCTCGGCGCCTACCACCTGGGCGATACGGACCAGTGATGCGTTGAGTAGACCTGACATGAGCCTACCCTACCACAAGAGGGGTCGGAAACCTAAAGAGACTCTGATCCCTGCGAAAGGCCGCTCTTCAGTTCCTCGTAGTCGAATTTGGAGCCCAGGCACTCTTTGATCGTGACAACATCGCCACCGAAACCAACCACATTCCCGCAGAGCAGGTGAAGATGGGAACGTACGTACTGCTCCCCCTCGGCAAAGCGGATGCCCTTCCCAGTAGGTCGGTACTTGCCAGCCTTGGCTCCGGACTCGTTCTCGTGAGCTTCGCGCTCGATCAGACCCCAGTGCACGAGGTACGATCCGTCGGTGCTGGCCTTGGTGGTCGACGGCACGAGTTCTCGGGTGGAGTACCAACGAGGTTCCTCCTTGAAGGCTCGAACAAGCTTGAGCAAGAAGAGAGCCATCTCGGTGTGGAGCTTGCGCCGGTACAGCTTGACGAGACGACCGCAACAAGGGCAGGATGCCCCTTTGTCGGTCATCGACATCATCTTCGTCCGAGCCTCTTCCAGTGTGACCTCTGGGCTCTCCGTATCCGGAGGCAGTTCTACCCGAGGACCCCAAGAGTAGATATCCGAAGGGAAGTGAGTGTACATGAAGCCCAGGATTCCCACGCTCTTCGCTACGCCTCCTTGGAAGAACACCAGCGCAGGGGCAGCCTCAGCACCCTCCGACAGCTTCACCCAAATACGCTGCGTTCGGGCTACCGCCGTACCGATTTCCCCCGAGATTGTTGGTGGTTTCTCGAACCATTGTGACATTTTGCCCTCCTGTGCGTATGCTCAGGGGAACCATACCACAATATATAGGTGAGGTCAAGTATTAGCGGACGAAGGGAGACCGACGAGACGCGACGAACTGCTGATCCCAGAGGTTTTGTGCCCTCTCGTCTTCAGAGGCGAAGCTCATGGCTCCGGTGTCGGACTCCGCGCTGGCCTCGCTGAGGACGTCCCAGACTTCCTCGCTGGTCGCTCCGGCTTGGAGCTGGTCGAGGAGGCTCGCTGCGATCACAGTATCCACGAGCATCTCTACCCCGCTCTCGTCACGGACATACGCCAGGCTCTTCGAAGGGTCCTGGCTCGGAACGGGTTCCACAACAAAACTGCCGATCCCCTCAAACCCAGAAGGGTCGAGCCCCAACGCCTCTTGCTCACCAGGAGCGCCCCCGATGTTCTGCGGGTTGAAGTAGTCGAGCTTCTGCTGGAGCACATTGGCCAGGGCCGTGTGGCGTTGCTTGTAGTACGATTCCAGGCGCCCCAGGGCTCCGGTCTCCGCGATGCGTCTCATCTTCATGGCTAACCTCCTGAGAGCTTGTACTGTAGCACGAAGATCGTCGGAATTATAAACTACAGAGCGTCGTCAAGGTCTTCCGGAAGTTGCTGCTGGGCCTGAGGGGCGAATAGCTCTTCCGGAGATTTCAGTTCGGGAAGCTCCTCTTCGGGATCAGGTTCCTTGGAAGACGCTTGAGGGGGTTCTATAGCGGCCAAAACGTCATCGAGGTCCAGGCCCTCCGCAGAGCCTTCCTCTTCTGCCAGCGCCTCTTCGTCCACCCCGGCCAAAGGATCGTCTGCGGATACTGCGATGCCGTACAGAGCACCGGCACCCATTCCGTAGCCGGAACCGCTCCCTCCGCCCCCGCCAACTCCCCGAGCAGCCCGGACGGGCTTGAAGGGGTTTTCCTCCACGACCGGTTCCGGGAGAGAAGCATTCGACCCCAACGCAATCATATCCAACGCAGCTCGCATCGCCTGCATGCTGTGTTGCACCCCTTGCAGCTGGTGGTAGAGATAGCTCGTCTTCTGAGCCTCGAACTCCACCTTCTGCTTGAGCAGTTCGTACGTCTTGTCGGTCTTACGCTCCACACGCTCTTCGTCGGAGTCGTCGAGCGCATGGAAGAGGCTGGTGCCGCTCATCGACAAGGCAGTCAAGATGCCTCCGATGACCAGACCGACCTTGGTGTACGGGTTCTGGGGGACCTTTGATTTACGAGCAGCTTCCGGCATGGAGTCCTCCTCTCAGGATTATTCTACCATGCCTTTTTGTGTACAGGCTAAAGTCGATGCGAATTGTCCCACGGACCTTTCTGGGAAAGAATGAACCTTTCTCCGCTGCGCCATCGACGCTCCTCCACGTCGAGAACATGTTCGAAGTGCTCGATCACAGTGGGGTTGTGTACCGCGCATAGAACTTGCGCCGAGATCTCTGCCAGCGAATAGAGCGCACCGATGAGCCGGTAGCAACTTCGGATACTCAACCCGATGTCAGGTTCGTCGAGAAGAACCACAGGAGAAGGCGACTGCCCGTCTCGGTTGAGGTCCCTCACGCTCTTCAGAACTCCCTCCAGGAGGAAGTTCATGGCCTGCCCGTGAGACATGAGCCGGGTAGAGAGGGCGACACGAGGAGCCGTAGAGAAGGCGTCCACGAACAGCGTCCGGGGGTTGTGGCGTTCGGCATCGTAGGCCAGTACCGGGCTAGGGTTCCGCATCTTCAGAAGCACCTCGGACCTCTTACCTTGCGAGGTCAACAAGATGGACTCCAGGAGGGTCGTCTTACCAGCGCCCTGATCCCCCACGAGGATGTTGATGCCGCTGCTGAGATCGAAATACGTACCCTTCTCGAAGCATCGAAACTCCTCGTCGAACACGACACGCTCGATCATCTCAGTACTCCAGCTCCATGATGTCCTCGATGTCGTTGATGACCTGGGCCGCACCTTCCAGCGGGGTTTCACACCGTTGGATGTCGGAAGCCACGCTCTCCGGAAACTCCTCGATGTACTCCATGATGCGCCGTAGGATCGTGTTGTCCAACCGGGAACGAAAAATTCCGTACTCGCGCTGGGCGGCCACTGTCATGAAGATCCCGCGTGCGCGTACCTTCCCGTCACGGCCACGGAGCCAACCTTTCCTACGGAGAGACTCCAGGTGGCAGCTGACTCCGTTGGTCGAGGTAATGCCCATCTCGGCACCGATCTCACGCAGAGAAGGGAAGACGCCGCCGTTCGCTTCGTAAAAGGACACCATGAAGTCCATGACGTCCTGCTGCCGGGGGCTCAACTTTTCGAGCATCCCCCCTCGCGCTCTTCCTGTTTCTTCAGGAGCGCCTTCACCTTCTTCGCATGACGCCTCGAACCCTCTGCGCTCTTCTCCTGATGCTTTTCTCTGCATACCACCTTCTCCATCAGTCGGTCGTACTCAAATCTGCCCGGAAGCGTCCACGGGGTCAGCTCGCCTCTGAGGTAGATCGGCCATCCTATCTTGCTGATCAAGGGCTTCCGGAAGTCCTTGGCGATCAACGCGGGACGCCGTGTACCCGATTTGGCCTCCGGGAGCGTGTATAGGAGGACTCGCGCGCTGGTTCTCTTGACGACCCTTCGTACACCTACAGCGAGGAGGTCCGCATCGAACGGGTTGTCCTTGTCTTCCCTCTTCCACCAGATTCCGCGTAACTTACGAGCGTAAATATTCATCTCCGCCCGTCGCAGCTCCGCTTTGGTCATGGCACCCATGCCGTGCTTCATACAGTACCTCTCCGAGAACAGAAATTCGAGAACGCCGTAGACGCCTCTGAGGGCTCAACCTCTGCCAGCGTAGACACGCGCCCCCAGCAATCCTCCAGCACCGACAGCTCTGAAGGGGCCGCATCGATCCTGTCGGGCGTGTTCAACGACGCATTGGCGTGCCAGTGCTCGTACATCTCCACCACCCTCTGCTGGAAAGGATCGGACTCGTACATCTCTGCCTGCTCCCCACGTCCACTTCTGCGAGCAGCCAGTACGTTCACGTCATCAACTGCCAAGTAGAGCCAGAGATGAGGCTCCAGTACTCTCGGATGGTCTACTCCGCGCTTTACATTCACACGCCACATTTCGTCGAGAAGTTGAGAAAACCTTTTCTCAGCGCCCTCCCGAGTCTCTGCGCTGGCACTCTGGTAGACAAGGGTGCTGGCGTAGTACCGATCACAGATCACGTGCTTTCCGGACTCCAGGGCAGGTTCGATCTCTTCACGAACGTGATGCAGCCGATCCGCCATGAAGAGGTAGCTCATCTCTCTCCACGGCCACGGCTCATCGCTGTTCTTGAGCACTCCACGGATGAACGTCCCTATCGGTCCTGCCGAGGGCTCCCAGGTCCTGACCACAGACTCCCCGCCCAGACACGTCGTCAATAGAGTGTACAGATTGATCGCCTGTGTCGTCGTCCCTGCTCCGTCGGCCCCTTCGAGTACGATGAACTTCCCCCGCATGATGCCCCTCCTACTTGGTCAAGTCAGTCTGCGCGGTTCGCAGAATCCTCCTGAAGTTGCTCTTCTCCAGTTTCGCAAACTTTGCGGCTTCGTTGACGCTCCCGAACCGGGCGATCAACGAAGAGCAGTACACGAGCTGGAACTGCCGAACGTTCCTCATCCGGGCCTTCTTATAGGGAAGCCCCAGAGGCACGTCTATGGGTACAGAAGAGAACACCTGGTCCACACCCTCGTCAACCGCGCGAACGGCCTCCTGGAGAGCCTGGCGGGCCTTCTCGATGGCTAGAGCCTCCCCCTTCGTGCAGCCGTCCTCCTCTGTAACGTTGGCCTCCGTCCACAAGGCCTGCGTCTGCTCTTCCAGTTCCTTCAAGTGCTCCAGTATCTCTGCCCTAGTCACTGTCTTCCTCCTCGCCAATGTTTTCCAACTTCGCAGCGTCGTTCCACCCAACGCCGAATCTCTGATATTTTGGGGGATCAACAGCGTTCCCCTCAGAATCGTACCAAACACCGTCAGACTCGATGCACACCCCAGACACCGCAAACACCGTCCTTTCCAGCTCAACCGCGTCAGATGACACAACCCAAGACGTCTGCCCCCAAGAAGTCGAAGCAGCCCCTGACGTTCCCCTCAGAGGCCACATCAGTTCCTCGTCCCAGAGAGCCTTACACGAGAGAGAACACGCGTGACGATTGTCGTTGGTCAGATGGAGACTGCCAGCATCAAACACTCGCCTGCACTGCACGCACTGATACATCAGCTCTCCTTACTCACCGCGTGCCAAGGTAGGGGTGAGGTGATCCCGACAAGGCTTGAATAAAAAGGTCCTCCCGCACTTCTCGCAAAGAGCTTTTCCCGTGGAGACAGCGGTTAGCGGGAAGTGATTGCACGTCTGGCAAGTCAAACCGAGCGCCTGCAAAGTCTGCCCAAGGTCGAGATCGTCAAAAGAAACCGCCTGCACTACAACCGTGAAAGACCCATGCAGCTCCGCTGCGTTCCTGTTGACCTGGAAATCGGTGTGTAGCGACTTGACGGAACCTTGCACTTTCCCAACGCCCGGTACCGAGATAATGACCCCCGTGTAGCCCTTACCCCAGAGTTCACGAATGAAGTCCCCCATAGGACCGTCGTAGGAACGGTCCACTACGCCGGAATTCATGACCACTACTACTTCGGGACCTCCGTCTGGAGGGTCGGGCTTCTTCGAGAGCTTTGACCGAACTTCTGCGATCCACTCACGCGTGATCTCCGGTTCGCTGCTTCCAGAATGAATCTTGTAGTGTTCATCGCTAGAGTACAGGGCTCCCTCTTTCGGGTACTCGTCTTGTTTGAACCTGACCTCGATTGTCACAGCTCCCCATCTCCTCCCTCAGGTGTTGTCGAGTCTACCCACCTGTCTTGCATGTTGAATCGCTCTTCGTATCTCGGACCCATCTGTTTGAGCAGGGACTTCTCGTCCTCCAGCTCTTCGGATGTCGGAACGTGGCCGACCACTCGATAAGTGTTCAAGCTCGCACAGCAGCCTTCACCCACACCCAGCACGTTCACGACGTGAGTGAGTTCCTTACCCTTGGTGTGGAGTACAAAACCACAGCGCCAGCGTTCTCCGTCCCACTCCAGAGACGGACAGCCACCTTGCTCCTGCCAGATGATCTCTGCGTTGAAACCACTGAGTTCGATCTTGGCCACTTCCCAGTACGTGTCCATGATCAAATTGCAGGGAGCTTTCCTGCAACAGTAGCCGCACCCTATACAGTCCCTGGGCATCTACGCCACCTTGCGGCTGCTCCGCTTTTTCTTGTCGCGGGATTTCACGTAGAAGTCCTCGTAGCAGGTGTTGAAGACGTCCATGATGAACTCCCCAACCGAACCGAACCGAACCCCCACCTCTCAGACTCTTCTTCTACCCACAACAGCTCTTCCGAGCTGAGGCAGACCTTGACGAACCTCGTGAGATAACTCACGTGCCACGGCAGAAGTCCTAGACGAAATGCCGTCTCGTCGATGGTACGTCCTTGAGAGCGTAGGTGAATCATGTCTGCGATACGCTCCAAACCTCGTGCGGTCTTCATCACTAGCACCTCCCGTACAGAAACCCGTACAACTCTAACACCTATAGCATAGGTGCAGAGGGGGTGTCAAGTTTTTCCCCATGACGTTCGTCTTTGTACATTTACGTAGTCTTGTCAATAGAGCGCAGATTCACCACTTTTTTCTTGACAGCAGCTCCGGGAAGCCCCATATTGGCACACTGCGACGGTGAGAACGATGAAGAGAAACTACCAGATGCGACCTTGCCCATCCCCTACGGCGCCCCGAGAGGGGCGATCCGTATCCGGGTGTGGCGCAGTCTGGCAGCGCACTTGATTCGGGATCAAGGGGTCGGGAGTTCGAATCTCCCCGCCCGGACAGATGGAGAGAGAACGATGAAACGCAAGAGACGAGAAACAGTCATGCCAACCATCACTCCCGCCGCCACGGCTCCCCGCCGGTGGTGCCTCTCCTCGTTTACCCAGCTATCCCAACATCTCTATTTGAATTCGAGTCTGTAGGCCTAGTTTAGGCCCGCAGAGCTTGGAGTCGTAGCCTCAACGGTAAGGCCCCGCCCCGGAACGGCGTGTGCACGGTCTCCCGTGGTCCAGGTTCGAATCCTGGCGGCTCCGCTCGAATTGTTGTGAAGGAATAAGCAGCAACGCTGTTTGCTGCTCGTAGATCTTTGAAAATTGAGCAGCAAACAGGAGGGATGGCTGAAATGGCAATAGCGGCGGTCTCGAAAATCGCAGCCCACGGCGTCGTACCGTGGTGGGGGTTCGAATCCCTCTCCCTCCTCTGTGGCCGTAGCTCAAAGTTTGGATAGAGCCCCGGATTGTGGCTCCGGGGGTTGCGGGTTCGAGTCCCGTCGGTCACTCCAGAGGGCTGTAGTTCAGTTGGAAGAACATCGGGATTTGACCCCGACGACCACGGTTCAAGTCCGTGCAGCCCTTCAGGTCTCGGTAGCTGAGTTGGTTCAAGCGCTGGGCTGCAACCCCGGAGACACCCGTTCAAGTCGGGTCCGAGACTCCACGGAAGGATGGCTGAGAGGTAAAGCAGCGGGTTGCTAACCCGTGGTCGTCCGCCAGGACGCGGAGGTTCGATCCCTCCTCCTTCCGCAAACGGGTGGGTAGCTTGAACTGGTAGAGCACCGGACTCCAAATCCGGAAGGTCCAGGTTCGAATCCTGGCTCACCTGCTGATGCGTCCGTAGGCTAATTGGCAAAGTCGCCTCGCTCAAAATGAGGGTCAACTCTCGGTTCGAGTCCGAGCGGACGCACAAAGGACGGATAGCTCAGTTGGTAGAGCGGTGGCTTGTTAAGCCAAGGCGCGGGGGTTCGAGTCCCTCTCCGTCCGCAGTTGCGCGTGTAGGCCAACGGAAGAGTCGCCAGGTTCAGAACCTGGATGTTGGAGGTTCGAATCCTCTCACGCGCACCGTTGGGTAGGTAACTCAGTAGGTAGAGTGCCGGCCTGAAAAGCCGGATGCGGCGGTTCGATTCCGCCCCTGCTCACTATGCCCGTGTAGGCCAACGGCAGAGTCGCTGGATCGAGGGTCCAGAGGTTGGTGGTTCGAATCCACTCACGGGCATTCTGGGAGCCGTCATAAGGCAGGCTGGGCCTACGGAGCGCTGTAAACGCTCTCCTCCACGAGGCACGTGGTTCGATTCCACCGGCTCCCACCGCACGTCAAACCTCTACAACTACTTCGGGGTTCATCACTAGGATGCATTCGACGTCCCATCCGTACAAGTCTGGAGGTACGTCGTCACCTTCGCTGCCGTGCTGACGAGCATTACCGAATCGCGTGAGCCATTGACCTTCTTCGGTGAGGTAGATAACGTCCCAGAACTCTCGCATCCGCTCGAAGTCTATGAAAACGTGACGAGGGAGAACCCTGTCACTCCTGGAGGGGGTAAGCTCGGATCAGCGCCAAGAGATCTGTGTACCTGTGAACGGTCTTGACCCTACAGTGCGGGCAGAGCAGAAAGTCAAAATACTCCTCTAGGTCCTCTATGTGGAATTCTTCCTCTTCGCACCACTCCCTCCAAGGGTCCCTTTTCCTACCACGATCATCCTGATAGATCGGACCAGCCCAGAGACCACCAGAAGGCTTGCAGAACCTACGATTGGCTACCTCGTTGTACTTCTGCATATCGAAACACGGAGAACCGTAGTGGCGGTATATGGTGCTCGGAGGGAGACGCATTCAAGGGGTCTCCGCCGAATGGACTATGAGCAACTGTAGACGGTGCGCCCCGTCCACGTAGGCCTTCCCGCTCGCATTCGCTTCCTCCGGGTAATGGATCTCGTGCCGAATTCCAGTAACACAGTCCCTGAAGTGCTCCTCTCCGTCGTGATACCCAACGACTTCGATCTTGAGATCGGGCGGCAGAACCTTGAGCACCTTCAACAGTTCATCAACCCTCAACGCCATCTCCACCCTCCTTTGCGTCTTCTATCTTTTCCTGAAGAGTACGTGTGTCGTGCTTTCCCTCGTTGAACTCTTCATGGAGACGCTGCTTCAACTCGGGGTCCTCGCTGCCGACGAGGAAGGGGTCGCCGTCCATGATTCCCGCAGCACGCTTGTTGACGACATACCCTCCAGGACCCTCCTGGAACATGTACTTCGACTCCACCTTGGCCTTGACCTGAACGAACTCCAGCTTCGACATCGAACTCCGTAGCTTGTTGTAGGACTTCCCCAGAGCGCCTATCGCCTTGTGCTGCCGCTCGATGGTCTGCCGTTGGCCGGAGAGCTGCTCCTCGAAGAATTCGCACGCTCGCTGGAGACGATCAACCCGGCGACGAAGAGCGCAGTTCTCGTTTCGCAGCTCTTCTTCCCTACGGCGTTGATGCTCGCATGCGCAAGGATCGTCTGGGTAGCTCGTGCTGCTGCACTTTGAACACTCGTGATCACTCACCGTCCACCCCCCTCCATCGCGAATACGTGCCAGACAAGACGACCCTTGGCCATCTGGAAAGAGCCGTAGTGGCCCCCCACGTTTTCCTTCAGAGGGTGTCCGGTTCCGCACAAGCGAAATCGTCGACGCTCCATCGGGGCCTCAGTGTCGACACGCGCCCACATGCAAGCCTGCTCGGCAGACGCTAGCGAATACACCGGCTGGGACTCGACGACGAGGATTTCGGCACCCTCGGGCATCTCCAGCTCAACGATGTCGGAGATCTGGAACGGGAACTTCCCCACAGTCTGCATCACTGGCCCTCCTTTTCCTCTTCCGAGCGCTCCTCCAGGAGCTGATTGAGACGCTTCGTGTAGCGCAGAGCCTCGTCTGTATCGAACGCCTCAATCACACTCAGCAGTTCTGACTCCCTCCACAGATCCTTCACCCACTGCATCATGAAATTTCGCCCTTCGGGGCGCATCATCATCGCATCGAAGCTCTTTGTAGGCGTAGGAGGATGATGTTGGAGCCAGCAGAGCTGACACGCAATGAGCCCCTCTCTGGCCGTTACACCACTCCCCTTCGTGTCGCGCCCACAGTACGGGCAAGGTTGTTTCTTTTTCGTCATCTCAAGCCTCCTCCCCGTACTGCCCTTCTTGATCTGGAGCATCGACACCCTCTCCCAAGTTCAGCCGGGCCAACTCTTTCCCCGTCTCGCAAATGAATTTCTTCATCCTTTTCTGAATGGTCTCGGCGGCTTCAATCGATTTTTCAAGAAGTTCTTTTCTAGTGCGGAACCAGGGGCCGATGTCATCACCGGTCTCTTCGACCAAAACGTGCGCCTCCAGCTTTTCTCGACACTTCCATAGTACTAGCCAAGGATGGCCTGGCATCGTTGAATACATAGCGCCCTGGTTGTCGTGCCTCAGGTACTCGAACTGTGCATCCATAAGATCGAGACTCTGAGTGTCCAAGACAAAAATCTTTTCCGGAGCCCATTCTGGTCTTTCACCCACGGCGCTACACCCAACCCTTCTTCTCGGCCCACCATTCAGTAACCATGAGAACCCCATCGTCTCCCTTCCGCCACACGTCGCTGTCTTCGGTTATCTGGCTCTGTGGTATCCATTCAGGCTCGTCGAAGTCTGGAGCCTCCACCAAAATGGCCGTCTCCGTCTCCGCCGTACACTCTGCGTCTTCTATCCTGAAATCAGTCATCGTACTCTTCCTCAAGCGCCATTATCAAGCGCTGCATGTCGGCCTTGTAGAAGCCCGCACAGTTGATACATCCGCACTCAACGATCTTCCAGCCGGTCTCGGTGAGTGCAACATCCATCACGAACGACCGGGCTAGGCAGAACCGGTTGATCATCTTCTCGCAGAACCACGACGCCTCAGGAGGAACATCGATACTGAAGAACGGGCGGCCCCCGAGCTTGTAGCAGCTCTGCGCGGCGATTTTGGCCCCTACGACCCAGAAACGGTACTCCTGCCGTACCCGCTTCACCGGGGCCACCTGGATAGGCGTCTCGTCCCTCAAGGACGTAACCAGCCCTCCGCCCTTAACACCCTGCTGGTGATCGTAGCGGAACTTCATCCAGGAGGTCATATTGAAGACCCCTCCGTTGAACTCCTTGCCGTCACCACACGGACGAATGAAGTAGTTACCTATCGGCCAGGGAAAGTCCTCACCGAACAGGTAGACGTTGGAATCGAAATTGAGGAGGTAGTGTTGGTAATGGTTCCGGTACACTAGAAAGTTGTGGTTCGGGGACAGCACCACCCCCGGCACCCAACCAAGTTTCGACGCCAGCCGGGCCAGCTTCAACGACCCGAACACGAAAACGTCCTTACGGTCGGTCTGGAACTCGAACTCCTCGACGAACGGCAAGACCCTTACAACCTCCCAATCGAGTCCGAGCCTCTCTAAGGTATCGGTGAGAGAGTCATAGCCTTCCTCGCGAAAGACGTTTTCTTGGATGACGTAGTACATCAGTTCACGGTCCAGTCACCATTCACCCCTTCGTGTTGCTTGTGAAACTCCAGATCAGAGCAACCAACCAACCGATTACGCTCCACCCGAAGAAGAGGTTGACCAGCAGGATAGGGCCTCCGTTGTTGTGCTTGCGTGCCGCCGCCACAACCGTCGGGAGGAAGTAAAGAAAAACGAAAAGAATGACCGTACCAGTACCCATACCAAACCTCCCTTATCCAACCTTCACTGCCTGAATCTTCGCTACCGCCCACGGAGGGTGCTCCCGCGTCATCTCGTGGGTAACTCGGAAATAGACGTCCTTACGGTCGACCCCGAGCATCTCAGCCACTTCGCGCTCGGTGAGGACCAGCTCAGCCACGATCTGTTCTTTCTTGGGCTCTTTTGGGTAGTCGTACTTCGGCATCAAAACACCTTGACCTCAGCGTAGCCCGTCCCGTTCTCGGACTTCACGTAGAGCTTCCCTTGCGTGCACAGCCACATCAGGTTGATCGACCGACGGACCACCTCGGCGTTGGAAGACATGTCGAGACTTTCTCGAATCTCGCGAACTCTCTCCATCTGTAGAGCAGAGAAGTCGAACTGCACCCGTGAGTAGCCTCCCTTTCGAGCCGGCTTAGGCATCCTCGTCCTCCGTGATCGTCCGGTCGACGTGAGCAAGGTCGTCGGCCACCCGCTCAACCAGCTCTCGCGTGATGTCATCGTTGGACAGCTTGGTGTTCCCGTAAGCAAAGCTCCTGCGCTGCGCCTCACGCTCTTCGTCAGAGATCGTGCGTTCGAAGGGCTCAACCGTGACGGGCACCTCCGTAGCAACGACATCTTCATCCGCCGAAGCAGGCATCGCGTGTTCACGGCCGATAGGGTAGATCTCGCCTGCGTCTAGACGACGGTCTAGTTCATCGTCATCGATGCTCAAAGCGTCTTTGAGCGCCTCCCTGACGGCCATCGCCATCCCACAGATACACGACCCCTTGTCGATGAAACCCCCGCATTCCGGACATCGCACGTACTCAGACATCTGCGCCTCAACCCCCCTTGTACGGCGGCATTCCGTCAATGACGTACTCGCCGTCCGGGTTGTCCATCTCTTCGGAGCAGCAGTAACCGGGATCATCCGGGTCCCAGCCTTCTGCAAGCGTGGAGACGTCAATCGACGTATCCGGTGACTCTGAGGTCGTCTCGGGCTCCTCGATTTCGTCGAGAAGCTCGATCACACCAGCCGCCAGCAACATCGTACTCTCCAGGGGAACCGGCCCGTGGAGAGTCTCGCCCATGAGGCCCTCAGCCAGTTTCCTGAGATCCTTGCGGTTCGTCTTCATCGTCGTCCTCCCACCATTCCTCGATCATCCCACACACGCGCTCTCGGGCACGCGGAGTCAATTCCACCAGACAGTCGAAGTCCACATCCGGGGCAGCACAGAAGTGCTCCGTCAGAAGCTCCCAGAGACCTCCGTAGACGTACCCTTCGCAGAAAAACACGTCACGGACACTCAGGCAGTCCTTGCAGGTCTTGAAGGTGTGCGTGGACCCGTCCCAGACCCCGAAGACGTGTTCGTAGTCTTCACCGGCTCCGATAGTCCGCGAGCAGTCCGTGCACTTGTGCTCCTTCCGAGCCTTGCGTACCTTCGAGTCTGTGAAATCCGCAGGGTCGTAGTCCCCGACATAGACACAGGAGCATGCATCCATCTACTCACCTCCTAGCTGAGTCTTGGTGAACTTGCCCATCATCACAGGGACTACCGTAACGGTCTCTCCCATACTGCTGAGCTGGCGAGCCTGGTGCTCGGCTTCCTTCAGGGTGTGGAAGCCTCCGGGGCAGCAAGAATCGATCTTGATGGTCCCCTCCGTAGAGATGCTGACCACCAATACGATGTACACCATACTGCTCACGCTCTCCTCCCGTACAACCCACTTACAAGCCTCGCCTATATAGCATAGGCGAGTGGACAAGTCAACTATAAAGAGCTAGTCGCGATCCAAGATCTCGACGATGCGGTCCGCAGGGACCTCCAAATGGTCTTTCTGGTAGCCCTCACAGAGCTTTCGAATCTGGTCGAGCTTCACCCTGATCCGGAACAACTCACCGGCCTGCACGCCATTGAACTGCTCGCGGGGGACGATGGCGTAACCGTCCAGGTGCGCCACCGCGACCTCGACCGGTTCCCGTGTCTCGGGATCGATCATCATGCAGCCCGTAAACAAGATCTCATCAGGCCTTCTTGCCGCGATGTGGCAGTTCACCACTCTAGACTTCCTCACGAGTTTCCCTCCTTGGCTGCTAGGAACCCTCGGGGGATAACGGGGTTCCGCATCTCGATCTCACCCACGCCTGCACACTTCGTGCACTTGTTATAGATCTTCCGGATGTCCTTCTTGGGGACTTCGACCGTACCGTGCCCGTCACAAGCGTTGCAGGTCTGCCCCACCTTGTCCGTGCCGGGGATGTACCTGGCCCGACGGAGAAAGTCGAAAGCAGACCGCGCGGAGTACTGCTTCTTCTTCCTTGGGTAGAACCAACCGGTACCCTTGCAGAGATAGCACTCCCCGGAAACCTTACCCGTCTTGGGATGCTTGTACTTACCGTCACCGCCGCACTTGCGACACGGGTACCGTACGAGACCACCGCCTCCGCACTTCTCGCACGTGGCAGTCTCGTATCCGACGGTCTTCGTGAACTCCTGGTACCCCCGACCTTGGCAGGTCTCGCAGGTCCTGGCAGACGTCGTGAGAGGGTAGCCATGACCCAACTCCACCAGAGGTGTCCCATCGACGGTAGAAAGGGCCTTGTCGGTCCCGGAAGCCCCGGTAGCAGAGACATGCCCCTCTAGCGTAGAAAAGGCCGCCTGAAGCTCCTGAAAGGCCTCCCCTGAGCCTCCGGTGTCGGGATGGGCGAGCAGGGACTGCTTTCGGAAAGCCGACTTCAGCTCTGTGAAGGTGAACTTGGCGTCCACCGAGAAACCCAGCAATTCCCTGGCACGAAGCTCCTTCACGGGGAGGTGCTCCCGTCTTTCAGGCCCGGACGGTCTTTCTCGGAGTCGACAATCGTGACGGGTGCGAGACCCAGCACGGTCCCTTTGGGGATCACCACATCACCCACCGCCGTGCGAACTTCCACCGTGACCTCAGGATCGACGTACCGCTGGCGGGGGTAGTTGCGCTCGCACCATTGACCGAGAAAGAAAGCCCCGATCAGCGCAGCGGGAAAGACCAGTAGGATGACCCAGAAGAGCACTACTGGGCCTTCGACGACAGACGAAGCTGTACGCAATCAGCCGGTGTGGTCAACTCTATCTCACGACTGATTTGCAAACCATGCTTGTCTACGGCCGCGACCCGGTCGACGATCTTGCCGTCAGGGCTCGTGAAGGTCTTCCCCACGTAGGGCGTGAACAGCTCGACCATCTTTTCCGGGTACCTCGCGCACTCCCACAGCATCTCCCGGTAGACTTCCCACTCTGCCTTCTTCTTAGCCATCCTACTCCTCCACGGGTTCGATCTGCACATTGAGCCCTTCGCCGCTCTCTTCGTCTTGCGCTGCGAAATTGATCAAATCTTCCCAGTTACCGAGGTCGGCTTCAGCCATCTCCTTCGGATCAGCTGTCCCATAGAACTTCGGGTTAGCCTCGTACTCATAGGTCACTGTCAGCCGCAGCTTCGTCATCTTGGGGTTCCCTCCATTTCTAGGTACTCTTCAAGGATCTCTTCCGGATCAGTCTTGCTGTTCGGATTCTTACCCTCCGACCACCGCCACTGACCGATCTCGTCTGCCATCATCCGCGCGATTTTTTCCCACCTTTTGGCCTCCCCGCGAATATAGATCATCTTCCCCTCGACACGTTGAGACACGACGGCATGCGCGAACTGAGAGTCCTTGCGGTAACGGGAAACGTCCTTGATCGCCTGGGCCAGATCCGCCTCGGCTGCCTCGGCGCGCTTCCGGTACCCCGCAATGAGTTCTGATGCATCGAGCCTGAACTGGATATTTCCGTGGCCCATCTCAGTCCTCCGCTGACCACCACACGTACGCGGTCTCGTAGGTCGGGATGGGTACACCATGGAGATAGGACATGTACTCCAGCTTGACGTACTTCTCGTTATCTTGCCTGCGGCATCCGGAAAGGATATCCCCCATCACCATTAGCTCGTCTTCCAGATCCAGCATTATCTCATCGCACACAGACTGCTTCGAGTGGGTTACGTAGGCGTCGATGTCATCGTAGCATTCGTCGAGTTCCGACTCCAGAGACTCCTCCTCTTGACGACAACGTCTGAGTTTCTTCAAGCTCTCCTCATGTCCCTTAGAGAGGTCCTTGAGCTTCTTCTGTACACGGCTCAATCGATCCGCGATCAGACGTCGAGGTTCCCCACAGAACCCATGAGCCTCACACCACAGCTCTTCGTCCGTGGCCGGAGGCAGCTTCATGTCCTTTTCCAGCTCAGCGACTCTGCACTCCACAGATACTTCCTCGCGAAGCTCCTCCTTGAAGTCTTCGGTCTTCCACTGCGAGTAACCGTAGATCACTCCACAGGTAGCGCCGCCAGCCAGCACCAGGACGATCAACGACGCTACAATATCACTGACGTCTCTTGCCCCGGCGTCATCGCGCTCCCTGTCATCCGTCCGGCTGACAACAGAACCACAATGCTGGCATTTCAGGCTACCCATTCGGCCCACCCTTCATCGGTATCGGACCTTCCCCGTTGGCCCACTGACGTAGCTCCTCTACGGTGAACCAACCGCAGTTGTTCTCACGCTGCCGTCGAGGGTTCAGCCATGTCCGTACCACCCCGTCATCACCTCTGTGGAGCGTAGTGCCCATCGAGTACCAGTGGCATCCTGCGGTCTTCAGAACCTCTTCCAGGTCCCCCGCAGCGAGAACCCACGCGTCCCTGATCGCAATGCGCTCCAGATCGTCCCTCCTCCACTTGTCTAGAATCTTCTGGGAAACACGACTGGCGATGAGGATCATCAGCCCGCTACCCGCGAAGGGGTTCCGGGAACCAGATAGACAGACAAAAGCGTCCTTGTCCCGCAACGCATCGAAGATCTCATCGAGCCGACGAAGACCGACTGGATCACGGGCGAGAAGAGCAAGCGACTCCTCGTTCCACGCACACGCCAGGTCATTGTCGTAGAAGTTCAGCTCTCCGAAATGGACTTCTCGAACCTCTCTGTCCCACAACGGTCTCGTATACGCGAAACCCTTTCCTTGCGGGTTATCTATCTTGCGGAGACCCGCCTCGGGGGTCTTGGTCACCCGGATAGCGTCAGCGCCCACGACATCCGGGTCCGTCCCGACCCCAAAAGCCTCCTTGATGTGCTTGATACCTACCTCGTGCTCGGCGCAGTAATCGTAACCCAATGAGACGCCGACGAACGTACCGTTCTCGACGATAAAGGACATCTCCCTCGTTGTTGCGCGCATTGTGCCCTCCGTAGCAAGTCCCGTACAACTCTCATAGCTATATCATAGGCTCACTAGCCTGTCAACCCTAAAGCACCCCGTGCCAAGCTATTTTCGGGGACGTACCCGTTTGAGGAGCACCTGCACGACAGTCGTACCGTCCTCCGCCGCGCAGTCCCACATCGCAGCCAGCTCCCATCCGCGAGCCCCCTCCCCGTTTAGGATGCACGGGAGATCGTTAGACTCCGTGAGAACCATCTGCATCCTCCGGTACTGGATCAATGGAGTCTCAGAGTCGTAGTAAGTCGTGCACAGCTCACAGAGCCGATGCAACTTACGACCGCCCGAGATCTGAATCGGCGTCAACCGATCTTTGATGTGCTCGTCACAGAAGCGCGCCCCGCAGTCGTCGCACATGTGTATACCGAAGGAATCTGTAGTAGCGTAACACCCTGGATGCGCGCACACCAGGGACGGCTTGTCCTTAGACATCGTCTCCCTCCACGGCTAGGATTTCGTCCATCCTCTGAGTGCCGATGGCCTCTCTGATCTTGGCCAAGTCGGTTTCCATGCGCTGGCACTGCTCGGACAGTCGATCCCTCTCGTCCCCCAGCTCCGCCCGCACCTCAAGCCCGCGAGTGACATCTCCTCGGAGCTGATTGTTCAGCCTCTTGGCCTCCTTCAATAGCTCCTGGGTATCCCTGACCTCCAGACGAGCCTTCTGGGCTACCTCCTTGGCTTTCTCGGCATCTTCGTTCGCCCACTTGACCGCAGCGTCCTCGTTGAGTCGCATAAGGAATCGTGTAGATGTCGAAGGCACCATCTCGTCTCGGTAAACGGGATTCCCGTACTGGTCCTGGTTCCCGCTCTGGCAAGACTGCATACGAGACTCCTGCTCTTGATACACCCCCACGATCTCGTACCCGCAGAGAGACAGCGCGTGAACTTTCTCCTCCTCGACGACCTGAACCTCTCCCGTCAATTCCATCTTGATCATTTTCCGTCCTCCTTTTCGTGGAGTTCCTCCCGCAGCTGGATCAACTCTGCCAGCACGGGGTCATCGGGCTCTTCGTACTTCTCAGGTTCCACGGTCTTGGCCCCTTTGTAGAGGTTGCATTGAGGACACGCCAACTGGAGGTTGGTGAGGTCAAACTCAGCACCTCCCTTGGAGAGAGGTACGATGTGGTCGACATGGAACTTCTGGTGTCGCCGGATGCGCGAGCCGCAAATCATACAGATACCCCCATCGCGCTCGTAGACGACCCTGCGAACCCTCTTCCAGTCCGTCCCCATGAAGAAGTCGCGCAGACACTCCCGGCCGCAGAACGACGTTCTCCTGCCGCTCAGGGTCTTCCCGCATACCCTACAAAGACGTCGCCCCTGCGCGTCCTTACGGTACGGGAACAGCTTCGCATTGCTGTGAACGAGTCGACTCATTCCGAAAACCCAGCAACCAACGGGAACACCTTGTCGAAGCACTCTCGGGCATCGACGTACTGCTCCGGACGAACCCTCTTCGGGGTATCCATGAACTCTTCTACGTTCGCGGTGATGCCGAGGTTGACCAGCTCGTCGAAGCACTCGCAGCAGATGTACCCAAGCCGGTTCGAGTAGCGATCACACATCACGTTGTCGCAACCTGTCCTGTCGCACGCCATCACTCCCATCATGCACCTCTCTGAAGGGGGATCACGGAAAACTTGCACGGAGTCCCGTCGGTCAACCTCTTGATCCGAATCGCCCGTTTGTCTCTCGAAGGACCCAGCTCGATGTACCCAAAACGCACTAGCTCGTCGAGATGGTCCTTCACCGTACCTACGTTCCGCAACTGTAGCAGATCTGCGAGCCGGCGGCGCGTCGGAGGATAGCCCATGCGGTCGATATAGGAAATCACCGTCTCCAGCACTTCGAGCTGACGGGTGGTCGGTTTTGTACTCTTGAGGGCCATCGACTACTTCCTTGGATCTGAGCAGATGCTCTCAGTCGACATGTAACCACCCCTCTGAGAGCGCCGGTTCATCTCCAACGACAGATACACAACTAGCGCAGCCATTCCTTCACAGCGAAGCTTTTCAGCCTTCGTGCGCGGCTTGGTCGGGTGAATGCACTCGCCCACGTAATACATGTGTGCATCCGACTCAGCGATGTAGTAGCCGATCTCCTTGCAGTCGCTCTTCGAGTACTCCCCGTCGCCCTTGGCCGACAGGCAGAGCACGGCCAGTATCAGTAAGAAACACACTCGCACGTCAGCCCTCCTGTTCCTTCCCTCGGAGTAGGGAGATGAGCGTACAGGAGAGGCAGCCAGAGCCGTCCTTTCTGTCGATGCAGCCGATCTCCTTGTACAGCTCCGAAAAGACCTTGCGGGATTCCTCCAGTCGACCCTCCAGCTCTTCGAGGCGACACCACGGGCAGTTCTCTTTCGGGACGTAGCCTACCCCGTCACATCCGGGACGAATGACCTCGGTAAAACCATGTTTGGGGCACCGAATCGCAACCGACAGCACAAAGTCTCTCTTGCAGTCGGTCATGTCGGCATCCTTGTCAGCAATTCGCAGCTTTTCTGCCACGCCCAGTGCTTCTCAAGATCTCCAGGCTTGTTCTTACGGATGTACCCAGCGCCAGCGAGTCCCGTAGGGACACCTGGGAGGCGAAACTGCTCTTGTCGGCAGTTACCCACCGCAGTTCTTGCCATCATGAACGAACCCGCTAGCGAGTCTTCGTACATCGCCTCTTCGGCTTCGAAATCATGCTCCCACTGGTCATCGTCTTCACAGGTGTAATCGAATGGATCTTTGGTACGCACTGGTTTCCCGATGACACCGATTTTTACCAACGTATCTGCCGCCGCGCAGTCATGGCAGCACGGGTTGCCTTCTAGGTCGAGCGGAGCATCGGCTCCCTCTGGCAGCGGCATGATGGCTTCCTTGCGGATCGCCCCATTCATGTGCGCGTTGATACAGCGCGGACACGGATCTTGCATCACTTCTCCCTCCACTCCAGCATCGGTCTGGTCGATTCGACGCGTACCCCACACCGCAAGCGGTGTCCCTGGGACGACCCTCCCTACGCGTCATATCCAGTCCTCCTCGTACAAACCCACATAACAGCCTGACCTATATAGCACAGGGGCACACCGGGTGTCAAGAAGAGGGTCGAAAAGTCACCTCTGCGGGTGACTACGCCCCTCGAAGTAGCAGTCCGAAGCGTCGTCGGGGTCCAGGCCAGCGACCAAGGCCAAGTCATTGGCATCAAGGACGCCCTTCGCGGCCAAGACCTCACAGAGCTTAGAAAACGCCGACGCGATCAGATCAACGCTCGGAGCCGTCAGTGTAGGGTAGTGGCTATTTGAATTCTGATACACGTACACCGAGGACTGGATGAACTCCTTGACGGGTTTGACCAACTCCCCCTCAACGGGGTCGGGGTATACGATTCTGGTGCTGTCGGTCATGTCACTTCTCCATGGATTCGAGTTCTTTCCTGAAGCTCGGTAGTCGCGCGATCATGAGACGGCAGCTGTTTGCCTTATCCGTGGGCCACAGCTTTTTCCACAAGCGGAAATACCAAGAGACCTCGCGAAACAGGAAGACCGGACGTGCGTCAGTCAGCTCGTCGAACATCTCGTCACCCAGGTAGCCCTCCTTCCAGAGCCACGCTATCATCTTCATCCCCGCATCTGTGGCAAGATCCTCGATGTCGTGCTCTGTGTACGAGTATATATGCATCTCAGTGTTTCTCCTTTCCGAAGCAGTCGTAGCAGGCATACCCTTCGCACGCCTCTTTCGTGTGAGGGGTGACGTGAGCTGGATGCCAGCCCCTGCGCATCTCTGCTATCTCGGACTCACAGGTCATCAACGACTCGTAGACGTAGTCGCAGCGCCGCATCTCCTTGTCAGCCTGCTCCTGCCAATCAACGAGCGTGTCCCAGCAAACGATCTCACGAGACTCTTCGACGTACCGTTCGATGTCCTCCTGGCACTCGACCCACGCATGCTTCCAGTACATCACACGCTCGGTCTCGGGCTCGAACTCGGAGAACGAACTACACTCCTCGAACAGGTCCTTGTACTGCTTGACCTCGTGCTTCCACTGGAACCAGTTGAACGCCCACATACCAAGAAGCACCGTGTACGCGACGATCAAGATGTTCCACCGTCTTCGGTAATAATCATTCACGGACTACCACCACCTTTCCGAGAGCACGATTGCGCCCATGATCAGACCCACGAACCAACCATACCCGGACTCGCCCTGAGAAGAATCCACAGCATCTGTACGACCGGGTTCTCGAAGCCGCTAGTCACTTGAAACCACCAGACAGATGCGCCGAACAAAGCAACTATCGCCAGGACGTACAGCAATTTGCAGACGATCTCGACCACCAGTTTCTGTACCGAAGTCACCTAGCCCTCCTCGACCTCAGAAAGTACATCGCAACGGCAACCCGCGTTCTTCCCAGTCTTCTGCATGTCCACTTGGCGTGTTGCTATCGAGTCGATGAAGTCCTTGTCCCACAGAACATCGATCTCCCGTTTCGAGACCTTCTTAGCCTCTTCAACCGTGAAGACATGAGCGTCTTCGAGATGAGTCGTATAGCCTGCGTAGTCCTTGGCCCACCACAGAATGCAGTTGCCGACAGGCCCACGGTTCTGCATGTAGTAGAGCTTCTCCTCCCCCGAAGATCTCCCACACTGTACGTCAGGGTACTCCCACGGAAGAGGCTCGACACCGCGTAGGCGCTGTAAGGTTTCGTAGCGGTCGTTCTCTGCATCTCCGACAAAGGTGTCGTGCCACCCGTAGTCGTAGTGCCGGCACTGGAAGTGCATGCACCTTCCGTCCTCTACGAGATCTCCATGCTCGGCCGGCATGTCGCACCAGTCGCAGGTAGGTGGATTCTCCGCCAGGAACGCCTTGCACGCCTTCTCGCACTCCTCGGCCTCTTCGTAGGTCGAGTGCTCCGTGTAGCAGTACTCGCAGCTCCAAGGTATGTCGTCTATCCTAGTCGGCATCCCATCCTCCCTCTTTCTCCAGCTCCCCCAGGGAACCGAGAATCTCCCGCAGGCTGTCATACGAAGTACGACTGTCGCACCCCCGCTGCTTCTCTGTCCACTCCCGCACTTCGCGCAGTTTAGCTTCGGCAACTTCGGCACGGGCCGTTTAATTTAGTCGGGGTGCTGCGTCGGGTTGGAGAGTCGTCCTAAACAGGTTATGACGCAGCACCCCATGTTTCAGTCCTTCCTCTTCGCACCCTCGATGATCATGAGTGCGTACGCGACAGCCCGACGGTACTCGATCTCTCCCTGTTCCCCGAGAGCCACAGAGCGTGAGCATTCCAGCAACCGACCCTCAATCCTGTCGACGACCTTCTTCCACTTTGCCCTATCGTGCCAGCGTGTCGCAACCTTGAGCCGAGAGGACTTGTCCAGAAGGTCACGCCCGGCGTCAAGAGCTTCTGCGGCCGACTTGAGCACCTCTCGCGCCGCCAGTTCCACGTCTTCGTCGTAGAAACTCACTTCAGCCATTATCTCTCCGCTGGTACTCACCGCACCATTCGTCATCTTTGACGGGAGGCCAACCTGAGACGACATGCTTGGACGTGATGAATGATGGCCTGAAGGACTTCCGGAATTCATCTTTGGTCGCGCCGTACACTGGCCACGTCATGCGCGGCGACTTCTTATGGCACTCGTTGTTGCGGCAGAAGCGGCAGTTCTTGCAGCTTTCTTTATCGACTTTTCTTTTGGTCATCGTCTTCCTCCTCGGGCGCGTGAGTGGGGGCGGTGTTGAGTTGCTCGCGAATCTGCTGGGCACACTCGCGGGGCGACCACTCTCGGCACCGTGGCCTCTCACACAACCTGGCGGCTTCCTCTAGAGCGTCGGACCTCGCCGCCGCCAACGTCGCCCGCGCCTCGTCCCGCTCGCGCTCCAACTCTGCGATCTGCTCGTCTACGCAATCTCCGCAACGGCAACGCGGGCCTGCTAATGCGCCGTGCCTCATGCAGGTGTACTCCATCTCAGTCCTCCTCGACAATGACCGTATAGCCGCTGCGGGACTCGGTACCAATGCGGTCTGGGCGCACCCAAGTCTTAGAGGTCCCCCAGTTGACCCGTACACGACCGAGGTGTTCAACATCAGAACCCTTTTCGATCACCGCCCCCTTCCGGTAGCTACACCGGGGATCGTTGTCCTGGATGACCATACCGATCTTGACATCTTCGAACTTCATTCACGCGCTCCTTACTCTACGTAGCATAGTCCCCCACCCATCCCGCCAGTACACAGCAAGCCCACTACACCGACGAATATCAGCGTCCCGGACACGCCTCCCCACCAGTAGGTGAAGATTTGGTCCTGTCTGCGCGCTGGGTGGATGAACGCAAAGGGGATGAGGCAGAACGGGAGCGCAGCGGCACCCAAGTAGCCGAGTATGAACGACCACCCGAACAAGGTACGTAGCAGTTCCACGGCCCCTACTCCCCCTTCAGCGACTGGTCGTCCTCAGTCCCGAGGATGACATCCAGATCGTCCCAGACAATCGCCTGGAGCGGCCCCCTGTTCAGCTCCGCCCACTTCCTCACCTCGGATAGCCTTGAGCGCACCTCGGTCACCTCGCGCTCGGCTGCGGAAAGCTTGTCCCGCGTTTCGCCATGCCACTTGACCTCATAGCCGTGGTCGCGCTTCCACCCGTCCCGCTCGCGCAGCGCGTCTCTATACCATGGTGACTTTTTGACGCACTCCTCGCATACGTAGTCGTTGTGCTTCCCAAACAGCTTGCTGTCGTCGTGCGGATATGTTTTGCAGATCGCGCAGTATTTATCGCTCATCGTCTTGCTCCTCGGGCGCGGGGGTGGTGAGGATGCAGCCTAATTCTAACCAATCTTGTTGTGTCAAGCCCCCGTAAACCAGTGGGCTGCGTTTCTTCTTCCACTCCCTCACCGCCTCCAGCTTCGCCTCTGCTCTCTCGGTGCGCGCGCGGAGTCGTACATTTTCGTCAAACATCCTGGTGTAGTCGTCCTCCCAGCACTCGCACGAATAGGCCAGGTCATCGCATGCTTCCCGTGCCTCGTCTCGCTCGCGCTCGGCTTTTAAGGCACGTTCGCGCATAGTGTCCAACGCATCTTCTTTTGTCACATGGTATGACATCTCAGTCCTCCTCGGGCACGTCGAGCGCAAGAAATGCAACTGCCCAATCTCCCGGTCCCGCTCCTCGATCACGCGCGCATCAGCAGCCCTCACTGCTGCCACGGCATCGGCCAGAGACAGGTGCTCGTGATCGCGCCCGATACTCTCGGAGTATACGCGAGCTATCTCCCGGTCCCGCTCCTCTACGGCAGCGAGGGCGCGGAGTATGTCTTCATTCGTCCACTCGCAACAATCGTCTGGCTCCTCTGTAGCGTACTGCCGGTACTCTACGATCTCCTCCGCCGTCAGCGGCTTGTATTCAGTCATCGCGCATCCCCACACTTCCGCATCTCCCGATGCCCCTGCACCCACTCCTGGAGAGTCTTCTCACGGTACTTGCCGTGGTACTGTGCAAACCACAGCGCCACCTCTTCTAGAGTGACACGACGTTCGACCTCGGGACCGAGACGAAGCAGCTCTCCCTCAATGGACTCGATGACATCTGCGGGAGCGTTTTCCGTCATCCACATCAGCGCGTTGCTTAGATCCATCTCGGTTCTCCTCGTCTACGGCGACAATCACCCCCACCCACTCATTGGGGTAGTTGAAACGCAGATCACGAACGTTTCCAATGAGCACTCCGTCAACTGACGCGCTGCCGTCGTCCTTCCCTGAAAAAGAAATCCCCACCTTGAGTGGACCGTGACTGCGAAAGTCGTCCCTACTGTGATAGGTGTGACGGTTGGCGTAGGTCACGACAGGCAGCTCGGGGTCCACCTGCCTGAGCACCTCAATCAGTTCCTTGACCTTCATCTCAGCCCTCCTCGCTCGTGGCCAGTGCGTAGACCATCTCGGGCACGGTACACTTCTCCTCCGAAGGCCAAGGCCACTCGGCCTTCTTGAAGCACTCGGGACAGATACGATGGCCAGACTGAACACCGTCGGCGGCCTTCGCCATGCGACCACACCTCGAACAAACCCAAAGAGGTCCTCCGAGCAACTTCGACAATCGCTCCAGGGTATCTTGGTTCAGAACGCTGAAGCGGCTCTCGTGTTCGAGTATATTCTGACGCTCTGTGAGGCCCTGCACCATCCGTTCCAGCGCCCGCCTCTCCTGTGAGGCCTGCTGGTGCATATCTCGGAGAGTCAGGCAGCGGGCCTGGAGATTGGCAACACTCAGCTTCAAGCCCTCGCGGTCTTTGATCGTCGCGCGCAGCGCCGCCGACATTGCATCGATCTCATCGAGGATCTCAGCCTTGGTCCGTCTGTCCTTCGCATCACCCATCTCAGTCCTCCTTCTTCATCCGCAGCAGATCCGTACCGCCACCGGAAAACCGAACATTGCCCATCGTTTCGATCCTCCGTACCAGATCACGTACGACCCTCTATGCTATATCATAGGTCCAAGGTTCCTGTCAAGCAGAAATCTTCTCACTGTCACAGACCATTCCACTACCGTCGAGACTTCTAAACCGTCTCACAGACATCGAGGGGATCGGCCAGTCGAGACTTCTAAACCGTCTCGCAGGTATTGTAAGCTGAGGCGATGAACCGTATTGCCAACACGGCCCGACAGTCGAGACTTCTAAACCGTCTCGCAGGTATTGGAAGCCCGCGAGAGTGAGCGCGTCTCCAGATGAGGCCAAGACGTCGAGACTTCTAAACCGTCTCGCAGGTATTGGAAGGGCCTCATGGTAGAGGATGTTGTCGGCGCGGTTGGGGGTCGAGACTTCTAAACCGTCTCGCAGGTATTGTAAGAAGAGCAACGGGCGAAGTGAGGGTACCAAGCACTTTGCGTCGAGACTTCTAAACCGTCTCGCAGGTATTGGAAGGGCGATCCCGAAAAAGATCGCGGCTTGGCCTCTCAGTCGAGACTTCTAAACCGTCTCGCAGGTATTGTAAGAACTGCGTGTTCGGGCTCCAGCTCAACCCGGCCTCTCAGTCGAGACTTCTAAACCGTCTCGCAGGTATTGTAAGCTCCGCGCGACGGAAGGGTAACGTCTACATCACCACGTCGAGACTTCTAAACCGTCTCGCAGGTATTGTAAGAGTGGACTGGCAACCACTCCAACGGAGAGTGGCGTCCGTCGAGACCTCTAAACCGTCTCGCAGGTATTGTAAACAAGGGACGGTGCGCGCCCTGGGCCAGGCCTCCGGGATGTCGAGACTTCTAAACCGTCTCGCAGGTATTGGAGGACCCCAACCGGGGAAAGCACAGTAGAAAAGGAATGTCGAGACTTCTAAACCGTCTCGCAGGTATTGTAAGTCGGGTACCAGCCGAGAAGGTGTGTACCTCTACCATCGTCGAGACCTCTAAACCGTCTCGCAGGTATTGGAAGGGTCGGGTTGCGCGGTGGTCGGGATTCGACACCTCGGGTCGAGACTTCTAAACCGTCTCGCAGGTATTGGAAGCTGGTGACGCAGGTCCGGGATGGGGCGTTCTGCAAGCTGTCGAGACTTCTAAACCGTCTCGCAGGTATTGGAAAAAGAGCAACGGGCGAAGTGAGGGTACCAAGCACTTTGCGTCGAGACTTCTAAACCGTCTCGCAGGTATTGGAAGACGGAATGCGGCGTGAAGCTGGTGGAGCATCCGGGTGTCGAGACTTCTAAACCGTCTCGCAGGTATTGTAAGCAGGATTTCTCGGTCGAGCGTGCTGAGGTTGGCCATCTTCGTCGAGACTTCTAAACCGTCTCGCAGGTATTGTAAGGGCGCTTCGCCAGATCACAACAATTTCAGCAAGTTTGCTCTATGATTTCGAGCGGTCCACCACGACTGCCGTCGCGCCCAGAATTTCTTCAATGGTTTCGAGCACCAGGCCTCACCACGACCACAGCGCTCGCCAAATTGTCAAAGAACCAACCGACCCGAACCGCTCACACCGAGGGCTGCGCAGCCTCCTGGGACTTACGCTGCTGAACGATCTTCTTCCCCTTCTTGCGCCCTTTCTGACGTCTCGACATCTTCGGCTCGACAGGCACGCTCCCGTCGATCATCTTGAGGGTCTCGTCGTTCCTGTACAGACGCATGATGTTCCGTGCGGCATTCGCATCCTGGTCCCACTTCGCACCGCACTCCACGCAGACATGATCGACCTCAGGAATAGCATCCCAGGGCTCCAGGCAACCGCACTCGAAGCACCGCTGGGTGGTCATGCGGGCATCGACCCAAACCACGGTCCCTCCGCGCGCGAGGAACGCCTGGACGAACATCATCCGCAGCTCGTAGCATGCGGCCTCTTTCTGCTGGTTGCGCGCGGCCTGGATCTCCACCTTCTCGCTCTCAGGGGGCTCGTGCTTCTGCGTCTCGGTGAGCTTGAAATCCTCGATCACCAGCACCTTGTACTTCCGGGCCAGCTTGGCCGCCACCCTCCGGTAGTGGTCCTTACGGCGCCTGAGAGACTTCTGCTCCTGGCTCTCCTTCCACTGCCATAGGTGTCGGTCGCCTCCGTCCCTGCGGCCCAGGGACTCCTCGTAGGTCCCACTCAGCCAGTCCTTCAGGATCTGGAAGCCCTCTCCGTCTCCATCCCATCTCTTCTCCCCCCACTTGCGGAGGAGCCCAGCGTAGCGCTTCGGTGACTTCCACGAATGCAGGTATCGCACATCCTCACGGAACCACTCGGGCAGATTCTTCTTGTTCGACTTGATCCACCCCTTGAGACTCTTCTGCATCTCGTTCTGGTTCAAGGCCCGGATCGACTGAAGACTCTCCACCTTGTCGAACCCCCGGACCACCTCGGGCTCCATGAGCAGCTCGTCTCCGCGACCCAGCGGGTCCTGGCGGTCTCTCAAGTACGCCGCGTACTCATCCCCGTCCACCAGGTACGCCACCCTGATCTGATCCTCTCCGCGCTTTCTCCAACCGATGTCGACAGCCACTGCCCCACGTCCACTCCCGAACTCCTCGTGCTGGTACTCAGCAGGGAGGCCCAGGCTGAAGTGCACCGTCCACCGAGGACGATCAGAGATCATACGCCGCTTCACGACGGCCCACTTGATCCGCACCCCCTGGGGCAGCGGACGGTGCATGATGATAGGGAACTCCGCCCAAACAGGACCTCTGCTCTTCGTACTCCCCACTCGGAGCCGCATCACCCCACGACGCTTCTTGCGCCGCGTCTTCGACACCACCCCCTCGGGTGGCGGCTCCATGTCTACCTGGAGGAACGTATCCTCCCCTGAGAAGATCTTCTCCACGGGGTGCTTGTCCCCTTGAAGCTGTACGGCAACCGTACCGTCACCCCTCCACTGGAGAAACTTCGGGTCGAGAGGTTGTCCGTGCTCGTCCCACATCTTCAGATCTCTCCGCGAATCCTCCATCGCGTTGTCCACCTGAAGGTAGGTTCCCCAGAACAAACCCTCCCGGCTGAACCCCTGCTGGGCCGCCTGGGACTTTTCCGAAGCTGTCAGGTTCGCCTCGCTCAACCTCTTCTGCAACTCCTCGTCGAGCTTCAACTCCTTCCGAGCCTCGCTCAACCTCTTCGCCACCTCCTGGGCCGCCTTGCGCGCTTCCTTGACGCGGGCTCGCTGCTCGGCCGTGTCTGAACGCGATCTCGTCTTCGCCCTCTGACGTTTGAGGTCCTCTGTGGCGCGCTTCAACTCGCTCTTCGCCACCTTGTCCTCTTCGACCAACCCCTCCAAGGCCAGATCACGTTCATCGTAGACCTCTCTTACCTTTTCTCTCCGCTCACGCTCGATCTCGATGAGCGCGTTCCGGTACTTATGCGCCAACCTCATCTGCTCCTCCACGAGATCAGCATTGACCGTCGGTCCCAGCGGCAACCCGTACACATACGTCTTCGTCATCTCTTGCCCTCCTCGGCGTACCAGCCCTCATACCAACCTAGCCTATATAGCACAGAGACACGGCCGCTGTCAACCCTCAAGCCCATCTGGGTCTTCGTCAGAGGTTGGCGCAACCCTACCTGGGTTACCTTGGGTTGGGGTACCACTTGGCGCGGAGCGCCTACCTTGTGGTGAACCCCTGGTAGACCAGTCGCCGCAGGCGACGATCCTTACAACAACCCTACCTCGGTACCTCAACCCCTCCGTAGATGTTCTCGAACCTCGTACACTTCAACCTACCTTGCCGCCGCCCCTTGCGACCTCCATCAAGTACCCATCAAGTACCCATCAAGTACCCATCAAGTACCCATCAAGTACCCATCAAGTACCAACCCTCCGTCAACCCTCGGCCTACCAGGTGCGAGCTACCCCACCTCGTGCACAGTTGTCCAGTACCGGTCTACCTTGGGCTACCTTGGCCGTCTATACGTGAGGGTACGACGTTGGCCCAATGTGGTCGAAAATGGGACCCAAAAAATTTCCCAAAATTTTTCCCAATATTTTCAGGCACTTAGCCAGTATATATTGGCTATAAATGGAATTTTTTGGGAGAATTTTTGGGGTATGGTGGGTGGGGTGAAGCCCGCGATCTCTTTCGCGATCCGTTGCAGATCGTACCCCCACCCCCGGCGATAATCACTTAATCCCCGCCAAGTATTGGGAATCATTGGCTAATCTCCCGGTCCCAGCCGGACCTGCCCAGGGATTAGGCGATCCCATCGGCAACAGTAGGGCTTGACAAATCGTCAAGGCCTACCCTGTACCCCAGGGGTACAAGCGGGATCGGGTTGACGATTTGTCAAGGCGGGTAGAGGTACGCCCAAACCGGGCCAAAAGGGATCATCGGCCAAGGCTGGGCAATCATTGACTAATCCCCAGACAAGCCCCGCTAACCCCAGCTCAACCCTACCAGATCCATCGGGTGTGCCCTTGATTATTTGTCAAATCCATCGCCAACGATAGGGATTGTACCCCCACCTCGGCCTACCTTGGCGAGGGATCGCGGAGGTACAAGATATATCGTCTATGTCTCGCGCGCGTGGATCGTGGGATCGCCGGGAGGGTACGGGCGGATCATGGATCGGGGATCGCGGATTATTGGATCGCGCGATCTTTGGGGCTGCCCCCTATACCCCTGGATTATACCAATAAGGCTCACCCCTTGCTCTGTAATCCGCGCCAGGTTGAGCGGACCTGGTCGACCCTGGGGGATCGTACCCCTGGCCGGGTAATCCCTCGCGGATACCCCTGGTCGCCAGGTAGCCCACCGTACCCCCTGAGATACATCGGACCACATGGGGATTGTACCCCTGCCACCGTACCCCTGAGGTGTACCGCACCACATAGGGGGATCGCGCCTACCCTACCACACCCCAGGGATAGGGGGATCGCGCCTACCCTGGCGGCCTTAACCCCTTACCCACTCCCCCTATGGCGGCGATGGATAATCCCCACCCGTATCCTTGTCGGGATCACCCCACCCCTACCCTGGGGATGGGGTACAATCCCACCTAACCCACCTGGCCAGCGGGGGTACAATACATCGCACCGCTACCCTTCTCAACCCCGGTAGGATCAACCCCAGCCTACCTATGTGATTAACCATCGCCACCCTACCCTAATCCCATCGGGGGTCGCTGGGGATCACCCCCATGGTACCAATCCCGTGATCCTTCTCCGAACGTCTACCTTGGTCTATCGTGCCCCAACTGTTCAAGCCCTGCTTGGATCCCCCTTGTGGACGTCCACCCCGTACCATATAGAGAATCGAACCGCCCCAGGACACCAACCGACCCCACCCGCCCCAGCCGGGGCCTGCTCTGATAGCCCTGAGAGGGCCAGGAAGGGCCATTCTACCCCGGTTGACCCCTCAACGCATGCCCTGGGGTGGGTTGAAGGGCAACAGGGATAGAATCGCCGCACAGACCCCTTCTAGGCTTTCTGGGGTTAACCTGCCGGAATTGCAGGGGAAACGGCAAAAGCGCAGGGGGTGTCAGAAAATGCTTGACAGCCGGGGGCTGGGCCTGCTATACTATCATAGACCAGCTGGGGACCACCCGGCGCAACCCAAGGAGGGCAACATGAACGAAGGGAACGCAACAAAGGCGCGCGAGGAGATCGACCGGCTGAATGCGAAGGTCAAAAGCCTTCGCGGCAATTTCCTGGACGCCGTGATCGACGCGCAGCGCACGCAAAGCGACCTGCGAGACGAGATCACCCGTCTGAAGCGCGAGCGCAACGAGGCGCGCGAGGAGTGCGGGAGCCTGCGCCGACAGCGCGACAAGGCACGCGATGCGCTCGACAAGTCGCGGCTGGAAAGCGCACGGTTGCGTGAGAGACTCCACGACGACGAGGAGTAAGAGGGACAACATGCACGACAAACACATGGACGACGATTTCATGAGCACCAACCCCGCACACTGGATCGAACTGTTCAAGAAGGACATGATCGATTGTTGCGTCGAGCACAAGTGGACGACGCTGGCACACAGCTTGTGTATGATGGGCTGTGACGACCCCTCCCACGTCGACCCGCACGATCCGGAGTTCATCGTCGAGGTCTTCGGGAGTGTCGAAGACTTCCGACGCTTCAACCGACGCGTCCACGGGATGATCAAGACCCACGCGTGTATCAAACCCCTCCGCCGGGTCGTTCTGCGCGATCTCCACACCAGCGTCGACTACATGGAAGGCAACGATTACGGGCGTATCTTCCTCAAGTCGTACGCCCGTCGTCTCCTCGATAGCTTCCTCGTCGAAAACCTCGATCCCGCTTGGTAGAAACCCCCTCGACAATCAAGCCGTACCACCCGCACGCCACCCCTGCGCGGCCTAACCCGTCTAACCCCGCGTTAGTACATCGACAATAGAAGCACCTCCACCCCTCATGAGGGGCTGACCCCCACCCGTCGCGCGCTCGCGCTCGAACACTCCCAGCTGGTCCCTCTAACGTCTATAGGGCCAGGGGACACCAACCGACCCACGCGCCCCGGCTGCTCGCCTCCCTGATAGCCCTGAGAGGCCCCAGAACGGCCGAGAGTGGCCGAGAGGGGGTCGGCCTATAGCCTGGCCTACCCTGAGGCCCGACCCCGGTTAAATCGCCGCCTAGCGGCTCTCAGAGGCATTCGGAGTTAAGCCCTGGGAATTGCTAGGCTTTCAGGCAAAATGCAGGGGGTGTCACTTTTTGCTTGACCCGGCAGCCCGCCGCATGCTATACTATCATAGACCAGCTGGGGACCACCCGGCGCAACCACGGAGGGCAACAATGAAGAAACAATGTCACTGTCTGATCAGGCACGCCATCACGAAGGAAGAGCGCGAGCGCGCGACGGCGCGTCTCGAAGAGGCCAAGGCGAGCAATAACCAGACGGGTATGCTCCTCGCCCTCGCCGCGTTGACCCAAGACTGCCCCGCCCGCGACGAAGGAGACAAGTAGCCATGACGACTGTAAGCGAAAAGATCAAAGCGCTGACGGACAAGATCAAGGACGCACTCGGACCCTACCCCCGGGCTACGACGGTCGTAGCTCGTGCGGCGGACCCACGGACACCCAACGTCGCACCCGTCGTCCCGGCGATGATGATCGCGGTCACGTACCACCAGACCGAGGTAGTTCGGATCTCCCTCGACGACGAAGGCAACCCCATCGACGTACAGCTCGATTCGGGCGGGTGGGAATCCAACACGACGAAGAAACGGATCAACGATACCCTCGCGGCGTTGTCGATCCCCTTCCGCGTCTGCCACGACAAGAAGACGATGATCTTCTGCGGGTTCTGGGAGAAAGACGCCAACGGGAAGTATCACAATCAGTCGATCCCGTTCGTCGAGCTGATGCGAATCCGATTGTTCAAGAACGGCGCGATCCGTTCCGTCGTCAACGTCTTCGGGATGCCCATCGGGATCGTTCGCCCGAAGACCTTCCGTCGCGCCGTCGACCGCATGACCATCAAGGAGGCCAGCTGATGTCTACCCCCGTTTTCAAACTCGTCGTTCTCGATGTCAACGATACGTGGATTCGCCTCGTTGACGAGTACAGCAGCCGCGAACTCGCACTGAGGGGCGCTCGCGCACACGTCAAGCTCGACCTTCTCCGTGAGGGATTCCGCTTCGGGTTGTTCGAGATGACGGCCGCCCTGGAGTACACCGAGATCCCCATCGACGCCGACCCCGATCCGACCCCCGCGCCCGAACCGGCTGACGACGTTTTCGGTGACAACCTGGATCGCTGGATATACCTCCACGTCGACCGCCACAAGCCCGATCCCGCGCCCGCCTCGGCGGAAATGTCCCTCGCGTCGGCCCGCGCAATCGTCGACAGCTTCGAACGCTCGGATCGCCCCTTCGCGACCTTCGACGAGCGCAAGGCTGTCAAGATCGTCAATGACGCCATCGCGAGAGGGGAGATTTAGTATGGGGTGGCGAGAGAAACGCAAGAAAACCGAGCGAGCGCGGGCGGCGGCGCCGCACGTGATCCTACTTCCTGACGGTACCCTGGACCCCGAAAACGTCTTCAAACATGCGGACGACGCCTTTGCCTACGTCGCCCGCGAGAAGATCGAGGGTGCGCGCGTCCTGCGCGTTCTCCCCTCGCTCCGGTACCGTGTTGATATCGACGGGGTGCCGCACCTGATTATCCGCGAGCACGGATCGGGGATCGAGAAGCGTTACATCTGCGCTCGCGCAGATGATCCCGACCGTCGACCGTATGTGTCGGTCCCCGCACCGGATCGTGACAACTTCGTGGGACGTATGACCACGGGTGGTCACGTCTACACCTTTCGCCCCTAGTTAGACCCACACCCCGACAATCAAGACGTATCACCCGCACGCCACCCGTGCGAGACCCTCAACCCCTACCACCTAGCCGCACGCGTACAGACGCGCTAGACGCCTTTCTAACCGCTTTGTACGTCTACCCACGTCTTACCCCGTCCAACGTCTATAAGGGCGGTTCTCGGGCCGTCTGTCCTTCCTGGACGCCATCGCAGGCAGCGGCGGCCCGCTCTGATAGCCCTGAGAGGCCCGCTAAGGGGGTAGGAGCGGCCCGAAAGGGGTAGGGGTAGGCCCTGGCATGCATCGGCGCTAGAGGCCGTCAGAATGGCGCACACGGCCTCTGAGGGCTAAGCAGGGTTAAGCTGCCGGAATCGCAAGGCTTTCGCACTTTCTGCCGGGGGTGTCGCTTTTTGCTTGACAGCCGGGCCGCTGGGCTGCTATACTATCAGAGACTAGGTGCATTGCGCCGCAACCCATGGAGGGCAACAATGACGATAGACGCAACCCAACTGAAGATCGCGAGAAAGTCGAAGCTCGGAGCCGAGTGGAGGCTGCTTTACGTGTTGAAGACCAACACGCGAGGCGAAAAGATGGCGCGCATCCTCGGTTACTGGCGCGACGGTTGGACCGATAACGGAGAAGACGTCTTTTCGATCAAAGAAGACGAGAATCGCGTAGTCACCGAGATCCGCGTACGCGATCCCCTCTCCGACGAGTCCAAAGGCGAAGTCTACAGAACCCTCCGCGTGGTCAATCCCGCCCACGTGTCCACGTACGGGGAACCGCTCGAATTCGCCCTCAACGTCGAGAAGCTCCTACGGATCTTCACCTGCCAGGACGAGGCCAACCCGATCCATCTGATCGAATCCCCCGAAGAGGCGAAAGCGCGTGTGATCCAGCGCGCCCGCGACAACGGGCACGATCCCGTCCAGTACGGGGTGGACGAAGAAGGATTCGGGGAGCTGGAAGCGTTCGAGACTCTGCTGAAGGTGGTCACGGATTTCGAGCTGGATCGCATCGAGGATCGTGTCCAAGGGATGGCGGACGACGTCAGCTCCCGCGTCAACGAGATCATGCGCGTGCAGGACGCAACCCCCGACGACGAGAAATACGGACCTTCCGCGATCTTCGACGTCTACACCGGCAACGCCGCTTCGCGTCTGCTGCGCCACGTCAAGAGTTTCTCCCGTGCCGTCTACAACGAGAAGAGGGATCGCGCCAGTCGCGCCGTCCACGAGATCGACGGAGTCCTCGGGGGCATGGCGTGCTACCCGGTCGTATTCTTCGGATTCCTACACAAACTGTGCATGGACGACCGCGATACTTTCTTGACCCTTCAAGCGCACGTCAAGAGGACCATCGAAGATCTCTCCGACGACCACCCCCTTCGCAAGAAGATCTCCTAGTCCGTTCTACTCCCGAACAATATAGTCGTCCCGTCCTGCGACGGGTCTATCCGTCCTTTTCGACACAAGAAGCATTGAGCCACCCCTCATGAGGGGCTGACCCCCCACCCGTCGCGCGCCTGCGCCACCCGCGCACCCGTAGAGACCTAAGCAGGCCAGGGGACACCAACCGACCCACGCGCCCCGGCTGCTCGCCTCCCTGATAGCCCTCAGAGGCGCGAGGATGCCCCAAAAACGGCCGAAAGGGGGTTGGCCTATACCCTGGGGTGGGTTGGCGCTAAGGCCGCTCAGATTGGCGCACAAGCGCTCTAGCGGGGGAGGGCAGCTAAACCCCCGTAATCGCAAGGGAACCAGCAAAAGCGCAAGGGGTGTCAGAAAATGCTTGACAGCCGGGGGCTGGGCCGTGCTATAATATCAGAGACTAGGTGCATTGCGCACCGCAACCCATGGAGGGCAACATGAAACGTACCGTAGTAGAAGCGCTCGCGTCTTCGATCCAGGCGCGCATCAACTGTGTCGGGTCGAACAACGACGAGTGGAGGGAGAAACACGAGGAGCGTATCGAGAAGATCGCCCGCGAGTGCCTCCCGTCCGGGAGCGGTATCGACGCGGGTTGTTCGGTCATTCTCGAAGAGTCGACCGCGAACAAGATCGTCTTGAGCGTACCATTCCATCATATGAACGACGACGGTATGTACATCGGATGGATCACGTACCGCGCGACTGCCCGTCCGTCGTTCATCGGCGGCATGACCCTCCACCTCGAAGCAATCAATCCTTTCGAGATCGCAGACGAGGAAGATCCCGACAACGCGGACTACTTCGAATGCATGACGGAATCCACGATGGATTACCTGGCGGACGTCCTCTCCGACGTCCTCGCCACCGAGATCGACGAGAAGGAGTAGAACCGTGAAGAGAATCGAAATCACAATGACATCCGACGATTTCTACGGGGTCAAGACCGATCACGTGCTCAATCTCGAAGACAAGAGGTTCGGGATCGGCCTGGTACCGCCCGGACGCGAGGCCCGGCAGGTCTTCGAGGGTCCGATGGTTCCGGGTCCGTGGGCATACACGTACGGACTCGGGGTGTGCATCTGCGCGGACCCCCGGCGCAACACGGGTGCGGAGTCCGCGCGCAAGAAAGACGAAGGTACCGAGCACGTTATCGAACAGGAGGGCTAAAATGGACTACACGATTCACGAGGAAGAGTACAAAGGCTTGACGATCCGCATCGAGCACGATCCTCTCGACGCGCCTAACCCTCTCCGAGATTTCGACTGCTACTCGGATCTCGTCACGGTGGTTTGCTTCCACTCTCGATACGATCTCGGGACCGAGAATCACGGATTCCGCGATCCCGACGAGGTTTGGGAGTACATCCGCAAGACTCGCGCCGTCGCGCTCCCCTTGTACCTGTACGAGCACTCGGGGATCTCCATGTCGTGTTCGAACGGATCGTACCCGTTCAACTGTCCCTGGGACGCCGGGATGGTCGGGATCGCATTCATCGAGCGGGATAAGCTGATGCGCCAGCGCGGCCACAAGATCGCAACCAAGAAAGACAAGGAGTGGGCACGCGATTTCATCCTCACCACGATCAGCGAGTACGATCTCTACCTTCGCGGGGAGTCGTACGGATTCGTGATTGAGGACGAAAAGGGTGAACACCTCGATTCCTGTTGGGGATTCTTGACCGACGAACCCGACGGAGGGTATCTCCTCGAAGAGGCGCGGGAAACGGCCAATTCCCACGTCAACCAGCGACGGTCGGATCACTTCGAACGCCTGAAGACCTGGATCAAGAATAACGTTCCCCTCTGCGCCCGCGAGTGCTGCCCCGCCTAGTCCGTACTCCTCCCGACAATCGAGACGTCCACCCGCGCCACCCGTGCGCGACTGACAAACCCCTACCTACTGACCACGTGCGTACGTGCGCGCCACCCGTGCGCCTGTAGAGACCGAAGCAGGCCGCCGAGGACGGCAACCCACCCCACGCGCCCCGGCCGGGGCCTGCCCTGATAGCCCTGGAAGGACCGGGAGCGGGCCTAGAACGGCCGATAGGGGGTTGGCCTATAGCCTGGCCTACCCTGAGGCCCGACCCCGGTTAAATCGCCGCACACGGCCCCTCACGGATAAGCCCGCCCAAGCCCCCGGAATCGCTGAGCTTTCTGCCTTTTTGCAGGGGGTGTCACTTTTTGCTTGACAGCCGGGCCGCCGCCCTGCTATACTATCAGAGACTAGGCGCATTGCGCCGCAACCCATGGAGGGCAACATGGTACAGTTCGAGACGAAGAAAGCCGACACGTTGCGCGACGGAGACGTCGTACTCTTCGACGGGATCGAGGTTCTCGTATGCGACCCGCGTATGTCGCCGCGCACGGGATTCCACGACAAGGATCGCGTCGTATTCAACATGATCGCGATGGACCTCTCGAACGAGGATCGCGACGGGGAGCTTGTCCGCCTGGGCGCGGACTCCACGATCCCCGCTCGCCCGTTCTCCCTCGAAGAGGACGCGATCTTCCCCGAGGACATGGACGAGGAGGTAGCGGCGTGATCCGTCGGTGCGAAGAATGCGGGTACGTCGGGCGTGACTTCGACTGCTACAAGGAGGAGTTCGACGAGGGAACCGAAGTCACCATCGAGGAGCTGTTCGACCTCGCGCGATCCGCGATCCGAAAGGAGAAGAGCGGTGCTTAGCCCCACCCCCGATGTGATCCGGCGTGCAGTCGCGGAGACCAGATCCCGCCGCGAGGATCGCCCCCGCGACTGCCTCTTCGATAATCTCTCGGATTCCGAGGCGTGCGATCTCGTGTTCGATTTCCTCGCCGCGCTCGATCCGCGAGACTACAGCCTGGTCAGCTGGCACGACGGGCAGCCCCGTATCGTCGCCCCCGCGACCAACACCGCGCCCGCCGTCGAGCGCCCCGGAGTGGGGCTTTGGCTGCGCGAGGGCGGAGATCTCCCATGCCTCGTCGTGGCATGCGACGAGCTTGGCAACTGGATCGTGCTCAACGAAGACGGGTACGTCCAACAATATCTGGGAAACGAGGTACAGTGATGCGTACGATCAGCCTGGACGAAGACCCCATGATCCGTGTTCAGATCAAGAAAGGCGACGAGATCGTCCCCTTCTCCGACGAGTTCACGGGTTGGATCGACTGCGAAGTCAACGACGTCGCGGACATGATCCTCGACGAGATCAACGAGATGATGGAATCCGTCGGCGGCGACTCGTGGAAGATCGTCGCGTCGGATGGATTCGGCGGCTGGGAAAACCCCGACGACGATCTCGAAGAGATCGAGAAATTCGTCGAGATCTGCCGCATGCCCGAGATCAACGGGCGCAATGACGTGGTGGGGGTCATGGCCGCTAACGGCTACTACGTTGATCTCGATGCGGTCGAAAGCGCGATCCGGGACCGGTTCGTCGGTATCGTCAACTGTTTCCGCGACTACGCGGCGGATTTCCTCGACGACATAGGGGATATCCCCGAGTTCATCGTGCACTACATCGACCTGGATCGGTTCGCACGGGATCTCGAATCGGACTATGAGACTTACGAGACCCCCAGCGGCGAGACCGTGATCCTCCACGCCTAGACAACTCCCCCGACAATCAAGACGTCCACGCCACCCGCGCACCCGTAGAGACCTAAGCAGGCCAGGGGACACCAACCGACCCACGCGCCCCGGCTGCTCGCCCCTGATAGCCCTGAGAGGCCCCAGAACGGCCGAGAGTGGCCGAGAGGGGATTGGCCTATACCCTGGCCTACCCTGAAGCCCGACCCCGGTTAAATCGCCGCCTAGCGGCTCTCAGAGGCATTCGGCAAAAGCCCTGCAATTCCGAGCACTTGCAGAAAATTGCCGGGGGTGTCAAAAAATGCTTGACAGCCGGGCCGCCGCCCTGCTATACTATCAGAGACTAGTCGGGAACTGCCCGGCGCAACCCACGGAGGGCAACGAGTTATGGAAAAGATGAATTACGAAATGATAGAAAGCCTCGCACGGGAGATGTCCAGGGGCAATTTCCAATCCGACGAATGGTTGCTAGAAAAGCGCTTGCAGGAGTACTACAAGGACGAAACAGACGTCACCTGGGATGAGATCTCCGAGAGCGAGTCGCCCGTGCGGGTAGTGGTACACGGAGACGGCACGTGCTCCGCCGCCTACCTCGACCACGACGACCCCAACGGGATCGAGATCGTGCCGTTGGGTATCCTCGATTCCGACGCCTAGACAACTCCCCCGACAATCAAGACGTCCACGCCACCCTCACGCCACCCGCGCACGTAGGATCTCAACCCCACCAGGCTGCACGCGTACCCGCCCCCGGACAAGTCACCTTACCTTATACCGGCGCAGCCCGCGCCGCCCGGCTCGACCCCTCGGCCGCCCTGGGCTGGGGGTGAGCCTGGTAGATAGCCCTGAGAGTCACCAGGACGCCCGTCAGCAGCCGTTGAGGCTCGACCCTATAGCCGAGCCTACCCGGACACTCGCGCCGGTTCTCCGGCCATCCTGAGGCCTCTCGCAGGGTCCGACCGCCCATCCTGGACTCGACGTTCGTCTATATAGAAAAAGTGACCCCCGGCGCGACCGAGAACACGCCGGGGGTCGGGTGCGGGGTGACTAATCCCGCATGGAGGCAACACACGCGCAAGGAGTCAACGCGTGGAGACGTTTACGGTACGCCTCTAACCGGATTTCCCAGAGTCGATACCAGTCGTGTACAGGGACAGCCCGCGCTCGAATCGCTGCGCGCGTTTGTCCCTCCACCGCTCGACCTTTTCGTCCTCGTCGAGATCATCAAGGACGTGGATCTCAGAGTACGCCAACTTGATCGCATGGATCTTGTCACGTATCGACGTGATCTGAGGAGACAGCTCGCGCCGGGGATCGAGAGGGAACGACGTCTCCAGCTCGGCCCATTGACCGGGCATGATCTCGACGAAGAATCGGGTCTCGACTAAGAACTGCCGCTTCTCGGGATCGGATTCGTCTCCGTGGTATCGCAGCTTACGATACTCGTCGGGCAGATTCTCGCGCAACACGTGACGGAGCAAGCTCTTCATCTGCGCGAACGGATGATCGTACGTCGAGGGAAACTCGACCTCGGCCGCCAGATCCTCTACACGCGTGATTGTCTTTTTCGCTCTCATCGTACGTGACCCTCCTCGTCCTCCCACCAGAGCAAGACACTGACGATCCGCTCCAGCATTGTATCTGTGATCTCTCGCTCCTGGATCGCGCTCCACGTGCGTTCCACGAGAGGCATCATGACCTCGGGCAGCGGGTGGCGATCCTCTATCACCATCTGGATCATCTGCTCCAACTGCTCCCGACACAACGGGGTACCCATTACGCGCGCCCTCCGACGAGCATACGAGCGATACGCAGCTCGCGCTCGCCCGCCTCGACCTCCAAACCGAACTCATCCGCGACGGTCAATGCGTCCTCGACGTACATCCCGATACGAAATTCCTTGCCTTCGAGGTCGAGAACGGGAACCGACGCATGGTCGCTGATCTTGACGGCTCGTGTGTGATCGATCCAGAGAACGTCGTCCTCGGTCGTGTGAGGGTATTTACCCGACCGGTCAGCAACAGCGATCCGGGACTCGTGCGCGCCCGTGGTGGCAACGAAGAACCGATGACCATTTTTGAAGTCGAGCACCTTCTTCCACGCGTATTCTCCACTCATCGTCCCCTCCTATCGTTCCCGAATGTAATCGCAGTACTCCGAGTACTCCAACCGGTCCGTGTGGTCCACGTCGTCGTCCGGGTCGAGCAGACGCTCGAAGAACTCGACGATGTTGACCGATCCCTCGACCTCGATACCCTGGTTGATTGCGTCGAGGATCTGCTCCTTTTCCTTGATCAAACCGATCAGATCCGAATCGAACGTCCCCTCGGCGTACAGCCAGTAGGAGTTGACAGAATCGGCGTCCGTACCAAGTCGGTGACACCGCGATTCAGCCTGATACAACGTAGCGGAATTCCACGGAAATTCGACGAACGCCACGTTGCTCGCCGCCTGCTGCAATCCGTCGAGTCCGGTACCGGCAGCCTGAATCGACGCCACCATAACGCGGCACGAGGGATCGTCCTGGAACCGCTTGACCTCCGCTGCGCGGGTGGAGTCGGAATCTCCCCCTCGGATCTTGGCCGGGCATGCACACGCCAACGCGGCATGCAGACGATCCTGCACGTCCCGATGGTGGGCGAACACGACGATCTTCTCGTCGGACCCTTCCAGGAACGACTTGATCCACTCGATGCACGATTGGATCTTGTGGGCCACGACGATCTGCTTCAGCCCCTCGATCCGTACCAGAGCCTCGGCCGTGTATTCGGAACGCGATGTACTCGCGTCTCCGCGCTTCGCCGCCATCCACCCGATCAGATCCTCCAGGCCGCGACGATACACCTCGATACGATCCAGCTCGACCGGGATCTCGGTACGCTGAAGGGCGGGGAGTTCTTTCGCCACGTCTTTTTTCTCGCGCCTGACCATGCACTTGGATCGCAGGTGCGCCGCGAGATTGTCCAGGTTGCTCGCCCCTTTCATATCCCAATACCCGTTGATCTTCTTGGCATCGCAGTACGTCTTGACGAAACCCCAGAATCCACCGAGATCGTCCAGGCGATCCAGGAACGACAGCTGGTTGACCAACTCGACCGGACGATTGAGGATCGGGGTAGCAGTCAGCGCGAGCTTGTACACGACCGACGGCAGCCTCCCCAGCTCGATAACAGCCTTCGACCGTTGGGCCTTACGGCTCTTGATATAGTGCGACTCGTCGAGGATGATGGTCTGGAACGGGATCGTGAGGAGCTTGTCCAGGTGCTTCGTGAGCACATCGTAATTGATCACGAGGTAGTCAGCGCGATACGCATCGTCACCCGAGATCTTACCCCCGTTGAGAATCCTCACGGATCGCGACGGGAGCCAGCGGCGCACTTCGTTCGCGAAGTGATGCTTCGTCGCCTTCGGACAGATGATCAACGCGGGGAACGCGTCCGCCACGTGCGGGACCAGGATCGACTGAGGGGTTTTCCCGAGTCCGGTATCATCCCCGAGGATCGCCCGCTTGGCGTCGAGGCAGTAGGCGATCCCGGCAGCCTGGAACGGGTAGGGAGCCAATCCCTCGGCCACCCCCTGCACGTCCAGATCCGCGCTCGCCGCGCTGCTAGCCGCGATCCGCGCCTTCGCCTCCTCGCCCTGGGCGTCCAGCCTGGCGCGGGTGGAGTCGGACATTGTCCAGCTGTACCGCTCGGCCAGGGCGAGCACCGCGTCGGACGCCATGGCGTCCAGCGGGCAGGTGTTGACCTTGCGCTGACCATCCCAACGTCGTCCAGGGATCTGGCGCATCGCCTCGACCGCAGCAGGATCGTAGGGGGTGCGCAGGACGATCTTGCCCTTCTCGATCTGGACGTTGTCGGGGGCCTCGGCCTGGGCCTTGCGCGAAGCTCGGTCGGCGCGCTCGATCCCCTCGTCGACCTTGGCCCGGTCGGCGTCACGGATCGCGAACTCGAACCGGTCCAGGATCGCGGGGACCTCGGCCAGGCCCGCACCGACGACCTCCCACCGGCAACGTCCACCGTTCCACTTACGGACCTTCCAATCGATAGCCTTGATCGCATCGATCAGGTCAGAATCGCGCGGGGAGTAGAAGGCGATCCCCTCCAGGATCTTCCCTCGGATCTCGATGGTCCCGGTCCACTCGGCCCAATAGAGCCGCTTGCCGTAGTGCTCGCGGAGATCCTCACGGGTAGCCTCGCCGCGCCCGTAGCGCTCGCGCAGCTGCTCACCTTCGATCCGCCCGGCCTTGGTCTTGAGGGACTTGCGCCGCTTGGCCGGGGTAGCGTCCCCGCCCCACTCACGCGGCGGCACGGTCAGCTCGGAGTACGTGATCCCGAACCCGCTGAGCTGCTTGGAGTACTTCTTGAGCATGCGATGGACTTCGAAACAGGTCTCGCGATCCCACGAGGACTCGTCGACCAGGGCAATCGAGCGACCGAACGACGTATCGCTGGAATTGAACCCCATCCGGTCGTCTTCTCGCGCACCGTCGCAGACGACAGCGAGACTCATGGCGGCCTGGCGAAGCTCCGTGGCGATGCTGAGAAGATCGTTGTCCATGTTGCCCTCCGGGTTGCGCGAGTCGGTCAGAACCCGCTAGCCTATGCTGCCAATATAGCATAGGCTCACCCCGCTGTCAAGCCCTTTCTCCCTACTCGATACCCGTCGTGAGCCGACCGACCTCATTCCCGTATCCGTACCTGGACGGCACGTGTACACGGATCTCCACCCCGTCGACCGTGAACAACTCGCGATCCAGGATCTCGCGCACCTCACGGATCAGATCCGCTTCGTTGTCGTCCTCATAGGGATTCCACGCCAACGGCACCTCGACCGTCGGCCGGTTCCAGTTTTCGTTCCCTCTCCGATCCTTGTCCGGTTCCGGGCACCAGACGATGTGCGCCATACGCACGTCGTCCTCGTCCCCCACGCCGCGCCGAACACGCACGTCCACGTGCACGGGAGGATGGAGGCGCTCCGACTGGTTGAACACGTCGATGGCCCGCTGGATACGGTCACGTGTCTCGGAGATTGACGACAGCAACCTCTGCACCGACTCCACGACGTAGGTGCGCGGGCTGTCAGTACCGTCGTCCTCGTGACCACCCGCCTCGACAATCAGGTCAGCGGGGATCTCCCGGAGTGTCTGCTCGGACAACGCATCGACCTCCGCTGTGAACTCGCGCAGCATCTCGGGAGTGATCTCCGCTAGCGGGGTCTCTCTGATCGTCCGATGGAAACGACCCCTCAACTTCGTCGCCGGGGTAGCTCTACTGAACCGGAACGAGCCTTCCTGAGCGGCACCCACGATCCACGTGAGCCACTTGCGGAGCGTAAACGATCCGTCATACGCGGGACGACCGGGACGGTCGAGATCGTACTCGCGCTCCTGGCGCTCGTGAGACTCCTTGAACGCGCGGGCGCAACCCGGACAGCGACCCTCCCCAGTGCGGTCCTCGCGGATCTTCACCTCGCGACCCTCCAGGAGAGAGATCCCGTCGAGCTTCTTTTCGATGAACCGCTGAGCCGCCGCCTTCGAGTCGTGCTTGCATTGCGCGAGCGCCCGGTGACGGATCTTGTCGGAGACCTCTCCGATCTCGCAAAGGGGAGTACCGTCGACTTCGATGAGACACTTGATACGCTTGGAACCCATGTTGCCCTCCGTGTCGCCGGCCAGCGGTCATCACCAGCCTGATAAACCCAGCTTACCACCCTTTGCAGCCGGTGTCAAGCAAAAAATGACACCCGGCTAACTATTCCCGGTCGAGGCGACCCAGCTCCTTCGCTCGCGGTCCCTCGTTACGTCATACACGGCATCGTACACGTCCTCGATCATCGCCTGTAACGCGAGCTGGCACACGATACCAGGGGTCCCCGCAGACGTATCGAGATCCATGCTGCCAATATCCATCGAATAGAGATTGTTACTCGCGCCCAGGATCGTCAACGAGAAGCGATAGTTCAGCTGACGATCCGACGAGAACGGGGTCGAATGGATCGCATCCTCGACGATCCCCAAGCCCTCGCCCTCGAAGTCCGCATCGAACCCCGCTGCGATCAGTCCCTTAGCCAGATCCGTGACCACCTCGAAATACTCCTCGGAACCCATCGGTGTCATCTCAGCCTCCCTGGTAGCGATCCCTCTATGTCTAACGACGCCAGTGGTCGAAACGAGATTTCGCGCGCTCGACCACATAGGTCGTCGGTGTCCAGCTCCGTGCGCAATCGTCGCACACCAGGCGACCCGTGCCGAGCGCGGTAGGAGATCCCTCGTTGGTCTCGACGAGATCCCCGCGCTCCACGCAGCCGCGCTCTACACGATCCACCTCGAAGGTCCGCACGACCCTCTCCACGTAGAGCAGTCGGCCCCCGCAGTCCAGGCACACCGGGCGTGAGCTAGGCATCGTCCCCTTCCTCCTCGTCGTCGGCGTTCCGGTCGTCATCTTCCTGGCACCAGCGGCAGATCCGGTTCCCATCGGCATCCGTGAAAGACAGCTTCTCGCCGCCCTCCTCGGCCGGATCGATGATCCCGTCGCACCGCTCGCATCGGTCGCAGAAACAATCCTCACAGAGAACGGTCGTGAACACGATCCCGATCCCGCCGTCGCCATGGTAGGCGTTCTCGTCGTGGAGAGCGCCAGACGACAGAGATCCCTCGCGGGGATAGGTGCGCTCCCCGCAGTACGAGCACTCGTAAAACATCTTGTTACGACCGAGAATCTTGTTCACCCTCGCGCACACACGCCCGACGTTGGTCGGGTTGTTCTCACGGGCGAACTCCAGGATCGAAGCGTTGTCGCGCAGATCGTACACGTAGACCCCGCGCTCGTCATCGGCGCTCGCGGCGACCCGACGGGCTTCGTCGGGATCGGTGATCCCCTTGTAGCCCGACGATGCGACGTCTGCGAACTCCCCGTTGTCCCCCAGGAGAAAAAAATTCCACTCCCAGATACAACCATCGTACCCGCCACCCTTGTACTGTACCAGTTTCATCGCGTTGCCCTCCGTGTTGTCGCCAGCGAGTCACCGCCAGCCTGATAAGCCCAATCTATCATACCCGGAGCCGGGTGTCAAGCAAAAAATGACACCTATCTCGACCTGACCTCGGCATGGCGGAACTCGTACCCCCTCAGCAGACCCTCTTGGTACGCCAACTCAAGATCGTCGTCGTCCGAGTAACGATAGTACACGCACGGACCATCACCACCAAGCCAACGAGCATACGAGAGATTGGACCGGACCTGCATAGCCGCATAGAGCAGCTGACACTCCTCGCAGCCGCAGAGGATCATCACGCGCCTCCGGGTCCGTCGGATTCGACCGCCAGAGACACCTCGACCACACCCCCGGAGAACAGAACGTGCAGCTCCGCGAACTTGTTGATCGCAGCAGCACGTTCGTCGCACACGATCTCCACGACCGCCGACTCGGAATCCCCGTAGACGACGATCTGGATCTGCGCCACCCGCGATCCGTCGCTGAGCGTTCCCTCCACGAGACGAAGTTCGATCTCCGGTTGCGGTCGGGATCGCTCGATGCACTTGGACATGTTGGGTCACCTTTCTCCTCTAGCGCCCCTAGTTGTCGGACAGCCCAGCCTCGTCGAGCATGTCCGAGACGAGGTAACGCACCGCATGGATCTCGATCTCGGTCGGCAGCTGTCCCGCGACGACGTCGAGTGCCATCGCCTTGATCGCATGGACGCGTTGAGGGCGGCTCATATAGCGCCAGGTTGACCGACCCCCGACAGCAGCGATGGTCCCCTTAACGAATCCCCGGACCTGCTCTCTGTCCCAGTTGCGATTGTCCATGCCGCCCTCCGTGTCGCCAGCCAGCGGTCATCGCCTGCCTGATAACCCTAAGCTACCACATCCGGAGCCGGAAGTCAAGCAAAAAATGACACCCCGTCGCTGCTAATCCCCCTCGACCTCGTTCAGCAGCTCCGTGTAGGCTGCGCCGCCGAGCAGGAACGACAGCTCGCGCACCTGATCCACGCACTCGCGGAACGTGCGCTCGGCCCGGCGAGAATCGGTGTCGAATCCGATATTCTCCGCCCACTCCTCGAACGAATCGACGTCCTCGACATACCTGCAATCGCTGGCCAGGCACTCCAGGACCCCGTCCACCGTCGGAGGACCCTTGATCCCGGTCCCCTGGGAGAACGGCACTTCCATGCGCTTGCCGCCCACCACGAGGGTACACAGGTAGTGGTTCGCCTGCCACCTCGGATCGGAATCCATGTTGGGGTTGGAGTCGGCGTCCTCTACCGTCATCTCGATCTCGTGCTTCTCGACGAATTCTTCGAAGTTCATACTGCCCTCCGTTTCCTCAGCCTCTCAAGCCCAACTATACCACAGGCTCACCAGCCTGTCAAGCAAAAAACTACACCCTAGCCGATCTCCCGGACCCACCGACCCCTGACCGTGGAACCGCAATGCTTGCACACGTGCTCCTCGTCGTCTTTCCAGACGTCCAAGAGCACCGCTCCCGCGTTGGGAGTGCCGAAATCAGACAGAGGAGCCTCCAGCGGATCGGCCCCGTACCCGTCATCACCCCTATCGTACACGAGGATGCCTTCGTAATAGGGGATCTCGTCGGCGTCGAGCAGACGGAACCGGACACGGACGAGACGATCCTCGGGCAGCGCGGCGAACCGGGCCTTGACGTCATCGTACTGACTCGGCCCGCAGATCCCCACGTTGTAACCCTTGGTGGGATCGTCGTCGGAGGTCGGAGTATTTCCCTCTTCGTTCTCGATGAAGTCGTGCGTGATCTCCCAGATGTGGTTGATCTCTTCCGGCGGGACGTCGCCTTTGCTCCAGTACATACTACCCTCCGCACGTGGGGAGCGACGTCTCCACGGAGATCGCCACCACCGCACTCGTGTCGAACTCATTGACGTGCACGAGCTGCCCGATCCTGGGGAACAACTCGATCTTCTCGTCGTCGGTGCAGACGACCGTCCGGTGAACGGTCTCCCCGTTGGCGAGCTTGACGGTGAGATCGTGGATGCGTGTGGTGCGCTCGAACCGGTGACCCGCGCAGCCGTCCTCCTCGATGGGGTTGCCGCACATGAGGCAGCAGGGGTCCACGGTGTCGTCCAGCAGCGGGCTACGGTACCCGCAGCGCCAGCAAAGAACCGAAACGATGGTGTTGAACGTCATTGCTGCCCTCCGTTGTCTGGACCAGCGGTCATCGCCTGCCTGATAACCCTAAGCTACCACATCCGGAGCCGGAAGTCAAGCAAAAAATGACACCCCTAGTCGCCGTCCTCTATCGCCGCGAGCAGATCCGACCCGCAACTCGGACAACGAAACTCCCCCGGCCGCTCCCCCAGACGTTCGTCGTCAGTTCCGGTCTCGAAACACTCCCCGCACTCCCAGGTATCCTTGTCGAAGAACTCGGTACCATCCCACGAAGGATCGTCCTCGGGATTTGCGATCTCCTCGGTCCTCGCCACCGAGCAGTACGCCGCACCCTCTTCAGCCTCCCGCGCCAACGCGGAGATCTCGAAAAGGTTGGGATCGGTCACCTCGGGGTCCGTCCAGATCACGATGGTTGTTTTCTGTAGCTTCCGCATGACCTACCTCTCCGCGTAGACGACCCGGTCCAGGCCCATGCTGTCCTCGGAGATCCGGGCAGTTGTGTTGAGCCGAGCCTCTCCGCGCTCCTCGATAACAGCGGGGCAGCGGCGACCGTACATGCCGCGCCCCGAATACATGTAATCGACCTTGAAGAACTGCTCCTCGGCGTCGTCGACGAACTGTTGCTGGTTCTTGGACAGTTCGTACCGGGGGCTCGGCTCCATCTGGCCCGCGTCCCGGATCACGTCTTCGAACGTGGTTCCGTCGAAGTCGTTCACGAGCGAGGAACCTTGCACAACGAGACCAGGACCGCTCGGCCCCGCGTCATCTGCCGCATAGAGTAGATCGACGAGGAAATCGGCAAGAAGCTCCTTGGCCTTATCTGGACTGAGACGTTCTCTCATAGCTACCCTCCGTGGTTGAGACCGGTTGTCATCGCCAGCCTGATAGCCTACCGTACCATACCCGGAGCCGGGTGTCAAGCAAAAAAGGACACCCCTACCCTTCGTCCTCGGAGAGGGTCAACCCGTCCATGACCCCCAGGGTCTCAATGCACTCGAACGCCGACCGAGACATACTGTCCTCGATGTATTTCCGATTCTTCGACAACCACTCCTCTGCCTCTTCCCGGGACAGGTCGAAGAGCTGCTGAACGTCCTCTGCCGCGAAAGTAGAGGAAGCGATTACTTTATCCGAATGGTCACCCACGTTACCCTCCATGCTGCCGACACCAACACAACACCCGCTACAGAGTATCGAAGTCTATCTCCTCCCCGAACTTGACGACCGTGATCGGCTCACCTTCGCTACGTCGGATCTCGATTCCCTCGCGAGTCACGACGTACAGATACTCAATGTCTCCGTGAAGTTCCGTACACAAACCGTGCCCCAAAAACTTGCCACGATTGATGTGCGCCTGGAGATCCTCTTCCGATTTGGTTGACCAGTAGGAACCCGGCTCCCGGTACGTCTCCTCGTTGTGCGCCTGATAGTCCGCAATGAGCTTCGCGCAGAGGTGGGCGATCATGTACTCCTCGTCCCATCCGCGCCACTTCAAAAACTCTTCGCAGATCGGCTTGAGCGCCGCTACGACCCCGTTCTTGGTGCCGGGGTAGCCATCGCTGTGACGGTAGAGGTAGACGGGGTTCCCTTCGACCTGGATCTGACATCTGGTGCTCATGTTGCCCTCCGTGTTGTGAGCCAGCGGTCATCGCCAGCCTGTGAAGCCCATCCTACCACAGCCGAGAGCAGGTGTCAAGCAGAAAATGACACCCTACCGGCTCGTTCTCTTCTCGTCCTCTTCCTCCAGGATCTCTTCGATTTCGTCCATGACGCACGCAGAGCATTTGTCTCCGGAGCGGATAATGACCCGCGCCCCGCAAACCAAGCACTGATCCAGATCCTCTTCACAGGTATCGAACGGATCACCCGCTGCATCCAGGATCTCCCCGTCGCGTTCGATCTGAGCCACACGATCCTTGAGAGCCTTGAGCAGCTCCGAGGCTGTCACCTTCTCCGACGGGTTCAACGTGTACAGCTCGAAACCTATGGTGTACCCGTGGTTGTAGTAGGTGTAACGCTTTTCGTCCAGGTGAGAGTGGATTTCCGCCCCGCAGATGGGGCAATCTGCCGCTTCACCCTCCGGTACCATGATGGTGTCCTCGTTGCCGCACTCGTCGCACGTACACTCGATGAGTCTCTTCTCAGCCATGACGCCCTCCGTTGTTGAGACCAGCGAGTCACCGCCAGCCTGATAACCCTAAGCTACCACATCCGGAGCCGGAAGTCAAGCAAAAAATGACACCCTAGACGGGGCAGTCCTGAACAACGTCCTCGGCCTGCTCACGACGGTCTTCGATCCACTGGTCTACCCCCTCGGAGCGGGCCTCTTCGATCTGGTCTTCCTCACTCATCCCGGCATCGCGCTCTCGGGGATCGATCTCCACGTCGCTCTCGTCGAAATCATCCGCAAACGATCCCGCCAACTCAGACGCCGCGCTCTCGATCTCCGAGGCCCAGCTGTCCAGCTCGTTTGCCTTCTCCTCGCACTCATCGGCAGTAGGGGAGTCGGAGAAGGTGTCCCGAATGTTGTCGCATGACTCCTGGTACTCCTCGGAGACCTCGCGAACAGTCTCCGCGAACCGGTTGAGTATCTCCTGGAGGTCCGCCGCGTCCTCGTCGCACCACTTGCCGATCTCTTCGAGCGCGTCTTCCTGGGCGTCGTAGACGATCCCCATCTTCGACGACGTCATCTCGCTCGGACGGAACTGACAGAACTCGCAGCGAACCTTCTTGCCTCCGTACCGGGGCTTGATCCACTTGTAGGGATCACCGACCTTGATCTCCTTGTCGCAGCGACCACACCGTCCCTGATCCTTGCGTGCCTTCTGGACGTGGTTGATCCTCATAGCTCCTCCCTTACAGAATCTCCCGATCCCCTCGAACCAAATGGCCGATTGTCTACTTGAGACGGGCCAGCTTCTTCTCGATCAGCTTGAGGCGCAGCCGTTCGAGACGCTTGGACAGGGCGGCGCGCTCTACCCCATCGCGGGTGGTAGCGATCTTCTCCTCCAGCACCTTGATTCTCTTGTTCAGCTTCATGTTGCCCTCCTTGTTGCCGCTCGGCGTCACCCGAGCCTGATAAGCCTAATCTATCACACCCGGAGCCGGGTGTCAAGCAAAAAATGACACCCTAGTCAGTATCGGAATCTCGGGCCTGTTGGAGGGAGCGGCAGCTCGCACAGATGCAGTCAGGGGATTCGTAAATGTCCATCTCGGGGTTGGGGGACTCCAGCTCGACTGTTCGACCGCAAGAGGTGCACAGGAAGACAATGCGTTTATCCACCACAGGGATTCTGTACTTCGTGAACGTGAACTCAGGCATGTTGCACCTTGGGCCTCATCGTAACAAAGGATGGATCGGTGGTCTAAAAATCTACCTTGCTACTTCACGGCAGCCCCCAGACCCGCGTGCATGGCGATGAAACGGGATAGGTACTCTCCGGCCAGGTGATGACCATCCCCGGTGTGGTACTGCGGTTGCTTGACCGTACGCTCCTCGACCTCGACCTCCCGCTTCGCCAGCCAGGAATCCGCAACGTGATCCTCGTTGATCGCCAGAGCAGTTGACTCGTGGTTCTCCTGCTGCGGTGCGTTCTCGCGCTCCTCTTTCCACCGACGAGCGAGTCCGGTCACGATCCCAAAACACATCTCGGACTTGGCCGTCTCCGTGTAGGACTCGAACGTCGGCCACGCCTTCGCCTGGAGCGGATGCTTCTCCCAGAGTTCACGACGCACCGTGTAGGAATCGGCGGCGCGCTGGATCTCGTTGAGGCACGATTCGAACCCATGCGCGGCGATCTCCGAGACGGTCTTGATCCCGTAGTAGGTCAGCTGACCGTCCTGATGCGGTGTGGCCTCGACGTAGTGGACTCGCGTGGAGAAGTAGTCAGCCACGCTGATCGCCAGGGACAAGACCCACTTGTCCGGCACCTTGAGCGCCAGGGTCACGACGGTCTCCCCACCGGGACCGTCCTCGACGAACACCCCCTCAAGCTCGTGCTGCTCGATCCCGTACTGGAGCATGAGCTTCTTGGCGGTCTCCATGGCGGCATCGGCCTCGTGGTCAACCCCGTCCGCATCGGGGATCGGATGCTGCGCCCGGTTGACGAGTCCCCGAATCTTCGAGATGATCCTGTCGCGCTTAGCAGGCATCGGTTCCCTCCTCGACCGCACTCAGCCGAGATTCTAAAAAGCATACCCGCTCCTCCAGCTCATCGAGACGATCCAAAAGTGCACCATAAGGAGAACAATCCCGGCATAGTCCTTCCCCGTCCAAGTCTTCGTAGTAGACCCTGCACCGGCACTTGCTGCAACGATCACTCATCGTGATCCCCTACGTACCGGACGAACGTGACTGCTGCACAGCCATCCCGGTGACAGCGCACATTCACCGCATCCCCTCGACGCGCACACCAACCGTCCACCTCGAAGGGCTTGACCATCTCCTCAACCACCGCCTCGCGCTCCTCTTTCTTGTATCGAATTCGCGCTTGATAGGTTCCGATTTGTACCCGGAGCTACTCATCGTCATCCTCCTCGCTCTCGACCATACCCTGGCGGTCCATGTACTCTGCCAGCTCAACATAGTTCTCCGCGAAAGCGCGCATCTCGGCCCGCATGCGCGCCTCTTCCTCCACCAACTCTGCCCACTTGCCCAGATCGAGGAAGGACTCTACCGTGGTCGTGACCATCCGGTCCAGTTCCTTCGGTTCGACCGCGTCCAGCTCCCAGGACGAGTAGCCGTGCTGGGCAATGTAGTCCTTGGCCCGGGAGTCGGTGAGCTTCGCCGGATTCTCCGGAGGCTGAAGCTCCTCGATCTGCTCCCAGAGAAGAGCAAGACGTTGGAACTCCACGGGGCCACCTGAGAACAGGCTCAGCCGCTCCTCGACGTCCCTGTCCATGTCCAAGCCCGAGGGGTCGTGGTCCCCCAGATAGAGCACCACAATGCGCTTCCTACGAAACCTGCGAAGCTTCTTCAGATCCTCACCGATGCGCCACATCGTCGACTGAGAGGAGTAGCCTTTGTTGGCGATGAAGTTGACGTCCAGGCGCTTACAGACCGGCTCCAGCACACCCTCCAAGGCCTGCTTCTCCACTGCCACCATGACGTGGCACGGCTGCGTCTCCCACTTGTCGATACGGAACGAATTCGAAGCCGCCTGGATAATGTCGGCCGGGTCGCTCCAGTGGGGAGGCTCGACGAGCTTACGACCTCGGTCGACGATCTGCCCCCAATCCAGCAGACCCGCCATGCGACCGTCGTTGACGAGCGTACCGAGGTTCTTGTACTCACGCTGGTTGTTGGGAATAATGTCCCGGCTGACGAGCTGGTAGTAGAGCTGTCTCAGTGACAGATCGTATCCTTGCTCGGCGTAGCTGTTCATGATGCTGTTGATCATGCCGAGCAGCTCCAGCTTATCGTCGCGGAAGTTCTTCTCGATGTATGCGATCTTCGGCACGTTGCCCTCCGTATGGGTGCTGGTGTCATCCAGCTTACAGACCCACCTTACCATATCAGCAGGTGGCTGTCAATATACCGGAGGTTCTTTTTTCGCGGAAAGTTTGTTCAGGTGGGATTACTGCTGCGGACGCTGCGACCGGGGGACCGATCCGCTCATCTCCCCAGCGAACCGGAGGATGGCATCCGACCACCCGCCGAGGATGAACGTGCGGTCGTAGAACTCGGGCACGATGGTGTCCTGGTAACCAGCAATCTGCACCAGGTAGACCATGACGTTCGGGTTCACCTTGTTCCGGTACTCGATGATGAGCTTCGGAACATCGATGTGATTCCCGCTGCCCGGCCACACGTACCGCATGTAGTCGGCCGAGTTGACCCCGTACAGACCACCGTGACCGGCCTGCATGTCCGAGTACACGAACACGTGGTCCCAATGCTCGCCGTTCTTGATCGCCTGGTCCCAGAACAACCAGATACCGTTCTCGGTGCCAGCGCCGATACGCTGACCCTTCCGGTTGAGTTGCTCAGTCTGCTCGAACACCGAGGCCTTCTTACGAATCGGCATCGTCACCAGACGGTCACCGAACACTCCGGCATACCCTTCCTCGGAAGCCATCCCAGTGATGACACCGGTCAGGTTACCGATCTCGGCCACGTGCATCGTCCCCGACGAGGAGGTCATCGAACCCCAGGCAGAGCCGCTGTTGTCGCACAGAGACATGCACCGACCCTTGAAGACCGGAACGTTCTCCAAGATCGCCACCTCCAGACACTCCTCGACGGCGTCCAGGAGCAACGGAGACGGGTTCTCCGCCTTCAGGGCATTGTAGGCCGCGAAGTACCGGAACGGCAGCTGACGTCCCTCAGGGGCACCGTCGACGAGCTTGCCCACGAACTCCTTGGGGTCCACGCCGGCCTGAGTCAGGTTCCGCAGGTTCCGCAACAGCGCCATGTGGCCCATCTTCTCGATGGACTCACGCCACGCAGCCTTGGTCGACCCCTTCTCCGAGATCAACGCCTCCCAGGTATCACCGGTCACCTTCAGCTCACCCTTGGAGAGCTTCGACACCGCATCCGACGCCGGATGGCAGATGTTGACGACGTCCACGAGCTTCACCTCGCGAGACTCCATCCGGTACTTGGCCAGCTGGTACTCGCTGAACCCTTCCAGGACGAGCTTCCACGCCTTCTTGAGCGCGTTCGGAATCCGCTGTCGTCCGTACTTCTGGATCTGGTAGGCCAGTTGCACAGCCGGTTCATCCGCTCGCACCATGACCTGCTGGGCGTACTTGCGCACCAATCCCGTACCCTTGACCGACGGGTGATGGGCCGCGCGGACCATGATCACCTGCGGGGTCGTACGGATGTTGTACGTGCGCCCCCGCAGCTCAACCGCCAGCTGGAGAGTCCCCTCGGGGTCGTGCCCCAGGGCCGCGTCGATGGCGGACTCCATCAGCTCGGCCGGCTCCATGCCCCTCCACTCCCGAGGGTCTTTGGCGTCCAAGGTCTCCCGGAGATGCTGCAACTGGCGGTTGTCGAGGCGGCACCACCTGTCCATCGTCATCACGTTCTTGCGCCGCCTCGTCTGATCCCCGTGGTAGTACATCGGCTCACCGAAGAAGCACGAGGCCGCAGCCATCCGCAGCTGGTCGAGGGGGTTGTCCACGGAGTAGGAGCGCCCGCCCATCCAGTTCAGATGCGCGTTCTCCGCTGCGTACTCTTCGTGTTCTCGTCGTTGCCGTCGATGCTTGACCGACGCCGTCGCAGTTCGATTGATGCCCATTAGGATACCTCACCTCGAACGGCAGAGCGTTCACTGCTGCCGTGATAACAAAAAGCAGGGAGAATAACGGGACGGTGTTGGCCAGAGTGATAGTCTGAAGGAACCGTCCGATCACTACCCTGCGCTACTCGTAAAAAACGCGAAGAGAATTAGCGGAAGGGTGTCTTTACCACCGATGCTCTGTCCGCTGAGCTACTTCCCTCCAGCTAGGGAAGGCGGGATTTGAACCCACGACCCTCGGTCCCTTGAGAAGTATCCCTACCTGTCACTGCTTCGCGTACAGTCTCATACCAGTTTGCCCTCCGTAAAAGATGCCCGGCGGGGCGTCACCCTATCGAGCTGTCAAGCAGCACCGGGCAAAAAAAAATTGGGGAGCAAAAAACGCGACGGGGGTCTTTCGTCCATTGAATGAAGTACCCGCCACTGTCACTTCCCCAAACTCACAAACCACCCGCTTGGTTCCTTGAAAAGTGCCTCACCGGAGAAAAGTCGACAGGGAAACGTTAGCGCTCTTTCCAACTGAGCTACACCCCGACTGACGTCGGGGTGACAGGACTCGAACCTGCGACCTCTCACTTAGCAAGTGGAGTAGCCCTACCTGTCACTACCCGTGAGCCACTTTTCAAAGAACCAAGCTTCGAGGTTCCCACCTTAGCAGAGGAGAATGAGGCTGTCAATAGAAAAAAGGAGGCTTCGGATAAAAGAAGGCTCACCAAAGACGTCTTTAGACGTCGTATACGTAGAGGCTAGAGGATACCCTTCCGGCGAGCTTCGGCCAGAACGCGCTCCCCCAGCTCACGAGGATACATCTCACCGATGTTGAGCACGATGTCCACCGTCTCGTAACCGCAGCCCTTCATGTCCTGGATGGCCGTGATGACGTCCACGTAGCCTTCCTGGCCGATACGCAACCCTGCCGTCTCCTCAGAGAGCCTCATAGGCCCCTCAAGCGGCGAGAGCACCCGGAACTCCCCAGGGTCCATGTCCATCTGAATGTCGGCCTTCCTGGCCGTCGTGGGCGGCTGGAGGCTGTACGTCGAGGCAAGCTCGGCGTCTTCGACCGTGGTCACGTTCTCCGGAACCTGGGCACCTTGTTGATCCGCTGGCATGACGACCTTGGACGTAGTGTCGTCGGGGTTCCCCACGACCAACCACTCGTCACCCTCCTGATCGTAGACCGGCTGACCCTGTTGAAGCTGCGTGGGGTCGAGCGCCTGTCCAGTACCAGGATCGGTCATCTCCTGCGCGTACCTGGACGCCAACTCCTCGAAGAGAGAGTAGTCCACGGTGCGCGCACGGCGACACAGGGAGCGGGCAATACGGGACGGTGTGGCGTGCAGTTCCATGCCGGACATTCTACACCAGGGATGCTCGGAATTCTAAAATTGAGGTCAGATCTCCTCAGCCGTGGCACCCATCCGACGTGCATGAGAAGTTACCTTCTTGTCGTACTGCGGGGAATGCCTCCCTGGCCAGTACGCCCACGGTCGATCCGTACTGTGCCACCTCTCGCGATCCGCCATGTGCTTGACCTGCCAGTAGAAACCCTCCCAGGTCAGCAGATCCTCACGCGACCCCTCCACCCTGGCGTCCTTGCAGTCCGCCAGGTAGTAGATATCGAGGGTCTGCAAGAGTCCAAGATCGAACGCACGGAAGTTCGCCTGGAGCTTTGGATCAGCCAACGCCTTCACCACGTCTTTGTAGGTGTGCGAGATGGTCAGCTTCGAAGACTTGAGGATCGGCTTACCGCTCTTGGACGTGAGCCGATAGGCGGCCTGCCGAGGATGGAGACCAAACGCACACAGATCGAACGCTGACTCGTTGGCCATAGTGCCGAAGACACCCCACGGGTTGGTGCGCATCTTCTGCTTCTCTCGATCCCACGTAGCGTTGACGATGTGGAAAGCAACCTTACTCGACAGCTCGCGCGCCTCTTCCCCAACGTAGGGTAGCCCACAGAAGTAGTACGGGCGGTTTCCTCTGGCGGTCTTCCACTTCCAGATGCCGTCGGCCATCCTGCCTATCAGGCGCAGTTGATCCTTCGACGGGAACTCCGGGACCGTCGGCTCCGCACAAACCGGGAAAGGGTCGGGAACCTCCAAACCTGCCCACTCGTCGAGAGTGCGACGTTCCTCTGGAGTCTCGGTAGTCGACTCGACGATCTTCTCGGGTGTACTCGTGGTATGGGACTCTTGAGGTCCGGAACTAGCCGCAGCAGCTACGAGAGCCACAAGCAGCATGATACCAAAAATCAAAGTTATTTCAGTTGCTTGACGCATGAAAACACCTCCATCCTCATAAACGAGTAACCATCCTACAGGACAGAACCGTAGGAATCCTAAAGCTGGGATCTCCCCAATATAGGCGCAATGGCTCCGTACTACCCAAAGAACTGTTCGTACTGGTCCTCGTACAACGCCGGCATCTTCTCGTAGAACTTCTGTAGTACCTGCAACATGACGCCCCGGATGATGGGGTGCGCCGGAGTGTCGCAGCGCATCTTGAAGATGTGCCTCCACTCTCTGAGGTTGGCGCCGATGACGATCTCCGACTTGAGCCCGATAGGCAGCACCGACCGTGCGTGTTCGGACTTCACGCCAAAGCTGAGAAGCGCAAGGTAGTCCTTCTCGGCCCGCTCCATCATGGACTCCCAGACCCCCTGGTGCACTTCGGGGATTCCGGGCTGCCTGATGACCGTGATCTCACCCCCGAACTTCCCCTTGCCGTAGTTGCAATACCGCGTGCTCTCCTGGGCGAAGCTTGCCAGACGGTGCCGCACCAGCTCATGAGTCAGCCCCCGGTCGGCAATGATGCGTGCCGTGGCGTAGCCAAACTCCAGCATCGCATGGTGCCCAAGATCGCAGATCATGCGCACGAACTTGTCCGCAGACTCCTCAGTGATCCGGTCTTCTGACTTGTAGCAAGTGCGGCCAGCGGCCTCGATACACTGCTCAGGAGTCTTGCCGTCCTCGGCTTCGAAGAAGGTCACCTCTACCGAAGGGTTCACGATTTGCATGAGCACTCCTTGTCCAGCTGAAGAGCAACGTCGATGCCGTGTCCGAACTCCTCCACCACAGTCTGGACGTTGCGTTTCTTGACCGACGTGTTGTCGACCCAATAGAACCGGGTGCCCAGACCCTTGAGCTGCTCCCCTAGCCAGAAGAAGCAGGCGTACTCGGTGTAGTCGGTCCCGATGCCGTCGAAAGAGATACGACGGACAAACGTCGCGATCTCGTGAGGGGGTCGGTTGCGCCAGAGATGCATTCGCTTCTCCGACCCTACCACCTGGAGACGCAACAGGAAGACCATGACTCCCCAAGGGTCCAGCAACTCCAGGCTCTTCGTGATGAAGCTCTCGGCAACCGAAAACGGTGGGTTGGTCGCGATGAGGTCGAACTTCCCCCGAGAGTTAGAGAACGGCGCCAACTCCTCATCCGTGAGTGTCATGAAGTCCCTGCCATACCAGAGCAGAGGGAGCTTTCCGGTCTCGCCCTCACCGGACAACTCCACACCGAGAGCTTGCTTGAACGGATGCTGCTCCACAGCGGAATGCAGGAACGGCGCTCCTCCCCCGCAACCGGGTTCGAGAACGTACATGGGTGGATTGTGCCCCGTGCAGCTGCGCGCAGCTTCAGACATCGCCAAGGCGCGCTTCACGGCCCAGTCAGAGTACAGCTTCGGGGTGGGGTAGTGGTCGCGACCACCACGCGCAGGGTTCTGTGCCATAGTTTCAACCTCCTGCTCTTAATATACAAGAAAAGGTAGGAGTCATCGGTACCAAGGAAGGGTTCACCGCAACGTACGGAGGGCAGTCCGTTGAGGGCCAGACCGGATGACTAGGCCGGTCCTTTGGAATGGCAGGGTGAACCCCTCCTTGGTACCGATGATTAGAGACCTACTCGCAGTAGTCGTCGCCGGGAGCCTGCACGCACGCGTCCTCGCCACACGGAGAAAAATCAAGAGAGTAGAAGCACTCTCCGGGTGTCCCCGTGTAGGAGCCTGAAACATCACAAAGCCCCTCCTCGGCGTAAGTCACCAGGGTATCCGGACCCATTGTGCCCTCCCATTCTGTACCTTGGGCGCAGAAATCATCCGGGGGATCATCGCAGACTACCTCATCGCACGGAGTCTCCTTACAATAAGCGTCGGTGTCTTCCAGAGGTACGCACTCGAAACCACAGTCCAAGATGTCGAACTCGTACGTGCACTGACCGTCCGAACACACGGCGTCTCCGGTGTAGTGGATCAAGGTCTCGCTACCCTCGCACACATCAAGTGGAGGGTCCAGACAGTCCTCGATACTCGAACACGACTGGTCGTCTTCAGTGCCGGTGTCGTCGTCGGTATCGGCACCCCCGTCACCGTCAACCCCTCCGTCGCCGTCATCTGTATCGTCGGTGTCGTCGACGTCATCCGTATCGTCGAAACCGTCGCCGGAACCACCGACCTTTTCCGCGCACGCACCAGTGCACAAAAGAATCAAGAACAGAAACAAAACTCGCATAGCTTACCCTCCGTTGTTAGAGCCAGGCGTCAACTGACTCTCAATATATACCACAGCCTCCCCCAGCTGTCAACCCTCTTCTTCCCAGAAGAACTCCGAAACATCCGGCCTGGCGATGGAAGTGACCACGTCCCGGTCCCCGACGGGTTCGGTGACGTCGGCACCAGGCTCCTCCACCGGAGGAGTGTAGTCGAGCGTACGAGGCGGCGCTGCCGGACCCTCCTCGAAGAGAACCCGGCTCGGTGTCGTTGCCGGCGTCCCCAGCTCCGAAGTCCCCGCCAGGGCAGCAGCGATCTCAGGCATCAAGGTAGCCTGGGCGTACTCCTGAGCGGTCTGTTCGGCAGCGGTGAGGTCGGACTCCGGGACCTCGGCCTCGAAGTACAATCCCACCTCGAAGACCTCCATGCGGATCACCTGACCCTCGGCATTCGTGACCTTGACTCCGACTGCGATGTTACGCCCCACGGGCGGTGTATCTGACATCAGATGGCTCCTTTCTCGTCGCGGCCGATCATATCACAAGCCTTGTGGATCTCCCTTAACTTCCGGAACTTGTCTTCGGAGTCCAGACATCCTCGACAACGCTGGGCCACCGGCATCCCCTTGAGGACAGCCCGAACACGCAGGAGAACGTCGAACCTCAAACACTTTCCGAAGGTCTTACCCATGTTGGCAAAATACGGACACAGGTCCCGAGAAGGGGTCATGCACACCCTGTCCCCGCACTCTATCTCGAAGACAGAGAGAAGGTGCCTAGAGCTTCCCATCCATCTCATCCGCGAGGCGTTGCAGCTCAGCCTGTTCCTTGGCTGCCTTCTTCGCCGCTGCGGCCTCTTCGGCTGCCTGGTGCTTTTCGCGATCCCTGATGTTGTCCCTGCACTTCTGACACCGCGTCTTGCCGTCTGGGAGCCTCTCCAGGGTATACCAAGGGGCCTCCCTGTTGCAGGTATCGCAATGGTTATGACCCGACATCCCTACCTCCTGGGGGTCCTGAGGAAGCCTGAAGCCCCCCTGGACCCCAAAATGTTCGACACCACCCCCGGAGGGGGAGTACTGGTACTGTTGAAGGACGCGCCGATACGGTCGAGAGCGCGCCGCTGCAAAGAAGACTTCCAAGCTCGACCAATTATCACCCAACCTCCGATGAGGAGTCCCATGCCGAGAAACATCCCGAAAAGTGACATCAGTCCCCCTTCCACCGACTCGGAGCGAACTCGTGATCCCCAAGAGCACACAGCTGCTGCTGGATCTCATCCAGCTTCTCCCGCAGCATCACACGGGCAGACATGACAGCCTCTCCCGTAGTGGAGAAGCACTCGCTGTGGTTCTTCTGGACAACGATACCGCCCCCAGGACCCTTGTCCCCTACCAGCCGGGGGCGACCATCGGCGCTCGTACACTCCACGAAGAAGTACTCGTTGGTAGTTCCACGCCAGATGATCTCCGTGACCTTCCCCGCCAGGATCTGCATCGGAGGATCTTCAGGGAACACGCCGGTCTGGGCGAAGAAGACGCGATCCCCCTCTCGGGCCTGTCCGGGTTCCATCAGTGAAACGCGTCTTTCTTGTTCGGAGGTACCGCTACCGTGGGTTCGGTGTGCTGCACAGGGACCACCAGAGTGATCTCCTTGGTCTGCGGATTGAGGTTGATGACGGTTCCGGGATGTCGAGGTACACGCTCCCTGATCCCGGCTTCGATGTACTGCGCCAACGCCTCAACCGCACTGGTGAAGTCCAAGACGTACACCGCCTGCTCCTGGGAGCCTTTCTTTATCTTCACGTCTGTCTCCTCAGAAGGGGATGTCTTCGTCGTCTCCGCCACCGGCACCACTACCGGGTCCGGGGTGGCCGCTGAGGGCGATCCAGTCTTCGTCGAGGAGTTTTCGTGTTCCTTTGCAAACAGGATATTTCGTACAACCCCAAAAAAGATCTCCCGAAACCCCATTAGATTTTACCTTCATGAGCGCATTGCACTTCGGACAGTGTACCTCTCGATGAGCCCCCTCGGGGAGAGAGGCGGGTGAACTGCCAGCGGCTGCCCTACGCTCTTTGCGATCCACGTAGAAGAGGATCAACCTGCCGTTGTCCATCGCGGTTCCAGTGATGTAGATGTCCCCCACTGAGTCCAACCACCCTTGGATTCTGCCCTGGTGCACCTCTGTGAAAACCACTACCTTCATGAACCTGCGATCTCCCTGTCGGGGATTCTCTGCTCACCCTCTTCGTACTCAGCCACCCACTCCCGTTGATAGATGTCGTAGACCATCCGAGGGGGAGCTGAGCCGTACCTCTTCTCGAACTTCGACCACGCCACCTTGGCCGCCCTGGGCCTCTTGGGCGCACTGCTGAATGAAATCAACTTACCCAACCTCTATGACTCCTGTATCGATGAAAACCGGCGTACCCTCACCGACGTACGCGCCCGCTACGTTGTAGTCGAAGAACTCTTCGGCCATCTCGTAGGTCATGCCGTCCCTCTCCATGAGGATCTCGACGCACTTCTCCCGGCTGTACGCTACCACCGGAGGTGCGCAGGCGCGGCAGGCGATCCCGATTATGGCCGCCTCGAACCCATCAGCCAGGCACGCCTCGGGGTTGATCTCCGAGATGTTCTCCCTGATTATCTCAACCGGGTCAGACACAGACACCCTCCTCCCACATGTTGATCCGAAACACGGACTCCTCTTCCTCCGGGTCAACCTCTTCCTCGACTTCGTCCTCGAACTCTTCGCGCTCCAATAGATGAGGAAACGACCAGATGTAGCAACCCGTGATCATGCAATGGTACTCGAACGTCGGAACCTCAGCCCCTTGAAGCATCGACAGCAGGGGACGACCGTAAGTGCCGCTGACAGAATAGATGTCGGGGATCACGCACTGTAGCTTATCCCGTATCATCTCCTTGCTCAGTAGAGGTCTCATGTTCTTAATATACAAGAAGCTAGGAGTTGCTCACTACGAGCTTGAGCGGGGGCTTCTTGTTCTTCTGGACAGCTTCCTCCAGTGTCATCATGTTCGGCACACGCTGCGGCATGATGGCGGGCATCCTGGCGCTCCACCAGAAGTAGGTACCTCTGAGATTCCGCAACTTGCAGAACGCCCCATCCCGGACCTGCACGACCAGCTCGCCGCCCTGGTGGAACACGAAGACCTCTCCGAGCACCCGGCCCTGCTCGTTCCCAACCATGTACTTCCCCGGCTTAGCGGGCATCTCCCGCTGCCAATGACCGTTGAGAAAGCACGCCCAGGCGTGGGGGATCGGGCTGTCCTTCTCGACGCCGTCCACGAGCATCTTGACTTCGAATTTACGGTTCTCGCTCATCTCGCCCTCCGTTTCTGCCAGGTGTCGCCTGACTCTCTAATATATACCACAGGTGGCTTCAGAAGTCAATCCTCTTCGAGCAAATCGCCTTGACGTACCCACGGAGGTCCTCCGTGAACCAGAAACTCAGAGGACGACACGTCGGAAAGGGGGCCTCGAAGGCGTTGCAGCCATGGAGGAGCCAGCTGTCACGCAAGATGGCGTCGTCACCCACCGAGAAGGGTACGAGAGGTCGATGAGACCTCTCAGGTATCATCACCGACAGGGCATCCGGGCACACCTCGTTGGCGAGGTGCCTCAACGTCAAAGACTCCTCGGGGGAGGCCTCTCCGATAGCGACCACCACTCCGTCCCCCTCCCAGTGATTGTACCAAGCCCGAATGGTCATCAAAGATAGACGTACCTTGGATTCGAGAGGCATCGCCTGCCTCTCGATGAGCCGGTCCAGCGAAGGCATCGAAGCGAGACCCCTACCCTTCTTGACCGAACCAACGACCAGCTGAGATCAGCTCACTGTGCAGGTAACGGCCGAAGTGACCCATCGACTCCAGGTACCGCGCAAGATGCTCCTCCTCGGAAGCGGTCTGCTCGGCCGCCCATCCCGGCTCCCCTCCGGCAGACTCCTCGCCCGCATACTTCTGCTCTACCTCTCGGATGGCGTCACTGAGGGTAGAGAACGCGTACGAAAACAAATCGTCCCACCACGCCGCGAAATCAGGAGGAACCACCGCGCCCCTGCGCCTCGCCGTCACGATCCTGTACGCCGGCTGAAGGGTCAGGTCGTCCACAAGACGCGTCAGCACAGCAGACTCTAAACCCTCGGGCATCATCTCCAGCTGCGCGTAGATGTTATCCAGAAGCTGGAGGGCCTCCTCGTCGGCGTCTGCATCGAGATCGGCGTCGGCCTGTCTACGCCTCACAGGAGAGGACTTCCCCACCGAGGCTGCGATGCGGTCCCAGGAACGCTCGCAGACGTTGAACTCTTCTCTAATACGCTTCATCGTCGATCTCCTTCAGAAGCAGCCAGTCGCAGAAGGACTGAAAGTCTTCATCGTCTCGTTGACGTTGTTCAGCCGTCATCCCTCGACGCTCGCGCTCGAAAACGTTCACGAGAGTCGAAGGGTGGTTGTAGTCCAGGTCCTCGGTATTAACGTCGTCCGGTCTCATCCTACCTCTTCTCGTTGAGGATCATAAAACTCCAAGAACTCGACAGGTATCTTGCCGTCGAAGAGCAGCAAGCAGTCCCCGAATGTCGTGTCGGAAAAAGAGAAGCCCTCTACCACTCCCGACATCGCTTCGAGGTCCACCACGATGGCAACCTCTCCGTAAGAACTACTCATCTCCGGATCGAGACCCACGCAGGCCATATGGATGTTGGGGTGGGCTTCCTTGAGGAGTTCTTCCACCTCTTCAAACCACGGATGACCGTCAGGAAGATTCCGCTTCCACTCCGAAGGGTGACCGTACTTCTCGTCCAGGATGTCCTGGTACTCGTACGGAAGCTCGCAGTACATGTACCCGGCGTGGTGTTCTCCAGGGGTCCAGTTCTGTGTGCCCAGACCCTCACGCATGATCTTCTCGGCGTTCTCTCTCGAAGTCCAGTGCCACCCCTTCCCGTGACCACCGATGCCGCCAGCCTCGTAGAACGGACATTCCCGCCGCTCGACCTCTTGAGCTATGCGACGAATACCGGAGTCTGAAATGCCTTGGAGTTTCATTCTTCCACCATTGCAGGAGACCACCAGCGCTCGATGTCCTTCACCTCTTCTACGTCCGTCACCACGTACCCGTCTTCATCCATCTCAGGATAAGCTTCGAATTGAGAAGCGGTAGGATCAAAGATACTCCCGTTCACATCTAACCAAGTGTGCCCCTCTGGCTCGGAATCGTCCCCGTAAAGATCATAAAACCCATGATGCACTTCTACGTCGAAACCAGCCGAGTCCAACAACACAGCCCATTTAGCAGAAGCCTCATGGCATCCGTATATGACTCCTACAACACCCATATTCTCCCTGACGAAGGTCTTGAGATTGTCACCCGCCAAAGGAGAAAACCAGTATCCATCAAAAGCCGTTTGAGCAATCCTCCTCAAGCCGGAATCTGGGATGCCTTGGAGTTTCATCAAGGGGTACTCCAGCGCTCCACTACATCAATGAAGTTGTCGTGAGCGTCTTCCTCGGTGTGTGCGTGCCACGTCTCCGTCTTGCCATCAGCCCACACCACCTGGACCGTCTTTCCGAAGCGGTACACTGTGCACGACTGGGTCTCGGGGTAAGGAGAATCCATCCAAGGGATGTGCTCCTCCTCGTCGGGCTCCTGCGTATCCACCAGAGCCTGCGCAGACTTCTTGTCCAGCCACACCGAGTCGATCAGGGCATAGATCAAGTCCTCCTGCTCCGGGGTGAATACCCACCGGACACCCATGTTCTCTTCGGCCCACCCACGAGGAGTATTCCCGCGTTCCTCGGACGTCGCCATCCAGTCAGCAACCATCTCAGCAATGTCGAGAACTCCCATCCCGCTACCATCGATAGGTCGCTCCGCAGGGCCGTCCCGATCCTCTTCGTTGAGGACGTCCAGCGTTTCGAGCTGATGGTACTCCGGATGGTGGGGGTTGTTCAGAATGTGATGCTGAGTGGCCGCCTTGATCGCGTCGTCCATCCCCTCTGGGAGCTGGCACTCAACGCCGTCGTCCTGGCACTTGTAGCGCCACGTCAACCAGACGTACGGGTCCAGCTCGGGTTCGTCAAACTTCCCCGCATCGTGCTCTTCTCCGCGCTCGATCAACCCATCCAACCCATCCCACGCGTCCTCCAGGAGGCGACAGTACTTCTGAACCAGGGCTATGTGCCGTTCAGTGCGCTCGACGAAGTGACGCTTCATCTCGTCGTCGAGCATCTCCGCAATACGCCTCAGCGCCGCCCCTGTGATGCCTCTCATCCTCACCTCTGGGACTCTTGCTTCCCGGCCCACTCGCCGGTCACAGCGTACGCGGCCTCTTCGAGGTGGTTCCCATGGTAGGCCTCCTCCCCGCGCATCCACGCCTGGAAGGAAGCGCTGGCATAGGAGAGCGCACCCGCCGCCACCCACGAGATGCCCCCACAAAGGGCTCCCGGTACCGGAGAGCCTGCGCTCCACGAGAGCAAGAACATCGTCAATCCGTACAGGAACCCAAGCAGCATCGCGGCCTCGTACTGCTCACTGTGGAAGTGCTCGTGGAACTCCACTGGAGTGTCGATGCCCTCGCCACCGGCTGCCGTGGGGAAGAACATGCCACCATGACCGAGACAGTTGCCGCCCATCTTGAACTTCCGGTCAGGCCACGAGCCTTCCTTGAACTCGAACCAAAGACCTTCCAGCCAGTGAAGCTTGTGACCCCAGAGCGCCCATGCGGTCAGGATGACGACCCACGAGATGATGTCCCACGGCCACGTCCACAGGTAGGTCAGGTAGTAGCGTGCTGGACGTTTCATAGCGCCTCCTCGTACTCGCGCATCAACTGGTACGCTTCTTCAAAGCGCCCAACCCAAGGATTGCGTTCAATCACCACAGGTACCTCACCAAGTCCGGCACGCTGAGCAGCGAACCAGCGGTGGTGCCCATCCTCGATGAGGTAGAGACCGTCCCCGACAGGAGTTACCGTCAACGGCCCCATGTACCGGGGCCAACCCTCGGCCTTGTAGAACTGGTCTTCGATGTCATTTATCGAGGAGGGGTCTTTCTCTTCTAGAGGTTCCGTAGGGTACAACGAGTCCACCGGAACCCACGTTGCCGATGACAGGTCTTCAGGTAGCGCCTCGGCAATGCGACGAACTCCGTTGCCCAGCTGAAGCTCAGGCTCCTCTTTCTCCTCCAGAGGCACGTAGTAAATGTCTTTATAGTCCTCCGGATTAGGCCATGTAGGCTCCACTACTCCTTGCTCCGCGACTCCCCGAGGAAGTTCTATTTCGAGAATCACAGGGTCTTCCAAAGATCCGTCCCAGCCCCCTTTGCGGGCGTACTCACGCGCAGACACCAGCGTACCAAACAGGTACACCCCGTACCCCCAATCCCCCCACCCACCCCAAAACCCTTCACGCTCGATACTGTCAGCAGACTCCCTATCGGTGACGTGGTAATAGGTCTCCGTACGCTGAGCCTCAGCAACACGACGCTCCTCCAAAGGATGGTCGGGCATCAGGTAGTCGTTCTGCCAATACAACACCTCCGGCTCGCCGTAGTGCTCTGAGAACTCGTTCTCAATTATCTCGCCGGTCTCTTCTCGGTCGAACGCCTTCTCCGGATCAATGGTATCCCAGTCTTCGAGAGGAACCCACCTCTCGCCGTTCCAGACGAACACTTCCTCGGGGTCGACATCATCGACGATCCAGGCATCCGCGAAAGCGTCTCGTGTACCGATCTCGTCGCGCTTCAAACCCTCGAAGACGTTGGTACGCACCGCGAGCACCACAGGGAAGGTGCCGGTGAAGAACTCCTGCTCGTCACCGACCAACTCATTCTGCCCCCAGTCCTCCGACCGGCTGTACCAGAATAGAAGACCGTCCCAAGTCGTTGTAAAGACGCCCTGCTTGCTGTGCTCCGAGTAACCAGCGCCCTGCCCTACCCCACCTCCCACGTCTCCGAGAAGACCCTCTTCAGAGATACCATCGAGATTCCGATAGTAGGTCACGTGGTACACAACATCCGGAACGTCCCCAAAGAACCCCTCCTGCGCGATCCTCCTCAATCCGGAATCTGGGATACCTCTCAACCTCATCTCGGCCCCTCGTAAGGTCCCCATCTGGAGAGGGCCGCCTCAAACATCTCAGGCGTGACGCCGTTGACCCCGACGATATACTCAGGGGGAACGAAGCCCGTGAACACGACACCTCCTGGATGGAGGTCCCCTCCAAGAGGGACGCTCCCGTCCAGAGGAACATCAACAGTCACCCAAGGGAAATGCTTGTTATGCCGCTCAGATTCACTCGAAGGGTGGTTGACGCCTACTCCGAAAACAGACGTCGGTGACTCACTGCTTCTCCCAGCGCCCTCTGGTTGCGACACGAGGCCTTGAGAAAGGATAGACTGCATGAGGACCAGGCCTATACCGCCTTGCATGCCCGCAGAGTGAGAGAAACGGAAAGTCCCTTCTAGGGGTGAAGGAAGGTACCGTTCGTCCTGCACAGCACTCCAGGCCTCCATTGCAATAGGTCTGATGAGGTCCCACTCATCCGTGTATTGTAGCTCTCTGAACTCCTCGGCAGACATCCCCAGAAGATCGCCCATGATCGACGCAAACGCGTCCGCGTCGTACATGAGGTTGCCCACATCGGACCAACGCAACGCGAAATAGGCCGCCATCTCCTCCACATCAGGGAGTGCGATGTCGCGCCCATCCCCTTCTGCGGACTGTGCGATCCTTCTCAATCCGGAATCTGGGATGCCTTGGAGTTTCATCAGTACAGCTTCATCCCCAAGCTTTTAGCCTTCTCCGCACGCTCAGGTCTCGTAGATCCAGCATCCAACGAGATGTCTCCATCTCCTGTGATGCGATAACGCGCGTACCCTCCGTCACCGTAGAGAACCCATACGTAGCTATCACGCATAAGTTCCCAATAGTCCTCTTCATCCCGGTAAGGCAACGACTCCTCCAAAGCCTCTTCCAGCCTCTGGAGGATTCCGCCCCAGGAGTACTCGGAATCTTCCGCAACACTGCGTCGTGCCCACGACTCACCCTCTATCTGAGTGAGTACCTCAAGGACACCGTCAGGGTCCTCCAAGACGTTCAGACCTCCCGACTGCGCGATCCTCCTCAACCCGGAATCTGGGATGCCTTGGAGTTTCATTACAGATCACGCCCCCAGTCGCCGCCCCCGAAACTGCTCAAGTACCCCATGACCTCCCGGTACGAGGGGTCGTCGTGAGCCTCTCCCCACGTACGGTCCGCGAAGTCCTGGCCAAGCTCACGAGTCAGATCGTACAGTTCGCTGGAGGCTGCGAACTCCACCTCGTTCCACGAGGAGCCGAACTCGTAGTGTCCAGATGCACCAGCATCCTCCTCGAACGTTAGCTCCCGGTCCCATTCTGTGAGCAACGCCTCGGCAGCGGCACGATGCTCCTCGAAGGAACTTACGGAGCGAACCTGGTCCCGGAGACGAAGAAGGTTCCGAGAGGTCTGCCGCTGGAACTCATGGACTTCGTCCATCGTGTACGTGCGCTGGGCGATGCGCCGCATCATCGCGACCACCCTGCCCCCACTATCACCAGACTCTCGATACGGAGGGCTCGGAGGCTCGGGAAGTTCACCCTGGAGATGCGGAGCGGCTTCAAGCAGACGCTTCAGGGTAGTGCCGTGGTACTCGATGCTGCGTGGTTGGTACTGGGTCTCCGAGAACAAGGAGGTCTGATCGCTCTCAGGCTCTCCCCAAACGAGCTGCTCCTCGAAATCAAAGTAGCCCCCGTAGACGTCATCGATCCAGGGGATGTTGAACCCCGGCCAGCGAGATTCCAACTCGCCCTCCGCGTTATCGTAGTCCTCCATCTCGGTAGCAACCGGAGTGATGAACCAGACCGCGCGAACACGGTCAGCCCCTACGTCTTCGGTGTACCGGTACTGGTCCGTAGCCAACATCAACAGCTCAGAGGAGAAGTCACCTGTCTGCATGTACTTCCGGAACGCATCCGGGAACCCCGACTCCTCTACAAGACCAGACAGCGGGTTACCGAAGTGGTAGAACGTCCCCTCCGCGATCATACTCAAAGGATCGGTCGAAGAGGCATCAGGCTCTGTATCCGACTCCAAGATGTCGAACGCGGCATCGCGAATCTCCTCGTCAGAGGAGTCGACTGTCAAGTCGTGCCACCCTGCCATCTCCTGGAGATGAAGCTCCAAGACTTCCCAAACCATCTCCTCGGCGTCGTAATCCGTCTGCGGCTCGTGACCGCTCATGTCCAGGGCGACCACCACGGGATAGTCGGTTACGTAGTGAACATCGTTCTCGTCCGAATCAGTGTAGGACTGCGCGACACGACCCACCGCGTACTGAGCAGCGATCTTGAGATCACCCGTAGTGTGGAAACCCGGATGCGTGGTTACCCCTTTATACTTCTCTCCCACTGAGTAAGGCGGTTCGGCCAGGAAGTCGCCTACCTTGCGAGAGATCCTGTGAAGGGCCTGATCTGTGATGCCAGGAAGCCGCATGTACTACTCAAACAAGTCAGGGTTCGCACCCCACATCGAATCCAGCAGGGTGTTGAGTTCCTGAGACAAGGTCTCCACGTTCTGTACGCATTCGACAAAGCTCTCTGCGTGGTCTCTGCCGAAGCGGCCCTCGTCCATGGCTTGGCTGAACTCCTGAAGGGAGCCCGCAGCGAACGTAGCGTTCGAGAGCAGTCGAGCCAGGATGTCCCTATCGCCGTCAGAGATCTCCGCAACTACCTGACGCTCTCCGTTCCGCGCAATCCGGCGTATCCCGTCATCAGTGATTCCACGCTTCATCGAGTCCTCCTAACGGTAACCTTCTTGGGCAGAGGACCACACTGAAGAGTGGCTTCAGTATACCCCAACCCCTTGTCTTCGATCTTGAGAACCTCGCAACCAGGGTGCTTGGCGCGCAGGTACCGCATCAACTCACGGTCCGCACAACCACCTTGAATTGCTAGAAAAACAGCTACAACGGCAGAAAGAATGAGTCCGACGTAGCGAGTAGTCATCATGCCCTCCAAGTACCCTCCCTATATAGCACAGCCTTAGAGGGTTGTCAACAACTACTCCCTCTTCGAGCTGGCCTTGAGATCGTCCCAACGCACCTTGATGAGACGGCCGTCATCGAGGCGCATGAAGTAGTAGTCACCCTGCTTGTCGAACTGCGACTCCGCGTACCCCCTCGTCCCCTTCGGATAGGTGGTGGTCTGGCCCCAGCCGGTAGTGACGGTCACGTCGTTCTTGAGCTGAACACGCTCGTTGGAGTTGAACGCGTACTGCTCGTCCTCGATGAGTCCAGGATCGAGGTCATGCCGGATGTTACCCAACTCGTCCTCGCGCTCCTCAGCGGTTTCGATCTCCTCGAAGGCGAGCTTGATCTGATCGGCACGTGAACCACGCGGAGGAACGCGTACGTTCACTGAGTCCTCGATGAGGCCAACCCCGTCACTGGGAATGCTGTGCTGGGGAGGGTTACCCATCGGGTCATGCTCGTCGGAAGGGGGTCCGATAGGGTCGGCCTCGGAGAGTTTGTTCGGGAAATCGTCCGAATTGCCCAAGGGCGCTCGGTCGATCTTCATCTCGCCCTGCTCGACAGGACCCATGCCAGGGGTACGGATCTGCGGACGACCGGGCTCAGTACGAGCCGGCATCGCATCAGCGACACGGAAGGGAGTGGAGAGGTCCACCCCCTCCATCAGGACCACACCGGCCGTCAAGGGCGTCTGAAGATCCACACCCTCCATGAGTTCTGCAAGGTCGTCAGCCATGTTGGGGGCCTTCTCGACCGGGCTCATGGGGGTCTCGTGGACATTCTGCTGGAGAGCCGACAGCAGGAGGTCTTCCATCTGACGCTCGATCTCCTGACGCTTCTTCCAGGTACCGGCGCACTCCACGTTGTTCATGCGGTCACGAACATCGAGAAGCTCACGCACCTTGGCAATCGCCGCGCCTTCGAGCGGGTCTCCGGCGAAGCAATCGAGGAACTCAGAGATCGAGTCCACTCCCCAACACGAGGTCTTGCGGCTACCCTGGACGACGATGACGATCTGGTCTGCCGGAGCGGCCTTCATGCGCTCCAGGTTGAGCATGTTCAGCTCGTGACAGATCTTCGACTCCTCGTCCCATTGCGCGCTCAACTCCTTGTCGTACTCGTCACTCTCCAGGTCGAGGGCGAAGAGCTGCTCCAGGAGAGCCACGGCCTCCTGCTCGAAGGGCGTACCCTTGAGCTTGTAGAACCAGTCCTCCCAATACATCGACTCGCTGTATGCGCGCTTCTTCGACATCGCCGTAGCCTCCAGGGCGCCAGCCCCCTCTCCGAGCGTCCCCCGCTGGGATTCGAAGAGGTCGACCGCTGCCTCGCTCACGTAGGTCAGGATTTCGTTCGAGCCGTCGAGGAACTCGTTCTCGCCTTCAAAATCGTCCAGGTTCACTGGGATCTCTACCTGCCAAGGGAGACCCGAACTCTCCGTCACGCTGACCAGGTACGTACCTTCGGTGTCACTGGGTTCTACCAGAACATCGAAGCCTCGGATGATTGTGGTGAAGCTGTCCTGCGACATCTCGACCTACCAATCTGCATCGCTGCGACCACCCGCGCCGTACTCACCCCACGGGATGGACTCGGTGTCCACCATCGGCTCTTCCTCGGCGTCGTACCACTCCTGGAACAGATCGAACCATCCCTTGTCGGCCATCACCTGATCCAGGATCTCGCTGACCTCTGTCTCCCTGACGGGATAGAAGTCGCCAAGGATGTACGGCAGCTCGTCGTAGACCTTGCGCGGACCAAGCGCGACCAGGGCATCGTAGATATTCTCAGCGCCCAAGGCCTCCTTGGACGTCGCGTTCTTGTGATCCGTACCCGGACGAGGACGACCCCGGCTGACGCCCCACTGGTTGATGGAGAACCCGTCGTTGACCAGGTGCTTGTACCACTGGTCACGGGAGCACGTCGGCAACCGGCGCAGGATGTAGTTCTTCTCGATGTGCGAGTAGGGGCGAGGGAAGGTGTCGTAGCCTAGCTCCTCGGCCTCTACCATGTCTCCGAGCACGAGATCGTATCCAGGAGGGGTCATCCTGACCAGCTCGAAGTCCTCTGGGTCTTCCTCCCCGGAACGCTGACCCATGCCCTCCATGTCCCTGACCTGATCGGCCAGGTCCGTGGCGGCGGCTTTCTGCCCCAGCTTACCGCGACTCTCCAGGATGGAAAATATCGCAGCCCCTACGATGGGGCTGTGCGAAGTGGCCGCCATCTCAGCCAAGTCTTCGTCCGACAAGCCCTGAAGCTGGTCAGCGGCTGCGGACACGTCCCGCATGAAGTCGTCCACATCCTCCGGCAACTCAGACGACCACTCCCAGAACTCCTCGCCCTGCGCAGTCTTCTGCGCGTGAACGAACCGCTGCCAGTACCGAGGGTCGACCTCATCAGTCGGGATCTCCGGCATGAAACCGCCCTTGAGATCCTTGAGCAGCGCATCTGCGGTACGCTCGTCGCCCTCGTCGTAGGCGTCCTTGGCCTCCTTGGCCAGGTTGGCGTAGTAGGAGAACTCCTCGTCAGTGAACGACTCGGAGCCGGCTTCGAGGTGCCCCAGAAACTCCTCGACCTCCTGCACGAACCCCTTGGCAGCCATGCGCTTCCCGAACCGACGACGACCCGAAAGGTGCTCGGCCATCAAGAAAGCAGCCTTGCGGCCCTGGACAGCCGTGGCAGCGCCCTGACCGAGATAACTCTGCAAGTCCTCAAGCAGGTTGTACCACTCGACCTCTTGCGGAGAGATGTTGAGACTGTTGAGCAGCGGTGAAACCGAATCGTACAGCATCTCCACCTGCGTATCGGCATTCGGATTCAACGCAGCCGAGACCTGCTGGACGATGAAGTCGTTCGCCGTGATCTGGTGGAAGAGGTTGTCGGTCAGGGTGGCCGGCGCGCTCGGTGTCGACATCGGGGTCATCGGGACTCCGGCCCCCTCCATCGGAGCAACCATGGTGGGATCGGTCACGGAGGTGTCAGCATCCGGCGCCTGAGGCGCCTGAGGACGCTCGACCCTCGTCCCCTCATCCTGCGCGTACTTGGAGGCAGCGCGCATACCTTGCGCGGCCTTGACCACACCCTCACCGACCTGGTCCCAGTTGATCTCACCCATCTCGTTGATCCCCGTGTAGGTATCTTCACCGTACACGTCACTGAAACCCTGCTCGGCCTGGAGCAGCTGACCGAAGTTGGAGATCGAGTTAGAGATTTGAGCCAGCTCAGCCGCACGGGAGAAGTTCATCTCGTTGCCCACGATGTTGTAGTAGGCCCGCTTGGTAGCGACGTTGTCGAACCCCTCCAAGTCCTCGGCAGGCTCTTCTTCCTCGTTCTTGCTCCACGGCCACGAGAAAGCCTCGCGAGAAGACTCCTTACCGGTCCCCTCGTTCTTCTTGCGGTCCCGCTTCACCTCGTCGGCGTGGTCCTTGTTGCGATCCTGCTCACGCTTACGCTCGGGGCTCTTCGGCATATCGCGCTTGTACGAAGAGTCGAGATCCTTGGGGCTGTGGTCTTTCTCGACCTGCAACCCGTGAGAGTCCTCCTCGGTGGGGCGACCCTCCACGTTCCAGTCCTTGTCACCAAAGTCCTGCGCGACACGAGACAGGATCTCAGACCACGCGCGCTTCTTGCGTGCCACGTGGACTTCCTTCTCGCCGGGCTGGATGACATCAATGATGGTGTCCTCGTACCCGGAGGTCTCCATGCCGGTGCGAGGATCAACGCCATGGAACCCTGCACGACCGCCGTAGAGGTCGGGCACGCGTTCGGTCACGGTGGCCACGAGGTAGCTGCCGGGGCTGGTCTCGAACAGCACCATGTCGCCTTCCTCGTAGTACACGCCCTGCGGCTCGCCCTTCTCCTCGACCGGGAGGATGCCGTAGGTACGACGAAGACCCCCAGCGTCCAACCGAACCTGGCGAGGCTGGTAGCCACGCTGGTTGCGCTCAGCCACAGCACGGTCGATCTCGTCCCCCTCCAGCGGAGGATCATACTGACCCCGGAGCGGCTCCAGCTCGTACGTGGTGTTGCGCTGCAAGATCTCATCCACGGTACTCTGCGCGAGGATGCGCATACGACCGTTGTGGATGAGCGTCGACGGAGGTACCACGCTCCCTGCGGTGACGTGCACCGGGAGCACAGCATGGCACTGTACACCGCTCAGAGAGGCGAACTTCACGTTGAACTGGATCTCGGCGTCCACCACCGCGTTCTCGTCGTGAGCAGCGTAACGGACAAACTTCGAGGCGCCGTACGTGATGCTGGGACGTACCGGGAACTCGCAAGCATCCAGACACGACTGCGCGGTGATCGCAGCTTCCTGGATGTAAGCATTGAGAGAGCGGTCTTCTCCCCGCAGACCCACAGAGGAACGCTGCAAGAAGATGTCCGAGAGGTCCACCCCGCCAGCCGTCCGCGACATGTTCTCCCGCATGGCCACGATGCGCTTATCGTGCTCCCGGAACAAGGGATGGTTGGCAACGTGGTTCCTCTGCTTCAGCTCTTCGAACTTAGGCATCGCCCTACCTTTTCTTTGTCGCAACCGGCATCGCGGTCTTACCTACCGTGACACGCCCACCGGGTACCATCGGGGCAGAAGCCGCCTGTACCGTCTGCCGCTCCCGTTGAGATCTCAAATCAGGCTGAACGGGCTTGTTCTCAAAGGACTCCGGACGTACGCAAACGACTTTCGTGGAGTCTATGATAATGCCCGGATACGATCCCGCTTCCGGAGGAGACCAGAACCTCAAACCAGGATCACCCTCGTCGGTCCTGCGCTCCAAGATCCTCGCCCACAACGCCTCCTCGGTATTCTCGGCAGCGAGTACACGAAAAACAGAACCGCTATCACAATACACGATGTAGGCAAAAAGCGAGTCTGGGCACTTAGTAGTCAAGGTCTTCACCCTCAATGGCGTGAAGGAGGCTCTCCTCCCTCAAAGCAAGGATTGTCTCGTGGTGTACTGCGAGACGGTCCTTGTGATACGCGTCCAGATCCTGCTGAGAGTAGGCCAACAGGAGAACTCGGTCCCCCACGTCGACACCTTTGTCAGAGGCAAACCCTGCGTTCACCTCGACAACACCGTCGCACCCCTCACAGCTCCAGCGATCAACACCACCGACCCGCGTACTCTCTTCCAGGGCCAGAACTTCCCCGTCCCGCAGGAAGATCACGTCCAGAGGGAAACCCACAGATCCTTGGTGGAAGACCACGTCGCAGTAACCGGGGTACGGGAAATACAACCCCTCGTTCTCTTCGAGCGAAGAATAGCCCTGGAGACCTTGACGCTTCTCTTGGTCAGTGGCAGCAACCTTGCACTCCACCTTGACGTCCTTGTCCATCCAGCGGGCCTTCACCTTCACCACCTGACGGGGTCGCATCCTTTCGCCAAGCCGCACTATCCCGCTCTCGAACATGTGGATGTAGGGACGCTCTCCGTCAACGAGCATCCCGAAATCATCCGTATACGTACGAGACTGCAACTTGACCAGCACGGGCTACCTCGCTACTTGCGCTTCTTCTTACCCTTGGGGGCCTTCTTGGGCTTCGCCGGCTCCTCGGTCTGAGGCGGCTCCTCAGGCTCCTTCGGCGGCTCCTCAGGCTCCTTCGGCGGCTCCTCAGGCTCCTTCGGCGGCTCTTCCTTGGGGGCCTCGACCTCTTTCTCCTCACGCAGCTCCTCGATGGAGGGGTGCGCGAGGATCTTGGCCACCTCGGGCAGCGACCTCAGAACCTCCGACGACACGCCCGTCGCCTCGACAAGGTCCACAACACGTGCGTGCGGGATAACGACGCTCCGGACACCCTCGCGAGCCAGCTTACGCCGCTTGTGCTTGGGGGTCTCGGGAGGAAATTCCACGGGAGGGTAGACCATGAAGGCCACCTGGCCCTGCCCGACATTCCGTACTCTCAGCGAATCACCCATCGGGGGCTCCTTTCACTACTGAAGAAGGCTCGAAAAGCTCTTGTTGCTCGCGAGACCAAAAAGATCCCGCGCCTCTTGCATCGTCATGCCCAGCTCGGTGAGCAGACGCTCCGCGAGCTTGCTGGCCTTCATCGACGTCACCTGCTCGGGGCTACTGGCCTCGACCGACATCTGCTGAATCTCAGAGAGGATCTGGAACGCACGCTCTTCGTTGGAAAGACCGCTCTCCATACCACTCTCGGGAGTCGGAGGCTGCACGGGGGCAGTGGGCTTGGCCGGAGCTGCCGGAGCACCCGGAGTCGGAGCACCCGGAGTCGGAGCACCCGGAGTCGGAGCCGACGGTTGCACGGGAGCAGCGGGCTGCGGCGCCGGGGCCGCCTGGGCCTGCATCATCCTGCGACGGTTGATCTTGCGCAGCACGAGCTTGGCCATGCGCGCTGCCGTCGGAGGGGCAACAGGCGCAGCAGGAGATGCCGGCGGTGCAGCAGGAGATGCCGGCGGTGCAGCGGGAGATGCCGGGGCCGGGGTACCCGCAGCAGGGGGTGCGGCAGGGGCTGCCGGTGTCTTCTGCTGTCCCGGAGTGGTAGGCTTCGCCTGAGTGCCCGGCTTGGCTAGCTGGATCTGGAGGATCTTCTGCTTGTCCTCGGGGTCCATCAGATTGATGTCTTCGACAGCCCAACCCAGGGTCTGAAGACCTTGATCGCCCGCACCCATCGGGGCGCCCTTGGGAGCCGGAGCCCCACCAGGTACCGCAGGTGCAGGAGCGCCAGGAGCGCCAGGAGCGCTAGGAGCAGCCGGAGCGGGGGCCGGGGCCGCAGGTGCCGGAGCTGCCGGCTGTGCTGCCGGGGCTGCCGCCTGGGCCTCTCGACGCGCCCTCAACCACGCAGCGCGACGAGCAGCCTTCTCATCCTTCTTGGGACCAGAGGGCTTCTCATCCTTCTTGGGACCAGAGGGCTTCGACTCGGAAGTGTCACCCTTGGACAGCTCCTTGCCGTAACCACCCATGTAGTCCTCCCAGTACTTCTTGGCGCCCTCATCGACAGCCTCGACGTCACCCTCAGGGTCCGCATCGCCTTCCTTGTCCTTGCGCCCTCCGCCACCGCATCCGGCCTCAAGGTCGAAAGGGCGACCGCCCCTCCTTGCACTCACGGCCTGCGGAGCTGCGGCAGCCGGGGTAGCCTGCGCGGGATCGACGGTCCCCTCGGCCTGATCGGCCTCCTCGGCACCGGGCATGCTCGGACGATACTTGCTCCAGTCGACCTCTTCCCCGCCCAGAGCCAACGTCAAGCCGTGCAGCTCCTCCGCCGACTCGGCTTCGAGGTCACGACTGTAGTTGCCGTCGCCGCCCCAGTTCTCCTTGAGGCGCGGACCGGCCTCGCGACGAGACTCCTTACCTCCACCTTGCTCCTTGGTCTTGTACCCCTCGCCCTTCATCCAGTTGGCGAGCGCCCACGGATTGTCCACTCCAGCCTCACCCTTCAGGTCCTTGACCACGCGCTCCCACCCAGAGCCATCCGGAGCTTTGGCGATCCTGTATGCAACACGCACGGCGTCACCCGTAGCCGCCTGGAGAGCCTCTTCAATCATCTGTGCAGTCTGTGGGTCGAGTTGCGCCCCTTGCATATACTGAATGACTATGTCGGAGGCCTGCATCTCGTCCACCCCCTGAGAAACGAGATATTCGATAGCAGCCTGTTCCATCTGATCGTCACCAAGCGCCCACTGGGCAACACGCAGAATGGCCTGGCGTCGACCGTACGGGCTAAACCCGTGAAAGTCGGGATCACCGCGATACTCGTCGAACTCGTCAGAGAAAGGCTCATCGTCGGAGTCGCCACGATACTCCAAAACGGGGTGACCGTCTTCGAGCAGGACCACATTCTCTCCGGCAACGCTACCGTAGCCCTCGGAAGACATCTCAACGAACTCGTCGTAGGCCGACTCAGCCTCCTGGAAGGTATCACCCTTGTAGACCGTCTCCTGGCCCACGAGAACCTCGTACATGCCCGTCTTGGGCATGAAGACGTTGTTGGCCGCCCACTTGTCTTCGTCCATGATGTCGCGAAGGAGGGTCTCACTGGGGCGCGCAGCAGACATCCTACGATAGATGTCTGAGGCATCCGAAGTCGGCTCGGTGAAAGAGTCCACCAGGCGACCCATCTTCGCCTGCCCCTCTTCCTCGTCCTTCAAGTCTTTGCCGCCACCCTGAGGGGTGTGGATGACCTTGGCCGGGTCAGAGGGCTTCTCACCGTCGTTCTTCTTCTTGCCGGGCTCTTCCTGAACCTTGGGGTTGTAGGGATCGGAGTCCTCGGCCCGACGGCGCGCTGCGGCACCTCCAGCGGGAGCGCTGCCGCTGCCATCACTACCGTCCACCATCGGAGCGCCGTCCTCTTCACCCATCTGGGCCTTGCCAGAGCCGAGCTGACCAGGGCCGCGCTTGGGCTTCTTCACCTCGTGGAGACCTCGACGACGAGCTTCATGCCCGTGCAGATCGGCATAGTCCTCCAAAAGATCCGCAGCGATGGCATGCCAATCTACCTCGCGCCACTCCACATTCGGACCCGGCATCTCGTAGAACGCCTCTTCAACCTGAGGAGCCAGTTCCTGCGGAGAATCAGGCCCCTCCGCCAACTCCATGGCGTAGCGGTATGCACCATCATCGTTCATGATCCACAGGTACACCTCGTTGGTGTCCCAGTTCATGTTGTCACGCGCGTTGCGGCGACGAGCGTTCTTGCCGTCCTCCTGGATGCGCACCACGCGGTCACGCCAGTTGGTGCTGTTCCCGGAAGTATCCGAGCCCAGGTTGGTATCCGGCAAACCACCCCGACCCTCCTCGGAACGAGGACGCTTGTTGCCGGCCGGGTTGAAGTGCGAGGGATTGTGACTCGTCGAGTCCGGACCCAGGTTGGTGTTGGGCTTTGAGGTGCCCTTCGGGTCCGTCCCCTTCGGACGCTTGTTGATCTCGGGCTTGAACTTACCCTTGGGCTCCTTGCTCGCGGAGTCCTCACCGAGGACCTCAGCAGGTCCACCAGGCAGTTTCACCTGATCGCCCTGCGTCTCGTTGACGCCAGGAATGGGCATCGCGGCGTTCTTACAAAACGCCGTCACCGCAGCATCCAAGTGGAAAAGGGGAGCCTCGAACGCCTGGTCTGGTGAATTCTCCGGCGGGAAGACCTCCACCATGTCGGTATCAGCGTTGATCCGAATCAACCAGCCCCCGTGCTCAACCATGCGGTCGTTGAACAACGCGTGCTTCACGTGGCCCGGATTGACCTTCTGGCTATCAGTGCGCTGCGTCCGTGTTCTTGACATTTTATCCCTCAACCTCGTTGTGGAAACCAACGCTACATCACGTACAGTTTTCCGTCATCCCCTACATAGAGATACTGCTCACCGAACAGTTGAGCTGCCCGTGACAGGCGCTCGCCCACTTCTCCAACATCGCGATCCCAGAAACCCGCCCCGTGACCGTTACGGGTCAACCAGAAGTCGTGACCAGCCTGAGCCGACCACATCTCATCCCCTGACCAGTCCGGCCCATGCCCGAGCAACGATGCGTACGATTCTAGATCCTCTCGATTCTCCGACTGGAAACGACGACAGTCATCTGCCATCTTAGTCAGAGCTTCAGGAGAGAGGTCCTCTGGTCCGTAGTTCTCGTCGAGGGGCCGACCACCACTGTCGTCGCTCTCATCGGTCGACGACCAGATGGCGGCTTCGATGTACCCTTCCGTGAAGGAGTCAACACCGGCCTGAGCTTCGCGGCCAGGAACTCCATCTTCCTCGCGCTGCGCCTCGTAAGGATCGTCAACCGCAACCCCGAGACCTTGAAGACGCGTGCCGTACTCGTCCCACGCGTCCATGTAGTCCTCGTCCCACATCCAACTATCGGAAGATCCCGGAATGAACGCCAAGATGTAGGCTGCCCGGTATGCGGGGTCGTCCGCATCCTCTCGATTCTCCGCCGCAAGACCTTCTTCCCACGTTCCGCCTCTGTAAGCGGCATCGTAGTTCCCGGAATTGAAACCCTTGGAAAGCTGCGACCACTCCTCGTCGCCCCGAGCCTGGCGACTGGCGGAGGGTCCCTCCTCAAAAGGGCGCTCACCCTCCTCGTCGTCCTCATTATCCTCGAATTCTATACCAAGGAACTTCTCTCGGTTGTACGAATTCTGGATGCCTTCGATCATCTGCCGAAGTTCCGCAGCCGTCGTCGTGAACGCGAAGCCATCGTACGCTTCGGTCAGCGGATCGTAACCTTCGCGCTCTTCAGTCTTCCACCGCTCGTCCATCTCCTCCGGAGACAGCCGCTCGGAGTCCCAGTCCTCCAGCTCGGCAAAAGCCTCCTGGAGGGCCTCGTCCTCGCTGCCCCAGCCCTGCTGAATCCACACAGCGGAGGAAGGGGTAAAGCTCGAACTGTCGTGAACGACACCCACGTAAACGGGATCGTCGTTCAGTGACAGATAAGTATCTCCACCAACTCGTGCTACAGCGGTAGAATCGAACGCCGGGGTCTGCTGGGCGCGCTTACGCGCCTTCGGCCCCGTGGTCCGCACACGCTGCTGGGGGACAGGGGCGTCTCCCTCGAAAGGGCGACCCGCCTCGTCTCCGTCCTCCCCACAAAAGGATGGACCGAAATCCATCCCCTCCAGGAGGTAACGCTCGCCGGAATCCACCTCGTTGATGAGGCCCAGAACGAACCTACGCGACTTCACTTGATGCGGAAGAGGGCCGTTCAGACCGTGGTAGACCATCGCCCGGTCGAAGTCCTCCTGAGTGTGGATGTCGGAGGCGATACGCGTCAGATCGGACAACGGCAACGTCGTGTAGCCCTCCTGTCCGATCTGCTCGATGACGGCAGCGGCAGCCGAACGAGGGAAGTTGCGCTTGTAGTGATCGTGCAGAATCAAGTACTGCTCCGCAGTGATCGATCCCGTACGATTCTTCTTCCACATGCGCTCCAGGTGCCCGTGCAGAGCACGAAGACCCGCGTCCTTGTCCCGGCCAGCATGGCCTTTGACGCGCATGAACGCGTCGTAGACAGACGCCACCGGGAGCTTCGCGTTCACCTCGGAAGCTTCCGCTTCGAGACGCTCCGCGATGAGCTTCTGTACACGAGCAACGTGCGGGACGTTGAGCCGGAACTCGTTCTCGTACTCGGCCTCCTTGGCCTGACGCTCTTCCACCGCCCGTGCGTAACGAGACCGAAGACGGTTCGCGTCCACACCATGAACGGAGCGGCCCGAGAGGTCCGCGAGATCCTGGCATACATTCCTGCCGTATCGGGTTGTCATTGTTTTACCTCGCTCTGCCGCAAAACTTCTCAGTTTCGTTAGACAGTTGTACCACGGGGGGTTTGCGGAGTTCTAAACTCCAGCCGACCTTTTTTCACTTTTCAGGAGATCGCGCATCAGCTTGCCCATGAAGTACTCAACGCCACACGATTTGCATCTCACTTTGAGGGGCAACGTACCGAAAACAGTAGACAGTTGAGCGTCACAACAAGGGCTGGTCACATCCCGACAGTCCTCTACATCCTCGGGACAATCTTGATCGGAAGAGGACTCGGCGTCTGGCTCATCCTGAGAAGAAGCTTGACTCCGCGTCTGACGAAGCAGCGCCAGCAACTCGGATAGCTTGGCCTGACGCTCCTCCCCGTGAGGAGAGGCTTTAATGATGTCCTGGATGGCTTCGTGGAGAGATTCTGCGGAAGGTGGGGTGGGCATTACTTCTTGGCGTTGGACGGCGACAGCATCTTCGGCACCACCGACACCCACTTCTCGCCGTACTCACCGAAGTACGACTTCCAGTAGTCAGCAGCTGCCTCGTCGACACCGTTCTTGCGGAGCCACTCGCGGGCAAGGTCGGCCCGGACGCGCTTCTTGACCTCCCGCACCAGCTCCTCACCATACGGTCCGTAGTAGCTGGCCCAGTACGCCTGAGCCTTCTCGTCGGCCGCCATGCGGTGCGATCCGGGCTCGATGTAGCCCGAGAGGACCTCAGCTACCCGCGCCACCACTTCGTCCTTGGCCGCCGTCTTGGCCTGATCACCCTGCTTGAGGTACATCACGGCAGCCCGAACATCCCCGCGAGGAACATCTGCGAGTTGGTCCAGGATGTCCGCCGTGACCATGAACGGGAGGTTGAGGTACTTCGACGCCAACCGCACCTTGATCCCCTGCGCGACAGACTGCCTGGCGTGATCGATGTGCTCAGCGCCGAACGCCCTGCGAAGCTCTTCCCACGAGTAGACACGCGGAGCTTCGTTGCTGCGATCAGCCGCGTTGAACCGCCGAGCCACACCCTCCGGGATCTCACTGATCAGCGTCGGGTCGTCGACCATGTCAGCACCGAACAGACCCAAGTAAGCCGCGCACTTCTCCGCAGCGATACGCCGCGAAAGGTCAGAAGAAGCGTTCCTGCGCTCTTCGTCGACCCCTTCGAACTTCTCAGCCTCCAGTTTGTTGCGGCGCACCTGGGGTACGCCGCGCTCGTCGGCCTGCGCGCTCCACATGTGATGCGCACGACGAGGCGCCTGCCGGCCCTCGCCCTCCCCGTTGTTCCTGCGCTGCGTATACATCGTCCTTCTCCTCCAGCCTAGTAATAGGTGTGAGTCCAAGTATCCGGCTCTGCCGGGCCACCACCAACCTGTTGGTAGTTGTACCCGTACTCGGTCTTGAGCCGCTGATCCTCTTTCTCCTTGCGCCTATCGTCCAACCACGACTTGAGCAACTTCGCTATTGCAGCAAGCTTCCAGTCCAGGCTTCCGATAGCAACCACCTCCAAGGCGTTGGCCGCACCCTCCAAGAGGTTCGACCAGTACGAGTTCTCCAGAGGATTCCCAGCTACCTTCCGGAAAGCAAGCATGTCAAGGCCTGCTCTCTTAATAACGCTCGCCAGGAATTTTTCATCCTCTGGTCTCATGATGAGTATACTATACAACAGGCTAATTGGGGATTCTAAAATTGGTGAGATTTAGATGATCGCCGCAGACTTACCCTGATCGGCCATCAGCTTCTCGGCGTGCACGGAGCCCTCGTTGGTCAGCATCATCTGCTGAGAATCCTTATCGTCGAACCTAAGCAGGTCGGGATGCCGGTAGACTTCCCTCCGCGTGTTGTTCTTCCTCGCGGGCTTGCCCTCGTTGGTCAAAATGCGTTGACGCAAATCACCTACGTCTGCACGACCACCCATCTCGTGGAGGGCCAAGAGGAGCTTGTCGAAGAAAGACAAACCGCTCCGAGCAGGTGTCTTTTTCTTCCGGGCGGTACGCTTACGGACCGGGAGAACTTGGTGCAGATCGAAATAGATCGGACGCAAGCGTGACGCCTTGATCGGGTCAGGTACGAGAGCATACTTGTCGTCAGATATCTGCTCGATCTTGGGCATCCCCCGCATCAAGGACTGCACCACGTCCACGGGAGCGTTCGTCATGATCAGATCACCCTCAAGGGCGTTGATGCACGCGCAGTAGCGCTTGGACCTGATCTTCTTCAGCACGTAGTCGTGCCGGGTATACGAGGACCGACGGATATCGAGCAGGTAGCACTTACCCCTAAGACCGTTCTTACAGATGTGCTGGCGTCGGAACTCCTGAAAGGAGAGGTTGAAGTAGCGCCGAATCCAGTGGTAGATGGTGACGAAGCTCACCCCAATGTAGGCCGCCATACCCTCGGCGCTCCGGAAGGTGCTGGCCTGTAGGAGAATGTCCTTGATCGGTGCGTCGTGATCAGCCTGCGCCACCAACACCCGGTAAGAGTGCTCATCGCGACACTGACCGCAGAAGTAGTATCCCTTGATCGGGCGCTTCAACCTCGCGCTCGGGATCAACTTTCCGCAATAGGGAGTGTCGCACTGCTGCATGATCAGCCCACCTGCACCTCGAAGTACGTCTTCAAGAAGTTGTCGAACCTCAACAGTTGATCGGGGATGTAGAGCTTACCCCCTTCACGGAACTCAACCATGTCCACGTAGGTGTGAAGCTCACGCTTGAACTTGTCCAAACGAACCGACGGAGCCTTGGGGTCGAAAATACGCTTCCCTTTCTTGACGTCCTCCTCGGTAACCGGCGCCGCCTCCATCGAAGGAAGCTCCTTCATCTCCCCCGGAACCGGCACCCCCAGCACCTCGTCGTAGAGATGGGTGCAGCCATCATGGTCGTGCATCTCTACCCGCTTCATCATCGACTGGAACGTCTCCAAGGTCATCCTGTCCTCGGGTTCCCCAATCGGAGGAGTGTCCCCCGGACACCTCCCCGTAGCCTTGATGTGATCGACGGCCCACTCAGCCCACGTCCGCAGTTTCTCCCTCATTGACCCACCTCACGTTGTCGAGCATGCTCTCGAACATCTCATCCGAGCCGGGCTCGACGTTGAACATCTCCTGATACTTGCGCAGCGCCAACTGCTGCATGAACTCCCGGTACACCGCCCCCTTGAAGCACTCAACGAAGTCCGCCTCTTTCTTGACTCCGACGGCCTCCATGGCGGCCTTCTTGGACCCCAGCTGCTGGACCTGAGCATCCGCCATGCGCGACATCTGGATGTGCAACCACTCCTGGGGAAGCGGGGGTATCGTCGAATGGCGCATGATCTGATCGATCACCTGGTTGGCCACGGTACTCCGAAGGGCGCCGTCAACCTGCTTGGCGTAGTCCTCCTCGAAACGCTCACGGAACGCCTCCAGATCGTCGAACCCGCCATCCTTAGCCAGCTCGTCGTCAACCCCCGGAGTACTGATCTGCTGCAAGCCGTGAACCTTGATCGTAGCCGAGACAGGCTTTCCGGCGTGCTCGGGATCATGCTTACTCGCAGGGAACTCGCACTCGAACAGATCACCTACCTTGTGACCCATGAGGTGCCCACGCAACTCCTCGATGGGTATCCCGGCGATCTCGACCCACTGGCGCTGGAAGGTCCCGTTGAGGTACACCTCCCCGTCTACGCTAGCCGTGATGTCCAGGCACGCGCTGCTCTCTGCCCCGATCACCCCATCGGGATCATCCGTCAGCGTACGGAATTGACGCTGAAGCTCCTTGAGTCGTTGATCGTACATCTCGCTCTTCGGAACGATCTGCGGCTTCTTGATCGCCCAGTTGATCTCGCCGCTCATCTTGAGGCTCGGCGTGAAGTAGACCACCGTTACCAGCTGAGGTGACTTATCGGGCTGGAAATCGAACAGCTCCATCCCGTCGAAGAACAGGATGTCGTCCTCGATCTTCTCGCTCACGAGCTTCGTCAGTAGATCACCGTAGACGCGCTTCAGGGGGTAGCGCTGCTCCACCATCTTCCGGGCACCGAGTATCTTACCGCCCTTGGCCTTCTTCCCCTTCACCTTGAGGGCGCCGACGATGCGATCCTCGTTCTCGCGCCAGTACTCGTCCATCTGCTTGCGCAGATCATCGTACCTGAACCAGATGACCACGCGGTACGGAGGAGCCAGGGGTTCGATCACGGGCTCCCTGAGGGGGATCTCCCCCAGCTCCCCCTTCTCCATCTGATCCTGGAGCTTTCGGTCGATGTCGGCGGTATCCACGAGTACGGCGTCCTCGGGGATGCTGGACTCAGGTTGATCGACTGAGGTGTCTTCGGACGGTGAGTTCTGTTCGTGGTTCTCCGACATACTGGATGTCCCCTTTCGTGATCCTCTGAACGGTCATCTTGCAGATCAACCTATCGTCTGCGAGGATGGCCGACGCCCTTGCTCCTCTAACCCCTTTCACCTTGATCCCCTGCATGGCGTCACAGACTATCGCAGGTAAGTTGTCCAGATCAGGTTCATGGGCTCTCTCTACATAAAATACAAGATCAACCTCAACGGGATAATCAATCGGCAACCTACCCCCCTGACGACGGTACTGGGTATAGAGTAGGTTGGACATCCGATCACGAGCGTTACTCATCTCCGTAGAGTGCCCCACGAAAGCCCCGGTACGAGCCTTGGGGTTGCGGTACATGATGATCAAGTTGTTCTTCTGCACCCAGGGTTTGCCGGGAACCCGGAAAAAGTACGACTCTATTGGGATTTTTATGGGGCGAGGGTACGTCATCTACAGAGGAATCGTCGTATGATCTCCATCACCTTCTCGTCGTGAGAAAGCCACAGATGCTTTACCACGAAATCCCGCTGCTCCGCACCTTCGAAAAATAATTGAGAAACGTACTGGCCAGCAAAAGGTCCACTGAGAAGGACGATATCCTCGCCCTCTACCTGGTACTCCACCTTCTCTACCTTGCGAGCCTGACGAGCAGCCTTCTGCCCGGCCTTCTCGCGGCGTACCATGCTGGCCGGTCCACCCATCACGGTACCGGACGGAGGGCTCTCTGCGCGTCCTGCGCGTTCGGGATAACGATCCCGGACTCCTTGGAGCGCAAGTCGAGGATGGCCCTCTCGTACTCCTGAACCAGACGCTTGTCATTGGTCCGGTCAGACCTGAGGTAGTAGACAGACTCCGGCTGGAGAAAGTGGAAAGGCAGTACCCCTACCATGTGAAAGATCGGAGCCATCATGGGCTGGACCCCTGCGGGAACCCCCTCGGAGGTATGCTGAACCCCCTCAGCGTACATCAAGGGTAGGAAAACTTCCTGCAACCCAGACTCGCAGAGGTTGGCCATGGAGCCGATCAGAGCACGTCCTGCCGATGTCGTGATGAGCACCATCACGGTACCCTTGGCCTCCGGCAGCGGGCTCTCGATGCCCTCCATGGCGAACTCCTGTTTGAGCCAGCCCAAAAAGTCGTTCTTCTCTTCTTCCACTTCACACCTCCAGTACGGTCATGCCATTCGTTTTGCGGGCCGTCCACACCTCGTTGAACTCCATCAGGTTGCTCACGTGACCCGAGTTATCCGTAACCAGTGTCGTGCCCGCCACGACGTCCTTGAAGCTCTCTGCGAGCCGCTGAGAGTTGCTCGCGTCCACGAAGGAGAAGATCTCGTCCAGCAGTACAAGGTTGCACCCATGTCCCGCACTGGTAGCCAAATCGTGCAGGGCACGAATCAAGGCATTCGAGATCTTCGAAGTCTCCCCATCCGAGTACAAGCGGGGATCGATGTTCTTTCCCCCGTCGACGACCTCTACCTTGATCTCCGACTTGAGCAGGTCTTTGACGTCCCCTGCCCCCTTGCCAGACTTCTTCTCTCGGAAACTGCTCAGGTTGACACGTACGGTATCCCCCATCTCCGAAAGGTACCGATTCACGAGTTCCGACAAATGGGACATCGCCACCGACATCCGGTGCAGCTTCACGAACGGTATGTTGGAGATCAACCACTCCATGACGGATAGGTCGGCAAGGTCCCCCTCGATGGCCTGCTTCAGCTCGCTCACTGATTTCTTCCGATCTTCGATCTTCTGCGCCACCGACTGAACCTCTTCCTCCTTCGCCTTCGCCTCCCGCAGATAACCCTCCGTCTGGAGGATCTTATGAGATAGCGCAGAGGCTTCCGACTGGAGAACGCGAATAGCGGCGTTAGCCTCCTGAACACGACCAGAGAGCCTCTCGTACTCCAAACTGCTCTCCTGCAACTTGGTGTTCAGCGCATCCAGTTGGGAACGAAGACGGTCGGCCTCCGCAAGACGCTCACGGTACTTCTGATCTCGGGCTTTGCTGACTTGGTCCTGGGCCTGCTGCTGAGCGTACACGGCCTTCTCGTGTGCCTGACGGGACTCCTCTACCCGCTTCTCCAGGTCAGCAACCTTCTGGAGATGCGCGGTCTTCTTCTCCTCGCTCAGGAGAGCCCCGCATGTCGGACACTCGTCCTGGGACCAAAAACGGTCTTGGCCAGAATGTACACGCAGCTCAGCAAGAAGAGTATCCATGGCGGACCGGGTGTCCTGGACAGCCTGAGCATACGACTGGTCTACCTGGGGCAGACTGCTGTCGATGAACGCAGGGTTGCGTAGCGCCCCCTCCCTGACCGAGAGGTCCGAGATCTCCTGAGAGATGGTACCGGAGCCGGTCTGCTCGTACGCAACGTGCTGCTCCTCAACAAGAGCTTGAAGCTCCTCGCTCTTCTGCTGCACCTCTGCGTTCTTGGCCTTGACTTCCGTGTCGAGCTGTACCAGAGCACCCGTGTACTGCGCCACCAAGTCGGGCCAGTTAGCCTCAACGAGCTGCGCGTGCTGAGCCTCCATCGACGACAGCGCACCCTCGTCGTAAGAGATGCGCTGCTGGGTCTCGCTGATCTCCCTCTGCCGAGTATTTTTCTCATTGCGACAGTTGATCAGAATCCGGTCCCACTCCTCAACCCCAGTAACCCCGGCCAAGATGTCAACGCGCTCTTTGTTCGAACCCCGGAGGAAGCGCGAGCCTGTTCTGTGGCTGAGGTAGGCGATGGAGAGAAACCGACTGTAAGTGATCCCCAGTGCGGCCAACACGGTTTTCCTCGTCGCGACCATCGAGTCCGCGCGAGCGTCCTTCCAGCCCTCGCCGTCGAAACGATCCAGAAACAGCGCGGTGCCTTTATAAGCGGCCTTGGTGTCGTTATCGACAGGGTAGTAGTCTTCCTTCCACCCTCGACAATAGGTGACCCTGTAGTAGACGCCCTCCCAAGAGACGAACTCAACCCGTCCAGCGAACCCGAAGTCCATCACCTGATTGACGACTTCGTTACCAGAAACGCCTGTAGGGTTTTCCCCGAACAGGATCTCGCACAGCGCGTTGAAGAGCGACGACTTGCCGGCACCGTTAGAGTCACCTCCAGTATCGTCGTTGACACCCACCAGGTTCACCAAGCCTCGACGCTCAACGTCGATGTTCGAACATCGACCGTAGGAGAACATCCCCGTGGGATTGATGTAGCGAATCTTCAGCAACTACCCCTCCAGAGAACCCGAAATACGCCGAAGGACAGTCTCGTCCTCATAAGCGTCGTACATGTCATCGATCAGATCGCAAACGATGCGCTTCACACTCTCCCGACTTCCCAAAACCCCCACGGAATCAGCATGTAGCTTGCAAATAGGGGTTCCTGTTAGGCGCTGATAGACGACATGCCCCTCCGACCACAACACGCGGCACTCCGGGACCACAGCAAGTGCAGCAACAAGTGTTCCGTCGGGAACATTCTGCCCGCAGAGAGATACCTTGCCCTCCTGCCGACTCATCAGAGGCCACCTTGATCGTGGTACTTCCACCGCTGACAGTTGTTCTTGAGGTTGGCGTCTCTGACAAGCTTCCCTCCGCAGGAAGAACACTCCTCCGTGTGAACCTCGGGCTGCTCCTCGGTGTCGTTGAAAAGATGCTCCTCAACGCTACCACACACCTCACACTTGTAGTCAGTGAGCTTCATCAGGCTGCTCCTTCTTACCGGACACGACTAGAGGGGCATCACTCCCGAGTTCGTACACGGCACCCTCCTTGTCGTAAACCTTAGTACCGACGGCGGTGCCGTCAGACACGATACGAATCGAACCACGTGCGGGTTTCATCACGCCTCCTGCATGCGCTTCACCATCTCAAAGATCTTGTCAGAAGACATCGTCCCCAAGTTGACAAAGTCGCTCTTCAAATACAGCTCCAGGTCATCGAAAACACTCGACGATGCGCTAAGGTCAACAACGGCTTCGCTCTGCTCGACCTCGTAGTCACGAATGAGATCGAAACTGCGAGCACCGAGAACATTGAGGTAGTTGGACCACCTCTTGTCATCCGCTACCCGATCAACGTTGCGCCGGTTCCCCGTCAATCGGACCTCGACGGCCTGATCGCTCACGAAGGTCTCGTCGACACGAATGTCCTCGAATTGAGTATCGTCGAGAACCTGCCAGACTTCCCGATGAAAGAAGTTACGCGTCGGTACGAACTGGGTCGTGACCTCGTAGCCGTCCCCCTCCGGCTGTACTGCCACTTCCAGCCACCCACGAGGTCTATCCGCGTCGGCACGAGTGCGCTGCACAACGGAACCCGTGTAGCCGCCCCGTGTGTTGGTGAACGGTATCGTCTGGGGGACATGGATGTCGCCGCCGAGCACGAAATCAAACTCTGACCGGTCGATCTGGGTAACGTCGATCCCGTCCTCGAACGTACGGTCTGAACCGTCCGCCATCAACGACCCCTTCACGATGCCATGGAACAGGAAGAGGTTGAAGTCTTCTGGACGGTCAAAAGCATATGCGCTCTCATCGAACGGCACGTCAGCCGGGAGGGCATGGATCATGTAGCCCCTCCCCAGAGAATCGATACTATCCGCCTCGTCCAGAACCACAAGGTTACCCAACCCCTTGAGCGACTCAGACGTGTGCCACTCCCGGTTGTTCTTGGTCCAATCGTGATTGCCGATGAGGTGGTAGTGCGGCGCGTTCGGTCTCATCTGGAGGCACTCAGCCAGTACCCGGTCAGCCCTGACCTTCACCTCATCCTCGGGTTCGCGCTTGAGGTACCTATCCCCGGTGAACACCGAAAAATCGAACCCTCCCTGAGCGACCCTGTGATGGATCTGGCGCTCGACCGTCAGAGTATCGTCCAAGGTGACGCAACGAGCGGCCCGTCGATCATGATGGATGTCCCCGTACGCTATGAATCTCAGCACAGCTACTCCTGAGGTACCGCATACTTGGCCAAGACTGCTTGCTCGACCTCGGACATGATGTCCGGATTGTTGGCCAAGAAGTGCTTGGAGTTTTCCTTCCCTTGTCCGATACGCTCATTGCGGAAACTGTAGAAAGCACCGCTTTGGTCGATAACCTTCTCCCGAACGCCGATGTTGAAGACATCCGAGGACCTGAGGAACCCGTACCCGTAGTAGAGCACCAACTCCACCTCGCGGAAGGGAGGGGCTACCTTGTTCTTGACCACCTTCACCCGAGCCATCTGACCGATGGGGTTGCCCTGGGCATCTTGTTCCTTGAGCTTGCCGATGTAGCGCACATCCAGCCTCTGCGAAGCGTAGAACTTGAGCGCGTTACCACCAGTGGTGGTCTCGGGACTCCCAAACATCACACCGATCTTCATCCTAGTCTGGTTGATGAAAACTAGCGTGACACCACTAGCCGAGACCTTCGCAGTCAGCTTACGCATCGCCTGAGACATCAACCGTGCCAGGAGACCCATGTGAGAGTCCCCCATCTCCCCGTCCAGCTCAGCCTGAGGAGTGAGGTTCGCCACAGAGTCGACCACGATCATGTCCCCGCGCTGCATGTGATCGCAAAGAGTGCCAACAAGACTGAGAGCCTGCTCGCCGCTCTCCGGCTGAGCGATCATCATCGCAGCGTGGTTGACGCCGAGCTGCTGACCGTAAGAAGGGTCGTACGCATGCTCGACGTCAATGAGCGCAGTCGCGTTCCCCGCAGCCTGGACTGCTGCAAGGGCGTGGAGGGCCAAGGTAGTCTTACCCCCTCCCTCGGGACCGTAGATCTCGACAATCCGGCCCTGGGGGTACCCTCCCCCCAGGGCTAGGTCCAGGCTAAAGATGCCAGAAGGATTCCGAGGGACATCTACGATCTTCGTCGACCCCATCAACTGGAGACCGAAGTCCTTGCCGCCCTTCGCAGACTCTATCTCCTTCAGTATCTGAACCGTGCGGTTGGGCTCGACCTCGGGTTCCTTCTGCTTCTTCTTCTTCGGCATCTCTACCTACCAGCTCCGCTTCGGAGGAGCGTCTCCCGCAGGAGGAGTCGGAGCACGATCCGGGGGAGCAGCTCCCTGGGCCTGATCGATGGTCGGTACCGGCGACTGAGCCGGAACACCTACGGGAGCGGCCGGGGGAGGCTGGACAGGGACCGGTGCGCCCCCGAAATTAGGAGCGGCAGGCGCTGCCGGAGCCGGAGGAGCAGCCGGAGCGCCCATGGGAGGCGCGGCAGCCGGAGGAGCAGCGGCAGCCGGCGGTGCGCCCATGGGAGGCGCGGCAGCCGGAGGAGCAGCGGCAGCCGGAGGAGCAGCGGCAGCCGGCGGTGCGCCCATGGGAGGCGCGGCAGCC